>OGXD01000005.1_pt1 | contig 204251 bp, 131 predicted proteins | sample 1576211 | NCBI WGS metagenome assembly OGXD01 (sample SAMEA3541470, study PRJEB24748) | human gut metagenome | biome: human gut; feature: human-associated habitat; material: faeces | place: China | collected 2012
CGGCGTCGAGACTCATATGCTGCTGGCCATACAGCCCCAGCAGCAGCCCGGCGATGGTCACGCCGATACTCATCGACAGCTGCATCACCATCGACAGCAGGCTGTTGCCGCTGCTGGCCAGATCGTCCGGGAGATCTTTCAGCGTCAGGGTATTCATTGAGGAGAAGCGGCTGGCGTTGATCATCCCCTGCAGAAACAGGACCAGCGGCAGCACGTAATACCACCCGGCCAGGGCGCTAAACATAAACAGCAGGCTGACCGCCGCCAGGCCCAGGGTGCTGGCGACCAGCACCCGACGGTAGCCAAAGCGGTTGACCACCTGGACCACGATCCGCTTCATGCCCATGCTGCCGAGCACCATCGGGATCATCATCAGCCCGGCGTGAAAGGGGGAGAAGCCGAGGCCGATCTGCAGAAACACCGGGGTCATAAACGGCAGCATGCCGCTGCCGATGCGTCCCGCGAAGCTGCCGCCGAGGCCGAGAGAGAAGGTGCGGTTGCGAAACAGGTTAAGGCTAAACAGCGCCCGGGCGTTGCCGCGGGCGTGCCACAGGTAGAGCAGCAGGGCGCAGAGGCCGACGGCCACCAGCCCCGCCAGCCAGGCAGGGGAAATGCCGAGCCCTTTCTGGCCGTCGAGCGCCAGGGTCAGGGTCGCCATTCCGGCGGCCAGCAGCAGAAAGCCGGAGAGATCGAAGCGCCGGGTCTGCATGGTGTAGTTGGGCATCAGACAGAGGGTGGCGATCGCGCCGACGATCCCCACCGGGATGTTGATGAGGAAGATCCAGTGCCATGAGGCGTACTCCACCAGCACCCCGCCCAGCGCCGGGCCGAGCAGCGGGCCGACCTGGCCCGGCAGGGTAACGAAGGTCATCGCCGCCATATACTGATCGCGCGGGACGATCTTCATCACCGTCAGGCGGCCGACCGGCACCATCATCGCGCCGCCGACCCCCTGCAGCACCCGCGCCATCACCAGCTGGTCGAGGGTGCTGGCCTGGGCGCAAAACAGCGATCCGGCGGTAAACAGCACGATGGCGGTGAAGAAGATATTGCGCACCCCGACCCGGTCGGCCAGCCAGCCGCTGGCCGGCAGCATCACCGCCACCGTTAACACATAGGAGACGATAATCATATGCATATGCAGCGGACTCTCCCCGAGGCTTTTGGCCATCGAGGGGAGGGCGGTGTTAACGATGGTGGTGTCCAGCGACTGCATAAAGAAGCCGAACGCCACTATCCATAGCTGCCAGCGCACGCTGGCCGGGAGGTCTGTCATGTTATTCGCTTACCGGTTGAGAGGAGTGACGCGAAAAACGCAGCCGCAGACGGTCAAAGAAAAGATAGACCACCGGCGTGGTGTAGAGCGTTAACAGCTGGCTCATCACCAGACCGCCGACGATGGTGATCCCCAGCGGCTGGCGCAGCTCAGAGCCATCGCCCCCGGAGAGCACCAGCGGCAGGGCGCCGAACAGCGCGGCGAGGGTGGTCATCATAATCGGCCGGAAACGCAGCAGGCAGGCCTGGAAAATCGCCTCTTCCGGCGTCAGGTTGCCGTTACGCTGCGCCTCCAGGGCAAAATCAACCATCATGATGGCGTTTTTCTTAACGATGCCAATTAATAACATAATCCCAATCAGGGCGATTAGGCTGAACGGGGCATCGAAGATCTCCAGCGCCAGCAGAGCGCCCACCCCGGCGGAGGGCAGCGTCGAGAGGATGGTCAACGGATGCACATAGCTCTCATATAGCACCCCCAGCACGATATAGACCGTGGCGATAGCCGCGAGGATCAGGATTACCTGCGCGTTCATGGTCTGCTGGAACACCTGAGCGGTACCGGCAAAGGAGCCGCGCACGCTCGACGGCACCCCGAGCTGGGTCATCGCGCGGTCAATGGCCTCGCTGGCTTCCGACAGCGAGCGGCCGGTGGGCAGGTTAAAGGAGATAGTGGATGCCGCCGACAGCCCCTGGTGGTTCACCGACAGCGGGGCATTGGCCGGCTGCCATTTGGCGAAGTAGGCCAGCGGGATCGGCTTGCCGTCGCTGTTAATGACGAACATCTTATCCAGGGCGCTGACGTCCTGGGTGTAGGCCGGATCCACCTCCATCACCACCTTATACTGGTTGAGCGGCTGGTAGATGGTAGAGATCTGCCGCTGGCCAAAGGCGTTGTTCAGCAGGTTGTTGGCGTCCTGGACGCTGATGCCGAGGCGCGACATGGTATCCCGGTCATAGACCAGGTCCATTTCGGCGCCATTGTCCTGCTGATCCGAGTTGACGTCCGCCAGCTCCGGCAGCGCCGCCAGCGCTTTGCGGATCTTCGGCTCCCACTCGCGCAGCGCCGACAGGTCGTCGGACAGCAGGGTGTACTGATAGCTGGCGTTCGACTGCCGGCCGCCGACGCGGATATCCTGCACCGCCATCAGGAACAGGTTGGCCCCGGGCTCGTTGGCCAGCTTTTTGCGCAGCCGGTCGATCACCTGCTGCGCCGTCTCGTGGCGCTGGTCGCGCGGCTTGAGGGTGATAAACATCATCCCGCTGTTGACCCGCGAGCCGCCGGTAAAGCCGGTGACGTTATCCACCGCCGGATCTTCGCGAATGATCTTCATAAAGTCCTGCAGCTTGCCGCGCATCGCCTGGAAGGAGATGCTCTGGTCGGCCTGAATGCCGCCCATCAGCACCCCGGTGTCCTGCTCCGGGAAGAAGGTTTTCGGGATCGAAATGTAGAGCCAGACGCTGAGGGCGATGGTGCCGAGCACCACCAGGCCGGTCAGCCGGCTATGCTTCAGCACCCATTTTAACGATTTACCATAGCCGCCCTGCACGGCCACCAGCAGGCGGCCAAAGCCGCGGTTGCGCGTCGGCTGGTGGGGCTTGCCGCTTTTCAGCAGCCAGCCGCACATCATCGGCGTCAGGGTGAGGGAGACCGCCAGCGAGATGCCGATCGCCACCGACAGGGTGACGGCGAACTCGCGCAGCAGGCGGCCGGGCAGGCCGCCCATCAGCAGCAGCGGCAGGAACACCGCCACCAGCGACAGGCTCATCGACAGCACGGTAAAGCCCACCTCGCGGCTCCCCTGCAGCGCCGCCTGCAGCGGTTTCATCCCCGCCTCCAGATGGCGGGAGATATTCTCCAGCACCACGATAGCGTCATCCACCACGAAGCCGGTGGCGATGGTCAGGGCCATCAGCGACAGGTTATTGAGGCTGAAGCCGCACAAATACATCGCGGCGAAGGTGCCGATTAAGGATACCGGGACGGCGACGGCCGGGATCAGCGTGGCGCGCCCCGAGCGCAGGAACAGGAACACCACGAGGATCACCAGCGCCACCGAAATCACCAGCGTCTGCTCCACCTCCTCCAGCGAGGCGCGGATGGTCGGCGAGCGGTCCTGGGCGATCTGCAGGTCGATAGCCGCCGGAATGGTCTGCTGCAGCTCCGGCAGGCGGGCGCGGATGCTGTCCACCGTCTGGATAATATTGGCTTCCGGCAGTTTGCGGATCATCAGCAGGATCGCCGGTTTGGCGTTGGTCATCCCGGCGTTGCGTACGTCCTGCACCGAATCCGAGACGGTGGCGACATCTCCCAGCCGCACCGCGGCGCCATTCTGGTAGTGGACGATCAGCGGCTGATAGTCGGCGGCGGTCTTCAGCTCATCGTTGGTCTGCACCTGCCAGCGGTGCGCGCTGTCCTCCAGCGCCCCCTGCGGTTTGCGCACGTTGGCGTCGCTGATGGCGGTGCGCACCGCGTCCAGCGACACGCCCTGGTTGAACAGCGCCTGCGGGTTGAGGTCGACGCGCACCGCCGGCAGGGAACTGCCGCCGACGTCGACATCGCCCACGCCGTCGATCTGCGCGATGGTCTGCGCCAGCTGGGTGGAGGCGAAATCATACAGCTCACCCTGGGAGTAGGTGTCCGAGGTCAGCGTCAGGATCATGATCGGCGCATCCGACGGATTGGCTTTGCGATAGGTCGGCCGGCTGGGCATTCCGCTCGGCAGCAGGCTTTGCGCGGCGTTGATCGCCGCCTGAACGTCGCGCGCCGCGCCGTTGATATCGCGGTCGAAGTTAAACTCAAGAATGATGCGCGTACTGCCCAGCGAGCTGGAGGAGGTCATCTCATTGACCCCGGCAATCCGCCCCAGGGAGCGCTCCAGCGGGGTGGCCACCGACGAGGCCATGGTCTCCGGCGAGGCTCCCGGCAGCGAGGCGCTAACCATGATCACCGGGAAGTCCACCTGCGGCAGCGGGGCTACCGGCAGCAGCCGGAAGCCGAGAATGCCGCACAGGGTGATGGCCAGCGAGATGAGGATCGTCGCCACCGGGCGGTAAATGAAGAGGGCGAAAAACTTCACTTACGCCTCCTCTTCCTGACGCGGGAAGCGGCGCTTCAGGTGCAGCGACAGGCGGTCGAACAGCAGATAGATCACCGGGGTGGTGAACAGGGTCAGCACCTGGCTGAGCATCAGACCGCCGACCATGCCGATCCCCAGCGGACGCCGCAGCTCGGCGCCAACGCCGGTGCTCAGCATCAGCGGCAGGGCGCCGAGCAGGGCGGCGAGGGTGGTCATCAGGATCGGCCGAAAACGCAGCAGACAGGCCTGGTAGATCGCTTCCCGCGGCGGCATGCCCTGCTCGCGCTCAGCGGCCAGCGCGAAGTCGATCATCATGATGGCGTTCTTCTTCACGATGCCGATCAGCAGAATGATGCCGATGATGGCGATCACGTCCAGCTCGCTGCCCGCCAGCCACAGCGCCAGCAGCGCCCCGACCCCGGCGGTGGGCAGGGTGGAGAGAATCGTAATCGGATGGATAAAGCTCTCGTACAGCACCCCCAGCACGATATACATCGCCACCACCGCGGCGACCACCAGCCAGACGGTGCTGCCGAGCGCCGACTGGAAGGCCAGCGAGCTGCCCTGGAACTGGGTGCGAATATCGGTCGGGAAATCCAGCGACTGTTCGGCGGCGAGGATCGCCTCCACCGCTTCGCCCAGCGAGTAGTTGTTCGGGACGTTAAACGAGATGGTGGTCACCGGGAACTGATCGAGGTGGTTCACTGACAGCGGGGTAAAGCGCTGCTCCACCGTGGCGATGGCGGTCAACGGCACGATGCCGCCGTCGCTGCTGGTGAGGCGGATATTCTCCAGCGCCGCCAGGCCCGGCGTCGCCTCGGTATCCTGCTCGAGCACCACGCGATACTGATTCGCCTGAGTGTAAATAGTGGAGATCAGCCGCTGGCCGAAGGCGTTGTACAGCGCGTTATCGACATCGGCCATTGAGATGCCGAGGCGGCTGGCGCTGTCGCGATCCACCTTGATATAGGCGGCCAGGCCTTTGTCCTGCCAGTCGCTGCTGACGTCGGCCAGCTGCGGCTGGGCCTGCAGGCGGCTGAGCAGCGGCGGCACCCAGGTGCTCAGCGCCTCGAGGGAGTTTGCCTGCAGGGTGAATTGATACTGGGTGCGGCTCACCGTGGTGTCGATGGTCAGGTCCTGGGTCGGCTGCAGGTAGAGCGCCACGCCGGGGACGCCGTCCACCGCCTGCTGCAGACGGCTAATCACCGTCTGGACGCGGTCATCGCGTTCATCCAGCGGCTTGAGGTTGATCTGCAGACGGGCGCTGTTCAGCGCCGGGTTGGTGCCGTCGACGCCGACGAAGGAGGTCAGACTCTCCACCGCCGGATCCTTAAGGATAATGCTGGCCACCTGCCGCTGGCGCTCGGCCATGCTGGCGAAGGAGACCGACTGCGGCGCCTGGAGGGTACCCTGGATAATGCCGTTATCCTGGATCGGGAAAAAGCCTTTCGGGATAAAGACCCACAGGATAATCGACAGCGCCAGGGTGCTCAGGGCGACGCCGAGCGTCAGCCACGGATGGTTCAGCACCCGGCTCAGCCAGCGGCCATAGACGGCGATCACCCGTTCGAAGAAACGCTCGCTGGCCCGCGAGAATCGGTTCTGCTTGCGCAGCGATTCGTGGCTTAGCATACGAGCGCACATCATCGGCGTCAGGGTCAGGGAGACCACCGCCGAGATAAGAATAGCGACGGCAAGGGTGACGGCGAATTCGCGGAACAGGCGGCCGACGATATCGCCCATAAACAGCAGCGGGATCAGCACCGCGATCAGCGAGAAGGTGAGGGAGATGATGGTGAAGCCGATCTCCCCCGCGCCCTTCAGCGCGGCGGCCAGCGGCTTCTCGCCTTTTTCGATATAGCGCGAGATGTTCTCGATCACCACGATGGCATCATCCACCACGAAGCCGGTGGCGATGGTCAGGGCCATCAGCGTCAGGTTATTGATCGAAAAGTCGAGGAACACCATCACCGCGAAAGTGCCCACCAGCGACAGCGGCACCGCGACGCCGGGAATAATGGTCGCCGGCACGTTGCGCAGGAACAGATAGATGATCATCACCACCAGGGCGATGGCCAGCATCAGCTCAAACTGGGTGTCGCGCACCGAGGCGCGGATGTTGGTGGTCCGGTCGGAGAGGACCTGCACCTTCACCGATTTCGGCAGGCTCTCGGTGAGCTGCGGCAGCATCTGGCGAATGCTGTCGGCGGTGTCGATGATGTTGGCCCCCGGCTGGCGCTGGACGTTCATCACGATGGCCCGCTGCTGGTTGGCCCATGCCCCGAGCCAGCTGTTTTCGGCCCCTTGTTCGACGCTGGCGACATCGCCGAGCCGGATCGGCGCCCCGTTCTGATAAGCGATAATCAGCCGGCGATAATCCTCAGCGGACTGCATCTGATCGTTAGCGGAAAGCGTCACCGCGCGGGCCGGGCCGTCGAGGCTGCCTTTCGCGGAGTTAACGTTGGCGCTGGTGATAGCGGTGCGCACGGTTTCGCTGGTCAGGCCGAGGGCGGCGATGGCCTGGGCGTTAAGCTTCACCCGCACCGCCGGGCGCTGGCCGCCGGCGAGGGTCACCAGACCGACGCCGGAAACCTGGGAGATCTTCTGCGCCACCCGGGTCTCCACCATATCCTCAACCTGGGTCATCGGGATGGCGGAGGAGGTGACGGCGAGGGTCATGATCGGCGGATCCGCCGGGTTCACCTTGCTGTAGACCGGCGGGTTGGGCAGATCGCTCGGCAGCAGATTGGTGGCGGCGTTAATGGCCGCCTGCACTTCCTGCTCGGCGACGTCCAGCGGCAGGGTCAGCTGGAACTGCAGCGTGACTACCGAGGCGCCGCCGGAGCTTTGCGACGACATCTGCTTAAGGCCGGACATCTGGCCGAACTGGCGCTCCAGCGGGGCGGTGATGGCGGAGGTCACCACGTCCGGGCTGGCGCCCGGATAGAGGGTGACTACCTGAATGGTCGGGTAATCGACCTCCGGCAGGGCGGAGACCGGCAGAAAGCGGTAGCCGATGATCCCGGCCAGCAGGATAGCCACCATCAGCAGAGTGGTGGCCACCGGACGCATAATAAACAGCCGGGACGGGCCGCCGGTGCGGCCTGGAGGTAACACCTGCATCAGGAACGCGCTCCGTGTTTACCGCTCTGGCGCGGGGCGGGCTGCGCCTGCTCGCCGCTGCTGGCGGTGACAACTTCTACCTTCGCTCCCTCGGTCAGGCGGTCAATCCCGTCGGTGACCACGCGATCTCCGGCGGAAAGCCCGGCGCTGATGACTACTTTCTGGCTGTCCTGGATGCCGGGCGTCACGCTGTGTTTGCTGACCTTATTCTCATCGTTCAGCACCCATACGAAATGTCCTTCGTTGCCCATCTGCAGCGCGGCGGCAGGGATCACCACCGCGTTCTGCTGGGTGTCCACCAGCAGGCGGGCGTTAACGAACTGATTGGGGAACAGCGCGTCGTCCAGATTGCTAAAGCGCGCCTTCAGCTTGATGGTCCCGGTGGTCGCATCGATCTGGTTATCGAGGCTCAGCAGCTCGCCGACGCTGACTTTCTGCTTATTGGTGCGATCCCAGGCTTCGACGCTGAGCGTTTTGCCCGCTTTCTGCGCCTGCACCACCGTGGCGATGCTGCTTTCCGGCAGGGTAAAGACCACGTCGATCGGGTGCGTCTGGGTAAGGACCACGATCCCGGTGGTATCCCCGCTGGAGATCTGGTTGCCGATATCGACCTGCTTTAAGCCGACGCGGCCGTCAATTGGCGCGGTAATGCGGGTCCAGTCGAGCTGCAGCTGGGCGCTGGCGACGGCCGCTTCATCAGCTTTCACCGTGCCGGCGGATTCCACCACCAGCGACTGCTGAGTGTCGAGCTCCTGGCGGGAGACGAGGTTGGTCTTCACCAGCTGCTGGTAACGAGCGAGATCGCGGCGGGCGTTGGCGAGGGTGGCCTGATCTTTCGCCAGCTGACCCTGCGCCTGGGCGAGGGCGACTTTAAACTGGCTGGGGTCGATCTGCGCCAGCAGGTCGCCGGCTTTGACCTGCTGACCCTCCTGGAAGTGAAGGCTCAGCAGTTGGCCGTCGACCCGGCTGCGGACGGTGACGGTATTGGCCGCCGTCACCGTACCCAGCCCGGTGAGATAGCGCGGGACCGCTTCTTCGGTGGCGGTGGCCGCCTGCACCGGCGCCAGCGCGGCGCCAAAGCGGCCATGGCGTGCGCCGCCCGGCCCCTGCGGGCCCTGCCCGGCGGCGGGAGCCCCGCTGCCGCTCGTCCCGCGATCGTGCCAGAACCAGTAGGCGGCCCCGGCGATAATCACTACCGCCAGCGCGGCGCCCCAACGACGTATGTTACTGCCTTTCATTAGTTTACGGTCTCATCCTGAAGCGTTTCGCTGAATGATACTAGTTTAGTGAGGGAAGGGGCCGTAAAAATGGAGGAATTATGAAAAGAAGGTTGAGAAATGTCTGGATAACCGCCGCGACGCCGGGCGCTCCCGCGGCCGATATCCGGGGTGATATCAACTTTTAGTTTAAAAAAGCAAAAAATAGTTGTATCCGCGGGGGCTTTAATTAGATTTATGCGGTGAATAAATCAGTGCATTCCCATAATAATAAAATATGCACTTAAAAATCAACATGTTAAATAATCAGGGGTCATTGCTGTGGCAAACGCAAACAAACTCACGCTCTTCATCGTCGTTTTTATGCTGATGGGGATCCTCTCCGGCGCGGCTATCCATGCCTACGCGACGCCAACCACCGTTTCCGCCTGGGCGGACAATATTACGCTGCTCACCGATCTGTTTCTGCGGTTGATCAAAATGGTCATCGCGCCGTTGGTGTTCAGCACCCTGACGGTCGGCATTATGCGCCTCGGCGAGACGGCGACCATCGGCCGGGTAGGCGGCAAGGCGATGGTCTGGTTCATCACCTCCTCGGTATTATCCATTCTCGTCGGGCTGGTGATCGTCACCTTCCAGCACCCGGGCGCCGGGTTAAACCTGGCGGTGCCGAAAGAGGCGGTGGATACCGGCCTGGCGGTCAGCGGCATGAGCCTGAAAGGGTTCCTGTCGCACACCATCCCCACCAGCATCACCGAGGCGATGGCCAACAACGAGATCCTGCAGATCGTGGTGTTCTCGATGTTCTTCGGCATCGCCGGCGCGTCGCTGGGGGAGAAGTTTAATGCTCCGCTGGTGGCGGCCCTTAACGTGGTGTCGCACATTATGCTGAAGGTGACGGGCTATGTGATGTACGTTGCGCCGCTGGCCATCTTCGCCGCCATCTCGTCGGTGATTGCCTCCCAGGGGCTGGGGATCCTGCTCAACTATGCTTCGTTCATCGGCGGCTACTACCTGGCGGTGCTGTTGACCAGCGCGGTGCTGATTGCCGTCGGCTATATGGTGCTGAAAAAAGAGGTTTTCCGCCTGCTGAACATGCTGAAAGATCCGGTGCTGGTGGCCTTTACCACCAGCAGCTCGGAAGCGGCCTATCCGAAGACCCTTGAGCGACTGGTGAAGTTTGGCTGCTCGCGCAATATCGTCTCGTTCGTCCTGCCGATTGGCTACTCGTTCAACCTCGTTGGCTCGATGGTCTACTGCTCCTTCGCCGCGATGTTTATCGCCCAGGCCTATAACGTGCCGCTGAGCTTTAGCGAGATTACGGTCATGATGCTGACCCTGATGCTGGCCTCGAAAGGTATCGCCGGGGTGCCGCGTTCTGCGCTGGTGGTGCTGGCGGCGACGATCCCCAGCTTCAATATACCGGTCGCCGGGATCCTTCTGCTGATGGGTATCGACCATTTCCTCGACATGGGGCGCTCTGCCATCAACGTGCTGGGTAATGGCATCGCCACCGCGATGCTGTCGAAAAATGAAGGGTTGCTGACCGACGAGGAAGCGCAGCCGGACTGGGAAGTGGAGAAAGCGGAAGCCTGATCCTGCCGCGCCCTTTCACTGAGGGCGCTATTCCACACGGAAAAAAAGACCCCTGACAGGCACGTCAGGGGCAATGTGACGAAGTATCAGTTTTCCTCGTGTAGCGTGTTTTTTATTATATAAAGACGGGCGGTAACGTCTTTATACCGAGGAAGCGCAGAGTTTAACGTTATGTCCGCCAGCGCTGGATATTTTTTAGCATCCTGCGACTATTTTCGGATTTACGACAATATAGCCAGGTCAATATCTTATTTTTTTTGTGCTGCTGTTTGCCTACCAGCGCTCACGTAAAAGATTCATAAACTGGAAAAATTCATGATTATTATTCAGGCTGTATTTTTCCATGATCTTATTCTTATGATAGGCGGCGGTGCGGGGACTCACACGCTGCAGCGCGGCGATTTTACTCATATCCAGCCCTTCGAGAATACCGTGCGCTACGGCGGTCTGCGATCGCGATAACACGCGATGCGGACAGCTGGCGCAGCTGAGTTCCCGGCCTGCGGCGTCGGTAGCCGTGGGGGTCATACAATGCTGGAGCTCGCTTTTAATGATCGTCAGCAATTGCGGAATACTGGCCGTTTTTAGCGAAACAAAAATGACCCCTTTCAGGCAGTTAATCATGAACTCATCTTCCGGCAGCTGGTCATAGCTATGGAGGATAATCAGCGAGCTTCCTCTTTTTCTGTTCTTAATCAGGGTATTACACAGGTATATTTCCCCGGGGATCACTTCGCAGATAATGATATCTTCAGCTGACAGATCGGTGTTACGCCAGGAAAAACGCGCCCGTATTTCGCCCTGCGTGAGGTCATTGACCATGGCCACCAGCGATTCACGGACAAAGGCGTTGCGGGTGTTGATGGTGACATTAATGTTTCTCATGGCGTTATTTCCTTACGCAAAACATAACGCCATGCTGTGACAAATCCTCCGGGCGTATGCGGTGTGTTGAAGATATAAAAGTACCTACAATAATTTTTTATTATTTTAAAGTGAATTATTTACGACGCATCGAACGCTTATCGTTAAAAGTAAATTTCTGCCGCCTCCTGTCTTTCAGATAGGAAATAAAACTGTATACAGAGATGCTGAAGAAAAAAATGCATAGCAATAAAACTAACCACGTTTGCATGGCCATCGTTTTTACCCTGATTGTGTTGCATGGTGTCAGAATTTGCCGCGAACGGCTAATACGTTTTGTTATATGCTTTTCTGTCCCGTGAAAATCTTACGCCATCATCCTGATGTGCTAGCACTATAAGAAAGTTCTTAAGGTCATCGTCAGTCTCATTCCTCTCATTTCTCTCAGAAAATGAGAAAAATTAACACTTACGAGTTTTTTATATCCCGCGCGGCCGCCGACGCGCCCCGTCGTTCAGGAAATAAAGGCCAGTCCCTTACCAAAGATTGCGCGAACGGGCAGGTGGATCCCCTGCTGGCGTGCCTTGTGACGCAGGCGGCTAACCACCACGTCGATCCGGTGCAGGTCAGGCTCGCTTTCATGGGAAAACAGGCAGGCATGGAGATCCAGTTTGCTGCACACTTCGTTGCGATTGCGCATCAGGAGCTCCACCAGGCGATATTCCTGCTGGGTTAACTCCAGCGTCCGGGCGTCGGGTGAAATCAGTTTATCCTCGTGCAGACGCCAGCTGCCGGGGGAGACGGCCGGCGGCGTGCCGATCGCCTCCGCAGGCGGAGCCGCCGGACGGTCCTGGCGCAGGCGCGCGCCGAGGGCGGTGAGGGTCTCGGCAAGATGGGCGAAGTTTACCGGTTTGATCAGATAGGCATCGGCCCCAAGGCTCAGCGCCTGCAGTTTATCCTGTTGCTGACCGCGGGCGCTGACCACCACCAGACCGTAGTGCCCCAGCTCATGCAGATAGTTCAGTACGCTGAAGCCATCCTCGCCGGGCAGGCCGATATCAACCAGCACGATATCCACCGGATGGCTGTGCAGTTGCCGCCAGAAGGCTTCGGCGCTACGCGTCCCCCACACCTCGAAGCCGCGATAGCCCAGCCAGGCCAGCAGTTCATCCAGCAGATCGGCGTTATCTTCAATTATCGCCAGCCGTAAAGCCATACGTCGTTCTCCTCTTAAGTAACAGTGGGGAGGGTGAGAATAAAGGTGCAGCCGTCCGGGCCATGCTCGGCCAGCCACAGTTTGCCATCATGAGCCTGCACTATCTGACGCGCAACATACAGTCCGAGACCAGTGCCGCCTGGCACCGGCGATGTGTGCTCGCCGCGGCGGTAGCGCTCAAAGATCAGTTCCGCCTGTCCGGCAGGGAGTCCCGGGCCGTGGTCGCGAATGCGTAGCTCCGTTTGCCCGGCATCGGAATGAATATCGATGGCGATTTCACCGGGGGGCGAATACTTGACGGCGTTATCCAGCAGATTAGCGATGGCGATGCACAGCAGGCCGGCATCGGCCTGCAGCTGCGGGCTTTCCACCGCGCCGTGCTGGCGGATGTTTAGGTAGTGATCATGGGAGATGGCCACCACCGAGGCGGCCATGTTGATCACCGTCAGCAGGGCGGTCTGCTGGCGCTCGACGTGCAGATCGTGGGAGGCGAGCCGGGCGTCGGCAAGGCAGTTATCGGTGAGCTGCACCAGGCGGGTGGCGGCGCGGCCAATGCGATCGAAGCGCGCCTCCTGGCTGGTCGAGGCCGCCGAGAGGCGAAGATTCTCCAGCGCCGCCTGGATCACCGCCAGCGGGGTGCGGAATTCGTGCGCCACCATGCCCATAAACTGCCGCTGGTGGAAGCTGGCTTCACGCTCAATCTGCAGTTCGCGCGCCAGGCGCTGCTTCTGCTCCAGCTGGCGGTTTTCAGCACGCACCCGCAGAATGGCAATGATCAGCACCGTAATGATGTGGACGATCAGCGCGTACTGCCAGAGGGAATAGATCGCCATATGGAACGGGATAATCCCATGGATCGACAACTGCACCAGCACCGCGGCGGCGACATAGAACGGCGGCAGCAGACCCAGCAGCAGGGTGGTACGGTCGATAGCTTTTTTGCGCCACAGCCACCAGGAGGTGAACAGCAGCACCGGGGTGATAATGATGAATACTACCCCTTCAATCTGCATCGCGAAGCCGTAAAACCCGAGCGGAATACTGACCTGCAGCACCAGGTTGAGTATCACGGCGGCAATCAGCAGCTGATGAAGTCGCGGCATATTCTTCTTCAGATCAAAAATCTCGCTGTGCAGCCAGAGGGCGGTGGCATAGCTGAACAGCGAGAGGCTACTGATCATAAAATCCTGGAAGGGCAGCGCGGCGTGGCCGAAGAACCACTCCGGGAAGCCGTGCAGAGCGGCCACCAGCGGATAATTGAGCGAGAAAAGACAGATCCCCCATAGCAGACGCCGGCGCAGGGCCAGCGCCAGCCAAAGCGCCACACCGCTGGCCACAGCGGCCAGGCCGAAGTAGAAGCTCCAGAAAGCGGTGTCAGCGGTGGCCCGCTGCACAAACGCCTGCGCAGAGGAGAGCGAGGCCAGCAGGATCAGGGTGCTGGTGCTCTGCAGGCGAAAGACCAGCTCATAGCCGGCGTCGGTTGGCGGAGGGGGCAGTATCAGCACCCTTTCCCGATAATGCAGATCGCTTCCGCGGGCGCCGTCGCGATCGCCAAAGATGCGCTGCGTCCACGGGCCATCGCTGCCCAGTGGCCGGTAGTAAATGGTCAGATGGTCGACGAAAGTGGGGCCCAGCTGCAGCCAACGCGGCTCCCCGGCAAACCACGTGCCCGGCAGCTCGCTGCGCAGCCACCAGGTTTTTCGCGAATAACCAAAGGAGGGGATCTGCCGGGTGGTGGCGAGCTGGTCTGCGGGCAGGGCGGCAAAGCGATCGAGGGTCATCTGGCCGCTGTCGTCGGCGTACCACTGGACCGGAATATCAATCCCCACCTGGCGCGTCGCCGCCTGCGCCTGCGGGGCGACCAGCAGCAAGAGTAATCCACAGCTGAGCAGCCAGCCTGCCAGGAGCCGCGGCCGGCAACGCCGGACCGCCGCGAAGATCGCAGACACCCTTTTCAATCACGCCCCCTTGCGGCATGCAAAGATTACTGACCGCAGACGTCTGGCTACGGTATGGATAATACGCCCCCGGAAGCGGGGGAGAGTGGACAGGCCTGTCCGGACGAACAGGCCATTTTGCGTGGGAGACCAGGAATATTCCAGCGTAATCTGCAGCGCCAGGATCAGGACAGACCTGCTGCGCGGCAGCGCCGGGCGAGGGCTAGCGGAAAACCACCTGCGCCCAGCGGGCCAGCCCGGCGGTCACCGAGCCAAAATCATCGCCGCCGGCCAGCGGAATACCCGGCAGCTGAGCGGCCAGCGCCTTTTTGATCAGCGGCGAACGGGCGCTGCCGCCGGTAAGATAGATCACATCCGGGGTGGTCTGGCTGCTGTCGAGCGCGAGCTGCACCTGTTCCATAATGCGGGTCAGGGGCTGATCCAGCGCGGCTTCCAGACCCTGCTGGGCGATGGCGGTGGCCAGATCGTCCTGAATAAACGGCAGCGCGGTTTCGACGCTGGCGGCTCTGGAGAGGGCGATTTTGCTCTCTTCGGCGCTGCGCACCAGACGATAGCTGAGACGCTGGCGCCAGACCTTCAGCAGCAGAGCCACCTTGTCGGCATCCCGGGCGCTGCGCAGCAGATCGTTCAGCAGGCGGCCGTTGGCGGTGCTGTAGAAATCGCTCTGCGCCGGCACGTCGTTGATCGCCACCGCGTTCCACCACGGGAGGATCGGCAGCGCGGTGCCTTTTTCCGTTTCGCCGCCCATGCCGAGGAGGGGCATCAGGCATTTGAAGGCCAGGGCAATGTCGAGATCGTTACCGCCGATGCGGCAGCCGCTGTGGCCGAGCAGGCTCTGCTGTCGGTCGGCGCGCTCCCGCCACTGCGGGCCCATCAGCAGCAGGGAGCAGTCGGTGGTCCCGCCGCCGATATCGACGACCAGCACCCGCTTTTCTTCACTGAGGGTCGCTTCGAAATCGAGCCCGGCGGCCACCGGTTCAAACTGAAAGACCACATCGCGGAAACCGGCGCGGTGGGCGGCCCGCTCAAGGATCCCCTGCGCCTGGGCGTTCGCCTCATCGCCGCCGAGGCCCTGGAAGTTAATCGGTCGGCCAATCACCGCCTGGTCGATCTGCTCGGGCAGCTGGCTTTCGGCCTGCAGCTTGATATGCAGCATCATGGCGCAGACCAGGTCTTCAAACAGGGCCACCTGCTGCGGCTTCAGCCCGCTGGCGCCGAGGAAGGATTTGGGCGATTTAACGAAGTAGACCTCTTCCGGATCTTCAACATACTGCTGCAGCGAGGCGAGACCGAACTGCACGCTGTTGCGCAGCACCTCGATGTCTTCGTCGCGGTTGGCTGCAATGGCCCGACGCAGCAGCGCCTGGTTTTCGTCGCTGTGGGTGGGGACATCATGATGGCGATAGAGCCACTCGCTGACCGCTTCGCGCGTCGGCGCGCAGAGCATGGAGGGCAACAGGGCGCTGCCGTTTTCCAGCGTTAACAGCTGGGGGGTATTTTCCCGCATCACGGCCACCGAACAGTTGGCGGTGCCGTAGTCAAAACCAATAAACATCGTCTGCAAAATCCCCATGCCGGTGAAGAAGGGGGGCGACTTTAGCGGATCGTCGCCATGCCGACAACCGGAATTTAAAAGCAAGGCGCTGATGGTCAAGGGCGACTATCATTGAAACGCTATATAAAGGAGAGCTTATGGTGCTGTTACCCTGGACCCCGCCCTATGACTGGGCGTGGATGGTTGGTTTTCTGCAGGCGCGCGCGGTTGCCGGCGTCGAGCGTTTTCACGATGGGGGCTACAGCCGCAGCTTTGGCGTGGAAGGCCACCGCGGGCTGATTCATCTGGCGCCGGACGAAGAGGCGCAGGGCCTGCGGGTGACCCTTTCCCCGGGACTGCAGCCGGTGGCGGAGATCTGCTATGCGCGAATTGGCCAGCTGTTTGATTTAGCCTGCGACCCGCGGCAGGTCGCTCGCACGCTGGGCGACCTGGCGCAGGCGCGGCCGGGGCTGCGCCTGCCGGGGGCGCTGGATGCCTTCGAGCAGGCGGTGCGCGCGGTGCTGGGCCAGCTGGTGAGCGTGGCGATGGCCGCCCGGCTCACCGCCAAAGTGGCGGCTGGCTGGGGCGAACCGCTGGCGGAGGCGCCTGGATATGTCTTGTTCCCGACGCCAGAGGCGCTGTCCCGGGCCGATCCGCAGGCGCTGAAGGCGCTGGGGATGCCGCTGCGACGCGCGGAGGCGCTGATCCACCTCGCCCGGGCGGCGCTCAGCGGCGAGCTGCCCCTGACGGCGCCGGCGGATATTGACGCCGGGCTGCGTCAACTGCAGACCCTGCCTGGGATTGGCCGCTGGACGGCAAACTACTTTGCCCTGCGCGGCTGGCAGGCGAAAGATATCTTTTTGCCAGATGATTACCTGATTAAACAGCGCTTTCCGGGAATGACCCCGGCCGCCATCGCCCGCTATGCCCGCCGCTGGCAGCCGATGCGATCCTACGCGCTGTTGCATATCTGGTATACCGATGACTGGGCGCCGGCGGCGGAATAGCCGCCCGGGGCGCATACCACTGGTATCGGGACGCTGAAATCCCTATAATTGCCGCGTTTGGCGGTCCGCCGCCACCCTCCATCTCTATCCAGGTTAATCAGGTCGCAAAAATTTATGACTGATATGTCCCATCAGTGCGTCATTGTAGGCATCGCCGGCGCATCGGCTTCTGGCAAAAGTCTTATCGCCAGTACTCTCTATCGCGAATTGCGTGAACAAGTTGGCGACGAACATATTGGCGTCATTCCGGAAGACAGCTATTACAAAGATCAAAGCCATCTGTCGATGGAAGAGCGCGTCAAAACCAACTATGACCACCCGAGCTCAATGGACCACAGTCTGTTGTTCCAGCATTTGCAGATGCTGAAAAGCGGCCAGCCGATTGAACTGCCGGTCTATAGCTACGTCGAGCATACCCGCACGCCGAACACCATTCACGTCGAGCCGAAGAAGGTGATTATCCTTGAAGGGATCCTGCTGCTGACCGATGCGCGCCTGCGTAACGAGCTCAACTTCTCTATTTTCGTCGACACCCCTCTCGATATTTGCCTGATGCGCCGTATTAAGCGCGACGTTAACGAGCGCGGCCGCTCCATGGACTCGGTGATGGCCCAGTATCAGAAAACCGTGCGCCCGATGTTCCTGCAGTTTATTGAACCGTCGAAGCAGTATGCCGACATCATCGTGCCGCGCGGCGGCAAAAACCGCATCGCTATTGATATTCTGAAGGCCAAAATCAGTCAGTTCTTTGAATAACCTGGCCGAATTGTGTAACGTGCAAAGAGTAGCCCTGTTGCCCTCTCCGCCGCGAAGCGTGCGGGAAGCAGCCTTATAAGGAGAAAGCCCATGCGTCTGTGTGACCGAGATATCGAAGCCTGGTTGGATGAAGGGCGACTCGCCATCAATCCGCGTCCGCCCGTTGAGCGTATTAATGGCGCGACGGTTGATGTACGGCTGGGTAATAAATTTCGCACCTTCCGTGGCCACACGGCGCCGTTTATCGATTTAAGCGGCCCGAAGGCCGAGGTCAGCGCCGCGCTGGACCGGGTGATGAGCGAAGAGATCGTCCTGCCGGAAGGGGAAGCCTTTTTCCTGCATCCGGGCGAACTGGCGCTGGCGGTGACCTACGAGTCTGTCACCCTGCCTGCCGACCTGGTAGGCTGGCTGGACGGACGCTCCTCGCTGGCGCGCCTGGGGCTGATGGTGCACGTTACCGCGCACCGTATCGATCCAGGCTGGTCCGGCTGCATCGTGCTTGAGTTTTACAACTCCGGTAAGCTGCCGCTGGCGCTGCGCCCGGGGATGCCCATCGGCGCGCTGAGCTTTGAACCGTTATCGGGCCCGGCGGCCCGGCCGTATAACCGCCGTGAAGACGCCAAATATCGCGACCAGCAGGGCGCGGTGGCGAGCCGAATCGACAAGGATTGATAACGTCAACGGGGTGTTGCTGAGGGTGCCATGAGACGAATACTGACAACGCTGATGATCCTGCTGGCGGTCATTGTCGCCGGGCTTACCTCGTTGGTATTGCTGGTCAATCCCAACGATTTTCGCGCCTATATGGTGCATGAGGTGGCAGAGCGCAGCGGTTATCAGCTTGACCTTGATGGCCCGCTGCGCTGGCACGTCTGGCCGCAGCTCAGCATTCTCAGCGGACGGATGACGCTGACCGCCCGAGGCGCCGAAGAGCCGGTGATCCGCGCCGACAATATGCGCCTCGACGTGGCGCTGCTGCCGCTGCTCTCGCATCAGCTGCAGGTGAAGGAGGTGATGCTCAAGGGCGCGGTGATCCAGCTGACCCCGAAAACCGAGGCGGTTCGCGACAGCTCAGCGCCGGTGGTGCCGCATGACAACACCCTGCCGCTGGCCCCGGAGGATCGCGGATGGTCCTACGATGTGCGTCAGCTGCAGGTGGCCGACAGCGTGCTCTTCTTCCAGCACGAGAACGGCGAGCAGGTGACCGTGCGCGATATCCGTCTGCAGATGGAGCAGGATGAGAATCACCGGGCCACCGTGGATTTCTCCGGCCGGGTGAACCGCGACCAGCGCGACCTGGCGCTGAACTTCTCCGCCACCGTGCAGGGCGGCGATTATCCGCACTCCTTAAAAGCCGACTTTACCCAGCTTAGCTGGCAGCTGCGCGGCGCCGAGCTCCCACCGGACGGCATTAATGGTCAGGGGAGTCTGCAGGCCAGCTGGCAGGAAGATGACAAGACCCTGCGTTTTGACAACCTGAATCTGATGGCTAACCGCAGCACCGTTACCGGCAGCGGCAGCGTGGTGCTGGGGGATCGCCCGGACTGGTCGCTGGATTTGCACGCCACCACTCTCGATCTCGATAGTCTGCTGGCGCAAAGGTCGCCGGCGACGGACAGTAGCGCCAGTCAGCAGGGCCAGAGTCAGACGCGACCGATGCGCCCGGTGATCGCCGACAGCGATGAGCGCGAAGATTACCAGAGCCTGCGCGGCTTCAACGGCCGAATGGCCCTGAGCGCCGACCAGCTGCAGTGGCGCGGTCTGAACTTCACCCAGGTGCAGAGCGAAATCAGCAACCAGCAGGGGCTGCTGACGGTCAGCAAAATGCAGGGCAATCTTGACGGCGGGCAGCTCTCTCTCCCTGGCACCCTGGATGCCCGCGGCGACACGCCGCTGGCGACGTTCCAGCCGGCGCTGCAGAATGTGGAGATCGGTTCGCTGATCAAAGCCTTTAACTATTCCTTAAACCTGACCGGCAAGCTGTCGCTGAGCGGCGAATTTTCCGGAACGCGCATTGACGCCGATGATTTCCGTCGCCACTGGCAGGGACAGGCTCAGCTCCAGATGGCCGATACCCGCACCGAAGGGCTGAACTTCCAGCAGCTGGTGCAGCAGGCCGTGGAGCGCAGCACCAACGTGCGGGCGCAGGAAAATTACGACAATGCCACCCGCCTGGATTCCGTGAGCAGCCGGCTGACGCTGGATAACGGGCTGGTGACGCTGAACCGCCTGCAGGGGCAGTCCGACGTGATGGCGATGACCGGCGAAGGACAGCTCGATCTGCAGAAAGAGAACTGCGATATGCGCTTCAACGTGCGTGTGCTCGGCGGCTGGAAAGGGGAGGGCAAGCTTATCGACCGTCTGAAACAGACCGCTATCCCGCTGCGCATCTACGGCGAGTGGCAGTCGCTGAGCTACAGTCTGCAGGTCGATCAGATCCTGCGCAAACAGCTGCAGGATGAAGCGAAGCAGCGCCTCAACGACTGGGTTGAGCGTAATAAAGGCAGCAAAGACGGCAACGATGCCAAAAAGCTGCTCGATAAGCTGTAATTCCTACCACCGCGGCCCGGAAGTTTCCGGGCTGTGTTTATCGTCAAAGCGTAATGTCACAATGATGCCGGGTGGCGGCTGCGCCTGACCCGGTCTGGATTATACGGTGGGTGTCATACCCCGATTAGTTCGCCATCCCGTAGGCCTGATAAGCGCAGCGCCATCAGGCAGTGTGGCAGCTACGCCTGACCCGGCCTGGATTATACGGAGGGTGACATACCCCGATTAGTTCGCCATCCCGTAGGCCTGATAAGCGAAGCGCCATCAGGCAGTGTGGCGGCTGCGTCTGACCCGGCCTGGATTATACGGTGGGTGTCATCCCCCGATTAGTTCGCCATCCCGTAGGCCTGATAAGCGAAGCGCCATCAGGCATTAAACAGGATATCTGGCTATCAATTTTACGGCCCGGGATACCCCGGGCCGTTTTATGCCTGACGATTACACCTCATAATCCAGCTCATCCTGCTTTACCGGCGGGACGATCTGCACCTTCTGCACCCGATGGCTGTCAACCTGCAGCGTGCGCAGGGTATAGCCGTCAATCTCAATGGTTTCCCCCACCTGCGGCACATGCTGCAGATACTCCATCAGCAGACCGGCGACGGTGTGGTACTCCCGTTTATCATCCAGCGGCAGCGGAACGTACTGCACCAGATCCTCCAGCGGCATATGGCCGTTAACCGTCCATGAGCCGTCCTGATGATGCTGAATATCGTGCCGGGCATCGATCTCCTCCACCTCATTGGGCAGATTACCGGCGATGGTCTCCATCACGTCGCTGAGGGTCACAATCCCCTCGACGGAACCAAACTCATCGACCACAAAGGCAAAATGGGTGCGGGCCTGGCGGAACTGCTCGAGCGCCGAGAGGAGCGGCAGCCCCTCCGGAAAGACCAGCGGTTGACGCACCAGCGCCTGCAGATCCAGCGGCTCCTGACGCAGGGACTGCTGGAGCAGGTCAATAACATGCACCACCCCCAGCAGATCTTCATTATCTTTCCCGCCGGTGACCACCAGACGGGTATGCTGATTTTTCTCCACCAGGCTGCGGATCTCTTCCTCCGGCGCGCTGAGGTTGATGCGCTCGATATCATGGCGCGACGTCATAATACTGCTGACGCTGCGCTGATTAAGGTTCAGCACCCGCTCAATCATCAGTCGTTCCTGCGGATTAAACAGAGGATGTTGATCCTGATCGGCGACCAGCGACGCCGTGTCAGCATCCAGTTCAGCTTTTTCTTTCTGCCCGCTCAGCAGATTCATCACCGCTTCGGTAGTGCGCTGACGCAGCGTCATATTGGCGGAGAGGAAGCGACGGCGGTTAAACTGCGCCAGCTGGTTAAGGGCTTCAATCATGACCGAGAAGCCAATGGCCGCATATAGATAGCCTTTCGGAATAATAAAGCTGAAGCCTTCAGCAATCAGACTGAAGCCGATCATCAGCAGGAAGCTCAGACAGAGGATCACGATGGTCGGGTGGCTGTTAACGAAGCGCGTCAGCGCCTTGCTGGCCATCAGCATCAGGCTGATGGCGATAACCACCGCGGCCATCATCACCGCCAGGTGATCAACCATGCCGACGGCGGTGATCACCGAGTCGAGCGAGAAGATGGCGTCGAGCACCACGATCTGCGCCACGACGGCCCAGAATTTCGCCCCTTTGCGCTGGGTGGGGTTATCGCTGTCTTTCCCCTCCAGCCGCTCATTAAGCTCGACGGTCGCTTTAAACAGCAGAAACAGGCCGCCAAACAGCATAATTAAATCGCGGGCGCTAAAGCTGAAGTCGTGAAAAACAATCAGCGGTTTGGTCAGGGTGACCAGCCAGGAGATAGAGGCCAGCAGCAGAAGACGCATGACCATCGCCAGCATCAGGCCAGTGATCCGCGCGCGGTCGCGCTGGGCGGGAGGGAGCTTCTCGGCGAGGATAGCGATAAAGACCAGGTTATCGATACCCAACACCAGTTCGATAACCACCAGCGTGACGAGACCTGCCCAGATTGACGGATCGGCAATCCATTCCATATGTATTAAAACCTGTACGACTGCGGTATGTGTTACCACGATCATGGATAAGATGAGTCTAAAATGCAATAACGACGCGGATATCGCCCTGCCGTGGATGGATATATTTCCAGCGGATTAAGCGAACCGATAAGAATTTTGTTCCGGAAAAGAACAGTGAAAAAATAACACCATGGCGGCGACCATGGAATAAGCTTGCCGATATCAGAACTTTTTCCGCTGCGTTTCAGCGAGGGCGGCAAAAGGGCTTCCTCCCGCGGTTCGTCACGGCGAGCGCGGATGCGCAGAGCAGAAGCGAAGCGCGAAGCCCGCTCACAAAACCAGCATAATTCATATTATGAAGTGAGTGCAGAATAGGGCGAATCGCAGTTCACCGCCGCGGATTCAGGCTAATATGTCGTCATATCCGGCTGTTTATGCTGAAATATATTGCCTGGCGAAATTTATTATCTCTATCTATTCTTTCCGGGCATACGCGCGGTGCGGCGGGGCCGGCGGCCAACAGACCCCGATAGACGGGCCTCTCAGCCACATCGCGCGGCGCAAAGGAACGAGCCGCTGAATAACCTGAACGAAAATAAGATTATTCTCACTTCTAACTGTTGGTAAAAGGGAGTTGTGTGTATTCTTTTACGTGACAGTGAATTTAAGAATTTGGCGGGCAGATGCCCGGGCAGTATCCGTGTATTATCAGTTCCAATGGATTTGTGACATGTACAATTTTGCAAAACCGCGTGTTTTGCAACCAAACAGGTGAAGATGAATATGGCGAATTTGAAAGCGGTTATTCCGGTCGCAGGACTAGGCATGCATATGCTGCCGGCCACAAAGGCAATTCCAAAGGAGATGCTGCCGATCGTTGATAAGCCAATGATTCAGTACATCGTTGACGAAATCGTCGCCGCCGGGATCAAAGAGATTGTTCTGGTGACGCACTCCTCGAAGAACGCGGTGGAAAACCACTTCGACACCTCCTACGAGCTGGAAGCCCTGCTGGAACAGCGCGTGAAGCGCCAGCTACTGGCGGAAGTGCAGGCCATTTGCCCGCCGGGCGTGACCATCATGAACGTGCGTCAGGCGCAGCCGCTGGGCCTGGGCCACTCTATCCTCTGCGCCCGCCCGGTAGTCGGCGACAACCCGTTTGTGGTGGTCCTGCCGGATATCATCCTTGACGGCGGCACCGCTGACCCGCTGCGCTATAACCTCGCCGCTATGATCGCCCGCTTTAACGAGACCGGCCGCAGCCAGGTGCTGGCGAAACGCATGCCGGGCGATCTCTCCGAATACTCCGTCATCCAGACCAAAGAGCCGATGGTGGCTGAAGGCCAGGTGGCGCGTATCGTCGAGTTTATTGAAAAACCGGACGAACCGCAGACCCTGGACTCCGATCTGATGGCGGTGGGGCGCTACGTGCTGTCGGCGGATATCTGGGCCGAACTGGAACGTACCGAGCCGGGCGCATGGGGCCGTATCCAGCTGACCGACGCCATTGCCGAACTGGCGAAGAAGCAGTCCGTCGACGCGATGCTGATGACCGGCGAAAGCTACGACTGCGGGAAGAAAATGGGCTACATGCAGGCCTTCGTCACCTACGGGATGCGTAACCTGAAAGAAGGCGCCAAATTCCGCGAAAGTATTAAAAAACTGCTGGCCTGAGCGCCAGCCTGAAACCGAGCGGCAAGTCTGAAGCATTCGTCCTGCCGCTCATAACGTTATGCAGAAATTATTCATAACGCGAATGTTATAACGATTGTAAAGAAACGTATGGCTTCGGAGACTTCTGGTAGTTTGTCTCTGGCCTCTGTGGTGCAATGGTCGGAGTAGCGGCAATAATGCTTTATGAATAGTCACTTAGTGCGACAATTCCTAAAGCGAAGGGAAAGCGGTCAACGACAGCCAAAAATAAAACTTGACTGCGATCATGTTTCCGCTTTAAACATCTCACTTGCATGCATAAAAATGTGAAATGAATTGGCATGCGAGCTGGTACAGACATTACGGATAATCCCTGAGCACGGCAGTGGACATCATCGAAGGATCACAGGTATATGAACTGGCAACTCATCTCATTTTTTGGCGATAGCACCGTCTTGCTGCCCAGCGCAGCGGCGCTGTTTATTGTCTTGATGCTGCGTAAAACGTCGCGGTTGCTGGCGTGGCAGTGGAGTTTGCTGTTCGGCATCACCGGCGCTATCGTCTGCGCCTCTAAACTGGCCTTTATGGGCTGGGGGCTGGGCATTCGCGAGCTGGATTATACCGGCTTCAGTGGCCACTCCGCGCTCTCCGCGGCCTTCTGGCCTATCTTCCTGTGGCTGCTCAGCGCCCGTTTTTCCGCGGGTTTGCAAAAAGCAGCTGTCGCCACCGGCTATATTCTGGCCGCTGTGGTGGGGTATTCACGGCTGGTCATCCATGCGCATTCCGTCTCGGAAGTGATTGCCGGCCTGCTGCTGGGCGCTGCTGGCAGCGCTTTGTTCCTGGTGTTGCAAAAACGTACCTCTGCTCCGGAAAGCGTGAATATCTCATGGGGCGGTGTTGCATGCCTGGTGATGGTCCCTCTTATCCTGTTACATAGCGGCAGCAAAGCGCCGACTCAGTCCCTGCTGGGACAAATTGCCACCGCGGTGGGGCCGCTGGATAAACCCTTTACGCGTACCGATCTGCACAAGCAGGTCTGGTAGTCGCCATTTGTTTTACAGGGGAAATTAAGTTTTCGCCGGTTAATTAGACAAATAAGAAAATAATCTACTATATATCCGGTAATTGATAATTCATATTTATGAAATAATGAAGTGCTACTACATTGTTAGTGTCAGTTTACGTGGATATAGCTGTGATCAGACGTTTCTTAAATGCGTTTAGAGAGCACCTGTTCCACGTTGGATGAATAATCCTGCATCGAGAAACTATTAGAATTTGTAGTTGACTGTAGCGTCATCATCTGATTTTGAAATGACGTAAGCGTGATGAAAAAGGTCTTTTTTTACAGAGAGTTATCCGTGTCTGAGCCGGCATAGCTTCGCCAGGCAGAGGTTCGGTGGATAAGAGCAATAAATAATCTTTATTGGCGAGACGCTTATTTTTCGCTAATAAACAGCGGGTGGGATTAATTGGCAAATATTCGGCAGTAAGACTCCCAATTGTGACCGAAATCCCGTAGACTTAACGCCGCAAAAAATAAAGGCCTGACCAATTTATGACCCAAAGGCCGATTAAATACGCCGTTCAGGTAGTCAGTGCGCTGGTAGCTGTTAAGCCAGGGGCGGTAGCGTCGCTGAAATCACCTTCTGCTGTACAAAATTCCAACTCTGAACGGCTATAAAAATCGATGCAATCTGGGTGATTAACGCCATAAGATATCTATCATGCTCATCAGGTATCCCTATAAAGAGGTCAGGAGCGGCTGCTGATATCGCCTGTTCACCAACATTCCCGTCTCATCGATAGCCTGTACGGTAAAATTCGCCTACATTGTGAGCTGGGTGGGTGTTATAAAGGTTAACAAGCAGCTTAGGGTAAATGTACTTGCCTCGCCGGTGTTGCACAGCGAAGTCAGCTGGTGCCGCGAGCGCTTTCTATCTTGGTATTCCCCTCATTCTCATTGAGAAACAACAGCGGGGCTGAAAATGGATCTTGTACAATGATAAAAATTGCGCGCATTGCCGTTACGTTGGGTTTGCTTTCCTCACTGGGAGCCCAGGCTTACGCGGCCGGGTTAGTGGTAAATGACAACGACTTGCGTAACGACCTGGCCTGGCTTTCCGATCGCGGGGTCATCCATCTGAGCCTGTCGACATGGCCGCTAAGCCAGGAAGAGATCGCCCGGGCGCTTAAAAAGGCCAAGCCGTCCTATTCATCTGAGCAAGTGGTACTGGCCCGAATTAACCAGCGACTGTCTGCCTTAAAAGCGGATTTCCGGGTCACCGGCTACACTTCAACCGATCAACCGGGCACTCCGCAGGGGTTTGGTCAGACACAGCCAGCGGATAACTCGTTAGGCCTGGCGTTCAACAACAGCGGCGAGTGGTGGGATGTTCACCTGCAGGGCAACGTCGAAGGGGGGGAGCGGATCAGCAACGGATCACGCTTCAACGCTAACGGCGCCTACGGTGCGGTGAAGTTCTGGAACCAGTGGCTCTCCTTCGGTCAGGTACCCCAATGGTGGGGACCGGGCTATGAAGGGAGCCTGATCCGCGGGGATGCCATGCGGCCAATGACTGGCTTCCTGATGCAGCGGGCCGAGCAGGCGGCACCAGAGACTTGGTGGCTGCGCTGGGTGGGGCCATGGCAGTACCAGATCTCCGCCAGCCAAATGAATCAGTACACCGCTGTGCCACATACTAAAATTATCGGCGGCCGTTTCACCTTCACGCCATTCCAGTCGTTAGAATTAGGTGCGTCTCGCATTATGCAGTGGGGGGGGAAGGTCGACCAGAATCTTTTAGTAGCTTTTGGGATGGTTTGACTGGCAAAGATAATACCGGGACAGAGAATGAGCCGGGAAACCAGTTGGCAGGCTTTGATTTTAAATTCAAGCTGGAGCCGACCTTGGGTTGGCCAGTTAGCTTCTATGGGCAGATGGTTGGCGAGGATGAATCTGGCTACTTACCATCGGCGAATATGTTCCTGGGAGGGGTGGAAGGACACCACGGTTGGGGTAAAGATGCGGTGAACTGGTATATTGAAGCGCATGATACTCGTACGAATATGAACAGAACAGGGTATAGTTATTGGCATCATATCTATACGGATGGTTATTATCAGCAGGGCTATTCACTAGGTGATGCCATGGGTGGGGATGGCCAATTATTTGCCGGAAAAATTGAGATCATAACGGAGGATAACCAGCGCTGGAGCACGCGTCTGGTATACGCCAAAGTTAACCCAGAAAATCAATTGATTAATAAAGCATTCCCTCAATCTGATACCCTAAAGGGAGTACAGCTAGGCTGGAGTGGGGATGTTTATCAATCGGTTCGACTAAACACTTCTTTGTGGTACACCAACGCTAACAACAGCGACAGCGATGACGTTGGCGCCAGCGCAGGGATAGAAATACCGTTTAGTTTATAAGGCTGAATGCTGAAAACAGGGGAGAGAGTGTGATAGCGCTGCAGGACGCAGTCAGTTTTTCTCTCCATAAGCCGGCATGGAAGCAACGGCGATGACAGCTGCTCAGGAATTGGCAATCTTGGTTTACTAATGATGTGACATTATGAAGAAAAAAATTGTTAAAATTTCGGCATTAGCGTTGGTAATCGGCTTTTTATCGGGCTGTACCATTATCCCGGGTCAGGGATTGAATAGTTTACGTAAGAACGTGGTTGAGCTACCGGATAGCGATTACGATCTGGATAAATTGGTCAATGTCTATCCTATGACACCTGGGTTAATTGATCAGCTTCGTCCTGAATCTGTGTTAGCACGACCAAACCCGCAATTGGATAATTTATTGCGTAGCTATGAATATCGTATTGGGGTTGGCGATGTACTTATGGTAACCGTATGGGATCACCCGGAATTGACTACTCCGGCAGGCCAGTACCGTAGCGCGAGCGATACTGGTAACTGGGTTAATTCTGACGGAACTATTTTCTACCCCTATGTCGGTAAGGTGCAAGTAGCTGGAAAAACCCTCAGTCAGGTACGCCAGGATATCGCCAGCAGATTAACGACTTATATTGAAAGCCCTCAGGTTGATGTAAGCATAGCATCTTTTAGATCGCAAAAAACCTATGTTACAGGTGAAGTTGTTAAATCTGGTCAACAACCAATCACTAATATCCCGTTGACTGTAATGGATGCTATTAATGCCGCGGGTGGCTTGGCTCCTGACGCTGATTGGAGAAATGTCGTTCTCACGCATAACGGTAAAGATACTAAGATCTCCTTATATGCCTTAATGCAAAAAGGTGATCTCACACAAAATCACTTGCTTTATCCGGGTGATATTTTATTTGTACCACGAAATGATGATCTGAAAGTGTTTGTCATGGGCGAGGTAGGTAAACAAAGCACCATGAAAATGGATCGCAGTGGGATGACGTTAGCTGAAGCTATAGGTAATGCTGAAGGAATGTCACAAGCATTGAGTGATGCGACAGGTGTATTTGTAATAAGACAGCTCAAAGGTGATAAGCAAGGTAAAATCGCTAATGTTTACCAATTGAATGCGAAAGATGCATCTGCCATGGTACTAAGCACCGAATTTGCTTTACAACCTTACGACATTGTTTACGTTACAGCTGCTCCAGTAGTACGTTGGAACCGTGTAGTCTCTCAATTGGTTCCAACTATTACCGGGGTACATGATATGACAGAAGCCGCGAGATATGTAAGGAACTGGTAACCATATGTTTAAATCAGTTTTAGTTGTTTGTATTGGAAATGTTTGCAGATCACCAACTGGCGAAATGTTGCTGAAAAAAAGACTGAAAGATTTCAAGATCGGTTCTGCAGGACTCGGTGCTTTAGTTAACCATCCAGCGGACGCTACAGCAAAAAAGGTCGCCTTTGAGAACAATTTAGATCTTGATCAACACATTGCAAGACAAGTAACTAAAGATATTTGTAAAGAATATGATTTAATACTTGTTATGGAAAAAAAACATATAGACCTAATATGTAAACTAGCTCCGGAATTACGTGGCAAAACTATGTTATTCGGACATTGGATAGGGCAACGAGAAATAGCCGATCCATATATGAAAAGTAAAGAAGCGTTCGAATCTGTATATAAACTTCTCGACGAATCAGCTCAAAAATGGGCAGACGTCTTAATTAAATAGTGCAGGGTATCAGATGACTGATAAACTTAATTCAATGTCTACAGGAAGCCAAGAAAGTGACGGGATCGATCTAGGTCGTTTAATTGGTGAAGTTATTGATCATAAAGGATTGATAATTTCTGTAACTTTCTTTTTTATGGGGCTAGGTTTTTTATATGCATTTTTAGCTCCACCCGTATATGAAGCAGATTCATTAGTGCAGGTTGAACAAAATGCAGGAAATAATTTTTTATCGAGCCTTTCTGACGTTCTTCCAACAACACCGCCTCAATCAGCAGCTGAAATTGAACTAATTAAATCTAGGATGGTGCTTGGTAAAACTATCAATGATTTAAATCTGAGCGTAGTAATTGAAGAGAAAACTACGCCTATTATAGGTCAGTTTTTAAAGAAAATACGTGGTGATGACGGCAGTAAAATAAATATAAAATATTTTAATGTCCCTCATGATGCGTTAGACACGAAGTTTACAATCAAAATAACTGGTAAAGACAGCTATACCATTAATCTTGATGATGCCGGCGAATTGAAAGGTCAAGTTAATGAGCCCGTATCGAAAAATGGATTCGAAATATTGCTGACGCAAATTGAGTCTCCGCCAGGTACTGAATTTAGTATAAAACGCAAAGATACTCTTCAAGTACTCAGTGATCTTAATGACGCATTCACTGTCGCAGATACTGGAAAAGATACAGGTGTATTGTCGCTATCATTAACAGGAAATGATCCTGAAAAAATAAAGACGATACTTCAAAGTATTACTGATAATTATTTGTTACAGAATATTGAGAGAAAATCGGAAGAGGCAGCAAAAAGTTTAAACTTTTTGGATCGAAAAATCCCTGATGTAAAAAATGAGCTTAATGCTGCAGAAAATAAGCTAAATTATTACAGACAGCAAAATAGTTCTGTTGATTTAACTATGGAGGCAAAATCTCTTCTGGATACAATGGTTCAATTAGATGCGCAGATTAATCAACTAACATTTTCTGAGGCCGAAGTATCCAAACTATATACAAAAGAGCATCCAACATATAGAGCTCTTTTAGAAAAAAGAAAAACTCTGGAAGAAGAAAAAAATAATCTTAAGAAAAAGATTAATAATCTTCCAGAAACACAACAAGAAGTATTACGTTTAACTCGTGATGTCCAGGTTGGGCAAGATGTCTATTTACAACTATTAAACAAAGAACAAGAATTGAGCATTACTAAAGCAAGTACAGTGGGTAATGTTCGAATAATTGATAATGCCGTAACACAGCCCGATCCAATCAAACCTAAAAAGCTGCTTGTAATAGTCGTTCTAACGGTGTTTGGAACAATGCTGTCCTTGATGTATGTCATAGTTAAGGTTGCGTTCCATAAAGGTGTTCAAAGTGCCGAACAACTTGAAGAAAATGGTTTGAATGTGTACGCGAGTATCCCTTTATCTGACTGGCAGTTGAAAAATGTAAACAACAGCAGGAAAAAGGATAAGAAAAAATTTGATGTATTAATTAAGGAGAATGGTGCAGATTTAGCTATTGAAGCTATTAGAGGGTTACGGACGCGTTTATATTTCGCAATGTTAGAAGCGAAAAATAATATTTTAATGATATCAGGTCCAAGTCCTGAAATAGGCAAAACCTTCGTCAGTACTAACCTTGCAGGGGTAGTTGCTCAGGCAGGACAAAAAGTTTTATTAATTGATGCAGATATGCGACGAGGATATATGCATCACTACTTTGGCGGTTTGCCCAACAATGGCTTGTCAGAGATACTCACAGGTAGGGTAGATTACGAGAAGGCTGTTGTTCATACTGATATAGCTGGCTTAGATTACATTGGTCGTGGTGAAATACCACCAAATCCAGCGGAGCTATTAATGGGGAGTCGCATTGAAAAGTTCCTTGAGTGGGCAAGTGGAAAGTATGATCTTGTATTAGTAGACACTCCGCCAATTTTAGCAGTGACCGATGCTGCAATAATTGGTCGCCATGTAGGAACCACATTATTAGTTGCTCGCTTTGAAAAAAACACTGTCAAAGAAATCGATGTTGCTAAAAATAGATTGGAACATAGCGGTGTTATAGTTAAAGGCGTAATATTAAATGCTGTGACCAGAAAAGCTAGTAATAAATATGGTGAATATGCGTATTATGAATACGAGTATAAATCGAAAGAATAGATAAGCTAAATTAATTTCCCGGGTTTAATACAAACCCGGGTAAATTTAATTTACTTAAGGACTGGGTGTGAATAAAAGAATACTAAGCATGCTATTATCACAAGGATTTGGCCTTGCGATTAATGTTATAGAAAAACTACTTATAGTACCATTATTTATTCATTCATGGGGATTGGCTAAGTTTGGTGAGTGGATATTAATTAGGACGATACCTAATTTATTATTAACTACAGATGTAGGTATTGCAAGCCATGCAGGAAACGCAATCAGTGTAGCGATAATAAAAAAAGAATATAATGCAGCTGCTCATGTAATAAAACTAAGTGTTTTTTTGATATTTTTATTATTAAGTATCATTTTGGTTTTTGGAATAGGACAGTTTTTTTTTGATTTAAGAAGTTTTTTAGGTATAGCCGATTCTGATGTAAATTTAATAACCTATTCCGTTTTATTTATGTCTCTACATGCAGGCATGATACTATGCTCTCAAATATTATGCTCGCTTGGACGTGCAACAGAAAGATATCATATATATAATGCATTGGCACAATTTACACGCTTTTTAGAAATAGCCTTTGTATGTATAGTATTAATAACAGGTGGAGATATCGTTGAAGCATCTATTGCTTATTTACTCGCGAGATTAATAGTTATAACTATTATGATAAGCCTTTTGATAAAACAATTAAAATTTATTAAGATTGAAATATTTAATGCAAAAGTTTCATTAGGACAGTTTTTTACTTTTATTAAGCAATCTATTCCATATGCAGGAATACCTTTCAGTCAAGCTGTATTTCTTCAGGGTAGTTCAGTTATTATATCATCATTTTACGGTCCGGCGGTTTTAGCTTTTGTTACTGTTATACGAAATACATCTCGTTTTATGGTAATGTTCTCCTCATTATTAGGTAAAAGTATCTGGGCTGAACTTTCGAGGTTATGGGCAGAAGAGAAATATAAAGAATTCAATAGGGTGTTTTTAAAGTTTAATGTTGTGAATTTTGCCATATTATTTATGGCAAGTGTTATTCTTGTATTTGGTTATGACTATTTCTGTCAATGGTTTCAATTGAAGGATGTAGCAACGAAGCAAGATTATATTCTTTATTTAGTTGTATCGTTGCATTCATTGTTGATCGCTATTTCATATTATAATAGTGTCTCTTTATTATCGACTGAAAGGCATCAAAAATATGCTAAGATAATAATGTTAAATGCAATTTTGACAACTGCTTTGTTTTGGTTGCTATCAGTTTTAACGGATTCATTAACCTGGGCATATGTTCTGGCATTTTGTATAACAGAAATGGTCATAGCATTATGGTTGTTATTAATTAGTCTCAATAAAAACTATTTACGGGAACGAGAAATTTAATATGTTTTTATTTTATAAACCAACAACACAATACGAAAATCTTGGCGATGCATTAATTGCAAAAAATCTATTAGATATATTAAGTAAAAAAGGTACTATTTTTTTGCTAACAGAAGACATCCCTAAAGGATTTGTCGATATCATTAAAAATGATAATTGTGTCGGAATTAGCAAAGTTAAATTTGCCCTGATGCCTTTAGTTTATCGTCTATTAAATAGAGATGTTGCCTTTATATATAAACCGGGGCATCTGTTTGGGGGTAGCAAGGAATATGGAACCGGCATCAAGGCGCTTTTAAAAATAAGTTATGTCAATGTATTGCACTTCATAGGTGTGAAGATTATTAAGACAGGTGTTTCTGTAGGCCCACTAAGTGGTTCTTTTTTAAAAGCGGAAATGAATATTAGTGCTAAATCTTATATATATGGTGTTCGAGAAGATTATTCATTGAAGTTTGTGGAGGGTAACTCATTTAAAAAATATAAGAGAGTTTCAGATTTAGCTTATTACTCTATTTTAAAAAATAGAGAGAAATATTTAGATGAAAAAAGAGATACAATAAGTTATTCATTTCGTCCGTATAAGCAATCTAATCTGCCACCTGAGTTACAAGCGAAAAAGATAGCATCGGCAATACTAGACGTAGCTACAAAGAATAGTATTAAAATTGTAAACAATGTAACACAGGTTCAAACTGATATAGTATTTAACAATTTAATTGAAAAAGAACTTGTTGCAAATGGGTTAATTGTCACAAAGTATTATTATGATATAACAAAAACAAGTTTCGAAGCTCTTGGTGATATTTATAAAAAAACAAAAATTATTCTTTCCAATAGATTGCATAGCCTCTTATTTGCTTTCGAATATGGAGCGTATCCAATTGCCATAGGGGATAAGGATGAAAATTTTAAGGTGTTTCATGTATTGAATGATCTTAAAATGGATCATATCATCGTAAATATTGAAAACGATGATGTAAACCGTTACGAACTTGAACGAGCAATTCAATCCCAACTATTAAATTCAAATAAATGGAATGGTAATGATGCAATGTGTGATTTTATTTGAATTTTAATATCTCATAAAGGGATGAAAAACAATGATATCAGGTGCTCTTTACATCATTGCTGTACTAAGTCTGTCATGGCTTAGACCGATGGTTGGGTTAGCTTTAGCATCAAATGCATACTTATTTAATGCTATGATAAGTGGCGGAGATTCTGATTCTCCTGTATTTAATGTGTTAGGACCGTTAATTTGCTTTGTCACAATTTTCAGCAAAGTCATTCTTAAAGATAAAGTTTCATTAGTTAGGTTTAAATTCGCAGATGGAATAATATTTGGATTCTTTTTACTCTATATATTATCTGCTTTTTTCTCAAATGACTTAGTCATAGGGCTAGAATTTTCGTTAAGATATCTTTTCCTTGGTGCTTCATTTTATTTCTTCGCACGATTTAGTTATGTATTGTACTTAGATAAAGGTAAGTTTATTAATGATTACATGCATGGAATTTTAATAACTGGCTTTATTGTTGCTGTGACAGCATTAATGCAAAATAATAGCTCTTCGCAATATACAATGCGCCTTACAGTAGGTGATTCAAGCACTATACCTCTTGCTATTACTTTAGGTCAGGCAGCTGTTGTGAACGTGTACTATATAATGACTCAAAAGGGCAAAAAAAGTATTCCTTATTTAATATCATTCCTTCCTATCGTTTATGCATTTCTCGCCGCAAATACGAGAAGTGTAGTTATTGGATTTATTTTGGCTTTATTGCTTCTTTTATCGTCAGATAAATTTTCTATTGTAAGAAAGAATTTTGGTAAAGTGTTACTAGCTATAAGTGGAATGGCAGTTTTTATAGGGTATATTATAACCAATAATGCAGAATTAGTAGCTCGTTTATTTTCAACTTTCGGTCATATTGCAACGGAGCAATATGGCCAGTCCGAAAGTGAACGAATTGATGCTTGGCATCATGCAATAGCCACGTTTTATGAGCATCCAATACTTGGAGAGGGAGTGGGAATATTCATTCAAAGATTCAACATGTACCCTCATAATATATTCTTCGAATCTGCAGCAGAAACGGGAATTGTTGGCATATTATTAACCGTAGTACTTATAGGAAGTTGTTTTTATAGCATTATTACAAATAAAGGGGATGTCAAAACTCCTGTAGTAGCGGCAATGTTCATTTTCTTATTTTTTGTTTCACTTGTAAGCTTATCGTTTTGGATGCATAAAGCACTCTTCACTTCGATTGCATTAATTTTCATTACATATGGTAATTTAGAAAAGGGACAGAATAATTTTTAATGCAAAAAGATTTAAAATAATAGAGGAAGAACAATGCTAGTTGTACTAACGCAAATGGCCATTGCAGATTATAGAAATCAGTTTATTCGTCATCTTGTTGATGTAATGAATGATCGTGATATGCAATTTAAAATCGTAGTTGGTGAAGAGTATTTTGAAGAATCCACCAAAACAAGCAAACTTGTCCTCTCGCTAGATGAAACAACGGTAATAAAAAATTCTTTTTTCTTTAAAAGAAAATTGGCATTTCAACACCTTCCTTGGAGGACTGTCCTTAAAGCTGATATTCTTATATGTGAACTTAATCCTAGAATCCTTTCAGTTTGGCTTGTTTTGTGTTTACGTAAAATTCTTAATAAAAAAACAGTCTTTTGGGGGCATGTTTGGGCAAGGAAAGGTAAAGAAAGCAAAACAGAAAAGATTAGAAACTTAATGAGAAAAGCGTCAAGCTCATTATTATTGTATACCAATAATCAGAAACAAGAATTACTTAATGCTTATGGCGAAAAATGTAAAAAAGAGAATGAAATTTTTGTTGCTCCAAACTCTCTTTATTACAGAAATGACATGATGAATGTTTTGTCCTCTAAATCCACTGGTGTAATATATGTAGGACGTTTAGTTTCAAGTAAAAAAGTTGATGTGTTAATTAAAGCAATTCCGTTAGTTTGTAAAGTCGAACCGAGTATTGTTTTTCATATTGTTGGCGATGGCGAACAATCGAATGAATTAAAAAAAATATCGCGTGATCTCGGCATCGATGAAAATGTTATGTTTTACGGACATATCGCAGATCATTCAAAACTGAAGGAGATTTATTCAAAAAGCTTTGTATCAATATCTCCGGGATATGTTGGTCTCTCAATAACCCAAAGTCTTTCATTTGGTGTGCCTATGTTGGTTTCAAAGGATGAAAACCATTCTCCTGAACTTGAGGCATTACAGACCGGGTTGAATGGAGGATTCTTTAATACGAATGATCCTCAGTCATTAGCAGATGAAATCTTAAAGTATTTTCACGGGCGTCAATATAATATGTTTGACGGAGAAAAAATAGTTAATGATTGTAAACATAGGTATTCAGTTGAGACTATGGTTGATGGGGTAATTGAAAGTGTCACGCAAACAAGATAATCCCGATGTTCAAAGGAGTTTTTTAGTTTCCTTAATCAGATCCTTTATAAGAAATTGGAGATTTCAATTAATTAGATTTAAAAATAGAGGGAAAATTTCGCGGGGAAAAAATGCTTATGTTGGCCCAGGTGCAAATGTTTATATCCCTAATTTTGTAAAAATGGGTGATAACGTATCTATTGGTGCTGATTTTATTTCACAAGTGAATCTGACTATTGGAAATGATAGTTTAATATCCTCACGTGTATCATTTATTGGTAACGACCATGATTTATTCAATGAGTCATCTTCAGCATATTTCTCTGGAAGAAACAAGCCTGCCACTATAGTACTGGAAGGAGATAATTTTATCGGATTTGGTTCGGTTATTTTGGGAAATGTCACGATAGGGAAAGGTGCTATTGTTGCAGCCTGTTCATTTGTTAATAAAGATGTCCCACCTAATTCTGTAGTAGGTGGGGTACCTGCAAAAGTATTAAGAAATCGTTATTGATTATAATTAATAGGAAACAAGAAATGACTAATGTAAAAAAAGCTCTGATTACCGGTATCACTGGGCAAGATGGTTCATATCTCGCAGAATTTCTGTTAGAAAAGGGATATGAAGTTCACGGGATTAAAAGACGTTCTTCTTCTTTTAACACTGATCGCGTAGATCATATTTATCAAGATCCACATTCATCAAACCCAAAATTTCATTTACACTATGGTGATTTATCAGACACATCAAACTTAACTCGTTTGATCTCCGAGATTCAACCCGATGAAGTGTATAACTTGGGGGCTATGAGTCATGTCGCTGTGTCTTTCGAATCTCCTGAATACACAGCGGACGTCGATGCTATTGGCACATTACGTCTTTTAGAGGCTATTCGTTTTCTGGGACTAGAGAAGAAAACTCGTTTCTATCAAGCATCAACTTCTGAACTTTATGGTTTAGTGCAGGAAATTCCGCAAAAAGAGACAACTCCATTCTATCCGCGTTCTCCGTACGCAGTTGCCAAGCTTTATGCATATTGGATTACTGTTAACTATCGTGAGTCATATGGAATGTACGCGTGTAATGGTATTCTGTTTAACCATGAATCGCCACGCCGTGGTGAAACGTTTGTAACAAGAAAAATTACACGTGGGCTTTCCAATATTGCTCAAGGATTAGAAAAATGTCTTTATCTTGGTAACATGGATTCTTTGCGAGATTGGGGTCATGCGAAAGATTACGTTAAAATGCAATGGCTAATGCTTCAACAAGAACAACCGGAAGATTATGTTATTGCGACCGGCGTCCAATACTCTGTACGTCAATTCGTAGATTTTGCTGCATCAGAGTTGGGTATTAAATTGCGTTTTGAGGGGCATGGCGTTGATGAAGTGGGGATTGTAGAAAGTGTTTCTGGTGAAGACGCACCTGCAGTTAAAGTAGGTGATATAATTGTAGCTGTTGATCCACGATATTTCCGTCCTGCTGAAGTGGAAACCTTGCTTGGAGACCCTTCGAAAGCCCACGATAAATTAGGATGGAAACCTGAAACAACATTACAAGAAATGGTTGTCGAAATGGTAAGAAAGGATCTTGAGGCAGCTAAAAAGCATTCTCTTCTCAAATCACATGGTTACGAGGTTTCAATTTCTCTGGAGTAAAGAAATGACTATTAAGAAGAGAGTTTTTGTTGCTGGGCATAATGGTATGGTTGGTTCAGCAATCGTAAGACAATTGAAAAATAGAGACGACATTGAACTCGTACTGCGTTCACGTCAGGAGCTCAACCTGCTTAATGCTCAAGACGTAAATCATTTTTTCGCTAATGAGCGTATTAATGAAGTATATTTAGCTGCTGCAAAAGTTGGCGGAATAGTCGCGAATAACACTTATCCAGCTGATTTTATTTATGAAAATATTCTTATTGAAGCAAACATCATACATGCTGCACATGTTAATGATGTAAATAAAATAATGTTTTTAGGCTCATCATGTATATACCCTAAATTTGCTAAGCAACCGATAAGCGAGTCTGAATTACTGCAAGGAACACTTGAATCTACAAATGAGCCGTATGCTATAGCAAAAATTGCCGGTATAAAACTCTGCGAGTCTTATAATCGGCAACATAATAGAGATTATCGTTCAGTAATGCCAACTAATTTATATGGAGAAAATGATAATTTCCATCCTTCTAACTCGCATGTAATTCCTGCATTATTGCGGCGCTTTCATGAGGCAAAGTTAGAAGGACTACCACAAGTCGTTGTTTGGGGTAGTGGAACGCCGATGCGTGAGTTTCTACATGTTGATGACATGGCTGCTGCATCTATTTATGTCATGGACCTTGATAAATCTATTTGGCAGGAGCAAACACAACCAATGTTGTCACATATTAACGTTGGTACTGGAGTTGATTGTTCTATTAGGGAATTAGCCGAAACCATATCAAAAGTGGTTGGTTATCGCGGAGAGGTAGTTTTTGATTCAACCAAACCTGATGGCACTCCAAGAAAATTATTAGATGTTTCGAGATTGGAAGGCTTAGGTTGGAAGTATCAAATTAAGCTTGAGGCAGGTTTAACTCGGACTTATGAGTGGTTTTTAAAGAATCAGCAAAGCTTCCGGAGTTAATATGTTTTTAGATGATGATGCATTTAAAAATGTAATAAAGAATACGCCGCTAATCTCAATTGATTTGATCATACAAAATGAGAAAGGTGAGTATTTAGTTGGTAAAAGAAACAACCGCCCCGCAAGGGGCTTTTGGTTTGTTCCTGGAGGTCGCATACAAAAAAATGAGACATTAAATAATGGCTTCACCAGATTAATTCAAAATGAAATTGGCATTGAGATGCTGAGAAATGAAGCCACTTTTCTCGGTGTTTTTGAACATTTCTATGATGATAATTACTTTAATAGTGAATTTAGTACTCACTATATAGTATTGGCTTATAAAATATCTATTTTATCCAATGGCTTAGTATTTCCGCATGAACAGCATAATGAATATCTCTGGATGAGTGCGGATGAAATCCTTAATAATGATTTAGTGCATTTTAATACTAAAGCTTATTTTATGGATGTTTCTTAGGACTTTTAGGTATGAAATTACTTGTATATGGAATCAATTATCGTCCTGAATTAACTGGTATTGGCAAGTATAGTGGTGAAATGGTGAAGTGGTTTGTTGAAAATGGTCTTGACGTTAGGGTCATTACTGCTCCACCATATTATCCTGCCTGGAAGGTTGCTGATAATTATTCTGGATGGAAATACGCTAAAGAAAAATTTCCTGAAGTAGTATATAGATGTCCACTTTATGTTCCTAATAAACCTTCAACGATAAAGCGTTTATTGCATTTGTCTAGTTTTGCATTTAGTTCTCTTTTCCCTCTTTTAATGCAAGCACGTTGGAAACCCGATTATGTTATTTGTATTGTCCCCACATTATTCTGTGTGCCGGGAGCCCTGTTATTAAGAAAACTAACGCGTGCTAAAGTAATAATTCATATACAAGATTTCGAGGTCGATGCTATGCTCGGCCTAGGGATGGCAAAGAAAGGTGTGTTTGCGAAATTTGCCAAAAAGTTTGAAAAATGGTGTTTAACGTCTGCAGACAAAGTATCCACTATATCTAAAACGATGTTATTGAATGCCTCTGGTAAAGGAGTGCCGCGAAAAAATCTAATTTTTTTCCCTAACTGGTCTGAGCTTGAAAGGTTTAAAAATGTTAAAAGTGACCAATCAGTCATGCTGAAAGAAGAGTTTGGAATAGCCGATGACAGAAAAGTTATACTTTACTCTGGCAATATTGGTGAAAAACAAGGACTTGAGATTGTCATCGCTGCTGCACAAAAGTTGGCAATGAAAAATTATGTATTCTTGTTTGTTGGTCAAGGAGGTGGTAAAGAAAATTTAAAAAAAATGAGCTCGGACCTGAATTTGGATAATGTCATTTTTAAACCTCTACAGCCTTATGATCTATTACCAGCATTATTAAATCTTGCTGATTGTCATCTTGTTGTTCAAAAGAAAGGTGCAGCTGATGCTGTTTTGCCATCCAAGCTTACGAATATTCTCGCCGTAGGCGGTAATTCAGTCATTACGGCAGAAGAAAATACTGAACTTGGTCAGTTATGCAAAAATAACCCAGGTATAGCGCAATGTGTAGAACCTGAATCTGTTGATGCCCTTATATCTGGTATTGAACAGTGTTTGTTGATGCCTCGGCAAAACAATATAGCAATTGAATATGCCAACGCATCACTTGATATGAATAATGTACTTTCAAATTTTATAGTAGATATACAAAACTAAAATTTATATCAACAAGGGATTAGCAATTAGATTACGTTAGGTGGAATGGATTCCCTATTTTTACAACGTCAACCATTATCTAGGCCTATTTTAGGTTCGTTTAACTATTTAATTAAGAATATTGATGTTTCTTAACTTAATGTTATAGGCCTTTCTTTTTCTCTTGTTGACGTTTATATTTTTAATAATATAGGTGAAAGAGTTCGAGATTAATGAACTAATATATCTTTAATCTACTGAACTTCAGGATTTCTATTGCAAATTATTATTTCATAAGGTTCAATATTTTAAGGAAATCTTCATGGCAACCTTGTATCATCGGACTCGCTCGAATGCGAATGCTTCCTTGATTTCAATGGCTCAACGCTTCTCCGATGTGGTCATAATTTTTTTGGGATTGTATTTAGTTTGCGTTATGAATTCAGTCTCGTTTGAATACCGACATGCTTTGATGTCATTGCTATCTCTGGTTATTTTTCAGATGATAGGGGGCATAACTGATTTCTATCGCTCATGGCGCGGAGTTGCTTTTTCTACTGAGTATATTTTAATACTTAAAAATTGGACGCTTAGTTTATTAATTGCTCTTGGTCTTTTGTCCCTCGATTCTTCAATTGATACGCGTTTCTTTTTTTTCTTTCAATGGTATCTATTAGTTGATATTGGTTTTCTTGTTTGTCGCTCTATCATTAGACTTATTTCTGGTTTGCTTCGCAAGTTTGGTTACAACACCAGGAAGGTTGCAGTTGTTGGTTCTTTACCTGCGGGTATTAATTTATTAAAAAGTTTTATTGAAGAACCATGGTTAGGTTTTGTTGTAAAAGGTGTTTATGATAACATTCAACTCGATACTTCCGAATATGACAATGTACCTTATGCTGGCAATATAGACAAGCTTATTCAGGAAGCTCGTGATGGAAAAATCGATCGTATTTACATCGCGATGAGCATGCATGATGAATCCAAAATTAAGGACATTGTGAGACAATTAACTGATACTACTTGTTCCGTATTGTTAATTCCTGATATCTTTACTTTTAATATTCTTCAGTCACGTACTGAAGAAATAAATGGAGTGCCAGTTGTTCCTTTGTTTGATTCACCGCTGAATGGGATCAATATGGTGTTTAAACGTTTGGAGGATATTATTGTATCATCTTTGATTCTTATTCTGATATCACCAATTCTTCTTGTTATTGCTACTGCTGTTAAAACGACCTCGAAGGGCCCTGTCATTTTTCGGCAAGTGCGTTATGGTATGGACGGGAAACCTATTAAAGTCTGGAAATTTCGCTCGATGACTGTTATGGAAAACGACGATAAAGTTATTCAGGCTACAAAAAATGATATCCGCGTGACTAAAGTCGGCAAGTTTTTACGCAGCACTTCCTTAGACGAACTTCCGCAGTTCTTTAATGTACTTTTTGGACAGATGTCCGTTGTAGGACCTCGACCACATGCAGTTTCTCATAATGAGCAATATCGGTCCTTAATTCAGGGGTATATGCTTCGTCATAAGGTTAAGCCAGGTATCACAGGCTTAGCACAAATTAATGGTTGGCGTGGTGAAACTGATACTTTAGAAAAAATGGAAAAAAGAATCGAATATGATTTGTTATATATCAGAGGTTGGAGCATTTGGTTAGATCTAAAAATAATATTCCTTACTGTTTTTAAAGGATTTATTAACAAATCTGCTTATTGATAAGATGCTGCTTAAGATAAGCATTGTGCATTTATAGTCCAAAATTTATATGTTGTGCTAGTTAACAAATTTTCACTATGAGCTCTATGTACTTTGGGCTAACATTATCATCACATTTCAGCTGCGAACGTGTCGCAGTGACCACACCAGACAGGAGTATGTAATGTCCAAGCAACAGATCGGGGTTGTCGGTATGGCTGTGATGGGGCGTAACCTTGCGCTGAACATCGAAAGCCGCGGTTATACCGTCTCCGTTTTCAACCGCTCCCGTGAAAAGACCGAAGAAGTTATTGCCGAAAATCCAGGCAAGAAGCTGGTTCCTTACTATACAGTACAAGAGTTTGTTGAATCCCTCGAAACACCACGCCGTATCCTGTTGATGGTGAAGGCCGGGGCTGGCACCGACAGCGCCATCGATTCCCTGAAGCCTTACCTCGATAAAGGCGACATCATCATTGATGGCGGCAACACCTTCTTCCAGGACACCATCCGTCGTAACCGTGAGCTATCTGCCGAAGGTTTTAACTTTATCGGTACCGGTGTTTCCGGTGGTGAAGAAGGGGCTCTGAAAGGGCCTTCCATCATGCCTGGTGGGCAGAAAGAAGCCTATGAGTTAGTTGCTCCGATTCTGAAGCAGATTGCTGCGGTTGCTGAAGACGGTGAGCCATGTGTCACCTATATCGGTGCTGACGGTGCAGGCCATTATGTGAAGATGGTTCATAACGGCATTGAGTATGGTGACATGCAGCTGATTGCTGAAGCTTATGCGCTTTTGAAAGGCGGTCTGGCACTTTCCAACGAAGAGCTGGCGCAAACCTTCACCGAATGGAACGAAGGTGAGCTAAGCAGCTACCTGATCGACATTACCAAAGATATCTTCACCAAGAAGGATGAAGAAGGTAAGTACCTCGTTGATGTCATTCTTGATGAAGCAGCAAACAAAGGTACCGGTAAGTGGACCAGCCAGAGCTCACTGGATCTCGGCGAACCTCTGTCTCTGATAACCGAGTCCGTATTTGCTCGCTATATTTCTTCGCTTAAAGACCAGCGTGTAGCCGCGTCGAAAGTGCTGAGTGGTCCGCAGGCCCAGCCGGCCGGTGATAAAGCTGAATTTATCGAAAAAGTGCGTCGCGCGTTGTACCTCGGTAAAATCGTCTCCTATGCTCAGGGCTTCTCCCAGCTGCGTGCTGCTTCTGATGAATACAACTGGGATCTTAACTACGGCGAGATCGCTAAGATTTTCCGTGCTGGCTGCATCATTCGTGCGCAGTTCCTGCAAAAGATCACTGATGCTTATGCGCAAAACGCTGGCATTGCTAACCTTCTGCTGGCGCCATACTTCAAACAGATCGCTGATGACTATCAGCAAGCGCTGCGTGATGTGGTGGCTTATGCCGTGCAGAATGGTATTCCGGTACCGACGTTCTCTGCCGCAATTGCCTACTACGACAGTTACCGTTCCGCAGTTCTGCCAGCTAACCTGATTCAGGCGCAGCGTGATTACTTTGGTGCGCACACCTATAAGCGTACTGATAAAGAAGGTATATTCCATACCGAGTGGTTGGAATAATCTTTATATACTACAGTCAGGCCAATTAGCCTGACTGTTATCTATTTTTTTTCTACAATAAACTGATCAAAGTCATCTTATTTGCACGTCCTCATTATTTTCAGCTCTAATAACCAAGTGCTGATCTTTTAAGAATTTGCCATATTTATACTTCTGTACATCTATAATAAGCTGCTTCTGGCCTCAGAATATATCTGGGTGTTTAATAACAGGGTCTTAATTAAAGGATATTAATATGTTGCTTCCTGTGATAATGGCTGGTGGTACCGGCAGTCGTCTCTGGCCGATGTCTCGCGAGCTTTATCCGAAACAGTTCCTCCGCCTGTTCGGGCAGAACTCCATGCTACAGGAAACCATCACCCGACTCTCGGGCCTTGAAATCCATGAACCGATGGTCATCTGTAACGAAGAGCACCGCTTCCTGGTGGCCGAACAGCTGCGCCAGCTCAACAAGCTGTCCAACAACATTATTCTTGAGCCGGTCGGGCGCAACACCGCCCCGGCCATCGCCCTGGCGGCCCTCCAGGCCACCCGCCACGGCGACGACCCGCTGATGCTGGTCCTCGCCGCCGACCATATCATCAATAACCAGCCGGTCTTCCACGACGCCATCCGCGTCGCCGAGCAGTATGCCGATGAAGGCCATCTGGTCACCTTCGGTATCGTGCCGAACGCCCCGGAAACCGGCTACGGCTACATCCAGCGCGGCGTGGCCCTCACCGACAGCGCCCATACTCCGTACCAGGTGGCCCGCTTCGTGGAGAAGCCGGACCGCGAGCGCGCCGAGGCTTACCTCGCCTCCGGGGAGTACTACTGGAACAGCGGCATGTTTATGTTCCGCGCCAAAAAATACCTTTCCGAGCTGGCCAAATTCCGCCCGGATATCCTCGAAGCCTGCCAGGCCGCGGTCAATGCCGCCGATAACGGCAGCGACTTCATCAGCATCCCGCATGACATTTTCTGCGAGTGTCCGGACGAGTCTGTGGACTACGCGGTGATGGAGAAAACCGCCGACGCGGTGGTGGTCGGTCTTGATGCCGACTGGAGCGACGTCGGCTCCTGGTCCGCCCTGTGGGAGGTCAGCCCGAAAGACGGGCAGGGTAACGTCCTCAGCGGCGACGCGTGGGTGCACAACAGCGAAAACTGCTACATCAACAGCGACGAGAAGCTGGTGGCGGCCATCGGCGTGGAGAATCTGGTGATTATCAGCACCAAGGACGCCGTGCTGGTGATGAACCGCGAGCGTTCCCAGGACGTGAAGAAGGCGGTCGAGTTTCTCAAGCAGAACCAGCGCAGCGAGTACAAGCGCCACCGCGAGATTTACCGTCCCTGGGGCCGCTGCGACGTGGTGGTCCAGACCCCGCGCTTCAACGTTAACCGCATTACGGTGAAACCGGGCGGCGCCTTCTCGATGCAGATGCATCACCACCGCGCCGAGCACTGGGTCATTCTCGCCGGCACCGGCCAGGTGACCGTCAACGGCAAGCAGTTCCTGCTGACCGAGAACCAGTCCACCTTTATTCCGATTGGCGCCGAGCACAGCCTGGAAAACCCGGGCCGCATTCCGCTGGAAGTGCTGGAGATCCAGTCGGGGTCGTACCTCGGCGAGGACGACATTATTCGTATTAAAGACCAGTATGGTCGTTGCTAATTTTTTCGGGACAAAACGCAGAATGACACAGTTAACATGCTTTAAGGCTTATGACATCCGTGGTGAACTGGGCGAGGAGCTGAACGAGGACATCGCCTACCGTATCGGCCGCGCCTACGGCGAATTTCTGAAACCCGGGAAGATAGTGGTGGGGGGCGATGTGCGCCTCACCAGCGAGTCGCTGAAGCTGGCGCTGGCCCGCGGGCTGATGGACGCCGGCACCGACGTGCTGGATATCGGCCTGAGCGGCACGGAAGAGATTTACTTCGCCACTTTCCACCTCGGGGTGGATGGCGGTATCGAGGTGACGGCGAGCCATAACCCGATGAACTACAACGGCATGAAGCTGGTGCGCGAGAACGCGAAGCCCATCAGCGGCGACACCGGGCTGCGGGATATCCAGCGCCTGGCGGAGGAGAACCAGTTCCCGCCGGTGGACCCGGCGCGTCGCGGGACCCTGCGTCAGATATCGGTGCTGAAGGAGTACGTCGACCACCTGATGGGCTACGTGGACCTGGCGAACTTCACCCGTCCGCTGAAGCTGGTGGTGAACTCCGGCAACGGGGCGGCGGGGCACGTGATTGATGAGGTGGAGAAACGCTTCGCGGCGGCTGGGGCGCCGGTGACCTTTATCAAGGTGCATCACCAACCGGACGGCCATTTCCCGAACGGTATCCCGAACCCGCTGCTGCCGGAGTGCCGCCAGGACACCGCCGACGCGGTGCGTGCGCATCAGGCGGACATGGGGATCGCCTTTGACGGCGACTTCGACCGCTGCTTCCTGTTCGATGACGAGGCGTCGTTTATCGAGGGGTACTACATTGTCGGCCTGCTGGCGGAAGCGTTCCTGCAGAAGCAGCCGGGAGCGAAAATCATTCACGACCCGCGTCTGACATGGAACACGGTGGACATCGTGACCCGCAGCGGCGGCCAGCCGGTGATGTCGAAGACCGGGCATGCGTTCATCAAGGAGCGGATGCGCCAGGAAGACGCCATCTACGGCGGGGAGATGAGCGCGCACCATTACTTCCGCGACTTCGCCTACTGCGACAGCGGGATGATCCCGTGGCTGCTGGTGGCGGAGCTGCTGTGCCTGAAGAACAGCTCGCTGAAATCGCTGGTGGCGGACCGCCAGGCGGCGTTCCCGGCGTCGGGGGAGATCAACCGCAAGCTGGGAAATGCAGCGGAGGCGATAGCGCGCATCCGGGCGCAGTATGAGCCGGCGGCCGCACACATCGACACAACGGACGGTATCAGTATTGAATACCCTGAGTGGCGCTTTAACCTGCGCACGTCCAATACCGAGCCGGTGGTGCGTCTGAACGTTGAGTCCAGAGCGGATACTGCGTTAATGAATGCAAAAACCGAAGAGATTTTAGCTCTTCTCAAGTAATGCATTATCCATAATGGAAGCCATAGGGTAAGATTTTAATCGTATTTTTGACCTTATGGCTTATTCTTGACATCCCACTGGTCAAAGCGTAAAACCGCCCACAGAATTATTTAATTTCGTGGCTATCCGCCATTATCCAGTTAACTGATTAAAGTGTAATCTCATGAAAATTACTATTTCCGGTACAGGTTATGTTGGTTTATCGAACGGTGTCCTGATCGCGCAAAACCACGAAGTGGTGGCCCTGGATATCGTACAGGCCAAAGTGGATATGCTTAACCAGAAGATCTCTCCGATTGTCGATAAAGAGATTCAGGAATATCTGGCAGAAAAACCGTTAAATTTCCGTGCCACCACGGATAAGCACGACGCGTACCGCAATGCCGACTACGTGATCATTGCGACGCCGACCGATTACGATCCCAAAACTAACTACTTCAACACCTCTACGGTGGAAGCGGTTATTCGCGATGTCACAGAGATCAACCCGAACGCGGTAATGATCATTAAATCGACCATCCCGGTGGGGTTCACCCGCGACATCAAAGAACGTTTAGGGATTGATAATGTTATTTTCTCTCCTGAGTTCTTGCGTGAAGGACGTGCGCTGTACGACAACCTACATCCGTCGCGTATTGTCATCGGTGAGCGCTCCGCGCGTGCCGAACGTTTCGCTGATCTGCTGAAAGAAGGCGCGATCAAGCAGGATATCCCGACCCTGTTTACCGACTCTACCGAAGCGGAAGCGATCAAACTGTTCGCTAACACCTATCTGGCGCTGCGCGTTGCCTATTTCAACGAGCTCGACAGCTATGCTGAAAGCCAGGGGCTGAACAGCAAGCAGATTATCGAAGGGGTATGCCTGGATCCGCGTATCGGCAACCATTATAACAACCCGTCCTTTGGCTACGGCGGCTACTGCCTGCCAAAAGATACCAAGCAGCTGCTGGCGAACTACGAATCGGTCCCGAACAATATCATCGCGGCTATCGTCGATGCCAACCGTACCCGTAAAGACTTTATCGCGGATTCTATTCTCGCTCGTAAGCCGAAAGTAGTGGGTGTGTATCGCCTGATCATGAAGAGTGGTTCGGACAACTTCCGCGCCTCTTCTATTCAGGGCATTATGAAGCGCATCAAGGCGAAAGGTATTCCGGTTATTATCTATGAACCGGTGATGCAGGAAGATGAGTTCTTCAACTCCCGTGTCGTGCGCGACCTGAATGCCTTCAAGCAAGAAGCTGATGTGATCATTTCTAACCGTATGGCGGAAGAGTTGGCGGATGTGGCGGACAAGGTCTACACCCGCGATCTGTTTGGTAACGATTAATTCTGCCTGTCTGACACTGGCGGTTCCCTGCCGCCAGTGTTCTTCTTTATCTCCCCGCTATATCCCTCACTACGCGTATTTCTCGAACATTCAGATTAAGCTCAATAAATTGTGATGGACATTACGATCCTGCTCAAAAGCCGTTGCGGGTTGAAAACAGGTCCGATAAGTTAAACTTACCTTGTGAAGAGCTACCGTCACTGTGATGTAGATGCCGGAGATAAGCGCCGGGAGGTAAAACAAAGCCTGCAACGCAGGCTTTTGTTATTTATGTCCTATGAAAAAACGAGGGACAGGGCGCGAGTAGCGTTATTTTTTCTTGCCTTAAGGCCATGCCAAAACGCAGAATGAATAGTCATTCTGTCATATCATTTTTTTATCTCTTAATATTATCTTAATCTAATTGCAATATGAAGCGGGCCTTACCACTTGCGTTTATTAAACGTCAGTTTCGTTTTCTTTCTGTCTTTTAAATAAGAAATTAAGAAATAAACGGAAACAGCAAGTAGTATGGCAGCGACCACTAAGAAAAATAGGTTTTCCATAATATCTACCACAGGGCGTATGTTGATTGAATTATTAGTTTGATAAGCAATACATCAGTTTTGTGCTGTTGCATGGCTTGCTCTAACATATCCTGGATTTAGGAAAATTCCTACAGAGAGTAATGTTTTTTATCTATCAGCATATAATGCTGTTTTCGCTAACCAAATTGGTTTGGATATCAGGAAAGTTTGAGTGCCTGGCGTGCGGATATTTGCTTTTCTGAAAAAGGCTGGATGAAACTGGTTTCAGGCGTGCGAGTAAAAAGGCAAAAATACCGTCTATAGCACAAAATATTATATATAAAACAATGAATGTGCATTCAGTCGACATATAGCCCGGATAACGGAGGTTCCATAGAAGAGGTGCCGCAATCTGACGATTGCGGCAGGGCAGGGGGACTAGATCTGATAGTAATCCTTGTACCACTCCACGAAGTTCTTCACGCCTTCCTTCACTGACGTTTGCGGCCTAAAGCCCACCAGGTCATACAGCGGTTGGGTGTCTGCGCTGGTGTCCAGCACATCGCCCGGCTGAATCGGCATCATATTCTTCTGCGCTTCCATTCCAAGCGCTTCTTCCAGAGCGGTGATGTAGTCCATCAGTTCCACTGGTGAGCTGTTGCCAATGTTATATACCCGATACGGCGCGGAACTGGTTGCCGGGGAACCGCTCTCAACGGTCCAGTCGGCATTGGCCTGCGGGATTACATCCTGCACCCGAACCACCGCCTCGACGATGTCGTCGATATAGGTGAAGTCGCGCTTCATTTTGCCGTAGTTGTAAACGTCGATACTTTTTCCTTCCAGCATCGCTTTCGTGAACTTGAACAGCGCCATATCCGGGCGACCCCACGGACCATAAACCGTAAAGAAGCGCAGCCCGGTGGTCGGGATGCCGTACAGGTGGGAATAGGTATGCGCCATCAGCTCATTGGCTTTCTTGGTGGCGGCATACAGGGAGACCGGATGATCGACGGAATCTTCGGTGGAGAACGGCATTTTACGGTTAAGGCCGTAAACCGAGCTGGAGGAGGCGTACACCAGGTGTTTCACCTTGGTATGACGGCAGCCTTCCAGAATGTTCAGGTACCCCATCAGGTTAGCGTCTGCGTAGGCATACGGGTTTTCCAGCGAGTAGCGCACCCCGGCCTGGGCGGCCAGGTGGATCACGCGGTCAAATTGCTCTGTGGCGAACAGCTTTGCCATACCTTCACGGTCGGCCAGATCCAGCTGCTGGAAATGGAATGCCGGAGATGCCAGGCGATCCAGACGGGCCTGCTTCAGGCTGACGTCATAATAGTCGTTCATGTTGTCGATTCCGACAACATCATGCCCTTCATTCAGCAGGCGCTGCGCGATATGGAAGCCGATAAAACCTGCGGCACCAGTGACCAAAAACTTCATATTTTTCCTCCGGGGTGTGGATATCCCGTTCTACATAAGTGCCGATTTTACACTGGCTTGCGGTTGGGATCACTTGCTTTGCCATGACAAGATATGCAAGTAACTGTAAACAGCGGCGTCTGAGAGTAAATGCCATGTAATTAATTATCATTCGTGAAAGGTATTAAGCCATTCAGAAGATGAAAAGCACTATAAAAACCAATATAAACAATGGGTTATATGTTTGTTTCGGTTTTATCGAGTATTGCTAGGTTTTAGACGCGGTCTGGCCTCGTAGAGTAAAGATTGTTACTTTGGTTTGCCCGGTGTGTTTGTTTCCCGAGAGCTCATTTAGCGATAATGCCATCATATCGTCTAAAGTGTGTCCATTTTTACATTGAGAAAGCAATGCACCGGATTTTTACTTTAATTCCTTACTTGCAGAGTTATAATACGCTGCCGTTCTATTTGGCAGACTTAGGTATTGCTTGATAAATCATCACCAAAAGTTGTTATTAATATGCAAGAAATTATTTCAGAATTTCATGCTGTCCTTAGATGGTTCTTTTGAATGTAAGGGCGTGATGAGCAGGTGAGGGGAGTGCTACGCCAGGCATGCTGCTTGCGGAAATGAGAAAGTCCTGATAGCTAACGGAGAAGGGAAACGCCAGAGTAAAGCCTTTTTGTAGCTAAGGTAACGAGATGCATGGCTGTACTGAACAGTAATGCCATCTGCAGTGCGGTTTGAACGGATGTGAGTGCTAAAAACTCGGTGGATCACGCATTTTGGTTGCGATAGCCAATGGCGGTAGCGTGGAAGAAAACATAAGGTGATTTTTTAATTTATTGAATTAAAAGAGTTTTTATCGTTTTATGGCTGGGGTGTCGCTTGCGCTTCCGTTCAAATCATTGGTTGCAGTCGATGAATGGCAGCTGACCTGATAAACTTTGCCCGCAGCACAAAGCAGTCAGTTTCTCGATTGTTGAGCCTGACAGGATCGGCGAGGTAGACCTGGTATGACTAACTCATTCAGTGGATATTTGCAGAATAATTTATGAGTATAAAGATGAAGTACAATTTAGGGTATTTATTTGATTTACTTGTTGTCATAACAAATAAAGATCTAAAAGTGCGCTATAAGAGCAGCATGCTAGGCTATTTATGGTCAGTAGCAAATCCATTGCTTTTTGCCATGATTTATTATTTTATATTTAAGCTGGTAATGAGAGTACAAATTCCAAATTATACCGTTTTCCTCATTACCGGCTTGTTTCCGTGGCAATGGTTTGCCAGTTCGGCCACTAACTCATTATTTTCATTCATCGCTAACGCTCAAATTATCAAGAAGACAGTTTTTCCCCGGTCCGTGATTCCGCTAAGTAATGTAATGATGGAAGGGTTGCATTTTCTTTGTACCATCCCGGTTATTGTTGTCTTTCTTTTTGTTTATGGCATGACGCCGTCCTTGTCCTGGGTTTGGGGTATACCTCTCATTGCTATTGGCCAGGTGATTTTCACCTTTGGTGTTTCAATCATCTTTTCAACGCTGAACCTGTTTTTCCGTGACCTGGAGCGCTTTGTCAGTCTGGGGATTATGCTGATGTTTTATTGTACGCCGATTTTATATGCGTCTGATATGATTCCGGAAAAATTTAGCTGGATAATTACCTACAATCCGCTAGCGAGTATGATTCTTAGTTGGCGTGATTTATTCATGAATGGGACTCTTAATTATGAGTATATTTCTATACTCTATTTTACGGGAATCATTTTGACGGTTGTCGGTTTGTCTATTTTCAATAAATTAAAATATCGATTTGCAGAGATCTTGTAATGCACCCAGTTATTAACTTCAGTCATGTTACAAAAGAGTATCCTCTGTACCATCATATTGGCTCAGGAATCAAAGATTTAATTTTCCATCCGAAACGCGCTTTTCAATTGCTGAAGGGGCGGAAATATTTAGCTATCGAAGACGTATCCTTTACAGTTGGCAAAGGTGAGGCTGTTGCTCTGATTGGACGTAATGGGGCAGGAAAGAGTACCTCTCTTGGCCTGGTTGCCGGCGTGATTAAGCCAACTAAGGGAACCGTCACCACTGAAGGACGGGTGGCATCGATGCTTGAACTCGGCGGAGGCTTTCATCCGGAACTTACCGGGCGTGAGAATATTTACCTGAATGCTACTCTGCTGGGCCTTCGGCGTAAAGAGGTCCAGCAACGTATGGAACGTATTATTGAATTTTCGGAACTGGGAGAATTCATAGACGAGCCAATCAGAGTGTACTCAAGCGGAATGCTAGCTAAGTTAGGTTTTTCGGTCATCAGTCAGGTTGAACCGGATATTTTAATTATTGATGAAGTTCTGGCAGTAGGTGATATCGCTTTTCAGGCAAAATGTATTCAGACCATAAGAGATTTTAAGAAAAGAGGCGTGACAATATTGTTTGTTAGCCACAATATGAGTGACGTTGAAAAAATCTGCGACAGAGTCATCTGGATCGAAAATCATAGGCTCAGAGAAGTGGGGTCTGCAGAGCGAATCATTGAACTGTACAAGCAAGCAATGGCTTAATCAGTGGGTAATATAATGAACAATAGCGTTAAAATCTATACCAGCCACCATAAGCCTAGTGCTTTTCTTAATGCTGCAATTATCAAACCTCTGCATGTCGGCAAAGCTAATTCTTGTAATGAAATTGGTTGTCCAGGAGATGACACTGGCGATAATATTTCCTTTAAGAATCCGTTTTATTGCGAACTTACTGCGCATTATTGGGTTTGGAAAAACGAAGAGCTGGCAGACTATGTCGGTTTCATGCACTATCGCCGTCATCTTAATTTTTCCGAAAAACAAACTTTTTCTGAGGATACGTGGGGGGTCGTGAACCATCCATGCATTGATGAAGAATATGAGGAGATCTTTGGATTAAACGAAGAAACAATTCAACGGTGTGTCGAAGGTATTGACATCTTGCTGCCCAAAAAATGGTCTGTCACTGCGGCGGGAAGTAAAAATAATTACGATCACTATGAACGAGGTGAATACTTACACATTCGTGATTATCAGGCTGCCATTGCCACCGTTGAAAAACTATATCCAGAGTATAGCACGGCAATAAAAACGTTTAATGATGCCAGTGATGGCTATTACACAAATATGTTTGTCATGCGCAAAGATATTTTTGTTAACTATTCTGAGTGGCTCTTTTCTATTCTGGATAATCTCGAAGATGCCATCTCGATGAACAATTATAATGCTCAGGAAAAACGCGTTATTGGGCATATAGCAGAACGGCTGTTTAATATTTACATTATTAAGTTGCAACAAGATGGTGAGCTTAAGGTAAAAGAATTACAGCGTACTTTTGTCAGCAATGAAACATTCAATGGTGCACTGAATCCAGTTTTTGATTCTGCGGTTCCAGTGGTTATCAGTTTCGATGATAATTACGCAGTCAGCGGTGGTGCATTAATTAATTCCATTGTCCGGCATGCGGATAAAAATAAAAATTATGATATCGTCGTGCTCGAAAACAAAGTAAGCTATTTGAATAAAACGCGGTTAGTAAATCTAACCTCGGCTCATCCGAATATTTCTCTTCGTTTTTTTGACGTTAATGCCTTCACTGAAATAAACGGTGTGCATACCCGAGCGCATTTTAGCGCATCAACGTATGCCCGTCTTTTTATTCCTCAACTGTTCAGACGATACGATAAAGTCGTATTTATTGATTCGGATACCGTTGTAAAGGCTGACCTGGGTGAACTGCTTGATGTCCCTCTGGGCAACAATTTAGTTGCAGCGGTTAAGGATATCGTCATGGAAGGTTTTGTAAAATTTTCTGCAATGTCGGCATCAGATGATGGCGTTATGCCGGCAGGCGAATATTTACAGAAAACCTTAAATATGAATAACCCTGATGAATATTTTCAGGCAGGGATTATTGTTTTTAATGTCAAACAAATGGTCGAAGAAAATACTTTTGCTGAATTGATGCGGGTATTAAAGGCAAAAAAATACTGGTTCCTCGACCAGGATATCATGAATAAAGTATTCTACTCTCGAGTCACATTTCTGCCATTAGAGTGGAACGTTTATCATGGTAATGGCAACACGGATGATTTCTTCCCTAATCTTAAGTTTGCAACGTATATGAAATTTTTAGCAGCTCGCAAGAAGCCTAAAATGATTCATTATGCGGGTGAGAACAAACCATGGAATACCGAAAAAGTCGATTTTTATGACGACTTTATTGAAAACATCGCTAACACTCCATGGGAGATGGAAATCTATAAACGTCAGATGTCGTTAGCGGCTTCGATTGGTTTAACCCATAGCGAGCCGCAACAACAAATCTTGTTCCAGACCAAAATCAAGAACGTACTGATGCCTTATGTTAATAAATATGCACCAATAGGCACGCCAAGAAGAAACATGATGACTAAATATTATTACAAAGTACGCCGTGCTATTCTTGGATAATAAAAGAGACAACAGATGAAAAGAAAAAAAATATTGATCGTAGGCGCTGGCTTCTCTGGTGCAGTTATCGGTCGCCAACTTGCTGAGAAGGGACATCAAGTCCATATTATCGATCAGCGTGATCATATTGGGGGGAATTCTTATGATGCACGCGACTCTGAAACGAATGTGATGGTACATGTTTATGGACCCCATATTTTCCATACTGACAATGAATCAGTGTGGAACTATGTCAACAAGCATGCAGAGATGATGCCCTATGTGAACCGGGTTAAAGCGACAGTTAATGGTCAGGTATTTTCCCTGCCTATTAATTTGCATACTATCAATCAGTTTTTCTCAAAAACTTGTTCGCCTGATGAGGCCAGAGCGCTCATTGCTGAGAAAGGGGACAGCACTATTGCTGATCCACAAACTTTTGAAGAGCAAGCGTTACGCTTTATTGGTAAAGAGTTATATGAGGCCTTTTTTAAAGGATATACGATTAAACAGTGGGGGATGCAACCCTCGGAACTGCCCGCATCTATTCTTAAACGTCTTCCTGTTCGTTTTAACTATGACGATAATTATTTTAACCACAAATTTCAGGGCATGCCGAAATGTGGTTATACGCAGATGATTAAGTCAATTCTTAAGCATGAGAATATCAAGGTTGACTTACAGCGGGAATTTATCGTTGACGAGCGAACTCATTACGATCACGTATTCTATAGCGGTCCATTAGATGCGTTTTATGGCTACCAATATGGCCGTCTGGGCTATCGAACATTAGATTTTAAAAAGTTTATCTATCAGGGTGATTACCAGGGATGCGCAGTGATGAACTATTGTTCTGTGGATGTGCCCTATACTCGCATCACTGAACATAAATATTTTTCTCCCTGGGAACAACACGACGGCTCTGTTTGTTATAAAGAGTATAGCCGTGCTTGTGAAGAAAATGATATTCCTTACTATCCTATTCGCCAGATGGGAGAGATGGCTCTTCTTGAAAAATATTTGTCATTGGCCGAGAATGAAACCAACATCACTTTTGTCGGTCGTCTTGGAACCTACCGTTACCTTGATATGGATGTGACCATCGCCGAAGCATTGAAAACGGCAGAAGTCTATTTAAATTCACTCACTGAAAATCAGCCAATGCCTGTGTTTACGGTTTCTGTACGATGAAATATACGGCATTGATAGTGACATTCAATCGTCTCGGCAAACTGAAAAAAACGGTTGAAGAGACCCTCAAACTTGAATTCACTAATATTGTTATTGTCAATAACGGGTCCACGGATGGGACCCAAGCCTGGCTTTCGTCAATTGTTGATACACGAGTCATTGTATTAACCCTCACCGAGAATACCGGTGGGGCGGGGGGCTTTAAAACCGGTAGTCAGTATATCTGTGAACAGCTGGCAAGTGATTGGGTATTTTTCTACGATGACGATGCTTACCCCTATCCAGACACGTTGAAGTCCTTTTCACAGCTGGATAAGCAGGGATGTCGGGTATTTAGTGGACTGGTGAAAGATCCGCAAGGAAAACCGTGTCCGATGAATATGCCGTTCTCGCGTGTGCCAACTTCCCTTGGCGACACTGTACGCTATTTACGCTACCCTGCAGAGTTTATCCCGGCAGCTAATCGTTCTATGTTCGTACAAACGGTTTCATTTGTTGGGATGGTCATACATCGTGATCTGCTCGCGACCAGTCTTGACCACATCCATGAACAGCTCTTTATCTACTTTGATGATCTTTACTTTGGCTATCAGCTATCATTAGCTGGTGAGCAAATTATGTATAGCCCGGAGTTGCTTTTTTATCATGATGTGAGTATTCAGGGCAAACTTATTGCCCCTGAATGGAAGGTTTACTATCTATGCCGTAATTTGATCCTGTCGAAGAAAATATTCCAGAAAAATGCCGTATATAGCAATTCAGCGATAGCGATACGCATCCTAAAATATATATTAATCCTGCCATGGCAACGTCAAAAATATTCCTATATGAAATTTATTCTTCGTGGAATTTCACATGGCATAAAAGGTATTAGTGGTAAGTATCATTAAGTGGGCATAGCAATGAGAAAATTGTGTTATTTCATAAATTCGGATTGGTACTTCGATTTACACTGGATCGATCGTGCCATCGCCTCCCGTGATGCAGGTTATGAGATTCACATCATCAGCCATTTTATTGATGACAACATAATAAATAAATTTAAAACATTTGGCTTTATTTGCCATAATGTTACTCTTGATGCTCAATCTTTTAATGCATTAGTTTTCTTTCGTACTTACCATGATGTGCAAAAAATTATTAAAAATATAAAACCGGATCTCTTGCATTGCATCACTATCAAGCCATGTTTGATTGGTGGTGTGCTCGCGAAGAAATTTAATCTGCCGGTCATCGTAAGTTTTGTTGGGCTTGGAAGAGTATTTTCTTCTGACAGCATGCCTTTAAAATTATTGCGGCAGTTTACTATTGCTGCATATAAATATATTGCCAGTAATAAGCGCTGTATATTTATGTTTGAACATGACCGCGACAGAAAAAAACTGGCTAAGTTGGTTGGACTCGAAGAACAACAGACTATTGTTATTGATGGTGCAGGCATTAATCCAGAGATATACAAATATTCTCTTGAACAGGATCACGATGTCCCTGTTGTATTGTTTGCCAGCCGTATGTTGTGGAGTAAAGGACTGGGCGACTTAATTGAAGCGAAGAAAATATTACGCAGTAAGAATATTCACTTTACTTTGAATGTTGCTGGAATTCTGGTCGAAAATGATAAAGATGCAATTTCCCTTCAGGTCATTGAAAATTGGCATCAGCAAGGATTAATTAACTGGTTAGGTCGTTCGAATAACGTTTGCGATCTTATTGAGCAATCAAATATCGTTGCTTTGCCGTCAGTTTATTCTGAAGGTGTTCCGCGAATTCTTCTGGAAGCATCTTCTGTGGGGCGCGCTTGTATTGCTTATGATGTTGGTGGTTGTGATAGCCTTATTATTGATAACGATAATGGAATTATTGTTAAAAGCAATTCACCTGAAGAGCTGGCTGATAAACTTGCCTTTTTGCTTAGCAATCCTAAAGCACGCGTTGAAATGGGTATTAAGGGGAGGAAACGTATACAAGATAAATTTTCTAGTGTTATGATTATCGATAAAACATTGCAAATATATCATGATGTAGTTCGATGATGTGTAAGTTTCACATTTATTATTGCGAAAAACCTTCATTGATAATACTAATCTTTATATAATGTAATTCAATTTACTACTAATGGTATTTTTATGGCTCATGAAAAAAGTGATATAATTGTTTCGGTCGTTATTCCTGTTTACAACGCCGAAGAGTATATTGCAGATACTCTAAAAAACATTGTTTCACAGTCATTGTATGAAATTGAAATTATAATAATCAATGATCATTAGAGTGATAATACATTAGATATTCTTAAGGAGATAGCATCCAGCGATGAAAGAATACGAATTATTGATAACGCTATAAATATTGGAGCTGGCATATCACGTAATATAGGTCTTTCAGAAGCAAAGGGAGAATATATAATATTTCTTGATGATGATGATTATGTCGATACGAACATGTTGAAGCATATGTCTGATTGTGCGGAGCTATCAGGGGCAGATATCGTTGTATGCAGAAGCCGCTCATTTAATCTACAATCTCTCCAGTATGCTCCAATGCCAGATTCAATTCGAAAAGATTTATTACCTGAAAAAGCAGTTTTCTCGCCTGGAGATATTGAGCGAGACTTTTTCAGAGCATTTATATGGTGGCCATGGGACAAACTATTCCGACGTGAATTTATTATTCAGCACTCGTTGAGCTATCAAGATTTAAGAACATCAAATGATCTGTTTTTTGTGTGTGCATCTATGCTTAGTGCCGAAAAGGTAACTATTCTTGATGAAATATTGATTGCTCATACGATTAATCGAAAAACATCATTGTCTTCAACTCGCTCCGTTTCCTATCATTGCGCACTTGATGCTCTTGTTGCTCTAAGGGATTTTCTTTTTAAAAATGGCATGATGCAAAAGCGACAAAGGGATTTTTATAATTACATTGTCGTATTCCTTGAGTGGCACTTAAATACGCTATCGGGTGAAGCCTTTAATAAACTGTTTCAAGATGTCAAATTATTCATCAGCAGTTTTGATATCAATAATGAAGACTTTTATGATGAGTTTATTCTTTCTGCTTATCGACGAATCGCTGATATGTCTGCTGAAGAGTATCTTTTTTCATTAAAAGATCGGGTTCTTAATGAATTAGAGGATGCCCAACGAAATATTTTGACCTTACAAAACGAAGTTGAGGAGATAAAACAGCAGCTTCAACAAAAGGACGAAATGATTGCTTCTATGAATAGGGAGAATTTAGCTATTAAAGCAGATAATAAAATTCTCGATAATTACAATGAAGAACTAAAGACTGTTCAAACAAAGTTTCTTAAACTACTCTCAAGCAAAGACTAGTATTTAAAAGCGTATTTTATGATTACTGTAATAGCGCCCCCATAAAAAATGAGGGCGGCACAGAAATTACTAATAATTTATCGTTGACCTTCGCATTGCATCTGACGTTTTGATAACCATACAATCATCAATACATCGATTGGTCTCAGAAACTATAACGTTGTTAGATAGTTTGAAATTAAATCCTTTCATAATTCTGATCTCTTCAGCCATACCTTTGAGCGCCCAGGGTGCTGCTAATGAAATATTCCCAAATTCATCATATCTCTGTGTTTTTGTAAAGGCATTGTAAGCGGGATCTGTGAGATCGAACATTAATTTTCCTGTGTAATTCTTAGGTATTTTATTAGTTATTTCCGCAGCAAGTGCCTGAATTTCAGAGCGTTGAGGAATAATAAATCCATTTATAATATTATACTGAGCTATTATCATAATTGTTAAAGCGATAAGAGGCCAGACAAATGCTTGCTTAAAAATTCTACTGACAAGGCTATTTATGCCAATAAGAAATAGAGTTGATATAATAAGTTCTAAGGCCACTAACGAGCGGAATGCTGCCCAATTCTCTTTTGTCGCTAAATTTGGAGCGTAGGAACCTATCCCGATCGCTATGACTATGAACGTTTTCCATCTGCCTGATTTTCCCACAAAAATAGTGTATAAGCCGATTAAAATTGCAAGCGAGGAGAACCAAGAATATATTTTTACTGGTTGTATGTTATAGTTATTTACAGCGTTTATTAGTGATTCATTTATGAACCATTTCATCTTTCCACCGATATCTGCGGTTAACTCGGCTCTCGATAATGATTCCCCATATAGCCAGACAGGAAGTACTTTTGACATTATAAAACTGCCTGCAACACCGATAACTAAAATGATAAAACATGTCGCAACTTTTTTCACAGTTAAACTACTTTCTTTTTTTATACAACTATCAAGCATAAAAAAGAATAAGAATGTAATTGCTGTCGGTTGATATATTGCAAATGCCACCCATAAGACAACAATGGATGCTAATTTTTCTGACAATGACGACCGCTGCTTCGAATGTGGGAAACATTTATTATAACTAATACCTGCCAGCAATACTGAAATAGTGAACGGGAAACATGTTGCCCATGAAGCATAAACTTGAAACGCAGGGAGTAAGCAAATTAACAGCGGAAATGTTATTTTGAATACGGGGTTATCAAATATTTTTCTGCTGTCTATGAAGTTGTAAATAAAACAACTTAAGACAACAAGACTTAATATATTAAAAAGCCGCAAATACGAAAATGAAGAAATATCATTAATTAACATTTTTCCATAGTAACGGAACACAGCATAAACGGGACGACCAGATTGGACATCCCACTGAAACGAAGAGCCGTTTCTTGTTATAGCATCAAAGAGTGTTGACCAGTCGTCTGAAAATGCATATGAAAAGAAAATTACCGGTGAAAATGTTAACATAAGCAAAAAGAAATAAAAAATGTAAACGTTTTTTTTATTTCCCTCTGCTAAAGGATTGATCAGATTTTGCATGTTATTTTCCATTGCTATCATTACCTACGCTTTCGTCAATGAAATATTTAGGTCTATTTTTCGTCTCTATATAAATTTTTCCGACATATTCTCCTATAATACCTAAAGAAAGCATTTGCACGCCGCCAAGAAAGAATATAGCGATCATGACTGATGTCCATCCCTCAACTGTAGTACCTGTTGTTTTTTGAATTAAAGCATAAATCGCAGCGATGGTTGATATGATGCAAGTTATAAAACCTGTCATAGCTATAATTCGTAACGGTGTAACTGATAATGAGGTAATTCCCTCGAGAGCCAGCGCAAGCATTTTTTTAATTGGATATTTTGATTCACCTGCAATTCTTTCTTCACGGCTATATTGCACCTCGATCGAGGGGTATCCCACAAGAGGCACTAATCCACGTAAATATATATTTTGCTCTTTATATTGTTTAAGAGCCTCCAATGCTCGATTACTTAATAATCGATAATCTGCATGATTTGGAGTTTGATTTACTCCCAAGTGGGACATTATTGCGTAAAATGCATTAGCTGTTGTACGTTTAAAAAACGTGTCACTGTCTCGATTACCTCTTACGCCGTATACTATGTCATATCCCTGGCTGTAAGCGTCAATCATTTTTTCGATGCAATTTACATCGTCTTGTAGATCCGCATCGATGCTAATGCTTACGTCTGTATCGACCGAGCGTAACCCTGCCATCAACGCAATTTGATGTCCTTTATTTCTTGATAATTTTATTCCTCGCACATAGTGATAAGCGGTCGAGGCATCTTTAATTTGTGCCCAAGTATTGTCACGACTACCATCATCGACAAACAAAAGATAACTATTGTTATTAATTTTATTTCTGGCTATCAATGAATTTAGTACATTCGAAAGCTTTTCGAGACAGAAAGGAAAAGCCTCTTGTTCATTATAGCAAGGTACCACAATAGCTAAAGAAGGAGTGCTTTTTATATCAGTTGAGGTTGTCATTTCATCGCCCAGAACTTGTTTAAAATAAAACCTGTGATAGTGTATGTGAACATCCCAAGGATTTGTGCTGAATATATTTTTTCTGGCATAAAAACGAAAAATATTTTTATGACAATGATATTTGCCACATAACAAATGAAGCAAACACATAAAAATTTTATTAGTCTATTGATACTGATTGGTTGCGTAAATGTAAATATTGTGTTTGCTATAAAGCTGAAAACAATACCTACAACATAACCCATCGCATTGGACAGATAAATGCCAAGACCCAAATGCATTAGCAGGAAAATTACAACTGCCGTAATTAGTGTATTGACTATCCCAACTAACCCATATTTCATTAGTTGCCATAATGGGCCTGAACTTGGCATTATATACTCCGCTAGCGTTCCAATTGGATGTTAAAAGCGGCAGCATTCTAACAAACTACATCTATCATGTGAATCCAATTCACATCTCAAATATTAGGTTGTAAAGGATATTGGGAGGTATTTCGAGTGCTGCGTGAAGGGGTCATTTAGAAAGAGTAATTAATGGCGGCTTTATAACCGCCATGTCTTATATTACCTATGCCGTGCTCTTAAATTATCAATCACTTCCCCGAGATCCAGCCCCTGGTCCTGCAGCAGCACCAGCAGGTGGTACATCAGGTCCGACGCCTCATTCTTCAGCTCGAAGCGGTCGTTCACCGTGGCGGCCAGCGCGGTCTCCACGCCTTCTTCCCCCACTTTCTGCGCAATACGCTTGGTGCCGCTGGCATACAGCTTCGCCGTGTAGGAGCTCTCCGGGTCGGCGTGTTTACGCTCGGCCAGCAGCTGCTCCAGCTGATAGAGGAACAGCCACTGGTGGCCGGTTTCGCCGAAGCAGCTTGTGGTGCCTTTGTGGCAGGTCGGTCCGATCGGGTTTACCAGCACCAGCAGCGTATCGTTGTCACAGTCCGGCGTGATGCTCACTACATTGAGGACATGGCCCGAGGTTTCACCCTTGGTCCACAGCCGCTGCTTGGTGCGCGAGTAAAAGGTGACCTTGCCGGTGGCTTCGGTTTTCTCCAGCGCCTCCTTGTTCATGTAGCCGTGCATCAGCACTTCGCCGGATACGGCGTGCTGCACGATGGCCGGCATCATGCCGTCCGTTTTTTCCCAGTCCAGCTGTTCAGTCAACATACCCTTATCTCCACGCCCTGTGCCGCCAGGTACGCTTTCAGTTCGCCAATATTAATAATCTGTTTGTGGAATACCGAGGCCGCCAGCGCGCCGTCAACGTCGGCGTCGCGGAAGGCTTCGAGGAAGTGTTCCATAGTGCCCGCGCCGCCGGAGGCGATCAGCGGGACGTGGCACACCGCGCGAACCTTCGCCAGCTGCTGCAGGTCGTAACCGTTGCGCACCCCGTCCTGGTTCATCATATTGAGAACGATCTCGCCTGCGCCGCGCTTCTGCACTTCCTCCACCCAGTCGAGGGTTTCCCACTGCGTCACCCGGGTGCGGCTCTCGTCGCCGGTATACTGGTTGACGTGATACTTGCCGGTCTCTGCATCAAACCAGGTATCAATCCCCACCACGATACACTGCACGCCAAAGCGGTCGGCAAGGCGGGTGATCAGCGTCGGGTCGGCGAGAGCAGGGGAGTTAATCGAGATCTTATCGGCGCCGAAGGAGAGGATCTGCGCCGCGTCTTCCAGCGATTTGATCCCGCCCGCCACGCAGAAAGGAATATCGATTACTTCCGCTACCCGCGACACCCAGCTCTTGTCGACCACCCGACCGTCGCTGGAGGCGGTGATATCATAGAACACCAGTTCGTCGGCCCCTTCGTCGGCATAGCGCTTGGCCAGCGGGACGATGTCGCCAATGATCTCGTGATTACGGAACTGCACGCCTTTCACTACCTGGCCGTCGCGGACGTCGAGGCAGGGGATTATCCGTTTTGCCAGCATTGAATGGCCTCCGTTACGTTGAATTTACCTTCCAGCAGCGCGCGGCCGACAATCACGCCGCGCACCCCGGTGCCGCGCAGAGCGGCAATATCATTGAGATCGCCGATGCCGCCGGATGACTGAAACGCCACCTGCGGATAGCGGGCGCAGACTTCCTCGTACAGCGAGACGTTAGAACCCGCCAGGGTGCCGTCGCGGGAGATATCGGTGCACAGCACATGCTGCAGGCCGACCGGTAGATAGCTCTCCACCAGCTCCTCCAGCGTCACGCCGGAGTTCTCCTGCCAGCCGCTGACCGCCACCTGCTTATTGCCGTCGGCGTCGATACGCACGTCGAGGGCGAGCACCAGCCGTTCAGGGCCAAAGCGTTCAAACCAGCCTTTCACTTCCTCCGGGGATTTCACCGCGGTGGAACCGACCACCACGCGGGCGACGCCGGCTTCAAGCAGGGCCGCGACATCCGCCTCGGTCCGCACGCCGCCGCCGACCTGCACCGGGACGTCAACCCCGGCGACCAGCGATTTCAGCAGCGGGATTTGGCGTTTCGCCGGATCCTTCGCCCCGGTCAGGTCGACCAGGTGCAGGACTTCCGCCCCCTGATCGGCATAGGCCTGCAGGCGCGGCAGCGGATCGCTGCCATAGTCGCGCTGCTGGCCGTAATCGCCCTGATGGAGACGAACGACGGTGCCGTCGATTAAATCTAAAGCAGGAATAATCATCACATCTCCAGGAAGTTTTTCAGCAGCTGCGCCCCGGCGCTCCCGGAGCGCTCCGGGTGAAACTGCACGCCAAAGAAGTTATCTTTCTGCACCGCGGCGGTGAACGCCTCGCCGTAATTGCACTGGGCGATGGTGTACGGGTTGACCGGCATGGCGTAGCTGTGCACGAAGTAGAAATACGCGCCTTCTTCAATGCCGCGGAACAGCCGATCGCCAGCTTTGGCATACACCCGGTTCCAGCCCATGTGCGGCAGCGGCAGACCGTGGTCGGTCATCTTCGGCACCTCTTCTTCGATAATGCCCAGCAGATCGACGCCGTTGTTCTCCTCGCTGCGCTTGCCGAGCAGCTGCATGCCCAAGCAAATCCCCAGCACCGGCTGGGTACAGGCTTTGATCAGGTCGATCAGCTCGCGGTCGCGCAGCTGATCCATCGCCGCCTGGGCGGTGCCGACGCCGGGAAGAAACAGTTTATCGGCACGCAATACCACTTCCGGATCGCGGCTGGCCACCGGCTCATAGCCGTGGCGGCCAATCGCCGATTTCACCGAATTGAGGTTGGCGCAGCCGGTATCAAGGATCACCACATTCATTACAGCACCCCTTTGGAAGACGGCAGGGCATCGCCCTGGACGCGGATCGCCTGGCGCAGCGTACGGCCAAAGGCTTTGAACAGGCTCTCCACGCGGTGGTGATCGTTCTTGCCCTTGGTTTTCAGGTGCAGGGTCACCGCCATGGTGTAGGAGAGCGAGCGGAAGAAGTGTTCCACCATCTCGGTGCTCAGATCGCCGACGCGCTGATAGGTGAAGTCCGCCTTATACTCCAGGTGCGGACGGCCGGAGATATCCAGCGCGCAGCGGGCGAGACACTCGTCCATCGGCAGCACGAAGCCGAAGCGGTTGATGCCGCGCTTGTCGCCAAGGGCCAGCTTCAGGGCTTCGCCGAGGGCCAGGCCGGTATCCTCCACCGTGTGGTGATCGTCGATGTACAGATCGCCGCCGACGTGAACCTCCATGCGGAAGCCGCCGTGGGTGGCGATTTGGTCGAGCATATGGTCAAAAAAGCCGACGCCGGTGTGGATCTTGCTGCCGCCTTCGCGGTCCAGCCACACTTTCACATCCACCTGGGTCTCTTTGGTGATGCGCTCGACGTGGGCATAGCGGTCGCGGCGGGTCAGCTGCTCGCAGATGGTCGGCCAGTCGAGCGTCTCGCGGTCATAGCGCAGACCGGTAATTCCCATGTTATCCGCCAGCTCAAGGTCGGTGGCCCGGTCGCCAATCACATAGCTGTGGGATTTATCCAGCACGCCCTCTTCCAGCCACGGCAGCACCAGCTGCGTTTTTGGCTTGCGGCAGGCGCAGTTGTCGCCCGGGAAGTGCGGACAAATCAGCACCTCTTCAAAGTTAACGCCCTGCGAGGCGAAGATCTGCATCATCAGGTTGTGCGGGCCATCAAACGCTTCCTGCGGCAGACTGTCGGTTCCCAGGCCATCCTGATTGGTGATCATCACCAGCTTATAGCCTTCCTGCTGCAGCTTCAGCAGCGCCGGGATCACCTGCGGCTCAAACGCCAGCTTGTCGAACCGGTCCACCTGGAAATCCTCCGGCGGTTCGGAAATCAGGGTGCCGTCACGGTCAATAAAGAGATACTTCTGGGTCATACATTCTCCGCAGTCAAGGCGTCAATCACGCGCTGGCTCTCGGCACGGGTACCGATAGTGATACGCAAACAGCCGCTTAATGAAGGTTGTTTATTCTGGTCACGTAAGATAATGCCCTGATCCCACAAAGATTTAAACACTGCGCTGGAGGCGGTTATCCGCGCCAGCACATAGTTAGTCTCGGAATCGAAGACCTGCTCCACGCAGGCGATGCCGCGCAGCTGTTCCACCAGGTAGCGGCGCTCGTCAAGGATCTGCGCCACGCGCTGGCGCATCGCGGCGATCCCCTCCGGGCTCAGGGCCTGGGCGGCGATATCGGCCACCGGCGTGGAGAGCGGGTACGGGGCGATCACTTTCAGCAGCACGTTGATCACCTCGGCGTTGGCGAGGGTGAAGCCGCAGCGCAGGCCGGCGAGGGCGAAGGCTTTGGACAGCGTGCGCAGCACCACCAGGTGCGGATAGTCGCTGAGCCAGCCGGCGAGCGTCGCCTGCGGGCAGAATTCAATATAGGCTTCGTCGGCCACCACGATGGCTTTGCCGCGGGTCATCTCCAGCAGGTCGCGCATCGACTGCGGGTCGATAATCTGCCCGGTCGGGTTGTTCGGGCTGCAGACGAAGACCACCTTCACGCCGTCCAGCCGCGCCTCGATGCCCGGCAGGTCGAGCTGCCAGTCGGCCAGCGTCGGCACGGTGCGGCATTCGACGCCGATGGTCTCGGCGCTGACGCTGTACATGCCGTAGGTCGGCGGGCAGTAGAGCACCGCGTCTTCGCCGGGCTCGCAGAAGGCGCGGATCAGCAGCTCGATGCCTTCGTCGGCGCCGCGGCTGACCAGCACCTGCTCCGGTTTGACCTCGGCGTAGCGGGCGTAGCTCTCAATCACGGCCTTCGGCTGCGGCTCCGGATAGCGGTTCAGCGTCTGTTCGGTAAGCTGGAAGGCTACGGCGGTAGGGAATTCGTTGGCGTTGAGCCAGACGTCGCCTTTGCCGCCCAGCCGGCGAGCGGATTGATACGGGGTCAGCGCGCGGACGTTGGCGCGGGCTAAATCTTCAATGCTCATGCTTGCTCCTTCAGGGCGGCAACGCGCAGCGTTACGGCGTTTTTGTGGGCGTCAAGGCGCTCGGCGGCGGCCAGGATCTCAATCGTTGAGGCGAGGGCGGCAAAGCCGTCGCGCGACAGCTCCTGCACGGTCATCCGCTTCTGGAAGTCGGCCAGGCCGAGGCTTGAGCAGGTGGCGGTGTAACCATAGGTCGGCAGGACGTGGTTGGTGCCCGAGGCGTAGTCGCCCGCGGATTCCGGTGACCAGTCGCCAAGAAAAACGGAACCGGCGCTGGTGATGCTGTCCACCAGCTCGCGGGCCTGACGGGTCTGAATGATCAGGTGCTCCGGGCCGTACAGGTTGGAGATAGCCACGCACTGCGCCAGATCGCGGGCCACGATGATCCGGCTGGCGGAGAGCGCCACGCGGGCGGTTTCCGCGCGCGGCAGGGCGGCCAGCTGGCGCTCCACGGCTTCGGCGACGCGGCTGCCCATGTCGGCGTCCGGGGTCAGGAGGATCACCTGCGAGTCCGGGCCGTGTTCCGCCTGCGACAGCAGGTCGGAGGCGACAAAGTCCGGGTTGGCGCCGCTGTCGGCGATGACCAGCACTTCCGACGGGCCGGCCGGCATGTCGATGGCTGCGCCGTCCAGACGCTGACTGACCTGGCGTTTGGCTTCCGTGACGTAAGCGTTGCCCGGGCCAAAGATTTTATCCACCTTCGGCACCGACTCGGTACCGAGGGCGAGGGCGGCGATGGCCTGGGCGCCGCCGACGTTAAAGATGGTTTTTACGCCGCACAGCTGTGCGGCATAGAGGATCTCATCGGCAATCGGCGGCGGCGAGCAGAGCACCACCTGCTGACAGCCGGCGATGCGCGCCGGCGTCGCCAGCATCAGCACCGTGGAGAACAGCGGCGCTGAGCCGCCGGGAATGTACAGTCCGACGGAGGCGATAGGGCGGGTGACCTGCTGGCAGCGCACCCCCGGCAGCGTTTCGACATCCACCGCCTGCAGCTGTTGCGCGTTGTGAAAGGTCTCGATGTTTTTCACCGCCACCGCCATCGCCTGCTTCAGCTCATCGCTGAGGCGCTCGCCGGCGGCGGCGATCTCCGCCTCGCTCACCTGCAGCGCGGCGACGGTGGTTTTATCAAACTTCGCGCTGTATTCGCGCAGCGCCGCGTCGCCGTTGGCTTTGACGTTATTCAGGATCTCCGTCACCGTTTTACTGATGCTGTCGGAGGCGGAAATCGCCGGGCGCGTTAAGAGTTGCTGTTGTTGGTCTGCGCTACAGCCGTTCCAGTCGATGATTGTGTTGAAGCTCATGATTGTATTCCCCTGTGTGTCCCGTGACCGGCTGGCCGATTACTCCATCATTTTCTCAATCGGCAGCACCAGAATGGAGCTGGCGCCCAGCGCCTTCAGTTTTTCCATGGTCTCCCAGAACAGGGTTTCGCTGCTGACCATGTGCATCGCCACGCGCTGCTTGTCGCCTGCCAGCGGCAGAATAGTCGGCCGCTCGGCGCCCGGCAGCAGGGCAACCACTTCTTCCAGGCGTTCGGTCGGGGCGTGCATCATGATGTATTTCGACTCGCGGGCCTGAATCACGCCCTGAATACGGGTCAGCAGGCGGTCAATCAGCTGCTGTTTGGCGTCGGCCATTTCACCGTCGCGCTGGATCAGACAAGCTTTGGAGCGGTAGATCACTTCCACTTCGCGCAGGCCGTTAGCTTCCAGAGTGGCGCCGGTGGAGACGAGGTCGCAGATAGCGTCGGCGAGGCCGGCGCGCGGCGCCACTTCCACGGAGCCGTTCAGCAAACAGGACTTAAAGGAGATACCTTTTTGATCGAGGTAGCGCTTCAGCAGGTGCGGGTAAGAGGTGGCGATACGTTTGCCGTCCAGCGCCGCCGGGCCGTTCCAGGCTTCATCCACCGGAGTCGCCAGCGACAGGCGGCAGCCGCCGAAGTCGAGACGGCGCAGGGTGAAGTAGCGCGGGTCTTCGCCCTGGGCGCGGCGGCTGAGCAGCTCTTCTTCCAGCACGTTTTCGCCGATAATGCCGAGGTCGACAACACCGTCCATCACCAGGCCCGGGATATCGTCATCACGCACGCGCAGAATATCGATTGGCATATTTTCCGCCAGCGCAATCAGACGCTGGGTGTGCAAATTGACTTTAATGCCGCAGCGGCTGAGTAATTCGCGTGAATCTTCGCTTAAACGGCCTGATTTCTGAATAGCTATGCGTAAACGGGTGTTGTCTAACATTGTTCTTTTCCTCTGAATACCTGTCTGAATCTGTCCGAATTTGGTCCAAAAAAAAGCCCCCGGAAGTGAATCTTCCGGGGGCTCTCTGCGCGTTCATGCACCACTGGAAGATCCAAACGTCTTCCAGCACACATCGCCTGAAAGACTAGTCAGGATGATGGTGATGATGGTGGTGTTTAAATTGAACGCGGTTCATAAAAATTCTCTGTGAATGACTATGCATTTGATGTCCTTTAACCTAAACCACTTCCGCCGCAGAAAGCAAGGGCTTTTTTCTATCATTAATTCATTTCATATTGAGCGAAGAAATTGTCAGTTGCCGCTGGCTGGCGTAGCCTGTAATCAGCACAGCGAAAGAGTCAGGAGCCTGGGATGAAAAAGGTCGCGATAGTCGGTTTGGGATGGCTGGGGATGCCGCTGGCGCTGTCGTTGACGGCGCGAGGCTGGCAGGTTACCGGCAGTAAAACTACGCAGGATGGCGTGGAGGCGGCGCGGATGTGCGGGATCGACAGCTATCCGCTGCGCCTGGAGCCGCAGCTGGTCTGTGATACCGAGGACCTCGACGCGCTGATGAACGTCGATGCGCTGGTGATCACCCTGCCGGCCCGGCGTACCGGGGCAGGGGAAGGGTTTTATCTACAGGCGGTGCAGGAGATCGTCGATACCGCGCTGGCGTACCATATTCCGCGGATCGTCTTCACCAGCTCCACCTCGGTGTATGGCAACGTCAACGGTACAGTGAAGGAGAATTCCCCGCGTCTGCCGCAAACCGCCAGCGGACAGGTGCTCAAGGAGCTGGAGGACTGGCTGCACAACCTGCCGGGGACATCGGTGGATATTCTGCGCCTGGCCGGGCTGGTGGGGCCTTCCCGCCATCCGGGACGTTTTTTCGCCGGCAAGTCGGCGCCGGATGGCCAGCACGTGGTCAATCTGGTGCATTTGCAGGATGTGGTGGCCGCTATCGAACTGCTGCTGCAGGCCCCGAAGGGCGGGCACATCTATAATCTATGTGCGCCCCGCCACCCTGCGCGCGGCCTCTTTTATCCGCAGATGGCCCGCGAGCTCGGTCTGCCGCCGCCGGTGTTCAGCGACAGCCCGGACGGCGGCCAGGGCAAGATTGTGGATGGCAATCGTATCTGCAATGAGCTGGGGTTTGAGTACCAGTACCCCGATCCGCTGGTGATGCCGATGGAGTGATCCGCCAGCGGTGATTCGCATACCGTAAGGGGGTAGCGATGAAACCACTGCTGGATGTCCTCGTGATCCTGGATGCCCTGGAAAAAGAGGGCAGCTTTGCCGCCGCGTCGGCAAAGCTCTTTAAAACGCCCTCGGCGCTGAGCTACACCATTCACCGCCTGGAAAGCGATCTCAATATTCAGCTGCTCGACCGCAGCGGCCATCGCGCGCGCTTTACCCCCAGCGGACAGATGCTGCTGGAGAAAGGGCGGGAGGTGCTGCATATCGCCCGCGAACTGGAGAACCGGGCGGTTAAGCTGCAGCAGGGGTGGGAGAATAGCCTTCGTCTGGCGGTGGACAGCACCTTTCCCGTGGCGCTGCTCTCGCCGCCAATCGCTGCATTTTATCAACAACAGCCGCTGACCCGGCTGCACTTCACGCTGAACCCCTCCCTGCTGGACTGGCGGCCGCTGACTGACGGGCAGGCCGATCTGCTGCTGGGGGGGCTCGGCGAGCCGCCGCCGCTGAGCGGTTATGACTATCTCCCCCTCGGCGAGCTGGAGCTGCTGCTGGTCGTTGCTCCACAGCATCCGCTGGCGCGACACCGCGCACCGCTAAGCTGGCGAACCCTGCGCCGTTACCGGGCGGTGGCCACTGGCGAGGGCGGGGCGCTACTCAGCGATCAGGAGACCCTGACGGTGTGTGACGCCGCGGGGCAGCTGGCGCTGCTGCGCCTGGGGCTGGGCTGGGGGTGCCTGCCGCGCTATCAGGTGCAGGGTCTGCTGGACAGCGGCGAGCTGGTCTGCATGACCGTGCGCGGGCTGTCGCCTCGTCAACGCGCGTGGATCGCCTGGAATGACGCCACCTGCGGTTTGGCTGGCAAATGGTGGCGGGAAACGCTATTAGCAAATAGTGCTATTTTTACAATTTATCATACGGAAACCGTATAGATATTAGCACGTTAAAAATTATGCTTACGCAATGAACTTCATAACATCTTGTCAACGCCGTTGAATTTGTTGCAAAATATGCGGCCTGAAAACCAGAGACTAGCCGACGCTTTTTTTTAAAGTGTCGGTTATTTTTTTGGTCGAAAGACACATCATTCAATACCAAGAGGCCGGGCTTCGTACCGGATAGATATTTACTAAAAACCGACAGTCGTTGTCGCTGAGGAATAGAAAGAAATGGGGCAATTTTTTGCTTACGCGCTGGCGTTCACCGTAAAAGGGGATAACTATGTCGCATAACGCTACTCCAAATACCTCTCGCGTGGAATTACGTAAAACGCTTACGTTAGTTCCGGTTGTAATGATGGGCCTGGCCTATATGCAGCCGATGACGCTGTTCGATACGTTTGGTATCGTCTCTGGTATGACCGACGGTCACGTGCCGACGGCCTACGCCTTTGCGTTAATCGCTATCCTGTTTACTGCCCTGAGCTATGGCAAGCTGGTACGTCGTTACCCTTCTGCCGGCTCGGCGTATACCTATGCGCAGAAATCCATCAGCCCGACCGTTGGCTTTATGGTGGGTTGGTCCTCGCTGCTCGACTACCTGTTCGCGCCGATGATCAACATTCTGCTGGCGAAAATCTATTTTGAAGCGCTGGTGCCTTCGATTCCGTCGTGGGTGTTTGTTATCGCGCTGGTCGCCTTTATGACCGCCTTTAACCTGCGCAGCATTAAATCCGTGGCCAACTTCAACACCGTGATCGTGGTGCTGCAGGTGGTGCTGATTGCCGTTATCCTCGGCATGGTGATTTATGGCGTGTTTGAAGGCGAGGGCGCCGGTACGCTGGCCAGCAGCCGTCCGTTCTGGTCCGGTGACGCGCACGTGATCCCGATGATTACCGGGGCGACGATCCTGTGCTTCTCGTTTACCGGTTTCGACGGCATCAGCAACCTGTCTGAAGAGACCAAAGATGCAGAGCGCGTCATCCCGCGCGCGATCTTCCTGACCGCGCTGATCGGCGGCCTGATCTTCATCTTTGCCACCTACTTCCTGCAGCTGTACTTCCCGGATATCTCGCGCTTTAAAGATCCGGATGCGTCACAGCCGGAAATTATGCTCTACGTGGCAGGTAAAGCCTTCCAGGTTGGCGCGCTGATCTTCTCCACCATCACCGTACTGGCGTCCGGTATGGCGGCGCACGCTGGCGTGGCGCGTCTGATGTACGTTATGGGTCGCGACGGCGTGTTCCCGAAAAGCTTCTTCGGCTACGTGCACCCGACCTGGCGCACTCCGGCGATGAACATCATCCTGGTCGGCGCGATTGCGCTGCTGGCGATTAACTTCGACCTGGTGATGGCGACGGCGCTGATTAACTTTGGTGCGCTGGTGGCGTTTACCTTCGTTAACCTGTCGGTGATTTCCCAGTTCTGGATCCGTGAGAAGCGCAACAAGACGCTGAAAGACCACTTCCAGTATCTGTTCCTGCCGATGTGCGGCGCCCTGACCGTTGGCGCGCTGTGGGTCAACCTGGAAGAGAGCTCGATGATTCTGGGCCTGATCTGGGCCGGTATCGGTCTGGTCTACCTGGCCTGCGTGACCAAAAGCTTCCGCAACCCGGTGCCGCAGTACGAAGATGTGGCCTAAGGCATAGCGTGATGTGATTGAGAAAAGCCGGAGGGAAACCTCCGGCTTTTTTTTCGTTTGGCTCGGTGCGATATCTTTTGCCCGGCGGCGCTGCGCTTGCGCGGGCCTACGGTGATGGTTAACCTTCTGAAATTTAATGGTTATGTAGGCCGGGTAAGCGAAGCGCCACCCGGCAGAAGAGCTTATCCTGCCTGCACCATAACTTTCAGCAGCGTATCCAGCAGGCCGGGAAAACGGGCGTCCAGATCTTCCCGGCGCAGCGAAATCATGTTCTCCCGTCCTTGAGGCCGTTGCCAGATCACACCGCTGTCGCGCAGGACGCGCCAGTGGTGGGTCATGGTGGACTTGGCCACCTCCTCCTGGCGCAGGGCGTTGCAGCTCAGCTCGCTGCCGTCGGCCAGCGTACGAATGATCTCCAGTCGCAGTGGGTTACCGAGCGCGGAAAGGACATTTTCCAGGCGAATTTGTTCTCGTTCGGGGTGATTGGCGATCATAATAATCCTGTGTCGGCGGTGGCGCGGCGCATGGCAGCCGCAGCCCATATCGGCGGCTGGCGGCTACTATACCCAAACTCCGGTTCAGATACCACGCGCGCCGCCGCAACCTGCCCAATCGTAATGATAGCAAAAATAGTTCGAATATACTCGTACAGTTGTACTAAGATAGACGCAGTTAAATGAACTGCGGATCATTTCGACCGCAGACTGACCGTCAAAACGACTAAGGACGCATCATGCCCCGACCCATCCCTCTCGAACGTTATCGCAACATCGGTATCTCCGCGCATATCGATGCCGGTAAAACCACCACCACCGAGCGCATCCTGTTTTATACCGGGATGAGCCATAAGCTGGGTGAAGTACACGATGGCGCGGCAACCACCGACTGGATGGCCCAGGAGCAAGAGCGCGGGATCACCATTACCTCGGCGGCGGTAAGCTGCTTCTGGCCGGGGATGGACCGCAGCTTCGAGCCGCACCGGATCAATATCATCGACACCCCGGGGCACGTGGATTTCACCATTGAGGTGGAGCGTTCCATGCGCGTGCTCGACGGCGCGGTGATGGTGTATGACTCCGTCGGCGGGGTGCAGCCCCAGTCGGAGACCGTCTGGCGCCAGGCGAATAAATACCACGTTCCGCGGCTGGCCTTCGTCAACAAGATGGACCGTCCCGGCGCGGACTTCTTCCGCGTGGTGCAGATGATGATCGACCGTCTGAAGGCTAACCCGGTGCCGATTGTGATCCCCATTGGCGCCGAAGAGCATTTCACCGGCGTCGTCGACCTGGTGAAAATGCGCGCCATCCTGTGGGATGACGCCACCCAGGGCATGACCTTTAGCTATGGGCCAGTCCCAGACGATCTGCTGGCGACGGCGCAGCAGTGGCGGGAGAAAATGGTCTCGGCGGCGGCGGAAGCCAGCGATGAGCTGATGGATAAATACCTGGAAACCGGTGAGCTGGACGAGGCGGAGATCGTCGCCGGTCTGCGCCAGCGCACGGTGAAGGGAGAGATCCAGGCGGTGCTCTGCGGGAGCGCCTTTAAAAACAAAGGCGTGCAGCGCATGCTCGATGCGGTGGTGGAGCTGATGCCGTCGCCGCTGGATATTCCGGCGATACAGGGCGTTGATGAGCAAGGCCAGCCGGCGGAACGCCATCCGAGCGACGATGAGCCGCTGTCGGCGCTGGCGTTCAAACTGATGACCGACCCCTACGTCGGCCAGCTGACCTTTATCCGCGTCTACTCCGGGACGCTGAAGAAAGGCGATGCGGTGTGGAACCCGGTGAAGGGCAAAAAAGAGCGCATCGGGCGTATCGTGCTGATGCAGGCCAACGACCGTCACGAAGTTGACGAACTGCACGCCGGGGATATCGCGGCCTGCGTCGGTCTGAAGGATGTGACCACCGGCGATACGTTATGCGATCCGGATGCGGTGATTACCCTCGAACGGATGGAGTTTCCGGAGCCGGTGATTTCGCTGGCGATCGAGCCGAAGACCAAAGCGGACCAGGAGAAAATGGGCATCGCGCTGCAGCGGCTGGCGGCGGAAGATCCGTCGTTCCGTCTGCATACCGATGAAGAGTCCGGCCAGACGATTATCTCCGGCATGGGTGAGCTGCATCTGGAGATCATTGTCGACCGGATGAAGCGCGAGTTTGGCGTCGAGGCCAACATTGGCCGTCCGCAGGTCACCTACCGCGAAACCCTGCGCAAGAAAGTGACGGACGTGGAAGGCAAATTTGTGCGCCAGTCCGGCGGCAAAGGGCAGTATGGCCACGTCGTGCTGACCCTGGAGCCGCTGGAGCCGGGCAGCGGTTTCGTCTTCGAGGACGCCACCAAAGGCGGCGTGGTGCCGCGCGAGTACATCCCTTCCGTGGAGAAAGGGCTGCGCGAAGCGATGGGCACCGGCGTGCTGGCGGGTTATCCGGTGGTTGACGTGAAAGCGACCCTGACCTTCGGGTCGTACCACGACGTGGACTCCTCGGAGATGGCGTTCCGCATGGCGGCGATCTTCGGCTTCCGGGAGGGCGCGCGCAAAGCGGACCCGGTGATCCTTGAGCCGGTGATGCACGTCGAGGTGGAGACGCCGGAAGAGTACGCCGGGAATATTATGGGCGATCTCTCTTCCCGTCGCGGGATGGTGCAGGGGATGGAAGAGCGCTTGGGCAGCCAGATCATCCGCGCCGACGTGCCGCTGGCGGAGATGTTTGGTTATTCCACCACGCTGCGCTCGATGTCGCAGGGACGGGCAACCTACAGCATGGAGTTCCACCATTACGCGGAAGCGCCGCGTAATGTGGCGGATGAAATCATCGCCAGCCGCGCGAAAAGCTAAGCAACGTTCCCGGGTGCGACGCGAGGCGTCTTACCCGGGCTACTCTGGTACCAGCGCCCAGGCCCGGTAAGGCGAAGCCGCCACCGGGCAAAAAGGTAAGCGTGAACTGGGGACGCAATGCCCGGCGGCGCTGCGCTTGCGCGGGCCTACGGTCAGGCGTCCTCCCCGGTCATCGTTTGTAGCCCGGGTAAGGCGTTAGCCGCAACCCGGGAATTTCAGCCAATCAGACAATATCCTGCGCGTACTGCCACAGCGCTTTCAGTTGCGCCAGCTTCTCTTTATCATCCGCATACTGCTGATACAGCATCTGCAGCTCATCGGCATAGGCCTGCAAAAACGCCGGCGTAAACACCTGACGACGGTGCTCTAACCAGCGCTGCTGCTCATGTTCATCGAGCGTGCCGGGGAAGTTGCGCGCCCGGTAGTTAAACAGCAGGCGTTCGATACGCTGGTCGGCGAAGGTGATATCCAGCGCCGGCAGATTGCGCGGTTCGGTTTCCAGCACGATTTTCATCGCCGCGCGGTCGGCATCGCTAAAGAACCCATTGTACAGCTGGGCGTCGACGTTTTCGGACGGCACGAAGGGTTCGGCTTCAGCATAGACCGCCACTACCTTCTCGCGCACCTGCGGATTCGCCCGCAGCAGCTGGGCGTTCTCCAGACAGCGCTGAATAGAGATCCCCAGCCGGTCGGCATCCTGCGGGCGCAGGGTATTGGCCTGGGCCAGTACCGGACATTTATTAAGATGCACCAGCTTAATCGGCGCTGCCGGCAGATCGCCAAGCTCGGCGCGCGGGGTGTAAAGCCGCTCGCGCAGGGCATCGGCATCCAGTTCCAGCAGCGGCGCCATATCGCCCGCCAGATCGACCATAATCACCGCATTGCGGTTTTCCGGATGCCAGGCCAGGGGCGCCACCAGGCTGGTATTGCCGCGCGCGGCGCCAAACATGCCGGAGACATGCACCAGGGGCTTCATCTGCGGCACGTCGATAAGCGTCGCCAGCTTGCGCTTATTGCGGTGGCTGTAGAGATAATCAAACAGCCGCGGCTGCCGGGTTTTCACCAGCTTCGCCATGGCGATGGTGGCGTATACGTCGGCCATCGCGTCATGGGCGTTCTGGTGTTCAATACCGTTGGCGACGGTCAGATGTTCAAGCCGGAAGCTCGGCAACCCTTCGTCATTCTCTGGCCAGGCGATCCCTTCCGGGCGCAGGGCATAGCAGGCGCGCATCACGTCGAGCAGATCCCAGCGCGAGTTATCGTGCTGCCAGCTCCAGGCATAAGGGTCATAGAAGTTGCGATAGAAGATATTCCGCGTCACTTCGTCATCAAAGCGCACGTTGTTATAGCCGACGATACAGGTTTGCGGCACCGTGAACAGATCGTGGATGCGGCGGGCAAATGTGGCCTCATTATCCCCTTTGGCTAGCGCTTCCTGCGGGGTGATCCCGGTGATCATCACCGCCTGCGGCTGCGGCAGGTAATCGTCAGCGGGTTTGCAGTAAAACACTTCGGGCTCGCCGAGCACATTCAGCTCCGCGTCGGTGCGGATGGCGGCGAACTGCGCCGGCCGGTCGAGGGAAGGGCTGGTGCCGAAGGTTTCATAATCGTGGAATAAAAATCCGGGCTGGTTGACGCTATCTTGCATAGTCTGTTCATTATCCGTGGTGGCGTGCGACCGGTATGGTAAACGATTTGCCCGGTCATCAGAAGGGTCGCGGCAAGCAACTTCCTCTGCTGTGTCATATTTTCTTGCAATTAAACCCTGATATGAAACGCGAAGTTCCGTAAAAAGGACGGCGGATATGTAAATCTAGAGGATATGCCGTTGAAAGGCCGTTTGTTTATTGCTGTATCTTTGCTCGCTTCGAGCGTTTCCTGCGCATTTGCCGTCGACTTACCTGCTACGGTCGCGCCGCCTTCCATTCAGGCTGGCTCCTGGGTGCTGATGGATTACACCACCGGTCAGGTCCTGACCGCGGGTAACGAACATCAGCAGCGCAATCCTGCCAGTCTGACCAAACTGATGACCGGCTACGTGGTCGATCGCGCCATCGACAGCCATCGTATCACCTTTGACGATATCGTCACCGTGGGTAAAGACGCCTGGGCGAAGGGCAACCCGGTGTTCGACGGGTCATCGCTGATGTTCTTAAAGCCAGGGGATCGCGTCAGCGTTCGCGACCTCAGCCGTGGGCTGATTGTCGACTCCGGTAACGACGCCTGCGTCGCGCTGGCCGACTATGTCGCCGGCGGCCAGCCGCAGTTTGTCGCCCTGATGAATCAGTATGTCGAAAAACTGCACCTGCGGGACACCCATTTCGAAACAGTCCACGGCCTCGACGCCCCGGGCCAGCACAGTTCGGCCTATGACCTCGCGGTGCTCTCGCGGGCGATTATTCATGGCGAACCAGACGTCTACCACATGTACAGCCAGAAAAGCCTGACGTGGAACGGGATCACCCAGCAAAACCGTAACGGTCTGCTGTGGGATAAAACGATGAACGTCGATGGCCTGAAAACCGGCCACACCTCGGGGGCCGGGTTCAACCTGATCGCCTCGGCGGTGGATGGCCAGCGCCGGCTGATCGCCGTGGTGATGGGGGCGGACAGTCCGAAAGGCCGCGAGCAGCAGGCCGCTAAACTGCTGCACTGGGGGCAGCAGAACTTCGACACCGTGCAGGTGCTGCAGAAGGGGCAGAAGGTCGGCACCGAGCGTATCTGGTACGGCGATAAAGAGCAGATTAAGCTCGGCACCGATCAGGATTTCTGGTTAGCCCTGCCGAAGGCGGAAGTGTCGCGCATTAAAGCGAAATATGTGCTGGATAAGAAGGATCTTGAGGCGCCGATCGCCGCCAATCAGCGGGTTGGCGAGATTTCACTGTATGACGGCGACAAGGTGGTGGGGCACTATCCGCTGGTCACCCTCGAAAGCATCAATAAAGGCGGAGTGTTCTCGCGAATGAGCGATTACCTGCATCACGAGCTGTAACCACGCCAACCGCCTCTTTGCAGGCGGTTTTTTTTCGTCTGTCGCTCGTGCTGGCGGGGCGCCTGTTTTTACAGCAGTGTGGTGGCGACTCTGTGAATTCGCGCACATACTGAGGGGGGATCTCCTGTTAAATTAACTGTATATTCATACAGTAATTTATCTCCAAAGGAGGCAAGATGAACTACAGCATTACCACCCTCGGCAAGAAAACCATCGCCGGTTTCCATCTGGTCGGGCCCTGGGATCACACGGTCAAGCAGGGGTTTGAGCAACTGATGATGTGGGTTGAGAACCACCAGGTGCCCGCCCGCGAATGGGTGGCCGTCTACTACGATAACCCGGAGGAAGTGCCGGCGGAAAAACTGCGCTGCGCGACGGCGGTCACCGTGGATGAGGATTATGTCATTCCCGCCAACAGCGAAGGGGTGATCCTGGCGGCGATTGCCGGCGGGGATTACGCCTGCGCCCGCGCGCGGGTGGTGGATTACGACTTCGCCACCCCGTGGATGCAGTTTTTTGACAGCCTGCAGCAGAGCACGGCGTATCGCATCGCCCCCCAGCCCTGCTTTGAGGTCTATCTTAACGACGGCAACCACGACGGCTACTGGGATATCGACATGTATGTTCCCGTTGAGCGCGTCGCGTCGTAGCAGTTTACCCCTGTTCCGGACAAGGTTTTTTACATTCCCGGCATGCTCCGGGCGAAAAAGCAGTTACAATTGGCCTTTTCGTTTTGCCGGAGAGGGTTGTGCGCGCTGATAAATCACTCAAGCCATTTGAGATCCGCTTGTATCGCCATTATCGGGTGGTGCATGGTGTGCGGATTGCGCTGGCCTTTGTGCTCACTTTTTTGCTGGTGCGGCTGCTGAACGTGCCTGAGGGAACCTGGCCTCTCATCACTCTGGTGGTGGTGATGGGGCCGATCTCCTTCTGGGGTAACGTCGTGCCGCGGGCGTTTCAGCGTATCGGCGGCACGATCCTCGGTTCGGCGCTGGGTCTGGTGGCGCTGAAGCTTGAGCTCATCTCTCTGCCGCTGATGGTCCTCTGGTGCGCGGCGGCGATGTTCCTCTGCGGCTGGCTGGCGCTGGGCAAGAAACCCTATCAGGCGCTGCTGATCGGCATTACTCTGTCGGTGGTGGTCGGGGCGCCGCCCGGCGATATGCATACCGCGCTGTGGCGAAGCGGCGATGTGATCTTCGGCTCGCTGCTGGCGATGCTGTTTACCGGCATCTGGCCGCAGCGGGCGTTCATCCACTGGCGCATCCAGATGGCCAGCTATGTCACCAACTTTAACCGCCTCTACCAGGCCGGCTTCTCGCCAAATCTGGTGGATCGACCGCGGCTGGAAAAGCATCTCCAGCAGGCGCTGAACGACGTGGTTAAAATGCGCGGGCTGATCACCCCCGCCAGCAAAGAGACGCACATCCAGAAGGCGATCTTCGAGGCTATCCAGACCGTCAGCCGCAACCTCGTCTGCATGCTGGAGCTGCAGATCAACGCCTGGTGGGCAACGCGTCCGGGTCACTTCGTGATGCTCAATGCGCACACCCTGCGGGAGACGCAGCAGATGACCCAGCAGACGCTGTTGTCCATCGCCCACGCGCTGTACGAAGGGAACCCTCAGCCTGTGCGCGCCAATAATGAAAAGCTGACTGAGATCGTCCTCGAACTGCGCCAGCTGCTGAAAGAGCAGGGTGATGACGGCCTGGCGGAAACCCCGGTCCATGGCTATGTTTGGCTCTCAATCGAACTGGCGCGCCAGCTGGAGCTGCTCTCGCATCTGATCTGCCGCGCGTTGCGCAAATAAACATCAGATGCACCGGGTAACCACATGGGTTGTTTCGATTCAGCAGCGTTTAGGGTTATGATAAACGCAAAGGAAAAAACATTGTCATCAGCGGCTGCTAGCAGTTATGTTAGCCCTATAACGCAGTCGCTTTACGAATCCGAATCTCAATTATTAGGGGTGTAAAAATGGAAACAACTAAGCCTTCTTTCCAGGACGTACTGGAGTTTGTTCGTCTGTACCGTCGTAAGAACAAACTGCAGCGTGAAATTCAGGACGTTGAGAAAAAGATCCGTGATAACCAGAAGCGCGTTCTGCTGCTGGACAACCTCAGCGACTACATCAAACCGGGCATGAGCGTGGAAGCCATCCAGGGCATCATCGCCAGCATGAAGAGCGATTACGAAGATCGCGTTGATGATTACATCATCAAAAATGCCGAGCTGTCTAAAGAGCGCCGCGACATCTCGAAAAAACTGAAAGTGATGGGCGAAGCCAAAGTCGAAGGCTAAACCCTGCCGGTCCGGCGGCGTTAAGCGTCGCCGGGCTGTTCCGCGTTTCCCTCTCTTCCCTGCTTTTTTCTGCGAAAACTTTGTTCCGGCAACTGCCTCTCCTCACCGACACTTTGCTATACTGGCCCGCGAAAAACGTATTGATATCGGAAAGGTTTCTCTCATCCTGGCCGGGCATCTGACGCAGCGGCGTCAGGGCGATATCTCAACACCTCTCACCTCTCCGACGATCGATTCGCCAGAAGACAAACTCAGGTGCTGACCGGGCGCGACAGAACTCTTCCGCTGCTTTCGCCGACAGGAGTCAACCTCACGTGATTAAGTCATTCTTTGCTGCACTCTCGTTTATCAGCCGCCTGCCGGTCCCGGCGCGGTTATCTCAGGGCCTGGAGATCGAACAGTACCAGCGCAGTATCGTCACCTTCCCGCTGGTCGGTTTACTGCTCGGCGCCATCGCCGGCGCGGTGGCGCTCCTCCTGCAGCCGTGGTGCGGCGTCCCGCTGGCGGCGCTGTTCGGCGTGCTGGCGCTGGCGCTGCTCACCGGCGGATTCCATCTTGACGGGCTGGCTGATACCTGCGACGGCATTTTCTCCGCCCGCACCCGCGATCGGATGCTGGAGATCATGCGCGACAGCCGGCTGGGCACTCACGGCGGGCTGGCGCTGATCTTCGTGCTGGTGGCGAAAGTGCTGGTGGTTGGCGAGCTGCTGCTGCGTGATATCCACCCCATCGCAGCCCTGGCGGCGGCCTGCGCCGTCGGTCGCGGGATGGCGGTGCTGCTGATGTATCGTCATCGCTATGCGCGGGAAAAGGGGCTGGGCAATCTGTTTATCGGCAAAATTAGCCTGCAGCAGACGCTGGTGACGATGGCGATGGCGATCGCGCTGGCCACCGCCCTGCTGGGGCTGCAGGGGCTGCGCGCCGCGCTGATCACCCTGGTGCTGATCTGGGGTCTGGGATGGGCGCTGAAGCGAACCCTCGGCGGGCAGACCGGGGATACCCTCGGGGCGGCGATTGAGCTGGGCGAATTACTCTTTTTACTGGCGCTGCTGTAAGGCCTGACGCCAACGGTGGGGAACAGAATGGAAACACTTTCGGCGTTACTGGCTGCCATTCCGCAGCCCGATGTGGCGGCCATGGCGCGCGCTCAGCAGCATATTGATGGCCTGTTAAAGCCGCCCGGCAGCCTTGGCCGTCTGGAGACGCTGGCGGTGCAGCTGGCCGGTCTGCCTGGCTTGCAGGGGCAGCTGGCGCTGGCGGAGAAAGCGATTGTGGTCATGTGCGCCGACCATGGCGTCTGGCATGAAGGCGTGACCCCTTCGCCGCAGGGGGTGACGGCCATTCATGCCGGCAATATGGTGCGGGGCAACACCGGCGTCTGCGTGCTGGCGGCGCAGGCCGGGGCCAGGGTGCAGGTAGTGGATGTCGGCATCGATGCCGACCCGCTGCCGGGCCTGATTAACCTCAAAGTGGCCCGCGGTAGCGGGAATATCGCCCGGACGGCGGCGATGAGCCGCCAGCAGGCGGAGACGGTGCTGCTGGCCAGCATGCATCTCACCCGCCAGCTCGCTGCCGACGGGGTGAAAGCCTTCGGCGTCGGCGAATTGGGAATGGCCAATACCACCCCGGCCGCAGCGACGATCAGTGTCCTGACGGGCAGCGACCCTGACGCGGTGGTGGGCTGTGGGGCTAATCTGCCGCTGGCGCAGCGGGGCCATAAGGTGGCGGTGGTGCGCCAGGCGATAGCCCATAATCAGCCGAACCCGGCCGACGGGCTGGATGTCCTGGCGAAGGTGGGGGGTTACGATCTGGTGGGCATGACCGGGGTGATCCTCGGGGCGGCCTCCTGTGGCCTGCCGGTGGTGCTGGATGGCTTCCTCTCCTATGCCTCTGCCCTGGCCGCCTGCCGCATGGCCCCGTCGGCGCACCCTTATCTTATTCCTTCACACCTGTCGGCGGAGAAAGGAGCGCAGATCGCCCTCGACGCGCTGGGTCTGCGGCCGTATCTCGATATGGACATGCGCCTGGGAGAGGGCAGCGGCGCCGCGCTGGCGATGCACCTGTTGGATGCCGCCAGCGTGATGTACAACCAGATGGGAACGCTGGCGCAGAGCAATATTGTGTTGCCCGATAGCGCGCCGTCATCCTGATGGTAAAGCGCATCGTCCCGCGATGGGGGCGATGCGCCGGGTTTACAGGGCCTGCTGCCAGACCGCCTGGGGCAGGAGATAAACCTTCGCCGGGGCGCGCATGCCGTCGGTGACAATATGGCGGATGCCGCTGGCCATCACCGCGAGGGTGACGTCAAAGGCGTTCAGGCTGTCGCCGAAGCCAGCGGTCAGATTGAGCATTGAACCATTGGCCAGCAGATAGACGGTTTTGTCGGCCATGCGGTAGGCGTTGATATACGGCATCACCTCTTCCTGGGGGTACTGGCGCAGGTACTCGCCGTCGATCTCTTCCGCCACGTGGCCGACGTTAAGGATAAATACTCCCGCTTTCGCCCGGTCCAGCGCCTGGCGATTAACCACGTTTTTACCGCCTGTCGCCGTGGCCACCACGTCCGCCGAGGCGATAGCCTCCTGGAGGTCCACCACGTGCCAGCCGTCGTAGGCCGCCTGCAGACGGCGGGCAGGATCGATCTCCGCCACCATCACCTGACCGCCAAAAGCTTTTGCCGCCGCCGCGACGCCCTGGCCGACCAGGCCGTAGCCGATCACCAGCACTTTTTTCTCATGCAGGGTGAGGTGAGTGGTCTGGAAGAAGGTGTGCCAGGCAGTGAGACCGACCATATGGCGGTTGTGCAGCCCCTCTTTGACCGGCAGATCGTCCCAGTTAAAGATCGGATAGCCTGGCTGAATATCCCCCAGCCGATTGACGCCCGAGCCGGTGGCTTCCAGACCCGCCACGATGTTCCCAAACTCGCCGCGCTGGTGGAGCAGGGTGGTGATATCGGCGCCCATCTCGCACAGGTGAGTGGGCTGCCAGGCAATCGCTTTTTCCCATGACTGTTGCCAGTCGGCATCGCTCATATTGCGCCACGCGCAGGCCTCGGCGCCGCGCTCCACCAGCCAGGCCACCACGTCGTCCTGCACGGTGGTGGGGTTACAGGTGGTTAAAAAGACCTGAGCGCCCTTGTCGAGGATCCCCTGCACCAGCGGGATCATTTTCATGTCGAGGTGCATACAGCAGGCCAGACGCACGCCGCTGAGGTCGGGCAGCGCGGCGACCTGACGCAGGGTACGCGGCATATTCTGGCTGGCCCATGCCACTTCTTTCGCTAAAGAGATTTTATTATTCACTGGGTTATGACCTTCAATTCGCAAAAGGGGTATCCCCCTGACCGAAAAGGGATTCTATCAGCCCCCGCGAGAATTCACAGCACAATGCCGTCGGACATCGCCGCGCGCGCTATCCCCTGCGAAAGACAGGGTTGTTAATTTAAGGTTAAAAAAAGAAAATAAAATATAAGTAATTCCTATGATTTGAGCGATGAAGCGATGTTGAGTGTTATTCCTGCGGGGATATTTTCACGGCTGCGGATTTTCCTTGGCCGCCTGAAGCCGCACGCGCTGCCGGTGGCCCGCCGGCATATCGTGCTGGGATCCATTGGCGCCGGCACCGGACTGGCGGTGACCAGCATGTTCAGCCACTGGCTGCTCGGCGAAGTCAATCTGTGGTTTATTGCCCCGATGGGGGCCTCGGCGGTACTCCTGTTTGGCGTACCGAGCAGCCCGCTGGCGCAGCCGTGGTCGATTGTCGGCGGCAACGTGCTGTCGGCGCTGATCGGCGTCACGGTGGGTATGCTGGTCCCCGATGCGGCGCTGGCCTGCGGTCTGGCGGCGGCTCTGGCCATCGCCGGGATGTATTTTCTGCGCTGTCTGCATCCCCCCGGCGGCGCGGTGGCCCTGACGGCGATCCTCGGCGGCGCCGGGGTGCACAGCGAAGGCTATCACTTTGTGCTGACCCCGGTGCTCCTCAACTCGCTGATGCTGGCGCTGCTGGCTATTGTGTTTAATAACCTGGTTGGCCGCCGTTATCCGCATCCGCTGGCGGCGGAGGAGGTCAAATCCAGGGCGGTGCCGCTGGGTATTTCGGTCACCCGGGAAGATATTCACGCCGCGCTGCTGGAAGGCCAGTTCCTCGACATTGATGAAGACGATGTCCAGGAGTTGCTGGAGAATATCGAGCAGCAGGCGCGGCAGCGTATCGCGACGGCAGCCCGCCGCTAAGGGCGTACTGCGGGCTGCGGGTTACAGATCGCCGGTAAGATACTGCGCGACCCCGCGGCCAAAGCTCCAGTCGCCTTTCTGGTTACTGATAATCGACACCATCAGATCATCGCCGCTCAGGCCGCAGTGTTCCGCCAGCTCCTCCTGCAAAATGGCGAAGAAGCGCTGCTTCTGCGCCTCGCTGCGCGGGCTGGTATAGACCCGCACCACCACCAGATCCCGCGTGCGGGTCAATCCGAGGCCGGTATCTTCAATCACCATATGGTGGGCTTTGTTTTCATGAACAATCTGGTAACGGTCGCGTTCTGGTACCTCGAAGGCGCGCAGCACGGCGCGATGGGCGGCATCCAGCAGGGTTTTGACCTCCTGTTCCGTACGGCCTTCAATCAGGTCAAATGTCAGTAATGGCATGCAGGTGCTCCTTATCGTTAGGGAATAATGATGGGCTCAACAAGATGCTAGCCGATGCCGCCGCCGGCAAAAACCGCTATAGTTGAATACATTGTTTTTACTGGTGAACAATCACATGAGCGAGAGTCGTCCGGAGAGTTACTGGCCCCATCTGTACTGGCTGACGGTGCTGGAAGAACAAAAAAGCTATACCCGGGCCGCGGAAAAGCTGGGGATCAGCAAGTCGGCTATCAGCCAGAAAATCAGCGAGCTGGAGCGGGTGACCGGTAAAACCCTCGTCCATCGCACCACCCGCAGCGTGAGCCTCAGCGACGACGGACTGCGGCTGGTGGCGGAGCTCAACGAGCCGTTTGGTCAGCTGCGGGATATTTTCACCGGCGCCTGCGATGAGGGCGGGCCGCTGCGGGGAACGCTGCGCCTGACCGCGCCGGTGGCCTTTTCCCGCCAGCAGCTGGTCCCGGCAATCGCGCCTTTTTTGCATCAGCATCCCCAGCTGCATCTGCAGCTTGAGGTCACCGACCGGCTGGTCTCTCTGGCCAGCGAAGGGTTCGATCTCGCCATCCGCCACTGTCGACGCGAGGCGCTCCCCGATACCCACGTCGCCTGGCCGCTGTGTCACACCGCGACGCTTACCGTCGCGTCCGCCGACTATATTCGCCGCCATGGCCGCCCGGAGACCCCCGAAGATCTGCGCCACCACCAGTGCCTGACCTATCCCCGTGGGCCACAGCGCCCGCAGTGGACGTTCGCCTCCCGTCAGTCGCCCGATGCTCGGGTGACCATCAACGTGCAGGGGCCATTCGCCACCAATAACAGCGAGTCGCTACGTGATGCGGTACTGGCGGGGCTTGGGGTGGCGCTGTTGCCGGATTTCAGCGCCCGGGAGGCCATTGGCCGCGGGCTGGTGCAGGAGCTGCTGCCGGCGTGGCAGCCGGTGGAGGTGTTTGCCGACCGGCTATACGTCATTCGGCCCTATACTCCGCGCGTGTCGCGCGCGGTGGAAACCTTCAGCCGCTACCTGAAAGCGACCTTCAGCGAGCCGCGTCCAGCTCCTGCGCCAGCGTCTCGCTAAAGCGGGGCAGCAGATGGCGCTCGCCGGGAAGCAGCTGCGCGAGAGTAACGGTCTTGTCAGCGCAATAGACCCGCTCGCTGCCGAGCTGCGCTTCGAAGGCGTTCGCCGCCTGATGCGCCGCGCTCAGATCGGCGTCAATAAGGATCACCGCATGGGCCAGCACCACGTGGCCGCGGCCTGCCGTCAGCGGCCGCCAGTACTGGGCGGTACCGACAATCTTGCGCGCCGCCTCGCCCTCCCCGCAGGCGAGGTTATACCGGCCATCGCAAAAGGAACCGTTTACCGCCCGGGGGTGGCTGGCAACGCCGAAGCGCGCGAGGGTACGCTGCAGCACCGCGCACAGCGAATGATAGATCGGTTCGGCGGCTTCGCCGAGCGGCTGCTGCACCGGCCAGGCGAGGCTAAGGTTGATAATGCCCGGCCCCTGGGGCACCAGACCGCCGCCGGAGCGGCGAAGCCATACCGGCCAGCCGCGCACGGCAAAATGCGCGCTGACCGCCGGCAGATCCGTAAACTGACGATAGCTCCCCGGCACCACCAATCCCTGCGGCGCCTGCCAGAGCTGGGCGACGGCCTCGCCGGCGCTGGCTTTGGCAAACAGCGGCTGTTCCGCCTGGGTGGGATCCTCGCAAAACTGCAGCGCCAGCGAAGAGGGGGAAAAACGGCGAGGCCAGCAGTCGGCCAGGGTTAACTGAGACATGTATTCTCCTTACCGGAGGGCGCGGGTTACGCCCTCCGCTGGTGGGTCAGTCGACGGGGTGCTTTTTCATCAGCAGCGCGGTGAGCGCTGACAGCAGGCATCCTGCGGTCAGATAGAGGGCCACGCTGTGCCACGATCCGCCGGAGAAAGTGACCAGCGCCGCGGCAATAAACGGGGTAAAGCCGCCGCCGACCACGCTCGCCACCTGGTAGCCGACGCCGGCACCGCTATAGCGATAGCTGGCGCCGAACAGCTCGGTAAACATCGGCTGCTGGACGCAGACCACCATATCATGGGCGATATTGGCCAGCATCAGGGCGAAGAACAGGATCCAGAAAACGGACTGACTCTCCAGCGCCATAAAGAACGGGAAACCGCTCAAAGTGCCGATCAGCGCCCCGGTGATATAGATCCGCCGACGGCCAAAGCGGTCTGCCAGCCAGGCGAAACAGGGGATAGTCAGGCAGCTAAGACCGCCCACCAGCAGGCCAATGTTGAGAAACAGCTCGCGCGGCAGGCCGAGGTTTTGCGTGGAGTAGTTGAGGGCGAAGGCGGTGACGATATACATCGTCAGCAGTTCACACAGCCGCAGGGCGATAATCAGTAAAAACGCTCCCGGATGGCGAAGCAGCGCTTCCACTACCGGTAGCCGCTTTTTCATCTGCGGCGCGTTGTCCTGACTCTGCTGCGCTTCAAACTCCTGCGATTCCGCCATGCCGTTACGGATCCACAGCGCAATAAGGACCAACACCACGCTGAACAGGAACGGTAAGCGCCAGCCCCAGCTGAGGAACTGCTGGTCGCTGGTCAGGCTGCTAATCAGCGATACCAGCCCGGTAGAGAGCAGGAGGCCGACGCCGTAGCCCACCTGCACCCCGCTGCTGTAAAAGGCTTTTTTCCCCTGTGGGGCATTCTCCACCGAGAGCAGCGCCGCGCCGCCCCATTCGCCGCCGACGGCGAATCCCTGAACCGCTCGCAGGAACACCAGCAGCACCGGCGCCCACCAGCCGATCTGGTTGAACGAGGGGAGCAGGCCGATGCAGGCAGTGGCGATACCCATCATCCAGACGGTCATCATCAGCATCCGTTTCCGCCCGAGGCGATCGCCGAAGTGGCCAAAAATAATTCCGCCGAGCGGGCGAAAAAGAAACCCAACGCCGAAGGTGGCAAAGGCGGCAAGCGTTCCCATCGCCGGGCCGATTTGCGGGAAAAATTCGCGGTTGAACACCAGCGCGGCGGTAATGCCATAGAGAAGAAAATCGTACCAGTCGACCACCGCGCCGGCAAAACTACCCCAGGCCGCCCGCCGGGCCCGATGTAGTGAATCTGGCGCCTCGCCGGGCTGCACGCTTATTGTTGAATCCATACCCTGTCCTGTCAGTCACGTACTTCATTGTTATTGGAATGAGACGCTTTTACCGTTGCGTCTGCTCTGAGACTACCGCGCAGCGGCCGTGGAGGAAAGTAGTTTGCCTGCTAAGCGGGGAAGATGGCGCAAAAAAGAATCGATGGGAAAGGCGGGCGAAATCACACCCTGGACTTAACATTCTGGCAATTTGCCATCCAGCTTATACTTTTAATTAAATCAACAGATAACAAAGATGGACACCTTTTAAGAATCGACGTAAATGGTTTACACTTAACGTGTCTCCCTCTCTGGAATGGTGAGTAAAATGCGTCTACTTCTTGCAGTTTTATTTTGTTCTGTCATGTTGCCTTCTGCTTATGCTGAAAAACTGCCTGCGCCGACAGGAAAACCTGTACTGACCATTTCCGGAAAAATCGGAAATATGAATGTCGGCGACAAGGCCGTTTTTGATCTCGCAATGCTGGAAAAACTGGGGATGAAGACGATAGAAACCACCACCCCCTGGTACACCGGCAAGGTTCGTTTTGACGGCATTCCCCTTAATAAACTCATGGATTTAGTCGGCGCGAAAGGCACATCGGCCCGCGTGCTGGCGCTGAACGACTACACCACCATTATCCCGATTGATGATTTTTATAAATTCCCGGTCATTATGGCGTTAAAAATGAACGGTCAATATATGCGCATTCGTGATAAAGGCCCGTTATTTATTGTCTACCCTTACGACAGCAGTGCTGAATTACAGAACCAGATCTATTATTCCCGATCGGCCTGGCAAGTTTCAAAGATGATTATAGAATAAGGGTTGGATCTTGAATCGAATACTCACGGCTATTATTTTGTCGTTATTTGTTGTCACCGGATATATTACTTATCTGGTGCATGAGCGACAAAGTGAGTTGCAAAAATTTACCCGCTATACGGACTCGTGGTCAATGTCGCAGATGGTATCGGAATATATGCGGCTGGAGTCTCGTCTGGCGGGAATGGCGATTGGGGCCGAAGGGGCGGACCACGATGAGGTGCGCCTGCGTCTTGAGATCATGATGAGCCAGATCGAGCTTCTGCAGGAGGGCGATCTGGGTAAATTTATCAATAAAAGCGAGCAGCGGAAGACGGTGGTTGCGACGCTGATTCGTAATCTTCATTTGCTCGATAAACAAGTTGATACCATGACGCCGGAGCAGGTCAGACAGATCCTGCCGGTGTTAAGCGAGCTGGATGGTCCGCTGACCTCAATGGCCGCCGCCACCCTGACGCAAGATATCAATATCGTTAATATCACCCATGATAAAATCCAGCATCTCTATTATATCTACTCGGTGATCTCCATTCTGCTGATCGCCATGTGTATAACTCTCGGTCTGCTGATGCTCCGACAGAATAATAATCTGCGTCGCGCCCATGTTCGTATGAAAACGCTGGCCAACGATCTGCAGGCCTCGAAAGAGAAGCTGCAGGTGCAGAACCGCCGGCTGCAGTACGATGCCTACCATGATTCGCTGACCGGTATGCCCAACCGTCTCTCTTTCTGGCAGCGGCTGCAGGAGATCGTCAACCAGGTGCGTCCCTATAAGGGATGCGCCGTGGTGATGCTTTTCGACCTCGACAGCTTTAAGGATGTGAACGATACCCTTGGCCATGATGCTGGCGATAAGCTGCTGCAGGATCTGGCCAGTCGCCTCTCTTTTTTCCGCAAAACCTCCGAGACGCTGTATCGCCTTGGCGGTGATGAGTTTGCGATGCTCTCCTACGATCTCACTGAAGAGATGGCCCTTGAGCGGGCCAATGTTATCCGGGAGAAGATCAGCCAGCCCTATCAGATCTACGATGCGCAGATTAATATCGACGCCTGCATTGGGATCGTGATCTCTGACGGTGAAAGCCGTACCGATTACCTGTACAAGTGCGCCGACCTCGCGCTGTATGAGGCGAAAAAAGAGGGTAGCGGCCATGTGCAAATCTTCCGGCCGGGGATGCTGCAGCGCCTGCAGGAGAACAAATCGTTTGAAGACGATCTGCTGCAGGCCCTGGCCCATGACGAATTCAAAGTCTACTATCAGCCGATCGCTGATACCGTCACGCGCGAAATCTACGGCTATGAAGCGCTGGTTCGCTGGTTCCATCCGGTGCGCGGCGCCGTGCCGCCGACGGTGTTTATTCCGGTGGCAGAGAAAATCGGTCTTATTAATGCCCTAGGCGAATGGGTGCTGAAAACCGCCTGTGCCGAAGCGGCCAGCTGGGCGACGCCGCTAAAGGTCTCGGTCAACGTTTCACCAATTCAGTTGATGAATACATCGCTGACCGACACCATTATCGAGGTGCTGCATCAGACCGGCCTCGATCCGCGACGTCTTGATCTGGAGATCACCGAGTCGGACGTATTCAATGAGAACACCCGTTCGCTGGAAATTCTCAGCCAGCTGCGCGAGCAGGGCATTCAGATCTCCATCGATGACTTTGGTACCGGCTATTCTTCCCTGTCCCGTTTAAGCTACTTCCCGTTCGATAAAATTAAAATCGACCGCTCGTTTGTCATCAATATTCCGGAGCAAAAAGACGATCTGGATATCGTCCGCCTGATTATCAGCATGGGAAAGAGCCTGCATATGCGCATTGTGGCGGAAGGTGTAGAGACCGAAGAGCAGTTGGCTTCGCTGCAGGCGCTGGGCTGTGACCTGGTTCAGGGATATTTAATCGGCAAACCGAGTCCGCTGCGCTAACAAATTTTTAACGCGTTTATTTTTATTCTCCGGGCGATTTCAGGATCCTGAAATCGCCTTTTTTATTTTCTCTTAGCGCTAATCCCTGCGAGGTATAAAATGGAGTAGGCGTAAAATTCCACAACAAAATAATATCCTTAACGTTTAAAAGGGGTATATGATATGCATCATATAGGCTATTTCTGAACGTCGCGTTTGAGACGGTAAAGTGAGGCACAATCATGCAGCGAATCATTATTCCCACCCATTACGTTCACACCCGCAGCACGCCGCTGTGGACCAAAGAGACCGCCCCGGCCTCTATCTGGCGCCGCCATCTGGATGCCGGCACCCGGCAGGGCGTCTACCCTCGTCTCTCGGTGATGCAGGGGGCGATCCGCTATCTCGGCTATTCCGATGAAACCAGCCCCGAGCCCGTTGAAACCCTGACTATTGAAGCCGGCCAGTTTGGCGTCTTTCCGCCGGAGAAGTGGCACTGTATTGAGGCCCTCTCAGAGGACACGGTTTTTAATGTCGACTTTTATGTTGATCCAAAAATTCTCATCGAGGGATAACAAGAGATGACCAGTGAAAATAAAGGTTATACCTTAGCGCTAGAGAATGGCCGACTTCACCAGAAGCAGGAAAAAATATTTCTCAAACCAATGGTGTTGTATATTCCACAGCAGGCGGTGGAGGCCGTTAATGACCTGCTGAGCAAGTTACCGGACGACAGGGAAGAGGGGGAGTTTCTGTTGACGGTCACCAATAACAATAACGGCGTCTCGGTTGATAAAACCTTTTCCTCGCTGGCGGCGCTGCGCGACCCACTCACCGCGGCTGATGCGGTGAAGGATCTGATCAATATCGTTCGCGGCTACGAGTCCGATGAAGAGACCAACGTCTGCGGCTGGTAAGCCCGCTATCCCGCAGTCGGATGGCCGCCGTCGCCCGACGCCATCTGACTGAGCAGCCACTCCCGCAGAGCGATAATATCCGCCCGCTGCGCTACCGCTTCGGTAGTGACCAGGTAGTAGCGGGCGCCAGGCAATGCGTTGCTGAACGGCGCGGACAATACGCCGCGCTGCAGCAGATCCCGCGCCAGCAGTTCGCTGGCGATCACCACTCCCTGACCGGCCACCGCCGCCTGCAGGGCATGGGTCTCATCGCTAAAGGTTAACCCCGCATCAATATTCAGCGTCGGCGGTCCATAGCGCCGACGCCAGTTCTCCCAGCTCGGCGAATCAGCTGGCACGCGCCGGTTGGCAACGTGAAACAGCGTCACCCGCTGCAGATCTTCAGGCCGGCTGAGGCCCAGAGTCGGGCTGGCGACCACGATAAAGCGATCCTCATACAGCAGCGTGCAGTACAGGTCCGGCTCCGGCTTTTCACGATAGCGAATCGCGGCGTCTACCGTGCCCAGATGCAGATCCACTCGTTCGACGCTGGTGTGTAGCCGCAGGTCGATAGCCGGAAAGCGGGCGGTGAAATCCGCCAGCCGCGGCACCAGCCAGTGGGTGAGAAAATTGGAGGTGGTGGTGACGGTTAAGGATGGCGGCTGACGGGCATGAGCGATCTGGACGACGGCCTGTTCCAGGGCGCTAAAGGCGCGTTGGGTGGCCGCGTAAAGGATCTCGCCATCAGCGGTCAGACTGACGCCCTGCGCGCTGCGTTCGCAGACCCGGCACTCCAGCACCGACTCCAGCAGTTTAATCTGATGGCTGACCGCCGTCGCGCTGACGCTGAGCGCCTCGGCGGCCTGTTTAAAACTGCGGTGGCGGGCGACGGCATGAAAAGCGCGTAGCGCCCCCAGCGGCGGCAGACGGGGCGGTCTCATGGCTGAGTTTTTCTCATCTATGGCTGAAAACTATGCGTTTGTGTAAGGCAATATAGTGGCGATAGGCTACAGGCATGTAAAGACAATGACATGAATTAAATTCATGTAGCTTCGCCTGTCAGGAGTCAACTATGCACGTTGTAAGCCGCTACACCGCCGCGGAAGCCGCGGCAACGATCGACCCCCGCGGCCGCGCTATCGCCCTTAGCGTGGTCATCGCCGCCGGGGCCTTGCTGTTAATCATGCCCCCGGTTATCGGGGTGACCGGCACGCTGAGTCTGCTGACGGCGCTGATTGTGGCCTTTGGCGTCGGGTGGGGATTTACACGCGGACAATCCTGGCTTTATCGCTCACCCCTGGCGGCGACGCGCTGGGCCTTTCTGCTGTCAGCGGCCGGCTGGCTGCTGGCGCTGGTGGCCTGGTATGGCGGGCAGGACTGGCCGGCACTGCTGCCGGGCGTGGCGTGCGGTGGGGCGGGAGCGGCTGTCGCCTGGCGCATTGCGGCGGGTAGGACGGCGCTGCCGGGGATGCGGGTCAGCGTCGCCACGGTACTGAGCGTAGCTATCGCCATCGCGGCGACGCTGCTGACCTGGCATACTGCGGGAGGAGGACGGCATGGCGTCTGCTTTGCCTTCGCCGTGCTGCTTGACTGGGCGCTGCTCGGCGCGCTGATGGTGCGGATCCGCCAGCAGGAGAGTGCGGCCTGATACCAGACGCGGTCTGGTCCAGGATCGGCGAATCAAGCGAGACAGGGTAAGTTGTCCCGCCCGGCGTTAAATATCTTCTACACTGTTACAGGCATCACATTCCTGTGCGGTCGGCACTCCTGCCGGCCGCCGTCGGCGTTCAGCCCAGGCACGGGCCTGCAGGCTGGTTATCCTGAAAGAGGAGTCTGTAATATGGCATTTGTCACCACCCAAGACGGCGTCAATATTTACTTTAAAGACTGGGGTCCAAAGGAAGCTCAGCCGATTGTTTTTCATCACGGCTGGCCGTTAAGCGCTGACGACTGGGATAACCAGATGTTATTTTTCCTTGCCGAAGGGTTCCGGGTCATCGCTATCGATCGTCGGGGTCATGGCCGCTCCGATCAGGTTAGCGAGGGGCACGATATGGACCATTACGCGGCGGACGTCTCGGCGGTGGTGGAGCATCTGGATCTGCACAATGCGGTCCACGTCGGGCACTCCACCGGCGGCGGCCAGGTCGCACGCTACGTCGCCCGCTATGGTCAGCCGCAGGGGCGGGTGGCGAAGGCGGTGTTAATTAGCGCCGTCCCGCCGCTAATGGTGAAAACCGAGCAGAATCCGGGCGGGACGCCGATCGAGGTGTTTGACGGTTTCCGCAAAGCGCTGGCGGCGAACCGCGCCCAGTTCTATCTCGACGTCGCCTCTGGCCCGTTCTATGGCTTCAATCGTGATGGAGCAGAGATATCCCAGGGGACGATCCAGAACTGGTGGCGACAGGGGATGATCGGCAGCGCCAAAGCCCATTATGAAGGCATTAAGGCGTTTTCAGAGACCGACCAGACGGAAGACCTTAAGTCGATCACCTTGCCGGTGCTGGTGATGCAGGGAGATGACGACCAGGTGGTGCCCTATAAAAATGCGGCCATCCTGCAGGACAAGCTGCTGCCGAACAGCCAGCTGAAAATTTATCCTGGCTTCCCGCACGGGATGCACACCTCCCACGCCGATACCATCAACGCCGATCTGCTGGCGTTTATCCGCGCCTGATCTGCCCTCTTTGCCGGGCAGAGTGCCGTTAATGGCATTCCGCCAGCGCCCTGGGCGCCAGTCGCCTGGGGCGCGCCGGTTGACGTGCAGAGGAAATCTGCTTAACTCATGGGGTACCTGACGACTATTTTCCCCTCGCAGGATAAAACGCCGGGTTTCTCTGCGGAAACCCGGCGGAATTCTGCGCAAGAGACAAGTGAGAGACAATGAAATTAGCCGGACTTCATCCCGACGAGCAGCGTCGCCTGCAATCGCTACGCTCTTCCGGGCTGTTGAATAGCGGAAAAGAAGAACGCTTCGATCGCCTGACCAGGCTTGCCCGTTCGCTGTATAACCTGCCGGTGGCGTCCATCAGTCTGGTGGGGGAAGATCTCCTGCATATCAAGTCCTGTGCCGGTCTCGATGTGGACACGGTGCCGAGAGATATTTCATTTTGCGCCCATACCATTCTGCAAACCGACCCGCTTATCGTCAACGACATGCAGCAGGACGAGCGCTTTCACGATAACCCGCTGGTCATTGAGGCGCCGTTTATCCGCTTTTACGCCGGGTATCCGGTGCAACTGCCGGATGGCGCGACCGTCGGGTCGTTCTGCCTGATGGATCACCAGCCGCGATCGTTTTCCGCCCATGAAATGCAGATCTTAAGCGATCTGGCGGCGATCGTGGAGGATGAGTTCAAGGTGCTGGATGCGGCAACCTCGGATGAGCTGACGGGACTGTTTAATCGCCGGGGATTCCTCACCCTGGCAGAGTATGCCCTGCTGACGGCCCAGCGCCGCCATGAGCCGGTGAGTCTGGCGTTTGTCGACCTCGATCGCTTCAAGCACATCAATGATACCTGGGGGCATGAAGAGGGCGATCGCGCGCTGATCGCCATCGCCGACTTGATGAAAGCGGCCTTCCGCGAGTCCGATATCCTCGCGAGGCAGGGTGGGGACGAATTTATCATTCTGTTCGCCAATACCAGCCGCCACGATGCCGCGACGGCGATGGAGACGCTCAGCCACAACGTGGCGCGTTTCAACCAGCAGGCGGCCAATCCCTGGCAGCTGGCGTTCTCCTGGGGCTGCGTCGAATATGATCCCGCCAGCCATCCCAGTCTCAACGCGCTGGTGGCCACCGCTGACCGCCTGATGTACCAGGCGAAGCAGAAGCAGGGACGCGAGCGCCGTTAATCCTTTGCGGCGGTGGCATTCAACAGATACTGCTGCGCCTGCTGCCGCTTCTGCGCATAGCTGCTGAGCAGCGCCTGCTGCGATTTCCCTTCGTTATCGTAAAACAGGCCGCCTTCGTCGGCGATAAAGCGATAATGCTGTTCCAGCTGGTTTATCACCCAGTCAATGCGTTGCAGGGTGAGTAAGGTACAGGACTGACCATGCAGGTCGTCTTCAATATCCAGCACATGTGAGCGAAAGGCCTCTACGGCAAACAGCCGGCTCAGCGCGGCAGGGTCCGCCAGCGCCGACTCCCAGCGCGCCGTCAACTGCTGAAAGTGAGCCAGCACCAGCGGGTCAGCGCGCCGGGCGCGAAGCCAGACGAGCTTCCGGCGGTAGCTTTCGACCGCCAGCCGCTTCATCTCGCGATATTGCGCCAGCTGCTGTTCGGCGTCAGGGATCCGGGTCATCAGCCAGCTAAAAAAGAAGCGAGTCTCAAAACGTTCGACAAAGTGGAACAGCGGGTCGGCCAGACCATTGCTGTTGAATTCTCTCAGCGGGTCGAAGGGATACATATAGCCAAAATCGAACAGCCATAACTGCTCCTGCCGGTCCACCAGCAGATTCCCGCTACAGAGATCCCACTCCATCAGCCCCTGTTCATCGCAGGCTTCCAGAGTAGTAAATAGCTGGGCGATCAGCGGCGGGGTCAACTGGTGTATCGGCTCGCCATCGATCCAGGGGGAGAGCAGGATGCCGAGGCGATAATCGGCATACAGCGTTGGGACGATGTGGGTGAAGCGCGGCGCGGTGACCGGGTCATCCTTCAGCTGTTGCAATGCCTGCCGACGCTGTACCTCATTTAAAAACGACAGCTGGCCGTTGAGGTTGGCAACGCCGGCGACGGCGCGACGTTTCTTTAAATTGTACTCCTTGCCGGCGATGCGCAGACGATAAACCTCGCCGGTCAGGCCTGAGCCGTATACCTGCACCACATAGGGGGAATCGGGGCCCAGTGCGGCGAGGGTCTCGGGCGGCAGCGGGCAGTGGCTGACGTTGCCGACGATAAGAGGTTCTCCGCTGCGATCGAACGCCTGCTGTTGCTGTTGTCTGAGGTTCATGGTGCCTCCGGGTATAACGTTAGACAGAGTGGATAATCCACGCTATCTCACCCGCAAACGGTAGTGAATTCATCCTACTGGCAGGCGCTATTTCAGGCTGAGCTGGGGTGCATTCACGGAGGACACGCGGGGCGTAGGGAGGCGGTAGGGAACGGCAAGCGTCTGGAACGCATACCTGACGTCGTTGTCAACGAGGTGCTTGCCAGGCTGGATGCGATGCTGAGTTAAAGTCAGCGACGCAAAAAAGCAAAAAGCCTGCTCGAAAGCAGGCTTCTTAAATTTGGCTCCTCTGACTGGGATCGCCTTTGCCAGTAAGTGGCTAATAAGTAAGCTAAACCAGAGTTATCTTCCTGTCAAGACCACCAGAATGACCACCAATAGGAGCTGGCTACATAAATTTGGTTTGAGCTTCCCTACTGCATGTGGTGATAGTTACTATAGTGTCCCTACGTGGGAAGCGCTGATCCTCTCCCCTAGTGGAACTGTGTCTAAAGAGCGATAACAGTCCGCTCAGGGCGTGAAGCGGAAGTTGCTAAATCAGTCTATGTTAATCAACGAGGAGCTGGTAGATAAGATTGACACTAAAAATTATGGTGATGGTTCCAATAACGTGTTTGTTATCTGGACTTTATCATTAAAATCCTCTACAAAATCCGAGTGTTTTAAATTTCTAGGCTTCGTACATCTACAATCTGTACTCGTTGAAATTTCTTCATCTCCAGAGAAGTACTACAAGTTACGTATCCATCAAGAACGTGTTATGGAAGGTATGATGCCTGAAGAACCAAAAGCCATAGTTATAGAAGATACTGAGTGGGGGTGTATCCACTCGCAGTATCACTACCAAGATAAAGATCCTGCGATAATAACATGTATCGTAAACGTAAATAATACTGACTTAATAGCTACAGAGCTTGTGAACTCAGTGTTGAATACATCCTGAATTTCTTCTCTCGATGCTGGTACACAGCGATCATATAAAGTTACCGCGAAAGAAACGACTGATCCTACCCTCGTAATATGGACACTGCTCTAAGCGAGGTTCTGGTTTTCAAATTGTTCCGGAGTGAGACCGCCACACCAACTGTGCCGTCGCCAGCGACTGTAATCACATTCGATATAATTAAACACCGTTGCCCGCATTATTTCCCGGCTGATAAAGTGTTCTCCATGGAGACATTCCACTTTCAGTGAATGAAAGAAGCTTTCCACGCAGGCATTATCGTAGCAGCAGTGTAAATAGACCCATTTTAGTTCCATACACTTTTTGAGATCCCGGCCAAATAATGGCGCTGTCGGTATTCCTCCGGTGTCATATTATTCAGCGATTCATGCGGGCGTTCACAGTTATATTTTGATAACCATTTTTCAGTGATTTCCCGTACTTCATTCAGCGTTCTGAACAGATAAAAATCGAGTATTTCTGTTCGGTATGTCCGGTTAAAGCGCTCAATGAAAGCGTTCTGCGTCGGCTTACCCGGCTGGATAAACTCCAGTTTTATTGCATGTTTCTCTGCCCATTCAGCCAGTGCCAGGGAGATAAATTCCGGGCCGTTATCCAGACGAAGCATGGCCGGATAGCCACGGTTTGCCGCGATCCTGTCGAGTACACGGACCACTCGCTGAGCTGGCAGATTCAGATCGATTTCAATCGACAATGCCTCACGGTTAAAATCATCAACGACATTGAACATGCGAAAACGACGGCCACAGACCAGGGCATCATGCATAAAATCGACAGACCAGCTCAGGTTCAGACTCCGGCAGGCCTGACGGATACTGAGTTCGAACGTCGTTATCAGATGAGTAACCAGCTCACGCTTAAAGGCTGGTTTTAAAGCTTTTTTTCGATAACGTCTTTCAGCGCCCGGTTCTCCAGACTCAGGTCGGCAAACATTTGTTTTAGACGGCGGTTCTCGTCCTCAAGATCCTTGATTTTCTTAATATCAGAAGCCTCCATGCCGCCGTATTTGGACTTCCAGTTGTAATAGGTGGCTTCAGAGATTCCGGCCTCGCGACAGACATCTTTAACAGTTCGTCCGGCTTCAACCGACTTAATCACGGCGATGATCTGATGCTCAGTAAAACGGGCTTTACGCATAGCGCTCTCCTTCGTTGGCAGATTGATTATGCCGGATGATCTCTAAATGTGAATGGCACGATTATGCGGGATACTTACACCACCGACGGAATATGAAAATCAATATTATCGACGGCTCAGAAGTGTCTAGATTATCCGTGGCGATTCAATTCTGCCCATTTGACGAATGAATTAGCTGATAGTCGTGGTGATAAAGTTGGGACTGCATAGGAAATAGCTCAATAGTTATTTTAGGGGTGATGAGTGGAGAGGCTAATGCGAGAAATGAGTTACATATTTTCCATTGAGAGAAATAAACAGGTGAACCTCTATATTTTGAAGTTAGTTTTTTATTTGTTAAATGAAATTCAATACAATCCAGTCCTAAAGATAGGCCTTTACCTCGATATTTGATGTAAGCTTCTTTGAGCGTCCACATTTTCCAAAAAAGTAATTGACCTTCATAACGAGGAAGTGAAACTATGTTAGTAGCTTCCTGTGGAGTAAAAAAATGCTGACTGATATTCAGATAAGAGTTGTCTAAATCTCTTATTTGTTCAATATCGACACCAAGCTCGCAGTGAGAACTAATAGCAACGGCTACTGTATCTATAGTATGGGAAAGGTTAAAAAAAATCTTTTTTGCCAACTGAGGAAAAACTATAAATGGTTTGCCATATTTGCACGTACTAAATTGCCATGATTGTAATGAGACATCAGGTTGATATCTTTTTAGTGCTGTTTTGAGCAGGATACGGCTTAAAATATAGAGTTCTTTATCACTCACAAAATGAAACTGATCATAGCGTTTTATTTCTTCCTCATTGAGATAGTGAAGGAAGTTATCTCTACTGGTTTGATGAAAAAAACTAGTATGTCCAATTAATATATCAATCCTCATTTAGATAATCTCATTCCTGTTAGCAATGTGTATAGCGTGATTCGTATTCCGAGCTTGTATTTTATGTTTGATGTTTTTCACATGAAACTTTACTGTGTTTATTGATATGTTAAGATTATGTGATATTTGAGAGTACTCATCACCTTGTGCCAGCATGCGCAATACTTGTCTTTCACGCAGAGATAACGGGTTTTTTTCTTTGAACTTATCCATGTTTCCCCCCATCCTGAATGGTATCTGTGTATCTGTTGTTTTGGCAGTATTTAAGAGGAATTTACGATACAACGGTTTTTATGTAAATGGGAATTACGCATTATTTTCTATGTGGTGGCTGTATCAATTCATACCCGCTACATCATGTATGTACTGCATGACTTACATGTTTTTGCTTACAGACAGAATCTAATTCATTGAAGAAAAACATGTAATCAGAATATAAGGATTTTTTGGGGGTATTCCTGTAAGTGATAAAATGCAATATGATTATATGAATACGCAATAAAAAACTATACTTGCGGATAGGTGTGCCATTTAGAATAATCATGTTAAATAATCTATAAATCCGATAATAAGGTGATGGTTATGGATAATACCTCTGGAGATTTTCCATGTAATAAGATGGACACGCGTAAGCAGTTACCGCTAACACCAAGTCAACAGGGGTTTTTATTCCATTCCTTAAAGGATAAGAAAAGGAGTAACTACCATGAGCATTTTACATGCATTTTTTCTCAGCATGTAGATAGCGCCCACTTCAAGTGGGCGCTGGAAACGTTATTTCGAAAGCATGAGTGTTTTCGCACTGATTATAACTGGGAGATTGATGAGCGCCCTTGTCAGGTGGTGAAGACCGATGTGTTGCCGGATATATATGTGTTAGACTGTGAGCAAGAGGAAATACGTTTTCTACTAGCTAATGATGACATTATCATTCCTGTCCCGCAGGATGACGGTATTGATGCTATAATTCCTCAACTGCTACAGGCTGATTTAAAATACCCATTTTCCTTGAAAACGATCCCAGTCCGGGCCTACCTTATTCAGTCAACGAAAGAAAGTGCTTTTATACTATCATACCATCATATTGTGATGGATGGCTGGAGCTTATCCCTTTTCATTAAACAGTTGCTCCAACTCTATGGAGCGGCTGTGGTCAGTGGTGTGAGGGATGATAGCGCCATTATCCCCTCATCTCTGAAACCCCTTGTAGACACACTGTCGGCCCGACGTCACACCTTTCAGCACGACTATTGGGCTGCATATCTTCGGGAGGGAACACCAACTTGTATCGTGCCGCTGTCACAATATCACACAGATACTGAAGCCGAGAACAATTCTTACGTTAATCAAACAAATCATGTGGAGATCAATTTGTCTCCGGATGTGTGTCAGAAAATACAGACGCTATGCAGCGATTATCGTATCACCCCCGCAGTAATCTTCTATGTGGCCTGGGGCATCCTGCTACAACGTTGGTGCTATGCTGACGATGTGTTATTCGGCGCGACAATATCAGGGCGAAATATACCAATTGATGGTATAGAAGAAACACTAGGGCTATTTATTAACACGTTGCCGCTGCGTCTGCGTGATGATGGGGCGACACTGTTGCAACACTTACAACGTATGCACCAAACACTAATAGCTCACTACAGCAATGAACATGATGCCTTAGCCAGCATACAACGGTTGGTACATAAAGAAGGTCATGCTGGGGATCTTTTTAATACCTTAGTGGTGTTGGAGAATTATCCCGTTGATATGACATTATTGTCATGCGCGTCGCCCGTGGCAATTCGCCATCTCAGTGTACATGAACAAACGCACTATCCGCTGACCTTGACCATCACTCAACAGAAGGGATTCCGTTTCAGTATTGCATATGCCCTTAACTACCTGACCAACAACATGGCGCAAGCGTTGCTGATGCACCTGAGTTATCTGCTTGAACAACTGGTGGACAATCCGCAGCGCCCCATTGCTGCGTTGGTAAACTTGTCCCCATGCCAGCAGGCGCAGGTACTTCAACCCTATCTGGAACGCATGGCATGCCGGGATTGGGATAGTCAATCCAACGTCATCGAACAATTTCATCAAGTTGCTGCGACTTCGCCAGCACAGGTCGCAGTGGTTGATGAATTGTGCGCGTTGACCTATTCGGAGTTGGCAGCACAAGCTGAGCAGCTCGCGGCTTATTTGGTACAGCAGCGTGTTATGGTTGGCGATACTGTAGGCATAATTAGCGAACGCCGGGTAAACACCGTGGTTGCCATCATCGCCATCATGTTGATCGGGGCTGCTTATGTGCCCATCAGCCCCGACTACCCAGTGGGTAGGATGCAGGAAATTATTGATGACAGCGGCTTGGCGCTGTTGCTGGTACATGGCAAACCGCTAGATGCATTAAACGTTGCGCAGAGTGACCTCTGTGCATTTCCCGTCGCGCCCTCGGTGGTATTTCCGGTTATCACACCAGATTCTCGCGCTTATGTGATTTATTCATCGGGGTCGACGGGTAAGCCAAAAGGTATCGCGGTGGCGCACCGCGGTTTATTGCGCCTGATACAAGGCGACAGCCCGCTGAAGGTGGAGAGCGGTGAGACAACGCTGCTGACCTGCCCATTTGAGTTTGATGTTTCGGTGTTTGAGATGTGGTCTACCTTGCTCAACCACGGCAAACTAGTATTACTCAGCAAACAGGCATTACTTGATATCAATCACATTCGCCGCACGATCGCTGATGAACAGGTGGCGCGCGCCTGGTTTACCTCATCCTTGTTTAACTCCTATGTGGCAGAAGGTGCCGATTTCTTCGGTATGTTACAACACATTACGGTGGGCGGCGAAGCAGTATCTGCGTGGCATGTCAACGACGTGATGCAAAAATACCCGCATCTGGTGGTGACAAACGGTTATGGGCCGACGGAAAACACTATTTTTACCACCGCATATCGTTTCAACGGGTTGCAACCCGCCCGAGTCCCGATAGGATACGCGGTACCGGGCACCTCGCTCTACATTACCGATCTCCATGGGCATTTGTTGCCTATCGGTGCCACCGGTGAACTAGTGGCGGGTGGAGTGGGGGTCGCCATCGGCTATCAGAACAACCCGGCGCTAAGTGCGACGGTTTTTGTCCCTGATCCTTTTATTCCCGGCGGTATGATGTACAAAACTGGCGATTATGCCCGGTTGCTGGATGATGGCTGTGTTGACTGTTTTGGGCGTAAAGACGGTCAAATTAAGATCAATGGACAACGAATTGAAACCGGAGAGATCGAGCAGCGCCTGCTGGAGTGCTCCGGCATTATCGAGGCGGTAGTGGTTCCTTACCGCGTACGTGAAACGCTGCATATTGCGGCAGTGGTCTGCGTCAATGATAGCTATGATGAGGTGGAAGTTCGAGGGCAATTGGCTGACAGATTGCCGCCATTCGCTATTCCGGAATCCTTGGTGGTGGTGACGGAGATTGCAAAAAGCCATAGTGGCAAGGCCGACTTGGCGCAGTTGCGGTATCTCCTGCCCGCAACTCAGTGCAACGCCGTGTCCACCACGATATCAGAGGTGCATAGTGACATGGAACATGCGCTGCATGCTATCTGGCAACGCGTACTTGATAGACAAGACATTGATAGCAATGCCTCCTTTTTCGCCCTCGGTGGCACCTCATTGGATACCATCAGGGTTAAAGGGGATATTAAGCGGCAACTTGGCTTGGAGATTGATATTACCGATCTCTTTAAGTACCCAACGCTCACGGCGTTAGCACATTTTCTCGATACTGCCGTATCGCCGGAGGATGCAATTCCAACGCGTGCTGTTGTCTACAGCGACATGCCGGTGGCGATTGTCGGTATGGCGGGACGTTTCCCCGGTGCGGCGAATATTGCAGCGTTGTGGACGCTGGTTGTAGGAGGGGAATCGGGATTAACACTGTTCAGTGATGAAGAGTTGCGCGCGCATGGTGTGACACCTGACACGCTTAAACAAGCGAATTATATAAAAACCAAAGGGATTGTTGATGATCACGAATGGTTTGATGCGGATTTCTTTGGTTATACTCCCAACGAGGCGGAATGTATGGATCCGCAAATTCGCTTATTGCATCAGTGCTGCTGGCAAACTCTGGAACACGCTGGGTGCGATCCTGCCACCTTTACTGGTGCGATTGGCATTTATGCCGGACTGCTGACATCCCCCCACTGGCTTAATGCGGTAATGCAAGACACTACCGACTCTACCGCCCTGTACAAGGCCAGTATCCTGAATATCCATTCCGTCACAGCATTGATTGCCCATGCGCTTAACCTCACCGGCCCTGCCGTGACGCTTGACACCGCCTGCTCCACTTCGGCAGTGGCTATCCACCAGGCCTGCATCGCACTACGTAACCGGGATTGCGATGCGGCATTGGCGGGCGGCGTTTCTATCGAGATGCCTGCGTACCGGGGCTATGAATATCATGAAGGCATGATCAATGCGCGAGATGGTGTCTGTCGTCCTTTCGATAGCCAAGCCTCTGGCACAGTCACCGGTGATGGCTTAGGAATGCTGCTGCTAAAACGTCTGGACGACGCGCTGGCGGATCGGGACTGCATCTATGGTGTGATCAAAGGTTCGGCGGTCAATAATGATGGCAATAACAAAATCGGCTATACCGCGCCGAGTGTGATCGGGCAATCAACGGTAATCCGCACCAGTTTGCGCCGTGCCGGTTTTGATAGCGACAGTATCGGATTGGTGGAAGCGCACGGCACCGGTACGGTGCTGGGTGATCCTATTGAGTTACGTGCGCTTAATGAGGTGTTTGGCCCAACACCTGTTCCGTTTTGTGTGGTTTCAGCGCTGAAAAGTAATATTGGCCACCTCAACTCCGCTGCGGGAGTGGCGGGCGTCATCAAAACAACGCTCGCCCTGCATCATCAAGTGTTGCCACCAACAGCGCACTTTCGCCAACTCAATCCTGCTATAGATCTATCGCGTTCTGCATTGTACGTTAACCAGCAAGTCCAACCGTGGCCGTCGACGCGTCCTCGTCGTGCACTGGTGAGCTCCTTCGGCATCGGCGGCACCAATGCCAGCATCGCACTAGAAGCACATCAACATGAGGACGACCCTTCAGCGACGGGGGTACGCGACAGCTATCTGTTGTTGTTCTCCGCTAAAACACCCGCTGCGTTAGAGTTGCGCGTGGCCTCCACACTGGAATATGTCAAGCATGGAGTAGGGGTGCGCCTGCCGGATGTGGCTTATACATTGCAAACTGGACGCACAGCCTTTGACCATCGGCGGGCTTATTTGGTGAGTCGTGGGTCGAAAATCGATCTCTCCTGTGCCACGATATTGCAAGCGGAAATCTTCAATGGTCAGCGCACGACAGCGGAGATCTGCTTCATGTTTCCTGGTCAAGGTAGCCAATATCACGGCATGGCCAGCGCGCTCTATGCTCATCAACCCATGTTTCGCCAGCACATGGATCGCTGCTTTGCTGCATTCCAACGCTATTCGACGGTCGATCTCAAGGCGTTGTTGTTTGACGATGAGGATACGCGGGATATTGATCAAACGCAGTTCACACAACCGGCGTTGTTCTGTGTCGAATACAGCCTAGCGCGCACCTTGATTGATCTGGGGATTACGCCGGACAGTATGATCGGGCACAGTCTGGGCGAGTATGTTGCGGCCTGTATTGCTGGCGTATTTACTCTTGAGGATGCGCTGCACGTCATTGAGGCGCGCGGACGTTTGATGCAGTCCATGCGTCCCGGTAGCATGATGGCGGTCTACCTTAGTCGCGAACAGTTGACCCCATGGCTAGCTGCAGAACGGGGTATTGAACTGGCAGCTAATAATAGCGCGCATTTTTGCGTAGTCGCGGGCGAGCAGGCGGCCATTTCCCGTTTGAGCACACGCTTAGTCGAGGGCGGGATACAGCACAGGCGCCTGAAAACCTCTCACGCATTCCACTCGGCCATGATGACGCCGATGCTGCACGATTTTGCACAGTTGCTGGGGCAAATCCCGATGCACGCGCCGCACAAGCGCTTTATATCTAATGTAAGCGGTACATGGATTACTGAGGAGCAAGCTACCTCGCCGGATTACTGGGTGCAGCAAGTGCGCAACGCGGTGCTGTTTAGCGAAGGTGCGGCGCAACTGTTGGTACAACCCACGCTGTTTATCGAATGTGGGCCGGGTAATACGCTCTCTACCTTTATTCAAGGACATAACCAATACAGCGATCAGCCGACCCTGTTGACGCTACGCAAAGCCAACGCGGCGATCGATGATGAGCACATGTTGCATCGTACGCTGGCGGCGCTGTGGGTCAGGGGGGAGAATATTGATTGGAGACGCTTTAACCAGACGGCACTCGGCAAGCACATTCCATTGCCGGATTACCCCTTCGAACAGACTTATTACTATCGCTATGGTGCTGCACTTTCCGGTTATCGCCAGTATCCAAATCCTCTGCGCCGTCCGCAAGATGAGTGGCTCCAGCGTGTGCTGTGGCGGATGCACGACACATCCTTGCGGGAGGCGTTCTATGCGCCGGGCGAATTGATCATCATTATTAGTGCTGACGGCGACAAGTTACAGCAGACGCTGATGAGTAGTGGTGTCGACAGCATCACAATGCCGCTGCCGATATCGTCAGAGGACGACGTGTGGGATAATGACCGTATTCTGACGCATTTCCACGACATCTGCGCACTTTTAGCACACAAAACCTACCGACAGTTACATTGCTTGTATGCTCCCGGTGCGGAGGCAGGATCATCGTTGACACAGTCGCTCTCGGGACTTTATCGTGTTGCTCGCTGGTGTATGCACAGCACCACGCCGCTGGCGTCCTTAACAGTATTGACCCATGGTGCGTTTCGCGTACAGGAAGAGGATAATCCCGAACCGACGCTGGCAGCGTTGTCGGGCGCAGTAAACGTGTTTGCCCAAGAGCTGCACCCGACCGAAGTACGATTGATCGATATCGATGCGCAGAGCAGTGATGAGAATCTGAACTTGCTAACCCAGCGTCTGGCCCCGAAACAAGAAACGGTAATGGCGCTCAGGCAGGGGATGCTTTACCTGCGACGCTTTATCCCGACACGGCTGTTGGCGCACTTACCCCCTCAAACAGGGTGTATACCGGGCAACGTACTGTGGATTATCGGCGGTGAAAAGGGGATTGGCCGCATGATCGGCGAAGCGCTTGCTCAGCGTGAGGGAGTCCGTGTGGTACTGAGCAGCCGCACAGGTTATCACCATGAAGCGGTGCAGCAGGACGCATTAGACGTTATCCACTGCGACGTGACGCAGGCGGAGGCGGTTAGAGCTTGTCTGGCAACTCTGCTCGAACGCTATGGACGGTTGGATGGCGTGATTTTTGCTGCCGACGCTACCACCACATTGACACTGCATCAATTGAGCGAATCTGCGCTACGCGACACGCTAACGGTGAAAGAACGGGGTACTGCTAATGTGCTGCATGCGTTAGCGCAACGGAATCTGCTGGATGAGCGTCTGCTACTGCTGTTCTGTAACTCGTTGGCTGCCGTGAATGCGGAGATTGGCCAGACAGGCTATGCTACCGCCAGCGCCTATTTGGATGCACTGGCACAGCAACTGCGTACCCGCTACAAGGTGAATGCGCTCAGTATCGGGTTGGATGCATTGCGTGAGCAGGGCATGTTGTTGGATGCTATAAACGGCAGTGAATACGATGTCTTGCGTGGACTGCGCCCATTGATGACGGGAACGTTGCTACAGGCTTATAAACAACAAGGGGCTGACACCAGCTACTACGCGCGATTATCCCCCGAGTCCGATTGGCTGCTGGATGAGCACCGGATATCCGGTATCGCCACGCTGCCGGGAACCGGCTATCTGGCGCTGGCGTATGAAGCTCTGCGCCATTACTTTGTGCAAGACCAAATCTGCATTGATGAATTGGTCTTTTTGGCACCGTTGACTGTGATGGACAACTGCAGTGTTGACGTTTTTGTTGACATTTCACCTAACGGGCAAGGAGTTAGTGTCGAGGTGAAATCAATGACGGAGCGCTTTAGTGGCACGTTAACAACCCATGCCAGAGGCAGGGCGACGCGTCTGATGGTAGACGATAATGTTGTGTGCGATCTCACGGGGCTGATGCGCGAGATGCACACTATCACTCCTCCAACAAAGGAATTATCGAGCACGCACTTCCACTATGGGCCGCGCTGGCACAGCGTACAACAACTGTATGGCAATACCGCCCAGACTCAGGTTTTCGCAACGCTGGCCCTGCCCACCGTTGCCGCTAATGATACGATCGCACTGCACCCTGCGCTGTTGGACATCGCCAGCAGTGTTGTCGAACAACTGCCTGGTTTTCATACTGATTCGGTACCTTTCCTTTATCAGGATTTACGCCTGTACCGCCCGTTGCCGAACACCTTACATGTGGCGCTGACTGTCAATCGGCACGATGAGGAGGGTGACAGCTACGCTTTCACGCTCTACGACATGGCAGGCGAGATGGTTGCCCGCTGTGCGGCAATGGTGAAGCGCAAGGTACAGCTCCACATACAAGATGTCGATGACGACACGCGACTGCGCGTGCCCAGTGCCGATAACTACCAACTGCGGCTGGCCGCTGAGGGGGAGGGGGCAGGAAAGCTAGCGTTGTGCCCTACGCCGCGCTTAGCGCTGGGGGATTCACAAGTAGAGATTGAGGTACTGGCCACCGGACTGAACTTTAAGGATGTGCTGTTCACCACGGGATTGCTCCGGCAGCAGCCGGGTGAGGCTCCGCTGCAATTGGGACTGGAGTGCGCCGGACGCATTACTCGCGTGGGTAAAAATGTCACTGAATTTGCCCCGGGAGAGGATGTTATGGCGGTGCTAAACGGTGGTTTTGTCCAGTACGCACGGGTAGAAAGCGATTGCGTAGTGAGAAAACCAGCCCATTGTCGCATCGAACAGGCGGCTGCGCTGCCTATCGCATACCTCACCGCCTATTACGCACTGGTGGTGCGCGCTAATTTGCAACCCGGAGAACGAGTATTGATCCACAGTGCGGCGGGGGGCGTTGGCTTGGCTGCGCTACATATTGCCAAACGCTGCGGAGCACAGATTTTCGCCACAGCAGGTAGCGAGCAGAAACGCGATTACTTGCTTTCGCTAGGCGTACATGCCGTAGCTGATTCACACGACGAACAGTTCGCTGCCACTCTGCTGACCGCATCGGACGGACAGGGGATGGATGTGATCCTTAACTCCCTCACAGGCCGTCTGCTTGACGCTAGCCTCGCGCTGCTGGCACCGCTGGGCCGTTTTCTTGAGCTGGGCAGCAAGGACATTGTGGAAGACAAAGCGCTACCGATGCGTTTCTTCGCCCAAGGCGGCACCTTTATTCCGATTAATTTTCACGCGGCGCATGGTGCGTTTAGTCGCTACCTGCAACAGATTGTCGCTTGGATAGATGATAACACGCTACCGCTCCTTCCATGCAAATCCGTACCATTGCCCGAGGTTGCACGCGCCTTCGCCACCCTGACCACGCCGCAGCATATTGGCAAGGTGGTGGTAACGCATCGCACTGCGGCAGGCATGGACCGGCTGAACGCCATGATAGCAGAAAGGCGCCTCGGCGGCTATGCGCTCAGCATGAGCAATGCCGAGGTGATGCGCCAATTGTGGCCGATACTGAACACTCGCAGTCCGTGGGCGCAACTGCTGCTCTCACCTCGGGCGATCGATAGATTAGCGCGGGGCAACCGGGTGGATCGCGGTGTACCGTCTGCCGCTAACGATACGATTACTCAGCAGACAGTGAAAAAGCGGCCCCGTCCGGAAATTGGCGTGCCTTACAGCCCCGCGACACGTGAAGTGGAACGCGTGCTCTGCCAAATCCTGGAAGAGTATCTGGGTCTGGATAGAGTAGGCATTGACGACAACTATGCCGAATTAGGGGCAACCTCACTCGATATGGTGCAACTGAGTGGGCAAATGGCGCGTCACTATCCGCAAGTGAGCGTGGTGTCGCTGTACAACCACGCCACCGTGCGCCAGCTGGCGACGTTTTGCCAGCCCCCGGAGGGCGAGTCAAATGCGCCATCACCACAGCCTGCAGTACAGACGAATACGCGCGCGAATCAGATAGCAAAACGTGCTTTGCAAATTGCGAAAAATACTGCGCGCAGTCACACGTCTTTGCATTAATCCGGGCGCCTCCTCGCCCTGAAGAAAGGTAATGAAGTTTATGGAATACGCAAGCGAAATGAACGGCATGGAAATCGCCATTATTGGTATGGCGGTCCGTTTCCCGCAGTCCCGGACGTTACACGAATTCTGGCATAACATCGTTCAGGGTAAAGAGTGCGTCACCTTCTTTAGCGAGGAGGAGTTGCTGGCCGAAGGCGTCGAACAGAGTACTCTGGACAACCCGGCCTATGTACGGGCCAAGCCCTATATCGAGGGCATATGCGACTTTGATGCTGCATTTTTCGGTTACAGTCACAAAGAGGCGCAGACTCTGGATCCGAAATCCCGCGTATTACATGAAGTTGCCTACCATGCGCTGGAAGATGCAGGCTATGCCCAACGTACCAGCGATCTGATCACCGGGGTATTCGTGGGGGCGTCAGAAGATGTGGATTGGCTACGGCGTTCGCTGTCACAGATTGGCGGCGATGCGCTGAATCGTTTTGAGTCTGGCATCTATGGTCATAAGGATCTGCTCGCACATCTCATTGCCTACAGTCTCAATCTCAACGGTCCGGTGTATAGTCTCTACACCAGTTGTTCGACTTCTCTGAGTGCAACGCATATCGCTTGCCGCAGCTTGTTGTTTGGCGAATGTGATCTGGCGTTGGCGGGTGGAATTACTATCGATTTACCGCAGAAGTCAGGCTACTTCTGTCAACAGGGCATGATCCACTCCACCGATGGCCACTGCCGTCCTTTTGACAGTCAGGCTTCTGGCACCCTGTTTGGCGATGGCGCGGGTGTGGTTGTGCTTCGGCGTTTGGAAGATGCTCTGGCAGCGGGCGATCGCATCTATGCGGTGATCCGGGGTAGCGCGGTCAACAATGACGGTAAACAAAAAATCGGTTTTGTCGCGCCTGGTCATGAGGGACAGAAGGCGGTCATTTGTGCGGCCTGTCATCTGGCAGAAGTAAGCCCAGAAAGCATCGGCTACGTTGAAACCCACGGTACCGGCACCCGTATTGGCGATCCTATCGAGTTCGCTGCGTTGACGGAGGCGTTCGATACTTCACACCGCCAATACTGTGCACTAGGGGCTGTAAAGGCGAATATTGGCCACACCCACGCGGCGGCGGGCGTGGCTGGGTTAATCAAGACGGCGCTGGTACTTCATCACCGGACCATTCCGCCGCTCGCCAACTATCAAATGCCTAACTCGAAGCTGGATCTGGCGCATTCACCGTTTTATATCCCGATACAGCCGCAGGAGTGGCCCGCATCGCGGATGCCGCCCCGCGCTGGCGTCAGTTCTTTTGGCATTGGCGGTACTAATGTGCATATGATTTTGGAAGGGCTGAATCCTGCGGTGCGCGATGACCATGACCAAGTGCGAGCACCGGTGTTTATCCCTCTCTCCGCGCCGTCTTTCGAGCAGTTGGATGAGCTGACGCAACAGCTTACCCCGTTGCTGGCTACCCTTGATGCGTCAACGCTAGCCTACACACAACAAGTGGCGCGCCCCGTGTTTGATTGCCGCCGAGTGATACAAGTGGAAAACGATGGTACGCAAGCGATGCTGGCATCGCTGGATAACCTAATGCCCGACGCTCCTTGGGGCCTACACTGTCCAGATCTACGTACTACGAACGATTGTACTTACGCACAGTGGCTGGCGCATTCGGCACATTATCAACGCGAAGCGACTGCTCTGACGGCATTACTCGACGGCATGAATATTCCACCCGCTTATTGCCACGCTGAAACGTGGGCGGCACAAGCGAACAGCAGCCTGCTAATCAGAGGCTGCCAGACTATCGCCGCGCTAAAAACCTGGATGAACCTGCTACCGACATTAACACTGCTGTCGGGTGCTGGAACAGGCCTTTTGCCTGCCGCTGCAGCCAGTGGCATGATTGCGACGCAAGACGTGTTGCATTTGCTGTGGGAAATGGAGCAAAAGGCGCTTCATCTCTGGCTTCCTGAGCGCCATGAACCTATCCCCGGCTACGTGCTGGCTTGGCAAGGAAATCCCATCACCGATGCACAGCGTAACGACAGAGGGTTTTGGAGTGAAGCGCTGTTGGCAGATACCCGAGAACTGGGGGAGGGCGTTCACAGTATCAACTGGGTTAGGCTGCCGCCGGAAATAAGAGAAGACGTTGATGTATTGCGCTACGTGGCGCAACTGTGGTGTGCAGGTATCAATGTGGATTGGGCCGTGTGGTACGGCACTCCGCTGCCGCAACGCGGGAGCGCATCAGCATATCCCTTCGCACACAACCACTACCCATTGCCTGGACGGGTAATGGGTAGTGTGGAGACCCAACCCGAAGCAGGACCCGAAACGCACCACCCTTATCAGGCACGTCCCGTGTTAAGCGTACCTTTCGTAGCCGCACACTCGCGGGGTATGCAGTATATCACAGGTCTGATGGAACTGTTGCTGGAAATATCGCCGGTCGGGGTGGACGACGACTTTTTTGAATTAGGCGGGCATTCGCTGCTGGTGACGCAATTGACCTCCCGTTTAGAACGCGATTTCAACGTACATATCGATCTTTTGACCCTGATGGAAAACCCCAATCCGCGCAATATCTACGCGCATATCGCGGCGCAACTGGGGGGCGAAGACAACCTCGAAATAGCCTGTCAGTAAAGGAGCTCAATGATGAACGTGGCGGTAATAGGTGCAGGAGTAATGGGAACTGGCGTCGCTCATAACATGGCGCAATACGGCATATCAACTAACGTTGTGGATATTTCTCAATCTCAGTTGGATAAATGCCGACAGATGATCGAAGCGAACTTACGCTTATATAATTTTCACCCGCAGCATAAAAAAAAGACGCATAGCACAGCGGAGATAATGGAAAATATCCGTTTCACAACTGAGTTGGACGACATTGTAGAATGTGATTTGGTGATTGAGAATATTACTGAGGATATAGAGAAAAAAAATGCACTATACACACGGATGAATACGATCTGCGGCGCGTCGACAGTGTTTGGTGTTAATACGTCCGCCATATCTATCACTGCGTTGTCAAAATTAATGCGACATCCGGAGAATGTAGTCGGCGTCCATTTTATGAACCCGGTACCGCTGATGCACACCGTCGAATTAATCCGTGGTGTACATACTGCAGAGCGTACACTGAACATATTTCACCACTTATTTGCTCAGTTGAATAAAACCGGCATCGTGGTCAATGATTCTCCGGGCTTTGTCACTAATCGTGCCATGATGATTTTTGTTAACGAAGCCATATTTATGGTGCAGGAGCAGATCGCCCGTGCTGAGGATATCGATACGTTGTTTAAAACCTGCTTCGGGCACAAGATGGGGCCACTACAAACTGCCGATTTGATTGGCTTGGATACGATTTTGCAATCGTTGCAGGTGCTATATGAAAGTTTTAATGATGATAAGTATCGCCCCAGCTTTTTATTAAAGAAAATGGTCGATGCAGGGTATTTGGGCGTGAAATCAGGGCAGGGGTTTTATCGCTATCAACAGACGTACGCCGAGCAGTGATTCTGGGTTAACCAGATAGGGATATGAATATGAAAAAGCAAGATATGAAAGCCGCCATTCGGGAATTTCTTTCACGCTCATTACGTGGGCATACGTTGAACGATGATGACGATATTTTTTCTCTCGGGCTTGTCCATTCGTTATTTACTGTGCAAATCATACTGTTTATAGAAAAAAATTTTCAGGTTGAGCTGGAAGTGAGTGAGTTGAAAACAGAACAGATTGCTACCGTCAATAAAATAGTGGAGCTCATTCAGCGACAAACAGGCCTGGAGTAAACTATGTGCACTGAAAATTATGAGCTGGCTCAGCAAGAGGCAGTCCTGTTTGCCAAACAACATCTCGCCCTGGCTGCACAGAATATTGAACGTCAGCAGTTTATTGTGCCAGACATTATTTCTTGCGTGGCGCAGGCCGGGTACTTAGGTGCGTCAATCCCCCAAAAATATGGCGGACGAGGTTACGATTCTTATCAACTGTGCGCTTTGCATGAAGTGATGGCTGGGGTTCACGGTTCGTTAGAAAATCTCATAACAGTGACTGGCATGGTCAGCACGCTGCTGCAACGCGTGGGCAGCGCAGCGCAAAAAGCCCATTATTTGCCAAAGCTGGCAACGGGGGAATTGATCGGCGCGATTGCCCTCACAGAGCCGAATATCGGCAGTGACTTAGTGAACGTGGAAACAGAATTACAGCAGGATGGCGACGGTTGGCGGCTGAACGGGAAAAAGAAATGGATCACGCTAGGGCAGATTGCTGATTTTTTTATTGTTTTAATCCACTGTGGTAATCAATTAGCGACAGTGCTTATCGATCGCAATACCGACGGCTTTACTATCACTCCACTCAACGACATGTTGGGGTTACGCGGCAATATGTTGGCAGAGCTGCATTTTAATGACTGCCGCCTGAAGGAGGATGCATTGCTCGGTCCGCTCACCCCTGGGGTACCGCTGGCGGTGAATTTTGCGCTCAATGAAGGGCGGTTCACCACCGCTTGTGGCAGCCTAGGATTATGTCGGGCCGCTGTGGATGTGGCAGCGCGCTACATCCGCCAGCGTAAACAGTTCAAGCGGCGGTTATTTTCTCATGGCATTGTTCAGCACTTGTTTGCCACAATGCTGACCCAAACGCGCAGTGCGCAACTAATGTGCTTCAGCGCGGCGGAATACCGCGAAACGCTGCACCCGGCCATGATAAACCAAATCCTGATGGCGAAGTATGTCGCTTCCAAAGCTGCGGTGGACGTGGCCGGGAAGGCGGTGCAACTGCTCGGTGCGAATGGTTGCCATGCCGATTATGCCGTCGAACGTTACTACCGCGACGCCAAAATCATGGAAATCATCGAAGGGACATCGCAAATTCATGAAATCCAAATTGCGATGAATTACATGATGGGGAGTGAAGCATGACGAAGGATGTCGCACTGATGTTCCCTGGCTCCGGTTCGCAATATGTAGGCATGGCACGGTGGCTGTATGAGCGTTATCCGCAGGTGCGTACTCTGTTTGATGAAGCTAGCCAGATCACGGAACGGGACATGGCAGCGCTGTGCCTGTCGGGTACTTTGGTACAACTTGCTGAGCCGACGGCAATGGCGCTGGCTATCTATACCACCAGCGTGGCCCACTTTGTCGCGTGGCAGCAGTTTTTGGCGCAAACCGGTGTCCATGTCAACCTACGTTATATGTTGGGTCATAGTTTGGGCGAATATGCTGCGCTGACCTGTAGTGGTGCGCTGAGCTTTTCCCAAGCACTGGCGCTGGTGGCGATGCGTAGCCGTTTAGCCAGTGAGATCGCCCGCGAAATGGACGCGAGTACCACTATCATCAAGCAAGGGAATCAGGCACTGGTGGCAGCGGCGTGCGAGGTGGCGGAGCGTGAAACCCGACAGCAGGTCGGTATTGCCTGCTTCAATTCGCCGCAACAGTTTATGTTATCCGGACAAAACTCGGCCATTATCGCCGCCGAGCAATACCTGCTGGATCATGATCGCCAAGTCGAAGTAGTGCCGCTGATTGGTGGTGTTCCTTACCACAGCCCACTATTGAAACCTTGCGGACAGCAATTGCGCAAGGCGCTGGATCGCTGCGAATGGCGACGTCCGTGCTGCCCAGTGATCTCCAATGTCAACGCTCAACCCTATCCCGATACGGTCACGCCAGTCCAGTGGCTAGAACAACAGCTCTCTCAGCCAGTGCAGTGGCAGCGCTCTCTCACCTACCTGACAGGACACTTGTCACCGATCGCGATAGAGATCGGTCCGCAAAGTGTGCTGAAAAACCTGCTGCTGGAGAATCGCTATCCAGCACCAGTTTACGCATTTGACAATCGTCATGATCGTGCGCAACTAGCATTGGTGCTGGGGGATAACATGGCGGTGAAGACCGATCCGGAAGCCGTGCGCCGCCAACGCATCACGCTGCTCACTAACGCCCTGACAGCCACACGCCATCACCGCGCCGCCGATGTGGCTGCCAGTGCGCAATTGAAAGAATTGCTCAGTCGTTTTTTTGAGCGCATCCAGCAGATTGAGCAGCGCGGCACATCCAGCGAAGAGGACATTGCTTTTTTGCATGAGCTTCTTGAACAGGGATTTCAACTCAAAGGCAGTAGTCAGGCAGAAATCGACGCCTGCCACGCGCGGTTGGCTTCCGACAACGGCGGACAGGCGTAACCCGTCACGCCATTTTACGTACTTATCTCGCTTTGAAGGCCAGAGTTATGGAACAGCAAGGGATTATGAGACAGTTGCCTACCGACGACCAAACGATAGTCGACTATTTGTATCGTATCGCCGGAGAATATGGGGAAAAAGCCGCTGTATTGATGGGGGACGCGGCGCTGAGCTATCACGATCTTAATGCACGCTCTAACCAACTGGCGCATTATCTGCGTGGGCTGGGGATCGGCGAGGATCGTGTGGTAGCTATCCGCCTGCCGCGCGGCATGGCAATGCTGATTGCCATTTTCGCTATTGTAAAAGCTGGTGGTGCCTATTTACCGCTGGCGTACAATGCACCGCGCAGCCGCATTGAAAATATACTGAGCAACAGCGGCGCTGTTTGTCTGATCGGTACTGACGATGGTGATCGCTGGCCGATTCCTCGCGTCGAAATCGACAGCGCGGCGGTCAGTGCCATGCCAACGACGGATCTGCGTTACCGACCACATGCGCGGCAACTGGCGTATATTATTTACACCTCCGGTTCCACCGGTGTCCCTAAAGGGGTGGCGACGGAACATGCAGCGCTGCTAAACCGAATTGTCTGGATGCAGAACGCTTATCCTATCAGTTCTCAGGACGTGCTGTTTCAGAAGACGGTGTACACCTTTGACGTCTCTGTCTGGGAGATGTTCTGGTGGGCGATGTACGGCGCATCTGTAGTGCTGTTACCGTCCGGACTGGAGAGCGATCCGCGAACCTTGGCTCGACTGATTCAGCGTCACCGCGTGTCGGTTGTGCACTTTGTCCCTTCGATGCTGAACCTGTTTGTCGAGTATCTGGAGATGAAACAGGATCCTCGTTTGACCGCCTCATTGCGATTAGTGTTTTCCAGCGGTGAGAAACTCACGGTCCACAGTGTGGCTCGCTTTTATCAATCGGTGGCGCAGGGTGATCTTATAAATCTCTATGGCCCGACCGAAGCAGCAATCGATGTCAGTCATCACCGCTGCCTGCGCGGGTACGACTACGACGATATCCCTATCGGTCAAGCGATTGACGGTTGCCGACTCTATGTGCTGGATGACCATGGTAATCCGGTAGCAGACGGCGAAGAGGGCGAACTGTATCTCGCTGGTATCGGGCTGGCACGTGGCTATCTCAACAACGTGGCGTTAACTGATCGCTGTTTTACTATACATCCAACTTTGCGCCATTTAGGGAAACCGGAGCGGCTGTATAAAACTGGAGATCTGGTGTGGCGCGACGGGGAAAGCCAACAAATTCATTACATTGGCCGTAATGATTTTCAGATTAAAATTAGAGGGTTGCGCGTTGAATTGGGAGAAATCGAAGCCCATGCGATGCGTTTCCCGGGGGTACAGCAGGCAGTCGTGGTGGCGGATCAGGATGATCCCGACAATCAGTTGATTTACGCTTTTGTCGTCAGTAGCGTGCCGCTCAATTTGGCGGCCTTAATGGACGCACTGTCCAAAAACTTGCCTGCCTACATGCTGCCGAACCGTTTGTTGGCAATGTCAGAGTTACCACTCTCCGACAATGGCAAGTGCTGTCGTAAAACGTTGCTCGACTTGGCGCGGGCGTACTCAGCCAGTCGCGTCGATTTACGTGAAACTCCCGCCGTGCGCTACCTACCGTTGTCATCGGCTCAATCGTCGATGTGGTTTATGCAACAATTGGCGCCGCATACTGCACTATACAATAACCCCACCGCCTTGCTGCTTGAAGGAGAACTGGATCGCACGCGGATGGACGGCGCGATTCGTCAATTGATGAGTCGGCATACTCTGTTACGTGCTATGGCGGAAACCCACAATGGACAACCAGTATTGGCGGTGCCTCAGTGCGTATCGTCGCAGGCGTTGCTGACCATAGTGCCACTCCCCTCGGTGAGTGATGATAACGCGCTACAGGCGATGATCAACCAGCGTGCGGCACACCCCATGCCCTTAACGTCAGGCACACCGCTGTGCCGGTTTGAACTGTTGACGATCGATGACGATCGTAGCGTATTGTTGATTCATCTGCACCACATCATCAGTGATGGCTGGTCGAAAGGCGTTTTGTTACGCGAATTGCAGGCCGCATATAACGGTGAATCGCTGACGCCAGAACCGTTGTTGGAGTATGCCGACTACATGGAGTACCAAGAAGAGTGGCGTCAGAGTGACGCCTATCAGGACGCGATGCGTTACTGGCAAAATACCCTGGCGGGGACGTTGCCGATTCTTGATATCCCCACCGATCAACCGCGTCAGAAGGTGGCACGTTACCAAGGCGCGTTTGTTGCCTTCGCATTGTCTGCCAACACATGCGAGCGAGTGTTGGCGGCGGCGCGTGCGCAGCGCGTGTCGTTGTATAACTATCTGCTGACCGCCTTCGTCCTCCTGCTGCATCGTAATGCGCGTCAACAGGAATACATCGTCGGTATGCCGATTGCTGCGCGGCTGACGAAAGAACAGGAGCATATGATCGCGCCGCTGGTCAACGTACTACCGCTGCGCTTACCTCTTGACGAAGCGGCATCGTTTTCCGAGTTAGTACAGACGATCAGAGGTATTCTGTTTGCCGCTTTCAGGCACCAGCGTCTCGAATTTACCGACATAGTGCGCGCAGTGAATGTGGATCGCAGCGCCGGACATTTCCCAATATATCAGTGCATGTTCCAACTCGACAATATGCCTCTGGCGAGCCCGACACTAAACGGTGTCAACGTTACACCATTATTGTTGGATACCAGTGCATCTCAGGTGGATATTTCGCTAAGTATGCAGCATATCGATGGGCGCATCACCGGCACTTTCGAATACGACGCTGGGTTATACAGTGCGGATCGTATTCAGCACCTGGTGGCGCAGTGGAGAGAACTGCTAGATGAGGCCAGCAGCCAACCCACGCAGTTAGTCCGCGATTTGATTCGTTTCACCCCTCGAGAGCACGCTTGGCTGGCGCGGCACAACGCCACTGAAGTTGCTCTGCCGCCCGTAGATAACCTGCTGGCGCTAGTGTTACCGCACTGCCAGCAGCGCCCTACACAGGTGGCTTTGCGCCACGCTGACGACGCCATGACCTATGGCGAATTGCAACAGGCCACGATGCAGATGTGTACTTGGCTGCGTGCGCAAGGCGTAAAACGCGGAGAATCTGTCGCACTGCAACTGCCTTTTTGTTTCGAATTGATTATCGCACAATTGGCGATCCTCTCTTTGGGGGCGAGCTATGTGCCGCTGGATGGTAACGCGCCAGCGGCCCGCAATGCCCTGATCTTGGCGCAGGCAACGCCGTGCATGCTGCTGGTGGCGCAACCGCTGGAATCCCCTCATGGGCTGACGATACCTTGGGTGCTAGTGCCTGACTGGCGTAGCCTGCTGACAGAAATACCGAACCTGCCAGTTAGTGTTGCGCCAGATGCTTTAGATTGCGATGCGGTGGTGATCTTTACCTCCGGTACTACCGGGCAGCCCAAAGGCGTCCGACTCAGCCAACGTAATCTGGTCAACTTAACCGCATCCTTTATATCCAGCTATCAAGTGACGCATCAGGATGTTCTGCTACCCATTACCTCAGTCGCGTCTGCTAGCTTTGTCGGGGAGGTACTGCCGCTGCTCGCCGCTGGCGGTACCTTAGTATTGGCGCAAAAAGCGCAGAGTTTGGATAGTGATGCGCTCATTGCGCTGCTGGCATCTCAGCGGGTGACTATCCTGAGCACCACCCCATCGCTTTCTGCCAGCCTCTCTGTGCTGGCTCAGTCGATGGGATCGCTGCGCTTGTTTCTGTGCGGTGGTGAAGCGTTAGAGTATGAGCAGATAGCGCCGCTTCTGCCGCACATGGCAGTGGTTAACGGTTATGGCCTGACCGAAAGCGGTATCTGCTCGACCTACTTTCCTGTCGCAAAGCGTAGGGAGCAAGAAACGGGAGCATTGCCCATTGGCCGCCCGATTCAGAACACCCAAGCTTATGTGGTGGATGCATATAATCGTTTGGTACCGCCAGGTGCCTGTGGAGAACTCTGTTTCTCTGGTCTGGGCATTTCGCCCGGCTACCTTGATGCACGACAGGATCCCGAGCGCTTTGTCGAGTTGCCGGAATACCCTGGCGTTCGGGTGCTGAAAACTGGCGATCGTGCTCGTTGGGCAACCGACGGGATGTTGTTCTATCTCGGCAGACAAGATCGCCAAGTGCAGATCCGTGGATACCGAGTTGAACTGGGCGACATCGAAAGCCTACTGAAACAGCATCCGGATATTGCTGATGCGTGGGTCGATGTGCGACGCAATGCGGCGGCAACGCCGCTACTAGTGGCCTTCTATTGCAGCGTCAACGGCGTTGCGCTGGATGCTCAGCAATTGCGCGTATGGCTCAGCCTGCGGCTTCCGTTGCATATGCTGCCGTTGCTCTACGTGCCGCTGAGCGCCATGCCGCTAGGTGTAAACGGCAAAATCGATCCCCAGTGCCTGCCGCTGGTCGATCTGCGGCAGTTGGAAGGGCCGGGCGAGTATGTCCCTCCGGCAACCGAACTGGAACAGCGTCTGGCGGAGATCTGGCAGCAGTTGCTTGGCCTGGAGCGTGTCGGCACCACCACAAATTTCTTCGATCTCGGTGGACACTCACTTCTGCTAGTACAGATGCAGCAATACATCGGGCAGCAGTGCGGTCAGCACGTGGCGTTGGTTGACCTGCTGCGCTTCACTACCATCAAACGCTTGGCGGAATTTCTGCTGGCCCCGGACGCAGCGCAAGGGACCACAGGAGATCAGACACAACTGCGTGCGGCGAAGCAGCGTTTGGCCTTTGGTCACACGCGCTGGGCAGCCACAACCGACAGTCATCACTGATTCCACTGAATGAAACGCGTGATAAACCTGAATATAGGGGGAAAGCAACATGGCAGAGAATGATTTTGGTATAGCTATCATTGGGATGGCGGGGCGTTTCCCTCAAGCCGATACGGTACAGGCGTTTTGGGAAAATCTTCTGGCAAGCCGAGAGTGCATTTCCTTTTACAGCGATGAGGAACTGCTGGCGATGGGAATCAGTCCTGAATTTGTTCAGCACCCAGATTACGTCAAGGCCAAAGGGGAGGTAGCTGACATCGATAAATTTGATGCTGCTTTCTTCGGTATCGCACCCCGAGAGGCGGAGCTGATGGATCCTCAGCACCGTGTCCTGTTGGAAACCGCGTGGGCAGCCTTCGAAGATGCGGGCTATGTGGCTGCCGATTATCCGGGGGATGTGGGTATTTTTGCTGGCAAAAGCATGGATTCCTATTTGATGCTGAACTTGATGCCGCACTTTAAACGCGTTTTCTCTTCTGGCAGTTTGCAGGCGGCCATTGGTAACGACAAAGACAGTATCACTACTACCATCGCCTATCACCTCAACCTGCGCGGCCCGGCGATCACGGTGCAGACTTCCTCATCGACATCCTTGGTGGCGGTGTGCGTGGCATGCCAAAGTCTGTTGACTTGGCAGTGTGACATGGCGATTGCTGGCGGAGTAACGCTGGGGCCACCAGCAAAAACCGGCTACTTGTCGCAGGAAGGTGGGATCACCGCCGCCGATGGCCACTGTCGGGCGTTTTCCGATAACAGCAGCGGATTTGTGCCCGGCACCGGCGCGGGGCTGGTGGTGTTAAAGCGTGTTGATGAAGCGCTGCGTGATGGCGATAACATCTATGCGGTCATCAAAGGATTTGCCGTCAACAACGACGGTTCGGAGAAGATCAGTTATACCGCGCCGAGCGTGGATGCCCAAGCGCGCGCCATTGCTCAGGCACAGCGGTTGGCAGGTTTGACACCGCAGGATATCACTTATGTGGAAGCCCACGGTACCGGTACGCGTTTGGGCGATCCGGTTGAGTTTTCTGCGCTAAGCCAAGCCTTTGCGGGCGCGTCACAAAAGCAGTACTGTGCGCTGGGGTCGGTAAAAACCAATATCGGCCATTTGGATACGGCAGCGGGCGTCGCAGGGTTGATAAAAACCGCGCTGGCAGTGCAGCAGGGAATAATTCCCGCAACATTGCACTTTGAACGGCCCAATGCACAGATCGATCTGACCAATAGTCCGTTTTACATCAACACTACCTGTCAACCGTGGCAACCGGAAAGCGGCATCCGTCGCGCGGGCGTCACCTCGCTTGGCATGGGCGGCACCAATGCCCATGTTGTGCTGGAACAAGCGCCAGCCGTTGACTTGCAAGCGCGAGCGCCTGTACCTGCCTACAGTATTTTGCCGTTTTCTGCCAAGACCGACAGTGCCTTATCCTCGGGGCTGGCGCGTTTTGCCGATTTTCTGCAACATGAATCGCTGCCGGATAGGCGGGATCTGGCGTGGACACTCTCACAGGGACGTAAAGCCTTCGCACATCGCGCCGCGCTCGTAACCAGAGATCTACATGCTGCCGGGACGCTGTTGCAGCAGGCCGCGACAGCGCCGTTTGCTCGTGGTGTAGCGCAGACACAGCTCGGGCTGGGGCTGTTGTTTTCCGGGCAGGGTAGCCAATATCAGCGCATGGGCCATCAGCTCTATCAGGTTTGGCCGGCCTACGCCGATGCCTTCGACCGTTGCGCGACGTTACTCGAGCGTGAATACCAACTGGATATCCGCCATGAGTTGTTCAGAGCAGAAGTCTCGTTAGCCCAAGGCGAACGCCTTGCGCAAACCTGCCTCACACAACCGCTGCTGTTCAGCGTCGAGTATGCCTTAGCCCAATTGTGGCTCAGTTGGGGAATCACGCCAACGGTAATGATTGGTCATTCGCTGGGCGAATGGGTGGCAGCGACGTTGGCAGGCGTGTTCTCTTTAGAGGATGCGTTGCGCTTGGTGGCGCGTCGAGCAGAGCTGATGCATCAGGCACCAAGCGGTGCCATGTTGATGGTGGCGCTGCCCGAAGCACAGATTCGCGCACTGATTACCGCCCCGCTGGCGATTGCCGCTGTTAACGCCCCTGACTATTCGGTTATCGCCGGGCCTACGTCGGAGATCCTCGCCGTCAGCCAGCGTCTGACGGAGCAGAACATCATCAACAAACGATTGCATACCTCTCATGCCTTCCACTCTAGCATGATGCAAGATGCGGCGCAGGCGCTACGTCAGGCATTTGAGAATGTACGACTGAACCCGCCGACGCTCACCATCATCTCTACCGTAACCGGCGCGCACGTCAGTGCCGACACTCTCACCACACCGGACTACTGGATTGAACAGATGCTGATGCCTGTGCAGTTCTCCGCTGCACTGCAAGAGGCGCAAGCTACATTTGATGTCGATTTTCTGGAAATCGGGCCAGGTGCCACCCTGACCCAACTGACCAACGGTCATGCATTAGGTGATCGTCTCGCGTTCAGCTCGCTGCCAGCAGGTGCCCGCAGCAGCGATGAGCACAAACATATCTTAGATACCGTGGCAGCGCTTTGGGTGCGAGGGCATAACATCGATTTGTCTGCGTTTGCAGGTGAGCAACCGCGCCGTGTCTCTCTACCGACCTACGCCTTTGACAAAATCCGTTACTGGGTCGACAGTCCAGAAGAACAGAGGAGCGCCGTAACGCCGGTGGCGGACGCGGGAAGTGTCATCCCTAGCGAACCGTCGGTGCGCCGTCAGCCGCGTCCGGCGTTTTCGGTGCCTTACGCGGCTCCAGAGAGCAAAACGCAGCGCGGCTTAGTGGCGATTTGTGAAGCATTGCTGGGAATTGACGGCTTGGGCATTGACGACAACTTCTTCGAAGCTGGCGGACATTCATTGATGCTGGGCATGTTGCTGGCGCAGGTACAGGAACGGTTCGCCGTCACTCTTTCCTTTTTCGACGTGATGGAGGATGCCAGCGTGCGCGCGTTAGCGCAGTTGGTCGAGCAGGAGCAGCAGGATGATGGAGGGTCCGCACTTGCCGTGCTAGTTAACGACATGATTAATGAGTGACGTTGGCAAAAGTATTTAACACAGCGAAAAGGAAAGGACGGTCATGACGATACATCATGCCGCATTGGCGCGAATGTTACCGGCGGAAAAAAAGGAAAAGCTATTACGACAGTTGGCGCAATCAGGCGTGTCGCCCAGCCGCATTCCCATCATCAAAGCGGATCCGGCGCAGGCAATCCCGCTGTCGTTTAATCAGGAGCGGTTGTGGTTTTTGCAAAAATACGACAGTACCGCCACTAACTACAACCTTTATGTGGTGTATCGTTTGCATGGCGTGGTGGATATGCCGATGCTCACGGAGGCATTGCGCCATGTGCAAGCACGCCACGCCATCTTGCGTACCCGTATCATAGTACGTAACGATCGGCCTTGCCAGGTGATAGATGATGCGTCTTCGTTAGTTCTCGATACGGTCACGCTGGCAGCGCAGGCCCCAACTTCAGCGCTAGATGCGGTAATTCAGCAGGTGATAAACACCCGGTTCGATCTGGCACGCGGTCCTCTGTGGGGGGTAACTCAGATTATTCAACCCGATCAAGGTTGTCATTTGGTGTTTTGCGCGCACCATATCATCATCGACGGTATCTCGTTACGGCTATTGTTCGATGAGTTACAGCAGCAGTATGCTCGATTGCATGCTGGTAATGAAACGTCGCTGCCTCCGCCGCCGCTGCAATATGCCGATTATGCCTTCTGGCAGCGCGAATGGTTCCAGGATACCTTGCTGGCGAACGAACTTGCCTACTGGCGTGCGCGTTTGCAAGACGCGCCTCTGCTGTCGACATTTCCATCGCTGCACCCGCGCCCGGCACAACCCTCTACACATGGTTCCCGGTTCAGCATCACCCTGGATGAAACATTAAGCCTCGCGTTGAAACACGTAGCCCGCACGCAGGAAACAACGCCGTTCGTGCTGATGCTGACTGCCTTCCAACTGGTGCTGATGCGTTACGCTCAGCAACAGCGATTGGTGATAGGCATGCCAGTATCGGGGCGCATTCGCCCGGAATTGCAGAGTAGCATTGGTTATTATGCCAGCACTGCGGTTATCTACACCGATTTTAATGGGGTTGAGGTAGGGCGCGAGGCGCTCCAGCGTGTGAAGGCCAGCGTGAAAGAGACGCAGGGGCGCCAGCAACTGCCGTTTGAAAACTTGGTGAATATGCTGGATCTCCCTCGCAGCCTTTCCCATTCACCGTTGTTCCAGATCCTCTATATCTACCATAACCACGTGACCCCACGCGCTTTTACCTTGGCTGGTGCGTATTGGGAGCAGGTGACGTATCACAATCAGACCGTCAAATACGACATGACAGTCGAGGTGTTCCAAAACGACGCCACGTTCGACGTCTCCTTTGAGTACGATTTGGGGTTATACGATGCTGATGTGGTGAAGCAGATTGCCGAGGCGCTGCGTCAGCACTGCTTATCGTTGACATCATCACTGGAGACCCCGATAGGGGCGATCCCTCTGCATGCACCGGAGACCGCAACGCCGCGGCGTGATCCGCTCAACGCCACTAACGTCCCGTGGCTCGGGCCGCAGGATGTGCTGCGTATCATTGAACAGCGCTGTGTGCAGCACCCAAAGCAACTGGCAATACAGCAGCATGACGGCACACTGACCTACGCTGAGCTCTGGGCGCGTGTGCAGTTCATCGCGATGCGTTTTCGAGCGCATGGCATACAACCGGGCGATCGTATTGGCGTGCTGTTGCCACGTCACAGGGATGTGATTGCAACCATGTTGGCGACGTGGTTTGTGGGGGCGTGCTACGTGCCGTTCGATATTCATCAGCCTGCCGCGCGTTTGCAACGCCTTATGCAACGCGCGCGTTTGGTCTGTCTGGTGGTCCGTCAGCCGGGAGAGTGGGGTGAAATTGTACAACTGTCGTTGCCGGAATTGATGCAGGACATGTCGAATGCGATCCGGTATTCTACACCTTGCGCGCTGTTGCCGGATATGCAGGCCTACCTGTTGTTTACCTCCGGCAGTACCGGTGAACCTAAAGGCGTGTGCGTTGTTCACCGCGGGTTGCTGAACTTGTTGTTGGATATGCAGCGTACCTTTGCGGTTGGCTCGCAAGACCGGCTGCTCTCGGTGACGACGCCAACATTTGATATCTCATTCTTGGAGTATCTGTTGCCGCTGATCTCCGGTGCGAGTCTCTATCTGACAGAGGCGGAACGCGCCGCAGACAGCTTCCGTATGATTCCGCTGATTGCCGACTATCGACCAACGCTGATGCAGGCGACGCCCTCGTTCTGGCACGGGCTGTTGATGGCGGGTTGGCGTGGCGACCCGGAACTATGTGTGCTGGCAGGCGGTGAAGCGCTGCCAACGAAAGTGGCGGAAGAACTGTTGCGCTGTTGTGGTTCATTGTGGAACCTCTACGGTCCCACCGAAACAACCATTTGGTCGCTGAAATCGCAGATAACCCAAGCGGAAAACATCACCCTCGGCGCTCCCATTGCCAATACCCGTATATACATTCTGGACAATGAGGGCCATCCAGTGCCGCAAGGCGTTGACGGCGAGCTTTACATCGCCGGGGATGGTGTGGCGCAAGGGTATGATGGGCAGCCTGAGTTGAACGCACAGTTCTTCTTGTCAGAACCAGGGGTCCCCGGTGGCAGGATGTTCCGCACTGGCGATCTGGTCAGGAGTGATGCGCAGGGGCAGTTGTTTTTTGTTGGGCGCAAAGATAGCCAGATCAAACTGCGCGGTTATCGTATTGAGTTAGGCGAAATTGAACGGACGTTGGCACGGCATCCGCATGTGGACGCCGCGGTGGTGGCCTGTATTGAAAGAGCACCGTTACACAAAGCACTGGCAGCATTCATCATCACCAGTGAGCCTCCCTCGCTATTCGAGCAACTGAAAAACGAGCTTCGGCAGCAACTGCCAGACTATATGGTGCCAACGCTGTGGCAGAGGGTGGCCGACTTCCCGAACACTGACAACGGTAAAATCGATCGTAAGCGGTTAGCGGAAAATTTCGTTGCCGATAGCTCCCTTGTGTCGCCGCAGACGCAAGCGCTGAGCGACACGGAACAGATGTTGCTGGCGCTGTGGATGCGCTATTTGCCGATAAAAAACGTCGATCCTGAGTGCGATTTCTTTCGCTTGGGGGGACATTCGCTGTTGGCGGTAACGTTGGTAGCAGAGATCAACCGCACTTTTCACTGCGCCTTGACCCTGAAGGACATTTTCCACTACTCCACACTACGGGCACTGAGTGCGCGTATTGCACAGCAATCTATCACGGACGCTGCCGCGTCTCAGGATGACTGGGTGATAGTGCACGACCCTGAGCATCGTCATCAACCGTTCCCATTGACGGATGTTCAGCGCGCCTACTGGCTTGGACGACAGACGGGTGCTACCTCGATCGCGACCCACATCTACCATGAATTTGACGTAGAACACTTTAATGTTACGCATTTTACCCATGCGGTGAATGCGCTGATCGCTCGCCATGAAATGCTACGTGCGCGGGTACTCCCCGACGGTACTCAGCAGATTCTGGCGCAAGTGCCGGCGTATCAGTTAGAGCAGCGCGATCTGAGTGCTTTGTCCCCTAACGCACGAAACGATGCCTTGATGGCGATCCGCGATCGGCTGTCGCATCATGTGCATCCCGCAGATCGTTGGCCGCTGTTTGATTTCAGTTATTCGGCTTGCACGGCGCAACATGGCCGCTTGCATTTCAGTCTCGATCTGCTGATTGCCGATGCTCTGAGTATGCGCACGCTACAGCAGGAGTTGATGATGCTGTACCGTGAGCCCCATGTGTCACTGCCGTTGCTACCGTTCTCTTTTCGTGACTACGTGCAGGCGCTGTTGGTAGAGCAGGCGAGTGAAGCCTATGCACGCGATCAGGCCTATTGGCAACGGGCGCTGCCGCAGCTGTATGGCCCACCAACGCTGCCCGTACAGGGCGATTTGGCGCAACTGTCTGCGATCAGGTTCGTACGTCGCCGTCATCGGCTGTCAGCCCACAACTGGGGAGTGCTGAGCGCGCTGGCCCAACGCACACGTATCACCAAGACGGCATTGTTGTTGACAGTCTTTAGCCAAGTGCTGGCACGTTGGAGCCTTAGCCCGACGTTTACGCTCAATCTGACGTTGTTCAACCGCCCGCAGGGTTACCCCAACGCAGAGGCAGTTATTGGTGATTTTACCGCTGTCAGCTTGCTGAATGTTTGTTACGACAGCCAGCACTCTTATGCCCACAACGCTCAGCGTATTCAGGTGCAACTGTGGGAAGATCTCGAACATCGTCGTTTCAGTGGGATCCGCGCCAGCGAGGCGCTGATCCATAGCGGTCGTTTCCATGCGCCGATGCCGGTGGTATTCACTAGTATGTTGGATATCGACGGGGAGACGACTGCGCAAGACCCTCGGGACACAACCCGTTTTACTCTGTGTCCGGACGCCAATATTACCCAAACACCGCAGGTGTGGCTCGATCACCAGGTGATCGAGTTGGCTGGGGAGTTGCATTTCAACTGGGACGCGGTCGAGCAACTGTTTGATACCACGCTGCTGGATCAGATGTTTGGTGCTTATTGTCATGCGCTGCAGGCGCTGGTTGCCATGCCGCAAAGTTGGTGGGGGGTAAATAGTTCTCTGGCGCTGCCCACCGTTAGTGCACCGGTCACGCAGGCCCCTGCACCTACGGCCTTGTTGCACCATGGGTTACTGCGTCAGGCAGCACTGACGCCACAGGAAACTGCGCTGATCAGTCCTATCCGTGAATTGACCTATCGCCAACTGTCGACGGCGGCGGATCATGTGGCCCGCGCCCTGTTAGCGCTGGGCGTGCAGCATGGCGACCGCGTGGCGGTGGTGATGGAAAAAGGCTGGCAGCAGATTGCCGCCGTACACGGCATTTTACGACTGGGTGCGGTCTATCTGCCAGTGGATCCGGTGCTACCGCCACAGCGTCGCCAGCTTTTGCTGACGGTGGGCGAGGTGCGGGTACAAGTAACGCAGCCGGGTCTCACGCAATTGGAGCCGTCGCTGCCCGTGCTGATCATCGACGACGGAATGCTGGACACGCCTGCTGCGCCGTTGCCTGAAGTGGCTGGGGATGTCACGGATCTGGCCTATATCATTTTCACTTCCGGCTCCACCGGTACCCCGAAAGGAGTGATGATCGACCACCGTGCGGCCATGAACACGCTGGAAGACATCAACGAACGCTTTGGCCTCAATGCGCAGGATAGGGTGTTCGGGCTGTCATCATTGAGCTTTGACCTGTCGGTTTACGATGCCTTTGCGCCTTTTATGGTGGGTGCAGCGCTGGTACTGCCGGAAGCAGGACGGGAAAAAGATCCGCGTCATTGGCAGACAGTTATGGTACACGGTCATGTAAGCGTCTGGAATGCAGTGCCCGCACTGATGCAGATGCTGTGCGAATACCACAGCGGCGATCGGATGAGTTATCCGACGTTGCGTCTGGCACTGTTGAGCGGCGACTGGATCCCGCTAACGTTACCGGAGCAGATGCGCGAGCGGCTCAATGAAACGATGGACATCATCAGTCTGGGTGGAGCGACCGAGTGCGCCATCTGGTCGGTCTACTACCCGATAGGTGAGGTGGAATCGACGTGGACCAGTATTCCCTACGGTCGGGGCCTGCGCAACCAGCCAGTATACGTGCTAAATGCGCAACTGGAGGAATGTCCGGTCGGGGTGGAAGGAGAGATTTGCATTGGCGGGATGGGGCTGGCACAAGGCTACCTGAACGATGCAGAGAAAACGGCGGCGAGCTTTGTCTGGCGCGAAGCGAGTGGTGAGCGAATTTACCGCACTGGGGATCGCGGGCGCTACTTTGCTGACGGGCAAGTCGCCTTTTTGGGGCGCAACGATACCCAAGTGAAGGTGAATGGTTACCGTATCGAACTGGGGGAAGTCAAAAGCCACCTTGAACAGCTCGACAGCGTAGGGAGTGCCGCCGTGGTGTGCCACCAGGGACAGCTGTATGCCTTTATCACTGCCGCAGAAAACCTGCATCCTGACGATACTGACGCCCTGTTAGCGCGTGTTCGTGCTCAGTTAGCCGTGCAGTTGCCGTATTACCTGCTGCCCCAACATTTCTTTCTTCTCAAGGTGCTGCCGATGACAGGCAACGGCAAAATTGATCAGGCGGCAATGGTTCAAGAGGTTATCCAACGTATGTCGCAATCTACATCACAGAAGTCGAGGGCCCTCGCGCACGCCTCGCCCTATGAACAGCAGGTGGCCGCTCTCTGGTGCGAGGTACTACAACGAGAACAGATCGGACTGAATGACAACTTTTTTGAAGCGGGGGGCGGCTCAATCCAGATCGTGCTGTTGCATCGCCGTATTGAGGAGATTTTTAAGGTTACGGTACCTATTGCTGAGCTATTTCGCTTAACCACCGTGAAAAGAATTGCCGGTTATTTGCAGGCTATGCAGGACAATGCACGGGCGGTGAATCAAACACAGCAGCGTGATGCTTCCCGATCCCGCGCCCAGCAACGACTTGTACGTCGTCACCAGCGTCAGCGTTAAGGAAAAACTAATGACTTACAGTGAAAGCGATATTGCCATTGTTGGCATGAACTGCCGGTACCCCGGCGTGCACAGCGTTGCGGCATTCGAAACGGTGCTTCGCACCGGATGCAACATTTTGGACCCCAAAGTGACCCCGAGCAACGGCCACAATCACATTACGCTGAACAACGTCTATGAGCACATGGCGGAGTTCGATGCCAACTTTTTTGGCTACAGCCGTGCAGAAGCAGAAATCATGGATCCACAGCAGCGCGTATTTCTGACCTGTGCTTGGGAGATGTTTGAACAAAGCGGTTACAACCCGAAGCAGCACGATGCGCGCGTCGGCCTATATGCGGGCGTGAGTACCAGCTTCTATTTGCTTACTCACCTGATGAACAACCCAGACAAGCTTGCACAACTCGGTGGTCTCCAAATCATGGTCGGCAATGACAAAGATCATTTGACGTCCCAACTGGCTTACCGCCTGAATATTACCGGCCCTTGCGTGACGGTTCAGGCCAGTTGTGCCACCTCGCTGGTGGCAGTGCATCTGGCCTGCGAAGGGCTGCTGAGCGGTCAGTGCGATATGGCGCTAGCGGGTGGCGTCACGTTTCGCATGGAGGAGCAGCGCAGCTATGAATCGCACGGTGATGGGCTGCAAGCAGAGGATGGCCTGATTCATACTTTTGATGCGCAGGCGAGCGGTACGGTCTACAGCAGTGGTTTGGGCATGGTGCTGCTCAAACGGGCTACAGACGCGCAGGTGCAAGGGGATAACATCCTTGCCGTCATCAAGGGAAGCGCCATCAACAATGATGGCGGTGCGCGCAGTGGTTATACCGTGCCGGGTGTTGATGGTCAGGAAGCTGTGATGATTGAGGCGCATAGCTTGGCGGAGGTGACGCCGCAGCAAATTCAGTATCTAGAACTGCATGGCAGCGGCACGCCGTTGGGTGACGCTATCGAATTCGCGGCCATCAAACGTGTGTTTGGGACGCCAGCGCCGAATGCGACACCGTGGCGTCTGGGGGCTGTGAAACCTAACGTGGGTCACGTAGAAATGGCATCTGGCATCACCAGTCTCATAAAAACGGTGCTGAGTCTTACTAACCGGGTGTTTTACCCTACGCTGAATTTTCAACGGGCTAATCCGCAACTGGGGTTGGAGGACAGCCCGTTTGAAGTGGTGTCCCGTTTAACGCCTTGGCCGGAGGGCACCACGCCACGCACCGCTGGTGTGAGTGCGTTCGGATTGGGCGGCACCAACGCACATCTGGTGGTACAAGCGCCGTTATCGACGCCGCAGGCGAGGGCGCAGCAGATGGGGCCTTGTGTCGTTGTACTCTCGGCAAAAAACCACAATGCCCTGGAACAGATGCAAAACGCCCTGCTGGCGAAACTGGCCGCACATCCAGAGATACGCTTACAGGACGTGGCTTACACCCTGCGTCACGGGCGTTTCTCCGCCCCGGTACGTAAGTGTGTCATCGCAGAGAATTGCACCCAGCTAGCCCGACAACTCCGCGACGCACCGATGGTGGAGGCAACCACGGGTTGCACGATCTACTGGAGATTGGGGCACCGTTTCGTTGTTGCACTCGAGACGCTTAGTGACTGGCTGGCGTGCTCTGAGGTGTTGTCACAGGCGGTGGGACAACTGCTCGAGCATTTTCCGCTCGAACCAGCCTGTCTGCAAGATCTCTCCCCTGCGCAACGGACGTTTATCAGCCAGTATGCGCTGATCGCGTTGATTGACGAACGGGAAACGTTGAATGTGGTGCTATGCGGCGACGGTGATGGTGGCTATGCTGCCGCCGTACTACGAGGAGACTGCACACTAGAGCAAGCATGGCACAGGTTGAATGCGGGCCAACCGTTTGATGATGTGCCGACGAATCCCCTCTTGCAGCCCGATGTCTGCTCTTTGATGCTGGACGACGCGGCGAGTGATGCCAATCGCACCGCGCTAGAGGCGTTAGGGCAGTTATGGTTGGCTGGCGTCAGCCTAGATTGGCGCTGGGTGGATGCGGCGGAGCGTATGTTGGGCAGTCAACGCATCGCCCTGCCGGGGACCGTTTTTACACCGCAGCGCTATTGGGTCGAGGCCGTACGGCCTGCCACGTTCTCCCACGAATCGTCGAATAATCTCTTATCCCGCGCAACAAAATCCGATATTATTGCAGTGGTGACGGAGATATGGGAACGCACGCTTGGTGTCAGCATTGATGATCACCACGCCAGCTTCTTCGAACTGGGTGGGCATTCGCTGTTAGCGTCAACCATTTTATATGATATTCAGCAACGTTACGGCATCACCTGTACGCTAAGCGCATTCTTTGCCGATCCCACCATCGAGGGATTAAGTTGCTATCTGCTCGAACAAGGCGGCAGTGAGACAGCGGTTTCAGCATTGCCTGATACGGTCTTTGCCCCTGACCAGCAGCACCTACCTTTTCCGCTGACTGACGTGCAACAGGCCTATTGGGTTGGGCGGCGAAAATCCTTGGGATTGGGCAATATTTCCACCCATATCTATGTGGAATATGAACTACAGGGGCTAGATGAAACAGCGTTCAACCGCGCGCTCAATGCGGTGATTGCGCGGCACAGCATGTTGCGTGCAATTGTCAACGATGACGGTATGCAGCAGATATTGCCAAACGTGCCGGAATACCACGTTGCCTTCTATACCACCCAGTGCGAGGATGCGTTTCAACAGCGTTGCCGTGAGCTGCGTGACACCCTCTCACATCAGATGATTGATTGTAGTCGCTGGCCTCTGTTTCAGATGGAGGTCGTGGTTGATCCGCAGCAAAAAGCCCGGCTACATGTATCTATCGACCTGCTGATAGCCGATGCATGGAGTCTGGAGTTGTTCATTCGGGAACTAGCTTATCACTACCGCCATCCGCAGGCGGCATTGCCTACATTGACGTACAGTTTCCGCGACTATGTGCTGACCTTAAAATCCTACGAGAAAACGCCGCAGTTTGAACGGGCACGTGACTACTGGCGCGCCCGCATCGAAACTCTGCCGCCGGGGCCACGATTGCCGCTGCGTACCGACCCCACGAAGCTGGAAAACCCCACATTCGTGCGCCGTAGCTATTGTCTATCTCGTGCTATCTGGCAGCGCTTGAAAACGCAGGCGGGTCAGATGAGTATCACGCCTACTACACTGCTGCTCACGGGGTTTGCTCAGGTGTTGGCGCGCTTTAGTTCCTCGCCGCACTTTAGCCTTAACCTGACGCTGTTTAATCGTCTGCCGTTGCACGCAGATATCAATCACTTAATTGGCGATTTTACTGCACTGACGTTGCTGGAGATTGATATGTCGCAGGGAGAAACCTTGCAGGCGCGGGCAAACGTGATCCACTCTCAACTGTGGCGCGATTTGGATAACCGCTTGTTTGGCGGTATCCAGGTCTCTCGACTGCTGGTACAAACTCACCGCGATCCGGCGAAATCGGTGATTCCTATCGTGTTCACCAGCTTGCTCAATCAATATGAGGCGAGCTGGGAAACGGATGATACGCTGTTCAACCAACCGCAGGATGATCTGTACAGTATTTCACAGACACCGCAGGTGTGGCTCGATCATCAGGTAATGGAGCGTAACGGGGAATTGCACTTTAATTGGGACGTGGTGGAACAATTGTTTGAACCGGCGCTAATGGATCAGATGTTCCAGTGTTATTGCCAACTCCTGCACGCCCTAGCCCAGCGACCACAGCTCTGGCATGAGACTCAAGATGTGCTGGCGCTGCCCACCGTTAGTGCACCGGTCACGCAGGCTCCTGCACCTACGGCCTTGTTGCACCATGGGTTACTGCGTCAGGCAGCACTGACGCCACAGGAAACTGCGCTGATCAGTCCTATCCGTGAATTGACCTATCGCCAACTGTCGACGGCGGCGGATCATGTGGCCCGCGCCCTGTTAGCGCTGGGCGTGCAGCATGGCGACCGCGTGGCGGTGGTGATGGAAAAAGGCTGGCAGCAGATTGCCGCCGTACACGGCATTTTACGACTGGGTGCGGTCTATCTGCCAGTGGATCCGGTGCTACCGCCACAGCGTCGCCAGCTTTTGCTGACGGTGGGCGAGGTGCGGGTACAAGTAACGCAGCCGGGTCTCACGCAATTGGAGCCGTCGCTGCCCGTGCTGATCATCGACGACGGAATGCTGGACACGCCTGCTGCGCCGTTGCCTGAAGTGGCTGGGGATGTCACGGATCTGGCCTATATCATTTTCACTTCCGGCTCCACCGGTACCCCGAAAGGAGTGATGATCGACCACCGTGCGGCCATGAACACGCTGGAAGACATCAACGAACGCTTTGGCCTCAATGCGCAGGATAGGGTGTTCGGGCTGTCATCATTGAGCTTTGACCTGTCGGTTTACGATGCCTTTGCGCCTTTTATGGTGGGTGCAGCGCTGGTACTGCCGGAAGCAGGACGGGAAAAAGATCCGCGTCATTGGCAGACAGTTATGGTACACGGTCATGTAAGCGTCTGGAATGCAGTGCCCGCACTGATGCAGATGCTGTGCGAATACCACAGCGGCGATCGGATGAGTTATCCGACGTTGCGTCTGGCACTGTTGAGCGGCGACTGGATCCCGCTAACGTTACCGGAGCAGATGCGCGAGCGGCTCAATGAAACGATGGACATCATCAGTCTGGGTGGAGCGACCGAGTGCGCCATCTGGTCGGTCTACTACCCGATAGGTGAGGTGGAATCGACGTGGACCAGTATTCCCTACGGTCGGGGCCTGCGCAACCAGCCAGTATACGTGCTAAATGCGCAACTGGAGGAATGTCCGGTCGGGGTGGAAGGAGAGATTTGCATTGGCGGGATGGGGCTGGCACAAGGCTACCTGAACGATGCAGAGAAAACGGCGGCGAGCTTTGTCTGGCGCGAAGCGAGTGGTGAGCGAATTTACCGCACTGGGGATCGCGGGCGCTACTTTGCTGACGGGCAAGTCGCCTTTTTGGGGCGCAACGATACCCAAGTGAAGGTGAATGGTTACCGTATCGAACTGGGGGAAATCGAGCGCTGCATTGCGCGACATCCCGATGTGGAGCAGTCAGTGGTGGTGGCAGTGGGTAATTCTCAACATCGTCGGCTGGTCGCTTTTGCCAAACTGCACGATCGCCACCAGGCGCAGGCATTGCAAGCTAAGGAAGCGGAGGCGGCGGCACTGGCGCAGGGTATTATTGTGAATCCGGCACAGCGTCTAGCGTTCAAACTCAAGGAGCCACATATTCGCGCGCTGGATGGTCTGGGCATTGCACTGACGGCACCGGCGGATAGCACACGTTACATCAAACGCCGCAGCTATCGTCATTTCAGCGCGCAAAAAACCACGCTGGCACAGTTGGGGCAATTGCTGTCGGGCTTGGGGCAGATGCGTCTACCCGGTCTACCTTTTGCCAAGTATGCCTATGCGTCCGCCGGGGGGCTATACCCGGTGCAAACCTACGTGTACCTGCATCCAGACAAGATCGAAGAGGGAGTATCCGGTATTTACTACTTCGACCCGCGACAGAGCTGTCTTATGCCGGTAGCACCAGAAGTCGAGCTGAACAGTGGTTTTCATGCCGGACCTAATCAGTCTATTGCCGATCGGGCGGCATTCACGCTGTTTATGGTGGCTGATATGGCGGTGATCTCGCCATTCTATGGGCAAGAGGCAGCTTGGCACTTCTCGGTGATGGAAGCAGGTACTCTCTGCCATTTACTGGAAGAAGATGCGCCGCGCTACGGATTGGGGCTGTGCCAACTTGGGATGGCAGACTTTTCCGCAGTGGCATCGCATTTTCAATTGTCGCCACATCATCGCTATGTCCATTGCACCGTGGGGGGCGTGATAGGGCAAGAGGCGGCAAGTGCTGCAGCATTGCTGCGCGATTTCTCCACCTATGAGAAACCGAAGGAAACCGCTGCGCCGCTGGACATGCAGAGCTACAAAGATGCCATGCTGCGCGGCCTGCGTCAGCAACTGCCTGACTATATGGTGCCGAGTGATCTGATGTTAGCGACCGATTTTCCGTTAACCGCTAACGGCAAGCTAGATCGGCAACAATTACAGCTGCAGGGCGAACAAATTGCCCACCAGCGTGACGGCGTGGGTCCAATCCAGGTGGACAGTGCGTTACAACAGCGGCTGGTGGCGCTCTGGCAGGAGGTACTCGGCGTGAGCCACGTGTCGGCCGAAGACGATTTCTTCTCGCTGGGGGGCAGTTCTATAGAATTGGTGCGTATTCAGCAGGCACTTGAGGCGATTATCGGGCAGGAGATTCCCATTGTCGATCTGTTCCGTCTGCCAACCATCGCGGATGTGGCGCGTTACCTTGATGAGCAACTGCACAATCTACCCGCCGCCCACGATATCGTATTAGCGCAGGCTGAGGTTTCGCAGGTCAGCGCTGCGCGCGAGAATCTGGCGTTGCGGCGTAAACGTGCCCAACAGGGAGAAAAGGGCGATGAGTGAGCAGAGCTATCGTAGCGCAGGGACACTGTTGGCACAGTTGGCGTCCGGAGAAACCACCTCAGTGGCGTTGGTGAATCACTATTTTTCACGTATGGCGCAGTTTAACAAGCCGTTGAATGCGGTGGTGCAGCAGCACTATGCGTTGGCGTTGGAGGCCGCCGCGCGCGCCGATCGTGAGCGACTGGAGGGGCGCGCAAGGGGCGTGTTGCACGGATTACCTTGTACTGTTAAGGAGTCGTTTGACGTGCAAGGGTGGTTAACCACGTCCGGTGCCCATTATCTGAAAGATAACCGGGCGACGCAGGATGCTCCTTCCATCGCACGCTTACGCGCTGCCGGGGCGATCCTGATGGGAAAAACCAATGTGCCGATGATGACTGCCGATTGGCAAACCTATAACGATCTGTATGGCACCACCCATAACCTGTGGGATAGGCAACGTTCACCCGGCGGATCGTCCGGAGGAGCGGCGGTGGCGGTGGCGGCGGATTTCACCCCCGTGGAATTTGGCAGCGATTTGTTTGGCTCACTGCGCATTCCCGCACACTACACAGGTGTCTATGCCCATCGTTGTAGCTTGGGGTTGATGTCGGTCAGAGGACATGTGCCCGGTGGTGGTCCGCAAGCGACTGATGAGCCGGATCTCTCGACGGCGGGCCCCATGGCGCGCAGCGCGGCGGATCTGCGTCTGATGATGCGCGCATTGAGCACATTCTGGGTGGAACCGCCGCGTATTCCCGATTTTAGCCGTTATCAGGCCAAAGCAAACTACCGCGTGTGCACGTGGTTTAGTGCGCCCCACCATGAGATAGATCAACAGATCGCACAGCGTTTTCAATCGTTTATCGACAAGTTACGCGCACAGCCTGGCGTGGAGGTTGATGATGCTATGCCCGCCGATATCGATCCCGACGCACTGTTTGATATAGCAGTCAAACTCAGTGGTCGGCTGGTAAGTACGGCGCTCAATGGACGCCAGCGTCTTACAGCCGGGCTGGCTGCGCTGGGCTTCAGGCTTGTGGGCAAGCTGGCGGATGTGCCTGAGGGGATAACGAGCTATTACCAGGGCATGCTGAAAGACAGTGGCGAACAGCGGAATACAGACAAACTCCGCCACGAATACAGCCGGGTGATAGAAACCCTTTTCGCGCGTTATGACGTGTTGTTGACACCTGTCAGCCCGGTGCTGGCGTTTGCGCACATGCAGCAGCCGGTGCGTAAGCGCAAGCTTATCGTCAATGGCGAACCGCAAGATTACAACGAACATTTGTTCTGGAACATGTTAGCAACGGTTTTTGGTTTGCCTGCCACCGTTTACCCATTGGCGAAAACGATGGATGAGCTTCCGTGCGGCATACAGATCATTTCCGGGCATTTTCACGATGATGTGACGATTAACTTTGCTGAGTTCTGCGAAAGCATCAGTGGCGGATTCACGGTACCGGAAGGGTACTAGAGGCGGATATCGGTGACAGCGCCAATAAAGGTGCGGCGCATTTAATGAATAAGGAGCAGGTATGACGGTGAATAAGCTTGAGCCAGACAACGGCACGCCGAACGATGAGCTGTTCACGGTGGCGGGTATGTTTGACGGCTCGCTGTATAAATTACTCCTGCGCATGGCGTTGCCGATGTTTGTCGGTATGTTAACGCAGGTGACCTATGCCATCGCCGATATTTTTTGGCTGAGCCACATTGATGTCACCAACAGCGGCATCATTGCCGGTGTGGGGCTGGTTTTCCCCGTTGGAATGGGGTTATTTGCCATCGCCAACGGCATTCAAATCGGTATGGGATCTTTGCTGTCCCGCGCCATCGGCATGCAGCGGTTGGATCGTGCACAGCGGATTTTGTCGGTCGGTATCATCATCGCGCTATTCTTTGCGATCGTGATCACCGTACTTGGCTATGTTTATGCCCAGCCGCTATTGCGCTCACTGGGGGCCACGAAGAGCATCATCGGCTACGCAACGGAGTTCTATTATTATTCGCTGCTGACCGTGTTCAGCATCATGTTGATTGGCGTCATGATGGGGCTGTTTCAAGGCGCGGGTAAGATCATGGTCATCATGAAGGCCTCATTGTTGGGGGCGTTGGTAAATATTATGCTCGATCCAATCATGATCTTTGTATTCGATTTTGGTGTGAAAGGGGTGGCATTGGCGTCGTTTCTGGCGCAACTGAGTATGGTCGCCTATTTCATCTACACATTGATGGGATTACATATCGGGTTGAGTATACGCATCGCGTTACGCCCATTCTCCTGGAAAATCTACCGAGAGTTTCTCTCCGTCGGCATGGCGCAGATGCTGATGCAACTGATCATTGCGGTCGGCATAGTGATTTATAATTTTTTTATCGTCAGGCTGGACGTAAACGCGATGGCAGCGTTTACGCTCACTGGTCGCATCGACTATTTCATCATCACGCCGATGCTGGCTATCGCGACCGCGTTGCTGACTGTGGTGGGGCAAAACTGGGGACACGGAAATGTCACCCGCACGCTGAATGCCTATTGGGCCGCCGTCGCGCTGGCCTTCTCTATTGTGCTGGTGTTAGCCGTTATGCATATTGTACTGGCACCCTGGATGTATCCCCTGTTTACTCGTGTTGTTGCCGTGAGTGACTATGCGGTACTGCAAACCCGTATCATGGCACTGGCACTACCCTTTGTCGCTATCAGCCTGTTAGCAAGTGAATATTATCAGGCCATTGGTAAGCCTTGGTATTCGGTGTTGTTGACGCTGATGCGTCACGTGTTTATATCTGTCCCTGTCGTATACCTGCTGGCGATTGTGTTAGAGATGCGTATTACCGGCGTCTATTTTGGGGCGATGAGCGGCACTTTTGTGGCTGCGTTGTTGGCGTGGCGTCTGCTGCGTCTTTCACCTCGTCTGCTGCGATGGAATCAGGAGGCGGTGCGCTCCCAACACTTGGATATGGAGGTGGCACCATGATGTCGGGCAATCCGTTGTCGTGGCCACAGGAACAGTGCCACATCATTGATCAACTGTATCCTTACAGTGCCGTAAACATCATTGGTGGTGTGGTCACCATTGAGGGAATTGTCGATCTGCCCCGACTACACGCGGCCATCCAGTCCGCCATTCGGCAATTTGATGCGTTGCGTATGTGGTTTGTGATGGGAGAGGAGAGTGAAGTGGTCAGCCAAGTGCAGCCTTATCACTGGCGCGATATCCGCCATTTGACTTTTTCCCCAGATTATGACAAGGAGAACCTACGCCCAGCGGCGATCGAAACATTTGTTGATGAGTGGTTCCGGCAGCCCTTTACCCTGCTGGCGCACGATTTGTTCGAGTTTGTCACCTTTACGTGCGGTGAACAATACAGCGGTTATTTATTTAAAGCCCATCACGGCATTGCTGATGGTTGGTCAATGGCGTTGTTGTCAAACCATGTCAAGCGAGCATACGAACAGCAGGACGTACCAGATGATGCGTCACCAGCCTATAGCGCATTTCTGGCGCAGCAGCAATCTTATCAGGCGTCAACGCGCTTTGCCGTTGATCGTGGCTGGTGGCGTGACTATATCGACGAATACCGCGACTGCTTTCCAGACAGTTCCCCCATCGTTACTACTGAGGGCATCAGTTGTTCCACTTGGCTTGAGCCAGCCATGATTAACCGTCTCTACAGGTTGTGTAATCGTTATGGCTGTACGCTTAATACGCTGTTTATTGCACTCTTCGCTCTCTATCGCGCCAGAGTATGGGGGGAGGAAAAAGGCGTAATAGGCGTGCCGTTAGCCAATCGGCATACTCGCGAGGCGCGGCGTTGCTTTGGCATGTTTACTAATCAATTGCCGCTGGCCTATCGACTGGTGCGCACGGAACGATTCTGTGAACGGGTGGCCTTTTTCCAGCGCGAACTGAAACGCGGTTTTAAACACAGCAAATATCCCATTACCTTATTCAACCAGGATTTGGCGGAACAGGGGGGAGGGAAGTTGCGGGCGTTCGATTATTGCGTTAATTATTATAACTTTACCTATGAACGCCACATTGCAGGTGCCGCGCAACGCGTGGAGAGTTACTACAGCGGCGAGCAGTCCTATAAGCTACAGATTGTTTTGCAAACTGTTAATAATCATAAAGAAAGCCTTAGGTTGAGTCTGGAGGCGCTGCGTAGCGCTTTCACTCCGCACCAACTGACAGCGATGAAAAATGGGCTGTTGGATTTAGTCACTGCATTGGATCGGCAACCTGACGCTCGTCTAGGCGATCTCGAAGTCTATCCTGCGCCGCACGTCGCATTGGCATGTGGCTCACTCAAACCCTCATTTACTTCCCGATTTGCAGCGCAAGTTGTGGAGCATGGTGATCGCACAGCACTAATTGATAATGAACAGTCTTTGACTTATCGGCAGTTGGATGACGCTGTTGAGCGGGTTGCGCGTTATCTGCGCCAACAGGGGATCGGACGCGGTCAAGTGGTTGGGATTATCGCTGAGCATAGCGCTCAAACGGTGATGGTTATTTATGGTATTTTGCGCTGCGGCGCGGCATTTCTGCCGCTAAATCCCGCGTTGCCAACGACCCGCCTTTACGCCATGTGTCGTAAAGCGCAGGTAGCGCATATCCTTTACGATCCGGCGATGCATGAATTGACGCAGGCGCTGGCGTTTCCCGCGTCCAGCTTGCTCCAGGCCTTAGCCACTTCGGCGCTTGCTAGAGAACCTTGGCCAGCTATTGAACCGCAGGATCTGGCATATGTGCTGTTTACCTCCGGATCGACCGGCGAGCCTAAGGGCGTGCAAGTCTCTCATGGCAATCTGGCTAACTATCTCCATTTCGCCGCCGAACGTTACTTTACAGCGCAGGACCGGGCTGCGCTCTACTCTTCGCTGTCCTTCGATTTGACCATCACTACGCTGTTCGCCCCCTTATGTGTGGGCGCTAGCATCAGCGTTTGTCGGCACGCCGAGAGCGAAACATTGCTGCGCATGGCCGTGGTTGATCAGCCCAACACAGTGATCAAACTGACGCCTGCACACCTGCGGTTGTTGTGTGCGGCTGGCATAAGCAGTGAGCAGATTCGTACCTTGGTGGTTGGCGGGGAGGATTTCAAGCGGGATCTGGCGCGTAAGGCGGCTGCTCTCTTTCCTCAGGCCGTGATCTATAACGAATATGGGCCGACAGAGGCCACCGTTGGTTGCATGATCTATCGCTACACCGGGCAAGAAACGCTGCCTTCATTGCCCATCGGTATGGCGATCGACGGTTGCCAGGTAGCAATTTGCTCCCCTTGGGGCTGTCCGGTACCGGAAGGCGAAACTGGTGAATTGGTGATTTATGGCGCGTCAGTGACGCAGGGCTATATCGATGCGCCGCAACAAACGGCCGCCGCCTACCTTAAAGATACCAATGGGGTGATGATTGGCTATCGCAGCGGTGATATTGGCTACGCCATCGCTCCTAATACGCTGGTTTATCAGGGACGTAAAGACGATCAGGTCAAAATTAATGGCTATCGTATTGAGCTGTGCGAAATCGAACAAGCGTTGTTGAGCGCACCTCAGGTAGAAAGTGCGGCGGTGGCGGTGATTGATGATGTGCAGGGGCAGCACAGCGGGTTGCTAGCCTGCGTGACACCGTCATCTGTTGATGTAGCTACCGTAATGCAACATCTGCGTCAGCAATTACCCACCTACATGCAACCCAAGCAGTGCTGTGCTATCGCCCAACTGCCGCTGTCGCACAATGGCAAGGTGGACGTGCGTCAGATGGTCGCAACGGTCCGAAACACCGCGCCTGCATCGGGTAGCGAGCGGCTGGGAGATGCGGCGATAAGGCATTCAGTTCGGGTATGTGTGGAAGGGGCGCTGGAGCAAACTGAGTTTGATGATAACGAAAATCTTTATGTCTTGGGGTTGGACTCCATCAAGAGTATCCAGATTGCAGCGCAGCTCAGGCACCACGGCTGGACGATGTCAGCGGTGCAGGTGATGGAGTGTGGAACAGTGAACGCCATCTGTGAGTTTCTCGCTAGTCATACAACGGTGTCACAGCTCGCGCAGTATGCTCATAACACCCGTATCGATCTACCCGCATTGCGTTGGTTTACGCAGTTGGCGTTGCCAGTGCCCAATGTTTATAACCATGTCATTGTGCTGAAAGTGTTGCCGGGCTGCCCGCTCGAGCAGTTACACAACAGGCTGCATACATTAATCCAGCAGCAGCCAGCTTTGCACAGTGCGCTGGACGCTGAGGGGCGGTTGCTAGTATGCGACCCTAATGTGTGTTATCCCAACGAGGTGCTCACGGAATATTCGACGGCGCAGTGGACGTTGGCAGAGGTGATCGCTCAGTGCAATAGCATGCTTGACGTGACAAATGGTCGAGTCTTTACGGCAGCTCTGTTACACGCCCCGCAGCCTGCGTCTAGCACGCTGGTACTCTGTGCCCATCACTTGTGCGTCGATATGCACTCTTGGTATTTAATCCTCAGCACGCTGGACGCCGTCAGCACTGTCAATGGCACCAGCAACAGCGGACTGCATCGCTGGAATGACTATCTGGCGAGCAAAACGGTAGATTCCGCCACACACGAAAGCTGGCGCACAGTATGTCAAACGCTACCGCTGCATTTCCCACCCGTGTCATTGCCAGATGACTCATTACCTCGTACGCGCGCTTGGCGTGAAGACTTTCGCCATCCTTGCGTCAGGAGGTTGTTTGAATCCAGTGGTAATACCGCGTACAGCGCCGAAACCTATGTGCTAACGGCATTGGCGCTGGTGCTGCGTTACTACAGCGAAGAGCCTTGGTGTCGCATCGAGATGGAAGGCATGGGACGCGGCTGCTGGCCCGATGAGCCTGACGTTGCGGATACGGTCGGGTGGTTTACTCTATTTTATCCTTGGGCGATCCCTCTGCATGGCGATATGGCGACACTGTTATCTGCGATCGCTTCCGATTTGGCAAAACGCACGCATGGTGGGGGAGATTACGGTCTGCTGCAAATGCGGCATGCACCGGAAGACTCTCTTGCGCAAGGGATCCGAATGAATTACATCGGTGTGCAGGCGCAACCTTCACTCCGCTATTTTCATATTGATCACTTTAATAGTGATATCTATACCGCGCCTGAAAACGCGCTCGGCTGCGTGCTGGAGTTTAATATTGCGCGCTCGGCAGCTGATGGTCTCTCCTTCCACTGCCGTTTCGATCCCACGCGCATTGCGCTGAATGATGTGCAACTCCTGCTGGCGCGCTACAAGAACAGCCTCACTGATCTGGATGCCTGGCTGTGCCAACACAGCGCCACGCTGACGGGCGCGCCGACTTTGTGGACACTATAAACACGATGCCAACCCTTAAGGAATACAACAATGGCAAAGGATGATTTTACCTGTGGCTCACTGGATATTGCCATTATTGGCATGAGCGGGCGTTTTTCCGGTGCGGAATCGGTGCCCGAGTGGTGGGATAAGTTGCTGGCGGGTGAGGAGTTCACTCAACCGACATGCACAGAAGACGATAATGGGAACCCTTGGATTAGGCTGCGCAATATAATCACCGCTCCCTATGACTTCGATGCTGCATTTTTCAATATTCCGCCTGGCGAAGCCCTGTTGATGGATCCGCAACAACGAATATTTCTTGAATGCTGCTACAACGCTCTTGAGCATGCGGGCTATATTCCCACGCAACTTAAGCGAGTCGGCGTCTATGGGGCGACCTACGCCAATAACTATTTTATCGATCGCGTCTATCCATACCTGAAGATGAGCGGCGATCACCATTATCTTCAGGCGCAGATTGGTAACGAAAAGGATTACTTGTGTGCTCAGGTTGCCTACAAGTTGGGGTTTACCGGACCCGCTGTGAGTGTACAGACCGCCTGTTCCAGTTCGTTGGTGGCAGCATATTTAGCATGCGAGGGGTTATTGACTTTTCAAGCCGATGTTGCGTTGGCAGGTGGGGTCACCTTGGGTTTTTTACAGGCGCACGGCTACAGTCCGCAAGGTGATAAGCTGGTATCGCAAGACGGACACTGCGCCCCGTTTAGCGCTGAGGCGACCGGCACGGTATACAGCAGCGGTGCGGGAGTTGTGGTGCTAAAACGTCTTGAGGATGCACTACGCGACCAAGACAGAGTGTATGCGGTGATTAAAGGAGGTGCGGTAAATAACGACGGCGGGCGTCGGCTGGGGTTTGTCGCCCCCAGCGTAGAAGGACAGGTAGAAGCGATCAATACGGCGCTTGCCGCCGCAGAAGTCGTACCGACTGATATCGCACTGATCGAAACGCACGGTACCGGTACCCCGTTGGGTGATGAGATTGAGCTTGAAGCTCTGCACCGGGTTTTCGCACCGGCATGTGCGCCGCACAGCATTCAATTGGGTGCGGTAAAAGCCAACTTGGGTCACCTGGGAGTCGCTTCCGGTATCGTCAGCTTAATGAAAACCGCACTGACGCTATATACTGGTTTAGTTCCCCCGCAGATCAACCTAGTAAATAAACATAAAAAACTGTTGCAGCCAGCCTCGCCATTTTATCTCAGTGATGTAGTGACTTCTGTCCCACAAACGAAAAGGATCCATGCCACCGTTAGTTCGTTTGGGCTGGGAGGGACCAATGCTCATTTGGTTCTGCAAAACTGGTGCGAGACGCCTGCGCAAGCGGTGCAAGAAAATGAGCGCCGCCTGTTTTTCTTCAGCGCCAAAACGCCATTAGCCCTTAGACAACAGTTGGATGCTCATTATCACGCTCTGGCGACCTATGCGGAAGCAGATAAAGATCGTATCGCCTATACTCTCGCGCAACGCCGGGCACATTTCCCGTATCGCTGTGCGCTGGCGGCAGACAGTGTGGTAGCGTTGCGTGCAAGTTTGGCGAAACTGCGGGATGCTGACATGTCTTTTACCCCTATCAATATGGAAACTACCTTGGTGTTCCTATATCCGGACCGGGACGATAAGCTGGAGAGTGCCCTGACGCATTTGCTGGCTTGTCAACCTAACTTGCGCCAGCGGCACCAGCGCCTGTCTCAGGATGTTGCACAAATCTGCGAACCAGCCGATTGGACGCCAGCATTGCGTCAGTTTATCCAGCAGGTGAGTCTTAGTGAATGGCTGATCGAACAAAGTATCTCGCCTGTGCAGCACATCGGTTACCTGACGGGGGCTGCAGCAGCGCAGTATGTTGCGCGCATCATCTCACTGGAAAACGCTGTTCAGCAGGTGATTGTGGCTGAAACGACACCGGAGCAGACGCTGGCCGGCAACAGTGAACTGAGCGAAATATTGGCTAATCTGGCGGTGACGGAGGGAACGCTGATGCTGGAAATCGGTCGCGCGGGGACGTTTTCCATATTGTATCACCAGCATGCGCAGTGGGTTGGGCAAACAGTATTTTCCCCCATGCTGAATACGGATACGCCTGAGGACATCCTGCCGCTGTTGGGCACTCTTTGGCAACGAGGAGTGACTATTTGTTTACCGGAAATGCCAGCCGTGCAGACTATAGGCTTACCCGGTTATTCGTTTGATCGCGTCCGGTATGAAATTCAGTCCAGTGATGCGAGAGAGAACGCTATGTTACCAGTGAGTTATTTGTCGGTCAGCGACTTTGTGGAGAAAACCTGGCGTTCATTGTTATGCATCGATCATTATGACGAACACGCGGTTATTTTCGAATACGGAGCGACCTCGATGCACGTTATCTCTTTCGTCGACAGCTGTAACCACATTTATAAAATCGGACTGACTGCCGCCGATATTTATGCCAGACCCGCTATCCGTGAGCACAGTGAATTTATCTCCGAATGTGTTGATGGTATTTTATGAGGTGTTCACAGGATGACAATAATGGAACACGTTAGCATTAAAACATTATATCATCTCCTGTGCTGTATGCTGCTCTTTATTTCCGCTATGTGCGCTTTGGCGCAAGAACATGAGCCTATCGGGGCGCAAGATGAGCGCCTGTCGACATTAATTCACCAACGGATGCAGGAGGCCAAGGTCCCAGCCCTTTCCGTAAGTGTGACCATTAAGGGGGTACGTCAGCGATTTGTCTACGGTGTTGCCGATGTGGCTAGTCAGAAAGCGAATACTCTGGACACAGTTTACGAGCTGGGATCGATGAGTAAGGCGTTTACCGGACTTGTGGTGCAAATACTGATTCAGGAAGGCAGACTCCGGCAAGGGGATGATATCATTACCTATCTGCCGGAAATGCGCTTGAATTATCAGGGAAAACCTGCTTCCCTGACCGTGGCTGATTTCCTTTATCATACATCAGGATTGCCTTTTTCAACACTGGCTCGGCTGGAAAACCCTATGCCTGGGAGCGCTGTGGCACAGCAACTGCGCAACGAGAATCTGCTGTTTGCGCCGGGTGCGAAGTTTAGCTATGCCTCCGCCAATTATGATGTGTTGGGCGCGGTGATTGAAAATGTGACGGGAAAAACCTTTACAGAGGTCATTGCGGAACGACTCACGCAGCCGCTGGGCATGTCGGCGACTGTGGCAGTTAAGGGGGATGAGATTATTGTCAACAAGGCAAGCGGCTATAAACTGGGATTCGGCAAACCCGTTCTGTTTCATGCGCCTCTGGCCCGGAACCATGTTCCTGCCGCCTATATCCATAGCACTCTGCCTGATATGGAAATATGGATAGACGCCTGGTTGCACAGAAAGGCTTTGCCGGCAACGCTGCGTGAGGCGATGAGTAACAGTTGGCGTGGTAATAGTGATGTTCCGCTTGCCGCAGACAATCGTATCCTCTATGCCAGCGGTTGGTTTATCGACCAGAATCAAGGCCCTTACATCAGTCACGGTGGGCAGAATCCAAACTTTTCTTCTTGCATTGCGTTGCGACCGGATCAGCAGATTGGCATTGTTGCGCTGGCAAATATGAATTCGAATCTGATACTACAGCTTTGCGCGGATATCGATAATTATCTGCGCATTGGCAAATATGCTGACGGCGCTGGTGATGCAATTACAGCCACCGATACCCTTTTCGTCTACCTCACGTTGTTGCTGTGTTTTTGGGGGGCGGTGGTTGTAGTGCGCGGTGCTTTCCGTGTTTATCGCGCAACGGCGCATGGCCCTGGAAAACAGCAGAGGTTACGTTTACGCGTACGTGACTATATCATCGCCTTGGCGGTTCCTGGGCTCGTGGCCGCCATGCTCTATGTCGCACCGGGTATACTATCTCCAGGACTTGACTGGCGTTTTATCTTGGTATGGGGTCCATCGAGCGTGTTGGCGATACCGTTCGGAATTATCCTGTTAGCTTTCGTTCTGACATTAAATCATCAAATTAAACGAATTCTATTACACAACAAGGAGTGGGACGATGAGTAATATCAGTTTGTATTGTTTGCCATATTCAGGTGGTTCTGCCGCCATGTATTATAAATGGCGTAGCGTGCTGTCGGACAATATTACTTTGCGGCCTTTAGAACCTGCGGGGAGGGGAACTAGAATACGCCAGCCGCTGTGTCTTACGATGGTGGATGCCGTCGCTGACCTTTATCAACAATTTGTGAAACACTACACAGGTGGAGACTACGCCATTTTTGGGCATAGTCTCGGAGGGATCATGGCCTTCGAACTGGTGCATTATATTCTCGATCATGGACATGACATGCCATGCGCGCTGTTTTTTTCCGGCTGTCGCCCACCCGATCGGGCCTCTCATGAAGTAATACTGCATACCTTGCCCGATCAGGCGTTTATGGAAGAGATCGTCAAGCTGGGCGGAACTCCGGTTGATGTCTTTCGTAATAAAGAGTTAATGACAATTTTCACCCCCATCATTAAAAACGATTATCGGCTCTATGAGCAGTATGTATTTCAGGCCAAGGCGCGCACATTAACCTGTCCGATCGTGCTATTTCATGGCGATGCTGACAATCTGGTAATGCAGGATGAATTACTTGCATGGGAAAAATTCACCACACGAAAGACGCGGACTATTATATTTCCTGCTGCCGATCATTTTTTTGTCGATAAGCATTTTGAACAGGTGGTAGGTTATGTGAACCAGACGATTGAATCACTCGAAATAGTAGGGTAGAAATAGTTGTGTAACTATACAAGGAGCAATAGATATGGCTGTTCCATCATCAAAAGAAGAGTTAATTAGAGCTATTAATAGTAATTTTTCTTTATTAAATAAGAAGCTAGAATCTATTACGCCCCAACTCGCCTTTGAACCTCTATTGGAAGGGCACGCGAAGGGGACTACGATTAGCGTAGCGAATCTGGTTTCCTATCTGATTGGCTGGGGAGAGCTGGTGTTACACTGGCATGACCAAGAGGCAAAAGGAAAAACTATTATTTTTCCTGAGGAAGGATTTAAATGGAATGAATTGGGGCGTTTAGCACAGAAATTCTACCGTGACTATGAGGATATTACAGAGTACGAAGTTTTATTGGCACGGTTAAAGGAAAATAAGCAGCAACTCGTGGCTTTGATTGAACGATTCAGTAACGACGAGCTTTACGGTAAACCTTGGTATAATAAATGGACCCGAGGTCGTATGATTCAATTTAATACCGCCTCGCCTTATAAAAATGCTTCGGGGAGGTTAAATAAACTGCAGAAATGTCTTGCAGAATAGCGGGGTGCTTACCGTTTGCCTCCCCACTGATGATTTTTCCGGGCAGCGATGAGTGTGGACTGGCGGCACTATCACCCGCTGCTCCGGAACATATTCTGGTTAATGATACGGATAAAATGTGTAAGACAATAAGTCTACTTAACATAAGCACATGCGAACGCATGTGTATTAAGAACCAATCTTCATAATAAGGTGATTTTTTTTCGACAAGGGTGCTCAAATCGGGATGATTTTTCGTATCCTGACGCAGGAGGATCAAATTCTGATGTCGGATATTGCTGCACTGTATTTCACTCCGAGCTTCGCTGGGAAAATCTATTGCCGCGAGGCCTTTCCTCTGATTTGGTACGAGCCAGGATGGAGGGTAATGTGCTGGGATTAAGATGGTGTTTGATGATACAGTGTCTCCCTGCAAGGCAACGGGGAGTCCTGCAAAACGCGTTAAAGTCGCTCTTTTTGCCTGCGCCGGGTTCCCCTACAGCTATTTGTGCCGGCCGGTGCAGATAAAGACGAATGATATCCAGCAATTTCAAAGGAGCAAGTGCATGAATGATACCGTCCATATGGCCCGAAGTTCAGCACGCAGAGTTCTAACATGCGATCATAGGGAATTTTGGTAGAGGGAAGCTAAAGAAACTGTTTTGGTGAGTCGCTTTATTGCCATTCGCATGAGTGGACGAATAAAGCGATGATGAATATCGCCAACATTGGATTTCTTTCTTCGGATTGCATCGTTATACCCGAAGTCCCCGTGGTGAAAAAAACGTCCCCGGTGGCACATCTTCCCTTATGAAATTTAGATGTGTTATGCCGACTTGATATTTATAGTTCTGTTCGGTCGACTTTTCAGGCAACATATCGTGTACTCGATTTGCCAACCATCTCTGTATATGTCCAATGACTTAATGTAGCCATTTGTTGTTTCCACATTATTCAAACTTCATGTGCCGCTCAGCGAGTACAGCACCGTTGTTGAAATCCGCTAACAACCATATGGTTTGACCTTTATATAATCGCATTATCATCATTGTATTACTGGAGGTCATCATTTTACTGAATTATCATTCAGTTTATGTCGGTCTAAGACTCACTTGTTGTCGCAAATGCCACTCCTGAGTGCAGCGGGGGGGAGATCAGATGACGACTACATCCAGATTCTACAACTTGTTCTGCGTTGATATTTAGCCGCTAATCATAATGTTCCTAACTTACGGTAATAAAGATCTGTTTAGTTGGCTATGGTCTCCGTCAGTTTCTGGACAGCCAACTTTAACAGGTTTTGCTTCGACCGCTGGCGGTTGCTTGCTCCAGTTCATCAATGGTGCGGAAAAGAAACATTTCGCGGTTCCTCGTGTCGAACGGCACCGGAACGTTGTTCCTCATTACCGTTTTGATGGAGTCAAACAGCCGGATTAACGATGTTTTGGTTTTGTCATCCGGCATGACATACATCGCGTAGTGCCAGTGTCCGGCATCGCTGGCCGCCAGATGACTGTTAATGATGTTGATATAGCGTGCGCGGGTTTTCATTGAGCGCTCCGTTTCGACGGCGACGATTGCGCCGCTATCTAACGTGATAATCCCGTCAGGGCGATGGCGAACACCAGGATAACGCGCCATAAACTCCCCCCGATCACCATTAAGCCAGCCTTGCCCGCCTTTCTCTTCCAGTGCAATTCTGACCCTCTGATTTAGTAGACGATGTTCCAGAGTCCAGTATTTGAGTTTGCCGGGTTCAAAGTATCCAGGGAAAACAGCATCGTCAGGCATGACCACCATTGCTAACCCCTGCATAGTTATCCCCCAAATCGTTATTTTTTGTTTTACCCCAGGCATTTCGTGTTTGATGATGAAGCCAGCTTTAATTGCTCTATTTAGTACCTTATATAATGGGCTGTGAGAATTTTTGCTAAAGCCGAGAACACGTCTTAGTGTGTTAAAATCAGAATAAGTTTCTTCTTTCAGAAAATTTAGAAGGGAGAGCATTTTGTCAGCAGAGGCTTTTTTTCTCTCTGATACGTTATGTATAAGCATATCAATCCTTACAAATTAATAGATGGCTTATTTTGTTCATTGATTTCGGTTTGTGGTTGTTCAGATTGAGGATTTTCAAATGACAGCAATTCAATATGTTTCTTTTTAACCAGAATAGGGGACATCTTTGTTGCCTTCGCCAGTTCTTTTGTTGTAAATACAAAGCCGACCTTTTCAGGGAGATTTAAAAACATATTACTGTCAACGTAGTAACTTTCTGCCTGTCTTATCATACGGTCTGTATCCATTTTTTCCGTTAATGATAAATCAGTCCTTACTTTCCTCATTTCATCATCGACCAGGATTGAACCTGTCATTTTTGCCGCCCATTCTGCTGTTTCTGGATTTTGAATTTTATAAATCAATTTGAATTTGGCGTTTTCAATGATGGCTCCAATAACTGCATCACCATTTAAATCAGACGGACAGTCACGCAGATCGTCTATCGCCTGAAAAGCCATGAATATATGCACGCCTTTATCTCGTGCCGTTCCAAGCCCCTCAAGGGCGGGGCGGGATAGATGATATTTCAATTCGTCGAGAAAAATAGCAACAGTACGCGGGGTGCTGTTTATTCTGTCCCTGGTCTCTGCTATTTGTATCAGGCGGGTCAGAATCATCCTTTGTGCGGATATTATTTTTTGATTTCGTGTTGAACCAATAATGTAGCAACAACCACCTTCATCAAAAACCTCCTTTAATGAAAATCCATTTGTGGCATTAATTGAGTTAACTAAAGCAACTTCTTCCAGCTCACCAAAAAATGCGGGAGCAGCTTGACGTAATGACTGAACAAAATCAGTGTTAAATAAATCATAAAGTGTCATTCCTTTTTCATAAATTGCTGATGTATTTCTGGCTGCGCGGCGGTCAGAGATTCGATAAAAATCTGAAGCTTCCCCTTTTTTAGCCAGACTAAAGCCAGCGTTAAATAGTTCCTCCAGTTGTTCATGAGAGATATCAGCCAGTAAATCAAGCTGAAAATTTGGCTTGTTCAAATTTATAAGTGTAAATTTCTTGCCCGCTTTTTTACATGCTTCCCTGAGTACATGTGGTGCCCATTCATCATCTTTTGGATCTTCTACAAAAACAGCCTCGCCTGCAAGAATTGCCTGATAAAGTAGAATGGCTGCAGTGACACTTTTCCCTGAACCAGTTGTGCCGATAATTGCTGCGTGTTGGGTCTTGAATTCTTTTATGGTTATGTATTGCGGCTGGTCATTTTTGTTTAAGCCAATGAAAGCACCTTTCTTTAAATCAATGTAATCGAGTGGGTTGTATTCTATGCTCTCGGGCAACAGCTCTTTTACTTTACGTACATCCGTTCTGGTATTTCTCTCCAGCTTGGTTTTCTTAATCATTCGATGTTTCAGGTTGTCAATTTCTCCCGCCAGAAGTCGTCGGGCTGCAATATGAAAGAATAATCCTGCTGTCGTAAATGTGACTGTCATGATCCATAGTGGAATTCTGAACAGTATGTTGTTGTCGAGTAATTTAAAAAAGTAGCTCAGCCCCTGAATAGTTAGCGGTGATATGGTACCGAATATAAAAAAGAAAATAGACACACACGCCACCGATTTTAACCAGAACGGAGCGTTCTTTCTTTCCTCTCGGGGAAGGTTGACTATAAACGGTAATGTAAGACCTGCGAACAGGGATAATATGACAGGGCTGTTTTGCAGCCATAACAGGAAAAAGGAAAAGGCGTCAGCAAAAGCATTCAGCCTTTGCATAAGATGTGATCCCATATTTGCTAACTCCATTAAAAATCGTAGTGATGGGGTCAAGTCATGGAGTCATCGCATGGAGTCGCAGCTTGACTCCATGCGATGACTCCATCAAATGACTCCATAAAACAGAAAAAGACAGTGATCGCCAGTGGCGATCAAGCCCGTTATCCCTGCTTTCAGAAAACAGCCGACCAGTGGTCGTCTGTCCTCTGAAACGCCCGAATAACGGGCAACGGCGTGTGTCATTACGTTCGGGCTGGACGCCCTCACTGCATGGCACATGGGGGTAATGTCCCGGCTGGACGCCGGACCAAAACCCCCAGGGTCAAAGGCGGCACACCGTCGCGCGCTACGCGCGACCAACCCCTTTAAGACGCGCGTTTAGCCTATTTTTTCTTCGCAAGCTCGAAAAAATGGGAACGCTGCTTTAAAGGGGTTGGTCGCGCCTAATCGGCATATTCCCCGCTGGGGCGGGAAATATAGCCTGGCTGCGACGGTGTGCGGGGCAAGCCCCCCACAAAAACCGGCACGTGGGCGTGCCTTTTTGCTCGCTGGGGCGGCAAAATTTTTGCGGCTCCCCCCGGCCCGCTTCAATTCGCTGGGGCGAATGTTCGCGGGTGGACGTGGAGCCTGAAAATTAGCAATTTCTCCGAAATTGAATTTTCTGTCCACGTTCCACTTCATTATTTTTCGTCTTAACAATTTCTTCGAAATTGAAGCCAAAAATAATGAAGCCTTAAAACCCCGTCGCCTGTTAGCCTGTGTGTTGTACAATACATTTTTTGTTCTGTGTGATTACATCTGTTCGCGGTATATTTCAGCTCTGCATTCCATTTCCGCTTCCAGCACCTCACTCCAGGTTGTATCATCAATTTTTGTGCCTTTACTTTCTGCATACCTCATTAATTTGTTTGCGTCAGCTTCATTAAGTTCTGAAAGATGAGCGCGCAAAAGGCCGATTAATCTGCTTGCGTATATTTCGTAATACAGCCCGCAACCTCTGTGGGCTTCTTTTGATAACGTGTCATATACCAGGGCTACCGATATTCTGTCCTGATTGCGGGAGTATATATTTCGGATGAATAAGTCTTCTTTTGGCATGTCGCACCTTTTACAGTAAACAGGATGTTATACGGATTATTACTATCCTCTGACCTTACCGTACCTGGACAGTATTTTATTTACGGCCTCCGGATCTGCGTCGGGACATTCACCAAGGAACGCTTTTCTCGCCTTCAAAGTATGGTTGGGTAAGAAACCATGTTTATTCTTTTTGACTATTTTAAAAAAAGCCTTTTCTGCAGAACGGCATTCACGCCCGCCACTATTACCCGTAGCTTTTCCGTACATACAAAGAACAACTTCGCACGGGTCAGCGGCAAAGGAATAAACTGGGGTTCCTGCTGCCAGACATAGTGCGGCCACCGCGATAACGGTTTTTTTCATGGTAAATCCTTATCAGATTGTGTTTTAAACAGATTAGCGAGAGAAATAAATGGTGGTTTCCCTGCACGTCAGGCAATTAAAAACAGGCTGGTATTCAATGACGCCTTTTGCGCCATTCTGGCGAAGCCAGTTTCTGGCATTAAAGAAATCAGTACCGGATTGTGCAGAGACGACAATTCGTGTTGAGTGGGCGGCAGCGTAAAATACTGCTGGCGTCCATGTTGTGTCGTGGAAACTATGTGTGCTGACTGATAATGTCCATTTACCGTTAACTGTCGGGGACGGGACTGTAACGTTATTGTCACGCCATTGCGGTAAACGGGTGTTTAATGGCTCAGCGGCTTTATCCCACGCTACAGGAACGGGAGGCGGCGGCGATGAACATCCGGTAATTATTGCCGCCAGGATGATGACTGTCATTTTATTTGTCATGCTTTCATCTCCTCAAAATATTGATTGCGATGGGCCGGGCGGAAATAAATGTCATTCATACGGCGGACATCTCCGTCCAAATCAATGCTCACTATCACGTCCAGACTGTCCAGAACCTTACGCAACATAAATGTATAGGGGAGCTGGGCGCACTGTGGGTTCTCGTAGCAACGGGTAATAAATCCATCTATTGCTTCTTTTGCTGACCCGGCATGAATGGAGGTCATGCTTCCTTCATGGCCGGAACCTGTAATTTTGAGAAAATCCCAGGCTTCCGCGCCGCGAACTTCTGTCAACAGAATGCGGTCAGGGTTCATGCGGTAATTCCAGCGTAAAAGGCTCGCCGGAGTAACGACAGACCCTTTTTCATCGGATGACTCAGAAGGATAAAACAGGTGAACGTAGTTCCTGTGTTTAAAAAATATTATCTCCGGATTGTCTTCTATCGTCGTTATGCGTAAATGGACAGGGATATACTGTATCAACATTTTCATGAATGTTGTTTTCCCTGAACCAGTTTCACCTGCGACGGCTAATGTTTTTCCATACTCCACGCATTTCTCCATAAACAGAGGAATATTTCTGGCGTTGTACAATGCAATTAATTCTTCGTCGTGTGTCTCCGTCTTCTCGTCGTTTGTTACCCGGTTATAAAATCCCGCATCGATATATCCCTGGTGCGGGATTTGTATCTTCGAGGGCTTACGGATGGTGACAGACACCGTATCGCGCTCACAGGCCGGAGGAACAATAACCTGGCACCGTTCGCCAGATTCCAGCGTGGCTGACAGTCCCGGCTTAATATCTTCGATATTGTCGCCGTGGTGCTTTGCCAGGCACCGGGCAAAGTTGTAGCAATCCTCATAGCTCAAAGGAACGGCATGCTGTTCCCACATGCCGTTGATTTTGGTATACAGCTCACCTGGACGGTTGACGGCGATTTCCGTCAGGCCGGGAAGCTCCAGAAAGTCGCCAAAGAAACGCTGTTTATAGCGGTCGAGGGAGATATTTTTAGCGGTCATCTTTTACCTCTTTCATCCGGGAAAAGACTTCATCAACAGAAAGAATGAAGAGAGAACTGACTGCTACCAGCCAGGCAAGCTGGAGTAAGCCAGACACACTTTTTCCTAACATGATCGCTTCACGGTCAGTTAAAGGGCGCAGGTGATACCAGATTTGATTGATGGCCATCCACGCCGAGGGCGGTGCAAACAGCAGAAAAAGAAAACCCGCGATAAGTAATGCAAGTGGTGCATCACGCAGGCTCTGGCCGACAATACGTGCAATGTACATAACCAGAATGGCTATGCGTTTCTTGTTTGCTCTCGTCATAACGTATTCCTTTATTGTTTGATTTTCAGTGTGTAAATGTTTGAAAAATCAATATCCTCGCCTGTGATCAGGTTGATGATCTCGCCCTGATTCTTATAGAGCGTTGGGGGAATATTGATGCTGTTCTCCAGCGTGGTACGCGCCATATCTGCCATAGCCTGGCGGCTGTTTTCCGTATAGTCCGTATTGCGGTCTTTTTTACCCGCACTGTTGGATGCCCATGCGCCAATATCGGGGATCATGCCGACCATTAACGCGCCGCCGAACCGTTCCCAGAAGTGCGAATCTATCCAGCCATCAACGCCAGCCTCGCCCAGATCGCCAGCCGCGCTGGTATCAACCAACGGGATATCGAGATAAGGCGGCTGGCGGGTGCGTAGCTTCGTCGCAATGATGAATGCCCGCCCTTGCCCGTGCTTCATACCTTCTTCCGCTATGGCGCGGTAAAGTAATGATGCCGTGGTGCCTTTCTCTATCAGCTTCGTGTTGCCGCTGGCGCTCCAGATGTCAGTAGTGACCGTGCAGCGAAGTTTCCCCGCCCGGTCAGATACAAAGCGGCGATCCAGTGAGCAGGGGATCGAGGTATTTTCCGGGATGTACAGGTCAGGGTTATAGGGTATGCGGCGCACTGGTGCGGGGCTTTGTCCCGGCGGCGGTGCGGCGGTATTTGTGGCCGCGCTGCTGTCCTGTTGTCCGGTGGTCGTTGCCGATGTCAGCGTCATTTCCTGCTGCCGGGTTTTTACCGGGTTCTGTGTGGTGGCCGAACCATCACGGCGAATAAGGAAGCTGGCTTTGTTGAGTTCTGGCGGGGCGGCCGGAGCCACCTGCCCTGTTCCCCCCGTGCTGCTCTGGCCGTTATCCTGTTGCTCTGGCTCTTCTTCGGCTGTATCGGTGGACATACCGAGATCGTTACGCTGCCGGTAATCGGTTTTGTTCGTCTGCGGGGCTGTGTCCTGTTTCTTTTCTTCCGTAGGCTGCCACAGGATATTGCGATAAACCCAGTTACCACCCCATGCCAGGAAGATAAGCGTGACCGCGACAATGGCAAGAAAGGCGGTTGCTTTGCCCCGTTTGCGCTTTTTCAGCTTGTTAACGGCGGGTTGTACCGGGTCTTTCTCTTCGTCGTCCTGCGCATTGAGAAGCTCGGCCTCCCTTTTAGCGCGGGCTTCCCGCTCAAGCGTGGCAATATCATCCTCAGCGTGTGCCGGGAATGCCTGCGCTTCATCCGGCACAGGCATTTTGTTTTCGTCGTTCATATGCACGTTTCCTTTTATAAAAATATAAAAATATTTTTATAGGTTAATTGGATTCCGGTTTTTCCACTCTTTCCACCTGCCGGGATACGGTGGAACCATCGGCGGCGTGTACCTTGCCAAATCCGCTATTTTCCAGACCCACAACGGCATTACCGGAACGCAGTACTAGGCGTGGCGTCACCTCCTGAATCACCAGTACGGTGAAATCGCCTTTCTTCTGGATACTGCTGTTAACCACATGCTCTTTGCCGTTCAGCTCTTTGGTGACGGAAGGAATGGACTTAGACGGGGAGAAGCCCACGAACGTAAAGCGGCCATCGTCGTAAGCAAAATCGGGAACAATGTTGAAACTGCCTTTGCCCGGATATTTGGTGTAACTCCAGTTGCGGGGCGTCTGCGCCGAGTTCAGCGCTTTCTGGACGCTGGCCTGTTGCTGTTTCTGCTCCCACTCGCGCTGTCTGGCCGTCGCCTCCCGGCTCGCTTTGTCCCGTTCTTCGCCCGGATAGCGATAGCTCACCTGGAAAGCGGGTTGTTGTGCCGATTTATCATCGATGACGTTCAGCTCGACGTTGTACAGGCGCTTACTGGTGACAACCAGCATATTGGTATGCCAGTCCCGGCTGTTCGGGGGGATCACGACCTGCGTTGTGTTGCCATCTTCTCCGGGCGCTCCCTGCGTGAGCGCGACCGGGCGAACGTTGACCCGGTTTGCATCCGGCGTGGCTTCCCACGCCTCATCAAAGCCAGGTTTGGCGCTTATGACCGCCTCATCGTTATCAAAGACTAGCGTTGTCATAAAGCCGGGTTTGGTGTTAACGACAGTGACGTTCTGCGGGTTATAGATAACCTGCTGCACGCGGGAGTCATAGCGGCTTGCCTGCGGTATGGCCGCAGCCCATGCCGCGCCGCACATCATCAGTGCCAGTGCGGTAAACGTTAACTTTTTCATCATTCACCTCCCCGGATTTCGCGGTCGGTCTGCCAACTGGTGACGGTAAAGCCGAAGTAGTTGATCTCGCGTTCCGCATCGCTCATTTCCTTGTCAGGGTTAGAATGGAACGTGAACCGGGCATCCCAATATTCGTTGCGGGTGCTGTTATCAGCCAGACGGCGGATAATCTTCTTGTAGCGGATGGTGGCGACCCTATCAGGGGCTGTCGCATCGGTGATCTGGTTGGACAAGATCTCCACTTTCACGGTGTGCGCCCCGTTCTTATAAACCTTGTCTGGGGCGTTTTTTCCGGCGTAAAGCGCCAGATAGTCATCGTTTACCTGGGGAGCGTTGTAGACTTGTACCGTCTCGTAGTCGTCCTGCAAAGAGGGATAGACATACCGCTCACGCACTTTGACGTAGTTTGCGGCCATCGCCTTTTGATAGGCTTCTGTTGCGGTCAGGCTGGTTTTCGATGTCCGGGTAACGTGTTCCACCCGTCCTGTGTGGTTATCCAAGGTATACAGCTCAACGTCCGTCTGTTTCAGCGGCAACATCACGACCACGGCGACGAGCGCCAGTACCGCAATCAGCAGACCCATACCGCCAACAACAAAACCGGCTTTTGTGGCGCGTTTATCCCGCTCAATCATTTGCTGCTCAAAAGTGCGGGATTCAGCTATTAATTTCTGTTCACTCATGACTGTTTAACTCCGCCATAATTTGAGGGGTGTTTACGGGTTCTCCCTTACCGCTAAAGGCAGAGGGAGGCGTGTTCTGGGCGCAGCCAGAAAGCGCGCACAGCAAAGCCAGCGCAATCAAGCGTTTCATCAATGATTTCCTCAACTAAATTAGATATATGAAAATATAATTATATTTTCATATGATGATATTTCGGGGGGATGGACGGGAGACGTCTGGCCTAGCTGTTGAACTTCTTAACCGCGGATTCTCTCGACTGTGCCAGCCTCCGCGCTTCGTTCCGGGCTATCATCTGCTCAATCGCGTACTTCCGCGCTTTAGATGCGTTATAGCCTAACTCACCTCCGGGCTTGCCGGGCTTACCTGCATTCGCATCCTTCCAGCCCTGAATGTTGTCCTGGGCGGAACGTTTGGTTTCTTTAACTGCACCCCCGGCTAGCTTCCCGGCACCAAAAGCAGCCGCACCGATACCTACAGCGGCCAGCCCCTGCATGGATACGGTAGCGCTTGCCCCGGCCAGAGCTGCGGCTACCTTAGCGGAAATATACACCAGTATTGCAGCGAAAATACCTGCAAGGCAGACTTGAGCACCAAGTTCAACAATTGTTGAACTGTCTGCTACCTTCGTCGCCTTATTAAGAACGAGATTCAAGTAATTCACTACAATTCTCAATGAGAGAGCGGCAAATAGAATTGTTAATATTCCTGCAAATATATTTTGCAACCAGTTATTGAACATGGGGCGGAGGAAACCATACATAAGGCAGAATATGAAAATAGGTGCAGTTATTCCTAATAGTAGAATCATTACTTCGGCAACCATTGAAACAAAGCCCGCTAGAATCATAAGTGCGAATATTCCAAGCCATACACAAAATTGAGCAGTCATTCCCTCATCTTTTACATATGTAGAATTATCCATGTCATGTAGCGTTTTCCCTAACACTTTAGCCTTATTCCATAGGGTGTCTAATAACTGCCATATATTATCACTACCAGAAAAACCCTCCTTTATTCCGTTTATGGCATCAATAACGCCATCGAGGTAGCCGCCTAAATTAGCCACAAAGGACAGGATGATCGCCATCCTCATGATGTCCCACATCGTGTCTTCCATAGGCGTAGATAGCTTACCAGCCAAAGTCTGGTATCCACGCCACATGATGTAGATGGTAGCTGACGCTGCTGCCAGCCCCATCATCATAGAAGAGTACGACATCATCAATCCCTTTGTGGCGTCTGTAATTCCTCCTATCAGGTATTTTTCAACCCCAACAAAAAGACCGCCACTCATATATTACTCCTCTAAATTATTTAAGTCTGGAGTTGGTGCGTTTAGCTGCTTGATTTGATAGTGGGCTTCATTTGCATTCTTGCAATTTTCAGAAGCGTCACCACTCTTTTGGCACTTTTCATAAACTAGTTTTAATTCGTCAGGGTGATCCCTATACCATTTTGTTGTTTTAGCTTCCTCTTTGCATCCAACAATAGAAAAGCACAGGGTGATCGTCGAAATTAAAATAATTTTTTTTGATAACATAAATACCTCATAAATTATTAAGGTCAGCAGTTGGCGCGTTTAACTGCTGCTGATTCCACTGCTTAACACGCTCCGCTTCTAGCGCATTTTCGCGCTTCTCTGCTGCTTTCACGCTCATTTCCCATTGGGTGGTAAGCGTGTTCAGCATGACAGATTTTAGCTGAATACTGTTTGCAAGGTCTTGAGATTCTTTCGAATCTTTGGCTAACGCTACCCTGTTGGAGAGACTGTTTATTTCCCCCAGGGTCTGGCTTACCTGGTTCTGAACCTCGTCGGTTTGCTCAAGCTGGATAGCCTTGTTGATGACCTGCTGCTTGCATACGTTGGCATAACTCCCCGATTGCGCAGTGTTGCAGGTGTCGAAAATTTTATACTTCTCGTACAACGCATCGAACTGCCCGGAGGAACCGCCGGAGAGAAGCAGGTCATTCAGTGCCTGTCCGGGCTTACGCAGCTTTTCAAGGTCAGCTTTCAGGCCTTTGGCCTGGTCAACAAAATCAGCAATATCACGAACGCCAGTGGCCGTCGCCAGTTGGTCTTTATATGCCTGTATTTGTGACTGGTAGTGTCTGGCCGTTTCCATCCAGCGTTTTAACTCCTGCGCCCACTGCACGTCCCGCATAGGGTCAGCATCAACAGCGACGGGAATACCAGCATGAGCCAGTGGGCTTGCAATGACGCAAGCCAGAATAAGAGTACGAAAGCGAGTTTTCATCGTATATCTCCTTTGGGTCAGAGCGCTTTAGCCAGGTAGGTATCGAGCCATTCATGAGGCTGCATTCCTTCCCGGTAAATCGATTCGAATATTTCGAGGTTGGGGGCATCGCCGCTCATGACTTTGGTGTATCTGCCGATACCCGACAGGTCGAGCGTGACACGAGCGGCAAAACGTTTGGTATCGCCGCGCTTGAACTGATTTTTCACCACAACATACTGGCGGGCTTGCGGGTCAAGCCCTTTCACCACGTCGAACACTTCCGGTTCAAACTTCATACCGTCAACATAGTGTGCGCGGTCGGCGTTGGGGTTCGCCGCCAGAATCTGTGTCCCGCACTGCTCAATCACTGCCGGGGCGATATCATCTTTGATGATCTCTGCCGGGGATTGAGTACCGACGACCAGCATCCCGTTCAGCTTACGGATGGTTTTCAGCTTGTTATAAGCAAAGTCCTTAAACACCGGGTCGCGTAACCACTTCCAGAATTCATCCATGAAAATGACCAGGCGTCGCCCGTCAAGCAGGCTGGTAATGCGGTACAGCAGATAAAACGAGATTGGCGCACATACGCTTGCATCGTCCAGGAACTCCGTTCCGTCGATGCCGAAGTTATCGCAGTTGCTGATATCGAACGTGTCAGACTCGTTATCAAACACCCAGCCGAACTCACCGCCCTGCGCCCACTGTGACAACCGAATGCTAAGGCCGTTTTCCTGGGCTTCTTTCGTAGCCGGCTCAGGCAAATTTTCCAGCATTCGGGTAATGCCGTAGACGCGATATTGCGGCTCGTCATTCATCACAGCATTGACCGCATCACTCAGACGTCGTTCATCGCGTGGGGAGATCGTCGAGCCGTTACGGGTACAAAGGATTTTCATCAGTTGCTTGATGAAATTGATATTGCGTTTGGTTGCTGGCAACGAGAACGGGTTCCACCCTGTAGACTCACCACTGATAACCCGATAGTAACGGCCACCCAGCGCCCGGATGTTCATCTCTGCGCCCCGGTCTTTATCGAGGTAAACGGTTGTCAGCCGTTTGGTTTTGGCATCCGGGGAGAAGCTATCCTCGCGCCCGTATTTCTGCTGCATGATCTCAAAGAACGTCATCAACATGGTTTTACCCGAACCGTTCGTACCGAGGATGCAGGTACTGGCCGGGTTCTTCTCGTTGAATTCGTCCTTATCTGCCAGTGTGTTATGCAGGTTGATATAGTAGCCATCGCCTGACGGGGTGCGCAGTAAAGCCATCGCATCCCCCCAGGGGGCTTTATCGCGCTTGCCCGGATAGAAATTATGGAGCGCGGCCAGCTCCACAAAGTTCTGGCTACTCAGCTCCCCTTTACGTGGCCTCAGGTTGTAGTTGCCTGGCAGTTGCGCCATATACGCCGCTGAAAGCGATATTTCTGCCGGAACAGGCGTTATCCCTATGTTGTTCAGCGCGTTACTGATTTCATTCGTATCAGCAACCAGGCTTTCCAGCGACGGGGAATACACCATGATGGAAAAATGGTGCTTGCCGTAAGCGATTTTCCCCGATGTCAGCAGGTCAAGCGCCACATCCAGATCCAGCCGCTGGGAAACAGCATCGTCGTCGGCACTCATCAAAAGGCGACGGGTACGCTTAATGGCTTTCTTCGCTTCCTCGCGTGACATGCAGGTATAGGACTGCGTGATCACGTAATCGCAGGGGGCGTAAAGAAGGGAGTCCATCATCCCCGTGGCGGTCTCTTCGGAGAACTCTTTAACCTCCAGCCCCCGGAAATATTGCGTACCGTTGGCGTGGTTTATCTGCCCGGATTCAGCCGAAAAGAACAACGCCGCCGCCCCCATCACGTCATAGGCCGGGGTACGGGTGACGCGCACTTTTCGCCACTGGTGCGTTAGCAGATATTCATAGAAAGCCAGTTGCGACGAAAACACCGCGTTTCCTTCGGTAAACGTACCGAGAGGTCGCGCACCATAGCGCGACAGCGCGGTATCGAGCGTGCTTTTTATTTCCAGCATTTCCAGCAAAGCACCGTCCAGCTCCTTTAGTTTCTGGCTGTCTTTCATCCGTTTGCGTTCTGCTTTTTCAAGGCTGACAAACGGGCGATAGCAGACCGTCAGGAACAGGCGGTTGCGCCGGAACAGACCGACAGAAGCGTAGTAAAGACGGCTAACTTCATCGGCATACGGGTTGCCGGAATCTTTATGAAGATTGTCGGTAAACGTATTGCGGTCGTTATGGATATAGAAAGTAACTGGCATACCTTCGAATGAGCGGATTAGCCCGTGTAACTGGTTCGTCCCGAACTGGAGCGACTCGTCAGACTCGCAGTCGAACGGCGTTCCCATCAATTCCCAGGTGCAGTACAGATCGCTCTTAGGGGAACGAACCACATGCTGATGAATGTGCGATGAGTACGGGATGTACTTCTTGATGGTGGCACACTGATTTAGTTTCATGGCGTCGAGAAACTCCTTGATATCAACATCATCATGCTCAACGGGCATAAATGTTGTTGCGCCAAATAAACGGTTTGCTACCGGCTTTCCCTTCGCTCTCAGCCATACGGCAATCAGATTGAACCGCATCGGTTCATTTCTGGTAAGGGACTTCATCACCAGAAATTGCACAGGAAGTAAGAACAGGAGAGCGACGGAAGTCCAGATAGCAACGATGATGGTTACACCCGTGACAGCCAGCAGGGGCACCATTGGCACCCCCCACAGCGCCGCCGGGCGTTTCATTGCCTTGAGCAGCTTTGCCATATGTTCAGCCTCTTAGCTCATCAGCAGAGCGCCGATTTCACTGCCTCCGCCAATTAAAATGCCGCCAATGATGATGTAGCCGCACTGCGACAGGCTCTCGCCTTTCCACAGGGTCTTATAGCCAATCCAGATCACGGCCACGGTGATCGTGATTGCCGCCAGACCATGCAGCCCGGTTGACACTTTTTGCATGACAGTATTTGCCCGCTGAAATCCGTCGGCCAGTGCCGGGGTTGCAGAAAAAGTCGTCAGCGTACAGGCCGAAACGGGGGGGACCACAGCTTTTAGCTTGCGGAAAAGTATCATTATTCCTCCTCCTCACGGGGTGACAGGGAGAAACTCCGGCGCACTGACGGCGCGGAGAACGGTGCGATGAAGATTTTTTCTTGGCGGAGTTTCGCAGGGACGCCACGGACGACGACTCCGGGCCAGATCACGTGGTGACGGGATGAGTCACTGGCAGGGGCGGTTTTCAGGGGAACGGCAACTGATGATTTGTCCTCACGGGTTCCGGGGACCGCATAGCGGGATGATCCCGGCGGATAACCGATTCGCTGGATATAGCTCGTTCCGGAAAACGCCGTTTCAGGTTGTTGCCCGGTACTGAAATTGCCGGAATAATAACAACTCAGCGCCCTTTTCAGCGTGCCGCCGCGCCGGTAGCAGTCTCTGAGAATGTGTTCGAAGACGGACAGATTGGTACAGGGATCAAGTAGCTCTGTGGCGGACACACCATAATGGCGGAAATTGGTGCTGGTGATTTGCATCAGCCCGACAGAGTAACGGCGATCCTGTGCTGACAGGCGACGGAGAATATGCTCTGCATCTCCCCGGCTGGCTGGCAGGTGAGAAATAATGTGTTGATCGCCGAAAGAGGGGCCGGCCTTCGGGACAATCTCAGCGATGGCATAAGGGTTAAAACCGGATTCCACCCGTGCCACGTCGAATGCCGTGGACGGATGAATGCTGGCGGCGCACTGCATGGCTATCGCCAGAAAGGCTGTGGTGGAAAGCATGGTGACCTCAGTAAACAAGTGACATGCAGGGTCTGCTGATACTGCATGCTGTGGGAACAGAATTAAGGGTGGTTACGACACGGTTTCGATGGGGCCCGTATTCTGTGGTGGATTATTTTCCTCCCGGGGCTCAAGCAGGACCAGTTTGCCGGAAACGGCAATACCGGGCGTCAGGACAATATTCAGACCGGATTTACCGTGGTGGGGAAAGGCGACTCCGACCTTTGTCCACCAGGTATTTTTCTCACCCTGAGAGTCCGGATGACTTTCCTGGGCAACATACGCGTAATAAACAGGCTTTCTCATAATGTCCTCGTTTAATTAAAATTGTTGAAGATGATTTCTTCGATCACATTCCGATCCTGCATTCCGGTTTTAACGGGTCAGCGAGAACATTCAGCGGCACCCTGAATTATGGTTGTGTGACAGCCCGCTCCATATTGTTAAAGAGCATGGTCAGGATGCAGGAGGGGTAATGAAATTTTAACGGGAAAATAAATACCGGAAGGAATGATAAAAAAGTATGTGAAATTAACGTATTACTGGCACGGTGTGTGTGTGCATGAATGATGACGGGCGGGCTGATAATAATATTTGTTGATTATTATCAGGTTAAATTAAACATCCGGAGGAAGACTTTCTTTATATGTCAGATGGGGTTGTATGCTGTCTCTGTGGCTGAATTTGGTAACGACAATAATGTGTAAGGCGTGAAAGACAGGAATACAGTAGTCCCTTTTGTTGTAAGGGACGGTCTTTAATCTGGTTAAACGTTTCCCGGCCACTTAGGCCGATACTTACCGGGCCGGGTGGTGAAATTCGTTTTCATGCCGCAGTGGTGTCCGTCTGTACCTGTTGCATAAAAAACACAGAGTTATCTGACATATTTCCAGACATTACCGGGAACCTTATCAAAGTACTGGTTCATTACAATCTCTGCGCGGCGATAATCTGCTGCGGCATAAAGCATTTCAAGCTCATTCCCTGTGAGCTTTTCTTCCATATGCCCGACAACCTTTTCCAGCAGGCTGCCGTCATTTATTTACCGCAGTTTTCTGACGAATTCCATCTTGTTTGCCGGTTTGTTCATGTCTGACCTCTGGTGTACTGACTGTAAAAAAGGATTGCCACAGCAGGAGATGTGAGCAGGTTATTCATCCATGACATGGAGGCACGGGAACCTGAAAACAAGCCGGCTGGTGCATATTAAAATGTGCGGAGCTATTCTCCTCCGCACATACAGATTTAACGTCTGCGTTTCTCCAGTATCGACTGACAGTCAGTACAGGTTGTTACACCCGGCAGCGTCTGACGGCGTTTTTCCGGAATAGCCTTGCCGCAAAATCGACAGTGCTGCAGGGAAGGTGTCGGTGTGGGTCTTAACCGGCTTTGTTCAATCAGTGCTTCTAGGCACCGTTCATTAAACGCCTGATCGCGATCGATTTCATCTGGCACGTTGTATTCTCCTTACCGTGTTCTTTCTTTCGCAATGCGTGATGCAGTTCCAGACAACGGTCAGCGAGGGGGCAGTACACGATGAAAGGTTTTCTGTAACCTGCATCATGGCGTCCAGCGCCTCCGGGGAATCAATGTTTTCGACCCGATATTTTTGCCACTGATGCCAGATTGCAGCATCGGTTTCTTCATCCGGAATGGGTGTTCTCCCGTTTGGAACGGAGACACCGAGTAACCGGCGGCGTGCACAGGTTTCTCTGGAGCCAACCCCGAAATAACGGTTCATCAGTGCGATTGAGCCCCCCAGCCTGACAGCTCTGTTCAGTTGTTCCTGACGCCTGTTTTCCTCGTGGGATGATGCCAGTAATTTTTGCAGGACATCATGGCGGATAGTAATATCGACAAGCGGTAAAGGTGCCTGACTGAGGGTGATAAGATCGTTTATTGATAAGCAACCGAGCAAATTCATTTCATCGTAAGTGAATCCCATAGTTTCGCAGTGATGAATATTTCCTTCCCGTAGCGCCTGAAGAGCAACGGTTAATATAATATGATTCAGGGATGGAAGCATGAAATTGACTCCTTAACTGAATAAGTGCTCAGTAATTCAGCTGAATATTCAGTGAATGGTATAGTGTCATATAGCACAATACCGGGCAGGTCTGAAATATACATGCAGGTGCTTTTTTTTATACCTGCAGGATCGAAGTTTATGAGTGCCGGGATATTAATGTTCATCATCTTCTCCTCATTGCGTCTTTATCGGTCAGATAACTTTTTGTTGATCCACTCGTCAATCTCAGACTCGAGCCAGGCAACACTAGCAGGGCCTATTTTTATTGAACGGGGAAATGCACCCTCTTTCATATAAAGGTATATCTGTGAACGCTTCAGCCCTGTTTTTTGCTCAACCTGTCTGAGGCGTAGTAACTGATAAGATGTCATATATCCTCCTGTGACTGAAATAAACGGTGGCCGGAGAATAAAAAAACACAGTGGAAGCCTGAGAGAAAGCTGGTGAGCCCTAAATAAGGGATGCAAAACCCTTATTTAGGGTTGTCGGCCATTACAAATGGGGATGGTATTAGCCGGATAAGGATGTCGAAGATGGCGAACCACGCTTCAGCGCATTTTTCAGTGTTTCAGCGTCCAGTTTTTCCCCGATGCCATCGTCTGATGCCCATTGTTCAAAAATAGAAAGGAGCTTATAGGGATGATTCAGCAGTGGGCTGATAGTATCATTGTGCTTGCAGGCCAGCCAAAACAGGCGTGATAACGGTGTTGTCATACGGGAAGGTGAAATGGGATGACTCTCCCTTTTTTTGTATAAATTAATTAGTCTTTCGACTTCGGTGTGGCGAATAACAAAACAGGCATCAGGCGGTAATGTATAAAGAGGAAAGCACCCATTGTGATTATATTTTATGGTCGTCACTTCTGTTAGTTTTTTTATGACATCTAATGCTGTGTTTTTAGGTAGTCTGGAAATTTGTTTTTCTACGCGTTCTTTCCAACTCATCGTTTCGAAAATTTGAAAAAGCTCCTCTGAAAATCTTACTATAATACCATGGTTAGTTTTTCTTGCCCCCACAATTGGGGAGGGGAATTTAAGTTCACGTGCCAGTATGCGCTGAATCAAAACATATTCATAGCCTATCAGGGGGGTATCTATAATTTGTTGCACAGGACAAACATATCTGGCTTCTGTACAGAGTCTTAAATTTTGACCATAAATAAAACCGTCCCTGTCAAGCATGCATAGTTTATCAAGTAGGTCTCCCTCAAACTGCCTGAATTTTATTATTCCATTAAAAGTTTGTATCTTCTTAAGTATCACAGGAGACTGGAAATAGACCGATAGTAGGATGTTGCCACTCAAGGCATGACGATAAATATCGCTAGGAGTAATTTTTTGTTTTATGGCTTTGGTAGTGATCTCAACTGCTTCCGTTATAGTGACCCATGTTGACATATAATGAGTTATAAGCAATGGCTGATATTTTTTTGACATAATATTATCTCCTTCTACACAACAATTCGTTCCGTTAAGGAAAAAGATTGGTGCCACAAGTATTTATTTATGATTAATCAGAGGGTTTATGACAGAGAAAAGGATGTATATTTCTGAGTGAACATGTACAGGCCTATGGGGTGACTATTTAATGAGTAAATGCCGAATGATTTTCGGGGTGATGATTATAACTTGAGGAAAAATCCCAGCGTGGTTTGAGTAGTGTACCTGAGTGATATTTGTGTTATGTATGCATTGATTGCAGAAGAATAAATATAGTTCAGGCTAGTATAGTTTGTGGTAGCTATGAGAATATATAATCTATTTTACCTATAAAATAATTTATATGTATGGGGTGGTTTTTTTGTGGCGAATTGGTTTTACTGAACCCTAACTTTTGATTTTTAAGTTTGCACTTATTGATATGTTAATATGATAAATGCTTTATATCAGTTTTACTCTACAGAATTTCAAAAAAATAGATGTGTTAATGACTGTTTTTGCCGATGAAATCTTTGAGTTTTCGAAATTGTTTTGAGTTGAGGGTGTGTAATTGTAAAGGTTTTATTAATTCGGGTTGTTTTTTTTAGGTTGTTTGTCTGTGCTTTTATATTCTGGAGATGTGCCTTGTATATAGGATTGTTTGTTGGTTGTGTTTTTAATGTTGCACTGTTGTGAATTTTTATTTTGATATGATTATTTCTTTAGTATAAGGAGAGAAAGGAACGAGAAAGTTAAATCTATTTGTCCTAATCGCAATTTCATTGTTTAAATAATCACTATGGATTAATATTTTTTGCGACTCTGCTGAGTTACTGGTTTTAACTAGTGGTGTAAAAGGGATACCTTTTCGGTATCCCTTTTACAATAATCAGAAGAAATCAATTCGCGTATTGATACCGACGGTGCGACCCATATTGACCTGCGCGACGGCGCTGCTGCCGTTCATGTAGCCATAGGTACGGTAACGACGGTCGAACAGGTTATCGACATAGACGGAAATGTTCATCCGTTCAGTCGCCTGCCAGCCCAGGCTGCTGTCCAGGGTGGCATAGGTGCCTTGCCGCAACTGGTTGTCGCCATCGAAATAATGCGGCCCGACCAGATTAACCGCCAGTCGGGGCATCAGTGCGCCATAGCGCGTATCAATCACGCCGTTCACGCTGCTTCCCGCGCCATAACGTGGTACGAACGGCACCCGGTTACCGTGATACAACTCACTGTCATTGGTGAATTCGGAACGGATCACGTTGCCATTGATATCCCATGACCAGCCTGGCGCAAACCGCCACTTCGCTTCAAGCTCAACGCCGGTGGCGTCGGCTTTACCCGCATTGCTTAATGTCTGCATCCCGACCGGGCCAGAGTAAAGCTGCATGTCTTTGGTGTGGGTATAAAACGTCGCGGCTTGCAGCGTGACGTCAGCGGTTTCGTAGCGGGTGCCAAGTTCATAGTTGATGGATTTCTCGGCGACGAACGGTTTGGCATCAAGACCCGCAGTAGGCACGATGTTGTACCCGGAAGGTTTATATCCCTGGGCTACACGGGTATACACTCTCCAGTCATCGGTCAGCATATAGCCTGCGGATAGCTGCCCGAGCACCTGATCGTCATTGCTCTTACCCTGGTCGCCAAACGGGTTGCCGAGCATGCTGCCGTGATATTGTGTACTGGATTTATCATGCGAGAAGCGCACGCCGCCGCCGATATCAAAACGATCGGTTAAATGCCAGGTCAGGTCACTGTATGCGGCCAGCGTTTCAGCGGTGGTATAGCCGGTACTGCTTAAATAAGGCATTGTCGGCATGTCGTAGGCTGAATTTAACTTCTCGCGGGTGTTCTGCCGGTACAGCCCAAACACCATATCAACGGTACGCGCATCGCCCAGGGTTGCGGCGCGCAGCTCCTGCACATCCTGATTCCAGCGCTGAGGCATATTGACGATTAACGAACCGGAAGGGAAGGTGCGCGAATAATGCTGCTGCTGCCAGGCGCTGATCAGGTTGAAAACCCAGTCATCGGTGGTGTATTTCCCACTCAGGGTCTGGCTGTCAGTGCAGCGCCGCATGTACGGGTCTGGTGAACCATCGCTGATCGACAGCTTACGGCCCTTAATATCATTCCATCCCACATAGGCGTCCTGGGTGGCGCGGGTACATTCGCGTGAGGCGGCAAAGCCCATTTCCCAGGGCTGATCGTCCGGCGCCAGACGCAGTTTCACATTCCCTATGCTGGCGCGGGTGCCGCCTAAGTCATCGCTTCCCGTCGCGGGGTTAATCATGTCGCCGTCATCAACCTGGCGTAACAGGGTGACGCTGCCGTACAGCAGGCCATCCTGAATGGGGCCGCTCAGGTTGAACTTACTTCGATAACTGTCGCGGCTACTGACGCCGCCTTCAATATAGCCGCGCGGCGTGCTGTCCGGCTGCTGGGTGACGATGTTGATGATCCCGCCCTGAGCGCTTTTGCCATATAACGTTCCCTGTGGGCCTCGCAGCAACTCCACGCTTTGCACATCGGTAAGCGCCTGGATGGTGTTGGTGGAAAGCTGAGGGACGCCATCGACATACAGGGTGACGGCGGGGTTATAGAAGTCCTGCGCTGAAGAGACGCCGCGTAGCGAGATCGTCGAAAAAAGCATGTTGCCGCTATTTTCAATATTGAGCCCGGGCAAGACTCTGGGGAGTTTGTCGCTGGCGGTGACGCCGGCGTCGCTTAATTCCGGCGCGCTGACAACAGTAGACGAGACGTTGTTGGCTGATGCCGAGCGGGAAGATTGTTTACTGGCGGTAACCACCAGCGTGCTTTCGTCTTGCTGTGAAGTCTGGGCATTAGCAATGGCGGGGAGCAATAATCCCCCCAAGGCCAGAGGATAAAGCCGTGTCATTTTCATTGTTGTGAGTCCCTGTAAGACGGCGAAACGCCAAAAATACCGACAATGGTGAATTGAAAATGATAACTATTTCTAATAGTGGTGCTACCCGAAACGGGTTTATTTCAACCTGTTTCGGGTCGGTTTGCGCTTATTGGGCAGAATGGCGATAACGGTCGACGGCGAGAGCCGTCAGGCGTTTTTTGTCTATCTTGCCGACGGCGGTGAGCGGCCAGTGGTCCAGAAACTCGATTTGGTCAGGAATTTTCCACGCGCTGAGCCCCATACGGGTCAGTTGTTGACGCAACTGCTGATAGTCAGTTGGCACCTGCTGCGCGATGATAAACGCGCAAATCCGCTCGCCAAGCAGCGTGTCCGGCGCGGCGACCACCGCGCAATCTTGCACTTCCGCTAAACGCAGCAGTGCCGATTCCACTTCAGCCGCGGCTATTTTTTCTCCGGCGCGGTTGATCTGCTCTTTTATGCGTCCCTCAACGTGCAGGTTCCCCGCCTCATCCAGCCTGACATTGTCGCCTGTGCGGTAAAACCCTTGCGCGGTAAAGGCCTGCGCGTTGTGGGCAGGGGCGCGGTAATAGCCCGAAATGGTATAAGGGCCGCGCGTTAACAATTGCCCGGTTTCGCCCGGCGCGACGTCGTTCTCGTCTTGATCAACGATGCGGATTTCATCCAGAGGGGACAACGGGCGCCCCTGGCTGTGGAGAATGGTGGCATGCGGATCGTCCAGCCGGGTAAAACAGAGCAGGCCTTCCGCCATACCGAAAACCTGTTGCAGGGTACAGTCAAAGGTGGCGATAACCTGCTCAGCAAGCGTCGGGTCGAGCCGGGCGCCGCCTGCCTGAATGACGCGCAGCGACGAAAGGTCGCTGTCTTCCCACTCCCTGGCCTGCACCCATAATTGCGCCAGCGCCGGAACCAGGGCGACGTGAGTCACTCTTTCCTGCGCGATTAAAGGCATCACCTCATCACAGCTGGCGCTGTCGGTCAGCACCACTTTTCCGCCGCAGGCAAGCGTTCCCAGAATACCGGGGCAGGCCAGCGGAAAGTTATGCGCCACCGGGAGGACGGCGAGATACACGCTCTGTTGGCTGATGCCGCACAGTTCAGCAGAAGCGCTGAAGTTATAGCTATAGTCGGCATGTCGGCGCGGGATGAGTTTGGGCGTGCCGGTTGTGCCGCCTGAGAGCAACAACAACGCGGTGGCGGAAACATCAGGCTGCGGCCATGCCTGTCGCTCACCGTGAAGGGAGAAGAACGGCGTAAAATCGTCGCTCACGGTCTCTCCAGCGACCAGAACATGACGCAAGCAGGCGTGTTTGTGCGCCATCTGTCGGGCCAGCTCTGCGTGGTTTTCCCCGTGAATAACGTAAGCGACGGGTTGCGCCAGCTCAATCAGCGCGTCGATATCCAGCGCCCGTTGCGAGGGCATCGCCAGCACGGGGATAACGCCCAGTCTTAACAAGGCGAACAGCAGGGTAACAAACGCGTTGTCGTTGGGAAGCTGCACAATCACATGTTCCCCCGAACGCAAACCCAGTGATGACAGACCTGCGGCAAGTTCGTCAACCCGTGCATCAAGCGCGCTGTAGGTTAACGACCCCTTTGCATCAACGACGGCAATTCGCGAGGCATAACGGGCCGCCCAGTGGCGCAACTGTTCGGCAATGGGTAAGGGATACTGTTCAATCAGAGATTCAAAGGAAGAATTCATGCGTCACCTTTCTGAAGTGCTGGGCTGTTTTTGCAACGCGGTCATTGCAGAAAATGCGTGGGGAAAATGGCGGACAATCTGCGTAAAAAAGGACCGGGCTTGTTGAATGGGATAGAAATGATCGCCGTCAATCACCACCGGGCCTGTAACGTGGCTCAGCCACTGACGCCAGGCATCGACCTGCTGCCAGGAGGCTTCGCGATCGTGGCTGCCGCACAATAACAGCGCAGGCGTGCGCAGCGGCGGACAGACGTCGGGCGAGTCGTAGTGATAGCTCTCGGTGGCGTAAAAATCAGCGCGCAGAAGAGGAAGAAACAGCGACATTAATTCCTGGTTTTCCCGCAGTTCAGGAGAACATCCGCCAATGTCTATCAGCTCAGCGATAAAGTCGGCATCATCGCGATGGCTGAGCTGGCGTTCAGAATGCAGATGCGGGGCATGGCACCCGGAAATAATCAGTCCTTGTGGCGCAAGCCCCCGTTGCTCCAGAAGTCGGCAGGTTTCAAACGCCACCTGCGCCCCCATGCTGTGCCCGGCGAGTAAAAGCGGCGTGTCAGGCGATACGGATGCTTCCAGCTCGTTCGCCAGCAGTGCCGCCAGTTGTGTAATGCTTCTGAGCGGTTCCAGATGGCGAAGGCGATCGCGCCCCGGCCAGGTCACCAGAGAAAGCGCGCAATCAGCCAGTTGCTCAGCTTGCCAGTGGCGAAACGCGCTACTGCTGCCGCCAGCGAAAGGGCACATGACCAGATGCGCAGTATTGCCGTTCCGGGCGGGCCACAGCGGGATGCATATTGCAGATTGCGTCACAGCGCCTCCTTATCATCATCGTTGTAGAAACCGGCTAACCGGTCGTGGTGCGGCGGTGTCAGGCGTCTGATCTCCGCATTGCCGGTCTTACGTAAAATCTGCTGCCATAAACGTGATAACGCGATCTGATGTACGCTTTGGCAGGCCGCTGGTGGATGTTCGCCCGCCAGATGGCTGCGCAACTGGTGTAGCAACCAGCTGACGCCCTCCGGCCCGACGGTTTCGCAGCAGTCGCGCCAGCTCAGGGGCGCCGCGCTGCGCGTCAGACCCGGCAGATCGCGCAGGATCTCCGGTCTGCGGTAGAGGCTGTGGGCGTTCTCCTGATGGTCTGCGACAAACAGGCTGGATGACCAGATGACGGGGCCGTAGCTCGCCTCCAGCGAAAGATGACCTTCCGGCCAGCCCAGCAGCAGGCGGTGCATGATAAGGCTATGCATATCTGGATCGTCAGGATCGAGATAGCGCTGAAGCAGCAGGCAGGCTTCTCCCTCCGGCCAGAAGAGTCTCAGACAGTGAAAATCGCTAAAGCTGCCAACCACGTCGCACTCCACGGCGGCGGCATCAACGCCCAGAGCCAGCAACAACAAATCCAGAGTGGAGTAGAGCAACTGTCGGCTGGTGGTGGCGTGGACTACCGGCGGCGTCTTAGCCAGGCAGCGACGCAGCTGCTGAGCATCGCGAAGCCATGTGCGTCCCGCGCGCGTATGCGGATAAAACGTGTTTACCCAATAGCAGCAGCCCTGTTCCTGCGCCAGCGTTTGTAAGGAACTGATGTCATCCGGGTGGAGGGGATGCTCCTGAATGACGTGTACGCCGCGCGTCAGAAAGTGTCTGGCAAGCTGCGTACCGGTTCCTCCGGCGACGGTCGAACGCACGACAATACAGGCGATATCCGGCATCTTGGTTATCTGTTCCGGCGAGGTATACAGCGGAATGCCAAACGCATGAGCCAGCTCTCTTGAACGGGCGCTTCCCTGCGCCAGCAGGCCGACCAGTTCCAGCCCCTCCGGGGGCTGCATAAAGGCATTCAGGTACATTTCGCCAAATTTGGCGCCCACAATCAGTACGCGTTGTTTTGGGGAGGCGGACGGCATCATAACGTGTTCTCCGGTTGCATTGAGGTTGCGCAAAGCCAGCGCGTAATGTGTTGCGCACAAGCCTGAACGTGGGGGGCTTCCATCATGATTTGCCAGTGGCTGGCTTCAATCACAGCGTCGTCGGCGTTGTTTATCCAGCCCTGCCACTCGGTTTCTGCTGGCGTCCAGCGCGCGGGTCTCCCGGCGGCATACACCATGAGACAGGGGACCGGAACGCTTTCGCCCGGCGTATGCTCAGTCAGTAAACGCAGCAGATGCGCGATGTTGTCGAGCCACGTTTCTGCCGCTTGCAGCGTCAGGTTTTGCGACACCATACCGGCCGTTTTAGCGAGGCTGATAAAGTCGGCAAGCTGGCTGTCGGGCGTCTGCTGGTCGAAATGTTCGGGCAGTGCCAGAGGCGTTTGTCCTTCGGCTAACAGGCGCAGCAGGGCCGCCCGGTTTTCGCAACAGAAATCCTGTCGGCACACGGGATCGATTAACACCATCCGAACCTGCTCGCCTTTGGCGTACAGGCGCTGTGCGGCGCCCGCCGCAAGAAACGCGCCATACGACCAACCCGCCAGCACATAAGGGCCGTGAGGCTGCTGACGACGGATGCACCCGACATACTCATCGATCATCTGGTCGAGCGTGGCAAAGCGCTGCGGCGATTTTGCTTGCAGGCCGAAAACGCGCCTGTTCAACGCGCTGGCGAGCGGCAGCCAGGCGCTGATATCGCCGTCTGAAGCGTGGAAGACAAACAGGGTTTCCTCACCGTCGCCCTGGCAAAGGGGTATCGGGTTGTCCTCTCCTGACGTAGCCGCCTGTAGATGGGCGCAGAAGTCGCTCAGCGTCGAATGGCTGAACAGATCCTGAAGGTTAGCCCTGGCAATCCCTCTCCGGTTTAGCTGCGCGACCATCCTTGTCGCCATCAGGCTGTCGCCGCCCAGTTCGAAAAAGTCGTGATGCCTTGCCACGGGGCGAGACAGCAGCGATTGCCAGAGTTCAGCCACCTGTTTTTCCAGCGCCGGATTCCCCCCGGCAACTGGCGTGGGTTTGGCTGGCTCAGTCGGCGTATCAGACGGGGCATGCAGCGGCGTAAATAACGCTTCTCTTTGCCGGATCTGTAAAATGGGCAGACCGGTGCCAAAGCGCTGCTGTAAATAGCGGCTCACGGCTTTTTTATCCGGGCGATTTACGCCAGGCGAACGCGCCACCAGCAGATGCTGGCGCAGCGGCGACGATTCCTGCGCGGGCCACGCCAGCTCGTTTGCAAACCCGGCCTGAACGAGAACCTCCTGCCATGCGGAGCGGGTGAGCATCGGTTTCTCATCCCGGCGGCGGAAATCGCGGTATCCGCTTAATCCCTCAATAAAGCCCACGCTCGCCAGCTGGAATACGCTGTTTCGCTCCGTCGCTTCAACGATCAGCAAACGTCCGCCGGCTTTCAGCAACAGTTTTAATCTGCGCAACGTCTGGACGACATGGCTGGCGTCGTGGAGCACATTGACGGCAACGATCAGGTCGTAACCCGCCTCCGGGTGGGCGGTGAAATCCAGCGGCTGGTTGATGTCGAACAAGGCATAAGACACCCGCGATTCATCATGGAAACGGGCTCTGGCGTCATTGAGGAACTGCGCGGAGACGTCCGTGAAGTGGTACGACTGTCGCGTGTTCCGCGTGGCCTTCAGCACCGGCGCGGTAGTGGCTGCGGTTCCGGCGCCAACCTCCAGAATCCGTTCTGCGCCGCACAAGGCGGCAATCTGCGCGGTATAGCGATTCAGACAGGCGCTGGCGGGGTTGTCGCGATACAGCGCGTCAGTCACGCGATGCTGCTCGTTGAACAGCAATTCCAGCGGAGAACACTGCCCGGAGAAGAGGGCGTCGTGCCGGGCGATGCAGGTTTCCAGATACTGCGCCAGCGCCTGGCTCCATTGGCTTGGCGGGCACGCTTCCTGAGGCTCAGGAATCTCGCTGAGCGGAACGCGGCAGCGCCAGCTTTCACCCTCGCGGATTAACCACTCTCTTTCCGTCAGACACTGTAGCCACTGGCGCAGCAGACGCTGGTGAGACGCTTGCGCGGACAGCGCCTGTACTATTGCGCTAAAGCGATGGGCGATCTCCGGCGTGGTAAACAGGCCGTGACGATTTAGCGTAGCCGCGATCCCCTGTAGCGCACGCGCCTCCAGCCAGCGCCAGGTCGCCTCCAGCTCATCAAGCTGCGCCTGCTCAGGCAACGGCAGCGCCAGTTGGGTGAGTTCGTGCTCATCAGGCGTCGCCGCTGATGGCGACGGATCGTCGGCCATTACGATATCCAGCGTCAACGCGCCCTGTTCGGTTATTTCCGCTCTGGCCTGCCGGATGCCGGGGTATTCGAGCGTCGCCTGCTCAATATCCCGCAGGTCGTAGTCCGCCTGCGCGTTCAGCGGCCAGCGTCGACGGGGAATGTGCCCGGCGATGCCGCTGGCGAGAGTCTTCAGGCTTTCAGGGGCGGCGATGACGGCTTGCAGGATGGCGCAATAGTCATTAAACATCGCCTCGGCAGCGCCGGGTTCCAGCACGTTGTCCATGCAGTACCAGCTAAACATCAACTCGCCGTCGCTCTCCATGACCTGATGATCCAGCCAGACCTGCGGCGTTTGCGTGAACACATAGCAGGGTTCGCCGAACAGATGGCTCATCGCCTGATCGATAGTCATGCCTTCCAGCGTCATCCCCAGCATACTGGTAAACACCACCGGCATTAGCGGTTGACGTTGTGACCCGCGCAGGCGGCCCAGCTCACGGATCACCTCAACACCGTTCATTTCACTGTGCGCCATGTTTTGCCAGAGGCGCTGTTGGGTCTGTTGCATCTGCTCTTGCAACGTCACCGGCGCTGAGAAGTTAAAATCAACCAGCGTGACGGAGGTAAAATCACCAATCAACTGGTTGATTTGCGGATGGATCGGCTGGCGATTGAAGAACGTCAGGTTCAGCGTAAATGCCGTGGTGCGGCTCCAGCGCTCAAGGGTGGCGGCAAACAGCGTGAGCAGCGCGGCAGACGGTGTGACGCCTTGCTGCTGCCAGCGCTGTTTCACGGCCTGCCATTCTGTCTTGCCGATCGTCGATTTGAAGGTGGTGAAGTGTGGCGTTTCCGGGGGTGTTTCAACCACCGGCAGCTCTGGCGCTAAAGGCAATTGCGGCAGTTTTTCCTGCCAGTAATCCCAGGCATCGTGCCATGCCGATGTCTGTCGGCGCGCCTGTTCAGCCATTACATAATCACGGAAGGTGATAGCGAGCGGCGCCAGCGTTTCACCGCGCCAGACCTGCGCCAGATCGTCCATCATGACTTTAAAACTCTGCACATCGAACTGCAAAAGGTCGAGGTTCATGTGCAGGCGGTAATGGCAATCGTCGATTTCGCTGACCACCAGCTCAAAAAGAGGCCACTGGTCGGCAGGCAAAACGCGATAGCTCAGTTCATGCCGCCGTTTTTCCAGCGCGATGCGCTGTTCTTCCGGGGAAAGCGCGCGCAGATCGTCGCGCTGGATGTGATACTCCGGCGTTGTCGCCAGGACTCGCTGCTGCCCGTCGGCATCAACCACCATGCGCAACATGTCGTGGCGTGCGATAAGCTGGTTCCATGCGTTCTCCAGTATGGCGAGATCGAACTCATCGTGGCGTTTATCCCACTCAAACAGAACGTGACAGGCGACGCCGCCATAGCCAATGAGGTGGGTTCGCCCCAGCCAGTAGGCGTGCTGAATGGGCGTCAAAGGGAAGGGCGCATAACGCTCGTCGGCGTCGTGCTGCAACACTTCCGGCTGCGAAGCGGCAGGCGTCGTCTCTGGCTTAGAACAGATAAGCTGCGTGAGTCCATGAGGAGACAGATCCTGCCACGCCCGTTCCGCATTGATGCGTACGCCCAGGTAGTGCTGAATATCGCTACTGAGTTCAAGGAAGAGCAGCGAGTCCATGCCGAGTTGCAACAGATCCTGGTTTGGACGCAGTGACGCCGGATCGCTCAGCCTTAGCTGAACCGCAATCCGCTTTTTCAGCCATGCCATCACCGCCGTTTCATCGCTCAGGCTGCCGTTAAAGGCGTTGTCATCAGCAGGAGGAATGACAGGCGTTGCGGCTTTTTCTGTGGCGCTGATGTTAAACAGAGCCTGTTGTAACGGGGGCATTTTGTCGGTAAAAACGCGCATCGCCAGTCGCCACGGGGCGCCGCGCATCACCGCCTGTTCCAGGTGCCAGCAGCCTTCGGCATCGCTTAACGCGCCCATACCACGGCTGGCGAGCGTCGCCAGCATTTCCGGCGTGGCCGCCCGACCGCTTTCTCCCCATGCGCCCCAGGCGACAGAGAGCGTTTTCGGCGCATCAAGGGTGGAAAACTGCTGGGCCAGCCCGTCCAGGTAGCCGCAGGCCAGCGCATGGGCGCTCTGACCCGGCGCGCCGAGGGTGGCGGCAGCGGAAGAGTAGAGAATAAGATAGCGTCCGTCGTGGTTGCGCAGGGTTTGCAACAGCTGGCTTGCCGCCTGCGCTTTTACCGCGAAAACGGTGGCCAGCTGGTGGTCGTCAAGCTCCAGCAAGGGCGCGTCAGCCAATACGCCAGCGGCATGAATCGCTCCGGCAATGCCGCCGTTGGCCGCCAGATCGTCAAGAACCGTGGCCAGTTGCCCGGCATCGCCCACATCACAACGGCAGACGCGCGTCTGCCCGCCCTCCGCATCGCGTAGCCATGACTCATCCACGCGCGGCGCCAGCAGGGCGATGCGTCGCGCCCCTTTTTCTCTGAGCCAGTTCACGGCAAGGCGGCCTAATCCGCCAAACGCTCCGGTCACCAGATGCCAGCGGTTATCGCCGGTAAACACGTTTGCCGGTAATTCGGCGGCGCATCCCGTATTGGGCGCCAGTGAAGGGAGCCAGAGGGTGTTACCCCGCGCGGCAAGCCAGCGCTGTGATTGTGAGACTGCGCTTAACCCTTGATGCAGCGTTTCCCACGGGGTGTTTTCGGCGAGATCGATGGCGGCAAGCAACCGTTCCGGCTGTTCGTTGGCCGCGACGCGAAGCAAGGCCCATAGCGCGTGATGGGACGCAGAGAGTGCCTCATTTTCCTCGACTCGCCACGCGCGGCGAGTAACCACAATCAATCCGGCTGCGCTGGCGGTGAGCGCTGCTATCACTTTCTCCGCTAAGGCCAGCGTATCCTCGCTCTCCTCAACAATCATCAGTCGCGAAGAGGCGTGCGGATCGTGAATGATGCCGTATTGCGCCAGCTCGTCGCTGCGCGCAAGCGTACCGGCGCTGAAGCTGAAGGTAAGCGGATGGTCAACGCTGGCGATGCTGAGGGGCGTCCAGCGCCATTGATAATGCGTCTGCGGCGCAGGAAGAGGCGCGGCGGGCGATAGCGGCAGCCACTCGCCATCAGGATGACGGGCTTCAACGCGCATCTGACCGCGGGAAAAGGCTTCGTTTTGCCAGCTTAAGCGAACCTCCTCCAGCCACTCCGGGGCGGCGACGGGGGGCGGTTCCACAGGCAGAGCGTCGCCATGACGCTGTGAGAGCAGACGCCAGGCCTCCTGCCAGCGGGCGTTAAACCGTTCGGGCTGACCTGCGCAATCAGACCAGTCGGCGAGATAATCACCGTTATCCGTCAGCGCCTGCCCCAACACGGGTTCTGATGGCGCGGTGAATGTTACGGCGCTAACCGCCTGACCGGGCAGCGTGGCGAGAATGATATGTTCGCTCATCCCGGCGGTCGGGCTGCCATCCTGCGGTAGCCACGCCACTTTGCTGAATCCGGCGTGGCGGCACTGTTGCTGCCACTGAGCGGTGGTGAGGAATAACTCACCTTCGCGGGCGTCGAGATCCTGTAGCGGAAGAACCAGCGGGCCGAAAACGAAGTCAAACAGACGCATTGGCTGGGTGATTTCGCGCATCAGCAGGCGCCCGCCCGGCTTGAGCAGGGGGCGCAGATTATCGAGCGTGCGGCCAATATGGCGGGTGGCGTGAATCACGTTCGCCGCCACGATAAGATCGTAAGACTGTGCCTGGAAACCCTGAGACTGCGCCTCTTTTTCGAGATCCAGCTCGCTATACTTCACAAAATCATAGTCGGCGAATTTCTGCTGGGCGCGGCGGGTGAACAGCGCCGAGATATCGGTGAAATGGTACTCCAGTGCCGGAACGCCGTTGAGTTCCGGCAGCAGCCACGCGGTGGTGCCGCCGGTTCCGCCGCCAACTTCAAGAATACGCAACGACTGGCGGGGCTGACGCGTCTGGACAATGCCGCGTAATACCCCGGCGGCGATTTGGTTGAAATAGCGGCCAAAGCTGAATTCCTGATACAGCACCTCCACGCCGTCGGAGGCGCTTTGCGGGAAGATAATCGCCACTGGTTCTTCCGCGCCGCTCATCATGTCATATAACCGATCGCCGGCACGGGCGATGGTGTCGGGAATAGCCTGAAAACCTTCACAATAACCGGCAAGTTCCGTCAGCAGCGATTCCCGCTGTTGATGTTCAATGGGGCGGGCGCGAGCGTATCGCCCGTCGGTGCAGCGGTAATCGCCGTCGACCACGCAGTTATTCAGCAGGCGCTGGAGTAGCTGCTGGTAGCGGGGCAGCAGACGTCCACGGCGCATGATGGTCATGGCGTCCACGCCGTTTTCAATGGCATCGCCGGTACAGCGTTGTACCAGTTGATCGACGTAGATGGCGTGCAGGCGCGTGGCGCACTGTTTAAGCGCTTCCAGGCGGGGGAGATCGAGCGCTGTCGCAGCGCGACTCGCCACCTCCAGCCCGGCAGACAGCGCTGCGTCGGCAGGCTCGCAGGCCGGGGAGACGCGCTCTTTCCAGTAACGCTCAGTATCAAACGGATAACATGGCGCAGCGATACGTTGTCCATCGCCCGCCAGCAGGTCGGCCCACGGTAGGGCGACGCCGGCAGCGTAAAGCTGGAGCAGGGCCTGATTGAGGACATCGCCCGCCTCTTTGTTACGCCGGGCGCTGGCTATCCAGTATGCGTTATCGCGGTATTCGCGCTGCCCGCAAGCAACCAACTGGGCATCGGGCCCCATCTCCAGAAAAACGCGGGCGCCGAGCTGATGCGCTATCTGAATACTCTGGATAAAACGCACCGGCTGGCGCATGTGTCGGCGCCAGTAATCCGCCTGGTTGAGCGTTGACTCATCAATGACGTCGGCGGTGAGCGTGGAAATAATCGGTATTTGCCCCGGCTCCGCGTGCAGTCCCGCGCAGGCGTCCTGGAACCGATCGAGTATCGGCTCCAGTAAAGCGGAGTGCGCCGCACCGGTTACGCTCAGGCGACGATAGTTAATGTCATGCTGCGAGAGCGTGGCGCAAAATACTGCGAGACGGGCTTCCGGCCCGGAAAATACCGTATGTTGCGTACCGTTATTGGCGGCGAGATCCAGCTCAAACTGGCGAGCCAGCGGCATCAGCGTGTCTTCGTCTGCAAATACCGCCACCATCGCGCCGCTTGCGCACTGCTGCATTAGCGCGCCGCGCCGACAAACCAGTGGCATGACCTGTTCAATCGTATAGTGTCCGCAGACAACAGCAGCGGCAAATTCACCGACGGAATGCCCAATGGCGAAGTCTGGCTTCAGTCCTTCAGCACGCCAGTGCGCCGCCATCGCGATTTCAAACGCGACAATCGCCGGCTGCGCCCAGGCCATATTGTCCAGTTGCGCCGAATCGGGGTTAAACATCGCTTCGCGCAGTGACGGCGTGAGCATTTCGCTACAGGCGGAAAAACAGCGATCCAGCGTGTCGGCAAACGCCGTTGAGTGCTGGTACATCGTTTGACCCATAGTGCGCCAGTGCGAGCCCTGGCCGGTAAACAGCCACACCTGCTTGCCGCTGGCGCCGTGGCCGCTGTAAACCAGCGCCCCCGATTTCTCACCGGCCCAGGCGCTGAGCGCCTCGGCGGTTTCACGGTTTAATGGCGCCGCCAGGCGGAAGGGGAGATCGAGACGGCGCGCGTGCAGGGCTGTGAAGGCCAGAGAGCTGGCATCCGCATTCTCTCTCAGCGCCCCGGCATAATCCGTCGCCAGCCGCCGCAACGCGCTGTCGCTGGCGGCGCTGAGCAGCAGCGCGGTACTTTTTCTGCCGCTATCCGTATTGGGGAGGCGCGCGTTGAGCGCGTCGGGCAGCGAGGCGACGATCATATGGCAGTTGGTGCCGCCAATACCAAAGGAGGAGACGCCCGCATAGCGCATTTCGTCCTGCCATGCCTGTGCCGACACCGGTATGGTAAAGGGGCTCTCTTCAAGTTTCAGCGCCGGGTTGGGGGTGTGAAAATTCAGTAAGGGAGGAATTTGCCCGCGACTGACTGCCAGAACGGTTTTCAGCAGTCCGGCAATGCCCGCCGCGGTATCCAGATGGCCCATGTTACTTTTCACGGAACCGAGCGCACAGCGCTGATCCTGCGGGCGAGGCGCATAGACGTTGCGTAACGCTTCAATTTCAATCGCGTCGCCCAGCGGTGTGCCGGTGCCGTGGGTTTCAATGTAACCTACCTGCCTGTCGTCGATGGCCGCCAGCATTAACGCCTCTTCGATGACTGCCTGTTGCCCTGCGACGGAAGGGGCGGTATAGCCGACCTTTCTGTTGCCGTCGTTGTTGACCGCGCTGGAGAGGATCACCGAGATAATCGGATCGCCTGACAGCAGCGCGTCTCTCAGGCGACGCAGCACCACGCAGCCGAGACCGTTACCGGCCCAGGTGCCCTCAGCCGAGGCGTCAAAGGGACGACAGTGACCATCAGGAGAGAAAATCATTCCGGGCTGGTAGCGGTAGCCTGCCTGCTGGGGGAAAGAGAGCGCCACGCCGCCGGCAACCGCCATATCGGATTCGCCTGCGCGCAGGCTTTCACAGGCCAGATGCACGGCAACCAGCGAGCTGGAGCAGGCGGTCTGTACCGATAACGCCGGGCCGTGCAGGTTGAGTTTGTACGCGGCGCGGGTGGCAATATAGTCTTTATCATTGCCCATCAGAGATTGCAGACCTTTTACCTGCGCGACTTCTGTCACGTTCAATGCTTCGCGACCGGGGTAGGTACTCATCCGGGAAGAGGCGAAAACGCCGGTCTTATGGGGGACGGCGCCGGGGGCATAACCGGCATGTTCCAGCGCATGCCAGACCGCCTGCAAAAATAGGCGCTGCTGCGGGTCCATCGACTCCGCTTCCTGTCGCGAATAGCCAAACAGGGTGGCGTCGAAGCAGTCGGCGTTGTCTAACACCGTACCGATATTGACATAATGAGGATCGTCAATGATGGCGGCATCCAGACCGACGGCCAGAAGCTCTTCGCGCGTAAAGCGTCGGCTGCATTCACGACCTTCCAGCAGATTTTGCCAGAACGTTTCGCCATCCGGCGATTCAGGAAAATGGCAGGCGTAGCCGATAACCGCGACAGGTTCGCAGTCCGGGTAGTGTTGAGCGATCGATGCATCAATGGAATCTGCTGTCGGCGCAGAAGAGAAGCGCAAGTTATCCATAATCGGTCCCGTTTCCTAAGATTCACAAAGTCAATGGAACGCCATGCGTTCGCGATGGCGTTCCGGGGAAAATCAGTTTGCTTCGCGCTATATCCGCCGCTGACGACGGCGAACAGGGCGAGGTCGTTTTGTTTTCTCCACCGTGGCGACGCCGGCCAGATAATCGGCCAGGGCAGCAGGAGAAGGGTGGGTGAAGAGGTCAAGCAACGTCAGGGTGGAAAATTCGTGACGTTGTAACAAAACGTGCAGTTGCACCAGATTCAGCGACGTTGCGCCCGCCTCAAAGAAGTTTTCTGCGGGCGTGACAGACTCGCCAACCACCTCGCGGAAGGCGTCGCAAATCAGGCTGACGGTGCTCTCGTCCGCCGCAATGTGTGGCTGAGATTGCTCAGGGCATACGCGCGGTGAGCGCTCTGCGCATTGCCCTGCGTGTTTAACGGGAGGCACCAGCGCGGCGAGCGGCAGTTGCCAGCCGCTTTCATCCTCGGCCATTCGGTTTAGCAATGCGCAATACTGTTCAAACTGGCGCTCCACCTGCCCGGCAGGAAACAGCGCGGCGACAAAATCCCAGTTAAAGCGCAGTTCGCCTTCGGATTCATAAATCTGGTGATCGAGCCAGACCTGCGGCGTCTGGGAGATGCCCCAGACCGGTTTGAGCAGATTACGCCGGGCGAGGAAGTTATCCTGCTCAAAGCCCAGCGCGCTGGTAAAGACGACGGGCATCGGAACGGCAGGCACGTTTTGCTGTTGCGCCAGTTGACGCATCACGCGGATGGCTGACACATCGCGGTGGTTGAGGTTCTGGCTCAGCCGCTGCTGTAGTGACTGCGCGCTGTGCAGCCAGCTTTCGCCGGGATGCCAGCTCAGCAGCATCAGCGAGGTGAAATCGCCCAGAATCTGGTTGATTTGCGGGTGCAGCGGTCGCCTGTCGAAAAGCGTAAGGTTAAGCGTGAACTCAGGCTGTGCACTCCATGCAGAGAGAACCGTTGACCACACCGACAACAGTACGGCCGACGGGGTGAGATGGGCGTCAGCCGCCCGTTTTTTCAGCCGATGCCAGCGCGTGCTGTCCAGCGCGCCGTTCAGGCGGGCGAAGCGCGGTGTTTCAACCTCCTGAGGCAAGCAGCGCAGCGGCAACGCAGGCGCCGGAGGAATATCATCAAGCTGCGCCTGCCACCATGCCAGAGAATCTGGATTGGGCGACTGTAGCGAGGGTTGTTGCAGATAATCCCTGAAGGTGACGGGCAGCGGCGGAAGCAGCTGTTGCGGGTAGCGGTAGCCGTGCTCCAGCTCCGCCAGCAGGATCTGCATGCTCAGACCGTCAAGCAACAGGTTATCCAGACACAGCCACAGGCGGGCAGGCATCCCGTCCACGTATCCGACCTGGAGATCGAATACCGGCCACACTTCGGGGTTGAGTACCTGATGCGCCAGTTTTTCGCGCACCCGCAACGCCTCTTCAGGCGTATGGAGGGTGTGTGCGGGTATCACCCAGGGGGGCGTCTGTTCGAGCACCTGTTGCTGTCCATCACGCACGATGGCGCGCAGCATATCGTGGCGGGCGATTAATCGGTTCCAGACCGTCTCCAGCCGGGTGAGGTCCAGATCGGCAATTTCAAATTCAACAAAGAAATGTGAGCCGACGCCGCCCAGGGCAAAGCCCGGCTGACGCCCCACCAGGTAAGCCTGCTGCACGTCGGTAAGCGCAAAGGGCTGGTAGCGATCTTCAGGGGAGTGGACGAATGGTTGTTCGACCGGGACGTCGGTTTTCCGCAGCGTGGCGGCAAAATCCGCCAGCCGGGGATGATTAAACAGGTCGCTTAATTGCGCTTCATAACCTGCCTGATGAAGTTGCCCGGTCAGACGGGTCGCCAGCAGGCTATCGCCGCCTTGCTGGAAGAAGTCGGTTTCTCTGGTGACATTGCCAGTTGATAAGAGTTGCTGCCAGAGGGCGGCAACCTGTTTTTCAATGTCGCCCTGGGGTAAATCCGCTTCGGCCGGGTTTTCCGCTTCAGGGGTATGACGACGCTTCAGCGCCTGGTAGTCAATTTTCCCATTAGCCGTCAGCGGTAAGGCGTCGAGGAAGACGATCCGTTGCGGCACCATCCACCCCGGCAGACGTCCAGCGAGGGCGGCCTGAAGTTGACGGGGATCGCGGCGCACCTGCCTGTCAGGACATTGTACGAGGAAGCGTTGTAACCCCGCGACCTCATCGCCATGCTGACAGTTGAAGGCGGCCGCGCTAAATAATGCCGCCCAGTCGGCGCTGTTATGCAGCAAGGCCTCCGGCTGCCCATTGGTTAACAGGAGCGTGCTGAGCAGGGCGGACGGCGTTAACTGGCGAAACTCCATCACGTAGAGCAGCGCGCCGGGAACGGCAAGCTGTTGTAATGTCGCAAGGAGCCCGGGATCTTCCGGCAGCAGACGATGCAGGGCGTTATTAAGCCAGATAATGTCCGCCGAGTGAGCGTGCGCCGCCAGCGTGTCTGCATTCCAGAGGGACAGACGGGCGCCAGGCCAGGGGGCGAGCCTCTGCCGGGCGCTCAGCAGCATCTCCTGGCTCTGCTCAAGCCCGACATACTCAATCTGTCCGGCGTTGAGCTGTGCTAACAGCGATTCTGCGGCGCGGCCAGTGCGGGTTCCCACCTCAAGCAGGCGTATCGGGCGCTGTAAGCGCTGTGCAAGCTGTTGGCAAATTGTCGCCAGTTCCTGAATATACGGGGCGCTGGCCGGATGGTTAAAGGCCAGGCTTTCCGGCGACCACTGCGCGTCGTTCAGTAACGACAGTTCGTTACGGGCACCGCGAAGAATTTGCGATAACGTTAAATCATGTCCGCTGAAGTGCGGGTGCTCATCCTCGCGTTCTTCACCAGCGCAGACCTGATAACCTTCAGCAGCGGGCTTCAGTCGCCGTTGTGTCACCAGAAATGCTAACCAGCGTTCCACCACGGCCTGCCAGCGCGGCTGGATAGCGAGTGAGTTCATCAGGGGGAGAGGATCGGCGCCAGCGGTGTGACCCGGCTTCAGTTTTAGCAGGCGATGCTGAAGGAAATCGGCTACCTGTTCTGCGGAGATCTCTGGCGAGATGGCGCAACAGGGCAACGTTCCCGCAAGCGTGTGCCACGCCTGCGGCAGTGCCGGGTTCCGATGATCGGTAATGCAAAAAGCCTCGCCTTGAGGAACAACGTATGCCGCCAGCGTTTTTTCTTTTTCGCCGATCGCCAGAACGGTTGCTTGTTTCACCCCCGCCAGCTGGCTGAGCGCGCTTTCGATTTCGCCCAGCTCGATGCGATATCCTCCGACTTTGACCTGCTTGTCGCGACGACCGAGGAACTCGATTGTGCCATCTGGCCAGTAGCAGCCGAGATCGCCGGTGCGATACCAGCGCTCGTCCGGGAGCGTCAAAAATTGCTGCTCGCTACGCAGGGGATCGTTGAAATAGCCTTCCGCGACCCCAATGCCGCCAATCCATAATTCACCCGGCACCCAGTCAGGGCAGTCCCGGCCCTGTTCATCCACCACCCGGTAGCGTTGGTTGGTTAGCGGAAAACCGTAAGGGATGGAACGCCAGTGGGCGGGGACGTCGTGAATTTCGCAGGCGTTAGACCAGATAGACGCCTCGGTGGCGCCGCCCATCGCGATAAATTGTCCTTGTGGCCGGAAGGCCCGATAACGGGCGGGGAGGTTAAGCCCGATCCAGTCGCCGGAAAGCATCACTGCGCGCAGGTTTTCCGGCGTGGCGTCGGCGAAACCTTCACACCAGGTCAGCAGCATATCGAACAGCGCCGGGACGCTGTTCCAGAGCGTGACCTGATGGCGCTGGATCAGCTCACACCATGCGTGAGGATCGCGCCGTTGATTTTCCATCACCATCACCAGCGCGCCGCCCGCGCGCAGTACGCCAAAAATGTCGTAAACCGATAAATCAAAATGTAGGGCGGAGAGGGCCAGCACCCTGTCATGCGGGCCAACCTGATAGCGGGTATTGATATCGCAACAGGTGTTAAGCGCTCCCCGGTGAGAAATGACTACCCCTTTCGGCGTACCGGTAGAGCCGGAGGTGTAGATAATGTAGGCCGGTTGCGTGGGGGCGCGTACTACCGGGTTGGCGATCGGCTCCGCCTCAATGGCCTGCTGCCAGGCAAGGACGGGAATATCGTCTGACCCGGCGCTGGCGTCGTGCTGACAAATGAGCACCAGCCGGACGCTGGCGTCAGCGTAGATTTTCTCGCGCCGTGCGGCAGGCTGATCCAGCGAAACCGGAACGTAAACCGCCCCGGTCAGCAGGACGGCCAGAACTGCAACAAGTTGTCCTGCGCCTTTCGACATCGTGATAGCCACATTATCGCCGGGCTGAACCCCGCACTCGATTAACCTGCCTGCACAACGGCGGGCATAGTCTGTCAGCTCATGATAATTCCACTGATAACGCATGTCCGTTACCGCCAGCGCCTGCGGCTGTTGCAGAGCGATACGGAAAATGCCTTCATGCAGCAAGCCTTCGGGAATGGGGGCGCTGGTGGCGTTGACCCGTTCGCGTATCGCGCGCTGGCTGGCGGGCATCATATCTGCGAACGGCTTTTGCCAGGCGCTTTCGTCATCGCAGAGTTGGTTAATTAGCTGGCAGTAGGCGTCGAACAATGTTTCGACTAACGCCGGAGGGAACAGCGCGTCGTTGCTGTCCCATTGCAGCCAGACCTCGCCGTGATGCTCGAACGCCAGATGATCTATCCAGACCTGCGGCGTTTGCGAGATGCCCCATTCCGGCTCGCCCAACGGCGATTCTGCGCGGCTGCTGTAGAGGGAACGCCCCAGATTGCTGGTAAATACCACCGGGGCGCCGTGGGGGTAGCGCTGCTGGCGTTTGAGTTCACGGAGTAGCTCGACGCCGGACCAGTGGCGATGCTCCCAGTCCTCCGTAAACGTGAGCTGGTTTTTACGCGCCAGATTGCTGACGGTATCGCCGTCGCAGGCGGTATCCAGCAGAAGAATATTGGTGAAGTCGGCAAGCATCGCGCCAACCGCCGGGTGCAGCGGCTGGCGGTCGAATAAGGTGATGTTAAGCAGCAGACGCGTCAGGCCGCCCCAGCGAGCCAGCACGGCAGAAAAACAGGTCGCCAGCGCCATTGTCGGCGTCACGCCATACTCGCCGGCCCGGTTGCTAAAGGCGTGCCAGCGTGTTGCCGGGACAATCATGCGGCGTCGGGTATTACGGACTTCACGTAGCGTGGCGGGTTCGCAGACCAGCGGCAAGACGGGCGCGGGGGGAAGCGTCGATGCTTTCGCCAGCCAGTAAGCGCGTGCGTCGTCTCTCAGTGGTTGATTGATCTTCTGCTGGTGCAGCAAATACGAGCGGAAATCATAGCGGGTGTCGATAGCCGACAGCGATTCTCCGGCCAGCAGGGCGTTAAGCTCATCGAAGAAAAGCGTAAAGCTGGAGGCATCCATAATCAGCAGGTCAATATTGACATGGAGGCGGTGGCGATTGTCCGGCAAGAGCGTCAGCTGAAAATCAAACGTTTCGCCGATTTCCACGCGTAAAAGACGGTGGCTCAGGCGCTGGCGCAGTGCGTCCAGATAGGCCTGGCGGCTTTCAGCGTCGTTATGGCGTAAATCATGAACGGTGACGCCGTTCCAGTAAGGTTGCGGTAGCCAGACCTGCTGCCCGTCGGGGCGAAAGGCGATATGCAGCATTGGGTGGCGTTGCAGCAAGGTCGTGATGGCCTGCTCCAGCTGCGATGCTGTCAGACAATGGCCTTCAAACTCCTGATACAGGTGGCAACCCACGCCGCCAAGCGTCTGCCCCGGCATGCGGCCCGTCAGGTAGGCGTGCTGTACCGGCGTCAATGGGAAGGGGGTACTTTCGGTCATGTTCGGCCAGGATGATTCGTCGGGCGGCGTTTCTTCTTCCGCGTTCTCCGGCGACCGGATGAGCATTAACTGGTTCCATGCCGCCAGCGTGGGGGCGGCATACAGCTCGCGAAGGGTAAGGCGGTAGCCATTTTTACGAAACCAGTGTAACCATCTCATCAATCTTATTGAATCCAGGCCGGCCTGGATCAGGTTGCTTTCGTCATGTAACTGCTGCGGCGTTAAATTCAGTTCCTGTATAAGCCGCTCGCGTAATTGTTGGTAATCAGCCGCGTGGCGGTTGTCCGGTAACAGCGAATCCTGAGATGGTGCGCCAGAAATCATTCTTCCTCCTGATGGCACGTCTTACCGAAAAGCATTGCTCATATGAGAATAATAATTATTAACAATTGGATGCTACCCGAAACGGGTTTATTTATGCCCGTTTCGGGTTGGTAACAGGCGGAAAGAACAGAGGCCCGGATGGGGTATCCGGGCCTCTGTCAGGGAGGAATTTAGGGGGGCGCGACCCCGGTTACATCACGCGTTTAAAGGTCGAAGGGGTTACGCCAAACTGTTTCTGGAAGGCGGCAGAGAAATGGCTGGCGTTGGCATAGCCCAGATCGGCTGCCACCGTCATGACGGAGGTATTGCCGTTAGCCAGGCGTCTTCTGGCTTCCTGCATTCGTTCAGCCTGAAACAGGCCATAGACGCTGTTGTTGAACAGAACGCGGAAGCCTCGCTTAATTTTGAGAACGCTCAGACCGGACTCTCTGGCCAGCTCCGCGACGCCCGGCGCTTGCGTCAGATCAGCCAGCAGCAGATCCTTCGCCCGCAGCAGTTTCTGGCGTTCCATCGGGTTGAAGTGGCAGGAGAGGCAACTGGCGTCTTCGCGATGTTCATCCAGCACCAGACTGAGCATGACCAGACTTTGCCCCTGCAACCATAGCGTTGACGGCTTTTGTTCATGGCTGAAGCCGCCGTGCATGCGCATCAGCGCGTGACGCAAGGCCTGAGCCGTTAAGTGGGTTTCAGCATTACAACGCTGCTGCTGGCAACAGCAGTGGGAGTCGATCTTATTCTTAATGACCGCGCTAATATCCGGCACCCACAGCGCGAGGGTTTCAGGGCTGAAGGAGAGGGTAATGCTCTCGAATCGGCCACAATAGGAGGCGCTGCCACGGCAGTCTGGCGTATGGGTAATGTAATGGCGATTGCGCGCAAGCTCCCAGTCGGTGTGGCGCCTGAGTCCCTGAATCGCAAAGCGAGATGTGCCTTCCAGGATGCACGAGAAGTTAATCCTGCCCAGATCGTCGTGTAGCTGCAACGTCTCAGGCCGCGCAAAATGGCCCCTCCAGAGCAAAATATCCATACCTTCCTGCAACGAACAGCGCAGCAGTTCACACTGAGCAGGAATATTGCCATCGTTTGCAGGTTTCCCGACCACCAACTGGTGAATAGAGATTTCAGATTGCGTTTGCGGTGACTCCGTCATGACCTGGTTATCTCCCTGTGGCTTAGACCAATGCGGGCATATACCCGTCATATTTCAAGTTGCATGTGCGTTGGCTACGCTCACTCACCCCAGTCACTTACTTCTGTAAGCTCCTGGGGCTTCCCTCGCTTGCCGCCTTCCTGCAACTCGAACTATTTAGGGTATAAATAGAACCGAATGGGGTAGATGAGTTATTGATAATGGTTATTATTCACATTAATTCTCAGAACGCCACCCTGAATTGTCGTTTTTGGCGTCCGTAAAAATTCATCAGGAAATTCAGTTACTCCCATGTCATCTCAATCATCCAATACTGAATCGCTGTCCCGATTTCCTCTCTGGCAGGTGATTACACCGGTTCGCAGGAAGGTTATTTTAGCTATGGCGCTGGCGGGGCTGGCGGCATTAACCAACCTGGGGGCGCTCCTTTTTCTGGCGTGGAGCCTGCGTGACATTCGCGCGACGCCTGACGCTATTCCGGCCTGGCCGCTGGGCGGCGTGATCGGCTGCGTGGTCTTAACTTTTGTTCTGCGCTTGCAGGCGTTCAACACCTCTCATTACGCGGCTTTTCATCTGGAGAACATTCTGCGCAGCAGGTTAGCCCGTAAAGCATTGCAGCTTCCGCCTGGCGTGTTACAGCAAATGGGCAGCGGGTCAGTAGCGAAAGTGATGCTGGATGACGTGAAGTCGTTACATATTTTTGTGGCCGACAGCACGCCGCTCTATGCCCGCGCGATCATCATGCCGCTGGCGACAATCGTTATCTTGTTCTGGCTGGACTGGCGGCTGGCAATCGCGACGCTGGGGGTACTGGCGTTTGGATCGGTTGTTCTCGTGCTCGCCCGCCAGTGTTCGGAAGATATGGCTCAGCGTTATCATAAGGCGCGCGAGCAGGTCAGTGCGGCGGTTATTGAGTTCGTGCAGGCCATGCCCGTGGTGAGAACGTTTGATAGCGGCAGCACCAGTTTTTTGCGCTATCAACGCGCCCTTGAAGAGTGGGTCGATGTGCTCAAAACCTGGTATCGCAAAGCCGGTTTTTCAGCGCGTTTTTCCTTCTCGATTCTGAACCCTCTCCCGACCCTGTTTGTCCTGATCTGGTCGGGATACGGCCTGTTGCACTATGGCAGTCTCGATTTTATCGCGTGGGTGGCCGTTTTACTGCTGGGCAGCGGAATGGCCGAAGCCGTAATGCCAATGATGATGCTCAATAACCTGGTCGCGCAAACGCGTTTAAGCATTCAGCGTATTTATCAGGTTCTTGCGATGCCGGAGTTATCGCTGCCGCTGTCCGACCAGCAGCCGCAAGAGGCGAGCATTACCTTTGAGCAGGTGAGCTTTCATTATCCGCAAGCGCGTACTGGCGCCGCTTTGCAGGAGGTGAGCTTTCATGTGCCTGCCGGGCAAATTGTGGCGCTGGTCGGGCCAAGTGGCGCCGGAAAAAGCACCGTGGCGCGCTTGCTGCTGCGTTACGCCGACCCGGACAAAGGCCATATCCGTATTGGCGGCGTGGATCTGCGCGATATGCAGACGGACACCCTGATGAAGCAACTCTCGTTTGTGTTTCAGGACAACTTCCTTTTTGCCGACACGATAGCCAATAACATTCGTCTGGGCGCGCCGGATACGCCGCTGGAGGCGGTAATAGCGGCGGCCAGAGTGGCGCAGGCCCATGATTTTATTAGCGCGCTGCCAGAAGGTTACAACACGCGAGTCGGGGAACGTGGGGTATTTCTCTCCGGCGGCCAGCGGCAGCGCATCACTATCGCCAGGGCGATTTTGCAGGATCGCCCCATCCTGGTGCTTGATGAGGCGACGGCGTTTGCTGACCCGGAAAACGAAGCGGCGCTTATCAAGGCACTCGCGGCGGCCATGCGCGGCCGGACGGTCATCATGGTCGCGCATCGTCTTTCAATGGTGACTCAGGCCGATGTGATATTGCTGTTTTCCGACGGACAGCTCAGGGAAATAGGGAACCATACGCAACTGTTGGCGCAGGGTGGCCTGTATCAACGGCTCTGGCAACACTATCAGCAGGCGCAGCATTGGGTGCCGGGTGGAACACAGGAAGAGGTGGTGGAAAATGAAAGACAATAATCCTGCGGATAACCTGGCCTGGCGCGTCATCTGGCGCCAGCTTATCTCCAGCGTTGGCAGTCAGGCCAGGATGCTGAGGCGCAGTATGCTGGCGCTGTTGCTGGCGGCATTCATGCAGGGGATCGCCTTTGCCTGTCTTTATCCGATCATTGATGCGCTGTTACGGGGAGACGCGCCGCAACTTCTCAACTGGGCTGTGGCCTTCAGCGTTGCCGCGATTGTGACGCTGGCGCTACGCTGGTATGGCCTGGGCTTTGAATACCGTGGTCATCTGGCGCAGGCCACCCATGAGTTGCGCCTGCGACTTGGCGAGCAGTTACGCCGCGTGCCGCTGGAGAAGCTCCAGCGCGGCAGGGCGGGCGAGATGAACGCCTTGCTGCTGGGCAGCGTGGATGAAAACCTCAATTATGTTATCGCGATAGCCAATATTTTGCTGCTCACCATTGTCACGCCGCTAACGGCGTCGCTGGCGACATTGTGGATAGACTGGCGGCTGGGGCTGGTGATGTTGCTGATCTTCCCTCTGCTGGTGCCGTTTTATTACTGGCGCCGCCCGGCGATGCGGCGACAGATGCAGACGCTGGGGGAAGCGCACCATCGGCTGAGCGGCGATATCGTTGAATTTGCTCAGGGGATGATGGTATTGCGCACCTGCGGCAGCGATGCCGATAAAAGCCGGGCGCTGCTGGCGCATTTCAATGCGCTGGAAAACTTACAAACCCGCACTCACCGTCAGGGCGCTGGCGCGACGATGCTGATCGCCAGCGTCGTGGAGTTGGGCCTACAGGTGGTGGTGTTATCCGGGATCGTCTGGGTGGTGACGGGCACTCTGAACCTCGCCTTTCTGATTGCCGCCGTCGCGATGATTATGCGCTTCGCAGAACCGATGGCGATGTTTATCAGCTACACCTCGGTTGTGGAACTGATCGCCAGCGCCCTGCAACGGATTGAGCAGTTTATGGCGGTAGCACCGCTTCCCGTCGCAGAGCAAAGCGAGATGCCGGAACGTTATGATATCCGCTTTGACAACGTCAGCTATCGCTACGAAGAAGGCGACGGCCACGCGCTTAATCATGTTTCTTTGACGTTCCCGGCGGCCAGTATGAGCGCGCTGGTGGGTGCCTCCGGCGCAGGCAAAACCACGGTCACTAAACTGTTAATGCGCTATGCCGATCCGCAGCAAGGGCAGATTTCTATTGGCGGCGTCGATATTCGCCGCCTGACGCCGGAACAGCTCAATAGCCTGATTTCTGTTGTTTTCCAGGATGTCTGGCTGTTTGATGACACGCTGCTGGCGAATATCCGTATCGCGCGCCCACAGGCGACGCGACAGGAGGTGGAAGAGGCCGCCCGCGCTGCGCAGTGCCTTGAGTTTATTTCCCGCCTTCCGCAAGGCTGGCTGACGCCAATGGGAGAGATGGGTGGCCAGCTATCGGGCGGCGAGCGCCAGCGGATTTCCATTGCCAGAGCGTTATTGAAAAACGCGCCGGTCGTCATTCTCGATGAACCGACCGCCGCGCTGGATATTGAAAGCGAGCTGGCGGTGCAAAAAGCGATCGATAACCTGGTTCGCAACCGGACGGTGATTATCATCGCCCACCGTTTATCCACCATCGCCGGGGCCGGAAACATTCTGGTGATGGAAGAGGGACAGGTGGTTGAGCAGGGTACCCATGCGCAATTGCTCTCTCATCATGGACGTTATCAGGCGCTGTGGCAGGCGCAAATGGCCGCGCGCGTGTGGCGCGACGACGGGGTTTCCGCGTCTGGAGAGTGGGTGCATGAGTGATGTTCAGTCGAATGTGAAACCGCTGACGTTGACGACCGGGCGGGTGATTTTTGCTATTGCCGGCGTCTATGTGACGCAGAGCCTGGTATCGGCGCTGTCTATGCAGTCCTTACCCGCGCTGGTGCGCGCTGCTGGCGGCTCGCTGGCGCTTGCCGGTGCGACAACCCTGTTCATGCTGCCCTGGGCGCTGAAGTTTATTTGGGCGCCGTGGATCGAGCGCTGGCGGCTTCCGCCCGGTAGCCAGGAACGCCGTTCCCGCATGTTAATCCTGCGTGGTCAGGTCGCGTTAGCGGCGATACTGATGATTGCCGCAGCGATTGGCTGGTTTGGGCGAGAAGGGGGATTCCCCGATACGCAAATCGTCGCGTTATTTGTTCTGTTTATGGTGGCAGGCACGGTCGCCTCCACCATTGATATCGCCAGCGACGGCTTTTGCGTCGATCAACTGACCCGCGCGGGTTACGGCTGGGGAAACAGCGTGCAGGTCGGCGGTAGCTATCTGGGAATGATGTGCGGCGGCGGGGTGTTCCTGATGCTGTCGGCAGCATCCGGCTGGCCTGTCGCCATGCTGATGATGGCGGTGCTGATTATGGCGCTGTCATTCCCGCTGTGGCGCATTACGGAGCCGACGCGAACAGCGACTATCCCGCATGTTCCGGCGTTAGGTTATGCGCTAAGGAGGAAGCAGGCGCGCCTGGGCTTACTGCTGGTATTGATGCTGAATTCAGGCATGCGGTTTGTGCTGCCTCTTCTGGCGCCGCTGTTGTTGGATCATGGGTTAAGCATGTCCGCGTTGGGCGCGCTGTTCAGCGGCGGCAATATTGCAGCGGGCATAGCAGGAACGCTGGCCGGCGGATTGCTGATGAAATACACCTCACCCGGCAGAGCGCTGTTGACGGCTTATGGCGTCCAGGGGATCGCGCTGCTGGCGGTGGTGATGACGCTCATGATGGCGCCGGGTCATCTGCTGCTGCCGATTCTCCAGTGTCTGGTCATTGTCCAGTCCATTTCGCTGGCCTGCGCGCTGGTCTGTCTTTACGCCACGCTGATGTCGCTTTCATCGCCTTTGCAGGCCGGTGTCGACTTCACCCTCTTTCAATGTACTGACGCGGCAATCGCCATTCTGGCAGGCGTTATCGGCGGCGTTGTTGCTCAACATTTTGGCTATGCGGCCTGCTTCCTGTTTGCCGGGGCATTCACGTTGCTGGCGGCGTGGGTTGCTTATATCCGGCTGCATTCGGCAAGAGAACTGATGACAAGCGCAATTGATTGATCCGGGAATAACACAGAGAGGTAAGGGATGAAAATCAGTGAATTTTTACACCTGGCGTTACCAGAGGAACAATGGCTGCCGACGATTTCTGGCGTTTTACGCCAGTTCGCAGAAGAAGAGTGTTATGTCTATGAGCGTCAACCCTGTTGGTATTTAGGCAAAGGGTGCCAGGCACGGTTGCACATTAATGCCGATGGAACGCAGGCGACATTTATTGATGATGCCGGGGAGCAAAAATGGGCGGTGGATTCCATTGCCGACTGCGCGCGTCGTTTTATGGCGCATCCTCAGGTGAAAGGACGTCGGGTATATGGACAGGTTGGGTTCAACTTTGCGGCGCATGCGCGGGGGATTGCCTTTGACGCCGGGGAGTGGCCGCTGCTGACGTTAACCGTTCCCCGTGAAGAACTTATTTTTGAAAAGGGAAATGTCACCGTTTATGCGGACTCCGCCGACGGGTGCCGACGTTTGTGCGAGTGGGTAAAAGAGGCCAGTACAACGACGCAGAACGCACCACTGGCGGTGGATACCGCCCTCAATGGTGAGGCGTATAAACAACAGGTTGCGCGCGCCGTTGCGGAGATCCGCCGTGGCGAGTATGTCAAAGTGATTGTCTCGCGCGCCATTCCCCTGCCATCGCGGATTGATATGCCCGCCACGCTGTTATACGGGCGGCAGGCAAACACGCCTGTGCGCTCGTTTATGTTCCGTCAGGAAGGACGCGAAGCGCTGGGCTTTAGCCCGGAACTGGTGATGTCAGTGACGGGCAATAAAGTGGTCACTGAACCGCTTGCGGGCACCCGCGATCGCATGGGAAACCCGGAGCATAATAAGGCGAAAGAGGCAGAACTGCTGCACGACAGTAAAGAGGTGCTTGAGCATATCCTTTCTGTCAAAGAAGCGATTGCTGAACTGGAGGCCGTTTGCCTGCCGGGCAGCGTGGTGGTTGAAGATTTAATGTCGGTTCGCCAGCGCGGCAGCGTTCAGCATCTGGGGTCCGGCGTGAGCGGTCAGCTTGCGGAAAACAAGGATGCCTGGGATGCGTTTACCGTGCTGTTTCCGTCGATTACCGCCTCAGGTATCCCTAAAAACGCTGCCCTGAACGCGATTATGCAAATTGAGAAGACGCCGCGAGAGCTCTATTCCGGCGCAATCCTGCTGCTGGACGATACGCGCTTTGATGCGGCGCTAGTCCTGCGTTCCGTATTTCAGGACAGCCAGCGCAGCTGGATACAGGCGGGGGCGGGGATCATCGCGCAATCTACGCCGGAACGCGAACTGACGGAAACCCGGGAGAAATTAGCGAGCATTGCGCCCTATTTAATGGTGTAGGAGTAACTGTTTTCTAACCTCACAACCAGACTGTCCAAAGACAATTGAGTCGCTCTTTGATTCCTCTGTGACTCTATTGTCTTCTTTTTGGATAAAATAGGTGTTTTTCGTCATGAAGTTGATAAAAGTCTATATAGAACCACCTCCTGTAGAGGTGGTGGTAATTTGCCAGAGTGTGGGATTCGTTAGTATACTATGGGATAAACTTATTTTTACCAATTGTATAAGGCGGTGCATAAGATTCTCGGCATGCTTCCAGATAATCCGACCACCACTGCATCATCGCTTTGCGGGCTTCTAGGTGCTCTGCCTTATGAATATAAGCCATGCGCACGGTATTGCGCTCCTGATGACTCATCTGGCGTTCTACTGCATCCTTTGCCCATAAACCCGATTCCATCAGCGCACTGCATGCCATTGCCCGGAAGCCGTGACCGCAGATATCCTTTTTCGTGTCGTAACCCATCACCCGCAGTGCCTTATTGACCGTGTTTTCACACATTGGCTTATACGGGTTATGGTCGCCGGGGAAGATCAGTTCATTATTACCGGTGATATCCTTAATCTGTTTCAGAATGGCGATGGACTGTTCTGAGAGGGGGACGATATGCGGCATTCGCATTTTTGCCCCGCGGCCGGAATAACGCACGCCAATAATGGGTTCTCGCGTCGCGGGTATCGTCCAGACTCGGTTTGTGAAATCAATCTCTGACCAGCGGGCGAAACGCAGTTCACTGGAGCGAATGAACACATGCAGCATCAGCAGGACGGCCAACCGCGTCAGTTCACGGCCCTGATGATATGCCTCAATACGTTCAAGCAGTTCAGGCAGCCGCTCCAGTGGCAGGGCAGGATAGTGCCGTCTGACAGGAGGTGTGGTCACGCCGCCAAGATTTGCTGCCGGGTTCGTATCGATTAACCCCTGATGAACCGCATGGCGCATTATGTTACTCAGGTGCTGCCGCGTGCGGGACGCAACTTCCAGCAGACCTTTTTCCTCGATCCTTTTCAGCAGGTCAATGAAATGACGGGGTTTAAGTTCTGATACAGGCAGGTTGCCAATGACCGGAAAGATGTGATTGTTCATGCTGGCAAGCAGACGGTCAGCGGTGTTCTGCGACCATTTTCGGTTACTTTTATGCCACGCCAGCGCCACGTTTTTAAAAACTTTATCCGGTGTTCGTGAGCCACGTTCAGCAGCCCGCTGCTGTACCGGGTTGATATTCAGCGCCAGCATTTTACGGACACCTTCACGCTGCTGTCGCGCATCAGAGAGGGAGACGGCAGGATAGGCACCCAGCGCAATGCGCGATTCTTTACCGTTAATACGGTACTTGAGATACCAGTGACGTGAGCCACCCGGCTTGACCAGCAGATACAGACCGTGGGAATCGGAGACTTTAAAGGGTTTATCAGAAGGCTTGAGAGTGCGGATTTTCGCGTCGGTAAGGGACATATGGGGGTCGCTCCATTATCGAACTAACCTGACCCCAGATTTGACCACCAATTTTTCCCGATGCGTAGGGTAAAATCAAAATGCACCGGGAAGAGTTTTCACACTAACCTGTTGAATCAACATCAGATAAGGATTCGCAAGGAAGCATGAAAACAGAAAATTGGCTCCTCTGACTGGCACAGACGCCCGACCTGGTATTGCTTGATGAACCCACCAATCATCTCGATCCTCCCGGGCGCGAGGAACTGCTTTCCCTTGTAAAAAACAAGGGGATTGCCGTCGTGGCGGTGTTGCACGATCTGACACTGACAGAATCATTTGCTGACCGTGTTCTCCTCTTGTCGCAGGGGCAATCAGTGATCTGTGACACACCGGAGAAGGTATTGGTATCAGAATACCTTTATCCCGTTTTTGGCTTGACCAGTTTTACCGTACCGCATCCCCATACAGGAAAGGCGTTGCGTATTTTTGAAGTTCCGCATTATGTATAAATTACTTTCCGAGAGTCAGTGATGAAAAAATTGTTTATATCCCTGCTGTCGGTACTGTCTGCTTCAGTAGCCAGTGCTGCCGATTTTCCTGTTACTATTGAAAGTTGTGGGACTCCTGTAACATTCTCCGGCCCGCCGAAAAGGGCTGTGATCAACGACCTTAATATGGCAGAGATGGCGTTTGCACTGGATTTGCAGGATCGTATTGTTGGGCTGACCGGTATTAGTGGCTGGTACAAAATGACGCCGGAATTTAAAAAGGCGATGGGCTCGATCCCTGAACTGGCACCCAAATATCCCACCCTGGAAACATTGCTGGCAGCCGAGCCTGATTTCTTTTTCGCTGGCTGGAACTATGGAATGAAAGTAGGCGGCGAAGTGACGCCGGATACGTTAAGCAAATATGGCATCAAGACTTTCGTTCTGAGTGAAAGCTGTGTGTTCACCACTGCGCACAAAAATAAAGCCACGATGGATCTGCTGTATAACGATATCCTCACGCTGGGTAAGATTTTTGGCAAGCGCAATGACGCACTGTCCCTGGTCAGCGGCTGGCAAAAGAGGCTGAGTGAACTGCCGAAGCCAGCGGCAGGTACCCGTCCTTTAAAGGTGTTCGTCTACGACTCAGGCGAGGATAAACCGTTTACCAGTGGTAAATATGCGATGCCTACGGCCATGATTGAGGCGGCTGGTGGTAAAAATGCAATGGAGGCGCTGGATACCAGTTGGGGAACGACGTCTTGGGAAAGCGTGGCCGCTACTGAGCCGGACTTCATTATTTTGTTAGATTACCAGACGGGCAGCGGTGCGGATACACTGCGTCATTTTCTTGAGAATCATCCGTTAATGAAACTGACTCCGGCTGTTCAGCATCATCGATACCTGAAATTACAATATGCTGAACTGACGCCGGGACCAGCTAATGTTGGTGCGGTGGAAAAACTCGCGTGGGCAATGTACCCGACAGAAGCGAAGTGATGCTCATGTCGTACCGTTATCACTGGGTGATGTGGGGATCGATGGTCGTGCTGATTGGGTTAATGTTATTCAGCATAACCAGAGGGACAGTCTCACTGTCGCTAATGCAGGTGCTGGGTGCACTGAAGATTGTGGATGAGCCGGTATCTGCCATGGTCAGCAGAATTGTGACGGATTTACGCGTACCGAGGATGTTGCTCTCTGTGCTGACAGGGGCGGGACTGGCAATGGTAGGGGCATTGTTACAAACTACCACCCGTAACGATCTGGCTGATCCTTTTTTATTCGGGTTATCCTCCGGTGCGTCAGCAGGAGCGGTGCTGGTGATCACCCGTTTTGGTGATCGACTAGGAGTATTAACGCTCCCCGTATCGGCGTTTGTTGGTGGTGTGTGTTCCGCCATAGCAGTAATGCTGTTATTTCATTTTAAAAAGCAACGCGGAGCTGAGCATCTAATTCTCTGCGGTCTTGCCATCTCTTTTTTGTTCGGGGCGCTGACTAGTTATTTTATTTTTTCGGGCGATCAGCGAGCCGCCAGCTCAGTGCTTTTCTGGTCACTGGGTGGCCTGGGATTAGCCACCTGGAATAATTTGCCTTTTGCAGTGTTCAGCCTGGTATTGCTGTTTGCCTTTGTCCTGTTGCGGTGGCGCTCTCTGGATGGTGTGCTGGCAGGAGAACAAACAGCGTTGTCGCTGGGGATTAACGTGAGTCGTCTGCGCATCGAGATTTTTCTTTGTTGTGCACTGGCAACATCGTTGATGGTGGCATTAACCGGCGTGATTGGATTTGTTGGCTTAATGGTGCCTCATCTGTGTCGGCATTTTGCAGGAGTTAAGCATCTGTTGTTGTTACCTCTGTGTGGCGTCTGGGGTGCAATATTACTGTGTGTCGGCGATATAGTCAGCCGGACGATACTGGCACCACAGGAACTACCAATTGGCATTATTACGGCGGGCATTGGAGGGTTGTTTATTATCATGTTACTCGCACGAAATTCGTCCAGAAATACGGCCTGTTAAGCACATATAAGACAGAAAAATAAGGCTCTGATGTCTTTTATTCATTCTGAAGGTTGAGGTTGTTGACGCCAATTATGAAAGCAACCGACAATCCTTGTTGACGGTTATATTTATTATAGAGTCAGGTAATAGTGTGATGGCTTTTAGATATTTTAAAATTTATTTATCGCCTGACTCGATTTCAATGATTATTCGTATTGGTGATTTAACCCTTTCCTCGACAATCAGGGCAAATTACTTTAACTTCAATATCTTTTTTTTGTACAGCACAACCATAATCTATTGCTTTTTTCTCAATGTAAGTATGAATGAGGTGGTCAGTATGTTGGATTATTGTTCCGCAGTTTGAGCAAATCAAAAAAATAGTCACAACATCAGAGGATAAATTATTTTTTTTGATAAATTTGCTACAGCATTCTATTTTTACGATAATCCCTGCCTGTTGCAAATAATCCAGAGAACGATAAACCGTAGCCGGTTTTGCATTCGGATTATATTTCTTCATTAATTCCAGTATCTGGTATGCGCTAATGCCTTTTTCTTTAGCATGACTGACGAAATTATAAACTCTCTCCCGGAGCGGTGTGATTCGTATTTTCTTACTCTCAATCAGCTCTCTCCGCCCGGAACAATCCGTAGACGATAATGCAGTGTCCCTTGTACTTAGAGAATATGGGCTATTACTCACCGGGCCTCCTGTAATTTTCAAGCGATGTTATCTTTTCTTGTCCTGAAACGATGGAAATCTACTGATGTTTTGATCGTGCCATGTAAGGAAAGAAGAACTGGCAAATTTTATTGTTACGTTATAACATAACACATGATAAGTGAGGTGCCAATGTTTCTCTTACTGGAAAAAGCCCATGCAGGTGCAGTTTTTAAACTTGAAGATATCCTGGCATCAATACCCTGGGATTCTCATGGATTGATCGCTGCGATTGCACAGCAATATGACACTGGAGAGGTGTTGATGCTTGCCT
>OGXD01000006.1_pt1 | contig 203718 bp, 177 predicted proteins | sample 1576211 | NCBI WGS metagenome assembly OGXD01 (sample SAMEA3541470, study PRJEB24748) | human gut metagenome | biome: human gut; feature: human-associated habitat; material: faeces | place: China | collected 2012
TGCCGTCCAGCGTGTAGATACGGCAGTTTTCAGTCTCGATGTTGTTCGCGTTCAGCCGGATTTTGCTGCAGGAGGAAATCCATCAGGAGGACGGCTTTTCCTACACCGGTTTTAGTATAGACGAAACGGAGAATTGATACATGTTTTCATATCTGGAAGAACGCACGCCTGCCGAGGTGGAAGCGATTCGAAGAACCATACAGGAGCTGCTTCGGCAGACCTGCATTTTACAGGTAAAATATGATCCGGTGACGCTGACGGCGCGGGATAATGCGCGCTATCAGGTCTGCTTAAAGCACCGGGAGTTTATTGCAGATTACCTTTCCGTGATCGGCTGCGAGCTCGTGCATGACCCGCAGGATCACCTGTTCCGGATTACGGGCGACGGCGCTGCGATAGAAAAAATGAGCCTGACGACGACAAAACTTTTACTTTTATTGAAGCTGATTTACCGGGATAAAATCATGGGCGAAGGGCTGCACGCGACGGTGACGACGCTGGCGGAAATCCGCGAATACGGAAGAAATACCGGACTGCTCCCCGGAAAATTGAACGCACAGGACTGGCAGGCTGCGTTGAATCTGATGAAAACGCATCAGATGATCGAGCTGCCGGGCGCGATTTTGAATGTGGAAGATCAGACGCCGATCTATATTTACGGGACGGTGAATATTTTCTGCTCTTCTACGGCGATCAATGAGCTGATACAGCGTTATCGGGACGATGCAGAAGAAAAAACGACGGAAGGAGAAGTGGCAAGTGAAACAGGCGAAGAAGATCTTTACCCGGATGTGTCTGAATAACTGGGGCGGAATCAACCATAAAATTCTGGAATTTCATGAATATGTGAACCTGTTTTCCGGCAAAAGCGGCTCGGGAAAATCGACGGTCATGGATGCGATCCAGGTCGTTTTGTACGGCAGCTTTTCTCCAAGTTTTCTAAATAAGGCGGCGGACGACGCCAAAAACAGACGAAGCGTTTTAAGTTATCTGCGCGGCGAACAAAAGGACGGCACGGCGAACCGTGAAGGGCAGGATTTCTGTTCCCAGATCGTGCTGGAGCTGCAAGACACCGGGACAAAACAGTATGTCTGCATGGGAATTGCTTTTGAAGTGCGTAAAAACGACTCTGAAATACGGAAATTTGTTTATTTCAGCCACCTGGGAAAAATTCCGGAGGGCGGATATCTGACAGAAGAAGGATATCCGTATTCCAATCAGGAAATCCGGACGCTGACAGAGGCGCGGATGAAGGAGTCTGCAAACGGCAGCCGGGCAGAATTAAACCGCATCTATCCGTCCCGCGAGGCGTATATCAGCACGCTGTATGACCAGATTCTCGGTTATATCGACGGCAACCGCTTTATGACGATGGAAAAAAGCGCAATCGCATTGAAAATGACCAACGGAACGGGGCAGTTTATCCGGGACTACATGTTCCCGAAAAGCGAGGGCGACACGATCGAGACGATCAGCGAACAGCTCGGCGCGTACCGGGACATCAAGGAAAAGATCGACGTGCTGGAAGACAAGATCGGAATGCTTAAAAAAGTGCGGGAAGCCGGACAAAAACTGACGATGACGCGTGCAGATATCGTGAAGCAGCAGGCAATGATCCGCTGTATCGATATTGAGGATCTGAAAATCCGGATCGATGCACTTTTGCAGGATCAGGAGCGGACGCAGGAGCGTTTAAGAGAGCTTCGGCAAAAGGAAGAAGAGCTGGAAAGCCTGTCTACGCAGCTGGAAAACGAGCTGATCGTCGTCAGCGCAGATTTAAAGAGCAGCGATCTGGGAAGCCGTCAGGAGCATCTGGAAGAGCTGGAAAAAAGAAGCCGGATGCTGGCGGACAACGCAGCGCAGTGGCGTAAAATCCTGCAGGGCTTAAAACGCTGGGAGAGCGATGAAATCGTTGCGGATTATATCAGCAACCGCCTCTTGAATAAAATCGGCGCATTCTGTACGGGACCGGTTACACAAAAGCAGTGTCTGGAGCTGCGCAGCCGTCTGGAAGAGGAACGTCAGAATATCGAAGAAGAGTATGAAACATATCATGAGCAGGAGCGTCAGCTGTCCAAAGAGTTGAAAGAAAAGCAAAAGCTTCTGGACGATATGAAAAATAACCGCAAGTCCTATCCGGAAATATTGACGAAAGCGCGCACCGCACTGGAACAGAAGCTCACCGCGCTGTATGGAAGAACGGTAAAGGTGTGGATTTTTGCAGATCTGTTCGACGTGGAAGAGGAAGAGTGGAAAAATGCGGTTGAGGGACGTCTTGGACGCCTGAAGCTGAGCCTGATCACCGAGCCGAATGTTGCGGCGGATGCGGCGGCAGCCTTCCGGGAGATGCGTCAGTTTGAAGAAGTCGATCTGATCAATTCCGAAGCGGTCACAAAAAGCGATCCGACGGCGGAGGAAGGTTCTTTATACGAGACGGTGCGCGCAGGCGAACCGTTTGCAGACAGCTGTCTGAAACGTTATCTGGGGCGGATCATGAAGTGCCGCACGGTCGAAGAACTGCGAACTGTCAAAGACGGCGTGACGCCGGACTGTTATTCCTACAGCAATTTTATTTTCCGGCATCTGAAAAAGCGCGATTACACGGTCGGCGCGTGCATCGGAAGCAAGGTTTCCCGTGCGCGGCAGCAGGACTATGAAGCGGACGCGCAGCGCCTGAAAAAAGAACTGGACGAAGCAAAGCGCATGGCGGACGGCTTAAAGGCTGTCCGGGAAATGGAGAGCCTGAAAGAAGATCCGGCGTATCTGGAGAGCCTTTCCAGGGCAGCGCAGGAGCTGGAAGCCGTGCTTTTGGAAAAGCAGGAGGCGGAAGCGACGATTGAGAGCCTGCGAGAGGGCGCGTACAAAGAGCTGGAGGAAAAGGAAGCAGAGCTTCGCAAAAAGCGCAGTGAGCTGAAAAAGAAGATGACCGGTATGCAGAATGAAATTGCACAGCAGACCGGTAATCAGGAGCGCATCCGGACAGAGCTGCAGTCCAAAAATGCAGCGTTAAAGGAGGCGTATGTCGGCTATACGGAGCAGCCGGAGATCACAGCGTCCGTGCAGGAGGCGTTGTCGAAGCGTTCCTCCGGCTCGGTCAAAGCACAGAAAAATGCAGAGATCGAGGCGCTTGGCGAAAAGGAGCAGGAACAGACAGAAGCGCTGTCGCGCGCAAGAAATGCCTATATTCTGCAGTATCCGTCCAGCGGCTTTTCTGGTTCGGAAAAGTCCAATGAGGGCTATGAGCAGCTGCTTGCCCAGTATGAGACGGATTTTGAACCACAGTACCGGACAGAGTTTGAAAAACAGTGCGATTTCATTTACCGCAGCCTGCGGGAAAATGTGATCGCAACGATTCATGGTGACATTAAGGCGGCAAAGCGGCATGCTGCGGAGATCAACCGCCTGTTGAAAAAGACGAACTTCTCGGACAGCATTTACCAGATTAAAATCGAGCCTGCCTACAATGAAAACGGTCAGTTTTACGACATGCTCATGGCGCCGGAGTTAGACAGCAAGAACCTGGATAACGACGGCTTCGAGGGGCAGCTGTCCCTTGGAGAAGACAGCTTTTATCAGAAATACGAAGCGAAAATCAAACTGCTGACCGATAAGTTCATGCCGGTGAGGGACGATGATGAACGCGTGCTGGAGCAGCACCGCCGGGAAATGGAGCAGTATGCGGATTACCGCAACTACCTGTCCTTTTCCATGTACGAGCAGGTTACGGATGCAGACGGAAACGTGATCCGAGAGAATTTCGTAGATGATATGGCAGGGCGCGATTCCGGCGGCGAGGGACAGAACCCGAAATACGTCGCGCTGCTCGCCGGTTTTGCGATGCTTTACATGCAGCAGACCAACCGCGACAGCCGAATCAAGCTGGTGCTTCTGGACGAGGCCTTTTCCAAAATGGATCAGGAGAGAAGCGCGGTCTGTTTAAAATATGCGCGGCAAATGGATCTGCAGCTGATTGTCTGCGTGCCGGACGAACGCTTACAGTCCCTGATCCGCAACGTGGACTGCGTCTACGGATTCAGACGCCATAAAAACCAGATTTCGATGATGCATATCGATAAAGGAAATTACCTGGAAATGCTGGAAGGCGCAGAGACAGAGAAAACCGGAGCCGGAACAGCGGCGGAGTGAGGTTGGCAGTCGGATTCCAGCAGCGTTGAAATTACAGAATAGAGCATAAGAATGCCCCGGGCAGCGGTGACACGATCGCCTGCCCGGGGCATTTTTGCGCGCGGCCGCGGCTCGCCCGCGTCGGGACTATTTGTGTGCGGCCGCGGCTCGCCCGCGTCGAAGCCTTTTCGTGCGCAGCCCAGGCTTCACTTCATTTTAAATCACTCCACCGCGCTGAAAAAGATCCACGTTCCGGGCGTAACTGCATGTTCCTGTCCGGCGATCGTGATCACCGCGTCAACCGGCGTTTCGATTTCGTAGCGCCACTGATCGCCCTGCAGCTTCCAGTCAGAGCGGATCAGACCGTGGCGGGAGCGATAGGAGCAGGAAAGCCAGCCGAGGCGTTTGTCGGGAAGCGGGGAGACAGAAATTTTTTCGTAGCCGGGACAGTCGTCCAGCGGGCGGATTCCGGCAGCGTTTCCGTATACCCAGTCAGCGACTGCACCGTAAGCGTAATGGTTGTAGGAATTCATGTCGCGGGTCCAGAAATCGCCGTTTTCCATAATGCCGTCCCAGTGCTCCCAGATAGTTGTAGCTCCCTTGGTGACCGGATAGAGCCAGGAAGGATAGTTTTCCCGCAGCAGAAGCGACCAGGCGAGGGAGGCATAGCCGTAATCGGAAAGCACATGGAGCAGATAAGGCGTGCCGACAAATCCGGTCTTTAACTGGATGCCGCAGTCTGTTACGAGCTTTGCAAGCTGGTCTGCCGCAGCCTGACAGTTTTTTGCCAGATGGAAATGTGCGGCGAGGATACATTCGGTCTGCGTGTGGTAAACCGGCCAGGTTTGCTGGAAAGCGGCGACGATATCGGCATAAAGCGCTTCATATTCGGAAACATCTTCGCCAAGCACTTTACCGGCTGCAATGACCAGTTCTGTGGAATGTGCATAAAAAGCCGAAGCGATCAGGTCTTCGTCAGAAGAGCCCTTGTAGCTGCCGGACGGCGCGTCCAGACCGAGCCAGTCTCCGTAATGTTCGCCTCCGGTCCAGAGATTCTTTGTTGTTGTGGAAGAGGTGATGTAGCCAACCCACTTTTTCATGCTGTCAAACTGACTGCGCAGAATGTCTGCGTCGCCGAATGCCTGATAAAGCTCCCACGGGCAGACGCAGGCTGCGTCGCCCCAGGCTGCGCTGGTCTTTTGATTTTCCAGGATGGCGGGGATAACATGGTCTACGTGACCGTCCGGATACTGGTCAGCGGCAAGGTCTGCGAGCCATTTACGGTAAAAGGTTTCCGTATCGAAATTGTAGCAGGCGGTACGGATGAAGACCTGCGCATCTCCGGTCCAACCGAGACGTTCATCGCGCTGCGGGCAGTCGGTCGGAACATCGACAAAGTTGCCTTTCTGTCCCCAGATGATGTTGTCGAACAGTTTATTTAACAGCGGATTTGAACTGGAAAGAAAACCGGTGCGCTGCAGGTCGGAGCAAACGACAACTGCGGTAAAATTGTCCGGACGTACTGCTTTTGCCCCGCCGGGAAACTGATCGACACGGATATAGCGGAAGCCGAAGAACGTCAGCTTCGGATGCCAGGTCTGGAAGCCGTCTTTGCAGAAATAGAAAAACTTCGCTTTGGCGGCGCGGTAGTTTTCTGTGTAAAAGTTTCCGTATTTGTCAAGAACTTCCGCATGGGAAAGTTCAACGCAGTCGCCTGCATGGGCATCTAAAGAAACTTCGACATAACCGGTGATTTCCTGCCCGAAATCGACGACGGTTTCGCCGGCAGGCGTGGTGAAAATTCGAGCGGGCAGGATGCGTTCCTGTTCGGTGATTTTTTCGCCCTGCTGGGCAATCAGCGTGTCGGACGGCCCGTCAAACTCGGCGATTGCGATCGGGGCAGAGGACGGATCGAACGCTGCGTCATAGGTTTCGCCATCATAAATTTCGCTGAAACGGACATTGCTTTCATACGCCGACCAGTCTGCACCGGTCGGAAGAAGCTGCGTGCTGCCGTCCGTATAGGTGATCGTCAAAAGTGCGATCAGTCCGGCGGGAATCTGCGCTTTTTCCTGACGGTGCGCTTCATCGGGCCAGGCAAGCGGACTGCGATACCACCCTTTTCCGACGAGGATGGAAAGTTCGTTTTCCGAAGAAAGGAGCTCGGTAACATCATAGGTCTGTACCTGCAGGCGGTGGCGATAGGACGTCCAGCCGGGCGCAAGGACGAAATCGCCGATGCGCTTTCCATTTAAGGACGCTTCATAAACGCCCATCGCAGTGACAGAAAGTGTTGCGTGTGCAATAGAAGATAAATTCTGATCGGGAGAAAAATGTTTGGAATAGACCGGGCAGACGTCCCCTGTTGTCTGTGCCGGGCGAATCCATTTTGCATTTAGAACCATAAACATACCCTCCTTGTTTTTGTTCGTCTTGACTTTTATGATAACAGATAGTAGCCTAAAGAAAAGCACCTGATTTTGACTGAAAATGGGGGTAAACTTGTCTTTATGTTCCGTGGGGAGATTACAGAATTTCAGCTATATCAGAACAGGAAAGCGGAAAAACTCATTATGATGCCGTTTTGTCAGGAAGATCTAGCGATGCACGGCCATAATTTTTTTGAGCTGGCATATATTACTGGTGGGACGGCGGAGCATACGCTGGAAACAGAGGTCAAAATGATTTCTGCAGGCGATTATTTTATCGTGGATTATGGCTGCCTCCACGGTTTTCAGAACTGTAAAAATCTGACGCTGATCAATTGTCTGTTTCTGCCGGAGACGGTGGATGAAACGCTGCAGGGCTGCCGGAGCTTTTCCCAGCTGCTGCAGGGCTGTCTGTTAAAATATTACCGGATGTCACTTGGGCAGGCGAAGTTTGCCAGAGTGTTTCACGACCGGGATGGACAGGTAGGGCAGCTGATGCAGGAAATGCTTCTGGAATATCAGGAGCAAAAAGTCGGCTGTTATCCGCTGCTTCGGCTAAAGCTTTTGGAAATCCTGCTTTTGACGCTGCGGGGCATGATCGAACTGGAAATAGACCGCCCTTACAGCACGTCGGTGCAGGAGGTGCTGGAATACGTAAACGGCAACTATCAGGACAGTCTGACGCTCGGGACTTTCTGCGAACAAAAGCACTACAGCGTTGCTTACATCAGCAGGCGTTTCAAGCAGGAAACCGGAGTGACGTTGCGGGAATATGTCCAGAAAATCCGCATCGAAAAAAGCTGCGAGCTGCTGGAGGACAGCGATCTAAGGGTGGTGGAAATCGCCCGCAGAGTCGATTATGAGGATATTAAATTTTTTAACCAGATTTTTAAGCGGCGGATGCAGGTATCCCCGCGGGAGTACCGCAAAATCTGCATGAACCGCGCCGCAGACGGATAATTCACGCACAGGAGGAAAGATTGATAAATAAAATTTTTCAATCGTGAGATTTGTGTCTGCGCGCACTTGACACAAACTCGACATGCGTAAAAAGCGTGCGTAGAAATGAGAGGAAAGTATGGAACCGAAGGTAAGCATTATTGTTCCTGTATACAATGCACAGGAATATTTGAAACGCTGTGTGGACAGCATTTTAAGTCAGGATTACCGCGACTTTGAGCTGCTTTTGATGGATGACGGCAGTAAGGATGCATCCGGCGAAATCTGCGACGCCTATGCACAGCAGGATGGCCGGGTACGTGTGGTCCATAAAGAAAATACCGGCGTGTCGGATACGAGAAATCAGGCGCTGGAGCTGGCGCGGGGAACGTTTCTTCAGTTTTTGGACAGCGACGACTGGATCGTGCCGGAGGCGACAAGGCTTCTGGTGCGTTCGATGGAGGAATATAACTGCGACATGGTCATTTCCGACTTTTACCGGGTTTCCGGGGAAAGGCTGGCGCAGAAGGGCGACATCGAAGAGGACAAGGTGATGAGCCGTCAGGAGTTTGCTTCCTATATGATTGAAAATCCGGCGGATTTTTATTACGGCGTACTCTGGAACAAAATGTACCGCAGGAGCATCATCGAAGAATATCATATCCGGATGGATACCTCCATCAGCTGGTGTGAGGACTTTTTGTTTAATCTGGAATATATCCGCCATGCGGAGAGCTTTTTTGCCCTGCAGGTACCGATTTATTATTATCTGAAGCGCCGCGGCAGCCTGGTCAGCCAGGGAGCGAGCATCACGAATACGGTGCGGATGAAGAGCAACATTTTCGAGTATTATAACGAGTTTTATAAAGACGTTTACGAGGATAAAGATTATGCCGATATCCGGCTGCAGGTCTACAGCTTTTTATGGGCTGCGGCAAAGGACGGCGGCGTGCTTGCGGGAAGCAAGAAGCTGGGGGAAGAGCGCAGGCGGATTACCCGGGAAGAAGTGGAAGGAAACGGCGCAGTGATCGGTCAGTACCGGTTCCGCAGGCTGTATGAATATGAGCTGGATCTGGCGGCGCAGAAAAATATGCTGACGTTGGATGAGGCGCTTTTGCTGTGTGCCCTCGCCCAGTGCAGCGCCTGCTACAGCGCACGCAAGCTCGGGGAAATCGCCGGAGTCGGACAGCCGAGGCTGTTTCTTGCGATGCAGAAGCTGGAACGCAAAAAGCTGATCGCACCGGAAAAGCCGGTTAAGGAAAAGAGTGCAAAGGAAAAGCCCGCCGACAGGATAGAAAGCACAGTAGAGAAAAAAGAGCGCACGGCGGACAAAAAGGAAAAAAGCAGCGAAAAGAAAGAAAAGAACCGTTTGCTCCTGACAGAGGAAGGCAGGAAGCTTTCCGGAGAGCTGCTGCGCGTGGAAAAAGACCTCTACAGCGTCTGCATGGAAGGTATTTCGGACGAGGAACAGAAGCGGATGGAAAAGCTGATGGGCAAAATTCAGGAAAACATGATTCGATTCATGGTGAAAGAAGTGCCGGAGGACGAACCGGGTTTGGAGACAGAGGAAGCGGATGAACGGAAACAATAATCTTGCGCAGTTTACGCGCCTGGTTTATGATAAGGATAAATCATGAATTAAAGTGAGGAATATTATGAATCTGCCGTCCGCGTTTTTGACGCGCATGCAGGAAATGCTGGGAGAGGAATACGAAGCATTTCTGCAGAGCTATGAATCCGGTCATTATCAGTCGCTGCGGCTCAATCCGCGCAAAACGGACCGGGAGGAATTTACAGAAAAATCGCCGTTTCATCTGACGCCGGTCGCATGGGAGAAAAACGGTTTTTATTACAGCGAAGAGGATACACCGGGCAAGCACCCGTATCACGAGGCTGGTGTTTATTATATTCAGGAAGCGAGCGCGATGGCGCCTGTCGGATATCTGGACGTACAACCGGGGGATTATGTGCTGGATCTGTGCGCTGCCCCCGGCGGGAAAAGCACCCAGATCGGTGCTGCGATGCAGGGAAAAGGTATTTTAGTCTGCAATGAGATCCATCCGGCGCGGGCAAAAATTCTTTCGGAAAATGTGGAGCGGATGGGACTGACCAATGCAGTTGTGACGAACGAAAGCCCGGAGAGACTGTCCGCTTATTTCCCGGAATATTTCGATAAAATTTTGGTGGACGCCCCCTGCTCCGGTGAGGGGATGTTCCGAAAGCACGAGGAAGCCTGCAGCGAATGGAGTCCCGAAAACGTGGAGCTGTGTGCAAAGCGGCAGGACAGCGTGCTGGACGAAGCTGCCGCAATGCTGAAAAAAGGCGGCAGGCTGGTATATTCGACCTGTACGTTTGCGCCCCAGGAGGATGAAGGCAGCGTCGCACGGTTCCTTTTGCGGCATCCGGAATTTTCCATAAAAGAGACGCACCGTTATGACGGTATGGAGCCGGGCAGACCGGACTGGGCGGGAACCGAGCCCGTCCCGGACGGAATGGAAAAGACCATTCGTCTCTGGCCCCATAAGCTGCATGGAGAAGGACATTTTCTGGCGGTGCTTGAAAAAACAGGGGAAGTGCCGGAGGGATACCGGGCGCGCAGCCTGTATGGAATCCAGAAAGGAATTGCGCCTAAGGATTTTGCTGCATGGAAAGAATTTGAACGAGAAAGCCTGAAGAAGCAGTTTGATGGAATCTTTTTATTGTTCGGCGACCAGCTTTATCTTGCGCCAAAGGACATGCCGGCTTTAAAAGGCTTAAAGGTGCTGCGTCCGGGACTGCATCTGGGCACGATGAAAAAAGGGCGGTTTGAACCGGCACATGCGCTGGCACTTTCGCTTTCGCCCAAAGATGCAGTGCATTGCTGCAACCTTTCCGGTGACAGCCAGGAGGCAAGGCAGTGGATCAACGGCATGACGCTTTCCAAAGACGGGGAAAAGGGCTGGCAGCTGGTCTGCGTAGATGGATACAGCCTCGGCTGGGGAAAGCTGGCAGGCGGGATTTTAAAAAATCATTATCCCAAAGGGTTGCGCAAAACAATGTGACAGACGTGCTGTCTGTGCAAACCGCCGCAGGCGGAGCAGGACTCTGTTTTACATATGCAGGAACCCCAAAAATGGAGGAAAACATTATGAGATTTACACTGGATTACGATCAGTACGCTGCCCTGGCAAGGCAGACGGCAGCAGAGGGATGTGTTCTTTTAAAAAATGAGAAGGAGGCACTTCCGATCCGAAAAGGAGAGACAGTTTCCGTGTTTGGACGGATTGCCTTTACCTATTATAAAAGCGGAACCGGATCGGGCGGTATGGTAAATGCTCCCTATGTGACAAATATCCTGGACAGCTTAAAGGAATGCAAGGATATTTCTGTCAACGAAGAGCTGGAAGCGGTTTATCAGGACTGGATCCGGGAAAATCCCTTTGATATGGGAGAAGGCTGGGCGCAGGAGCCCTGGAGCCAGAAGGAAATGCCGGTCAGCGAGGCGCTTGCACAGAAAGCTGCGGCATCCTCTGACCTTGCTGTTGTTGTGCTGGGCAGGACAGCAGGCGAGGACATGGACAACAGCGCAGAGCCGGGAAGCTATCTGCTGACAGCAGAGGAGGAGGCGCTGATCAAAACCGTCTGTAGCGCATTCAAACGGACTGCCGTTGTGTTAAACGTCGGCAATATCATCGATATGAAATGGGTGGACCGCTACCAGCCCCAGGCAGTTTTGTATGTATGGCAGGGCGGTCAGGAGGGCGGACACGCGGCGGCAGATATCCTGACCGGTGCAGTGAATCCGTGTGGTAAGCTGAGCGATACGATCGCAGCAGATATTTCGGATTACCCGTCTACGGATCATTTTGGAGATGCTGTATGCAATGTGTATGCAGAGGATATTTACGTTGGCTACCGTTATTTTGAAACCTTTGCAAAGGAAAAAGTAAGCTATCCCTTCGGCTTTGGTCTGTCTTATACGGATTTTTCCGTGGAGGTTTTGAATACAAGAACGGACGGTATGAAAGCAGAACTTACCGTTTTGGTTAAAAACATCGGAAAGACTGCCGGAAAAGAAGTCGTGCAGGTGTATGTCTGCCCGCCTCAGGGAAAGCTTGGCAAGCCTGTCCGGAATCTGAACAGCTTTTACAAGACGCAGCTGCTTACGCCAGGAGAGGGGGAGGAGATAAATCTCGTCGTTTCCCTGGAAAAGAGTGCATCCTATGATGACAGCGGCGTAACCGGGGAGAAATCCTGTTGGGTGCTGGAAGCAGGCGCTTATGGCATCTATGTCGGAACAGATGTCCGCAGCGCGAAAAAGGTTTGCGAGGTGCAGTTAGACGAGTTGCACGTCATTTCCAGACTGGAAGAGGCGCTTGCACCGGTACAGCCATATGAGCGTCTGGTTCCGGTCGAAACGGGCAAAAAGGGCACAGACGGAGAGCCGGTTCTGGAAATCGGAAAACAGGCAGCGCCTCTGCGGAGTGTCGATCTGGCAGAAAGAATCCGGACTGAACGCCCGGAGGCAGAGGCCTGCATCGGCGATCAGGGCTGGAAGTTAGCGGATGTCTGTGATAAAAAGGTGACGCTGGAACAGTTTTTATCCCAGTTATCGGACGAAGATCTGGCATGCCTGGTCCGGGGAGAGGGCATGTGCTCTCCGAAGGCAACACCTGGCATTGCATCTGCATTCGGCGGTGTGACGGATTCCTTAAAGGCATTTGGAATCCCGGTTGCGGGCTGCTCGGATGGACCCTCCGGAATCCGTATGGACTGCGGAACCATCGCCTTTTCCCTGCCAAACGGCACACTGCTTGCCTGCACCTTTAATCCGGAGCTGGTGGAACAGCTTTATGAGATGGAAGGAATGGAGCTGCGCAAGAATCAGATTGACACGCTGCTGGGACCCGGCATGAACATTCATCGCAATCCGTTAAACGGCAGAAACTTTGAATATTTTTCGGAAGACCCCTGTGTGGCAGGTACGATGGCTGCAGCTCAGTTAAAGGGCATGGGAAAATACGGTGTGACCGGAACGATTAAACACTTTGCGGGAAATAACCAGGAATTTAAGCGGCACGATGCAAACGGCGTTGTTTCCGAACGTGCGCTGCGCGAGATCTATTTAAAAGGCTTTGAAATCGCAGTAAAAGAAGGACATGCCTACAGCATTATGTCTACCTACGGACCGATCAACGGAATCTGGACAGCAGGCAGCTACGACCTGCTGACGACGATTTTGCGGAAAGACTGGGGCTACCAGGGCGTAGTAATGACCGACTGGTGGGCGAAGATGAACGAGGAAGGCGAGGAAGGCTCCCAGAGCAATACGATTCCGATGGTGCGCGCCCAGAACGACGTTTACATGGTTGTTTCGGATTCTGCTTCGAACTCTGCAAATGACAACACGATGGAGGGCCTGGCAGATGGACGGCTCACAAGGGGACAGCTGGTCAGAAATGCAAAGAATATCTGTCATTTTCTGATGCGTTCTCCGGTGATGAACCGTTTCTGTGATCGGGAATTTGATGTATGTGAAGAAATTAACAATCCGGCAAAGGATGCGATGGCAGGAAATTTGATCGCAAGCCAGAAAGTAGAAAAAGAGACAAAGCTCGATCTGGCAAAGCTGAGCACCCAGAAGGGCGTGCGCGCCGGGTATCTGCTGGACGTCTCCAAAGCAGGCAGCTATCAGATGATTTTTAAAATGCATTCCGGGGAAAATCCGTTTGCGCAGCTGCCGGTTTCCATCTTTGTCAACGGCGTCCTTCAGCAGACGACGACCTTTAACGGAACCGACAACAAGATCATAGAGCGTGCGGTAACGATAAGCTTTACGGAAAGCGGGGAAAACCAGCTGACGCTGTTCTTTGGCGAGAGCGGGGTTCGCATGGATGAAATCCTTCTGGTGCAGGAATAAAACGGCATACAGGGGCTTTGCGTACGGACTGGAGGAAACGTGAAGAAAGAGAAACAAAAAGACAGAGAGGATAGACAGATCTGCATTGTGTTCGCGACGGCGCTTCTTGCGTGCGCGCTCCTTACCGGCTGCGGTGCTGCGAAGGAGGACAATCTTTCGCAGGGAATTGCGCTGGTTGAGCAGATGGACTATGAGGGCGCGCTGACCTGCTTCGAGGCGGCAGCCCTGAATAAAGAGGATATGCGTCAGGTTTACAGAGGGCAGGGGCTGGCTTACATGGGCATGACGGATTATGAGAATGCAGCGGCGAGCTTTGAAAAGGCGCTGGGGCAGAGCAGCCCGCGTCCGGATGCGATGGATTATGACATCAACTATTATCTGGCGACTGCCTATTATCGGAACGGACAGGTCGACAAAGCGATCCATGTTTATCAGGCAATCACGGATCTGAAGCCCGGGGAAAAGACTGCCTGGTACTTAAAAGGGACCATGGAGCTGGAGCAGGGCAGTACGGACGCTGCGAAAGCCGATTTTGACAAGGCGGTTGAGGCTGCGCCGAACGATTACGACATCCGGATTGATATTTTCTGCAGCTGCAGCAAATACGGACAGGACGATCTTGGAAAATCCTATCTGGAAAATGTTCTGGACGGCGACGGGAAGCGGATTTCGGATTTCGATCTCGGCAGAATCAGCTACTACCTGGGTGATTATGAGCAGGCCCGTACCTCTTTGGAAAAGGCGCAGGAAAACGGCGGTGCGGAAGCAGCGTCCCTGCTCGGTCAGACCTATGAGGCGCTCGGTGACTACAATTATGCGGCGAGTGTCTATAACACCTACCTGCAGAACAAAACGCCGGACGCGTCTTTGTACAATCAGCTCGGGCTTTGCAAATTAAAGGGCGGCGATTATGAAGCGGCGCTTGCAGCGTTCCAGGCGGGTCTGGAAGTAGAGGGCAATACGGCGACGCAGTCGCTGATGTTCAACGAACTGGTAGCGTATGAATACCTTGGGCAGTACGACAAGGCGAAGCTTGCGATGGATCAGTACCTTGCTTTGTATCCGGACGATGAAAAGGCACAGCGGGAAGCGGTATTTCTGCAGACGCGGTAGCCCCACACACGGACAGGACAGTATAGTCGCATGGCTGCTTAGAAAGAAATGTAGGGAATGACTATGGAGAAACGTGTAAAAATCAGAAAAACGGTTTTTGGCGGCGCGATCGCCCGTATCTGCTGTCTGGCGTTGTGCCTTTGTCTCGGATTGTCGATATCGATGACGGCACAGGCAGCATCCGGGAAAAAAGTGACGCCGGTTACGATGGCAGCAGTCGTCGGGGAAGAAAAAACGGTGACGCAGCAGGCGGATAAAACCTCTGCAGCGCTTGGTATTTTACCGGCTGGCACGACAGTCAACGTATGCGGGCAGACCGGCAGCGGGAAAAGTGGCATGTACCAGATTGTCTATGGAAATGCGATCGGCTATATCACACAGGCAGCCTGTCAGTCGATCAGCGTGGATGCGGCGATGACGGCAGCGCTTGCTGCACAGGCGGAAGCGGTGAAACAGCAGGCGGCACAGGCGGAAGCAGCAGCGGCGGCACTGGCAGCGCAGCAGGCGGCACTGGCGCAGCAGGCAGCAGCACAGCAGGCAGCACTGGCACAGGCCCAGGCAGCAGCACAGCAGGCGGCACTGGCCCAGGCCCAGGCGGCCTCCATTCCGGCGGGCAGCGGCAACGTCATCTTCGTCGGGGACTCCCGCACGGGACAGATGGCGAATGCAGTCGGTGGAACGGCAGCATGGCCTGGTACGGCCTTTGTGGCATGCTTTGGAGGTGGCGTGGACTGGCTTTCCACCGCCCAGGCGAAAAAGGACGTCGACCAGTATGTGACGCCCGGCTCAGTGATTATTCTCAATTACGGCGTCAATGATTTATCACGACACAACGATTATATTACGACGATTAACCGATATGCACAGGATTGGATTTCGAAAGGTGCGACGGTGTACTTCGCCTCGGTCGGTCCGGTCGGGGAAAACGAATACGGAAAACGAAACTGGGCGGTAGAATATTTTAACAACCAGTTAAACAACCGGCTGGATGCCAGAATCGGACGACTGAATCTGTATGTGTTTCTGACGGGCAGCGGATATACCACGCAGGCAGACGGACTGCATTATGATGGTGCAACCTACGCAGCGATGTTCCGGTTTTTGATGCAGAGCATTGGAAGAATATGAAACAAAAATACGAACACATTCAGCTTCTGAGGGCGCTTGCCTGTATCGGAGTGTTTATCACCCACCTTGCACCGAGGCTGGGAGCGACGGGAAAAGCCGCGTGGCTTGCCAATCAGGGAGCGGCGGGCGTGTATCTCTTTTTTGTCCTCAGTGGCTATCTCGCCTGCTGTGACAGAAAGCTCCCGACGGCTGGGAAAAAAGAACTGCTGACCTATTATAAAAAACGTCTGGTGCGGATTCTTCCGCTGTATTATGGGGTGATCCTTTATAACATCCTGCTGCACGGGCTGATTTTAAAGGATATTCCGGCAGACCCGCAGGGCCTGTACTGGCTTCGGTATTTTTTCCTGACAAACAGCGTGATCCCTGCGCCGAATGATTTTTGGGGAAACCTGAGCGCAACGTGGACGATCAGCCTGTTTATGGCATTTTATCTGCTTGTGCCGGTCTTTGTGCGCCTGATCCGCGGCTGTACGAGCGCGTTTTTCTGCTATGTACTGGCATTGATTTTGCGGTATTTGTGGGTAAAAACCGGATACGGTGATTACATGATGATTTTTTACTACCTGCATTATTTTCTGCTCGGTATGCTGGTCTGGGAGATCCATCAGGCGGGAAGGCGTATCGGCGCGCAGCTGCTTGTCTATATCGGCATGATTGCGGCAGCAGGTGCGGTTTTGGCCCTTGGCAGGGCGCAGACGGATTCGTTTATTTGGTGGTCGTGGTGCTTTGGCATGTTACTGCTTGCAGGCAGTGGCTTTCGGTTCTGCAGGAAAGGAATCGGCGGTCGGATTTCGGACGCTGTGCTGTGGACGGATTGGTATTCGTATGAGATTTATCTGGTGCATGCCGTAATTTTAGAAGGGCTCGGCATGGTGCGGGTACAGATCGGACTGCCGAACGCAGCGTTTCTGATTCTGGCGCTGCTTCTGACCGGCGCAGGTGCGGTACTTTCCAAAAAACTGATCGAAGACCCCATCGCCGGACTTGTTGCCCGAAGCAGAATGTGATACCATAGCAGAAGCTTGGAAAAACTGACGCAAGCCAGGAAAACAAAAAGGAGAAAAAGATATGATTGACCAGTTAATTGCAAATATCAAAAAGACAAATGCTCCAATCGTTGTCGGACTGGACCCGATGATGAAATTTATTCCGGAGCAGATTCAGAAAGCTGCTTTTGCGGAATACGGCGAGACGTTAAAGGGCGCTGCAGAAGCGATCTGGCAGTACAATAAGGGCATCGTGGATGCAGTAGCGGATCTGATTCCGGCAGTAAAGCCGCAGATCGCCATGTATGAGCAGTTCGGCGTAGCAGGTCTGATCGCATTCCAGAAGACCGTCGCATACTGCAAAGAGAAAGGTCTGGTTGTCATCGGCGATGTAAAACGCGGCGATATCGGTTCCACTTCTGAGGCTTATGCGGTTGCCCATCTCGGAAAAGTAGTAGTGGGAGAAAAGAGCTATGCACCCTTTGACGAGGATTTTGCAACGGTGAATCCGTATCTGGGTTCCGACGGCATCAATCCGTTCATAAAAGTCTGCAAAGAAGAAAAGAAGGGCATTTTTGTGCTGGTAAAAACTTCCAACCCCAGCAGTGGTGAGTTCCAGGATCGTCTGGTGGACGGCAGACCGTTGTATGAAATCGTCGGTGAAAAGGTTGCCGAATGGGGCAGCGAGTGCATGGGCAGCGAATATAGCAATGTTGGTGCGGTTGTTGGCGCAACCTATCCTGAAATGGGCAAGGCGCTGCGCAAGGTGATGCCGAAGTCCTACATTCTCGTGCCCGGCTACGGCGCACAGGGCGGCAAGGGCGCTGATCTGGTGCACTTTTTCAATGAAGACGGACTTGGCGCGATTGTCAACTCTTCCCGCGGCATTATTGCAGCATATCAGCAGGAAAAATATGCACAGTTTGGTGCGGCTAACTATGCAGACGCATCCAGACAGGCGGTTATCGATATGAGAGAAGATATCGCACAGGCGCTGCAGGGACGCAAATAAAAATTACCCTTCGCAGGCGGGAACGGTTGTCCGGAAGGTCAATCAGAATATAGAAAAAATCGGGTGGAAGCTGTCAGGTGTCTGGCGCTTCCGCCTTTTTTCGTGCAGGAAACAGCGTCTCTATAGAAAAACGCTCCGAGAGGACCATAAGCGGTGGAGAGGAAGGAGGTCGCCAGGCGGTGGCGTTTATCGTGAGAATAGAGCACACGGGGATGGACAAGTCAAAAAAAACGCAATATAATAAATGAAATGTAGTAACTGTTCGGTAGGTCAGCGCGTAACTGTGAAGGTACGGAACAGTTACGAAATGTAATAGATTGTAACGGGGAAGAAAAAGAATGGATCAGAAAATCAGCATAACAAAAGAACAGGTTCAGGAAGAAATGAAATGTTTCCGCAGGCTTTTTCCGATCGTGAGGCTCCTGGACGGGGAAAAGCTGTTGCGAAGAAACGATGGCATGGAAGCAGAACCGTTGGAGACCGATGCACCGGAAGTCTGCCATTGTTATGATCTGTGGAAACACTCGGCTCCCTGTAAGTATTGCATTGCACTGGAGGCAGTCAGAAGCAGAAAAGAAAAGTGCAAGCTGGAGATTATGGAGAACGACATCTATCAGGTGATCGCAAGATATCTGGAAATAGATGGAAAGCCTTACGTGATGGAGCTGGTGCACCGTCTGGATGAGGATGCGCTGACGGATCTGGAGGAAAAGCAATACCTGATTGATCAGCTGACAGGCTATAACGAGAAGCTCTATCGAGACGTGCTGACAGGTGTACTCAACCGCCGTTATTACGAAGAAAAAATCAAAAATATGCGGGGCCCTGTGGGCATTGCCATGATGGATCTGGATAATTTTAAATATTATAACGATTCCTACGGACACAATGTGGGGGATCTTGCACTTAATAGCGCTGTGAAAGTGATCTTATCCCATATCCGAAAAACAGATGTTCTGATCCGCTACGGTGGGGACGAATTTTTGCTGATACTGCCCGGAATCCGGAAGGACGCCTTTGACAAAAAGCTCAACCAGATCCAGAAACAGCTTCATCAGACCACGGTGGAGGGCTATCCGGGTATCTCCCTTTCTGTAAGCATCGGAGGAGTAACGACGGTAGAAGAAACTGTGGGGACTGCCTTGGAGCGTGCGGATCGGCTGATGTATCAGGCAAAGAAGCATAGAAATCAGGTTGTGACAGAAAGCAGTACGGAGGGAATCCGTCAGGAGGTCGGAGAAAGGCTGGAACGGGACCGCAGCAGAGAGCTTGTTCTCATTGTGGATGATGCCGAGATCAACCGGGAGATTCTCTTCGAAATGCTCAAGGATAGGTTTGACATTATAGAAGCATCCAGCGGCGAAGAGTGTCTGGAGCTGCTGCATCAATACGGGACAGAAATATCGATCGTTTTACTGGATTTCATCATGTCGGGAATAGACGGACTCGGTGTTTTGAATGTGATGAATAAAGAACATCTCATCGAAGATATTCCGGTCATCATGATTTCCAGCGAAGACTCGGCTCTGCATATCCGCCAGGCATACGAAATGGGCGTATCAGACTATATCAGCAGACCCTTTGATACAAACGTCGTCCGCCAACGGGTATATAATACCATCAAGTTGTATGCAAAGCAGCGCAAGCTGATCGATCTGGTTGCAGGCCAGATGCAGGAAAAAGAGAAAAACAACCAGATTATGGTCAATATCCTGAGTCATATCGTAGAATGCCGAAACGGAGAGAGCGGACAGCATGTCCGGAATATCGGAATACTGACGAAGCTTCTTTTGAAAAAGCTGATGCAGAAAACGAATCGATACCAGATGACATGGGGAGACTTAAACCGGATCGCCCTGGCGTCGGCACTTCATGATATCGGCAAAATCGGCATTGAGGAAGCAATCTTAAATAAGCCCGGAAAGCTGACGCAGGAAGAATACGAAGAAATGAAAAAGCATACCGTAATCGGGTGGTCAATGCTGAAAAATCTGAAACAGTATCAGGAGGAACCGCTGGTACGGATGGCAGAACAGATCTGTCGCTGGCATCACGAGCGCTACGACGGAAAAGGCTATCCGGACGGCTTAAAGGGGGACGAGATCCCGATTTCCGCACAGGTGGTTTCCCTTGCAGATGTATATGATGCACTGACCAACGAGCGTGTATACAAAAAGGCAATTCCACATGAAAAGGCCATCGAAATGATCGTCGCAGGAGAATGCGGACAGTTCAATCCGATGCTGATAGAATATCTGCTGGAGATAAAGGAGGATATCCCGATTCAGCTGATGAATGCGGAGTACAGAAATAGCTGGACACCTCTGGATGTGTGGGGGGGGGTAACGCCCTCATGGCGCGTTTGAAGGTGGAAGAATAGAGGATAAGGGAAAAGGAGAAAAGAAGATGACAGTCAGAGAATGCTATGAAAAAATCGGATCTGATTTTGACAAAGTGCTGGAACGTATGGGCAGCGAAGCACTGGTAAAACGGTTTGCAATAAAATTCCTGGAGGATAAAAGCTTTGAGGAGCTGACCGAGTCCCTGAAAGAAAAGGACGGAGAGTGCGCATTCCGCGCCGCACACACCTTAAAGGGCGTCTGCGCCAATCTTGGGCTGGACAGATTATACGAAGCAGACAGCGAGCTGACCGAAAAGCTGCGCGGACGTCAGACCGAGGGCAGCGAGGAGTTGTATCAGAAAGTGGCAGAAGTGTACGAAACCACAGTAACCGTGCTGAAGGAGCTGGAAAATTTCTGAAAATCTTTACAGATAGTGAAGATTGATCTAAAATAATGGGGAGAAATCTAAAATAGCGGGGAACAGAAGAAGAAATATGCGTCTCAGGGGAAGAGATGCAGCAGAATCAGAGGATGCGAGGTAGTTGGGGAATGCATGTTAAGATTCTGTTAAGGAAAAGTGAGAACGATATCACAAAGGGGACATTCTTCTTCTGAAAAAATACAAAGGAAAGGGAAGACACAGATGAAAATTGCAATGATAGGACATAAAGATTTCCCTTCTCGCTCCGGAGGCGTAGAGGTGGTAGTTTATGAACTTTCCACCAGACTTGCAGCCAGAGGACATGAGGTAACCGTGTACAACAGAGGCAGGCAAAAGGGACATAATGTTTATCAGGAACGAAATGTCAGGGTCAAGCGGATTTTTACATTTAAAAAGCAGATTTTGAATGCCATGGTCTATTCTTTTCTGGCGACATTTGATACAATATTCCATGATTTTGATGTCATCCATTATCATGCGATCGGACCCTCCGTTCCATTGTTTCTTGCAAAGCTGTTTGGCAAGCATACGGTATGCACGGTGCATGGCCTGAACTGGAGAAGTGATAAGTGGGGGGGATTCGCTTCCTTCTATCTTCGTCTGGGAGAAAAAGTTGCCGCCCGTTTTGCAGATGAAGTGATTGTCCTTTCGGAAGAAGAAAAAGAGTACTTTATGAAAAAGTATAAGCGGGACTCTATTCTTATCCACAATGCGGTAGAACGGATCGCACCGGTTCCCTGTAATGTCATCCGGGAAAAATATGGCCTGGAAAAAGACAGCTATATTCTGTATGTCGGACGGATCTCTCCGGAAAAAGGACCGCAGGATTTGCTGGAGGCGTATCAGAAGCTCCGGATGCAGGAACGATTGGTGTTGGCAGGTCCGATCCCGGAAACGGAATTTGGAAAAGAAATGATCCGCAAAATCGATGCAGACCCGAGGGTGATCCGTACCGGACTGGTGCAGGGACAAGAGCTCGCCGAGCTGTTTTCCAACTGCAGGTTGTTTGTCCTTCCGAGTCATACCGAGGGACTTTCCCTTGCCCTTCTGGAGGCAATGTCCTGCGGCGGAAGATGTCTGGTCAGCGATATTCCGGCAAATACGGTGATCACCGGACAATACGGGGCAGAGTTTGAGGCAGAGAATAGGGATTCGCTGGCGGCTGCTCTTTCGAAGGAATTGACAACTCCAAAGGACGAAGTACTGCTGAAGCAGGAAATGGAATATGTCAAAGAAAATTTTGATTATGATGCAGTGATCGAATGGCATGAAGATGTTTACAAATGTGCTCTGAACAGAAAAAATGAGAAGCGTTGGGAGCAAAATTGCTGATGAAGAAACAGGATGTGCAGATTTCAATAATTGTACCGATTTATAAGGTGGAAAAATATCTTGTCCGGTGTGTAGAGTCACTCATGGCGCAGGATTTTTCGTCGTTGGAAATTATTCTTGTAGAGGACGGCAGCCCTGACCGGTGCGGAGAAATTTGTGACAATTATGCAAAAAAAGATACACGGATTACCGCTTATCATAAACCAAACGGCGGCTTGTCGGATGCCCGCAACTACGGACTGGAGCGGGCCCATGGGGAATATGTCTTATTTGTAGACAGCGATGACTATCTGGAGCCCGGGGCCTGTGCCAGCTTATGGAAGGAAGCAAGGGCAGGCTTTGCAGATATCATCTTCTCCAAAATGGCACTGGAGAAACCCTCTGTTGGGATGGCACGGTTTGAAAAGGTGGCAGAGGATCGTTTTCAGTATCATCGTATCTATAGCGGCCCGGCATATCTGATGGGATGTCTGGAGGGTGGCGCCCTTCGGGTAGAAGTGATCCGGGCCATGTTTCGACGGGATTTTCTTGTCAGAAATGACCTGTATTTTGAGTACGGTATTTTACATGAAGATGAAGAATTTACACCGAGAGCATTGTTAAAAGCGGAACGGGTCGTGTTGACAGATTGTGTCTATTATCATTATGATAATTCCAGAGGGGATTCCATTATGAATTCCACAGCCCTGAACGAAAAAAAAATTACGGACAGGGTGAAGATCTACGATGCACTGAGAAAGCTTTATAAAACAGTAAAGCCCCGGAAGCTGCGCAGACTTCTGGAAGATGATTTGTCCTGGAAATATATCGATTGCTATTGTGCCAGTGAACCAAAGAGCAGAAAAAAGCTTGGTGTAAAGAGAACGGTTGTATTAAAATGTGCCTATAAAGCCAGACGCAGAGCAAAGGCTCTTGCCTTTGCACTTGCACCGAACCGTTATGCAAACCGGATGCGGGAACAGGCACTGATCCGTAAGGTACATCAGAGAAGAAGCAGCAGTACAGCTTTGCCCATAGAGAGAGAACCTGCAAAAAACAGAAAACATACGGAAAAGAAAGCTGGAAAAAACAGATTAAAAAAAAGAATGACGTTTCTGGCGAAGGTTCTTTTTTTGATCCTGCTTGTAGCAGGCGGACTTGCCAAAAATATTTCCGATAACCGGACGAATTATACGGCGGAATTTTATCAGGTCAGCTCCCGAAAGCTGACACACAGTATTCGGGTAGCTTTTCTGACAGATGTGCATTTGCGGGAATACGGAAAGGATAATGGCGATCTTGTAGAGGATATAGAAAATCTTTCACCGGATCTGATCCTGCTTGGCGGAGACCTTGTAACGGATACTGTGGATGCTTATGACAATATGATTTCCCTTTGCCGCAAGCTGTCAGAGCTGGCACCGGTATGCGGTGTGCTGGGCAACCATGAGGATGTGAAGATTTATCACCAGGGAGATGAGGAACTGGTAAAACGCTTCGAAGATGCAGGGGTGAAAATCCTGCGGAACGAAGAAGCGTCCTATTCCCTGTATGACAATACGGTCAGTGTGATTGGTATAGAAGGAAAACCGGAAGATTTTGCAAGCTATGGAGCGAAAGAGTGTATGGAGGCGCAGGAATCAGAGAACCAATATGATCTGCGCATCTGTATTGCACATGTGCCTACGTATTTCCCGGAGGAGCTGGAAAATTACAGCTTCGACCTTGGACTTGCAGGACATACCCACGGCGGAATTGTCCGTTTGCCGAAGCTGGGCGCTCTTTATTCTGCGGAAGAGGGACTGTTCCCGGAGTATGGAGGAGGCGTCTATACCCTTGACAACAAAGCAACGCTGATTGTCAGCCGTGGACTGGGAGATTCCGGCAAATGGCCGAGGATCAATAATGTTCCGGAGCTTTCGGTGATCGATATTAACTAAACCTTCCAATGCCGTAAGTAGGATAGTGCAATGAAAGAAATTAAAGGAAAAGTGAAAAGAGCAGTTCAGATACTGTGGGAAAACAAATATCGGATGGCATATTATATGCTGATTTTGTGCATTTTGTTTGGAAGCATTCATTATGTGGAAAGCGGCATTTGGTCCAGCGCGAATATTTCATTTAATTATTCAGAGGCATCTCTGGGCTTAAGCCCGAATAAAACCCGTTTTAACGCCTATGAAATCGTTTCAGAGGAGGTTATGCAGCGTGCCATCGAAAAAGTTGGTTTGCAGGGAAGCATTTCGGCATCTGAGCTTGCCGGCCATGTCTTCATTACTCCGGAAGGAACGGGGCATGTGGGCGGAAGTGACGATTACATCAGCACATCCTATAATATCAATCTCAATGCAGACGGACTGGCGCTGAAAAATCGGACAACCATCAGTCTGCTGAAAAGTATCTGTGAAGCATACCGTGAGTTTTTTCAGGAAAACTACTGCGACAATCAGGACATGTTAAAGGAAAAACTCGAAGTTACAACAGATTGTGAGCCCTATCTGCGTCTGAATGAGCTGGAGCTTAGGGCAGAATGTATCATGCGGTATTTAAATGCGCGTCTGAGTGAAAATAAGAGCTATGTCGATACTGAAAATCCGGATTCGTCTACCAATAACTTCACGACGCTGAGCAAGCAGATCAATAATATTGTGGATTATGATATTCCGAATGTGAAGGCCTACGTGATCGAAGGAGGGATTGCAAAGGATGCTTCCCTGCTGATCAGCATTCTGGAGTACAAAAACAAAATCGACGATATTGCCGCACAGAAGGAAATGGCATATTATGATGCCAACAAAAACGGAATTTCCGTATATGAAAAGTCCATGACATCCGTTGTCATGATCCCGACGACAGATGAGATGGAAGAATATTACATGTCCCGGACAAAGACTGCAATGGACAATATGGCACGTTCTGCGGACAGCTCGCTGCAGGCAGCGACGGATTATCAGTCGGAAATCGTGGATACCGGTTATGTAGTGGAGAAGATGCAGACGGTTACCGATGATGCAGGGCGTCTGAAGGAAGCACAGGATATGATCAACAAGCTGGAAAGCGGAATCAATGAGATTTCGGATCAGCTGTTTATATTGGATAAGGCATATATCAGATACAAGTCACAGAACTATGTCTCTTTTACTTATAATAATGCGTCCCTTGTTCAACGAATTAACGTAAAAAAGACAGGAATGAAAGCTGCAGCAGTTCTGGCGTTTATGGTGGGCTTGAATTCTCTGAGGAAAGTCAGGAAGAACAGAAAGGGCATAAAGAAAAGTGAAAAAGTTTGAGATTTTGCGATATCTGAAACGTTTCAGTATGCTGATTTTTTTGCTGACGATGGCAGGGGCGGCAATGATTTACCTGTATGCGCAGGGAAAGCAGCAATATACAGCATCTGTTGTTTTGAAGTACACAAATGACGGCGTAAAGGACGGCTATGCCCCGGACGGTTCTGAGCTGGATGTGAATGAAATCTATTCCTCTACCGTAATTGCACAGGCGATGGATTCCCTTGGAGCATCCGGAAGACTGACGACAGTACGATCGAACTGCAGCGTTACACCGATTATTTCAGAGGAACAGGAGAAGATTAACGATGCACTGATCGAAAAGGGAGAAGAAGTCACCTATTTTCCGGATACTTATAAGGTGAGTCTGGTGGTGGATGGAAAGCTGGGCGGCAGTTATGCACGCAATATGCTGGATGCGATCATGCAGAGCTACTGTACCTATTATACGGAAAAATATGTGGAGCAGAAGCTGTCCCTGAATCCGTCCAGGAATCTTCTGGATAACGGTTATGATTATTATGAATGTGTCCGTATCCTCGAAAACGATACCAACGATATGCATGATTTCCTGCTGGCAAAGCGGGAAAGCTACCCGAACTTCAGATCCTCCCAGACAGGCTATACGTACAAAGATCTCTGTGCGATTTATTCTGAACTGAAAAAATATGAGATCCCGAAGCTGTATGCATATGTTCTGGATGGACCGCAGATACGGGATGGTAAGATCCTGCAGGAATTTATTGCTAACAGTATTGCGGATTCCCAGAACAGTGAAGCGGTTGGAGCACAGCAGCGCAGCGAGATCGAAAGGCTGATCGCTTCCTATGTGGAAAAAAATGCCGGAATTCTGAAGAGCTATTTTACAGAGGGCGGAGATAATGTTTCGTCTAATTATATTCTGGGAACCATCGAGGATGCAGGAGCCGGTGAAAAGGCGATCACAACCTACGATAACCTGATCCTTGAGCTGGTCGGAATTGATAAGACCATCGCGGCAGACAAGATCGACCGTCAGTTTCTGGAAGAGACCCTGACGGCATTTCAGAATGTGTCCTTTGGCGGAACAGAAGAAGAGCATGCAAAAATGGAGCAGATGATCAATGATTATGAGAACGAGCTCCAGGAATATTACGAAATCGTCAATACCAGCAGTAAGGAACTGAACCTGTATATCAGTGCGGATTATCTGAAAATGGTCAGCTCTGTCCGCGTAGCGCCTTCGATCAATATCAAGCTCTATATTATGCTCGCGCTGGTATTGTTTTTCGTGATCGGCTGCTGCGGAGCAGTCCTTTTGGGACGACTGTCGGATATCGTGGACTATCTGTTGTATGTCGACAAGAAGACAGGACTGCCGAACCGGGAAAAGTTAAATATTTATATTGGAGAAATGGCGGGAAAGGTTCTGCCGGAAGCTTTCACCTGCTTTACTTTGAATCTGGATAATCTGTCCGAACTGACAAAGCGGTTTGGATATACCGTAGGCGATGGCGTGTTAAAGGATTTCGCCGGACTGGTACAGCTGATGGGAGATACGGAAGGCATGAGAGGATATAATGGAGTTGGCCGCTTTGTTGTATTTTTTGAAGAGTGCAGCAGCAAAAAGGCAGCAGCCATGATCCGGATCCTGGACAATCAGGTAGAGGAATATAACAGCTTAAATCCGGAATATCCGATCCGCTATACGGCGGCGTGGGCAACGACAGAAGAAACAGATACTTATGAAATCCGAGAGCTGCTGCGCCTTTCACAGAAAAAATGGAAGCAGATGGAGAAAGAAAAAAAGGATAAGACAGAGGAGGAAACGTGAAGGATAGACGTTTTCATTATGTTGATGCAGCCAGGGGTATTGCGGTGCTCCTGGTTATCTATGGTCATACCTTTCGGGAGAGTATGCGGGCAGCCTATGCGTGGTGCGATTTTTCCTATGCGCTGGTGTATCGGTTCCACGTCTCGCTGCTGTTTCTGCTCTCCGGTTTTGGGTACGCCCTGACGCTTGAAAAAAATAAAACCCTGACGGAGTGGCGTTATTTGGGAAAAAAAGCAAAAGCTCTTTTGTTGCCGTGGTTTTCCTATTCCGTCCTGATTTATGTGATGTTTGTCGCTGCGCAGCTTTTTGCACCGTGCAGGGCGCTTTTGGAAAATACTGCCTATCAGAAAATTTCCCCGGCAAAATACCTGGCTGCGATGCTGAAAAATGAAAATCCTTACAGCTTTCATCTTTGGTATCTGCAGACCCTGTTTTTATTTACAGCAGTCACTTTTTTGAAGGATAAGTTTCTTTCAGAGAAGTATGCCAGAAGGGCAGCAATACTTCTGATTCTGGCACTGCCGGCATTTTATACGTTGTTTTGCAGGGATTGGGTATGGGTTTTCAAGGGATTTTTCCAGAAATATCTCTTTTTCCTGCTCGGGACGCTGCTTGTACGGGAAAATGTGGAAAAAAAGGCTGGAATTCTGGCAGCAGTGGGAGCGTGCAGTTTCGCAGTGCTGGTGCTGGAAATTTGCTTTTTGCCGGTAGAGATTTATGACAATCCTTATATAGATCTAGGGATGTCCTATGTGGATAATGCGATTACGGTCGGCATCTGCCTGGGAATTTTGGCAGTATGTATTCTGTGGAACCGGTACCTGGGACGCCTTGCGCAGTTTGGCAGAAATACGATGCGGTACTATCTGTATCATCAGCCGTTTTGCTGTGCCCTGCTGGGGATGCTTCTGTATGAGAAGCTGCATTTTTCTGCTGTGGCAACGGTTGCAGCCTGTATGGTAAGTGCGATTGCACTGCCCTGGCTGTTCGGAAAGCTGATCAGGCTTTGCCGACTGGATGACATTTTCAAGAAAATCGGTCTTCCGGCGTAACAGACAGGAAAGAGGAAAGGAAAACGATGGTGCGATGAGCGGAGCGGAAACAACGACAAGCAGTGAAAAAAATAAACGGGTAATCCTGAATATTATAACGGCAATTGGATATCAGGTTGTCATTGCGGTGTTTGGTCTGGTACTTCCCAGACTGTATCTGGTTAATTTTGGCTCAGAGGTAAATGGACTCAACAGCACCATAAAAAATATTTTTGCATATCTGTCCCTTCTGGAGGCGGGGGTTGGACTCTCGGCACAGTATTCCCTGTATGGACCTGTAGCAAAGGGCGATACCGGGAGCATCAATGGGATTTTGTCTGCAACACGCAGGTTTTACCTGAAGACGAGCGTGGCATATACTGCGATTACAGTTGGATTTGCGCTGTTATATCCGCTGATTATAAAAACGGAGCTGGATTATTTTACGGTCTGCTGCATCATCCTGCTGTATGGTGTGCCTGGAATCGTACTGTTTTCGCTGCGGGGAAAGTACAATGCATTTCTTGAGGTAGAGGGAAAGAAATATGTCGTGACATCCCTGGCGATGGTCACAATGGTCATTTCCAATCTGTTAAAGCTGATTTTTCTGATGATTTCTGACAATCTGCTTCTGATCCAGGCCACCTACTGTGTACCTTCGATCGTTCAGGTTGTTTTTATCATCTTTTATGTGCGGAAGCATTATCGGTGGATCGACTGGAAGGCAGAGCCGGATCACAGTGCTCTGGCCCAGAAAAACTCTGTTCTGATCCATCAGATTTCTTCCTGTTTATTTTCCAATACGGATACGGTTATTATTTCTTTTATGTGCGGAATGAATTATGCCAGCGTATATGCGGTATTTTCGCTGTTTTTTGCAAATTTCCAACAGCTGATTACGGCATTTTCCAATGGAGTGACGTTTCGGTTCGGACAGTTGTATCATAGCAGCCGAGAGCAGTTTGAACGGGCGTTTGAATGGTATGAATCCCTGTATTATATGTTTGTGTTCTGGGTCTATACGGTGATTACGGCATTTTTGATGCCCATCATCCGTCTGTATACCAGCGGAATAGCGGATGCGTCGATCTATGACAGCAAGAAGATGCTGCTTTTGTTTGCGGCATGGTCGATCCTGTCCTGTGTGGAAATGCCGCTGATCCAGCTGCAATCCATCGCCGGAAAATTTGATGACACGAAAGGACAGGCTGTCCGGGAAATGGTCATCAATATCCTGGTCTCATTGATCTTGACCTGGCGGATCGGAATTGCAGGCTGTCTGATAGGAACCCTGGCTGCACTTACCTATCGGACCATAGCGCTTTCCCGGTACATGTTCGGTAATGTCCGTCCGGGAAATGCAAAACGGAGCATAAAAAAGGTCGCAGTCAATGCGGCAGTTGCAGCAGTCGTGTTATGGATACTCGGGCTGGACGGCTGCAGGGCGGTCAATTACTTTTATGTTGCGGGAATTGCAGTATTAAATTCCCTGTGGATTGCGGCACTCTATCTCCTGGTGAATGTTTTAACAAATTTAGAGGAATCTAAAGACCTGTGGAAAGAATGGAACAGGTGGCTGAAAATGCGATCCAAGAGGTGACAGACTGATAAGGAGTTTGCGGTTGCGTACTTTATCTGAAATTATCGTAAAAAAAGACTACACAGCGAAGCAAAAGCCACGCCCCTTTTTGGATCAGAACAATCCGGTTATCCAGAAAGGGCTGCGGCTCTGCTTTATTTTTCTGTTGACAGCCGCAGGTCTGGGAGAATGGAAAACGTTAAACACTATGCTTGGCGGTCTGCCGAAGGCGATCACAGCCGGTATCATTTGTATGACTATAGCATATGCGATCATTTTTCCGGATCTGAAACGCTTCAAACAGCTGAAAGGACCTACGCTGTTTTACATGTCCCTGATCACAGCTCTGCTTTTGTGGTCCATGGTGATCTGGATTTTGAATTTTATGAATCTCTCCTCCATGATTCGGGGCTGTTCCAAAGTGATCTTCCAGAGCATTGCAATTTTGACGGCTGTTTCCGGTGTGTACCTGTTTGGGTCAGAAGCAGTGGATCTGTTTGCAGTCTCCATGTGCCTGGCAAACGGTGCGATCATGGTATTGGAGATTCCATCCTTTGGTATTGCAGCGAGCGTACAGTCCCTGATCACCTGTCTGGTGACCTTCGGCGAAGCAGAGGGCTACGCAAGAAATCTGGAGATCCATGATATTACCTTTGTTTTCGGACAGCTGGTGCTCTATTATGTGGTGTTTGCACCGAAAGATACACGCAGGGAAAGAAAAAAGCGCTGGCGGATGATCTTACTGTGTACCTTTTTCTTTCTGGTCGGAATGAAGCGGATCGCCATTCCGGCAGTCGTTCTTTTCGTTGTGTATTCGTTTTTTTTGAAAAATAAAAAGTTTTTAAAGCCCTTTCTGATCCTACAGGGTCTTTTGTGGGTTGCGTTCTTTTTCCTGTATATTTACGGGGTTCGGACGGGAGAAGTGTCAAAGATTATGAATATGGTCGGAATCGACATGATGGGGCGTGATTATTTGTGGCAGCTTGTCGGAGAGCATTATGATTTTTCCATCGGCTATATGGGACACGGTTTTGAATATGTGGATTCGATCGTTGCAAACTGGTACAGCTCCGGTCTGATCAACCATCCCTATCCATTTCACAATGATATTTTGAAAGTATTTGTGGAAATGGGTTTCCTGGGCTTTGTATTGTGGTCCGGCATCCAGTATGTGATAGGTCCGATTTTCTGGACGAAGTATGCGGATAACAACACGGCGCTTTTGTACATGGCGGATCTTGGATATATGACGATCACTTATCTGACGGATAATACGGCATTTTATTTCTGGAGCACGATGGCGCTTCGGATTATTGTGCTTTCTTATGCTGAAAAACGGCATCAGCCGCCCAAGAAGGAGATCTGGAAGCCCAAAAGCAGGGCGGAAATGCAGGAACAGATCCGAAGCATGATGCAGGAGGGATAAAGAGGAGGAGAAAACCAAATGAAGACACCAGGGATTTCCTTTGTGATTCCGGTTTACAATATGGAGCGCTATCTGCCCCGGGTCATCCAATGTCTGAAAGCACAGACAATGCCCGGGTTCGAGGCGATTTTCGTCAATGACGGTTCCAGGGACAACAGCCTTGCGATCTGTAAGAGCGCTGCGTCAGAGGATCCGCGGTTTCGGATCATCGATCAGCCCAACAAAGGTGTGGCAAAGGCGCGGAATGCAGCGCTGGATGCAGCGCGGGGCGAATATGTCTGTTTTCTGGACCCGGACGACTGGGTGGAGCCTGACATGGCAAAGGTGTTATATGAGGCTGCAAAAAAGGAAAACGCAGATATCGTGATGTTTGGAATTTACAATGATTATTACGATAAGAACGGCAACTGTGTGAAGACGTTGATCGATGGTCCTGCGCTTTGCGGCGTATATCGGGGAAAACCGTTTCAGGAGCATTTTGATGTGCTGGCATCCTACTATCTGGTCGCCACGAAAATGCTGCGCAGGGCGTGTATTGAAGCAGAACATCTGAGATTCCCGGAGCGGACACTCGGGGAGGATGGTCTGTTTTATGTAGCGTTTATGCGGCAGAATCCGTCCTGCCTGGTAGCGATCCAAAAGCCTCTGTATCATTACACGTTTGCGCGCAGCGCGTCACTTTCCAACTCCTGGCATCCGGAGCGGCTGCAGGACAATTTTTATTTAAGCGATGCGGTCTGGAGCGTGGTAGAGGACTGGGGGCTGCAGGACAGCGAAATGCATCGGAAGAAAGCCTGCTACTGTACGGTGCGCGATTTGCAGCTCGGCATTAAAAATGTCTGCAGCGGTCCTTTGTCTGCCAAAGAGCGGACAGCCTGGCTGCAAAAAACGGTGAAGCTGCCGCGGGTGGAAAACGCAATAAAAAATACTGCAGTAAAGAGCTTTCACAGCAGAAATGACCGGATTAAGCTGCTTTTATTAAAGCTCCATCAGTATAGGGCGGTGATCTGGCTTTCCAGTCAGAGACACCGTTGACAGGCAAACCGGAAAAAGGATGAGAGGAAACATGAGAAAAGTTGTAAGAGCGCTGTGTTATCTGAAGGAACTATGCCTGATGGCCTTTTTTAAGCTGTTTGGTGTAGTCTGCAGGTGCTGCAGTGCCAAATATCGGGAGCTGTGGCTGGTATGTGAGCGCGGAAACGATGCGCGGGATAACGGTTACTGGTTTTACCGGTATTTAAAAGAAAAGCATCCGGAAATCAATGCGCGTTATGTGATCGAGACAGACAGTGCTGACCGGGCGAAAATCGAGGCGTTGGGAGGAATGGTTCCGAGAGGGAGCTTTTCTCATTATCTGGCGTATTATTGCGCGGATTTTTTGATTGGCACCCATGTACAGCCCTGTGCGCCGGATCTGATTTTATTTTATCATCTTGCAGGAAAAGGAATCCGGGCGAGGGGAAAACAGGTTTTTTTGCAGCATGGCATCATTAAGGATGAAATGGAATGGCTGCACCGTAAAAATATGTATATGGATCTGTTTGTCTGCGGAGCGAAGCCGGAATATGAATACATCCGCGATACGTTCGGATATCCGGAACACGTGCCGCAGTATGTGGGGCTGGCGCGGTTTGATAATTTGATCCGGGCAGAGGGCAAAGAGAAGATGATTCTTGTTATGCCGACCTGGCGCGGTTCCCATTATCCGACCGGGGAGGCGTTTCGAAAAACAGCGTATTATGAGCACTTCCAGTCTTTATTATGCTGTAAGGAACTGGAGCAACTTTTGGAACAGCAGGATTATCGGCTCGTTTTTTATCCCCATATCGAAATGCAGAAGGAGAGCCGGATGTTTGAATCGGGATCGGACCGGATCACAATCGTATCGAAGGAGACCCATGATGTGCAGAAACTTCTGATGGACTGTGCACTCCTGGTGACGGATTATTCCAGTGTCTTTTTTGATGTGGCGTTTTTGCGTAAGCCTGTTGTGTATTATCAGTTTGACGAAGAGGAGTTTCGTAAATATCATTATCAGAAGGGATATTTCGATTTCCGAAGGGACGGGTTTGGACCGGTATGTACGACACAGGAAGCGCTGCTGGAGGCCCTGACGGAAAGCTTTGAAAACGGCATGGAGATGCAGACAGAATACGCGCAGCGTACAGAGCGGTTTTTCCCGCTGCATGACGGAAATAACTGCCGGCGGACGTTTGAAGCGATTGCAAGGCTGAAGGAAAGGAATAAAAAACATGCTGCGGAATCAGAGAGCTTATCAGTTAATTTATGACTGGACGAAAAACCGCTGCGCCGCTGCAGTCGGCGCGTGGAGCGGAAGAATGGTCGGACGGGCCGCTGTCGGTCTGCTTGGATGCTTAAAAAAAGAACGAATGAGCGAGGATGCGCTTTTGCAGGCGGCAGAGATGGCGAAAAAATGCTATCTCAGACCGGCAGCAGATACAGATGGCTGGCAGGCACTGCAGCCCTTTGGGCAGACGGAAGTCCTTGTTTCCGTCATCGTTCCGGTGCATAACGGGGAGAAGGATTTAAAGCAGTGTCTGAACAGCATTCTGGCGCAGGAGTGCGGCAGTACAGTGGAAATTATTGCAGTCAACGACAATTCTACAGACAGCAGTAGCGATATCCTGGAGGAATATGCAAACTGGGGAGAAGTCAGAATGGTTGAGCTGACGAAAGAAACCGGTGGAAGTGCAGCGAAGGCACGCAATGCCGGGATTTTGCAGGCAAAAGGAGAATATCTTCTGTTTGTGGATTGTGACGATGTACTGTTGCCGGGAGCGATTCCGGCGCTTTTGCAGAAAGCGCAGCAGACCGGTGCGGATATCGTGCAGGGCGGCTGGCAGTATCTGGATGGAGACGGGGAATTTGGGGCGGCACAGCGGTTTGCAGAACATATTTATGAAAAACGCACGGCATATGACTGTCTGGATTTGCCGGGGACTCCGTGGGCGAAGCTGTATCGTCGGCGCCTGTTTGATGAGATCCGGTTTCCGGCAGGATATACCTGCTTTGAGGATGCGGTCATCCATTTTCTGATTTTTCCGGCAGCGGAAAAGATCGCTTCCATTTCGCAGGTGGTCTATGCATGGCGAAGAAATGCAAACGGAATTACGTTTACCTCCCAGGGAACAAAAAAGGCGGTGCAGGCATACTGGATCGTGGAAGAGCTGTTGGAGCAGCACAGAAGGATCAAGCAGCCATGGGACGAGCTGTTTTACAGAAATCTGACGCTGCAGCTGTCGAATTACTGTTATGTGTGTGTGGCCGGGCTTACGGAAGAAGAAAAACAGGGCGTATTTGCCTGTTGCTGTCTGCTTTACCAAAAAAATGCGGGAGATTATGAAGCAAAACATGCGCCGTTTGCAGTCCGGACAGCGCACCGGGCGCTGATGACCTCGGAGTATGGACTGTGGAGGCTGCAGGGAAAGTGGTTTCCGTTGATTGCATAATCAGTAGGGACGGAAAGGACAGAAAAAAGATGATCAGAATTTTGCAGTCTGTGAGCAATATGGATCGCGGTGGAATTGAGACGATGCTGATGAATTATTACCGGCATCTGGATCGGGATCAGTTCCAGTTTGATTTTCTGGTAAATAAAGAAAAACCGGGATTTTTTGATGATGAGGTGCGTTCTCTGGGCGGTCGTATTTTTATGGGACCGGGACTGAGCCCCTTAAAGTATCCGGAATATCTGCGCTATATGAAGACACTCCTTGACCGGGAAAAAGAAATTAAGGTGCTGCATGCCCATAACGAGGCGATGGAATTTTATGCGTTAAACGGGGCAAAAAAGGCGGGATTTCCGGTTCGAATTGCCCATGCCCATAATACGCATCTGCCGCATGGACTGAAACTGCCGGTCAAGTTGGTTTGTAAGGCGATGATTCCGGGAGCAGCGACGGATTATTTTGCATGCGGGAGAGAAGCCGGAATCTATTATTTCGGTGAAAAACGATGGAACGAGAGCGGTGTACTCATCCATAATGCCATCGATCTGGAGCGGTTTGGCTACCGCAGCGAGGTACGCACCAGACTTCGCCGGGAATATCAGCTGGAGAATAAGCTGGTGGTGGGCTCTGTCGCGCGGTTTATGGTACAGAAAAATCATACCCGGATGCTGGAACAGTTTGCCTGCCTGAAAAAAATATATCCAAACAGCCATCTGCTGCTGGCAGGAGAAGGCGAGCTGCAGGCTGCCATGGAAGAAAAGGCAAAACGACTTGGAATTTATGACAGCGTTTCGTTTCTCGGCGTGCAAAAGGATACCTCGATCTGGTATCAGGCGATGGATGTTTTCCTGATGCCGTCTTTATTTGAGGGGCTGCCGGTTGTGGGAATTGAAGCGCAGGCATCCGGATTGCCGTGTGTGTTCTCGGACACGATCACGGATGAAATCGTCCTTTCAGACAGGGCGGTTCGGCTGAGCCTGGAGCAGCCGGACGAGGCCTGGGCAAAGGAACTGATCAGGCTGGGAACGGCTGACAGGGACAGAGCAGAGGGAACCGGCATTGTACGCAGTGCGGGCTACGATATTGTGGAAGAAACAAAGCGTCTGCAGGAAATATATGTGAGCCTGATTGAAAAGTAGAGCGAGTGAAAAGCTTCACTCGCCTTTTTTGATGCTTCGATAAATTCGTTCTGTGATCTCATCCACTTTTCTTTCCACTTTTTTCCGAAAGACCAGACGGTAAATTTTCTGATACAGCGTATCGACAAGATACCCTGCACAGGTGATGCAAAGGGTTACGATAGCCAGGTAGCCAAGGGACGCAGGCAGGCTTCCAAAACGGGAAAGCGCAATTTTTTCCCAGAGAAATGCGCGGATAAAATCGCTGTCATGCAGCAAATATACGCCAAAAGAAAGCGGGGCGATCGCAAGGATGATTTTTTTCGGGCGATTGCCCTGAATTTTGATATTCTGGAAGAACAAAAAGAAGCAAACGGATGCGAAAAACACGGTCGGAGACTGGTATCCGCCGAGTGTGTCGAGCATTCCTTCCAGTCCCATCCGTGCTTCGATCCCGGAGGCAGAGATCCGCACCAGAACAGAAAGCAGGGAAAAGACGAAATAGAGGCTCAGGCAGAGGGCAGAGGATATCCGCACCTGATAGATGGAAAGGTATGCTGCTGTAAAATAAAGAACGAAAAACCATACATAGCTGTAGCCGTTTTCCACCCGCGACATGTCGGACCAGAAGCAGACGGTCGGCCATAGGCTGAATAGGAGAAAGAGCACGATCAGCATAAAACGGTGCTGCGCCCTCGTGAGGGAAGCGATTATTTTATTTAACAGCGGGATCGCAAGATACAATATGAAATAGCAGGAGCAAAACCAGTATACACAGGAGGTGGTCGGAAAAACAGCACGCAGCAGATTGCCGGCAGATAGAGGGGCAGAACCGGCAAACAGACCGATCACAAAGGTCAGCAGAGAATAAAACAGCACCTGTATTTCGATTCGAAACAGGCGGGATGCTTTAGTTTTGGACTGCCACATAAAATAGCCGGTCAGCATGACAAAGCAATTGGTAGAGACACGTCCGAGCATGAACAGGAGCCAGTAAATAAAATAGGGAAACGTTCCGGGAGCAGCGGTTGTTCCCAGACCGCCGTGACCGATCCCGTGCATGAGTACGATCATCATCATGGAAAGAATCCGCAGCAGTTCAAAGCCTGCATGGCGGGAGAAATGATCTGATTGCTGAGTCATCATGAAACCCTCCTTTTGGGTTTAATTCATGACAATAGAATGCTCGCAGAGCGTGCATTCTATTGTTGCGTTACAGCAAAATCTTCGCCTGCTCCAGTGCCTTTGTCACAATCTGGTCGGGGCGCAGCCACTCATCGTAGTAAGCGCGGTTTCGCTGTCCCATCTGCAAAATCTGCTCGGGATGTGCAAGCAGCGTCCTGATCTGTTCGATGCAGCCGTCTGCAGAGGTGTAGGTCAGGTAGTTTTCGCCTGCTTGAAACGGCCCCGGAACCTCATAACAAAGCGGCTCGGACACGATCGCTCTTCCTGCGGCGAGGTATTCTGCAATCTTCCATCCGGAAGACTGGTGCAGACCAGTGGAGGCAATGCAGATTTCGGAATGCTTCATGCGATGCAGATAGATCCGTTTCCAGGTGGAGTGTTCGGAAAGAATCAGGTCAGGACACTGCGTTTGCGCAAACGGGCTGTCCTGAATGCCTCCGATAAACTGCTCCGGAAATGCGGCGCGCAGCTTTCGTACGAGCAGCATCCGCATTTCGTTGATTTCGCCCCACTGGCGGACGAGCTCCGAATCCGTTTGAACAACTGGTTCTGCCGGGTCCCAGAGGCGAGTGATAAAAAGAATCCGGGGGCGGGCAGAAACGTGTGTCATCTTTGCTTCATAGTCGGAGACGTAGCAGGTCACCCCTTTGATGCGTTTTTTCAAAAATCCGATTTTCGAAGTGGTACCAATCAGAGGGGAGCCAGGACAGAACACGTGATAGTTGAAGCCCAGCGGATGAATTTTTTCTGAAAATGCTCCGAAAACCTCACTGTTTTTAACAGATGAAAAAGACCGTTTAAAAACGATATCTGCGGAATGATACAACGGGAAAACTGTTTCCGGGCGGTTATACCAGTAGCCGTCCATCAGGTCAAACAGAATCCGGATCCCATTGACCTGGGCCTCCAGAAACGCTTCCTGATAAACAGGAGAGTCTTTGCGGCAGTCAAGGATGTCGAGGGTGAGCTTATTTTCCTGGGAAAGCATCTGGAAGCCGGTCAGGATCTGGCTGAGATGGTCTGCGCCAGACAGCAGACGGACAGTAACCTTCATAGATCAGATATCCTTTCGTAGTGGATTGTTTTACATAAAGTAATACTTGTTTTATAGTTTTACTGTAATCTTTTTCCATAAGGGTGTCAATGATTTTCACTTTTTAACGCACTGCAGTATCCGGTTGTTCTTCTTAGGTATGCATGGTATAATTACGCCGATCGGTCAGGCATAAAACAATCATTTACAGGATAAAAAGGAAGAGGATATGCAGAAAAAATGGATCGCAGGAGGCTTGCTTGTGCTGGGGCTGTTGGGAGTGTGTGGCTGCAGCAGTCAGGCCTTCGTATCGGAGCAGCAGACGGAGACAGTACTTACGAAAGAAGAGACTGGCTGGAAATTTCAGGACGGTACGTATCAGATGGAGGTGGAGCTTTTGGGGGGAAGCGGCAGGGCATCTGTCACTTCTCCGGCAAAGGTGGAGATAAAGGACGGAAAAGCAGTGGCAACGCTGGAATGGAGCAGTCCCAATTATGACTACATGGTGGTGGACGGAGAAAAATATCTTCCGGTCAATACAGAGGGAAATTCTGTGTTTCAAATTCCGGTGGAGGCATTCGACCAGGATATTGCCGTCATCGCAGATACAGTGGCGATGAGCACACCCCATGAAATCGAATACACGCTGAACTTTCATGCCGGGGAAAACGGTCAGAATGCAGCAAAAGCAGACACAACCGGACAGGAAGATTCCGATGGTGCAGAAAAAGGGCAGCAGACAGCTGCAGTCGGAGGAAACCCTGCGAAGACAGCAGCCGCCCCTCTGACCTACGATCACAGCATGGAGCTTTCCTATGCGGAAAATTTTGCAGTGGATTATTACGAGGGCGGTTATAAGCTTCTGACCACACGGATGAATGGAGACCGGATTTTGATCGTTCCAAAACATCAGCAAGCTCCAAAAGACGCAGAAGCATTGGTCAGCCCCTCTGCAGAGGGAGAGCCCGGAAAGCTGATGGTGCTGCAGGAGCCTGTGAAAAACCTGTATCTGGTGGCCTCCAGCGTAATGGATATGTTTGCGCAGTTAGACAGCATGGACGCGATTTCCATGTGCGGCTTAAAGGAAGAGGACTGGTATATTCCGGCGGCAAAGCAGGCGATGAAGGAGGGCACTCTCCTTTATGCCGGAAAGTACAGTCAGCCGGATTATGAATTGCTCCTATCCCAAAACTGCAGCATGGCCATCGAAAATTCGATGATCTACCACACCCCGGAGGTGATGGAAAAGCTCGACGAATTCGGCATCCCAACGCTGGTGGAGTATTCCAGCTATGAGGAACATCCCCTCGGGCGCGTGGAATGGGTACGTTTTTTCGGCGCGCTGCTGGATCAGGAAGAAAAAGCAGATCAACTGTTTGAAAAACAAGAAGAAGCATTAAAGCGCGTAGAAGCAGAAGAAAGCACAGGAAAAACTGTCGCTTTTTTCTATATCACTTCAAACGGACTGGTGCAGGTACGCCAGAGCACGGATTATATCCCAAAAATGATCGAGCTTGCCGGTGGAAAGTATGTCTTTGAAAATTTGGGAGATCCGGACTCCCGCCGTTCAACGGTCAATCTGCAGCTGGAGGATTTTTATGATGGGGCGCAGGATGCAGACTTTTTAGTATATAACACGACCATCGACAGGCAGGTACAGACCCTGGAGGATTTGTTGAAAAAGTGCAGTCTGTTAAAGGATTTTAAGGCGGTAAAAAATCATCAGGTCTGGTGTACGACAGAGGATATGTATCAGCAGTCCATGTCGGCCGGAAATCTGATCGAGGATTTTCACAGGATGCTGACGGGCGATGACAAAGAGACCAGGTATTTGTACCGGTTAAAGTAGTAAGGAAAGACAACAGAAGGGATAACACAGCATGGAAAAAAACTCCGCAGGCAGTGCAGTACGGAAAAAAAGAAGGATTCTGGCAGCGTTTTTGCTGCTGGCAGCAGCAATGGCGGCAGGCATATTGCTCAATATCTGTATCGGAAGCGTCTCGGTTTCCCTGTCCGAAATCCTAAAGATCCTGTCCGGTCAGCCAATGGGGGAAAAGCAGCAGACGATCATATTGCAGCTGCGCCTGCCCCGCACGATCCTTGCAGCAGTATTAGGAGGCGCACTGGCGCTGTCCGGTTACCTTTTGCAGACCTTTTTCCATAATCCCATCGCCGGACCCTTTGTACTTGGAATCTCCTCCGGGGCAAAGATGGTGGTGGCACTCGTCATGGTTTTTTTTCTGGGCAGAGGCAGGATGGTGAATTCGGCAGGGATGATCGCTGCGGCATTTGCAGGGGCGATGCTTTCCATGGGCTTTGTCCTGTTGATGTCGAGGCGGATCAGGCGGATGTCCATGCTGGTGGTCAGCGGCGTGATGATCGGATATATCTGCTCGGCGGTGACGGAGCTGGTGGTGACGTTTGCCCAGGATGCGGACATTGTAAATCTTCACAATTGGTCCCTGGGCAGCTTTTCCGGAACGACCTGGAGCAGCGTCAGGGCGGCCTGCATCTGTGTGACGGTCATTTTTGTGCTGGTGTTTCTGATGTCGAAACCACTGTCCGCCTATCAGCTTGGCGAATCGTATGCGTTAAATCTCGGTGTGAATGTGAGACTTTTACGAATTGGAATGGTCGTATTTTCAAGTATTCTGTCCGCGTGCGTTGTGGCCTTTGCCGGACCGATCTCCTTTGTCGGGATCGCAGTCCCGCAGCTGGTCAAAAAAATGCTGGGAACCGCAGAACCGATCTGGATGATCCCGGCCAGCTTTCTGGGGGGCAGCGTTTTTTGCCTGTTCTGTGATCTACTGGCGCGGACGCTGTTTGCACCGACAGAGCTGAGTATCAGCACGGTGACGGCAGTGTTTGGTGCGCCGGTGGTTCTCTGGGTGATGGCTTACGGGAAAAAGGAGAGAGTGGACTGATGGCATATTATTTTCAGGCGAAACAGCTTTGTGTCGGATATCAGAACCAGCCGCTGATACAGAATATTGAGATCGAATTGAAAAAAGGGGAAATCCTGACGCTGATCGGTCCAAACGGTGCCGGAAAATCCACCATTTTAAAAAGCATTGCGCGTCAGCTGGAGCTTTTGGGAGGCAGTGTCCTTTTGGAGGATAAAAATTTGCAGAGCCTTTCGGGACGTGAGCTGGCAAAAAAGATGGCGGTTGTCTTTACAAAGCGGCCGCATACAGAACTGATGACCTGTGAGGATGTGGTGGCAACCGGGCGTTACCCCTATACCGGGCGGTTCGGAGTTTTGTCCGCAAAGGATCATGAAGCCGTGCAGGAAGCAATGGAAGCCGTGCATGTGCTGGAATTCAGGGACCGGGATTTTGCGAGGATCAGCGACGGACAGAGACAGCGTATCCTGCTTGCCCGGGCGATCTGCCAGCAGCCGGAAATCCTGCTGTTGGATGAGCCGACCTCTTATCTGGATATAAAATATAAGCTGGAATTTCTTTCCGTGCTGCAGGAGCTTCAGAAAAAAAAGGGACTGACAGTGATCCTGTCGCTGCATGAGCTGGAGCTTGCCGCACGGGTCTCTGACCGGATCCTGTGTGTGGATGGAGCCTTTGTGGAGCAGGTCGGAACGCCGGAGGAGGTTTTCCGGCCGGGACATCTTTCGAAACTGTTTCAGATCACCCAGGGGAGCTTTGAGGAAGAAAGCCAGGAAATGGAGCTGGCGGCAGTGAAGGGGACTCCGGAAATATTTGTGATCGCCGGGAATGGAAGCGGAAGAAATACGTTTCGGAGGCTGCAGCGGGAGGGGATTCCCTTTGCAGCAGGACTGCTTTGGGAAAACGACCTGGATTATCCGGCGGCAAAGGCACTTTCCTCCCGGCTTTTCTCCGCACCGGCCTTTGAACCGGTTTCGGAGGAGCTTTTGGAGCAGGCGATGCGCTGCATGGACGGCTGCCGGAAGGTGATCTGCTGTCGGGAGTCCTTCGGAACCCTGGAGGATGCCCAAAAGAGGCTGTTGGCATATGCCAAAGCCAGAGGCTTGTCTGAACGGAATGCACAAAATTATGTTTAAAATATATGGATTTTTGTAGAAAATTCTGATAGAATTATATCGATAATATTGTGAACTCGCAGTCAAATGCCGGTAAACCGTGTATGTTGTGAATAAGGGATCTGACTGCAAAAAAAGGAGGACTTACTTATGGGATTGATAAAAGCGGCAATGGGCGCAGCTGGCAGTGTAATGGCGGATCAGTGGAAGGAGTATTTTTACTGTGAAGCCCTTCCGGTTGATGTTCTGGCGGTAAGAGGGCGCAAGAAGGTATCCGGCAGATCAAGCAACAAGGGCAGTGATAATGTAATTTCCAACGGTTCCCTGATCGCGGTTGCAGACGGTCAGTGTATGCTGATCGTAGACCAGGGTAAGATCGTGGATGTGTGCGCAGAACCGGGTGAATATACATATGATATGTCCACAGAACCGTCTGTTTTTACAGGAAGCTTAGGCGCTGGTATCAGTGCGGTGTTCAAAAATATCGGCAAGCGTTTTACCTTCGGCGGCGAGACACCGAAAGAACAGAGAGTTTATTATTTCAATACAAAGGAAATTACCGGCAATAAATACGGGACTCCGTCTCCGGTTCCGTTCCGGGTGGTAGATGAACGGGCAGGCATCGATCTGGATATCGGTATCCGCTGCTTTGGAGCCTACAGCTACAGAATCACGAATCCGCTGCTGTTCTACACCAATGTCTGCGGTAATGTATCAGAGGATTATACCCGTGATAAGATTGATGATCAGTTAAAGTCAGAGCTGTTGACAGCACTGCAGCCCGCCTTTGCAAGGGTTGGGGAAACCGGTGTCCGCTATTCCGGTCTGACTGCCCATACAAAGGAGATCGCGAAAGCATTAAATGATGAGCTTTCTGCAGAATGGAAGGATGTCCGCGGTCTGGAGATCGTTTCCTTTGGCGTATCTTCCGTCAAGGCAAGTGAAGAAGACGAGCAGATGATCAAAGAGATGCAGCGTGAAGCCGCATATATGGATCCGACCCGTGCAGCCGGCGCCCTGTCCCGTGCCCAGGCTCAGGCGATGACAGCAGCTGCTTCCAATACGTCAGCCGGTCCTGCAATGGCATTTATGGGAATGGGCATGGCACAGCAGGCAGGCGGCATCAATGCGCAGAGCCTGTATGCGATGGGGCAGCAGCAACAGATGGCGGCACAGCAGGCAGCAGCGAATGCGGCAGCACAGCAGGCAGCGGCAGCACCGAAGATGGAAGCTCCTGCAGGGGGCTGGAAATGCAGCTGCGGCGCAGTCAATACCGGCAAATTCTGTGCAGAATGCGGTCAGCCCAAGCCTGTTGACGATACCTGGACCTGCAGCTGCGGTGCAGTCAACAAAGGCAGATTCTGTTCCGAATGCGGAAAGCCCAAACCGGCTGCAGTAAAACAGTATAAATGCAACAAGTGCGGCTGGGTTCCGGAGGATCCCACCAATCCGCCGAAATTCTGCCCGGAGTGCGGAGATCCCTTTGATGCAGGAGATGTACAGAACTGATCCAAAGAGATACAGGGATGATTACGATTCTGAGAGGGGATGAGCTGTTATGGCGGAACAAATTACCAATTATCAGTGTCCGGCCTGTACCGGACCGCTGCATTATTCGGAAAGCCTTGGCAAGCTGAAATGTGATTACTGCGGTACGGAGTATGAAGTCGCAGAAATCGAAGCGATGTATGCCAAGAAGGAAGAAAAATCTGTCGAAGCCCAGAAAAAGGCAGAAAAAGAGACGGAACAGAAAAAGCAACAGCAGGCAAAGGCGGCCGAAGAGGGCTGGGATACTTCGGATATCAGTGATAACTGGGGCAAGGATGCAGCAGGCATGAAAAGCTACAATTGTCCCTCCTGCGGCGCGGAGCTGATCTGCGATGAGACGACTGCTGCAACCTCCTGTCCCTACTGCGGGAATCCGACGGTTGTGCCCGGACAGTTTTCCGGTGTATTGAAGCCGGATTATGTGATCCCGTTTAAGGTCAGCAAAAAAGAAGCGATCGAAAAACTGAAAATGCACTATAAGGGAAGACCTTATTTGCCGAAATCCTTTAAGGACGACAACCATATCGAAGAGATCCAGGGCGTTTATGTTCCGTTCTGGATGTTCGACGGCAAAGCCTCCGGAGAAGCATCCTATAAGGCTACGACATCGAAGGTATACGAAAAGGGTGACGAAGAGATTACGGAAACCCGTCATTATGAAGTATCCCGTGCCGGCTCCATCGGCTTTGAGAAAATTCCGGTGGATGCGTCATCCAAAATGCCGGATGATCATATGGATTCCATCGAGCCCTATGATTACAGCGGGTTGAAGGCGTTTTCCACTGCATATCTGCCGGGCTTTCTGGCAGACAAATATGATGTGAGTGTCAAGGACAGCCAGAAGCGTGCGGATACGCGCTGTGCCAGCACACTGGAGGATGCTCTTCGGGGAACGGTAACCGGATATGACTCCTGCGCGCTTGAGCACAAGCAGATCGACTTAAAGCGGGGCAAGGTACATTATGCACTGCTTCCGGTCTGGATGCTGCATACGAAGTGGAACGGACAGGACTTTTTGTTTGCGATGAATGGTCAGACCGGTAAGATGGTAGGCGATCTTCCGACGAGCAAGGGAAAGTTCTGGGGATTGTTTGCAGCCATCGCTGCACCGATGACGGTTGTGCTGACGATCATTTTGATGCTGTCGTAAGGGGGAGAAAGAGATGAAGAAAAAAACAAACGGATTTGTTTCTGTGCTGCTGGCCCTTTGTCTTCTTTTGGCTCCGATGACAGTTTTTGCAGAGAGCAATGCACAGTTAAATTATGTAACGGATGATGCCGGTATCCTGACAGACAGTCAGTGGGAAGATCTGGAGCAGCGTGCACAGCAGGTCTCCGAAGAATATCAGTGCGGCGTCTATATGATAACGGTGGATGATTATACGGATTACAGCACGGAGAGCGTATATACTGCGGATTATACCATCTATCATAACTATGAGATGGGCATGGGAGAGGACCGGGACGGCATTATGATCCTGCTGAGCATGGAGGATCGGGATTATGCGATGTTTGTATACGGCCCGAAGGCTTCTGAAGTGTTCGACGCTTATGGACAGGAACAGCTGGAAACCTATTTCCTGGATAATTTCCGGGAGGACGACTGGTATGGAGGCTTTGGTGACTATATCGATGCCTGCAGCAATTACTTACAGCTTGCAGAACAGGGAACACCTGTCCGTGCACCAGAGGGCTATGATTCCGGTGACTATGAGGATTATGAGGCAACTCCAGGAGAAAATTTCGGGGTGAGCTTTTTGATGGCACTGGGAATTTCCTGTGTGATCTCCATCATTATCTGCCTGCTGCTGTTGTTGAAGATGCACACCGTGCATCAGAAAACAGAAGCGAACGATTATGTCTCCGAAAAGCTGAAGCTGAGCCGGAAAGAGGATCGTTACACCCACACGACCCAGACGAGACGCAAGATTGAGAGAGAAAGCGCTTCCTCCTCAAGTACCCACAGCGAAAGCGGTGGAGGAGGCTCGGGACGAAGCGGAAAGTTCTAAGCAGAGCAAATCAAAATGAAAAAAGCGACCAGCGGGAGAAATGCTTCCTGCTGGTCGCTTTGCGTTAATACTCCTTCATCGGGTGCACTGTCCAAGAAACGCGCAGATCTCATCGATCAGCGCAGCGTTGTCATACTTGTGGTAGTTATCATAAAACGCATAGAAGCTTCCTTTGATGAGCATGGAGAGGCGAATGTTGAACTGCATATTGTCTGTATATTCCGGTTTCAGGCGGTAAATATATTCCCGGATCGACGAATCGACGAGGTCTGGGAGAATATGCGCCTGCGAACCGGAGAACAGAAGCTGGATCAGATTGATCTGAGAAAAGAAGCCCGTTGTGATTTCCCTTGTGAACACATCGGGCTTTTCCAGTACATTTTCCGGTCTGGAAATACTGTTTAAAATATTGGTGAGCACCTCTTTCCCGATCTGCTCGGAAAGGTCGTAAATATCCTGATAATGGAGATAAAAGGTGGCTTTGCTGATCTCTGCGAGGGCGGCAAGTTCCCGGATCGTGATTTTTTCGATCGGCTTTTGGGCACGCAGTATCAGAAATGCATTCTTGATGGCGCGTTTGGTTTTGATTTCCCGTTGATCCAAAAGAATTCCTTCCTTTCTGGACAATTTGCCCGAAACGTCCAGTATTGTAACAAGGGGCAGGATTGTCGATTGTGCCGGTAACGCTCTGGCTGGTATGATAATATCATCAGTATACGGTGTAAATAGACACCCGTCAAGAAAATCAACGACGCGTTTTTGTAAATGGCGCGAGTGAGCTGTAACTGCAGATCAGAAAAGCAGACTGCAAAAAATGACCTTTGCGGACGGAGAGAGAAGAAAGGAAGAGGAACATGGATTTTTACGGATTTTATACCGGACAGGAATTTGAAGCTTATAAATATCTGGGTGCCCATTACACGAAGGAACGCACGACGTTTCGGACGTTTGCCCCTTCTGCAGCGGGCGTGGAGCTTGTATTAAACGGACAGGAACACGGAATGCAGCGGGTGCATGACGGCAACTTTTATGAAATTACACTGGACCAGGTAAAAGAAGGGGACCTGTATGAATTCCGTATCTGGCACAGGGATGGTTCCTGCCAGGAGCACTGTGATCCCTACGGGTTTGGAATGGAGCTTCGCCCGGCACATAAATCAGTGGTACGGGATCTTAACCGTTATGCATTTACCGATGAAAAATGGTTAAAGGATCGGGAGGATATCAGCACGAAGCCCCTCAATATTTATGAGGTACATGCTGGCTCCTTTAAAAAGCCGGGTACAGGACAGACCGACTGGTATACCTATGAGGAGCTGGGAGAGGTTCTGATCCCGTATCTGAAGGAAAGCGGCTATAACTGTGTGGAATTTCTTCCGCTGAGCGAGCATCCCTGCGATGAAAGCTGGGGATATCAGAATACGGGATTTTTTGCTCCGACTGCCCGGTATGGTACGGCAGAGGGATTACAGAAGCTGGTGGATCAGATGCATCAGAATGGAATTTATGTGCTGCTGGATTTTGTACCGGTACACTTTGCCACAGATGATTACGGTTTGAAACGTTACGATGGCGGAGAACTGTACGAATATCCGAGCAGGGATGTTGGAGTGAGTGAATGGGGAAGCTGTAATTTTATGCATTCCCGTGGGGAGGTGCGCTGCTTTTTACAGTCTGCGGCGTATTACTGGATGAAGGAGTTTCATTTTGACGGTATCCGGATGGATGCCATCAGCCGGATCATTTACTGGCAGGGGGATGAACGGCGCGGCGTAAACGGTAATGCAGTTGACTTTATCCGTTTTATGAATAAAGGGTTGAAAGAGCGCGTTCCGAACTGTATCCTGGCGGCGGAGGATTCCACGAATTTCCCCGGCGTAACGGCGCCCGCTGATCAGGGCGGACTTGGATTCGATTTAAAATGGAACATGGGCTGGATGCACGACACGCTGGAATATTTTCAGCTCGATCCGTCGGCGCGCACGGATGCGTACCACAAGCTGACCTTTTCAATGATGTATGCGTATAACGAGCATTATCTGCTGCCGCTTTCCCACGATGAGGTAGTGCATGGAAAGGCGACGATTCTGCAGAAGATGAACGGCGATTACGAACGGAAATTCCCACAGGCACGCGCCATGTACGCCTATATGATGCTGCATCCGGGTAAAAAGCTGAATTTCATGGGCAATGAAATCGGGCAGTTCCGGGAATGGGATGAAAAGCGGGAGCAGGACTGGAACCTGCTGGATTTCCCGATTCACGAAGCGTTCTATCATTATATGAAGGAACTGAATCACCTTTATCTCGATCATCCGGCGCTCTGGGAAAAGGACTTTAACCGCGACGGTTTTACCTGGCTGGACTGTCATCAGGAGGGGCGCGTGATCTACGCGATGCAGAGAATGGCGGGCGACCAGACCGTGATCGGCGTATTCAATTTTTCCGCTCAGCCGCAAAACGGCTATGCCGTACCGCTGCAGAAAGACAGCAGCTATCGCGAGTTGCTGAACAGCGATTGGGAGTGCTTTGGCGGCAGCAAAAAACGGGAAGAGCCGGTATATGAGAACGGCTGTGTATTAGACCTCTCACCCTTTAGCGCAGTGCTGTTAGTTAACGGTTGAAAAACCTGTCTTGCAATGCTATACTAACATTATCTTTTTGTACCTGCAGGCGATCGCGCTGCATTCATAACAAAGCACAGGCATTTTCAATGCACTGCAACGAAGGAGAATACACGAAATGGAACAGTATAAACAGGAATTTATCGAATTTATGGTGGACAGCAATGTCTTAAAGTTTGGCGATTTTACGTTGAAGAGCGGACGTAAGTCCCCGTTTTTCATGAATGCGGGCGCTTATGTGACCGGCACACAGCTGCGCAGACTGGGCGAATATTATGCAAAGGCGATTCATGACAACTACGGACTGGATTTTGACGTGCTGTTCGGACCCGCATACAAAGGCATTCCGCTGACCGTTGCGACGACGATGGCCATCAGCGAGCTTTACGGCAAGGATATCCGTTACTGTTCCAATCGTAAGGAAGTAAAGGATCATGGCGACACCGGTATTTTACTGGGCAGCAAGTTAAAGGACGGTGACCGCGTTGTTATTATTGAGGATGTAACGACCTCCGGCAAGTCCATCGAAGAAACCTTCCCGATCTTAAAAGCACAGGCAGATGTGGAGATTGTTGGACTGATGGTTTCCTTAAACCGCATGGAGCGCGGACTTTCTTCTGAGAAGAGCGCGCTGGAAGAGATCAAAGAAAAGTACGGTTTTGACGCCAATGCCATCGTAAGCATGGCAGAGGTGACAGAATATCTGTATAACAAGCCCTACAAGGGACAGGTTTATATTGATGATACCTTAAAGGCTGCGATCGACGCTTATTACGCGCAGTACGGTGCAAAATAAGGAGGTTCAACCAATATGGAAGAAAAGACCTATAAGCTTTTGGGCGGCAGCGGCGCTTTGAATATCGCGGTCGGCGCGGTTGTGCTGGTTTCCGGGATTGCAAGCGGCGTGCTGCTGATCGTAAACGGCGCAAGACAGCTGGCGCACCGGGGCAAATTGATTTTCTGAGAATGCAGGAAATGGAATTTTTACGCAGTTCCCGGTTATGGATAGGGAACTGCGTAAGCGAAGCTTTTCGGAAAGGAGACCGGCGTGCGCAGGCATTACATTTTTACCGATAAGAGGGAATCCAAAAAAGGGATATTGTCAGCAGTGCTGGGGGCAATGTCCCTGATTTCTGTTTTCCTGACCGTCTATTTTACCTGGCAGAATCATGGGACGGCATATGTGCGCTACGGCGTGGTGGCACTGCTGTGCCTGATTTTTTCTGCGGCAGGTCTGGTAATTGGAATTATGGCGAAGCTGGAAGAGGATAAATTTTATCTGTTCGCCTGGATTGGCATTGTGTTGAACGCCCTGACCCTGTTGGGGATCGGGGGGATTGTGGCAGTAGGAGTGTATGGATTATGACAGTAATGGAAGAACGGTTTGAGCTTGCCTCACAGCGTATTTTGGAAATCGAAAAAGAAAAACGGATGCCGGAGCAGTTTCAACGCTATTTTGCAGAAAACGCGGACTATCTGGGCGTACTGCTCGAAGAATACAAATGGATAGCGTCCGGGGCGATGCGGGAAGCCTCTCTGCAAGAGCTGGAACGGCACAACGAAAGCTGCTTCATCGACCTGATGGGACGCAATTATGAGACAAGCTATGCAAACCCCGACTGGGCATATGCACAGCTTGGCGAAACCTTTGGACAGCTGCTTTCTGCAGTTGCGGCGGAGCTGCGCAGCCTGCCTGCGTTTATTTATGAACAGGATCTGGAAGGCATCACGATCCGCCTGGAGCTGTTTGTCGAAATTTACTGTGCGTTTGCAGAAAGCTTCGAGGAGACAAAAGAAGCACCGGAATATTCCCGGATCCGGGATATTTTCTACTGGTTTGCAAGCGACTATGCGGAGCTGACTGCAGAGCATGCGATCCGCCATACCGTGGACTGGGGACAGAGATTTGCGCTGGACATCATCGAAAACGCAGACCTGTCTGATATCCGTTACCTGTTCCGGTTCGGGGAATATATCGCGGATGACCAGTGGAAGCTGGCAGAGCATTTGAATGGTCTGCCGGAAGAAAAAATTCAGAAAATCGCAGACACCTACACGGAGGGCTTTCGCAAGGGCTTTGAACTGGCAAAGAAGCCTCTGGACAAAAAGAAATCCGTCCAGATCCGTTATCCTCTGGGCTTTGAGCGTGTCGTAAAAGCTGCAATTGAAAACTTCAGAAAAATGGGCTTAGAGCCTGTCATCACCCGCACACCTGCGAGCTTTGCAGAGGGACGCAGAGTGTTCCGGCTCGGATTTTTCGGCGGTGCAGTGAACCGGCAGTTCGATTATGACCATGAAAACGACAAGGCACTGTATCTGGACAAAAAATATATCCACAGGATGCTGGAATGCCGCAAAAATGCGTGGGAAGAGTACAAAGATATGGCGGTTGTCCATGCAGGTCCCGCTGTCATAGAAGCATTCGGCGAAGAGCCCTTCGAGCCTGCGAGCAAGGAGCATCTGCTCACCTTATCGGCCGAACAGCAGAAGCTGTATGTCGAATATCAGAGCCAGGCGGGTGCGATGACGAACGAATATATCGACCCGGAGGAAAGAAGCTTTACCTGTATCGCGTTCCCGGTTCCGGGCATCGGCGAGCATTTCCCGGATATTTTCGACGAAGTGTTAAAGATCAATACGTTGGATTACAAGACCTACGAGACGATTCAGCAGCACCTGATCGATGCGCTGGATAAGGCAGCGTGGGTGGAGATCAAGGGACGCGGCGACAACCACACCGATATGAAGGTCATGCTCCATACGCTCAACAACCCTGCGCAGGAAACGAATTTCGAAAACTGCGTGGCGGACGTCAACATTCCGGTTGGGGAAGTGTTCACCTCTCCGAAGCTGACCGGAACAGAAGGCGTTTTGCATGTACCGCAGACGTTTTTGCGCGGTATGCAGTATAACGATCTGGAGCTGCAGTTTAGGGATGGCATGATTACCAAATACACCTGCCGTAACTTCGAAAAGGAAGCGGAAAACGAAAAGCTGCTGCAGGATGGTGTGCTGTATCATCATGATACGCTGCCGATCGGCGAATTTGCTATTGGTACGAACACGACTGCTTATATGGTGGCGCGCCGTTATGAAATCAATGACAAGCTTCCGGTGTTGATTGCAGAAAAGACCGGCCCCCACTTCGCAGTGGGTGATACCTGCTACAGCTATGAAGAAGACCGCATGACCTATAATCCGGATGGCAAGGCGATCATCGCGCGGGACAACGAGGTGTCCGCGCTTCGTCATACCGATCCGGAAAAGGCATATTTTAACTGCCACACAGATATTACGATCCCGTACGCAGAGCTGGCAGAGGTAACAGCGGTATGTGCAGACGGCACCAGGATTGGCCTGATCAAGGACGGATTTTTCGTACTGGACGGCACGGAAGAATTAAATTTGCCGCTGTATCAGGGATAAACATCTTACAGTTCACCCGCGCTATTCGCGGGAAGGTGCGTTACAGTTCACCCGCGCCATTCGCAAAATCGCATCTTCGATGCTTTCCGCTGCGTTGCAGCTCCTTTTTGCTCATAGAGTGGCGCTCCCTTCGCAGCTTCCCGTGCACAGATTCTCATGCGAGCATGGAATCTGTGCACAGAAAGCTGCGAGTGAACTGTAATATAAAAATAGGTTGCATCTGCCAAAAAAGTTTAGTACACTGTAGATTGATAAGTTGCGACATATTTTGACAGGAGGATAAAAGCACATGGCACAGGTCAGTATTGTAATGGGCAGTGATTCCGATATGCCTGTAATGGCAAAAGCAGCTGAGATTTTGGACAAATTCGGTATTTCCTATGAAATGCGGATTATTTCCGCACATCGGATGCCCGATACTTTTTTTGAATATGCACAGACCGCGGAGGAGCGGGGCGTAAAGGTGATTATCGCCGGCGCCGGTATGGCAGCTCATCTGCCGGGTATGTGCGCTGCATTGTTTCCGATGCCGGTGATCGGTATCCCGATGCACACCACATCTCTGGGAGGCAGGGATTCCCTGTATTCCATCGTTCAGATGCCCTCCGGCATCCCGGTGGCGACCGTTGCGATCAACGGCGGTGCAAACGCAGGTATTCTGGCGGCGAAGATTTTAGCGGTTTCCGATCCGGAGCTTCTTGCAAAGCTCAAGGCTTACAGCGCAGAGATGAAAGACGGCGTACTGAAAAAGGATGCAAAGCTGCAGGAATGCGGCTATCACAACTACACAAAATAAACAGGTGCACAGGCACGGTATGGAGGATCAGATGGATTACAAGAGTTCTGGAGTGGATATTGAAGCCGGATACAAATCGGTGGAACTGATGAAACAGTATGTAAAGACGACAATGCGCCCGGAAGTGCTTGGCGGACTGGGCGGTTTTTCCGGTGCATTTTCCCTGGAAAAGATCAAGGATATGGAAAAGCCTACCCTGGTATCCGGTACAGATGGTGTCGGAACCAAGATCAAGCTCGCCTTTCTTATGGACAAGCATGATACCATCGGTATCGACTGCGTTGCCATGTGTGTAAACGATATTGCATGCGCAGGCGGCGAACCGCTCTTTTTCCTGGACTATATCGCATGCGGCAAAAATATTCCCGAGAAGATCGCAGAGATCGTAAAAGGTGTATCCGCAGGCTGTGTACAGTCGGAAGCTGCCCTGATCGGCGGCGAGACAGCAGAGCATCCCGGACTGATGCCGGAGGATGAGTACGATCTGGCTGGTTTTGCAGTCGGCGTAGTGGATGAAAAAGACCTGATTACCGGCGAAAACTTAAAGCCCGGTGACGTGCTGATCGGCATGGCAAGCTCCGGCGTGCATTCCAACGGCTTCTCTCTGGTTCGTAAGGTATTCGACATGACCGTTGAAAGCTTAAATACCTATTATGATGAGCTGGGCGCAACCCTGGGCGAGACCCTGCTGGCTCCGACACGCATCTATGTTAAGGCGTTAAAGGCAGTCAAAGAAGCCGGCGTAACCGTAAAGGCATGCAGCCATATCACCGGCGGCGGCTTTTATGAAAACGTGCCCCGTATGTTAAAAGAGGGTACCCATGCGGTGATCAACAAAAACAGCTATCCCATTCCTCCGATTTTTACCCTGATGGCGAAAAAGGGCAATATCGAAGAGCATATGATGTATAACACCTATAACATGGGCCTGGGTATGATCGTCGCAGTAGATCCCGCTGATGTGGATAAGACCATGGAAGCAATGAAAGCTGCAGGCGATACCCCTTATGTGGTAGGCACCATCGAAGCAGGCGAAAAGGGAGTGACCTTATGTTAAGGCTTCTGGTCTGTGTCTCAGGCGGAGGCACGAACCTGCAGGCGATTTTCGATGCGATTGACGCGGGAAAAATCCGCAATGCCGAAATCGCAGCGGTGATCAGCAACAACCCGGGCGCATATGCGCTGGAACGCGCGCGGCAGCATAATGTGGAAGCAATCTGTCTTTCTCCGAAATCTTTCGAGAGCAGAGAGGCATTCAATCATGCCCTGACCGAAAAGGTAAAGGAAATTGCGCCGGATCTGATCGTGCTGGCAGGATTTTTAGTCGCTGTTCCGGCAGAGATGATCGAAGCGTTCCCAAACCAGATTATCAATATCCATCCGTCGCTGATCCCTGCGTTTTGCGGCGTTGGCTTTTACGGTCTGCATGTCCATGAGGGTGTGCTTGCGCGCGGTGCAAAAGTGACCGGTGCGACGGTGCATTTTGTGGACAGCGGAATGGATACCGGTCCGATTATCTTACAGAAGGCGGTTGAAGTGCAGCAGGGCGATACACCCAAGAGTCTGCAGCAGCGGGTCATGGAGGAAGCGGAATGGAAAATTTTGCCCCAGGCCATCGATCTGATTGCCCAGGGCAGAGTAACCGTTGTGGATGGAAAGACGATTATCGCATCGTGATGCAAAATTGCATCGCATAACAGCGAAAGCGCCTGAAAATATGGAGGTTCATATGAAAATTCTGATTGTGGGAAGCGGCGGCAGAGAGCATGCGATCGCTGCAAGCGTGGCAAAGAGCCCGAAAGCAGAGAAGATTTACTGTGCGCCCGGCAACGCCGGAATTGCGCAGCTGGCAGAGTGCGTTCCGATCGGCGCGATGGAATTTGACCGTCTGACCGAGTTCGCAAAGGAAAAAGAGATCGACCTCGTTATCGTCGGCATGGATGATCCGCTTGTCGGGGGCCTGGTAGACCAGCTGGAGGCAGCCGGGATCCGTGCATTCGGTCCTCGCAAAAATGCGGCGATTCTGGAAGGCAGCAAGGCATTTTCCAAGGAACTGATGAAAAAATACAACATTCCGACGGCTGCCTATGAAGTGTTCGACAAGGCAGAGGATGCGCTGGAATATCTGCATACCAAAGCGAAATTCCCGATCGTTTTAAAGGCGGATGGCCTTGCACTTGGAAAAGGTGTTTTAATCTGCAGCACGTTGGAAGAAGCGGAAGACGGCGTATGCACGATTATGACAGATAAGAAATTCGGCACAGCCGGCAACAAGATGGTCATCGAAGAGTTCATGACCGGACGCGAGGTTTCCGTGCTGTCCTTTACAGATGGCAAGACCATCCAGATCATGTCTTCCGCCCAGGATCACAAGCGCGCAAAGGACGGCGATCAGGGCTTGAACACTGGCGGCATGGGCAATTTTTCTCCGTCTCCGTTCTATACAAAAGAGGTTGATGCGTTCTGTAAAAAATATATCTATCAGGCTACCGTCGATGCAATGTCTGCGGAAGGACGCACCTTTCAGGGTGTAATTTTCTTCGGCCTGATGCTGACACCTGACGGTCCGAAAGTGCTGGAATATAATGTCCGCTTCGGTGATCCGGAAGCGCAGGTTGTGCTGCCGCGTATGAAAAACGACATTCTGGACGTTTGCGAGGCATGTATCGACGGTACGCTCGATCAGCTCAAGTTGGAGTTTGAAGACAATGCGACAGTTTGTGTTGTGCTGGCATCGGATGGTTATCCGTTAAAATACGACAAGGGACTCCCGATTTCCGGCCTGGAAGCCTTTGACGGAAAAGACGATGTGTTCTGTTTCCATGCAGGAACCAGGTTTGCAGAAGACGGAAAGACGATCCTGACCAACGGTGGACGTGTGCTGGGTATCACGGCGAAGGCGCCTACCTTAAAGGAAGCGCGCGCAAAAGCGTATGCAGCGACCGAATGGGTCAATTTTGCCAACAAATATATGAGACACGATATCGGTAAAGCGATCGACGAAGCATAATATACCGATAGAGCACTGGCGACAGGCGAAATCGGAAGCCTGGCTGAGGAGTTTGGAAAAGAGAAAAGAACCGCAGAGACCTTTGCGGATCGGAATCAGAAAGGTACGTAAATTAGAATGATGAAATGGACGACCAAGTTCAGCACTGTGCTGGGATGTGCACTTGCTGCGGTATTTTTATTTACATCCACAATGGAAGTCGGCGCTGTGCCGCTGACCTCTTCCCCGAGCGGAACGACAACGACCACAACAACCGACACCAATGCTGCAGAGGACGGAAACGCTGATGCAGCTGCAGAGGACGGAAACACTGATGCAGCCGCAGAGGATAACGCAGCAGGGACAGCTGCCGCAGGAACCGTTACCAGCGCAACCGTAACCTCTTCCAGCGTTAATATCAGAAGCGAAGCTTCCACCAGCGCAAGCCTTGCAGGCAAGGCAACCAGCGGACAGGAGCTGACCGTTACCGGCGAGACACAGGGCAGCGACGGCAAGACCTGGTATGCAGTAACATTTGATAATGTAAGCGGATATATCCGTTCTGATCTGGTAGAGGCACATGTGTCGGAGGCGACAGCAGAGCCGGCTGTTGACGAAAGTCAGGAGACGGAAGAACCGGAGGAAGAGCCGATCGTAGACAACTCTGCAGATTATTCCGTCGCCTTTGAGGATGACGGAAGCGGCAGCAGTGCATGGTATCTGCATGATAATACTATGGGAACCAGATATCAGGTCAGTGACCTGCTGAATGCAGAGGAGACTAACAAGAACAATCAGGCAACCATTGACCAGACCGCAAAGAGCATGCGCTTTGTCGTTATTCTGATGGCGTTTGTAATCGTAGTTCTGATTATCGTTGTAACAATCCTGATCATCAAAGTCAGAAGCACGTATGAAGACTATGACGATTATGATGATGACGAAGACGACGACGAAGATGACGAAGACGACGATGAGGATGAGGACGAGGAAGAAGAACGTCCGCGCCGCTTCGGCCGCAAAAAGCCTGCCCGTTATGTAGAAGAGGACGACGATGACGACGAGGACGATGACGAGGATGAGGACGAGGAAGAGGAAGAAGAGCGTCCGCGCCGCCGTCCGGCAAAGAAGGCTCCGGTAAAGAAGCCTGTCCGTCGCCCCAGAGTCGACGAATATGAAGACGAGGATGACGAGGATGAGGACGAGGAAGAAGAACGTCCGCGCCGCAAAAAGGGCAAATCCAAAGATTGGCAGTCCAAGAATTTCCTGGATGATGACGATCTTGAATTTGAATTCCTTGACCTGAAATAAATCTTCCAAAAAACAAGCATTCAGAAAACAATAGAAGCACGTTCTGCGAACATTCTATTGCCGTGAATCCATAAAAAACATCCGGCTTTTGCTGCAAACTGCCCGCTGTCTGGCGGGAGCATAGGAAACAGCAGTGCCGGGTGTTTTGTTTTATTCATGACAATAGCATGCTCGCAGCGCGTGCATGCTATTGTTGACTATTTTCAGAATTCTTGTTATAGTGTTTCTATAACACTTTAAAGATGAAATGGATGGGAGATCAGCATGATTCTGGAAGTAGATTTTAACAGCGAAGAAGCGCTATATATACAGCTGCGCAATCAGATCATTGTTGGGATTGCGACAAACAGGCTCAAGGAGGGAGAGTCCCTCCCGAGCGTGCGGCAGCTTGCAGAATCCATTGGGATTAACATGCATACAGTGAATAAGGCATATACCGTGCTCAAGCAGGAGGGCTTCGTCAAGGTGGACAGACGCCGCGGCGCAGTGATTGCGATTGATGCGGATCGAATCAGTGATCTGGAGCAGATGCGGGAGTCGCTGCGGGTCATTCTGGCACGGGCAAGTTGTCGGAATATTTCCCGCGAGGAAGTACATGCTTTGATAGATGAGATTTATGAAGAGTATGGAGGACTATAACAGATGCAGTCACAGTTTACGGATAAGGCAAAAACTGCCCTGCTTTTGGCGGGGCGGGCGGCAAAAAGCCTGCATCAGAATTATGTTGGAACAGAGCATATCCTGCTGGGCCTGATCAAAGAAGGAACCGGCGTGGCATCAAGAGTTCTGACGGAAAACGGGGCAAAAGAAGAGGCGATCCGGGAAATGATTCAGGATCTGCTGGCTCCGGAGACGCCCAATCCGGTCATAGAGCGGGACGGTTATTCCCCCCGGGCAGAGGAAGTTCTGGAGGAAAGCCACAGACAGGCGGAAAAGGCAGGCAGCGCGCTGACCGGAACGGAGCACATTTTGTTAGCGCTTTTAGGAGATGGGGATAATGTTGCAGTGCGGGTGCTGCAGACGCTGTCGCTGCCGCTGCAGAAAATCATGCGGGATACGCTCCTGGCAGCAGGACTGGACCCTACGGCGTACCGCGAAGAACTGGGACGCAGGCAAAAAAAGAGCCAGACCGGGACGCTGGAGCTTTACAGCCGGGATCTGACGAAGCTGGCTGCACAGGGAAAGCTCGATCCGGTTGTCGGGCGCGATCAGGAGATTGGGCGCGTGATTCAGATTTTAAGCCGCAGGACGAAGAACAATCCGTGCCTGGTAGGAGAACCCGGTGTCGGCAAAACGGCGATCGTCGAGGGACTTGCGCTTCGGATTACGGAGGGCAGCGTGCCGGATACGGTAAAGGATAAACGGGTTCTGATGCTGGATCTGTCCGGGATGATCGCGGGAAGCAAATACCGCGGCGAATTTGAGGAGCGAATTCGTAAGGTCATCCGTGAGGTAACAGACGACGGAAATATTTTACTGTTTTTGGATGAGCTGCATACACTGATCGGTGCAGGCGGCGCAGAGGGGGCGATCGATGCTTCCAACATTTTAAAGCCGTCCCTTGCGCGCGGCGAGATTCAGCTGATCGGCGCGACAACGCTGGAAGAATACCGCAAATATATCGAAAAAGATGCTGCCCTGGAACGCCGTTTTCAGCCGGTTACGGTCGAAGAACCAACGGAAAAAGAGGCGATCGGCATTTTACAGGGAATCGTTTCCAGATATGAAGAGCATCATAAAGTAAAGATTCTGCCGGAAGCCCTCGAGGCCGCAGTACATCTTTCCAATCGCTATATCAACGACCGGAAGCTCCCGGACAAGGCGATCGACGTGATGGACGAGGCGGCTGCTGCGGTGCGCCTGCAGCGGATGCAGACGACTGACGAGGCAACAGACCAGGCAAAGGAAATCAAAACGCTGGACGAAAAGCTGGAGCAGGCAATCCGCCATCAGGATTTGGAGGAGGCCTCCAGACTAAAGCAAAAGCTAAAGGAGGCGCTCACCCGTTACGAAAAGCACCAGAAACGACAGGAAAAGAGCCGCAAAAAGGGGCAGCCAGAGGTGACAGCAGAGGATATCGCAAAGGTCATTTCCACTTGGACAAAGGTTCCGGTGAGCCGCCTGACCGAAAAAGAGAGCGAACGGCTGTTAAAGCTGGAATCTATTCTGCATAAGCGCGTGATCGGACAGGAAGAAGCCGTATCGAGCGTTGCGCGGGCGATGCGCCGCGGCAGAGTCGGACTGCAGGATCCGAGACGACCGATCGGTTCGTTTTTGTTCCTCGGCCCCACCGGTGTCGGAAAGACGGAGCTTTCCAAGGCGCTGGCAGAAGCGATGTTTGGTTCAGAAAACGCGCTGATCCGCGTGGACATGTCGGAATATATGGAAGGGCACTCTGTTTCGAAAATGATCGGCTCGCCTCCGGGCTATGTCGGCTTTGACGAGGGCGGACAGCTTTCTGAAAAGGTTCGCAGAAATCCGTATTCGGTGGTTTTATTCGACGAAATCGAAAAAGCGCACCCGGATGTTTTCAATATTTTGCTACAGGTGCTGGACGATGGGCATATCACGGATTCCAGGGGCAGGAAGGTCAGCTTCAAAAATACCGTCATCATCATGACGTCCAACGCCGGTGCACAGCGGATTGTGGAGCCAAAAAATCTCGGCTTTGCGGCAAAAGAAGATGCGCAAAAGACTTACGAAAAGATGAAAGCCGGCGTGATGGAAGAGGTAAAACGCCTGTTCAAACCGGAATTTTTAAACCGGATTGATGAAACGATCGTATTCCATCAGCTGACAAAAGACGATATGAAGCGAATTATCAATCTGCTGGCGCAGAGCCTGATTACGCGCTGCCGGACGCAGCTGGATATCAGCCTGACACTGACACCATCTCTGAAAGAGCATATCGTAGAAAAATACAGCAACCTGAAAATGGGTGCAAGACCGTTAAAGAGAGCAATTCAGACGCTGATCGAGGACGCACTTGCGGAAGAAATTCTGTCGGGACGGGTAAAATCCGGCGATCATGTGAGTGCAGGCTTCCGCGAGGATAAAGTTGTTTTCAGCGTCAAAAACAAATAAACAGCAAACCGCCGCAAAGGCGGACAGGAGGACAAAAGAATGGCAGCAGTAGCAGAACTCATCAGAACAGAAGCAGACGGAAAGATCAGCTTCGGCAATCATCTTCTGCAGGAAAAGAGCAAGAAGGAGGGCTTTGAGGCCGGCGGCGATGAGTACAAGGTAAAGACTTTTAAAGAGATTACCAAGCTGGAGAGAAACGGCATGTTTGTTTATGAATCCGTGCCCGGCACGAGCGTAGAGCATTTTGCGGAGAGCGAAAATGGCGTCAGCTTCACGGTAGAGGGCACAGAGGACGCGCAGATCACACTCGGTCTGGAGGAAGATACGGAATATGATGTGAAAATCAACGGTGAGGATGCGGGCAGAATGCGCACGAACCTGGGCGGAAAGCTGAATGTGAGCGTGGAGCTTGCCGGAATCGGAGAAGTAAAGGTAGAAATTTCAAAATAAATGGCAACCAAAATAAAAACCAGATTTTTCTGTCAGGAATGCGGCTATGAAACGGCAAAATGGCTGGGTTGATTTTCATTAATGGCCTGAAGAAGATATCGGCCCCGCGAGGGGCCGATGGCATTATTCACTCAGCGCGTCGGCAAGATCTTTTTTCACCTGCGTGCGCTGCTCCGGCGTCAGTACCTTATTCACCTCAAAATAGTACTTCACGCGGTAATAACGCACCTGCTGATCAATCTTGCTGAAGGCCGCCAGCTGATCGTTGACCGCTTTTTCATCCCATTTACCGGAATCAATCACGTTTATCAGAGCCCCGTCTTTAATTTCCTGTTGGGAAATCTGCTGGACATTACTCACCAACTGCTGATGCAGGCTTTTAATTTTCGCGACCTGATCGTTGGTAAGTTTTAAGTGCTGAACAATAGGATCCTGCGCCGGTGCTGGCGCCGCCTTAACGTCTGCGGCCTGAGCCGTGATAGAGAAACCGGTGGTCAACAGCGTGGCAAAGGCAATACGGGTTATCAATTTCATTTTTTTTCCTGAAGTAAAGGTGGCAGAAATAGCGGATTATTATTTTACAGGGCGCAGTGAATAAATGTAAAAAATGATAGCCAAACATTATATATCCACAGCACTAATATACTTCACTAAAACATATAAAATATGAATACTGTGTTAACTTATATATTTTACGCCCTAACATCACCAGGTTTTATTTTAATTTCAACAGCAGGCAAAATATTTGACAGCGGTGACTTTTCCTTTAATTTAATTAGCGCATATTACGTTATCCAGCGCATCAAGGATATCATTTAAAAATAGATAAGGAGATTGAGATGTTATTACGTTTTCGCGTATTACCGCTGGTTTTTGTCATCTCGCTGTTAAGCGGCTGCGGCCTGGCTTCTAAAGCCTTTTATTCCGCGGGAGACAAATTATTTCAACCCGGAGATGACGCCGTCGCTTCGATGCAGACGTATTCAGTGGCTCAGTTCCTGCAGCCGTTTACTCTCAACCCGGCGAAGGCCAGCAGCGATTATCTGGGTAAATGGGTCAAGGTACGCGGGGTGATTGTCGACATTCGTCGGAAGAGCGGTATCGCCGGCAGCTACTATTTTATCGTGACCATGCGAGATGAACAGAATAAAACGGATAAACGTCTTACCTTTAATTTTGGCTCGCATAACAGCGCAGACGTAGAGGCTTTAAGCAACGGCAGCGTCGCTACGATCGTCGGCCAGGTTCATCAGGTGCAAGATTCCACGATCCCGACGCTACAGAATCCTAAGGTGGTTAAATAACGGTAGCTGACCGATAAGCCGCCTTCTTTTGGTATAGCGTCGTGGACAGTCATTCATCCTTTCTCCGCTATTCGAATAGCAAAAACCCCGCCGGAGCGGGGTTTTTGCGTAAAAGGTGAAACTGACCGATAAGCCGGGTTCTGTCGTGGACAGTCATTCATCTAGGCCAGCAATCGCTCACTGGCTCAAGCAGCCTACCCGGGTTCAGTACGGGCCGTACCTTATGAACCCCTATTTGGCCTTGCTCCGGGTGGAGTTTACCGTGCCGCGGACTGTTACCAGCCGCGCGGTGCGCTCTTACCGCACCCTTTCACCCTTACCTGATCCCGCTTGCGCGGGCCATCGGCGGTTTGCTCTCTGTTGCACTGGTCGTGGGCTGTGACACCCCCCAGGCGTTACCTGGCACCTTGCCCTATGGAGCCCGGACTTTCCTCCCCTCCGCCCGTCTCCCCCCGAAGGAGGACGACGACGAAGCGGCGACTGTCTGGTCAGCTTCGGCGCGCAGTATAGAGGGTTTACCGCCCGTTGTCATCCCTCAGTGGTCATCCCAACCTGCAGGGTGGCAGCAATATTACGCGACGCGCGGTAAATATTATCAAACGCCCCGCGAAATGCCTCTTCCAGCGTCGAAACGGAAGTTAACACGCTGAATACGGCATCGATACCGTGCTGGTGAACCACGCCGACATCGTGAGTCAGGCTGCCAGCAATACCGATCACCGGCTTACGGTATTTCTTCGCCACCCGGGCCACCCCCACCGGCACCTTACCGTGAACAGACTGGCTATCGAGCCGCCCTTCCCCGGTGACCACCAGTGAGCAGTCATGGATCTGTTCTTCCAGCTTCAGTGCCTCGGTAACGATCTCAATCCCGCTGCGCAGCTCCGCATTGAGAAAGGCCATCAGCGCCGCGCCCATGCCGCCGGCCGCTCCCGCGCCGGGGATCGACTTCACGTCCACCTGCAGCGACGCCTTAATGACGTCGGCATAATGCGCCAGATTACGATCCAGCTCGACGATCATCGCCTCGGTCGCCCCTTTCTGTGGGCCAAAGATCCGCGACGCCCCACGCTCGCCCACCAGCGGGTTGGTAACATCGCAGGCCACGTGAATCATCCTGTCACGTAAGCGCGGATCGATGGCGGAAAGATCGATCCGGCTCAGACTGCCGAGGTTGCCCCCGCCATGGCCGATCTCTTGTCCCTCGGCGTCACAGAGGCGGGCGCCTAGCGCCTGCATCATACCCGCCCCACCGTCGTTGGTCGCACTACCGCCGATGCCGATAATGATCCGTTCCGCACCATGCTCCAGCGCCTGTAATATTAGCTCCCCGGTACCCCGTGAAGTGGTGATGAGCGGGTTACGTTTGTCGGGCGGAACGAGCCCCAGACCGCTGGCTGCCGCCATCTCAATAAACGCGGTGACGCCGTCGCCGGACATGCCCCAGCAGGCCTTCACTCTCTCACCCAGCGGACCCGTTACCCATGCGAAATGTTCCTTTCCCTGCGTGGCGGCAATCATGGCTTCCACCGTCCCCTCGCCGCCGTCGGCGACGGGCAGGGAAACATACTGTGCATCAGGGAAAATTTCCCGAAATCCTTTTTCTATCGCCTGAGCTACCTCGCTGGCAGACAGGCTTTCTTTGTAAGAGTCTGGGGCAATGACGATTTTCATAATTTTGTAGCCTGACAGTGCCGCGCAAGGCAAGCATAACAGGGCGCGCAGGGCGCCCTTCTTGTTAGCGAGTGACTTCCACTTTCGCCAGTTTTTCGTAATAGCACGCCAGCGCGCTATGGTCTGCAGTGCCGAGACCGTCCGCGCGCAGCGCCTGCATCATCTCCATCACCGCCGCCGTCAGCGGCAGTTGGGCGCCCACGCCGTGTGAGGTATCCAACGCATTGGCCAGATCTTTAATATGCAGGTCGATACGGAAACCCGGTTTGAAGTTACGGTCCATCACCATCGGGGCTTTCGCATCCAGCACGGTACTGCCCGCCAGACCGCCGCGAATAGCCTGATAAACCAGATCCGGATTGACGCCGGCTTTAGTCGCCAGGGTCAGCGCTTCAGACATCGCCGCGATGTTCAGCGCGACAATCACCTGGTTAGCCAGTTTGGTGACGTTGCCCGCGCCAATATCGCCGGTATGCACTACGGAGCCGGCCATCGCTTTCATCAGATCGTAGTATTTATCGAAGATCGCTTTATCGCCGCCGACCATGACCGACAGCGTGCCGTCGATGGCTTTCGGTTCGCCGCCGCTCACCGGCGCATCCAGCATATCAATACCTTTGGCTTTCAGCGCTTCGCTGATTTCCCGACTCGCCAGCGGCGCAATGGAGCTCATATCGATCACCACGGTGCCCGGTTTCGCCCCTTCAATAATGCCGTTTTCACCCAGCGCCACCTCTTTAACATGCGGAGAGTTCGGCAGCATGGTGATGATCACCTCGCACTGTTCGGCAATCGCTTTCGGCGTCGTCGCGGTCTCAGCGCCAGCGGCGATCACGTCGGCAATCGCTTCCGGGTTACGGTCAGACACCACCAGCGAGTAACCCGCTTTCAGCAAATTTTTGCTCATCGGTTTGCCCATAATGCCAAGACCGATAAAACCTACTTTGATTGTCATAATGTTCTCTCTCTTCATCCTGGTGATTATTTTTTAAACGCGTCGGCAAGTTTCTGGGTAGCAGAACGGAAGACGCCCAGATCGCTGCCAACGGCGACGAAGGTCGCGCCCCATTCCAGATAGCGGCGCGCATCGGCTTCCACTGGCGCCAGAATGCCGCTTGGCTTACCGTGCTTCTTCGCGCTGGCGAAGATATGTTGGATAGCGCGCTGCACCTCAGGATGGGCGGCATTGCCCAGATGACCTAAGGCGGCGGCCAGGTCGCTCGGGCCGACAAACACACCGTCCACGCCCTCGGTCGCGGCAATCGCCTCGACGTTGTCCACTCCGGTCTGGCTCTCAATCTGCACCAGAATGGAAATGTTCTTGTTGGACTGGGCGAAGTAGTCCGGCACGGTGCCAAACATATTGCCGCGGTGGGAAACGGAGACCCCGCGGATCCCTTCCGGCGGATAACGGGTCGAAGCCACCGCCTGCGCCGCCTGTTCAGCCGTCTCGACAAACGGCACCAGGAAGTTATAGAAGCCGATGTCCAGCATGCGCTTGATGATGATGGGTTCATTGGTCGGCACACGGACTACCTGCGCGCTGGAGCTACCTTTCAGGGCCATCAGCTGCGGAATGAGCGTGGTGACGTCGTTTGGCGCGTGTTCCGCGTCCAGCACCAGCCAGTCGAACCCCGCCAGACCCAGCACCTCGGTGCTAATCGGGTTAGCCAAAGCGCACCAGCAGCCAATCTGCACCTGATGCGCCGCCAGCGCGGCCTTAAATTTGTTCGGAAAAATTGCGTTATCCATGATTTTTACCTTGCGTTAATCGTTGCTTACTTCTGCAATTCCATACGTTTGATATCGCCAACCACAAACAGGTAGCAGACCATCATCATCAGCGCGGAGCCGCCAACAAAAATCAGTGCGCCATTAAATGAGTGCAGTTCGCTCACGATATAGCCAATAACCAGCGGCGTGGCGATCGAGGCCACATTGCCAAAGACGTTGAATACCCCGCCGCACAGGCCAACAATCTCCTTCGGCGCGACATCCGAGATAACCGGCCAGCCCAGCGCGCCAAAGCCTTTGCCAAAGAACGCCAGCGCCATCAGCGTAATGACCAGCGGCGTGCTGGCCGTGTAGTTACACAGGATGATGGACGACGCCAGCAGCATTCCCAGCACAATGGGCAGCTTACGCGCAAAAGTCAGCGTGCAGCCGCGGCCAATCAGATAATCCGAAAACAGCCCGCCCAGTACGCCGCCAGCAAAGCCAAACAGCGCCGGAATCGAAGCCACAAACCCCACTTTCAGAATCGACATTCCCTTGTCCTGCACGAGGTAGATCGGAAACCACGTCAGGAAGAACCATGTAATGGTATTCAGGAAATACTGACCGAAAAATACGCCTAACATCATTCGGTTAGTCAGCAGCTGGCGGATATAGTCCATCTTCGGCCCGGCCGCCGGGGTGGCCTCTTTTTTATGGTCCATATCGACCACTGCGCCGCCTTCTGAGATATATTTCAGCTCCACGGCCGACATTCGCGGATGATCGGTGGGGTTATGCACAAACTTCACCCAGATGATGGTGAGCACAAACCCTATTATCCCCATCACGGTAAAGACATGTTCCCAGCCCAGCGCGAAGGTCAGCCAGCCGAGCAGCGGCGAGAACAGAGCCAGCGAGAAGTACTGAGCGGCATTAAAGATAGCTGAAGCCGTACCCCGCTCTTTGGCCGGAAACCAGGCCGCCACAATGCGGGCGTTGGCGGGAAACGAGGGCGCTTCGGAAAAGCCCAGCATAAAACGCATAAAGAACATGGAGACCCCGGCCCAGGCGAGCGGGAACACATCAATAAAGCCTTGCAGGAAGGTAAACAGTGACCAGAAAAACAGACTGTATGAATAAACCTTTTTCGAGCCAAATTTATCCAGCAGCCAGCCGCCAGGGATCTGCATCAGCAGATAAGCCCAGCCGAAGGCGGAAAAAATGTATCCCATCGACACCGCGCTGAGCCCCAGCTCTTTCGCGACTTCAGTACCGGCGATAGACAAGGTCGCGCGGTCGCCATAGTTCACTGCCGTCACCACAAATATCATCAACAGAATTAAATAGCGGGTCGGTATTCCTTTTTTTTCATCTAATGTAGAATCCAAAATCATTTAGACATTCCTCGGGCACAGAACACCTTTTATAATTGTTTTAAGTGGTTTCTGATTTATTTAAAAGACGATATTGAAACTGTCTATTCGCATATCGATCACCTCAAAAACATGACTCAGTATAATCAGCACGCCCCCGCCAGACACTATGCATACCCACAATATAAAGTTATTATTTAAAGCCATAATTGTGCTTATGCCATAAGTCATGGGCGCTAATCCACACTTCTTACGATTGCCTGCCCTGCAGAGGTTAGCGTCATAAAAAGGAGTGATGACGATCACATTTTTAAATCAACTCAGCTGACATCCTTTATTCCATCATACTGATACGTAGCAAATGAATTAGCGTTTTATTTTATTATTAGCACCTGTTTGGAGATGACTGGACAATGGCTGACATTGCAATTCGACAACAATCGCCGACCGCGTTTTATATTAAAGTTGACCCGACAGATAATGTGGCGATTATTGTCAACGATCGCGGCTTAACCGCCGGAACGCGTTTCCCGGACGGCCTGACGCTCGTCGAGCATATCCCGCAGGGTCACAAAGTTGCCCTGGTGGATATCCCCGCCCATGGTGAAATCATCCGCTACGGCGAAGTCATTGGCTATGCCGTACGCGATATCCCGCAGGGAAGCTGGATTGACGAGTCGCTGGTGGAGCTGCCCACCGCCCCGCCGCTGAATACCCTGCCGCTGGCCACTAAAGTGCCTGAACCGCTACCGCCGCTGGAAGGTTACACCTTCGAAGGCTACCGCAATGCTGACGGCAGCGTGGGTACCAAGAATCTGCTGGGTATTACTACCAGCGTGCACTGCGTCGCTGGCGTGGTCGATTACGTGGTGAAAATCATTGAACGCGACCTGCTGCCAAACTATCCCAACGTCGATGGCGTGGTGGGTCTGAATCATCTCTACGGCTGCGGCGTGGCGATTAATGCGCCGGCGGCGGTAGTGCCGATTCGCACCATTCATAATATCGCCCTCAACCCAAACTTCGGCGGCGAGGTGATGGTCATTGGCCTCGGCTGTGAGAAGCTGCAGCCGGAACGCCTGCTGCAGGGCACGGAAGACGTCAAAAGTATCCCGGTGGACAGCGCCAGCATCGTCAGCCTGCAGGATGAAAAGCATGTTGGTTTTAAATCGATGGTCGATGACATTCTGCAGGTCGCCGAGCGCCACCTGGCGAAACTGAACCAGCGCCAGCGGGAAACCTGCCCGGCCTCTGAGCTGGTGGTCGGGATGCAGTGCGGCGGCAGCGACGCCTTTTCAGGCGTGACCGCCAACCCGGCGGTAGGTTACGCGTCCGACCTGCTGGTGCGCTGCGGCGCGACGGTGATGTTCTCGGAAGTGACCGAAGTACGCGACGCCATTCATCTGTTGACCCCGCGGGCGATTAACGAAGAGGTCGGTAAACGTCTGCTGGAAGAGATGGCCTGGTACGATAACTATCTTGATATGGGCAAAACCGACCGCAGCGCCAACCCCTCCCCCGGCAACAAGAAAGGCGGTCTGGCCAACGTGGTGGAAAAAGCGCTGGGGTCGATTGCCAAATCAGGGAAAAGCGCCATCGTTGAGGTGCTCTCTCCGGGGCAGCGTCCGACCAAACGCGGCCTCATTTACGCCGCAACCCCCGCCAGCGATTTTGTCTGCGGCACCCAGCAGGTAGCCTCTGGCATCACGGTGCAGGTATTCACCACCGGTCGCGGTACGCCGTACGGACTGATGGCGGTACCGGTGATAAAAATGGCGACCCGTACCGAGCTGGCCAACCGCTGGTATGACTTAATGGACATTAACGCCGGGACCATCGCCACTGGCGAAGAGACGATTGAGGATGTCGGGCGGAAGCTGTTCGAATTTATTCTCGACGTCGCCAGCGGACGCAAAAAAACCTTCTCCGATCAATGGGGCCTGCACAACCAGCTGGCGGTATTTAACCCGGCGCCGGTAACCTGATCGAGAGCGTAAGGATTTAACCACTTTTAGCCCGGATCTATCCGGGCTTGTTGGTTAGGGATGCTGGGCGGCAAGAAAAGCGCTGATCTCCGCCTGCGTCGAGGTGCCTTCCATGGGGCCGCGTTGGCTAATCGCCAGCGAGCCGCTGGCGTTTGCCCATCTCAGCGCCTCCCGGGGCGTGGCGCCATTGAGGAACAGACTAACAAAAGTGGCGCCAAAGCAATCCCCGGCACCAGTCGGATCCACCACCGGCACGCTGAAGCCGGCGACATGGTGCGTCTCGTTGGCGCTAAAGTAGCTTGCGCCACGCGGCCCGCGTTTAATCACCACATGCTTCACGCCGCGTTTCAGTAGCTTATCAACCAGGACCTGCTCATTGCGTTCCGGATTGAGACCAAAGTAATCCAGCTCGCCATCGCTCGGCAGGAAGATATCGGTGTAGTCGAGGATATATTCAAAGGCCTGCGACATCTCCGGGATGTTCAGCATCTCTTTGCGAATATTTGGGTCGAACGATACTGTGCCGCTGCGGCCTTTAATGTTTTTAATCGCTTTACGCATCGCATCGATAATACGGAACGAGAATAGCGATGACCCCATAATATGAAAATGCTGACACTGATTTAGCAACGCTTCGTCAATGTGGTCGGCAGTCAGCAGACCGCAGGCGCTGTTAGGCATATTAAAAATAAAATCGCGCTGCGCCTGGCTACGATAGCTGACGAAGGCGCTACCGGTAGTCGCTTTCTGCAGCATAGCGATGCCGTTGACGTTGACGCCGTCTTTCTCCAGCCGCGCAATATTCATCTCGCCAAATGCGTCGTTGCCCACACAGCTAAACAACACGGAGCCGAAACCCAGCTTTGCCACCTGATCGGCAAATATTGCCGGCGCCCCGCTGGGATAGGGCCCCCAAAATTCACCTGGACGGGAAAACCCCTGATTCTCTTCCTTGGCGAGAAACTCCACCAGCAGCTCGCCGATGGTGCAAATGGTTACGTTCATCACCGCTCCTGGTTTGTCTTATGCAAAGCCGTGTTGAGCCATGTCAGGCATTCATTGTTGGTATAGCTGTTGGTCAAACCCGCGGCGAGGAAGCAGGCATGGTACTCTGCCGCGACGACCTGAGGGGTCACGACGCTGCTGATCTGCTGTAATTCACCCACAGCATAACGTTTCTCGCCATAGACCGGCCGGGAAGCGACAATCGCAATGACTCGTTTACTCTGGGCCACCGCTTCGCTTAACAAATGTGCCGTAACCTCGTTACGCACGCTTAGCGTGCCGTCTTCAGCAATGTGGTCCACCGCTATCAGCGCACGTGAAGGGCGGTAATGACCCAACGCCTTCAGCGCCAGTTCGCCCTCCACAATCCGCCCCTGACCGGACAACACCCCGCCAAGCAGAACGGTTTCCCCATTTAAAAACTCCTGCGCCAGCGCGACGTGGCCCAGATCATTTAATAGCAGGCAAAGCTCTTCTCTGTTGGCCAGAAAGGGGATCACTTTACGCAAAATGGAACCCTGGCCTAGAAACAGCGTTTCGCCATTTTCTATCTGCGCCGCCACCTGGCGAGCCATTTCCGTCTCCAGCGCTTTATCTCTGACGGCAGGCGCTTCTCGGGTCATCGCAACCGGCGCGCCAGCCTGGGCGGTATAAATCGCCCCGCCAAAAGAGCGTTTCAAGTAACCCTGCTGCTCGAGGTAGTTGAGATCGTTACGGATTGTCACCCCGGAAACAGCCAGCATTTCTGCCAGATCGTCGACTTTGATCTCGCCGTTCTTACGAACGATCTCTGCGATGTCCAAGCGCCTTTTCAGCAAGCTGGTTGACGGTTTTGCCACGGTTTATGCCTTATTATTTTCTCCTGGAATAACTTTCATTTTTAAATTTCCCTCTTGTAATGTCAAACCACGGCTGTAGCCCTATCCCGCCATCAATCAGTAAATCGATATTAATCATGTAGTTACAAATTGGCACCTTACCAACTTAAACTTTAAAAAAGAAACATTAGAAATACTATTAACTTTCATTTTAAAAATCAATTCATCATTGTGTGCGGTGGATCACACCTAAAAGGCGAGACGATCGTTACATTACTTTCAAACTGAAGGTTATTAACCAAAAATAACTTACAAGATGAAAACAGAGGACTAAAATGTACATCATTTCCAGTAAAAACATGCTATTAAAAGCTCAGCGACAGAGTTATGCCGTGCCGGCTTTCAATATCCATAACCTAGAAACCATGCAGGTCGTTGTTGAAACGGCGGCTGAGTTGCGCTCCCCCTTGATCCTTGCCGGCACCCCCGGTACCTACAGCTATGCCGGCACCGGCAACGTGGTGGCGATCGCCCGCGATCTGGCAAAAAAGTGGGATCTCCCGCTCGCCCTGCACCTCGATCATCACGAGGATCTGGCTGATATCACGCGCAAAGTGCAGGCAGGGATCCGCTCGGTCATGATCGATGGCTCTCACTCACCGTTCGAGGAGAATGTGGCACTGGTAAAAAGCGTGGTGGAGTTGAGCCACCGCTATGATGCCAGCGTTGAAGCCGAGCTGGGCCGTCTGGGCGGAGTTGAAGACGATCTGGTGGTCGATGCTAAAGATGCGCTCTATACCAACCCCGAACAGGCCCGCGAATTTGTCGCTCGTACCGGTATTGATTCGCTGGCCGTCGCCATCGGTACCGCGCACGGCCTTTACACCGCCGAACCGAAGCTTGATTTTGAGCGCCTGGCGGCTATTCGCGACTGCGTTGACGTTCCGCTGGTTCTGCATGGCGCTTCCGGCCTGCCGGATAGTGATATTCGTCGCGCCATTTCTCTGGGCGTATGCAAAGTCAACGTCGCCACCGAACTAAAAATCGCTTTCTCGGATGCGCTGAAAGCCTACTTCCTGGAAAATCCGGGCGCCAACGATCCTCGTCACTATATGAAACCGGCGAAAGCGGCAATGAAAGAGGTCGTTCGCAAAGTCATTCACGTTTGTGGCTGCGAAGGACAACTGTAATCAGCGGATCGAAGGAGCCTTGCTGTGATCCACACCCTGACACTGAATACCGCGATCGATATGAATATCTTTTGCGATCCGCTCCAGCCGGCGGCAGTCAACCGCACCCGGCAAACGGAATATTGCCCGAATGGTAAAGGGGTTAACGTCTCGCTGGTATTACATCATTACCAGCAGCCAACCCATGTCATGGGCATATTCGGCGGTTTTACCGGCCGCTATATCGTTGAGGAACTACGCAAACAGCATATTAATGTCACACCGGCATGGGTCGCTGAACCGACCCGTATAAATATATTTATTAACGACGGCAGTGATGAATACAAACTGGTAAATCCCGGCGCGCGGATTGACGATGAAGGAAAAGAACAAATTCTTCACCATTTACAGTGCGTCGCGCCCGGTGATTATTTAGTTATCAGCGGCAGTCTGCCACCGGGAATAGAGAGCCGGTTCTATAGCGAGATTCTGGTGCTGTGCCAGCAGAAAGGGTGTGAAGTCATCTTAGATATCAGCCACCCGGTGCTGCGCCAGCTGTTAGAGTGGCGTCCACTATTGATTAAACCCAATGACGACGAGCTGAAAGAGATCTTTGGTCTGGATGTCAGCAGCCCCCGGCGGGTACGCGAAGCAATGCAAACGCTCCACCAGCTCGGGGCTCGCAATGTTCTGCTGACCCTTGGCGCGCAAGGGCTCTATTTTTCGAACGGCGCGCAACTGTGGTTCTGCTCGGCACCGAAAATCGAACTGGTCAGCTCGGCCTGCGCCGGCGATGCCGCGCTGGGTGCATTCCTCAGCCATTGGCTTAACACAGACGATATTCCCCAGGCCCTGGCGCTGGCCAGCGCCACCGGCGCTGATGTGGCCGCCTCCGCCGGGCTGGGTAAATTAAACCGTACGCAAGAATTATTACAACAACTTCAGATCGTCCAATTATAAAGGTCCGATTATGAAAAAAATTATTGCCGTGACCGGCTGCCCTACAGGTATTGCTCATACATTTATGGCTGAAGAGGCCTTAAAAACCGCAGCGAAAAAATTAAACGTTGAAATAAAAGTCGAAACCAATGGCGCTTCCGGCATAGAAAACGCCATTACGCCGGAAGACCTGAAGGATATTTATGGCGTCATTATCGCTGCCGATAAAGATGTTAATGCCGAACGTTTTAATGGTTTACCGGTTATTGAGGTGCCGGTTAAAGAAGCCATTCACCATCCGGCGGAATTAATTAATAAAGTCGTTAACGGTCAGGCGCCGCGTCGTCAGGGATTCTCCGCGGCAACGGATCCAGACGAGAAATATGAGCGAGAATCGTTCGGCCGACAGATTTACAAACATCTGATGAGCGGCGTTTCCAACATGCTACCCTTCGTTGTCGCCGGCGGGATCTTAATCGCTGTTTCTTTCTTATGGGGTATCTACTCCGCCGACCCGAATTCACCGCAGTATAACGTGATTGCCGCCACGCTGATGAAAGTCGGTCAGCAGGCGTTCTCCATCATGGTGCCGGTGTTTACCGCCTATATTGCCTGGTCGATATCTGGCCGCCCTGGCATGGTTGCCGGTTTTGTCGGCGGTCTGCTGGCGAACGCCACCGGCGCCGGATTCCTCGGAGGGATCATCGCCGGTTTTGCCGCCGGGTATTTTATGCTGCTGATCCGTCATCTGCTCGACGGTCTGCCGCGCCAGTACGAAGGGCTGAAGTCGATCTTTATTATGCCGCTGATAGGCGTCCTGGTGATCGGCGTGATGATGGTCCTGCTCGGCCAGCCGGTGGCAGCGATCAACAATGGCATGATGAACTGGCTCAGCTCTTTACAAGAAGCCAACCCAATCCTGCTGGGGATCGTGGTAGGCGCAATGTGCTCCTTCGACTTCGGCGGGCCGGTCAACAAAGCGGCCTATGTCACCGGTACGTTGCTGCTGGGTCAAGGTAACTACTTCTTTATGGCCGGTGTATCTGCCGCCTGCATCACGCCGCCGCTGGTCATCGCTCTGGCGACCACGTTCTTTCCGAAAGGCTTTAGCGAGGAGGAACGCGCCGCCGGGATGGTCAACTATATCCTCGGCTGCACGCACATTACCGAAGGTGCAATTCCCTTTGCCGCCAAGGATCCGCTGCGGGTGATCCCGATGATGATGATCGCCTCCTCAATTTCTGCGGTACTCAGCTACAGCCTGCATATTCAGGTTCCGGCACCGCACGGCGGCTTCTTAATCCTGCCGCTGGTCAGTAAACCGTTGATGTGGGTGCTGTGCATTCTCGCCGGTTCCGCCTGCGGGGCACTTATGCTGGGATGCTGGCGGCTGTGGCAAAAACGCACTGACAAAGCGACAGCTCTTGCTGGCGCCATGAAATAAGGAGCAAGCTATGCAACTGACTTCTGCCGATATTTGTTTCGATCGTCAGGTCAAAACGAAAGACGAGGCGCTACAGCGTGTCGTTGCAGCCCTGACCCATGCCGGACATACGCGGGCAGACTATCTACAAGGCATGCGCGAGCGCGAGGGGCAAATCAGCACCTATCTGGGCAACGGCATTGCCATTCCCCACGGTACGCCGCACAGTCGCGACGCAGTGCTTAAAACGGGCGTTAAGGTGCTGGCTTGTCCGCAGGGGGTTGACTGGGGTGAGGAGCAAACCGCCTATCTGATTGTCGGTATCGCAGCTCAGGACAATGAGCATCTCGATATTTTGCGCCAGCTCACCCATGCTCTGGGTGATGATCGAGTACCTGAGGCGCTGACGCGCGCTGATACCCCCCAGGCGGTGCTGGAAATTCTCGCCGGCGACATTCCTCTGCCAGCAGGCGAAGAACCACAACCCGCGCCGCAATTTGACGAAGAGGCCACCTTTACCCTGCGTAATCCGCACGGGCTACATGCCCGTCCCAGCGCGGTGCTGGTGAAAGCCGTCAAGCAGTGGCGATCGCAAATCCGGGTCGAAAACCTTGATACGCGCTCCGCCATTGTTGATGCCAAGAATCTGATGCGCGTCGTATCGCTGGGCGCCAAACAGGGTCATCGTCTGCACTTTATGGCCAGCGGCAACGATGCGCAGCAGGCGTTAAAAGCCATTGGTGACGCTTTTAACGCCGGTCTCGGCGAAATTGCCGCCCAGCCGCAGCAGGTCTCCCAGGAAGCCGTCAAAACGAAACGCAGCTGGCTATCCCGAATATTTAGTTAATTTTCAATCAATTAAAAACGCCCTGTCTTCCTGGTCAGGGCGTTTTTGTCTCGAAAGACGATGCCTTTCACTGCGTTACAACACTATTTATCGATGCAGATCACAAATCAAAACAAAGCCATTTGCGACCAAAACAAAACATAACGAATATATTCGAAAGAAAACGGAGGTTGTAAATGAAAGACATTATCACTCGCCATAAGTCAGGCGAACATATCGGCATCTGTTCAGTATGTTCGGCGCATCCGCTGGTTATCGAAGCGGCGTTACGTTTCGACCTGTCGACCAACAATAAGGTGCTGATCGAAGCGACGTCCAACCAGGTGAATCAGTTTGGTGGCTACACCGGCATGCAGCCGGCCGATTTCCGCGACTTCGTCTACAACATCGCGCGTACCGTCGGTTTTCCGGCGGAGCGCATTATTCTTGGCGGCGACCATCTTGGACCGAACTGCTGGCAAGACGAACCGGCCGCCGTGGCGATGGAAAAATCAATCGACCTGATCAAAGCCTACGTCGCCGCCGGCTTTAGTAAAATCCATCTCGATGCATCAATGTCCTGTGCTGACGATCCGGTGCCGCTGGATCCAGGTGTGGTTGCTGAGCGCGCCGCTCGCTTGTGTCAGGCTGCCGAAGAGACCGCCAGCGATGAGCAAAAGCGCCACCTGACCTACGTCATCGGGACCGAAGTTCCGGTTCCCGGCGGCGAGGCCAGCACCATCGGCAGCGTACATGTCACCCGGGCGCAGGATGCCGCCGCGACGCTCGAAACCCATGAAGCCGCCTTCCGTAAACTGGGGCTCGACGCCGCGCTGGAGCGAGTTATCGCCATCGTCGTGCAGCCCGGCGTGGAGTTCGACCATACGCAAATCATTCATTACCAGCCGCAGGAAGCGAAAGCGCTCTCCGCCTGGATCGAAAGCACCCCGATGGTCTACGAAGCGCACTCCACCGACTACCAAACCCGCCAGGCTTATCGTGCGCTGGTCCGCGACCACTTCGCCATTCTGAAAGTCGGCCCGGCGCTCACCTTTGCCCTGCGTGAAGCCATCTTTGCCCTCGCCCAAATGGAAAATGAGCTGATCGCCCCGGAGTCTCGCAGTCGCGTGATGGAGGTGATCGACGAAGTGATGCTTAACGAACCCGGCTACTGGAAAAAATACTATCGCCCCACCTGGAGCCAGGCGATGGTCGATATCCACTTCAGCCTTTCCGACCGTATCCGTTATTACTGGCCGCATCCGCGTATTCGCCAAAGCGTTGAGAAACTTATCGCTAATCTGACCGACGCTAAACTACCGCTGGGGCTTATCAGCCAGTATATGCCGGTGCAGTTTGAACGACTGTCGCTGAATGAACTGAACGCCGAGCCGCACGCGCTGATCCTCGACAAAATCCAGGATGTCCTGCGTGCCTATCGCTACGGCTGTTCTTCTGAAACCGCGTGAAGTTAAGAGGATATATGAGTCAACTGTTTGTTCGTACCGGCATTCATTTCAGTTCCAGTCAGCAGGCACTGGAACACATTGGCGCAGAGATGCTGGCGCGAGGCGTCGTACATGACAGCTATCCCGCCGCCCTGCTCGAACGCGAAGCGACTTTTCCCACCGGCATCGCCCTGGAGAAGCATGCTGTCGCTATCCCGCACTGCGAAGCGATCCACGCGAAATCACCGGCCATTTACCTGATACGTCCGGACATGCCGGTCTCTTTTCAGCGCGCTGACGACGACGGCGAAATCGACGTTTCGCTCATCATCGCGCTGATTGTTGAAAACCCGGCGGCACAGCTGAAGCTGCTGCGCCGGTTATTTAGTGAGCTACAAAATCCGCACACGCTGGAGGCACTGCTCGCCGCTTCCGACGATCGGCTGCCGGTGCGGTTCCAGCAATTAATCCTTGAGCCCGAGCTTAGCGCCGTGGCTTCATAAGATACTGATAATAAAAGGGGTACCCTATGAAACGTAAAGTTATCGTCGCCTGCGGCGGTGCCGTCGCCACCTCCACGATGGCGGCAGAAGAGATTAAAGAGCTATGTGCAGACCACAATATTGAACTGGATTTGGTGCAGTGCCGGGTCAATGAAATCGAAACCTACATGGACGGGGCGGACCTGATCTGCACCACCGCGCGCGTGGAGCGGACCTTCGGCGACATTCCGGTGGTGCACGGCATGCCATTCGTCTCGGGCGTCGGCATTGAAGCCTTACAACAGAAAATCCTCGGCATCCTCGCGGAGTAAACGCCATGTTTAGCGAAATCATGCGTTATATCCTCGATCTCGGTCCGACGGTGATGCTGCCGATCGTGATCATTATCTTCTCCAAATTACTGGGGATGAAGCTCGGGGATTGTTTTAAATCCGGTCTACATATCGGGATCGGGTTTGTCGGCATCGGGCTGGTCATTGGCCTGATGCTCGACTCCATCGGCCCGGCGGCAAAGGCGATGGCGGAGCATTTCCAGATTAATCTTCACGTGATCGACATCGGTTGGCCGGGTTCATCACCGATGACCTGGGCGTCGCAAATCGCCCTGGTGGCGATCCCGGTGGCCATCGCGGTCAATATCGTGATGCTGGTTACCCGTATGACCCGCGTGGTGAATGTTGATATCTGGAACATCTGGCATATGACCTTTACCGGCGCAATGCTGCATATCGCGACCGGGTCGTACTGGATAGGTATTCTCGGCGTGGTGGTGCATGCTGCTTTTGTGTATAAGCTGGGCGATTGGTTTGCCAAAGATACCCGCGATTTCTTCGGCCTCGAGGGTATTGCGATCCCGCACGGCAGTTCGGCGTATTTAGGGCCAGTTGCCGTCCTCGTGGATACCATCATCGACAAGATCCCCGGTCTTAACCGTATTCACTTTAGCGCCGATGACATTCAGAAACGCTTCGGCCCCTTCGGTGAACCGGTTACCGTTGGCTTCGTCATGGGGCTGGTGATTGGCGCGCTGGCGGGTTACGACCTGAAGGGCATTCTTCAGCTGGCGGTGAAAACCGCAGCGGTGATGCTGCTGATGCCCCGGGTGATCAAACCGATTATGGATGGCCTCACCCCGATAGCCAAACAGGCGCGTAAACGTCTGCAGGCTAAATTCGGCGGCCAGGAATTCCTGATTGGTCTCGATCCGGCGCTGCTGCTCGGTCATACCTCGGTAGTCTCGGCCAGCCTGATTTTCATCCCGCTGACCATTCTTATCGCCGTCGTGGTCCCTGGCAACCAGGTTCTGCCATTTGGTGACCTGGCCACCATCGGCTTCTTCGTAGCGATGGCAGTGGCTGTACATCAGGGCAATCTGTTCCGCACGTTGATTTCCGGGGTCATCATTATGGGAATCACCCTGTGGATCGCCACCCAGACCATTGGCCTGCACACCCAGCTGGCGGCAAACGCCGGGGCCCTGAAAGCCGGCGGCATGGTGGCCTCAATGGACCAGGGTGGTTCGCCGATTACCTGGCTGCTGATCCAGCTCTTTACCTGGCAAAATGTGGTTGGCTTCGCGGTCATCGGCATCATCTATCTGGCCGGCGTTCTACTGACCTGGCGTCGCGCTCGCGGCTTCATCGCCGCGGAAAAAGCAGAAAAAAGCGCTGCCCCGCAACAAAGTACAGGCATGTCTTGATCTAAAAGGGGAGCGTTCGCTCCCCTGAATCTTATAGCTGGAGAATGTTATGAAATCAGTGGTAATCCATGCTGAGGGGAACGTCTGCGTTGAAGAACGCCCTATCCCCACGCTGCAAACGGAAAACGATGTCCTGGTCAAAGTGGTCAGTTCCGGGTTATGCGGCTCCGATATCCCGCGCATTTTCGCCAAAGGGGCGCATTACTACCCTATTACGCTGGGGCACGAATTCAGCGGTTATGTGGAATCCTACGGCGCGGCGGTAACCGACCTGCAGCCCGGCGATGCCGTCGCCTGCGTGCCGCTGCTGCCTTGCTTCCAGTGCCCGCAATGCCAGCGCGAGTATTTCTCTTTATGTAAACAGTATCAGTTCGTCGGCTCACGCAGCGAAGGCGGCAACGCCGAATATGTGGTGGTAAAGCGCGCCAACCTGTTCCGCCTGCCGGACCAGATGCCAATTGATGATGGCGCGTTTATAGAACCGATAACCGTTGGCCTGCACGCTTTTCATCTGGCGCAGGGCTGTGAAGGTAAAAACGTGATTATTATCGGCGCCGGCACCATCGGCCTGCTGGCGCTACAGTGCGCCCGCGAACTGGGCGCCAACAGCGTCACGGCGATCGATATCAATCCGCAGAAGCTGGAGCTGGCCAAAACCCTTGGCGCAACCCATGTGTTCAACAGTCGCGAGATGAGCGGCCAGGCGATTCAGCAGGCGCTGGAAGCCATTCAGTTCGATCAGTTAGTCCTCGAGACCGCCGGTACGCCGCAGACCGTCGCGCTGGCGATTGAGGCCGCCGGTCCGCGGGCGCAGCTGGCGCTGGTTGGCACGCTTCATCATGATTTAACCCTCCCGGCAGCCACCTTCGGGCAGATTCTGCGTAAGGAGTTGAATATTGTGGGTAGCTGGATGAACTACTCTGGCCCGTGGCCGGGAGAAGAGTGGCAAACGGCCACCCGTCTGCTGACTGAAAAACGCCTGCAGCTGGCGCCGCTGATCGCCCATCGTGGCGACGCAGAAAGCTTCGCTCGTGCAGTGCAGGCGCTCAACGGCGCGCCAATGCAAGGCAAAATCCTGCTCAAACTCTCTTGACCGCCCGAGCCAGCCATCAGCGCTGGCTCATCCAACCTTTCGAAAATTATCGTTCACCTTTCGTTACCCTTCGATTACACTGAGATGAGTTAATTATCAGGCAAATCAAGATGAACTCATTTGAACGAAGGAACAAAATTGTCGATATGGTGAATACGCAGGGTAGCGTATTGGTTCTAGACCTTTCGAATCTCTTTGGCATCTCTGAGGTAACGATCCGTGCCGATCTCCGCTTACTGGAAGAAAAAGGACTGTTAACCCGTTTTCACGGCGGCGCCGCCCGTGCGGGTAGCGACCTGACCGACGCCGAGAATCAGGAAGTGGTGCTTGAAGACCGCTATCAGCTTGCCAGCGATCCCAAAAAGCGCATCGCCCATGCCGCGGCAGCGATGATCCGTGAAGGTATGACGGTGATCCTCGATAGCGGTAGCACCACTCTTCTTATCGCCGAGGCATTAGTACGGATGACCAATATCACCGTCATCACCAACAGCCTGCCCGCCGCGTTTACTCTGGCAGAAAATAAAGATATCACCCTGGTGGTGTGCGGTGGTACCGTGCGGCACAAAACGCATTCGATGCACGGCACGATTGCCGAACGTTCGCTGCAAGGTATTTGCGCCGATTTGATGTTTGTCGGCGCCGACGGTATCGACGCCACCAATGGCATCACCACCTTTAACGAAGGCTACTCCATCAGCAGCGTGATGGCCGCCGCCGCGCATCAGGTGATCGCCGTGCTCGACGCCAGCAAATTCAATCGCCGGGGCTTTAACCAGGTACTGCCGATGGAAAAGATAGACTGCGTGATCACCGACGACGGCATTAGTGAAAATGACCGTGCAGCGTTAAGCAGCAAAAAGGTGGAACTGAAGATAGTGTAATTGCACGCTGAGTGGAACATCATGGCGGCTGGTTCTACTTAACCAGCCAGCTTCCACCTTTTTTGGCGCCTATGCGAATCAATCTCCCTTTCGCCTGTAGCCCTTGCAGATGACGCTCAACCGTACGTGCTGATATCCCCAAGATCTCCGCCAGCGCTCTCGCCGTTAATTCCGGCTTTTCGGTTAGCAAACGCAAAATTGCGTTTTCCGGTGGGGCTAATTTGACGTCGATTTCTTCCGACATTTCTTCCGACATTTCTTCCGACACGATGAATGAAGTTTCCAGACCTTCTTTCAGCGCCGCCAGGATATTTTGCAACATCCAGGTCACGAATAGCGTGCAATCACTGGTTTTATCACAAGCACCTAAAATGTCGTAATAACGTTCTTGCTGATGGTGGATCAGCGTTTCAACCGGCAGCCAGGCCAATTCCTGACGCCACTGGCTTAGAATCAACGTCTGCCATAAACGCCCCATCCGACCATTGCCATCAGCGAAAGGGTGAATGAACTCAAACTCGTAGTGAAAAACTGAACTGGCAATTAAAGGATGTAGCTCGGTGTGTTCCAGCCAACTGAGTAAATCAGCGATCAATCTTGGGACCTGGGCAGCAGGCGGAGCCATATGTATCACCTGCGTACCGCGATAAATGCCGACGTTTCCGCCACGTAAAGCGCCTGGACGATCAACCAGCCCGGTCATCAGCGTTTTATGCGCCGTCAGAAGATCGCTAATGTTTGCCGCATGCCATCCGGGCATTAATTCATAAGCACGAATGGCATTTCTCACTTCCTGAATATCCTTAGCCGGCGCCAGAACCCGTTTGCCTTCCAGCAGCGCCGTTACCTGTTCCATGCTCAGGCTATTATGTTCAATCGCGAGTGACGCCTGAATAGTACGAATGCGGTTTTCTTTACGCAGCAACGGCGATGCTTGTCCACGTTTCGCCGACCAATGCCCAAGCAATTCCCCAATCTCAACGACAAGGTTGAGGACCGAGGGTGTGATGCTAAACGGCGGTTGGTAACGGCTCATCGTTTACTCCCCCTGCTGCTCCAGGGCGTACTTATACAACGCATTTTTCTTCACGCCGTGGATTTCCGCGGCCAGCGCGGCGGCTTTCTTCAGCGGCAGCTCCGCCTGCAGCAGCGCCAGAGTACGCAGCGCGGCCGCCGGCAGCGCCTCTTCCTGAGCCTTGAAACCTTCGACGATCAGCACCATCTCGCCTTTGCGACGGTTTTCATCTTCCTTCACCCACGCCACCAGCTCACCAATCGGCGCGCCATGGATCGACTCCCAGGTTTTGGTCAGCTCACGAGCCAGCACCACATAGCGGGATTCTCCCAGTACCGCGCAGATATCCTCCAGACTCTCCACCAGACGGTGGGTCGACTCATAGAAGATAAGGGTGCGCGGCTCTTCTTCCAGCGCTTTCAGGGTATCGCGGCGGCCTTTCGATTTCGCCGGCAGGAAGCCTTCATAACAGAAACGGTCGGAAGGCAGGCCGGCGGCGCTCAGGGCGGCGATAGCCGCACAGGGGCCCGGCAGCGGCACCACGCGAATATTCGCTTCGCGGCAGGTGCGCACCAGATGGTAACCAGGATCGTTAATCAGCGGCGTGCCGGCATCGGAAACCAGCGCGATGTTTTGCCCTTCTTTCAGTTTGGCAAGCAGGGTTTCCGCCTTTTGCTGCTCATTATGGTCGTGAAGCGCAAACAAACGGGCGTTTATCGCAAAATGTTGCAGCAGCAAACCGGTATGACGGGTATCTTCCGCTGCAATTAAATCAACGGCTTGCAGCACTTCCAGTGCACGCTGCGTGATATCAGACAGATTTCCTATCGGAGTGGGCACAATATAGAGCTGCCCCTGAGAATTATCCGCTGATTCGTGTTGTTTCATTGTCTCGTCCGTATTGCCGATTTAATATTGAGCATTGAGCCAAAAAAATATCACTGGACACTTATGGTACCGTCAACATTTCTTCGTTCTAAGCCCGCGCGCTGCCTGCCCGTATTGCTGGCGACTCTTATTTTTGCTGGCTGCGGCACCCACACGCAGGATCAAAGCGCGGCGTTTATGCAGGGTACGTCGCAGGCCAACTCCAGTTTCTACTTACAGCAGATGCAGCAAAGCACGAATGATAGCAAGACCAACTGGCAATTACTCGCCATTCGTGCACTACTGCAGGAAGGGAAGAAGCAGCAGGCTATCGACCTGTTTAACCAGCTGCCGGCGAACCTGAACAGCACTCAGGCCCGTGAACAGTCGCTGCTGGCGGTGGAAGTGAAGCTGGCGCAGAACGATTATCAGGCCGCCCGTAATCTGCTGGCTAAGATCGATCCGACAAACCTTGAGCAGCCTCAGCAGGCGCGCTACTGGCAGGCGCAAATCGATGCCAGCCAGGGCAAACCATCGCTGACCCTGCTGCGCGCCTTAATCGCCCAGCAGCCGCTGCTGAGTGACGCCAAACAGCGTCAGAAAAATATTGATGCGACCTGGCAAGCGCTCACCTCGATGCCCCAGGACCAGGCCAATGCGCTGGTGATCAACGCCGATGAAAATATCCTCCAGGGCTGGCTGGATCTGCAGCGGATGTGGTTTGACAACCGCAACGATCCGACGCTACTGAAAGCGGGCGTTAAAGACTGGCAGACGCGCTATCCGCAAAACCCGGGCGCTAAAATGCTGCCGACGGCGCTTGTGAATATGCAAAACTATAAGCCCGCGTCCATCAACAAGATTGCGCTTTTTCTGCCGCTAAACGGTCAGGCGTCGATCTTCGGCCGCACTATCCAGCAGGGCTTTGAAGCCGCCAAAAACGGCGCGCCGTCGGTGACGGGCAGCGCGGTTCCCGCCCAGGTCGCCCAGGCGGCGAATGTCTCCGGTAATGATGATGTGGTGAGTCCGTCGCAGGCAGAAATCAGCGATCTTACCGCCACCGGAAGCCGCGCGGATCCGGTTCAGGCCCCGACGCAGGACCAGGCAGCGCCTGCTGCGGAACCGGCAGCCCAGGCGCCGGCAACATCCGCCACGCCGCAGACTACCGCTTCCCCGGCCACCCAGCCGGTTACCGCGCCGGCCGCACAGCCGCAGCCCGTGGTCGCAACCGCCGCTAACCCTTCTGCGGAACTGAAAATTTACGACACCACCAGCCAGCCGATAAGCCAGCTGCTCGCCCAGGCGCAGCAGGATGGCGCCACCCTGGTGGTTGGGCCGTTGCTGAAAGAAAACGTTGAAGAGGTTATCAAGAGCAACACGCCGCTCAATGTGCTGGCCCTCAACCAGCCGGAAAAAGTCGAAAGCCGCGCTAACCTCTGCTATTTCGCGCTTTCTCCGGAAGACGAAGCGCGTGACGCCGCCCGACATATCCACCAACAGGGGAAACAGACCCCGCTGCTGCTGGTTCCGCGCGGCGCGCTGGGCGATCGTGTGGTTAGCGCTTTTGCCGACGAGTGGCTGAAGCTGGGCGGCGCCAGCGTCCTGCAGCAGCGTTTTGGATCCACGGCCGAGCTGCGCGCCGGCGTGAACGGCGGCGGGGGCATTGCGCTGAGCGGCACCCCGGTCTCCACCCTGCCATCAGCGCAGAACAGCATCCTCGGCAGTGCGGATGAGATGCCGGTAAGCAGCGGCGGCAGCGTCGATGCGGCCTATATCCTCGCCACCCCGGAACAGATTGCCTATATCAAACCGATGATCGCCATGCGCAACGGCAGCCAGAGCAATGTCACCCTGTACGCCAGCTCGCGCAGCGCCCAGGGCACCGCGGGGCCGGATTTCCGTCTGGAGATGGAAGGCTTGCAGTATAGTGAGATCCCAATGCTGGCCGGCAGCAATCCGTCGCTAATGCAGCAGGCGCTGTCCGCGGTGCGTAATGACTACTCGCTGGCGCGTCTGTATGCCATGGGCGCTGACGCCTGGTCACTGGCAAATCACTTCACGCAAATGCGCCAGACGCCTGGCTTCGAGCTGAACGGCAATACCGGCGATCTGACGGCCAACCAGGATTGCGTGATTAACAGGAAACTGTCATGGCTCAAGTACCAGCAGGGAAAAATCGTTCCGGCCAGCTAAGCAAACAGACCGGCGATGCCTGGGAAAACCAGGCTCGCCGCTGGCTGGAAGGCCAGGGCCTGCGTTTTATCGCCGCCAATGCCCGCGAGCGTGGCGGCGAAATTGACCTTATCATGCGCGACGGCACGGTCACCGTTTTTATCGAAGTGCGCTACCGCCGTAGCGCCCGGTACGGTGATGCGGCAGCCAGCGTCACTCCGCAAAAACAACAACGACTGCTTAAAGCCGCCCGTTTGTGGCTCTGCCGACAGAATGGGAGCTTTGAGACTGTGGATTGCCGTTTCGATGTGGTAGCCTTCACCGGAAACGACATCCAATGGCTAAAAAACGCCTTTGGCGAATAGCGTAATACCAGAAGTAAGGGATCCCGTGCTCGACAGAATCAAAGCCTGCTTTACCGAAAGCATTCAAACCCAAATTGCCGCAGCGGAAGCACTCCCGGACGCCATCTCCCGGGCGGCGATGACGCTCGTCCAGTCCCTGCTTAACGGCAACAAAATCCTCTGTTGTGGTAATGGCACCTCCGCCGCCAACGCACAGCATTTTGCTGCCAGCATGATTAATCGCTTTGAAACGGAACGCCCTGGTTTACCTGCCATTGCACTAAATACCGATAATGTGGTCTTAACCGCCATCGCTAACGATCGCTTGCATGACGAGATCTACGCCAAGCAGGTGCGCGCCCTGGGACACGCCGGCGATGTGCTGCTGGCGATCTCTACGCGCGGAAACAGTCGGGACATCGTCAAGGCGGTGGAAGCCGCCGTGACCCGCGACATGACCATCGTCGCGTTAACCGGCTATGACGGCGGTGAGCTGGCGGGCCTGTTAGGTCAACAGGATGTCGAAATCCGCATCCCCTCCCATCGCAGCGCGCGTATCCAGGAGATGCACATGCTGACCGTCAACTGTCTGTGCGATTTGATAGATAACACTCTTTTTCCACACCAGGACGATTAAGGAGAACACATGAAGGCTCTCTCGCCCCTCGCCATCCTGCTTTCTGCACTACTGCTGCAGGGCTGCGTTGCCGCCGCGGTAGTCGGAACGGCAGCAGTCGGCACCAAAGCCGCAACGGACCCGCGTACGGTGGGAACCCAGGTCGATGACAGTACCCTGGAACTGCGCGTCAATAGCGCCTTGTCGAAAGATGAACAGATTAAGAAACAGGCCCGTATCAACGTCACCGCTTATCAGGGCAAAGTCCTGCTGACCGGCCAGTCGCCGACGCCGGACCTCTCCGCGCGCGCCAAGCAAATCGCCATGGGCGTGGAAGGGACCACGGAAGTGTTTAATGAAGTGCGCCAGGGCCAGCCGATTGGTTTAGGCACCGCCTCGTCTGATACCTGGATTACCACCAAGGTGCGTTCGCAGCTCCTGAGCACCGATCAGGTCAAATCCTCGAACGTGAAAGTAACCACGGAAAACAGCGAAGTCTTCCTGATGGGGCTGGTGACCGACCGCGAAGGCCGGGCGGCGGCGGATATTGCCAGCCGGGTAAGCGGCGTATCCCGGGTGACCACCGCCTTTACCTACATTAAATAAAGCTGCAGTTTCCCGGCTGGCGCTGCGCTTAGCCGGGCTACCGCCCCCTGTACGTTGTGTGCCGGGTAAGGCGTAGCCGCCACCCGGCATCCAATCCGGCTATGCGTACGTTTACGGCAAACTACACCAGCGCCAGCGCACCGACAATCGCCCCGCACAGCGCCACCAGTCCGCCCGTCAGCCACAGCGCTTTGGCCGGGAAGGCTTTACGCAGCATAATCAGCGACGGCACGCTCACTGCCGGCAGTGTGATGAGCAGCGCCAGCGCGGGCGCCGTCCCCATACCCGCCAGCATCATTGTCTGCACAATCGGAATTTCCGCCGCGGTAGGGATCACAAACAGGCAGCCGGCGATCGCCATCGCGATAACCCAGAACAACGTATTATCCACCACGCCATCGGCGTGCGGGAACAGCCAGACGCGCGCCGCTCCCAGCACCAGCACCGCGAGGATATAAACCGGGATCGTGTTCCAGAACAGCGTCCACAGCGCCCGCAGCCAGCGACTAAAGAAGCCGCCCTGAGTCGCCTCCGCCTGTACATCTGGCACCGCTACCGGCTGCGTCGCCGCCTCTTTCACCCATTTCTGCACCAGCGTCGCCACAGTTAATACTGTCGCCAGGCCCGCCACCAGGCGAACCAGCGCAAACTGCCAGCCCAGAACAAAGCCCATAAACACCAGCGTCGCCGGGTTGAGCAGCGGGTTCCCCATCCAGAACGCCAGCGCCCCGCCCATCGACACCTGCTGTTTGCGCATCCCGGCCGTGACCGGCGCGGCGCAGCAGGTGCACATCATGCCGGGCAGCGAGAAAATCGCTCCCAGCAGCGTGCCCTGAAACCGCGATTGTCCCAGGGTGCGTAGCAGCCAGTCGCGCGGAATGAGTATCTGAATCAATGACCCGAGCAGCACGCCGAGCACCGCCGCTTTCCAGACGGCAAGGAAGTAAACCATCGCATAGTCCCACGCCGCCATCAGCGGGTTAGCGTCGGCCTGGGCAAGAATGGATTTACCGATACTGTGGGTTTCCGCAGCGGTGAAGGCTTTCCCGTAGTACGGCTGCCATTTGACGTACCACAGACCAACAATCACGACGAGAAAGAAAAGCGCGGGTTTCCACCATTGAAATGGTGACGCCGCCTGAGATGAAGACTGACCAGCCATAGCATTCCCCAGCAAGAAATGTGGATATGAATTGAAGCCGTGAATACTACGCCGGAAGCCTGCGTTTGCAAACCGCTATTCAGCCTGCCGCGCGGCGCGCTCCCGTAGTTCCGATGATGACAGAATTCGCACCCCTTCGTGGGTGGGCGACAGCGCCTCCGCCAGCAGGGCGATCGCCACATCGCGGGCCGCAATGGATTTCCAGTTCCCCGGCAAGAGCCGGAACAATGGTGCGAGGAAGGTCTCATTGGCCCGCTTTTTTTCCCGCTCGCCTGACAGCATCGACGGCCTGGCGATGGTCAGCCGCGGCCAGTCTTGCTCAATCAGCGCCGCCTCCATTTCCCCCTTCACCCGATTGTAGAAAAACGGCGAGTGGGCGTTGGCGCCCATCGCGCTAACCACCAGCATATGTTGCGCACCCAGTCGTTTGCCGGTCAGCGCGGTATCAACCACCAGCGTGTAGTCAGCATGGACGAAGGCCTCTTTGCTCCCGGCCTCCCGGCGCGTCGTTCCCAGGCAACAGAAGACGATATCCACCGGGTCAACCACCTGCGCCAGGGCATCGGTCAGCTGGGGATCGTGAGGATTAAAGACACCTTCCGCTGGCGCCAGCGGGCGACGCGTCGGCGCGGCGATGGTGCTTATACGGGGCTCATTCTGCAGCAGCCGGAGTAAGTGACCGCCAACTAACCCGGTCGCGCCGGTTAATAATACCTGACTCATTGGTTCTCCTTTACAGAATTCTCCGCCTTGCACTTTCGGGCTCATGTTCCAGGCTTAATACCTTACAAGGTAAGTATCCACCATCATCATGGAATTACCTCATTGACCATCCAGACAGTGGAGGAAGCATGAGTAAAAAGATAGCCGTCCTCATTACCGACGACTTTGAAGATTCTGAATTTACCTCTCCCGCCGAAGCCTTTAAGCTCGCCGGGCATCAGGTCATCACGATCGAAAAGCAGGCTGGCAAAACGGTGAAGGGTAAGCAGGGAGAAGCCGAGGTCGCCATCGACAGAGCCATCGATGACGTCACACCGGGTGAATTTGATGCCTTATTGCTGCCCGGGGGCTACTCTCCCGACCAGCTGCGTGGTGATGAACGCTTCGTCACCTTTACCCGCGATTTTGTCAACGGCGGTAAGCCGGTGTTTGCCATCTGCCACGGCCCGCAGCTGCTGATCAGCGCCGATGTGATCCGCGGACGTAAGCTCACGGCGGTGAAACCGATTGTGGTGGATGTGAAAAACGCCGGGGGCGAGTTTTACGACCAGGAGGTGGTGGTCGATAACGAACAGCTGGTCACCAGCAGAACGCCGGACGATCTGCCGGCCTTCAATCGCGAAGCGCTACGCCTGCTCGGCGCCGGCATCACGCCGCCAGTGTAATTTTTTCCCGAAACCCAGCGTGTTGTCGGTAAATTTGATTTCGTCCGGACGAATCTCCCATACCGGCGCCGACAGCATGCGGGCCACCGGGAAGCGCTTGACGTAGCGCTGGCGCATTCGCGCCTCTTCGTCACCGCTCAGACGACGGATCTCGCCTTTGAACTGCACGCCGCGGATCAGGGCCACCGTTTTTGGCTGGCCGTTAACCGTGCCGGCCACCTTCGCCCTCTGTCCGGTCATCTGGCCATGGCGGGTGTGCTCCTCGCTGAGCAGATAAAAGGCCACGGTATCCGGGTCATAGACGTAAAAGGCATTCGCGCACCACAGCTCGTCTTCACGGGAGACGCACCAGGTGACGACGTGCTGTTTACTCAGCCAGCGACCAATGGCGGCAAGCGTATCCATCTTTCTTCTCCATTATGCTATGGTGCACACACCTTACCATAGTGACTTTGTGACCGTGTGCTGGTTTCTGTATCTCATTCGAACCGCGGATAATCGCCTTTATACCGGCATCACCACCGACGTGCCACGCCGCTTTCGCCAGCATCAGGCGGGAAAAGGCGCAAAGGCGTTGCGCGGCAAAGGCGACCTGCAGCTGGCCTTTAGCCACGAAGTTGGTGAACACTCACTTGCATTGCGACTGGAATATCGCGTCAAGCAGCTAACGAAGCGCGAAAAAGAGCGCCTCGTTGCCGGAGAGGATGCCTTCGAAACCCTGCTGGCAAGGCTTAAAGACGATTAAAGTGCTCGCTGTATTCTACCTGGCCATGGACGCCGTCGAGGGCGTCATCCGCCAGACGGTGAACCTGGAACGCCTCGGCGCTGTCCGGCCAGCGGCAGCGGAGATCGAAGCGCGCGGCCGGTTCAAAGCCGAAGCGACGGTATAAATCCGGGTCGCCCAGCGTCACCACCGCGGCGTAGCCAAACTCATTCAGCGAGTCCAGCCCTTCATAAACCAGCTGCCGACCAATGCCCTGTCCGCGGTAGCGTTCATCTACCGCCAGCGGCGCCAGGCCGACCCACTGCAGCTCTTCACCTTCCACCGCCACCGGGCTGAAGGCAACGTAGCCGATCACCTGGCCTTCATCATCCGTCGCCACTACCCCCAGCGTGATCAGTCCATCTTCACGCAGATCGTGCACCAGCTGCGCTTCGGCATCGCGGCCGAAGGTACGACGCAGCAGCGCGTCGATTCCCGGTGCATCAATCCCAATCTCCACTCGAATCAGCATGCCTCACCTACCGATGTCTGTTCAGGTTTCTGCGGGCTCTTCAGTCCAGCTTCGACAAAATCCGCCAGTTGCAGCAACATCACGCGCAGCGCTTTTGGCATCTGCTCGAGCTCAATGGCGTCCATCAAATTTTTTACATACAGTCCCAGCTCCGTATCGCCTTCAATGACCAGACGACGCTGGAAGAATAGCGTATCCGGATCCTGCTTGCGCGCGGCGATCATTAACAGATCGCTGGCGTCGGCGCTGAAGCTGACGTCGGCGTCGGCCTGCTGGCTGACCACCAGTCGACCATCGACTACCGAGGTATACCACAGCAGACCGATGTCACGCACATGAATACTTAACCAACGCCCCTCAAGAAACTCCAGCTCCCCCTCCGCCAGCGCCTGGCGAAACTGCCAGCTCAGCACTTGCTCCAGCACCTGGCGCTTGAGGGCAAAAGGCGCCAGCTTAACCGGCACGCTCATTAAAGACGGGCCAAAGTGGACCAGCCGGGAACGCAGTTTATCCAACACAAGCTTTACTCCATGAATGCAATAGTTCCGCTATTGTGCCATATCACATAAACAACATAGCGGCGTAAATCAACAAAAACGCGATGACGGCCGCCAGTTATTGGCGCCGCCAATACACTTTTAACTGCCTCAAATCAAAAATTGTCACCAGAAGGTTAACTAAAATCCCTGCTCGTTAACCATTCAGCGTCCCTGACGGGCCGCATTTTTCAGGAAAAATTATGGAGCTGCTCTGCCCAGCCGGTAACCTTCCGGCGCTTAAGGCGGCCATCGAAAACGGCGCCGATGCCGTCTATATCGGGCTGAAAGATGATACCAACGCCCGCCACTTTGCCGGCCTTAATTTCACCGAAAAGAAACTGCAGGAAGCCGTCAGCTTTGTGCATCAGCACCGTCGTAAGCTGCATATCGCCATCAATACCTTCGCTCATCCCGACGGCTACGCCCGCTGGCAGCGAGCAGTGGATATGGCCGCTCAACTGGGCGCCGATGCGCTCATTCTGGCCGATATCGCCATGCTGGAGTACGCTGCGGAACGTTACCCACACATTGAGCGTCACGTTTCGGTGCAGGCTTCCGCCACCAATGAAGAGGCCATTCGCTTCTATCATCGCAACTTCGACGTCGCGCGCGTCGTACTGCCGCGCGTGTTGTCTATTCATCAGGTGAAACAGTTGGCCCGCGCCACGCCGGTGCCGCTGGAAGTCTTCGCCTTCGGCAGCCTGTGCATCATGGCGGAAGGCCGCTGCTATCTCTCTTCCTACCTGACCGGCGAATCGCCCAACACCGTCGGCGCCTGTTCGCCTGCCCGCTTCGTACGCTGGCAGCAAACGCCGCAGGGGCTGGAATCGCGTCTCAATGAAGTGCTGATTGACCGTTATCAGGATGGCGAAAATGCCGGTTATCCGACGCTGTGCAAAGGCCGCTACCTGGTTGATGGCGAGCGCTATCACGCGCTGGAGGAGCCCACCAGCCTCAACACCCTGGAACTGTTGCCGGAATTGATGGCCGCCAATATCGCCTCGGTGAAAATCGAAGGCCGTCAGCGCAGCCCGGCTTACGTGACCCAGGTGGCGAAAGTCTGGCGCCAGGCGATCGATCGCTGCAAAGCCGATCCGCAGAATTTCGTACCGCAGTCCGCCTGGATGGAGATCCTGGGCGCCATGTCCGAGGGGACACAAACTACCCTTGGCGCTTATCACCGTAAATGGCAGTGAGAAACATGAAATATTCATTAGGGCCGGTGCTGTACTACTGGCCAAAAGAGACGCTGGAAGATTTTTACCAGCAGGCGGCAAACTGCAGCGCCGACACCATTTATCTCGGCGAAGCGGTATGCAGCAAACGCCGCGCCACCAAAGTTGGCGACTGGATCGAAATGGCGAAAACGCTGGCCGCTAGCGGCAAGCAGGTGGTGCTCTCCACTCTCGCGCTGGTGCAGGCCTCTTCTGAACTGGGCGAGCTGAAGCGCTATGTCGATAACGGCGAATTTCTGATTGAGGCCAGTGATTTGGGCGTGGTAAATCTCTGCGCCGAACGCAAGCTACCATTCGTCGCCGGGCATGCGCTGAACTGCTACAACGCCGTTACCCTGCGCCTGCTGCGGAAACAGGGCATGGTGCGCTGGTGCATGCCGGTGGAACTCTCCCGCGACTGGCTGGCTAATTTACTGACCCAGTGCGAAGAGCTGGGTATCCGCAACCAGTTTGAAGTCGAAGTGCTGAGCTACGGCCATCTGCCGCTGGCTTATTCCGCGCGCTGCTTTACCGCCCGCTCGGAAGACCGGCCAAAGGACGAGTGCGAAACCTGCTGCATCAAGTACCCTACCGGGCGCAGCATGCTGTCGCAGGAGAACCAGCAGGTGTTCGTGCTCAATGGTATTCAGACCATGAGCGGCTACGTCTATAACCTGGGCAATGAGCTGACCTCCATGCACGGCCTGGTGGATATGGTGCGCCTGTCGCCGATGGGCAACGAGACCTTCGCCATGCTCGAGGCCTTCCGCGCCAACGAAAACGGCGCTGCGCCGCTGGATCTCACCAGCAATAGCGATTGCAACGGCTACTGGAAACGATTGCCAGGACTGGTGCTTCAGGCCTGATAAACCGCTCACTTTGTTAACAACAGTGCTCAGATTTTAATGCATTATTAAAGATGCAGCTTTTCTGGCTGGCGCGTCCAGGATGCGCCAGGCTGGAAGAAGACCTTCAATCTGATGACGATGCTGTAGCAAAGTGAGCCTTTATGACTGACAAATCTGTTCCATTCTCGGTGCTCGATCTGGCGCCGATCCCGCAAGGATCTTCTGCCAAAGAAGCTTTTACCCACTCTCTGGATCTCGCCCAGCTGGCCGAATCGCGCGGCTATCATCGCTACTGGCTGGCGGAGCACCATAATATGGTCGGCATTGCCAGCGCAGCGACCTCGGTGCTGATTGGCTATCTCGCCGCCAACACCACCACCCTGCATCTCGGGTCCGGCGGCGTGATGCTGCCTAACCACTCTCCACTGGTGATAGCTGAGCAGTTCGGCACCCTGAACACCCTTTACCCCGGGCGGATCGACCTCGGCCTTGGCCGCGCGCCGGGCAGCGATCAGCCGACCATGCGCGCCCTGCGTCGCCATATGAGCGGCGATGTCGATAATTTCCCGCGCGATGTAGCGGAACTGGTGGACTGGTTTGACGCCCGCGATCCGAACCCGCACGTGCGCCCGGTTCCCGGCTACGGGGAGCGCATTCCAGTATGGCTGCTGGGCTCAAGCCTCTATAGCGCGCAACTGGCGGCGCAACTCGGCCTGCCGTTTGCCTTCGCCTCGCACTTCGCGCCGGATATGTTGTTCCAGGCCCTGCATCTGTATCGCAGCAATTTCAAACCTTCGGCGCGGCTGGAAAAACCGTACGCGATGGTGTGTATCAATATCATCGCCGCCGACAGCAACCGCGATGCGGAGTTTCTCTTCACCTCCATGCAGCAGGCGTTTGTGAAGCTGCGTCGCGGCGAGACCGGGCAGTTGCCGCCGCCGGTGGAAAATATGCATCAGCTGTGGTCAGCGTCCGAGCAGTATGGTGTGCAGCAGGCACTGAGCATGTCGCTGGTCGGCGATAAAACTAAAGTCCGCCATGGGCTAGAGTCGATTCTGCGTGAAACCGAGGCGGACGAAATCATGGTCAATGGCCAGATCTTCGACCACCAGGCGCGTCTGCATTCTTTCGATTTAGCGATGCAGGTGAAAGAGGAGCTGTTGGGGTAACACACACGTCAGCCCGGTGGACGTCGCGCCACCGGGCAATAGCTTTACTGATAAACCGGCAGCAGATTGACGCTCGACAGGATATGTACAACCGCATTGCCGAGGCCAAAGAGCAGGATCAGCACAATCATTGGCGTTCCGCCCCAAACGCGGAACTGTGGGCTGCCGAAGCGTTTGCGTGAGGCGCGAGCCAGCAGCGCCGGTACAATCGCCGCCCAGATCGTCGCCGCCAGGCCAGCATAGCCGATGGCGTAGAGGAAACCATCGGGTTTGACCAGTCCGCCAATCATCGGCGGGATAAAGGTCAGCAGCGCGGTTTTAAAGCGTCCCATCGCGCTATCGTCAAAGCCAAACAGATCCGCCAGGTAGTCGAACAGCCCCAGCGTCACGCCGAGGAACGAACTGGCGACAGCAAAGTTCGAGAACACCACCAGCAGCAGATCCAGACTCCGACTATTCAGCACGCCGCTCAGCGCCTGCACCAGCACATCAATGTTGCCGCCCTTCTGCGCGATGTCGATAAACTGCGGACGCGGGATATTGCCCATCGTCACCAGCAGCCAGACCACGTACAGACCCAGCGCCAGCAGCGTACCGTAGGTTAAGCAGCGGATGATGGTGCGCGGATCTTTTCCGTAGTATTTCATCAGGCTCGGCACGTTGCCGTGATAGCCAAACGAGGCCAGGCAGAACGGGAGCGTCATCAGCAGGTATGGCGCATAGGAGGCATTCTTCTCCGCAACGTTAAATAGCGTCGTCGGCTCGACGTGCCCGAGCAGGCTACCGAAGGTCAGGAAGAAGGTGATCACCTTAGCGCCCAGTACGATAGCCGTCATGCGGCTCACCGCTTTGGTGCTCATCCAGACGATAAACGCCACCAGCAGCGCAAAGCCGAAGCCCGCCGCGCGCGCCGGCACCTTCAGCGACAGTTCACTGAAGGTGTGGTGGAGGATCGAACCGCTCGCCGAAATATAGGCGTAGGTCAGGATATAGAGCACAAAGGCGATTGATACACCGTTCACCAGGTTCCAGCCCCTGCCGAGCAGGTCTTTGGTAATGGTGTCGAAGCTGGAGCCGATGCGGTAGTTAAGATTGGCCTCGAGGATCATCAAACCGGAGTGCAGCATGCAGAACCAGGTGAAGACCAGCGCCGCCAGCGACCAGAAAAACCACGCGCCGGACATCACCACCGGCAGCGAGAACATGCCCGCGCCGATAATCGTGCCGCCGATAATCACCACGCCGCCAAACAGAGACGGACGGGTTGCCGTAGTGGTTAGTGTCGCCATTTACCGAATTCTCCAGTCGAAAATACTTCGCTCACGTTGAGCATGACGCACTGTACCAGTACACGAGTACAAAGGGAATAAAAAAAGCCCCAATCATGACGATCGGGGCTGTATTATTTAGTTTACGCTAGCGGGCGGCGTTGATTACGCATCGCCACCGAAGCGACGGCGACCGGCTGAGTCATCGCGGCGCGGCGCGGATGCATCGTCACGACGCGGCGCACGGCCTTCACGACGTTCGCCGCTGAAACGACGTCCTTCACCACGACCGCCTTCACGACGTTCGCCACCGAAGCCACGGCCGCCTTCACGACGCTCGCCGCCGAAGCCACGGCCGCCTTCGCGACGCTCACCGCCGCCACGACGTTCGGTGCGCGGCTGCGCATCGCCCAGCAGCTGCATGTTCATCGGCTTGTTCAGGATACGGGTACGAGTAAAGTGCTGCAGCACTTCGCCCGGCATCCCTTTCGGCAGCTCAATGGTGGAGTGAGAAGCGAACAGCTTGATGTTACCGATGTAACGGCTGCTGATATCGCCTTCATTGGCGATCGCGCCAACGATATGACGCACTTCAACGCCGTCATCGCGACCCACTTCAATGCGATACAGCTCCATGTCACCCACGTCACGACGCTCACGCTTCGGACGATCTTCGCGATCGCCGCGCGGGCCGCGATCATTACGGTCGCCACGACGGTCGAAACGATCGTCACGATCGCGGAATTCACGACGTGGACGCATCGGCGCGTCCGGCGGAACGATCAGCGAACGTTCGCCCTGAGCCATCTTCAGCAGCGCAGCAGCCAGCGTTTCCACGTCCAGCTCTTCACCTTCCGCCGTCGGCTGGATTTTCGCCAGCAGTGCACGGTACTGATCCAGATCGCTGCTTTCCAGCTGCTGCTGAACTTTCGCGGCGAATTTTTCCAGACGACGCTTGCTCAGCAGCTCCGCGTTAGGCAGTTCCACTTCAGGAATGGTCAGCTTCATGGTGCGTTCGATGTTGCGCAGCAGACGACGCTCGCGGTTCTCAACGAACAGCAGCGCGCGGCCAGCACGACCGGCACGACCAGTACGGCCGATACGGTGAACGTAGGATTCAGAATCCATTGGGATGTCGTAGTTCACCACCAGGCTGATACGCTCAACGTCCAGGCCACGGGCCGCAACGTCAGTCGCAATCAGGATATCCAGACGACCATCTTTCAGGCGTTCCAGAGTCTGCTCACGCAGCGCCTGGTTCATGTCGCCGTTCAGCGCCGCGCTGTTGTAGCCATTACGCTCCAGCGCTTCAGCTACTTCCAGGGTCGCGTTTTTGGTACGGACGAAGATAATCGCCGCATCAAAGTCTTCCGCTTCCAGGAAACGCACCAGCGCTTCGTTTTTACGCATGCCGTAGGCAGTCCAGTAGCTCTGGCTGATATCCGGGCGAGTCGTCACGCTGGACTGAATGCGCACTTCCTGCGGCTCTTTCATAAAGCGACGGGTAATGCGACGGATAGCTTCCGGCATGGTGGCGGAGAACAGCGCGGTCTGATGCCCTTCCGGGATCTGCGCCATAATGGTTTCTACGTCTTCGATAAAGCCCATGCGCAGCATTTCATCTGCTTCATCCAGTACCAGGCCGCTCAGTTTGGAGAGGTCCAGGGTGCCGCGCTTAAGGTGGTCCAGCAGACGACCCGGGGTACCGACGACGATCTGCGGACCCTGACGCAGGGCGCGCAGCTGCACGTCATAACGCTGGCCGCCATACAGGGCAACCACGTTCACGCCGCGCATATGTTTAGAGAATTCCGTCATTGCTTCAGCAACCTGTACCGCCAGCTCGCGGGTCGGCGCCAGCACCAGAATCTGCGGTGCTCTCAGCTCAGGATCGATGTTGTTCAGCAGCGGTAAAGAGAATGCTGCGGTTTTACCGCTACCGGTCTGGGCCATACCCAGAACGTCGCGGCCGTCCAGCAGATGCGGAATGCACTCAGCCTGGATCGGAGATGGTTTTTCGTAACCCAGATCGGTGAGCGCTTCAAGGATAGGAGCCTTCAGGCCCAGATCTGCAAAAGTGGTTTCGAATTCAGCCATGTAGTACGTGTGCCTCAAAATTAATGGCGGCCAGTCTACATAACTCATCGTGAAAATTTACGGTAATTTTCATTGAAAAGTGTGAACCGGCTCAAAGTAGGTGTATTAACGAACAACAACGCCCTCACCCGCGAAGGTGATGGCAAGCAAAAAACTATGGGCTGATGTGTTCGTCAGCTATTGCTGGTCCGATTCTGCCAGGTCATCTTGCTCCTGGCCCAAGAGCGATAATTCCAACAATGCGTATCGGTGCTCAACGTAGTTGTGTACGTTGTTGGCGACCGCCAGTTTGAACAGTGCCGTAGCGCTGTCCTTGTCCCCCAGACTTAGGTAGTACTTACCTAAATAGAAGTTGGTTTCACTGAGATGCTCAGCGAGCGAGGTGTTATCCGTTGCGTCTGCCTTCAGACGAGTCATCAGCTCTTTTTCGCTAATGTCGCCAAGGTAGAACTCGACAATGTTCCATCCCCATTGCTCTTTATCCGACTTGTTTAAGCGCTCTCTGAGTGCTTCAAGCGCCCGCTTCTCGTCGAGTTTACGCTCGGCGATATAAAGCCACAGGCTACGGAAAGGATCATTGGGATCGTCTTGATAAAACGCCAGCAGATCATCTTGCGCTAACTTAGCCCGGCCGCCGTAATACAGGGCGATACCGCGGTTCAAGTGCGCGTAGTTGTAAGTTGGATCAAGCTCAAGTACAGAATCAAACGCTTCATAGGCAGCATCAAAATTGCCTGCCTGCGTTAAGTAAATGCCTAAGTAATTGAATACTTCCGGCATATCGGGTCGGATTGCCAGCGCTTGTGAAAAATCATTTCGCGCAAGTGCCCTCAGACCGAGACTATCATACAACACTCCGCGCTCATATAAAAGCTGTGCGCGTTCGTCATCGGATAAAGCCCGACTGGCAAGAATTTGTTCCATGCGTGCCAGAATCACTTCTTGCTGTAAAGTCGGTTGCAATGGTACTGCGAGGACGGCGTCCTTACGCCAGGCGGTGCTACTGCATCCTGCCAGCGTGAGAGCTGTCGCCACGAAACACCAGCGCAAAAAAGGCTTCATTTCCCACTCCCGAAGACAACGATTGGATGAACGTCCTGTTCCCCGGCTGCAAACGAGGCGTCCTGCCCGTAAAACGCCCTCCGCAAAAGCGGGAGGGCTAACGGCAACCTTACTCGCCCTGCTCGGCAGCCGGAGCTTCCGGCGCTGCGGCAGACGGAGTCTGTTCAGTTGCTTCTTTAATGCTCAGACGGACACGGCCCTGGCGGTCAACTTCCAGAACCTTAACCGGTACTTCCTGACCCATCTGCAGGTAGTCAGTCACTTTCTCAACGCGCTTGTCAGCGATCTGCGAGATGTGAACCAGACCTTCTTTACCGCCGCCGATGGCAACGAATGCGCCAAAGTCAACGATACGGGTCACTTTACCATTGTAGATGCGGCCAACTTCGATCTCAGCGGTGATCTCTTCGATACGACGGATAGCATGCTGCGCTTTGTCGCCGTCGGTCGCTGCGATCTTCACGGTACCGTCATCTTCGATCTCGATGGTAGTACCGGTCTCTTCGGTCAGGGCACGGATAACAGAACCGCCTTTACCGATAACGTCTTTGATCTTGTCCGGGTTGATCTTGATGGTGTGGATACGCGGTGCGAATTCAGAGATATCGCCGCGCGGCGCGTTAATCGCCTGCTCCATCACGCCCAGGATGTGCAGACGCGCACCTTTAGCCTGGTTCAATGCAACCTGCATGATTTCTTTGGTGATACCTTCAATTTTGATATCCATCTGCAGCGCAGAGATACCGTCGCGGGAACCCGCAACTTTGAAGTCCATATCGCCGAGGTGGTCTTCGTCACCGAGGATGTCAGACAGCACGACGAAGTTGTCGCCTTCTTTCACCAGACCCATTGCGATACCCGCCACAGCGGCTTTTACCGGCACGCCGGCGTCCATCAGCGCCAGAGAGGCGCCGCAGACGGAAGCCATGGAAGAGGAACCGTTAGATTCGGTGATTTCCGATACCACGCGCACGGTGTACGGGAATTCTTCAATAGTCGGCATCACGGCCAGTACGCCGCGCTTCGCCAGACGACCGTGACCGATTTCACGACGCTTCGGAGACCCCACCATGCCAGTTTCGCCTACGGAGTACGGAGGGAAGTTGTAGTGGAACAGGAAGGAGTCGGTGCGCTCGCCCATCAGTTCGTCGATGTTCTGCGCATCGCGTGCGGTACCCAGAGTCGCGGTAACCAGCGCCTGCGTTTCGCCACGGGTGAACAGCGCGGAACCGTGAGTACGCGGCAGAACGCCGGTACGAACGTCCAGACCACGGATCATATCTTTTTCACGGCCATCGATACGCGGCTCGCCGGCCAGTACGCGGCTACGAACCACATTTTTCTCGATGGCGTGCAGGATTTCACCCAGCTCGTTAGCGTCCAGGGTTTCATCTTCAGCAACCAGCGTGGCGATGGTTTCAGATTTGATCACGTCAACCTGAGCGTAACGCTCTTGTTTGTCGGTGATACGGTAAGCATCGCTCAGACGGGATTCAGCCAGCGCAGCCACGCGCGCGTTCAGCGCTTCGTTGACCGCTTCCGGCTGCCAGTCCCAACGCGGTTTACCGGCTTCTTTCACCAGGTCGTTGATGTTCTGAATAACAATCTGCTGCTGCTCGTGGCCGAAGACCACCGCGCCCAGCATCTGGTCTTCGCTCAGCAGTTCCGCTTCGGATTCCACCATCAGCACGGCCGCTTCGGTACCGGCAACCACCAGGTCCAGTTTGCTGGACTTCAGTTCTTCCTGGGTTGGGTTCAGTACGTACTGGTCGTTGATGTAACCCACGCGCGCAGCGCCGATTGGGCCATTGAACGGAATACCAGACAGCGACAGCGCAGCGGAAGCACCGATCATCGCGACGATGTCTGGGTTAACCTGCGGGTTAACGGAAACGACGGTAGCGATAACCTGAACTTCGTTAACGAAGCCTTCCGGGAACAGCGGGCGAACCGGGCGGTCAATCAGACGCGCGATCAGGGTTTCGCCTTCGCTTGGACGGCCTTCACGACGGAAGAAACCACCCGGGATTTTACCGGCAGCGTAGGTACGCTCCTGGTAGTTAACGGTCAGCGGGAAAAAGTCCTGGCCTGGCTTCGCTTTTTTCTGACCCACAACGGTAACGAATACCGCAGTGTCATCCATGCTAACCATCACAGCGGCCGTTGCCTGGCGCGCCATCATGCCGGTTTCCAGGGTCACGGTATGCTGGCCGTACTGGAATTTACGAACGATCGGATTAAGCAAAATTCTATCCTTTTTATCTATAAATCACGCCATATCCACGACATAGCGTCTATTGACCCGATCTTCTGCATCCTCGCGACTAATGACAACCTTTACCCGCCCCTGCGGATGAAGCCTCTCATTAGCCGCGCGAACCTCTGCATGAAGATCATTACTAGCAACAATACATGAGTTTTGAATGAATTGCTGCCGCCCGGTCGAAAAAAGGGGCCGTCAGGCCCCTTTTTCTGAAACTCGCAGAATTAGCGACGCAGACCCAGACGCTCAATCAGCGCAGAGTAACGGGCAACATCTTTACGTTTCAGGTAGTCGAGCAGTTTACGACGCTGAGAAACCATGCGCAGCAGACCACGACGGCTGTGGTGATCTTTTTTGTGCTCTGCAAAGTGGCCCTGCAGGTGGTTGATCTGTGCGGTCAGCAGTGCAACCTGAACTTCGGTAGAACCGCTGTCGTTTTCGCCACGACCAAACTCAGAAACGATTTTTGCTTTAGCTTCAACGCTTAGAGACATTTTATAACTCCAAAAATTAAAAGAAAGAAAGGGTGCCGATCTCTAATTCAGCGACCCCTGATGCAACGCCCGAAAATGTTAAAACACGTTAGCGGACGTTAAGCGGCGATATTCTACTCGTAGCAGGCTTTTATCGCAAGAAAAGCGCTTACGCCGGGTATTCCACCACCAGACGACGCGGGGCCACGCGGCCTTCATCGTCAATTTCGCCCATGCCGAGAAACTTGCCGGACTCGCTCTCCATCACCCGCACCAGCCCGTTAAGCGGCGCGCCTGACTGACGTACCGGGTTGCCGTTCTTAAAGTAGACTGCGGAGGTTTCTGGAATATTAACCAGCGGGTAATCCGAGGCCGGGCTGTCCATCGGCATCAGCAGCGGATCAAGCAACTGAGCGGCAGGAATATCCTGCGCCGCCGCCTCATCGACCAGCGCCTGCAGCTGCTCGAGGGTCACCATCCGCTCGACCGGGTATTTGCTTACCGCCAGGCGACGCAGGAAAATCACGTGCGCGCCGCAGCCGAGCTTCTCACCTAAATCATCGATAATCGTCCGGATGTAGGTGCCTTTCGAGCAGTGGATCTCCAGCTCCAGCTCATCGCCTTCGCGGCGAATAAACAGCAGCTCATAGACGGTTATCGGCCGGGCTTCCCGCGGAACTTCAATACCCTGGCGAGCATATTCGTATAGCTTCTTGCCCTGATATTTCAGCGCCGAATACATCGACGGCACCTGCTGCGTCTCGCCGCGGAAGCTGTCCAGCGCCGCCGCCAGCTGTTCGTCGCTAAAAGTCAGCGGGCGCTCTTCCACCACCTGACCGTCGGCATCGGAGGTATCCGTGCGCTGGCCAAGTTTGGCGATCACGCGGTAACGCTTATCGGAGTCCAGCAGATACTGGGAAAACTTGGTCGCTTCGCCAAGGCAGATCGGCAGCATACCGGTCGCCAGCGGATCCAGCGCGCCGGTATGCCCGGCGCGGTTGGCGTTATAAATACGTTTTACTTTTTGCAGCACATCGTTACTGGAGGCGCCCTGAGGCTTGTCCAGCAACAATACGCCATGCACGTCGCGGCCGCGACGACGAGGACGACTCATCAGTCCTCCTTGCTGTCGTCCGGGTTCACACGACGCTCATCGTCGTGTTTCACCACGCTGGTGACAAGGTTGGACATACGCATCCCTTCCACCAGTGAGTTGTCGTAGAAGAAAGTCAGTTCCGGTACGATGCGCAGACGCATCGCTTTCCCCAGCAGAGAGCGGATAAAGCCAGAAGCTTCCTGCAGCGCTTTGATGCCCGCTTTCACCGCGGCTTCATCTTTGTCGTTAAGGAAGGTGACATACACCTTGGCATAGGCCAGGTCACGGGACATTTCCACACCGGAAACGGTGGTCATCATGCCCAGACGCGGATCTTTAATTTCACGCTGCAGGATGATGGCAATCTCTTTTTGCATCTCCTGGGCCACACGCTGCGGGCGACCAAATTCTTTCGCCATAATAAGTTCTCCAGAATAAAGACAAAAAAGGGGCCAAAAGCCCCTTTTTAAAATGATTGCCGGGTGGCGCTTCGCTTCCCCGGCTGCTTAGCCATCAAATGATTAATCGATGCTACGCTGGATTTCGATGATTTCGAACACTTCGATCATATCGCCAACGCGAACGTCGTTGTAGTTCTTCACGCCGATACCACATTCCATGCCGTTACGGACTTCGTTAACGTCATCTTTGAAGCGGCGCAGGGATTCCAGCTCGCCTTCATAGATAACCACGTTGTCACGCAGAACGCGGATTGGGTTGTGACGTTTGATCGTCCCTTCGGTAACCATACAGCCCGCGATGGCGCCGAATTTCGGCGATTTGAAGACATCACGCACTTCAGCCAGACCGATGATCTGCTGTTTCAGTTCCGGAGACAGCATGCCGCTCATCGCCGCTTTCACTTCGTCGATCAGGTTATAGATGACGGAGTAGTAACGCAGATCCAGGCTTTCCGCTTCGATAACTTTACGCGCAGAGGCATCGGCACGAACGTTGAAGCCAACCAGAATCGCGTTGGATGCTGCTGCCAGGGTAGCGTCGGTTTCGGTGATACCACCTACGCCGGAACCGATGATCTTCACTTTCACTTCGTCGGTAGACAGTTTCAGTAAGGAATCGGAAATCGCTTCGACAGAACCCTGTACGTCCGCTTTCAGTACGATGTTCACTTCGTGAACTTCGCCTTCGGTCATGTTAGCGAACATGTTTTCCAGTTTAGATTTCTGCTGACGCGCCAGCTTAACTTCACGGAATTTGCCCTGACGATACAGCGCCACTTCACGCGCTTTTTTCTCGTCACGCACTACGGTCACTTCATCACCGGCAGCCGGCACACCGGACAGGCCGAGGATTTCCACCGGAATGGACGGACCCGCTTCCAGCACTTCGCGACCCAGTTCGTCACGCATCGCGCGCACACGGCCATATTCGAAGCCGCACAGAACAATGTCGCCCTTGTGCAGAGTACCTTCGCGAACCAGAACGGTAGCTACCGGACCACGACCTTTATCAAGGAAGGATTCGATGACCGCGCCGCTCGCCATACCGTTGCGGACCGCTTTCAGCTCAAGAACTTCAGCCTGCAGCAGGATCGCGTCCAGCAGGTCGTCGATGCCGGTACCCGCTTTCGCGGAAACGTGGACGAACTGGCTCTCGCCGCCCCACTCTTCCGGCAGGATGCCGTACTGGGACAGTTCGTTCTTCACGCGATCCGGATCGGCTTCTGGCTTATCGATCTTGTTCACCGCCACTACCACCGGTACCTGCGCCGCTTTAGCGTGCTGGATAGCTTCGATAGTCTGCGGCATCACGCCGTCGTCTGCCGCCACCACCAGAACCACGATATCCGTCGCCTGCGCGCCACGAGCACGCATGGAGGTAAACGCGGCGTGGCCCGGGGTATCCAGGAAGGTGATCATGCCGTTGTCGGTTTCGACGTGGTAAGCACCGATGTGCTGGGTAATACCACCCGCTTCGCCGGAGGCAACCTTGGTAGAACGAATGTAGTCCAGCAGCGAGGTTTTACCGTGGTCAACGTGACCCATAATGGTCACGACCGGTGCGCGCGGTTCAGCCGCCGCGCCGGTGTCACGGTCGCTCATTACGGCTTCTTCCAGTTCGTTTTCACGACGCAGGATAACTTTGTGGCCCATCTCTTCGGCAACCAGCTGTGCGGTTTCCTGGTCGATGACCTGGTTGATGGTCGCCATGGCGCCCAGCTTCATCATCGCTTTGATGACCTGAGAACCTTTCACCGCCATCTTGTTAGCCAGTTCGCCAACGGTGATGGTTTCGCCGATTACGACGTCACGGTTAACGGCCTGCGCTGGCTTCTGGAAGCCCTGCTGCAGAGCGGAACCTTTACGGTGCTTACCGCCTTTACCGCCGCGCACGGCCGCGCGGGCTTCTTCACGATCAGCTTTCGATTCAGCGTGTTTGTTGCCTTTCTTCGCCGGACGAGCCGCTTTGCTGCTACGGCTACGGCCGCGACCGCCTTCGACTTCACGATCGTTATCATCTTCAGCCTGACGAGCATGCTGTGATGTGGTGACGTGATAGTCGCTGCTATCTTCCGGGCTGTCTGAGGTTTCAGACCAATTTTTTTCGTTTTCTTCAGCCATACGGCGTGCTTCTTCCGCTACACGGCGCGCTTCTTCTTCAAGTTTGCGGCGTGCTTCTTCTTCCGATTTGCGCTTCAATTCCGCGGCTTCGTTCTCGCGACGGATCTTTTCAGCCTGGGCGGTTTTGGTCATTTCGTCGGTATGTTGATTGCTCACTTTGTCTTTTTCCGCAGCTTCACGTTTCGCTTTATCAGCGACTTCACGTTTAGCTTGTTCTGCGGCCTCACGTTCAGCTTTTAATTGCGCCTCGCGTTTCGCTGCTTCTTCAGCTTCACGACGGGCCTGCTCTTCCGCTTCACGCTGCGCCTGCTCTTCCGCGGCCAGGCGTTCAGCCTCTTGCGGATCGCGTTTCACAAAGGTGCGTTTCTTGCGGACTTCGATTTGTACCGATTTACTCTTTCCACCGGTACCTGGAATATTTAACGTACTGCGCGTCTTACGCTGTAACGTCAGCTTGTCTGGCGCCGAGCCGTGTTCACGGTTCAGGTGCGTCAACAAAGTTTGTTTCTCTTGCGAGGTCACAGAATCATCAGCCGATTTGCGGATGCCTGCGTCAGCAAATTGCTGTATCAGGCGATCCACAGAGGTCTGAATCTCTGAGGCCAGCGCTTTAATAGTCACATCTGTCATGCTGTTCCTTCCTGCTACAGTTTATTACGCTTCGTCGCCGAACCAACAAATGTTGCGAGCGGCCATGATGAGCTCGCCAGCTTTCTCGTCGGTCATCCCTTCGATATCAGCCAGGTCATCAACGCCCTGCTCGGCGAGATCTTCCAGCGTACAAACACCACGGGCAGCCAGTTTGAATGCCAGGGCACGATCCAGACCTTCGAGATTCAACAGATCATCGGCAGGTTTGTTATCTCCCAGGCTTTCTTCCTGAGCCAGCGCCAGCGTAGTCAGTGCGTTTTTCGCACGCTCACGAAGTGCTTCAACGGTGGCTTCATCCAGACCGTCGATTTCCAGCAGTTCTTTCATCGGCACATAGGCCAGCTCTTCCAGCGAGGAGAATCCTTCTTCAACCAGCACTGTCGCGAAATCTTCATCAATATCAAGATATTTGGTGAAGGTATCGATAGCGGCATGCGCTTCCGCCTGGTGCTTAGCCTGCAGATCGTCAACGGTCATGACGTTGAGTTCCCAGCCGCTGAGCTGTGAAGCCAGGCGGACGTTCTGACCGTTACGGCCGATCGCCTGCGCCAGGTTGCCCGCTTCTACCGCGATATCCATGGTGTGTTTATCTTCATCCACCACGATGGACGCGACGTCTGCCGGCGCCATAGCGTTAATCACGAACTGCGCCGGGTTATCATCCCACAGGACGATATCGATGCGTTCACCACCCAGCTCAGTCGACACGGCCTGCACACGCGCACCGCGCATACCGACGCAAGCGCCAACCGGGTCGATGCGCTTGTCGTTGGTTTTCACCGCGATTTTGGCACGAGAGCCCGGATCGCGAGCCGCCGCTTTGATCTCCAGCACTTCTTCACCGATTTCCGGCACTTCGATGCGGAACAGTTCGATCAGCATCTCAGGTTTGGAACGGGTGACGAACAGCTGGGCGCCACGCGCTTCCGGACGGACAGCATACAGTACGCCGCGAATGCGGTCGCCCGGACGGAAGTTTTCACGCGGCAGCATATCTTCACGCAGGATCACGGCTTCAGCGTTGTTACCCAGATCCAGTGTGATATTGTCGCGGTTCACTTTTTTCACCACGCCGGTGATGATCTCACCTTCGTGCTCGCGGAACTGATCAACCACCATCGCGCGCTCGGCTTCGCGGACTTTCTGCACGATAACCTGCTTAGCGGTCTGGGTGGTGATACGGTCGAAGGTAACAGATTCGATCTGATCTTCGACATAGTCGCCGACGTTCATGCTTTCATCTTCGAAACGCGCTGCTTCCAGCGTGATCTCGCGCGTTGGCTGGGTGACTTCTTCTACAACCAGCCAACGACGGAAGGTATCGAAATCGCCGCTCTTGCGGTCGATTTCAACGCGAACGTCGATCTCTTGTTCGTATTTTTTCTTGGTGGCCGTTGCCAGCGCGCTTTCCAGCGCTTCGAAAATTTTCTCACGCGGCAGCGCTTTTTCGTTGGAAACGGCTTCAACAACAGCCAAAATTTCTTTGTTCATCGGGGCCTTTCACCTCAATCCAGACTGTTAAAAGTGGGGAACCAGGTTCGCCTTCTGGATGTTACTCAGCGCGAACACTTCATCTTTGCCTTCGACGGTTACCGTGATCATCTCACCGTCTACCGCTTTGATAATGCCCTGCCATTTGCGGCGGTTCTGAACCGCCATGCGCAGCACCAGCGCAACTTCTTCGCCGGTGAAACGTTGATAGTGTTCGGCGGTGAACATCGGACGGTCAAGACCAGGCGAAGAGACTTCCAGGTTGTAAGCGACAGTGATCGGGTCTTCGACATCCATGACGGCGCTTACCTGGTGGCTCACATCAGCACAATCATCAACGTTGATGCCATCTTCACTATCAATATAGATGCGCAGTGTGGATGTGCGACCGCGAATAAATTCGATGCCGACCAGCTCAAAGCCAAGCGCTTCAACCGGCGCAGTGAGCATCTCTGTCAATTTTTGCTCTAATGTGGACAAACCCACCCCCAAGACATAAAAAAAGGGCGTATAGCCCAGTTATTCTGAAGTCAGATAACAAAAAACCCCGATAAATCGGGGCTTTAGATAACTGAACCCTGAGATCGCCATGGCGATCTGGAACACCTTCCGCAAGAATTCTTTCAAATTCGGCTACGAAGGACACCTAGTCCTCACAGTATATTTGAAAAAGTACTTAATGGGAAAGTGGTTGCGGGGGCCGGATTTGAACCGACGACCTTCGGGTTATGAGCCCGACGAGCTACCAGGCTGCTCCACCCCGCGCCTGAAACGTGGCATATTTTACTCTTTTTGAGCAAAAGACGCAAATACTGCTGGGATTTGGTACCGAAGACGGGACATAAAATCGAGATGAATTGTAACGGCGATTAGTATATTTTGTCAACATGCTTTTTAGCGTCCCCGATTGCCGTTTGTGCTGGTATTTCAGGCTTTTTTAGCAAAAAGATGATGAAGCACTTCCTGTCGCCAGTAAAAGATGGTTAAATGAATACTCACAATTAATGCATAAAAATGCAGTTAAGGTTGTTGGGTCGAACTCACCACAGTCTATCGAGCAGGGTTTTATTTTATGACGACGATTCTCAAGCATCTCCCGGTTGGTCAACGTATTGGTATCGCTTTCTCTGGTGGACTGGATACCAGCGCCGCGCTGTTATGGATGCGCAAAAAAGGCGCCGTGCCTTATGCATATACCGCTAACCTGGGTCAACCGGACGAAGACGACTACGATGCTATCCCGCGCCGCGCGAAAGAGTACGGCGCTGAAGGCGCCCGTCTGATCGACTGCCGCAAACAGCTGGTCGCAGAAGGGATCGCCGCGATTCAGTGTGGCGCTTTCCATAACACCACCGGTGGGTTGACCTACTTCAACACCACGCCGCTAGGCCGCGCGGTCACCGGCACCATGCTGGTGGCAGCGATGAAAGAAGACGGCGTTAACATTTGGGGCGATGGCAGCACCTATAAAGGCAACGATATCGAACGTTTCTATCGTTACGGCCTGCTGACCAACGCTGAACTGCAGATTTACAAACCGTGGCTGGACAGCGACTTTATCAATGAGCTCGGCGGTCGTCACGAAATGTCCGAATTTATGATCGCCTGCGGCTTTGATTACAAGATGTCGGTCGAGAAAGCCTACTCCACCGACTCCAATATGCTCGGCGCGACCCATGAAGCGAAAGATCTCGAATTCCTGAACTCCAGCGTCAAGATCGTCAACCCGATTATGGGCGTGAAGTTCTGGGACGAAAACGTGAAGATCCCTGCGGAAGAGGTCACCGTACGCTTTGAGCAGGGCCATCCGGTGGCGCTGAATGGTAAAACCTTTGCCGATGACGTCGAGATGATGCTGGAAGCCAACCGCATCGGCGGTCGTCACGGCCTGGGCATGAGCGACCAGATTGAAAACCGGATTATCGAAGCGAAAAGCCGCGGCATTTATGAAGCTCCGGGGATGGCGCTGCTGCATATTGCCTACGAGCGTTTGCTGACCGGTATCCATAACGAAGATACGATTGAGCAATATCACGCCCACGGTCGCCAGTTGGGCCGCCTGCTGTATCAGGGCCGCTGGTTTGATTCCCAGGCGCTGATGCTGCGTGATTCGCTGCAGCGCTGGGTCGCCAGCCAGATCACCGGCGAAGTCACCCTCGAACTGCGTCGCGGTAACGACTACTCGATCCTTAATACGGTATCAGACAACCTGACCTATAAAGCGGAGCGTCTGACCATGGAAAAAGGCGATTCCATGTTTACTGCCGAAGACCGTATCGGCCAGCTGACCATGCGTAATCTGGACATCACCGATACCCGCGAGAAGCTGTTCGGCTATGCCCAGTCTGGCCTGCTGAGCGCCTCCTCGGCAACCGGTTTACCGCAGGTTGAAAATCTGGAAAACAAAGGCAAATAATCGCCTGACAATGTTGCTTTCCGCCGGCGGATCACCGCCGGCTTTTTATTTTGAATGACCCACCAACGTAAAAAAATGCCATGACGCATTTTTTCCTTATCGCCAGACCAGCAAAACTGTTGACTATAATAGCCTCAATTGATTAATTCATATCTGGTGATACACATCATGAATATTAAACCGCCGATCAGGCCGCAAAAGACCATTGACCGACTGATCGATGTACTTGAGCCACACGCGACCCCCGTTAACGCGATCGCCAGAAAAAGACTGACATGGGAATATAAAGGCAAAACCCAGCTCTTTATTTTTAAAAAAGGCGAGCTGTCGATTATTCGTAATTCCGACAGGCTACTGATGGTGACCGTCTATGAGCCGCATCTTTTCGGCGTGGCGGAAATGCTGCAGCCCAGCCGCAGCCACAGCCTGCGAGCCGAGGTATCATGCGAACTGCTACGGATCGACCATGACCTGGCTTCGGCGCTTTTTCGCCAGCATAACCTATGGGAAGAGGTGACCAGCCTGTTGGCTTATCATACCTCGTATATGGTGTATCGTGACGATCTGGTCCTGCAGCAGCGTACCTATTCGGTCATCCGTAACCATCTGCTGGAGATGATGCTATTAAGCGAAGAGACCCGACAGCGGGTATCTATTCTTGAGTATATTCAGGACAGGACCCTTCTGTCGCGTAGCAGTATTCTCAATGTATTGTCAGCATTAAAGAAAGGCGGTTATATTGCCTTTGCCCGCGGCGGTTATTTACAAAATATCGTCTCACTTCCTGAAAAATTCTGACCCGCACTCCTCCTATCATTTATTGTTCTTTGCTGCAGCGGGGAAGATGTTTAAATTTAAATCAATAACCGTTACCGCTAAAAGAACAAAAATTTTATGCTAAGCACCTGGGTTTCCCGGAAGACAATCTATTCCTGAGTTCGCCAGCAGACGACCACAAACGGCGTTAACCGCCGGGCCTGCACCGGCTCAGGATATGCCAGCGGAAATCGGCCAGACGTGTGCGGCGGTAGCGAGAGTTGCCCCCTCGCCTGCTGCGACCATAACAATGAGATGCACGAACCCGTTAATTATGCCCGAACGCCCATATCGGGCTTTTTTTTATCTGAAGGAATTTAATAATGAAGTCTATTGCTGCAAAAATGGTTGCCGTAACGATCGCTTTGGGAGCCAGCAGCGCTGCCTGCGCAGCCGTTAACCTGCATGGAGAAGCTGGCGCCGAGTTTACCAATCTGTCCGCCAGCTTTGGCGCCGGGGAACCGGGTATGACGTTCAGTTCTCAGTGGGCTCATAGCGACAACGACGGAGATAGTGTAGGACTGGGAATGGGTTATAACTTTAACCTTGGCCCTTTTCTGATGACCCTGGGCGGTAAGGCGGTCTATCTGAACCCAAAAGATGGTGATGAAGGTTACGCCATCGCCGCCGGTGGTGGCGCTGAACTCCCCCTTGGTCAGTATTTCACGCTTTTCGGCGAGGGCTATTACTCACCGGACTCAATGTCCAGCGGCGTTGAGGATTATGTGGAGGCCAATGCCGGGGTACGCCTTAACGTGCTCCCGTCTCTGAATATCGAAGCTGGCTATCGCTATATTGATATGGCAGGGAAAGATGGCAATCGCGATAACACGCTGGCCGACGGCGCTTACGCCGGGGTTAACTTCCGCTTTTAACTCTTCACAGGGATTGCCGGTCGGCAGTCCCTGTTTCATCCTCAGCTGGTCAGCGGCACGCTTTTCAGTACGCGGTTGATCTCTTGTAGGCCCGCAACATTATTCTCTTTGCGGTAAACCTCATTCATGGACGCCATCTGCTCCAGGCGGGTCAGGGCGCCATACACTTTATACGCCTCGCTGTGTCTGTCGAACACATCGCGGCGCTCCACGTCCTGCAGATAATGACTTTTCAACGAATGGTTAAGGCGACTAATCAGTGCCGTATTGTCCTGGAAATAGCGCCTCACTGCCTGGGCATGATTCGCTGTAGTCCCAGGCTCACTGGGCGATACCGGTACGGTTAGCGCATTAATCGTCTCCACCGTTTGGGAGGGCGATGTTGAACTGCACCCAGCTAAACCGAGCACGCCGGCGACGATAAGCAACCCGATCTTGTTCATTGTGTCACTTCACCTCTGTTAATTTGACGAGGCGACTTTAACGACAGTAAAAGGAGGCAACCAGCGAAGAGATGTTTATAAATAAATGGCCAGCGGGGACAAAAACAAAAAAAGACGCTTTTCAGCGTCTTTTTTCTGGAATATTGGTACCGAGGATGGGACTCGAACCCACAAGCCCGTTAGGGCACTACCACCTCAAGGTAGCGTGTCTACCAATTCCACCACCTCGGTACAGAATACTTAGTGCGGGATATCGCTGGTCGGCTGAGCCGGCGCAGTTGGCTGAGTTTGCTCCGTTTTCGGCGCGCTCAGATTATCCCACTCACTTCCTTTACTGGTCTTGTTGCTGTTGATATTACCCAGCGCCAGACTGATGATGAAGAACAGCGCAGCCAGGATGCCGGTCATACGGGTCATAAAGTTACCAGAACCGCTGGACCCAAACAGTGTGCCGGAAGCGCCTGCACCGAAGGAGGCTCCCATATCAGCGCCTTTACCTTGCTGCAGCATAACCAGACCTACAAGGCCAATCGCTACAATAAGGAAAACAACCAAAAGAGCTTCGTACATAATCAACCTGTTCCTTGCGGATTCGCCGCATACCAAGTGCTTCGACCAATAAAGCGGGACGTTTTAACGTTTCCCACTGAAGCGGGTGTGAATACTAACCAAAGCGAATGACCTTCGCAAGGGCAATTTCGACACATTGTATCAACTGCAGAAAAAAACAGCAAAAAGCCAATTTTCGATCATAAAAAAGGCGGCAAGCGCCGCCTTTTTAACCACTTAGCCGGCAAAGCTAAACGCTTTTTACCGCCTCAGCGATGCGGTGCGCAAACTCGTGCACCTGATCTTCATGCTCGCCTTCCACCATCACGCGGATCAGCGGCTCCGTACCCGATTTACGCAGCAGGACACGGCCGCGTTTTCCTAACGCCGCCTCCACTTCCGCGGTCACCGCTTTGACGTGCTCATTATCCAGCGGGTTACCGCTGCCCTCGGTAAAGCGGACATTCACCAGCAGCTGAGGGAACATTTTCATCCCGCTGCACAGGTCATGCAGGCTCATGTGGTTGCGGACCATCGCCGCGACCACCTGCAGGCTGGCGACAATGCCATCGCCGGTGGTGGTTTTATCCAGCAGGATCACATGGCCGGAGTTTTCCGCACCGATGCGCCAGCCTTTTTCCTGGAGCATCTCCAGTACATAGCGGTCACCGACCTTCGCGCGGGCAAACGGGATGCCTAACTGCTTGAGCGCCAGCTCCAGCCCCATATTACTCATCAGCGTGCCGACGGCGCCGCCGCGCAGCTGCCCCTGACGCAATCCTTCCCGGGCTATGATATAGAGGATCTGGTCGCCATCGACTTTATTGCCTTCGTGGTCAACCATAATCACCCGATCGCCATCGCCGTCGTAGGCAATGCCCAGATCGGCTTTTTCCGCCAGCACGCGCGCCTGCAGCGCCCGCACGTCAGTGGCGCCGACCTCTTCGTTGATGTTGAGACCGTCTGGCTCGCAGCCCATCGCAATAACCTGGGCTCCCAGCTCGCGGAAGACATTAGGGGCGATGTGATAGGTCGCGCCGTGCGCGCAATCCACCACCACTTTCAGCGTTCCCAGGCTCAGTTCGTTGGGAAAGGTACCCTTACAAAATTCAATGTAGCGCCCCGCCGCATCGACGATACGGCTGGCTTTGCCCAGCTCAGCCGAATCCACGCAGGTGAGTTCTTTCTCCATTTCGGCTTCAATCGCCTCTTCGACATCATCCGGCAGTTTGGTGCCTTCAATGGAGAAGAATTTAATGCCGTTGTCGTAGAAAGGGTTATGTGAAGCAGAGATAACAATCCCCGCCTCGGCGCGGAAGGCGCGCGTCAGGTAGGCGATGGCCGGTGTCGGCATAGGCCCGGTGAACGACGCAGAGAGCCCCGCTGCCGCCAGTCCAGCTTCCAGCGCCGATTCCAGCATATAGCCCGAAATACGGGTATCCTTGCCGATGATAATTTTACGCGAACCGTGACGCGCTAACACTTTGCCCGCCGCCCAGCCCAGCTTGAGCACAAACTCCGGAGTGATCGGCGCATCGCCGACGCGGCCACGAATACCATCGGTGCCAAAATACTTGCGGTTACTCATAACGTTTTTTTCCCTTAGCGGCGAGGGTGGCTTCCACCACGCGCAGCGCTTCTACCGTTTCTTTGACATCATGGACGCGGATAATCTGCGCGCCCTGCATTGCTGCAATGACGGCACACGCCAGGCTGCCGTTCAGCCGCTCCGACGGCCCGACGTTCAGCAACTGACCTACCATCGACTTACGTGACATACCGACCAGCAGCGGCAGACCAAAGTGATGAAACTCCCCAAGCCTGGCCAACAGTTGGTAATTGTGGGAGAGATTTTTACCGAAACCGAATCCCGGGTCGAGCAGCAATTTTTCTTTTGCGATCCCCGCCTGTTCGCAGCGCACAATGTGCTCATTAAAAAAACGCTCAACATCGGCGAAGACGTCCTCATACTTCGGCGCCTCCTGCATGGTTTTTGGTTGTCCCTGCATATGCATCAGACACACCGGCAGTCCGGTTTCCGCGGCGGCCTGCAGCGCGCCGGGCTCGGTCAGCGAACGAATATCGTTGATGATATGCGCCCCGGCCCTGGCCGATTGGCGAATAACCTCCGCCTTGGAGGTATCCACTGAGATCCATACCTCAAAGCGCTGGGCAATGGCTTCAACCACCGGTATCACCCGCGCAAGCTCCTCTTCCACACTAACCTCAGCCGCCCCTGGCCGCGTCGATTCACCGCCGATATCAATGATGGTCGCGCCGGCGTTGATCATCAGATTGGCATGCTTCACCGCCTCAATCAGCGAATTATGGGCGCCGCCATCGGAGAAGGAGTCAGGCGTCACATTTAGAATACCCATCACGTGGGGGTGAGAGAGATCGAGGGTTGAGCCCTGGGCTACAAGTTTCATCACAAAATCCCTGAGACTGAAGAGGTTAAAAAAGAAAAACCCCGGAGCGGACGCCCGGGGTTTTAAGGTTAAACAAGCATCAACAGCGGTAGCTTACTTGTCGCCCAGCTGCTCTGACATGGTGTTGCCCGGGTTCGGCGTACGCGGTTCATCAACCGGACGCGGCGCACGAGGCGTGCCATTGTTGTCAGAGTTGTTAGAAGAACCAGGTTCTTCCCAACCCGCTGGCGGACGAACTTCGCGACGAGCCATCAGGTCGTCAATCTGCGGCGCATCGATGGTCTCATACTTCATGAGCGCATCTTTCATCGCGTGCAGAATGTCCATGTTGTCGTTCAGCAGCTGGCGAGCACGACCGTAGTTACGCTCAATCAGCGATTTAACTTCCTGGTCGATGATACGCGCGGTTTCATCGGACATATGCTTCGCTTTCGCGACGCTACGGCCGAGGAAGACTTCACCCTCTTCTTCCGCATACAGCAGCGGACCGAGTTTGTCGGAGAAGCCCCACTGGGTCACCATGTTACGCGCCAGGTTCGTCGCCACTTTAATATCGTTGGACGCACCAGTAGAAACATGTTCCGGACCGTAGATAATCTCTTCCGCCAGACGACCGCCGTACAGGGTGGAGATCTGGCTTTCCAGTTTCTGACGGCTGGCGCTGATTGCATCGCCTTCCGGCAGGAAGAAGGTCACACCCAGCGCACGACCGCGCGGGATAATCGTCACTTTGTGCACCGGATCGTGCTCCGGCACCAGGCGACCAATAATCGCGTGGCCCGCTTCATGATAAGCAGTAGACTCTTTCTGCGCTTCCGTCATCACCATGGAGCGACGTTCCGCACCCATCATGATTTTGTCTTTCGCTTTCTCGAACTCAACCATCGACACAACGCGTTTGTTACCGCGGGCAGCAAACAGCGCCGCTTCGTTGACCAGGTTGGCCAGATCCGCACCGGAGAAGCCCGGGGTACCGCGCGCAATGATTGCCGCATCGATATCCGGCGCCAGCGGAACGCGACGCATATGCACTTTCAGGATCTGCTCACGACCGCGAACATCCGGCAGGCCAACCACCACCTGGCGGTCAAAACGGCCCGGACGCAACAGCGCGGGGTCAAGAACGTCCGGACGGTTAGTCGCCGCGATAACGATGATACCTTCGTTACCTTCGAAGCCGTCCATCTCAACCAGCATCTGGTTCAGGGTCTGCTCACGTTCATCGTGACCACCGCCCAGGCCTGCGCCACGCTGGCGGCCGACGGCGTCGATTTCATCGATGAAGATGATGCAAGGCGCGGCTTTCTTAGCCTGTTCGAACATGTCACGCACACGAGAAGCGCCCACACCGACGAACATTTCGACGAAGTCAGAACCGGAAATGGTAAAGAACGGTACCTTCGCTTCACCAGCGATCGCTTTCGCCAGCAGCGTTTTACCGGTACCCGGAGGGCCGACCATCAGGACGCCTTTCGGGATTTTACCGCCCAGTTTCTGGAAGCGGCTCGGCTCACGCAGGTATTCTACCAGCTCGCCGACTTCCTCTTTCGCTTCGTCACACCCGGCAACGTCTGCAAAAGTGGTTTTGATCTGGTCTTCCGTCAACATACGGGCTTTGCTTTTGCCGAAGGACATCGCGCCCTTCCCGCCGCCGCCCTGCATTTGCCGCATAAAGAAGATCCAGACGCCGATCAGCAGCAGCATTGGGAACCAGGAGATGAAGATGGAAGCCAGCAGGCTCGGCTCTTCTGGTGGTTCGCCAACAACTTTGACGTTTTTAGTCAACAGGTTATCGAGCAGCTTCGGATCGTTAACCGGAATGTAAGTCGTGTAACGGTTACTATCTTTCTTGGTAACGTTGATCTCACGTCCGTTGATACGCGCTTCGCGAACCTGGTCCTGATTGACCTCTTGCAGGAAGGTAGAATAATCCACCTTGCGGCCATTCGACTCGCTGGGCCCAAAGCTCTGGAATACTGACATCAGCACAACGGCAATGACCAGCCAGAGTATTAGGTTTTTCGCCATGTCACTCAAGGGATTAACCTCTTATTACAACTGTGTTAAAAACAGCGTCAGGATACTCTATATCCAGTTTCTTTCAAACTTTCGTTTGAAATCTGCCGGTTATGGTTTACGCCCGGTCGCTACAATATACACTTCACGCGAACGAGCGCGGGAAGAGTCCGGCTTACGAACTTTGACCTTCGTAAACAGGGAGCGAATTTCTCGAAGATACTCATCGAAGCCTTCGCCCTGGAACACCTTCACTACAAAACTACCACCTGGCGCTAATACATCACGAGACATTTCAAGCGCCAGTTCTACCAGATACATAGCCCGGGGAATATCCACCGCCGGTGTTCCGCACATATTCGGCGCCATATCGGACATGACAACTTGGACTTTACTGTCGCCCACTCGCTCAAGTAACGCTTTCAGGACTAATTCATCACGAAAATCGCCCTGAAGGAAGTCCACACCAACGATTGGATCCATTGGTAAAAGATCGCAAGCGATGATGCGGCCGCTGTTGCCGATCTGCGTGACCGCATACTGCGACCAGCCACCGGGAGCAGCACCGAGGTCGACTACCGTCATCCCCGGCTTAAAAATTTTGTCACTTTGCTGTATTTCATCAAGTTTAAACCAGGCACGGGAACGTAACCCCTTTTTCTGTGCCTGTTGAACATATTTATCGCTAAAGTGTTCCTGAAGCCAGCGGCTTGAGCTGGCAGAACGCTTTTTACCTGTCATTTAACATTCCCGTTCGGGTTCATCGTACTCTACTGCGTAAAAATCGACGCGGTAGTTTGGCGATATATGGGAGATGGCGGTAGAATGACCCGTTTTCAATCCCAACGTAAGCAAAAAAATACGATGAATCTGAGTACTAAACAAAAACAGCACCTGAAAGGTCTAGCACATCCGCTCAAGCCGGTAGTTATGCTTGGCAACAATGGTTTGACCGAAGGGGTACTGGCCGAGATCGAACAAGCGTTAGGGCACCATGAACTCATCAAGGTGAAGATCGCCTCAGAAGATCGCGAAACAAAAGCCTTGATCGTGGAAGCCATCGTACGCGAAACCGGCGCCTGTAACGTACAGGTCATCGGTAAAACGCTGGTTCTGTACCGCCCAACACCAGAGCGTAAAATCTCGCTGCCACGCTAAGAATATCCTGAATCTCGACACAACTTTGTGTAAAACGAGGGATTTCTGCGGCCAGGCGAGCAAAATGCCATGCTCCTGACGTTGATAAAAGGCCGCTATGCGGCCTTTTTCCTTTCTTTACAATCTATAAACATCGTAGCGGGAAATACGCCTTACAGGTATTCAACCTTGGTAATTTCGTATTCCACTTCCCCACCCGGGGTACGGATAGTCACGACGTCATCCTGCTCTTTGCCGATCAGACCGCGGGCGATCGGCGAGTTCACGGAGATCAGATTCTGCTTAAAATCAGCTTCGTCATCGCCCACGATGCGGTAGGTCTGTTCCTCGTCGGTATCGAGGTTCAGCACGCTGACGGTAGAACCAAAAATCACCCGGCCGTTGTTCGGCATTTTGGTGATATCGATAACCTGCGCATTAGACAGCTTCGCTTCGATATCCTTGATTCGCCCTTCGCAGAAACCCTGCTGCTCACGCGCGGCGTGATACTCGGCATTCTCTTTCAGATCGCCGTGTTCACGGGCCTCAGCAATAGCGGCAATGATTTCAGGACGACGCACAGACTTCAGATAATCCAGTTCTTCGCGCAGTTTTTCAGCGCCACGTAAGGTCATCGGAATCGCTTGCATTAGTTATACCTCTTTATCATTCCTTCAGGGAACGGATAGCTCCGCTCCGCCACCTGTCCTGCCCACGGGCAGGACACGAGCAAAAAGAAACCGACCCGGGAAACACTCCCCAGGTCAGCAGCAATTTTTCATTTGATGGGTATTTTACCCCGAAGTTCATTATGGGTCATCGTTTACTTTACTGGGCGTTGCACCGTAGTATGACGGCCTGGCTTCAGGTTGTTAGCGCGAGATTATGCGATTTCCCAGATTTATCATCGGATTGACCGCCGGTATAGCGCTTAGCGCTCAGGCGGCGAATATTGACGAGTACATCAACCAGCTTCCCGCCGGTGCGAACCTTGCCTTTATGGCGCAAAAGGTCGGCGCATCGACGCCGGAAATCGACTATCACAGCCAGCAAATGGCGCTCCCGGCCAGTACGCAAAAGGTCATCACCGCGCTGGCGGCGCTGCTGCAACTGGGGCCCGATTTTCGCTTTACCACCACGCTGGAAACCAAAGGTTCCCTTGACGGCGGCGTGCTGAAAGGCGACCTGATTGCACGCTTCGGCGGCGATCCGACGCTTAAACGGCAGGATATTCGCAATATGGTGGCGACGCTGAAAAAAGCCGGCGTGCAGCGTATCGAAGGCAATGTGCTCATCGATACCTCGGTCTTCGCCAGCCATGACAAAGCGCCCGGCTGGCCGTGGAACGACCTGACGCAGTGCTTCAGCGCCCCGCCGGCGGCGGCGATTGTCGACCGTAACTGCTTCTCTGTCTCGCTGTATAGCGCGCAGAAACCGGGCGATGTCGCCTTCATTCGCGTTGCATCCTATTATCCGGTCACCATGTTCAGCCAGGTACGAACGCTGGCGCGTGGCTCATCGGAAGCCCAGTATTGCGAGCTCGACGTGGTGCCGGGCGATCTCAATCGCTATACTCTCACCGGCTGCCTGCCGCAGCGTAGCGAGCCGCTGCCTCTGGCCTTCGCCATTCAGGATGGCGCCAGCTATGCCGGAGCGATCCTCAAAGCCGAGCTGGCCCAGGCGGGGATCACCTACAGCGGCACGCTGCTGCGCCAGACGCTGGCCAATGAGCCCGGCACCGTGCTGGCAACCAGCCAGTCGGCTCCGCTGCACGATCTGCTGCGGATCATGCTGAAGAAGTCAGACAACATGATTGCCGACACCGTCTTTCGCACCATCGGCCACGCCCGGTTCGGCGTACCTGGCACCTGGCGGGCGGGCTCCGATGCCGTACGGCAGATCCTGCGTCAACAGGCTGGGGTCGATCTCGGCAACACTATCATCGCCGACGGCTCTGGCCTGTCGCGCCACAACCTGATCGCCCCGGCGACCATGATGCAGGTGCTGCAGTATATCGCCCAGCACGATACCGAGCTCAACTTCATCTCCATGCTGCCGCTGGCGGGCCATGACGGATCGCTGCAGTATCGCGCCGGTCTTCATCAGGCGGGCGTCGATGGTAAAGTTTCGGCGAAAACCGGGTCGCTCCAGGGGGTTTATAACCTCGCAGGCTTCATCACTACCGCCAGCGGACAAAAGATGGCCTTCGTGCAATATCTCTCCGGATACGCCGTGGAGCCAGCTGATCAGCGCAATCGCCGCATCCCACTGGTCCGCTTTGAAAGCCGCTTGTATAAAGATTTGTACCAGAACAATTAAAACAAAAGGGCCGCATCAGATGCGGCCCTTTTTGATCCAGAGAAGTCAGGATTAGCGTTTGTAGATGAATTCGACGCCTTCTTCGTCGTCCTCATCCCAGTCGTCATCCCAGTCTTCGTCATCTTCTGCTTCGGCTTCGGCCTCTTCAAGCTGCTGACGGTGATAGTCGTCCCACATAAACTCGACTTTCTCCGGCTTCTGCTCTTCTTCCGCCTGCACGATCGGGTTTTCGATGATGAAGGTCATCACGTCCCAGCACAGCTCTTTCACGCCCTGCTGGCTGGCCGCGGAGATCAGGTAGAATTTCTCTTCCCAACCCAGCGCTTCGGCAATCGCTTTGGCTTTGGCTTCGGCTTCGGCCTTGTCCATCAGGTCAATCTTGTTGAAAACTAACCAGCGTGGTTTGGAGGCTAGCTTCTCGCTGTATTTCTCCAGCTCGCCGATGATAATGCGCGCATTCTCAACCGGATCGGAGCCGTCGATCGGATCGATATCGATGAGGTGCAGCAGTACGCGGCAGCGCTCGAGGTGCTTGAGGAAGCGGATACCGAGGCCTGCCCCTTCCGCTGCGCCTTCAATCAGCCCCGGGATATCGGCAACTACGAAGCTCTTTTCATTGTCCATACGCACCACGCCCAGGCTTGGCACCAGGGTGGTAAACGGATAGTCAGCCACTTTCGGCTTGGCGGCGGAGACCGCACGGATGAAGGTGGATTTGCCGGCGTTCGGCATCCCCAGCATCCCGACATCGGCCAACAGCATCAGCTCCAGCTGCAGGTCGCGTTTATCACCCGGGGTACCCATGGTTTTCTGACGCGGCGTACGGTTAACGGACGATTTGAAACGGGTGTTGCCCAAACCGTGCCAGCCGCCTTTCGCCACCATCAGACGCTGACCGTGTTTGGTCATATCGCCCATGGTCTCGCCAGTGCCCTGATCGATAACCCGGGTGCCGACCGGCACTTTTACCGTCACGTCTTTACCGCGCTTACCGGTACAGTCGCGGCTTTGACCATTCTGCCCACGTTCGGCGCGGAACGATTTTTCAAAACGGTAGTCGATCAGGGTGTTCAGGTTCTCGTCCGCTTCCAGCCAGACATCGCCGCCATCGCCGCCATCGCCGCCATCCGGACCGCCTTTCGGAATATACTTTTCGCGGCGGAAGCTTACGCAACCATTGCCGCCGTCACCTGCTACGACCAGGATCGTTGCTTCATCTACAAACTTCATTTTACTCTCCGTAAATCATTCGCCTGAGCGGGGCAGCGGTACTACCGCCTCTCGCTTACGCCAACGTCCCCAAAGACGATGACCGATGGCGGAATACATCGCGCCCGCAACCACGACAAACGCACCGAGATAACCAATCAGGTTTAACATCGGTCTGGCGAAAACATCGGGCCAGGCCATTGATAATAAATCAGAAAACAGTAGCGTAAACAGTGGCGTCAAGGTGATTAACGCGCTGACCTGCGCCGCCTGCCAGCGCGCCATGGCTTCCGCCAGCGCCCCGTAGCCGACCAGGGTATTCAGCCCGCAAAAAATCAGGCATGCCAGTTGCCAGCTGCTTAACCGGGAAATCACTCCGGGCTCAGCAAGCGGCAGTAATGCAATCGTACACAAAGTGTACAGCAAAAATAGTATCTGCTGTGATGCCAGACGGCGCAATAACACCTTTTGCGCGACGCCGTAGCTTACCCACACCGTAGCGGCAGCAACGCCGAAAATTACCCCCCACGTGTAGTCCGTCAGGCGGGTAAAGATTTCAATCAGACTGGTATTGAAGAACATCACCAGCCCGCTGAGCAGCATCAACGCGCCCACCACCTGGGTGCCGCGCATGCGCTCTTTCAGAATTACGACGCTAGCCACCATCATCCCCACCGGCGATAGCTGGCCGATGACCTGAGAAGCCGTGGGGCTGAGGTATTGCAGGGAAGAACTAAACAGGATGAAGTTACCGAACAGACCGCCGGTGGCAATCGCTAATAACACCAGCCAGCGCGGCTTGCGAAAAATTCGCATCGGCGGCAGTTTGCCTTTGATCGCGAGGATCGCGCCAAGCCCAATGCTGGCCATCAGGAAGCGATAAAAGACCACCGTAGGCGGCGCCATCACCTCGAGAACCTGTTTCATTGCAATCGGCAACGCTCCCCAACACATTGCGGTGGTAAGCGCCAGAATAATGCCAATCCCAGCCTGCTGCTTCATGCCTGTTTCCCTGCAAAAATTTTCCGGTAGACGAATGTAAAAAGCCCCGCAACGTGTTGCGGGGCTTTCATCCGTTACCGGGACGCGAAAAACTTATTCAGCAACGATGCTGATGAATTTACGGTTTTTCGGGCCTTTAACTTCGAACTTGACTTTACCGTCAGTCAAAGCGAACAGAGTGTGGTCACGGCCGCAACCAACGTTGGTACCAGCGTGGAATTTAGTACCACGTTGACGAACGATGATGCTACCTGCCAGAACTGCTTCACCGCCGAAACGTTTTACGCCCAGACGTTTAGCTTCTGAATCGCGACCGTTACGAGTCGAGCCGCCAGCCTTTTTATGTGCCATTTAAATCTACTCCTCAGGTCTTAGGCGCTGATGCCAGTGATTTTCACATCAGTGAACCACTGACGATGGCCCTGCTGCTTACGATAGTGTTTACGACGACGAAACTTAACGATTTTAACTTTCTCGCCACGACCGTGAGCAACAACTTCAGCTTTGATTACGCCGCCCTCAACGAAAGGAACGCCGATCTTGATTTCTTCACCGTTTGCGATCATCAGCACTTCAGCGAATTCAACAGCTTCGCCAGTTGCGATGTCCAGCTTTTCCAGGCGAACGGTCTGACCTTCGCTTACTCGGTGTTGTTTACCACCACTTTGGAAAACCGCGTACATATAAAACTCCGCTTCCGCGCACCTCTTTATGTGATTCAGAGTGCGCTATAAATATTCACAATAGGGCGCGAATATTACGCAAAACGCGAGCCTTTGACAAGAGCGATTAGCGATCAATGCAGAAAAAAAACACAACTTTCACGACAACGTTTATCTACGGCAATTTTTCAGTACAATCATATCTTCTTTTAATTCTGTCTTAATCCTTCTGTGATCCCACCTGGATTCATGGTAACAGGACATTTGGCCCGGCTTTTGCGATGAATTTAGAAAAAATCAATGAGTTAACCGCGCAAGATATGGCGGGTGTCAATGCGACGATTCTTGAGCAACTCAACTCCGATGTTCAGCTTATCAATCAGTTAGGCTATTACATCGTCAGCGGCGGCGGCAAACGCATTCGCCCGATGATTGCTGTGCTCGCCGCACGCGCGGTGGGCTATCAGGGGAGCGCGCATGTCACCATTGCCGCGCTGATTGAATTTATTCATACCGCCACCCTGCTGCATGACGACGTCGTCGATGAGTCTGATATGCGTCGCGGCAAAGCCACGGCCAATGCGGCGTTTGGCAATGCCGCCAGCGTGCTGGTCGGCGATTTTATCTATACCCGCGCCTTTCAGATGATGACCCAGCTGGGCTCGCTGAAGATCCTTGAGGTCATGTCGGAAGCAGTGAACGTCATTGCCGAAGGCGAAGTGCTGCAGCTGATGAACGTCAATGACCCGGATATCACCGAAGAGAACTACATGCGCGTTATCTACAGCAAGACAGCGCGCCTGTTTGAAGCTGCCTCGCAGTGTGCGGGACTGCTGGCCGACTGCACTGCGGAAGAAGAGCGCGCGTTGCAGGATTATGGCCGCTATCTCGGCACCGCTTTCCAGCTAATCGACGATTTACTCGATTATAGCTCTGACGGCGAGCGGCTCGGTAAAAACGTCGGTGACGACCTGAACGAAGGTAAACCCACGCTACCGCTGCTGCACGCCATGCACCATGGCACACCCGATCAATCAGCGATGATCCGCGGTGCGATCGAGCAAGGCAACGGCCGCCATCTACTGGATGCTGCGCTGGAAACGATGGCGACCTGCGGTTCGCTGGAATGGACGCAGAAGCGTGCCGAAGAAGAAGCTGACAAAGCCATTGCCGCGCTGCAGATCCTCCCGGACACGCCCTGGCGCGAAGCCTTGATTGGGCTGGCGCATATTGCAGTCCAGCGCGATCATTAATCCCCCCTCCTTTCCCGCGCGACGCGCGGGAAAGTTCCAGTAAAATGCCATTTCTCTCCCTAAACTTCCGAATATCTTGATAGATTCTGAATATTCCGGCGCTTTAACAGAACTTGTTAGAACCCTACATAGTACGCGGGTATAGTGTCTCTATCGCCCATGTGGGACGATCTGGACCTTTAACACCAGGAGAATTTATGGATAAGTTCATCGACTGGCATCCCGCAGATATTGTTGCGGGATTACGTAAACGGGGAACATCGCTGGCGGCAGAGTCGCGACGGCACGGACTAAGTTCTTCAACGCTGGCGAACGCCCTGACCCGCCCCTGGCCGAAAGGCGAATTGATTATCGCCACGGCGCTGGAAACGCAGCCGTGGGTCATCTGGCCGTCACGCTACCACGACCCGGTGACTCATGAGTTTATCGACAGAACGCAGATGATGCGTCAGAAGAAGATCGACAAGTGATGTGATTGCTCGACAGCGCCCCGGAACAACGTCCCGGGGCGCTGTCAGGACGCGGTTACTCGCCCTTCACGCGTTGAATATTGGCGCCCAGCGCCTGCAGTTTATCTTCGATACGCTCATAGCCGCGATCGATATGATAGATGCGATCGACGATGGTGGTCCCTTCAGCGATACAGCCGGCCAGCACCAGGCTCGCCGACGCGCGCAAATCGGTCGCCATCACCTGCGCGCCAGAAAGCTGCTTCACGCCGTGACAGATAGCGGTATTGCTCTCGATCTCCGCGTGCGCGCCCATACGGATCAGCTCCGGAATGTGCATGAAGCGGTTTTCAAAGATCGTTTCGGTGATCACGCCGGTCCCTTCCGCTACCAGGTTAAGCAGCGTGAACTGGGCCTGCATATCGGTCGGGAAGCCCGGGTGCGGCGCGGTACGCACGTTGACCGCTTTCGGACGGTTGCCGTGCATATCGAGGCTGATCCAGTCTTCGCCCGTTTCGATGTCAGCCCCGGCGTCGCGCAGCTTCGCCAGTACGGCATCCAGGGTATCCGGCTGCGCGTTACGGCAGAGGATCTTGCCGCCGGAAATCGCCGCGGCCACCAGGAAAGTCCCGGTTTCAATACGGTCAGGCAGCACACGGTAGACGCCGCCGCCCAGGCGCTGCACGCCTTCGATGGTAATGCGATCGCTACCCTGGCCTGTGATTTTTGCGCCCAGCGCGTTCAGGAAGTTGGCGGTATCGACAATCTCCGGCTCGCGAGCGGCGTTTTCAATAATCGTCGTTCCCTCCGCAAGCGTCGCTGCGCTCATGATGGTTACGGTGGCGCCGACGCTCACCTTATCCATCACAATATGCGCGCCTTTCAGGCGACCGCTGACCGAGGCTTTGACATAACCTTCTTCCAGTTTGATCTCGGCGCCTAGCTGCTCCAGACCGCTAATATGCAGATCGACCGGACGCGCGCCGATAGCGCAGCCGCCAGGCAGAGAAACTTGCCCCTGACCGAAACGCGCCACCAACGGGCCCAGCGCCCAGATAGAGGCGCGCATGGTTTTCACCAGATCGTACGGAGCACAGAATACATCGACCGGGCCGGCGTCAATCCATACCGAACCATTGCGCTCGACCTTCGCGCCCAGCTGGCTCAGCAGCTTCATGGTGGTATCGATGTCTTTCAGCTTAGGTACGTTTTGGATCTCTACCGGCTCTTCGGCAAGCAGCGCGGAAAAGAGGATTGGCAGGGCGGCGTTTTTTGCCCCGGAGATGGTGACTTCACCCTGAAGGCGAGTCGGCCCCTGAACACGGAATTTATCCATTGATTCTGTTCTCTATTAAAAATTCACATACGCTGCAGGGGATCCCCCACAGCTTAGAAGCCATTGAGTTTGCGGTCTCGCGCCCACTCCTGCGGAGTAAAGGCCTTGATCGACAGCGCATGGATGCGGTTGTCGGCAATATATTCCATCAGCGGCGCGTAGACGCTCTGCTGCTTTTTCACCCGACTCATGCCATCGAACATCTCACCCACAGCAATAACCTGAAAGTGGCTGCCATCGCCAGAGACGTGGACTTCCTGGAGGGGGAGTGCGTTCATCAGCACGGTCTGAATTTCATGATTTTCCATGGGCTCAAATTTATCTGATAGTGAAAACAGCCCAACATCTTAGAGGAAAGTGGCGCGGTCTTAAACAAGCAAAAAGCCCCGGCGAAAAGATTGCCAGGGCTTTCGGAATAACTTCAGTGCTAAGGCACTGAAAAGATTATGAGATCAGATCGGCAGGCAGGTTGTAAAGACCGATCAGCGTTTGCAGGTTTTCGCTCTTGCCGACCAGCTGCGCTTCCCGGCCCTGACGGCGAATCAGCGCCACAAAATGCACTAACAGCGCCAGACCCGCGGTGTCCACGCGCGTGGTCTGACTGAGATCGATGATCGCCGTTCCCGCCGTCGCCTGGGCGCGCGCCTCCCAGAGCGGGACCAGCAGATCCTGATCCAGCTCCCCGTGCAGCGCCAGCGTCTCGCCCTCGCGAGTCCAGCTCAGCTGCCCGCTCATTATTTTTTCTGTTCCAGGGTGATCGGCTGCGCAGAGATCGCTTTCAGCTGCGCGGTCAGGCCATCAACGCCCTTGGTGCGCAGCAGATCGCTCCACTCATTCTGTTTGGTGGTGATCATGCTCACCCCTTCCGCGATCATATCGTAGGCCTGCCAGTTGCCGGTCTGGGTATTTTTACGCCACTGGAAGTCAAGACGTACCGGCGGACGACCGTTCGGGTCGATGATAGTGACGCGGATCGGAACGATGGTTGCGCTGCCCAGCGGCTGCTCCGGAGCAATCTGGTAAGTCTGCCCATGGTACATCGCCAGCGCCTGACCGTAGGCCTGCTTCAGGTATTCACGGAAGGCGGCAAAATAGGCCTCACGCTGCGCAGGGGTCGCTTCTTTGTAATAGCGGCCCAGCACCAGCGCGCCGGCATATTTTACCTGTACATACGGCAATAACTCCTGGTCGACGATGTCGCGCAGATAGTTAGGATTAGCTTTAATCTTCGGCTGTTCATTCTTCAGGCGATCGAAGGTTTTCTGCGCCGCTTCATTCATCAGCTTATACGGATTGGACTGATCTGCGGCCTGGACGGCGGTCAGCGGGGCAATCACCAGCATGGCGACCATGAGTAAGCGTTTAAACATATCGTATTTCTCCTGAAATTAATGCGTCGTGCCGGCTGCCGGCGTCGCGTCAGTATGACCTTCTGCCTCGGCCTTATCATTGCCAGAATTCTGATTGTCGCCGCCCTTACTGTTATAAAGGAACTGACCAATCAGATCTTCCAGCACCATGGCGGACTTAGTGTCCTGGATAGTGCCGCCGTCTTTAAGGATAGTCGTCCCGAGGTCCGGGTCTTCAAAACCGACGTTCAGCGCCAGGTACTGCTCGCCCAGCAGGCCAGAGGTGCGGATCGCCAACGAACTGGTATCCGGGATATGGTTGTAGCGCTCATCGATATCGAGCTCCACGCGTGGCAGATAGGTTTTCGGATCGAGCGTAATGTCCGCTACCCGCCCCACTACCACGCCGCCGATGCGCACCGGCGAGCGCGCCTTCAGGCCGCCGATGTTATCGAAAGTCGCATAAAGGCGATAAGTCGGCTCGGTGCGTAGCGAGGTGACGTTCGCCGCCTTCAGGCAGACAAACAGCGCCGCCAGCAGCGCCACCAGTAAGAACACCCCTACCCAGATTTCAGTTTTTTTCGTTTGCATGAACTCAATTCCCAAACATCAGCGCAGTCAGCACAAAATCCAGCCCCAGAACCGCCAGCGACGCATGCACCACGGTACGCGTTGTCGCCCGGCTAATCCCGGCGGAAGTGGGGATAGCGTCATAACCATTAAATAACGCAATCCAGGTTACCGTAATAGCGAACACCAGACTCTTAATCAGGCAGTTCACCAGATCCATTCGCCAGTCGACGGCATTTTGCATCGCGGTCCAGAAAAAACCACCGTCAATGCCTTTCCAGCTCACACCCACCAGCGCACCGCCCCAGATCCCTACCGCGACGAAGATAATCGTCAGCAGCGGCAGCGAAATGACACCGGCCCAGAAGCGTGGGGAAATGACGCGACGCAGCGGATCCACCGCCATCATCTCCATACTGGAGAGCTGTTCCGTGGCCCGCATCAGGCCAATCTCGGCGGTCAGCGCCGACCCGGCGCGGCCGGCAAACAGCAGCGCGGCGACCACCGGCCCCAGCTCACGCAGCAGCGACAGCGCCACCAGCATGCCAAGACTGGTCTCTGCGCTGTAGGTGGTTAACACCAGATACCCCTGCAGCCCGAGCACCATACCGATAAACAAGCCCGATACAATGATAATCAGCATCGACAGGACGCCGACGTTATAGAGTTGACGAACCAGCAGCGGCGCGTGCTTGCGAAACTCTGGTTTGCCGACAACGGCGTTGAAAAGCATTAATCCGGCGCGTCCAAACGTCGCGGTGGTTTTAATACCGCGATGACCTAGCGCGGCCAGCGCATTAAACAGCATGAGTCGCTCAACTCCCTATGCCTAATAAATCATGGTGATAGTCGCCAGCAGGATAACGGAACGGCACCGGACCGTCGGCAATACCATCAATGAACTGACGAACCCGAGGATCGGTATTCTCCCGTAGCGACTGGGCGCTACCGTGGGCGACAATCTTTTTATCCGCCACGATATACGCGTAGTCCGCGATGCTAAGCACCTCGGGCACATCGTGCGAAACCACGATGCAAGTGACACCCAGCGTGCTGTTGAGTTCAGAAATCAGCTTCACCAGCACGCCCATAGTGATGGGATCCTGCCCGACGAACGGTTCGTCGAACATAATCAGATCCGGCTCCAGGGCAATGGCTCTCGCCAGGGCGGCGCGGCGCGCCATCCCACCGGAAAGCTCAGAAGGCATTAACTTCGCCGCACCGCGTAGCCCCACCGCTTCCAGCTTCATCATCACCGTCGTATGCAGCAGCGCAGGCGGCAAATGCGTATGTTCGCGCAGCGGATAGGCAACGTTGTCAAAGACATTGAGATCGGTGAACAGCGCGCCGGACTGGAACAGCATGCTCATCCGCTTACGCACCGTATAAAGACGCGAACGCGTCATCTGCGGCACGTTCTCGCCATCAAACAGGATCTCTCCCCTGTCCGGCGGGATCTGGCCGCCGATCAGGCGTAACAGGGTAGTCTTGCCGATCCCCGAAGGTCCCATGATCGCAGTAATTTTACCGCGTGGCACCGACAGCGAGATGTCGTCGAAGATCACACGATCGCCGCGTGAAAAGCGGATACCGCGCACTTCAACTAAATTCGCCTGAGTTTGGCTCATAAAATCATCCTTACTAAACACCTGACGGGCAAGCATGGCCCTTTCTTGCGCCACAATCACAACATTTTTACAGAATCTTACCTGCACAGGTTAGCGAAAGCTGGCATTTGTTTTACTTTTGGCACACATAAAGTCAAAATTAAGAATTCGTTACGCTGCGTAGGGATAACCCAGCGAGGCGACGATTATACCTGAAGAAAGGACTTTAGATGCTCTTAGCGACGGCTCTGTTAATTATTGGTTTATTGCTGGTTGTCTACAGCGCCGATCGTCTGGTCTATGCCGCCTCCATCCTGTGTCGTATGTTGGGGATCCCGCCGCTGATCATCGGCATGACAGTGGTCAGTATCGGCACCAGCCTGCCTGAGATCATGGTCGCCACCGCGGCCTCGCTGCACGGGCAGACCGATCTGGCGGTCGGCACCGCGCTCGGATCTAATATCACCAATATCTTATTGATCCTCGGTCTCGCCGCCTTACTCAGGCCATTTACCGTGCATTCTGATATTCTGCGCCGCGAATTACCGCTAATGTTGCTGGTCAGCGTGCTGGCGGGACTGGTGCTCTACGATGGACAACTGACCCGTCTCGACGGGCTATTTTTACTGACGTTAGCGCTTCTGTGGCTGCTGTTCACCATCAAAATCGCTCGCCTGGCGGAGCGCCAGGGAAGCGATAGCCTGACCCGCGAACAGCTGGCGGAGCTGCCACGCGAAGGGTCGCTGCCGGTCGCCCTGCTCTGGTTAGGGGTAGCGATGATCGTCATGCCGATGGCGACCCGCATGGTGGTGGATAACAGTACAGTGCTGGCAAACTATTTCGCCATCAGCGAACTGACCGTCGGCCTGACGGTGGTGGCGATAGGCACCAGCCTGCCGGAGCTGGCCACCGCCATCGCCGGGGCGCGGAAAGGGGAAGATGATATTGCCATCGGCAATATCATCGGCGCCAATATCCTTAATATCGCACTGGTGCTGGGTTTACCGGCGCTGATCGCGCCGGGGAGCTTTGCGACCGAAGCCTTCACTCGCGATTATGGCGTGATGCTGCTGGTCAGCCTGATCTTCGCAGTGCTGTGCTGGCGCCGTCAGCAGCAGCCGGGACGACTGGTTGGCGCGCTGCTGGTCGGCGGCTTTGTGGTTTGGTTGGCGATGCTGTTTTGGACAGCACCGCTCTTCGTTGAATGATTCGGGATAACATCATGTCGCAAATAGATTTGCCCACGGATTTTGACTTTCAACAGGCAGGCCGTCAGGTGCTGGAAATTGAACGTGAAGGTCTGGCCCAGCTCGATCAATACATAAATGAAGACTTTACCCATGCCTGCGAAACGATTTTCCGCTGCGGCGGGAAAGTCGTGGTGATGGGGATGGGCAAATCCGGCCACATCGGCCGCAAAATGGCGGCAACCTTCGCCAGTACCGGCACCTCGGCATTTTTTGTCCACCCCGGCGAAGCGGCGCACGGTGATTTAGGTATGGTCACCCCGCAGGATGTGGTAATTGCGCTGTCGAACTCCGGCGAATCGAATGAAATCCTCTCGCTGATCCCGGTCCTCAAGCGCCAGCAGGTGAAGCTTATCTGTATCACCAGCCGGCCGGAGAGCAGCATGGCGCGCGCGGCGGATATCCATCTGTGCGTGAAAGTGCCGAAGGAGGCCTGCCCGTTAGGACTGGCGCCCACGTCGAGCACCACCGCCGCGCTGGTGATGGGTGATGCCCTCGCCGTCGCCCTGCTGGAAGCCCGCGGCTTTACCGCTGAGGATTTCGCCCTGTCGCATCCGGGCGGCGCACTCGGCCGTAAGCTGTTGCTGCGGGTCAATGATATTATGCATACCGGTGATGAAATCCCGCACGTCGGCCTGCAGGCGACCCTGCGCGATGCGCTGCTGGAAATCACGCGTAAAAATTTAGGCATGACCGCTATCTGCGATGACGATATGAACATCATCGGTATCTTTACCGACGGTGACCTGCGCCGGGTCTTCGATACCGGCGTTGATATGCGCGATGCCAGCATTGCCGACGTCATGACCCGGGGAGGTATCCGCATCCGCCCCGGCACTCTGGCGGTGGATGCGCTAAACCTGATGCAATCCCGTCATATCACCTGCGTGCTGGTTGCCGATGGCGACCATCTGCTGGGTGTGGTACATATGCACGATCTGCTGCGCGCGGGCGTAGTGTAAGTAAGGAAAAAATAATGAATAATGCTGATGCTCAGTTAGCGACCTGCTACGGGCCGGTAAGCCAGGCGTTTGTCGATCGCGCGGCGAAGATCCGTCTACTGATCCTTGATGTCGACGGTGTATTATCCGACGGGCTTATCTATATGGGTAATCACGGCGAGGAGCTGAAAGCGTTTAACGTCCGCGATGGCTATGGTATCCGCTGCGCGCTGACCTCGGGTATTGAAGTGGCGATTATTACCGGGCGAAAAGCTAAACTGGTAGAAGATCGCTGTCAGACGCTGGGCATCACGCATTTGTACCAGGGGCAGTCGGACAAGCTGCTGGCGTTCCGCGATCTGACGGACAAACTGCACGTGCGGCCGGAAGAAGTCGCCTACATCGGCGACGATCTGATTGACTGGCCGGTGATGGCCGAAGTGGGCCTTAGCGTCGCCGTCGCCGATGCGCATCCGCTGCTGCTACCGCGGGCGAATTATGTCACGCGAATTAACGGCGGACGCGGCGCGGTACGCGAAGTCTGCGATTTGTTACTATTGGCGCAGGGCAAGTTGGATGAGGCCAAAGGGCAATCAATATGAGTAAAACCAGACGTTGGGTTATCATTTTACTGTCGCTGCTCGCGCTGATCCTTATCGGCCTGAATCTGGCGAATACGGACGACACGGCCCAGCCGGAGGTCAATCCTAACGACCCTACGTATAAAAGCGAACATACCGACACCGTGGTATACAGTCCGGAAGGCGCCCTGAGCTATCGGCTGATTGCCGAGCACGTGGAATATTTTTCCGATCAGGAGGTCTCCTGGTTTACCAAACCGGTGATGACCACCTTTGATACTAACAAGGTGCCTACCTGGTCGGTCAGAGCAGACAAAGCGAAGCTGACGAATGACCGGATGCTCTATCTTTACGGGCACGTTGAGGTGAATGCGCTCGCGCCAGATTCTCAACTGCGCAAAATTACGACGGATAACGCCCAGATAAATCTGGTAACGCAGGACGTTACCTCCGATGACATGGTGACGTTATACGGCACCACATTTAATTCCAGCGGCCTGAAAATGCGTGGAAACCTTCGCAGCAAAAATGCCGAGCTGATTGAAAAGGTGAGAACCTCTTATGAAATTCAGAACAAACAAACTCAGCCTTAAGATTGCGCTCGCCGGCGCGTTACTGGCCGCCAGCCTGCCGGCCCTCGCCAAGACGGGCGATACCGATCAGCCGATCCATATCGAATCCGATCAGCAGTCGCTGGACATGCAGGGCAATGTCGTCACCTTCACCGGTAACGTGGTCGTGACCCAGGGGACGATCAAGATTAACGCTGATAAAGTGGTGGTCACCCGTCCGGGCAACGAGAAAGGCAAAGAGGTGATCGAAGGTTTCGGTAACCCGGCTACTTTCTATCAGATGCAGGATAACGGCAAGCCGGTAAAAGGCCGGGCGTCGAAAATGCGCTACGAGCTGCAGAACGATTACGTCGTGCTGACGGGCAACGCTTATCTGGAACAGCTCGACAGCAACATCAAGGGCGACAAGATCACCTATCTGGTGAAAGAGCAAAAAATGCAGGCCTTCAGCGACAAAGGTCGACGCGTCACCACCGTTCTGGTGCCGTCCGAGCTGCAGGACAAAAGCGGCAACCAGCAAAAGAAGAGTAACTAATCCGTTATGGCAACCTTAACTGCGAAGAATCTCGCTAAAGCGTATAAAGGCCGCCGCGTGGTGGAAGATGTCAGTCTCACCGTTAACTCGGGCGAGATTGTCGGCTTGCTCGGCCCGAACGGCGCCGGTAAAACGACCACCTTCTACATGGTGGTCGGGATTGTGCCCCGCGACGCAGGCAATATCATCATCGATGAAGAAGACATCAGCCTGCTGCCGCTGCACGCGCGCGCGCGACGGGGCATCGGCTACCTGCCGCAGGAAGCGTCGATTTTCCGTCGCCTCAGCGTCTATGACAACCTGATGGCGGTCCTGCAGATCCGTGACGATTTAACCAGCGAGCAACGGGAAGATCGCGCTAAAGAGCTGATGGAAGAGTTTCATATTGAGCACCTGCGCGACAGCCTCGGTCAGGCGCTCTCCGGTGGTGAACGCCGCCGCGTCGAAATCGCCCGCGCGCTGGCGGCGAATCCGAAATTTATTCTTCTGGATGAACCCTTTGCCGGCGTGGATCCGATCTCCGTTATCGATATTAAACGCATCATTGAGCACCTGCGCGACAGCGGTCTCGGCGTTCTGATTACCGACCATAACGTCCGTGAGACCCTCGCGGTCTGCGAACGCGCGTATATTGTCAGTCAGGGACACCTTATCGCTCATGGTACACCGCAGCAGATCCTCGAAGATGAGCAGGTTAAGCGCGTGTATCTTGGGGAAGACTTCAGACTCTGATAGGGTAGAGGTTACAGACGTTTTAGCCGGAGATATTTACCCTGAACATGAAGCAAGGTTTGCAATTAAGGCTTAGTCAACAGCTTGCCATGACGCCGCAGCTGCAGCAGGCGATTCGTTTGCTGCAGTTGTCCACGTTAGAACTCCAGCAAGAGCTCCAGCAAGCGCTGGAAAGTAACCCGTTGCTTGAGCAAACCGATCTTCACGACGAGGTAGAGGCAAAAGAGGTGGAGGACCGCGAGTCCCTCGATACCGTCGATGCGCTTGAGCAAAAAGAGATGCCCGACGAACTGCCTCTCGATGCCAGCTGGGATGAAATCTATACCGCTGGCACGCCGTCGGGTAACGGCGTCGACTATCAGGACGACGAGCTTCCCGTCTATCAAGGCGAGACCACCCAGACGCTGCAGGACTATCTGATGTGGCAGGTTGAGCTGACGCCTTTCACCGACACCGACCGCGCTATTGCCACCTCTATCGTCGACGCCGTCGACGATACGGGGTACCTCACGATTCAGATTGAAGATATTGTCGACAGCATCGGCGATGACGAGATCGGCCTGGAGGAGGTGGAAGCGGTCCTCAAGCGAATCCAGCGTTTTGATCCGGTTGGCGTCGCAGCGAAAGATCTGCGCGACTGCCTGCTGATCCAGCTGTCGCAATTTGCTAAAGAGACGCCGTGGCTGGAAGAGGCCCGGCTGATTATCAGCGACCATCTTGATCTGCTGGCCAACCATGATTTCCGCACTCTAATGCGAGTCACCCGCCTGAAAGAAGAGGTGCTTAAAGAGGCGGTCAACCTAATCCAGTCCCTGGATCCTCGCCCTGGCCAGTCCATTCAGACCAGCGAACCGGAATATGTCATCCCGGATGTGCTGGTGCGCAAGGTGAGCGGCCGCTGGACCGTCGAGCTCAACGCCGACAGCATTCCACGGTTGAAAATAAATCAGCAGTATGCGGCAATGGGCAACAGCGCCCGCAATGACGCCGACGGCCAGTTCATTCGCAGCAATCTGCAGGAAGCCCGCTGGCTGATTAAAAGTCTGGAAAGCCGCAACGATACCCTGCTGCGCGTCAGCCGCTGCATCGTAGAGCAGCAGCAGGCTTTTTTCGAACAGGGTGAAGAGTATATGAAGCCGATGGTGCTGGCCGATATCGCCCAGGCCGTCGAGATGCATGAATCGACGATTTCCCGTGTCACCACGCAAAAATATCTGCACAGTCCGCGCGGTATTTTTGAACTGAAGTATTTCTTCTCCAGCCATGTGAATACCGAAGGCGGAGGCGAAGCCTCGTCGACGGCTATTCGCGCGCTGGTGAAGAAGCTCATCGCCGCGGAAAACCCCGCGAAGCCGTTGAGCGACAGTAAGCTCACCTCCATGCTGTCCGAGCAGGGTATTATGGTGGCGCGCCGCACTGTCGCGAAGTACAGAGAGTCTTTATCCATCCCGCCGTCAAACCAGCGTAAACAACTGGTCTGACATAACCGATAAGGAAGACACTATGCAGCTCAACATTACAGGACACAACGTCGAAATTACGCCTGCGATGCGCGAATTCGTTACGGCGAAGTTCAGCAAGCTGGAGCAATTTTTCGACCGGATCAATCAGGTCTATATTGTGTTAAAAGTAGAGAAAGTGACGCAAATTGCGGACGCGAATCTGCATGTCAACGGTGGCGAAATCCATGCCAGTGCGGAAGGGCAGGATATGTATGCGGCTGTCGATGGTCTTATCGACAAGCTGGCAAGACAGTTAACGAAGCACAAAGATAAACTAAAACAACACTAATTGTCCGGGCCCCCTTGCGCCCGCCGCTGGATATCATCGGCGACGGGCGCGGGGGCGCTCAGGTGAAATTATGATGAACAACGATTCGGCTCTACAACTGAGCAACGTCCTGAACCAGGAATGTACCCGTAGCCAGGTGCACTGCCAGAGCAAGAAGCGTGCTCTGGAAATCATCAGCGAACTGGCCGCCAAACAGTTAAGTTTGCCGCCGCAGGTGGTGTTCGAAGCGATCCTCACCCGCGAAAAAATGGGCAGTACCGGGATCGGCAATGGTATTGCCATTCCCCACGGAAAACTGGAAGAGGATACGCTGCGTGCTGTCGGCGTTTTTGTCCAGCTGGAAACCCCCATCGCCTTCGACGCGATCGACAATCAGCCTGTCGACCTGCTGTTCGCGCTGCTGGTGCCGGCCGACCAGACAAAAACTCACCTGCATACGCTCTCCCTGGTGGCCAAACGGCTGGCGGACAAAGCGATTTGTCGTCGCCTGCGCGCGGCGCAGAGCGATGAAGAGTTGTATGAGATCATTACCGAAGCAGGAAGCAGCGATGACGCATAACGGCAGTCGCACCTTATCCTTTATCGTACTGAGGAGAAACGGTACATGGTACTGATGATCGTCAGCGGCCGCTCGGGCTCGGGGAAATCCGTCGCTCTGCGAGCGCTGGAAGATATGGGCTTTTACTGCGTGGATAACCTGCCGGTCGTGCTGCTGCCCGACCTGGCGCGGTCGCTGGCTGACCGTAATATCTCCGCGGCCGTCAGCATCGACGTGCGTAACATGCCGGAATCCCCGGAGATCTTCGAGCAGGCGATGCAGAATCTGCCGGAATGTTTTTCTCCGCAGCTGCTGTTCCTTGATGCCGACCGCAATACCCTGATCCGCCGGTACAGCGATACCCGTCGCCTGCACCCGCTCTCCAGCAAGAATCTGTCGCTGGAAAGCGCCATCGACGAAGAGAGCGATCTGCTGGAGCCCCTGCGCTCCCGCGCCGATCTGATCGTCGATACGTCGGAAATGTCGGTGCATGAGTTGGCCGAGATGCTGCGTACCCGACTGCTGGGTAAACGCGAGCGTGAACTGACGATGGTCTTCGAATCCTTCGGCTTCAAGCACGGTATTCCGATCGATGCCGATTACGTCTTTGACGTGCGCTTTCTGCCCAACCCGCACTGGGATCCGAAACTGCGTCCAATGACCGGCCTGGATAAACCAGTGGCCGCCTTCCTCGATCGGCACACTGAAGTGCACAACTTTATTTATCAGACCCGAAGCTATCTTGAGCTATGGTTACCGATGCTGGAGACCAACAATCGCAGCTATCTGACGGTGGCCATTGGCTGTACCGGCGGTAAACATCGTTCGGTTTATATTGCTGAACAACTGGCTGACTACTTCCGCTCGCGCGGCAAGAACGTGCAGTCTCGTCATCGGACGCTGGAAAAACGTAAATCATGACCGTAAAGCAGACCGTTGAAATCACCAATAAGCTGGGCATGCACGCCCGCCCGGCGATGAAGCTGTTCGAACTGATGCAGAATTTCGATGCCGAAGTACTGCTGCGCAACGATGAAGGCACGGAGGCGGAAGCCAACAGCGTGATTGCCCTGCTGATGCTGGACTCGGCGAAAGGGCGACAGATAGAGGTGGAGGCCAGCGGTCCGCAGGAAGTTGAAGCCCTCGCCGCGGTGATTGCCCTGTTTAACGCTGGCTTTGACGAAGACTAAACGTGACGCATCCCGGCGACGGACGACTGGCGACTGTACCAGCCCCGGCGCCGGAGTAACCTGCTAATAGAGCTTATGCTCGCGCATGAACCCTTCCCCGCCCAGCTGTCGCATCTGGCGTAAGATCCAGGCCTGACGACTGCGCACATAGCCTGACGGCGCATCGGCGCGATAGCGGATCGGGTTCGGCAGCACCGCGGCCAGCAGAGCCGCTTCCCCCGGCGTCAGCTGACTGGCGGGTTTATGAAAATAGCGCTGGGCGGCCGCTTCCACACCAAATATCCCATCGCCGAACTCGGCAATATTCAGGTAGACGGTCAGGATCCGCTTTTTACTCCACACGGTTTCGATCCCGACAGTCAGCCCGGCTTCCAGCCCCTTACGCAGCCAGCTGCGGCCATCCCATAAAAACAGGTTTTTCGCCGTCTGCTGCGACAGCGTTGACGCGCCGCGGATGCGGGTCTCGTGACGTTCATTGTGCGCCAGCGCTTTCTCAATCGCCGACACGTCGAACCCCCAGTGTTCCGGGAACTTCTGATCTTCGGCGGCAATCACCGCCAGCCCCATCCATGGAGAGATCTTATCCATGGCAACCCAGTCGGAATGCGCCAGATAATGGAAATCGCCGGACAGCCAGGCGCTCACCTGCCGCTCAAGCATCACCGCCGAAAACGGCACCGGCAGCACGCTAAACAGCGCGATCCCCCCGCCCCAGAAAACGGCGGCGATCAGCAGCAGACGCAATGCCAGACGTTTTAATAGCGCAAGGGGCGCAACGCGGAGCCTCATGCGCTCAGCGCCAGCACGCGGGCCACCAGCTTCTCAATTCCGGTGGCGGCTTGCGCAATGTCCTCCGCCAGCATATACGCCGGAGTGGTGACCACTTTGTTGTCTTCATCCACCACGATGTCGTCGACCGGGCAAGGCACGTGCTCTGCCCCCATCTCTTCCACCACATCGGCGGTATCAAGATCGGTCCCAATGGTCATCCGCAGCGGAAACGCAAAGATCTTCGGCAGCATCGCCGGGGCAATGCACATAAAGCCCAGCGGCTTGCCGGTCTGATGCATCGCCAGCGCCAGGGCCCGCAGATCGGGATCCACCTGGCATTCGCTGCCCTCGGCGGCGAAGCTGCTTAGATTTTTCGCCGCGCCGAAGCCGCCAGGGACGATCAGCGCGTCCAGCGTCTCCGCACGCGCCTGCGCCAGCGGCAGGATGTCGCCGCGGGCGATACGCGCTGCTTCCACCAGCACATTGCGCTGCTCTGGCATCGCCTCCCCGGTTAGATGGTTGATGACATCGCGCTGCGGTTTATCGGGCGCAAAGCACACTGCCTGCGCGCCGTTGCGCGCGATCGCCAGCAGGGTAATCACCGCCTCATGGATTTCACTGCCGTCGTACACGCCGCAGCCGCCCAGTACCACACCAATTTTTTTCATCGCTTTCGCTCCTCCATGCAACTCGCTGAAACCAGTCAAAAATGTCGATTAACTCGCTATGCTTCACATATTTTACTGATTCATGTAACAAATTAGTTAAGCTTTGCTATCTTAATGAGCGAGCAATCCACTTCTTCGGTTGCGCCACGTAACAACATCACTCAAACAACACTGGCTCAACCACCAGTTCCCTGGTGTTGGCGCAGTATTCGCGCACCCCGGTCTGTCCGGGGTCATTTTTTGCTGGCTTTCGCCACCCACGCCTTCAGTACCGCTACATCGTTTTGCCACTCGGATTTCATCTCTTCAACCCATTCAGCGACATTATCAGACCAGGCAGGCAGATCCGGAGTCTGGATCTGCTGGCCCAGCTGCTGGATGTGGCGCAGTCCGATAGAACCGGCCGCCCCTTTGATCTTATGCCCCTCTTCGACAATCCCTTTTTGGTCGCGGGCGGTCAGATTAGACTCCAGAACGGACATGTAGCCCGGCATCATCTTCTCAAACACCGCGAGACCATCGTTGATAAGCTTCGGTCCCACCAGCTCGATATATTGCTCCAGCATATCGGTATCCAGCACCGCGTCGGCTTTATGCAGATCGGCCGCCGGCGCTTCCTGCGCTTCCTCATCCGGTGCATCCCAGAATTTCTTGATCATGGCCGTTAGCGCTGGCACCGATAGCGGCTTACTCAACACATCGTCCATCCCGGCGTCGAGATACTCTTTTTTATTCTTCAGCACGTTGGCGGTGAGGGCGACCAGCGGCGGTAGCTCGTCAGCGGCAAAGCGCTGTTTCAGTTCCCGGGAAATATCCAGTCCGGTCATGTCCGGTAACTGAATATCCAACAGCACAAGGTCATATTCGCCTGGCTCAAACATCTCCAGCGCGGCTTTCCCGGTCATCGCCACATCAACGCTGTTACCCAGTTTTTCCAGCACTGAACGGGCCACAATAACGTTGAGCTCAATGTCCTCAACCAGCAGCACGTTGAGCGCCGGTAATGGCATGTCGTCTTCCGCCAGCGTATCTTCCACTTCTTCCGCAATGGCAGGCGCATGGACGGTAAGCGTAAAGGTCGCCCCTTTACCCGGCTGGCTGGTAACGCTGATATCACCGCCCATATTACGCGCCAGGCGACGCGAGACGGCGAGACCAATCCCGGTTCCGGTGGCCGGTTTGCCGCCGTGGCTGTCTTTGACCTGGTAATACATGGCGAAAATTTTGTCCTGTTCCGCTTCAGGAATACCAATTCCGGAGTCTTCCACTTCGAAATGCAGGATATCGCCTTCGTCATAGCGCACGCGGACGTTCACCCCTCCGCCCTGCGGGGTAAACTTCACGGCGTTACTGATAAGATTCCACAGGATCTGCCGCAGGCGGGTCCCATCCGTGATTACCTTATGCGGCAGCGGCAGGCTCGGCTCCAGCACAAAGCGCAGCCCCTTCTGCTGTGCCTGCAGGCCGGATAGGTTTTCAAGGTCGGCAAGGAAGCTGGTGAAGTCCACCGGCTGGTTATCGAGCTGCACCTTGCGGCGCTCCATTTTGTCCATGTCGATAATATCATTGAAGATATTCCCCAGCGTCACCGCCGATACATGGATAGTTTTCAGGTATTTTTCCTGTTCGCTGGTCAGTTCGGTATCCAGCAAAATTCGGCTCAGCCCGACGATCCCGTTTAGCGGGGTACGCAGCTCATGACTGATGGTGGAAATAAAGGTGGTTTTATCCCGGCTGGCGCGCTCAAGAGCGTCCTGATAGCGTTTACGTTCGGTGATATCGCGGCCGAAGCCCATCAGGCCGCGACGCTTACCGACGCGATCGTAGTAGGGGACCTTGCGGATTTCAAAGCACGCTTTGCGGCCATCGGGATAGTCCAGCCACTGCTCATAGGTCAGCGATACATTATGGCGGAACACCTTCTCGTCGGTCTCCAGTACCTTTTCCGCCGCCTCTTCGCTATAGACGTCCTGCGGTTTGAGGTGGATCAGCTGTTTCTCGCTTTTGCCGGTCAGCAGCTCCATCGCCCGGTTACAGCCTGAAAACTCCTTATCCTCATTGCGATAGAAGACCAGGTCCGGGGAAGCATCGAGGAAAGAGCGCAGAAAGGAGGATTGCTGTTCGAGCTGGATCTGCGTCTCTTCACGCTCTTTCATCTCAATCTTCAACTGCTCGAGGGTGGTCTCGCGCTCGGCTTCCGCTTTTTCACGTTCGCCAATCTCCTGATTCAACTGCGCGATGTTATCTTTCAGTTGGACGTTCAGCTTTAGATCGCGCTCACGCATCTCCTCCAGCTTGTCCACCAGCCGCGAAAGACGCTGACGGGACTCTTCGAGCTGCTCCACCACCACCGAGAGAAAGTAGACCGCCCAAGGCGTGATCAGCAGGCCAAAGAAGATAGAGCGGATAACGTCGATACTTTCAACCTGGCCATGCAGCACCATGGTAACCGCCATCTGTACCACGATGGCCAGCACCACCAGCGCAAGAGCCAACAGCATCGAAAAGCGGACCAGACCCAGCTTCATCATCAGGTCGACATAATACTGCGCCAGCATACGAATTTGCTTCATAGGGGATTCCTTCACGACAACTCCGCACAATAATACTCAATTCTGAGCAATGCGCTGTAAGTTGTGCAAAAAATGCGGGCAGGAGTCGATACGGCGGCCGGCCGCAGAGGCGAACCAGCCGCAAAAGAGGGGGATCAGAAGAGGGATTAACGCTTGCTTAACGCCTCCCAGAGTCCTTTCAGGTAGGTCACGCCGAGGGCGCGGTCGAACAGGCCATAGCCCGGCCGTCCGGTCTCTCCCCAGATAAAGCGACCATGATCCGGGCGAATATAGCCGTCGAATCCGTTGTCATACAGCGCTTGCATCACTTTGTACATATCCAGGGAGCCGTACTCTGACGGATGGGCGCACTCGTAAAAGTCTTTATCCTGCATCAGCTTTATATTGCGGACGTGGGCAAAATGAATTCGCTTACGCCGCGTAAATTCGGCCAGGATGGCGTACACGTCATTATCAGGATCTTCGGCAATCGAGCCGGTGCAGAGCGTAATGCCGTTGGCGGGTGAATCGACGGCCCGGCAGATCCAGTCCAGATCGTCGCGGTTTTTGACCACCCGCGGCAGGCCAAAAATGGAGTACGGCGGGTCGTCCGGGTGGATCGCCATTTTCACCCCAACCTCTTCGCAAACCGGGATCACCGCCTGCAGAAAATAAACCAGGTTCTCCCGCAGCTTCTGATCATCCACCGCGCTATATTTGGCAAACAGGGTCTGCACCTCCGCCAGCCGTTCCGGCTCCCAGCCCGGCAAGGCGAAGCCGTTTGAATTCTCAAGCACCTCCTTCACCACGTCTTCCAGCCGCTTATCGATATCTTTCTTCTCAAACGCCATCGTCAGCGAGCCATCCGGCAGGACGTAGTTCATATCCGTCTTCATCCAGTCGAAAACCGGCATGAAGTTATAGCAGATGACTTTAACGCCAAAGCGGGCAAGGTTGCGGATGGTCTGCTGGTAGTTGGCAATATAGCGGTCACGGGTAGGTAGGCCGATTTTGATGTCGTCATGGATGTTGACGCTCTCGATCACCTCCATTTTCAGGCCTGCGGCATGGGCCTGACCGACCAGACGCTCAATTTTATCCACCGGCCATACTTCGCCCACCGCGACGTCGTAGAGCGCGCCGACCACCCCCTCAACGCCAGGCACCTGGCGAATATGTTCTAATGAAATCTTGTCTTCCTCTGGTCCAAACCAGCGCATTGTCATCTGCATTGTCTTCACCTGCTCAACTTAGTTTAATTTACCCTACTACCATACCAGTAATCATAGATGATTGAGCGTTGGCTGTCGTGATAGCGATCACATTCCTGCCGACCGGCTCGCCAGCGGTGAATGCGTCGGTGCATTCATAATTTTTTTCAATTTATTTCAATAGATTAATCATGCCATGGCTTTTTCTGCCGAGCTTTCTCAAATGTGATCCAGGCCTGATTATGATCTTTTGCATACTTGTATGGTAATAAAAGTAGCGTAATTTGTTCAGAAAAAAGACAATGGAAGGAATCAAAATGAGAAGCGTCGTCGTCAAAGAGCCAGGCCAACTGAACATTGAATCACGTCCGGTTCCAGTTCCGGGCGCCCATGAAGTACGGGTGAAAATTGCTTTTGCCGGGATCTGTGGTTCCGATGTACACATCTATCACGGCCACAACCCTTTCGCGAAATATCCCCGCGTCATCGGCCATGAATTCTATGGCATCATCGACGCCGTCGGCGAGCAGGTATCTCCGGCACGCATCGGCGAGCGTGTCGCGGTGGACCCCGTTGTCAGCTGCGGCCATTGTTATCCTTGCTCGGTAGGAAGGCCGAATGTCTGTACGCAGCTCCAGGTCATAGGAGTTCACCGCGACGGGGGATTTAGCGACTATGCCTGCGTGCCGGCGAAAAATGCCTGGCGCATCCCCGAGGCTATCAGCGACCGTCAGGCAACGATGGTTGAGCCTTTTACCATCGCGGCAAATATTACCGCCCAGCTGCAGCCCACGGCGCAAGATATTGCCCTGGTTTACGGCGCTGGCCCGATGGGGCTGACAATCATTCAGGCGCTAAAGGGGGTATATGGCGTTAAGCAGGTGATCGTCGTGGATCGCATTGCCGAACGTCTGCAGATGGCCCGGGAAAACGGCGCCGATCTGACGCTCGATAACACTGACCAGCCGCTCGCGGAACAGCTGGCGCAGCGGCAGCTTGCCCCCACGCTGGTCATTGATGCCGCCTGCCACCCGGCGATCCTGCAGGAAGCCATTCTCCTCGCCTCCCCCGCCGCCCGCATCGGTATACTCGGTTTCTCCGGCGAGGCCTCGACCCTCACTCAGCAAAGCATCACCAGTAAAGAAATTTCTATTTTCTCCTCCCGGCTGAACAGCGGGCGTTTTCCGCTGGTCATCGACTGGATGGAGAAAGGCCTTATTCGTCCGGAGGCGTTAATCACCCATTGTATGCCGCTGGAGCAGGTGAAAGAGGCCATGGAGATTTTTGCTAACGACCGTAAGACCTGCTGCAAAGTGCTGCTGCAGCTGGGTTAAACCGGCATCGTATAGAATAACGGCCGACGGATATCTGCGTATCCGCCGCGCCTGATATAAATAATATAATGAGCATGGTGTTATCATGGGAAAAAATATCCGCTGGATTATCGTCCTGTTATTATTTTTAGTATATATGATAAATTATCTTGACCGGGTGGCATTATCCATTACGGTCCCGATGATTGAAAAGGACCTTGCACTTAACGCTGAACAATTCGGCATTATTTTCGGCAGCTTTTTCTTCGGCTACGCGGTATTTAATTTTATTGGCGGTTTGGCCGTGGATAAGTTTGGCGCAACGCTGGTAATGGGCCTGGCGGTCGGTCTGTGGTCGCTGTTTTGCGGCTTAACCGCGGTAGCCACCGGCTTTTATTCCATGCTGGTGCTGCGGGTGCTTTTCGGGATGGCGGAAGGCCCGATCTGCGCATCGGCGAACAAGATGATCAACGGCTGGTTTCCTAAAAAGCAAGCGGCTACCGCCGTCGGCTTTCTCAGCGCAGGCTCTCCGCTGGGCGGCGCGGTCGCCGGCCCCATCGTCGGTTACCTGGCCCTGGCATTCGGCTGGCGCCCGGCTTTTATGATTATTTTCGCTATCGGTATTGTATGGATGATAGCGTGGTTTTTCATTGCCGCTAATTCGCCCGAAAAGCACAAAAAAGTCAGCCAGGAAGAACTTAAGCTGATTAATAAAATGAAAGAAGAAGAAGTCGCGCTGGAAACAATAGAAAATCAAACAGCTCACTCACTGGGTTATTATTTGAAACAGCCAATTATTCTGGTAACGGCCTTTGCCTTCTTCTGCTACAACTATATTCTGTTTTTCTTTCTCAGCTGGTTCCCGTCCTATCTGGTACAACAGCACCATCTGGATATTAAACAGATGAGCCTTACCACTATGATCCCATGGATAGTCGGCTTTGTCGGTCTGGCGCTTGGGGGCTATATTTCCGATAAAATTTTTAAACTCACCGGGCGCCTGCTGCTGTCGCGCAAAATTGTGCTGGTGGTATGCCTGCTGATGGCCGCTATCTGCGTGGGACTGGCGGGTACCGTCAGCAGCGTCGTGCCTGCCGTTCTGCTGATGTCGGTCTCCATCTTTTTCCTCTATGTAACCGGGGCGATCTACTGGGCGATTATCCAGGACGTGGTGCATAAATCCCGCGTCGGCGGCGCCAGCGGCTTTATCCATCTTATCGGCAGCGTCTCCGGCATCGTGGGGCCGATTGTTACCGGCTATATCGTGCAGTCTACTGGTAAATTTGACAGCGCTTTCGTACTCGCCGGCACTATCGCCGCGCTTGGCGCCCTGCTGGTGCTGTTCGTGATCAAAACTCCGCGTGTGACGATGAAAGCCAGCCAGGCATAAATGGCAGGAGCGCGATGTCCGGCATTGTTCCGGACATCACGCTCGTACTTCTCACTCAGCCTGGGGAGCAACCCAGCTACGGCCCAGCGCCGAGCCCTGAGCGCCCTGCTGATTCAGATAACGATCCAGTTCAACCATGCCGGTCCAGCGATTTTCACACCACAGCGGCGCCAACAGCGTGGGCCGACGGGCGCTGGCGGAAATACGGTGGTAGATCACCTCCGGCGGCGTATGGCGGATCATCTCTCCAGCGGTGACGGTATACGCCTCCAGCTCAATGCCATCGAGACGCCCGGCCTGCCACGCTTTGGCCATAATGCTGCCTTTCACAATATGCAGTGGATGCAATTTGATCCCATCCACGCCGGTCGCCACTACCTGCTCCAGCGTCTGCAGACAATGCCCCTGGCTCTCTCCGGGCAGACCGACGATCAGATGCGCACAGACTTTCAGCCCCCGCTCTCGCGCCAGGCGCGCGGTACGCTGATAACAGGCGAAATCGTGTCCACGGTTAATGCGATGCAGGGTCTTGTCATGAGCAGTTTGCAGCCCCAGCTCCAGCCATACCTCATACCCTTGCTGATGGTATTCACTCAGCAGGTCAAGGACCGCCTGCGGAACGCAGTCCGGGCGGGTGCCGACGCACAGGCCAACGATATTTGCGGCACTGACGGCCTGACGATACATTGAACGGAGCACCTGCACTTCAGCGAAGGTGCTGGTGTAGGCCTGAAAATAGGCCAGATAGCGCTTCGCCCGGTTGACGAGCTGCGCCTGATGAGCGAGCTGTTCGGCGATAGAGCGATGCTGCTGCGCCTCATCGGCAAACGATGCCACGTTACAGAAAGTGCAACCGCCGCGGCCCAGCGTGCCGTCGCGGTTTGGGCAGCTAAAACCGCCGTGCAGCGTTAGCTTATGGACCTTTTCGCCATAGCGACGCATAAGATCCCCACCAAACATATTGACTAATTTCTGTAACTGCATAATCTGATAGACCGCCCTCAACAAAGGGGGCCAAGCCTGCCACTTTTCGTCACCGACGGCGATGACATAGATCAATCGTCAGCGCGGCGATCAACCCTATTGCATAAACAATCAAGATTACTGCAATTTCATTCAACCCCCAGGTGATGAGTTTTCCTTATATTTTATCTTAGCATTGCCCTAATCTGCTTTCTGGTAAAAAACGGTATTAATGTCCAGTAGTTAAAAATATTGCAGTCAAATATGCTAATAATGAAATGTATTTCAGCGCATATTGGTAATGCAAAGCCGCGTGCACAGTGAGACAGATCACACTAGCCGCACCACCAGCAGGCGTATTCAAAGCATAAAAATTGCCATTATTTTCTTTAATAACAATTAGTTAACTTGTGTATAGCACATTTTTGTATTAATAAGATTGCCATTTGACGTAAGTGTGGATTCCCGATAAGTTGGGAATCCGCTGGAAGCTTTCTGGATGAGCACTCTGCTCATCATATTTATGCAGTAATTGAGATTCCCTCTTAACAGCAAGTCCTCAAACTTGTGTACCGATGCGAAAAGGATTTAAAGAGGGCGAATGCGAGGTGTAAACCCCGTCGCCATGCTCTTTCTGTGCCTGTGCGCAATCGGTATCGGAGGGTGTCCGTAGAGCCTGGGGAGGTTCACTGATATGTTGTACGACAAATCCCTTGAGAGGGATAACTGTGGTTTCGGCCTGATCGCCCACATAGAAGGCGAACCTAGCCACAAGGTAGTGCGAACCGCAATACACGCACTGGCCCGCATGCAGCACCGTGGCGCAATCCTTGCCGATGGTAAAACCGGCGACGGTTGCGGTCTGCTGCTGCAAAAACCCGATCGTTTCTTCCGCATCGTTGCCGAAGAGCGCGGCTGGCGTTTAGCCAAAAACTACGCCGTTGGGATGCTGTTCCTGAATAAAGATCCTGAGCTGGCTAAAGCGGCGCGCCGCATCGTTGAAGAAGAACTTCAGCTTGAGACCCTGTCGATTGTCGGCTGGCGCGATGTGCCGACCAACGAAGGCGTGCTCGGTGAAATCGCCCTCTCCTCGCTGCCCCGTATTGAGCAAATCTTTGTCAACGCCCCGGCTGGCTGGCGCCCGCGCGATATGGAGCGCCGTCTGTTTATTGCGCGTCGTCGCATTGAAAAACGTCTGCAGGAAGACAAAGATTTCTACGTTTGTAGCTTGTCCAATCTGGTCAACATCTATAAAGGTCTGTGTATGCCGGCGGATTTGCCGCGCTTCTACCTGGACCTCGCGGACCTGCGCCTGGAGTCGGCTATCTGCCTGTTCCACCAGCGCTTCTCCACCAACACCGTACCACGCTGGCCGTTGGCGCAGCCGTTCCGCTACCTGGCGCACAACGGTGAAATTAACACCATTACCGGCAACCGCCAGTGGGCCCGCGCCCGTACCTATAAGTTCCAGACCCCGCTGATCCCTGACCTGCACGACGCCGCGCCGTTCGTTAACGAAACCGGCTCCGACTCCAGTTCTATGGACAACATGCTGGAGCTGCTGCTGGCCGGCGGGATGGACATCGTGCGCGCCATGCGTCTGCTGGTGCCGCCAGCCTGGCAGAACAACCCGGATATGGATCCGGAGCTGCGTTCATTCTTCGACTTTAACTCCATGCATATGGAGCCGTGGGACGGCCCGGCGGGCATCGTCATGTCCGATGGCCGCTACGCGGCCTGTAACCTCGACCGTAACGGTCTGCGCCCGGCGCGCTACGTCATTACCAAAGATAAGCTCATCACCTGCGCCTCCGAAGTCGGCATCTGGGATTACCAGCCTGACGAAGTGGTCGAGAAAGGCCGCGTGGGCCCGGGCGAGCTGATGGTTATCGATACCCGTGCCGGACGCATTCTGCACTCAGCGGAAACCGATGACGATCTGAAGAGCCGCCACCCGTATAAAGAGTGGATGGAGAAAAACGTTCGTCGCCTGGTGCCGTTCGAAGATCTGCCGGACGAAGAGGTTGGCAGTCGCCAGCTGGATGACGACACGCTCGCCAGCTACCAGAAACAGTTTAACTACAGCGCGGAAGAGCTGGACTCCGTCCTGCGCGTGCTCGGCGAAAATGGCCAAGAAGCAGTCGGTTCGATGGGCGATGACACGCCATTCGCCGTGCTTTCCAGCCAGCCGCGCATTATCTACGATTACTTCCGTCAGCAGTTCGCCCAGGTGACTAACCCGCCGATCGACCCGCTGCGCGAAGCGCACGTCATGTCGCTGGCTACCAGCATCGGCCGCGAAATGAACGTCTTCTGCGAAGCGGAAGGCCAGGCGCATCGTCTGAGCTTCAAATCGCCGATCCTGCTGTACTCCGATTTTAAACAGCTGACGACGATGGAAGAAGAGCACTATCGCGCCGACGTCCTCGATATCACGTTCAACCCGGCAGAGGCCTCCCTCAGCGAGACGGTGAAAGCGCTGTGCGATAAAGCGGAGCAAATGGTGCGCGACGGCACCGTGCTGCTGGTGCTCTCTGACCGCAACATCGCCAAAGACCGTCTGCCGGTACCGGCGCCGATGGCCGTTGGCGCGATCCAGACCCGTCTGGTCGATAAAAGCCTGCGCTGCGATGCCAACATCATCGTTGAAACCGCCAGCGCCCGCGATCCGCACCACTTCGCCGTGCTGCTCGGCTTTGGGGCGACGGCTATCTATCCATACCTCGCCTACGAAACGCTGGCGAAGCTGGTCGACAGCAAAGCCATCGATAAACCGTACCGTGCGGTGATGCTGAACTATCGCAACGGTATCAATAAAGGTCTGTATAAGATCATGTCCAAGATGGGGATCTCGACCATCGCCTCCTACCGCTGCTCGAAGCTGTTCGAAGCGGTCGGTCTGCATCGCGATGTCTCCGAGCTCTGCTTCCAGGGCGTGGTCAGCCGCATCGGCGGCGCCAGCTTCGACGACTTCCAGCAGGATCTGCTGAATCTGTCGAAACGCGCCTGGCTGGCGCGTAAGCCGCTGGCCCAGGGCGGTTTGCTGAAATATGTGCACGGCGGCGAATATCATGCCTACAACCCGGACGTGGTGCGCACCCTGCAGCAGGCCGTGCAGAGCGGCGAATACAGCGATTATCAACAATACGCGAAACTGGTTAACGAACGTCCAGCGGCCACGCTGCGCGACCTGCTGGCGCTCAACCCAGGCGAAGACGCCATCAGCATCGACGAAGTAGAGCCGGCGAAGGAGCTGTTTAAACGCTTCGATACCGCGGCGATGTCGATCGGCGCCCTGAGCCCGGAAGCGCACGAGTCGCTGGCGGAAGCGATGAACAGCATCGGCGGCTTCTCCAACTCCGGTGAAGGCGGTGAAGACCCGGCGCGCTACGGCACTAATAAAGTGTCGCGCATCAAGCAGGTCGCGTCCGGCCGCTTCGGCGTCACGCCAGCCTACCTGGTCAATGCCGACGTCATCCAGATCAAAGTCGCCCAGGGGGCGAAACCGGGTGAAGGTGGCCAGCTGCCGGGTGATAAAGTCACCCCGTACATCGCCAAACTGCGCTATTCGGTACCGGGCGTCACGCTGATTTCCCCGCCGCCGCACCACGATATCTACTCTATCGAGGATCTGGCGCAGCTGATTTTCGACCTCAAGCAGGTCAATCCGAAAGCGATGATTTCGGTCAAACTGGTTTCTGAGCCGGGCGTTGGCACCATCGCCACCGGCGTGGCCAAAGCCTATGCCGACCTGATCACCATCGCCGGCTACGACGGCGGCACCGGGGCGAGCCCGCTCTCTTCGGTGAAATATGCCGGCTGTCCGTGGGAGCTCGGCCTGGTGGAAACCCAGCAGGCGCTGGTCGCTAACGGTCTGCGTCATAAGATCCGTCTGCAGGTGGATGGCGGCCTGAAAACCGGTCTTGATATCATCAAAGCGGCGATCCTCGGCGCGGAGAGCTTCGGTTTCGGTACCGGCCCGATGGTCGCGCTGGGCTGTAAATACCTGCGTATTTGCCACCTGAACAACTGCGCTACCGGCGTGGCGACCCAGGATGACAAACTGCGTAAGAATCACTATCACGGTCTGCCGTTCAAAGTGACCAACTACTTTGAATTTATCGCCCGTGAGACCCGCGAGCTGATGGCCCAGCTGGGCGTCAAGCGTCTGGTGGATCTGATTGGCCGCACCGATCTGCTCAAAGAGCTGGATGGGTTCACCGCCAAGCAGCAGAAACTGGATCTGGGTAAACTGCTGGAGACCGCAGAGCCGCATCCGGGCAAAGCGCTGTACTGCACCGAGAACAACCCACCGTTCGATAACGGCGTGCTCAACGCCCAGCTGCTGCAGCAGGCGAAACCGTACGTGGATGAAAAGCAGAGCAAGACGTTCTGGTTTGATATCCGTAACACCGACCGCTCCGTGGGGGCCTCGCTGTCCGGGTATATCGCCCAGACCCATGGCGACCAGGGACTGGCGGGCGACCCGATCGTCGCTCACTTTAGCGGCACCGCGGGCCAGAGCTTCGGCGTGTGGAACGCCGGCGGCGTGGAACTGCATCTGACTGGCGACGCCAACGACTACGTCGGGAAAGGCATGGCGGGCGGTCTGCTGGCCATTCGTCCGCCGGTGGGCTCTGCGTTCCGCAGCCATGAAGCCAGTATTATCGGCAACACCTGCCTGTACGGCGCGACCGGTGGTCGTCTGTACGCCGCAGGCCGCGCGGGCGAGCGTTTCGCCGTGCGTAACTCCGGCGCCATCACCGTGGTGGAAGGCATCGGCGACAACGGCTGCGAATATATGACCGGCGGCATCGTCTGCGTGCTCGGAAAAACCGGCGTCAACTTTGGCGCAGGGATGACCGGCGGCTTTGCCTATGTCCTGGATGAAGATGGCGACTTCCGCAAACGCGTGAACCCGGAGCTGGTGGAAGTGCTGGACGTTGATTCTCTGGCCATCCATGAAGAGCACCTGCGCGGTTTAATCACCGAGCACGTACAGCTTACCGGTTCGCAACGCGGCGAAGAGATCCTCGCCAACTGGCCGGCCTTCTCCGCGAAGTTTGCGCTGGTTAAACCAAAGTCCAGCGATGTTAAAGCACTGTTGGGTCACCGTAGTCGTTCCGCAGCTGAGCTGCGGGTGCAGGCGCAGTAAGGGGTTAAGATGAGTCAGAACGTTTATCAATTTATCGACCTGCAACGCGTTGATCCGCCAAAGAAACCGCTGAAGATCCGTAAAATTGAGTTTGTGGAAATTTACGAGCCGTTTTCAGAAGGCCAGGCCAAGGCGCAGGCGGATCGCTGCCTCTCCTGTGGCAACCCGTACTGCGAATGGAAGTGCCCGGTGCATAACTACATCCCGAACTGGCTGAAGCTGGCCAACGAGGGGCGTATTTTTGAAGCGGCCGAGCTGTCGCATCAAACCAACACTCTGCCGGAAGTCTGCGGGCGCGTCTGCCCGCAGGACCGCCTGTGTGAAGGCTCCTGTACGCTGAACGATGAGTTCGGCGCGGTGACCATCGGCAACATCGAACGCTATATCAACGATAAGGCATTCGAGATGGGCTGGCGTCCGGATCTCTCCGACGTGAAGCCGACCGGTAAAACCGTCGCGATCATCGGCGCTGGCCCGGCGGGCCTCGCCTGCGCCGACGTGCTGACCCGTAACGGCGTCAAGGCGGTGGTATTTGACCGCCATCCGGAAATCGGCGGCCTGCTGACCTTCGGTATCCCGGCGTTCAAGCTGGAAAAAGAGGTGATGACCCGCCGCCGGGAGATCTTCACCGGCATGGGCATTGAGTTCAAACTCAATACCGAAGTGGGCCGCGACGTGCAGCTCGACGACCTGCTGAAGGAGTACGATGCGGTGTTCCTCGGCGTCGGGACCTATCAGTCGATGCGCGGTGGACTGGACAACGAAGACGCTCCGGGTGTTTACGACGCGCTGCCGTTCCTGATCGCTAACACTAAGCAGATCATGGGCTTTGGTGAAACCGCCGATGAGCCCTATGTCAGCATGGAAGGCAAACGCGTGGTGGTGCTCGGCGGTGGCGATACCGCGATGGACTGCGTACGCACCTCCGTCCGTCAGAATGCGGCGCACGTGATCTGCGCCTATCGCCGTGACGAAGAGAACATGCCCGGCTCAAAACGCGAAGTGAAAAACGCGCGCGAAGAAGGCGTTGAGTTCCAGTTTAACGTCCAGCCGCTGGGCGTGGAAGTGAATGCCAATGGTAAGGTTTGCGGCGTGAAGATGGCGCGCACCGAAATGGGCCAGCCGGATGCGAAGGGCCGCCGCCGCGCGGAGATCGTCCCCGGCTCTGAGCACGTGGTGCCGGCTGACGCCGTAGTCATGGCGTTTGGCTTCCGTCCGCACAGCATGGAGTGGCTGGCGAAGCACAGCGTCGAACTGGACTCCCAGGGCCGTATTATCGCCCCGGAAGGCAGCGAAAACGCCTTCCAGACCAGCAACCCGAAAATCTTCGCCGGTGGCGATATCGTTCGCGGTTCCGATCTGGTGGTCACCGCGATTGCCGAAGGCCGTAAAGCGGCGGACGGGATCCTCAACTACCTTGAAGTCTGATTAGGTCCGGAGCCTCACGCATAAAAGCCCGATGGTTAACGTCATCGGGCTTTTTTATTGCTCATTCGCCGGGCAAACCGCCGCTTTCAGCGCCGTATTATACCAGCCGCAGATATGCTCCAGGCGGGTAATCGCCGAGCCGACGGTCACCGCCCACGCGCCGCAGCGCATCGCCTCCGCCGCCTGGGCAGGCGTGTTATAGCGCCCTTCGGCAATCACTCTGCAGCCCGCCACGCTCAGGCATTGCACCAGCGCCAGATCCGGCTCCTCCGGCGTCTCCTCTGCGGTATAGCCGGAGAGAGTCGTCCCGACAATCTCAGCCCCCAACTGCCAGCACTCGAGAGCATCGTCGAGAGATGAGCAATCGGCCATCGCCACTTTTCCCAGCTGATGAATTTCTGCTAATAGCGCCGACACTGACGCCGGACGCTGACGCTGGGTGCCGTCAATAGCAATAATATCCGCTCCGCCCTGCGCCAGCGCGTCGATATCTTCCAGCCATGGCGTAATACGCACCGGGCTATCGGGCAAATCGCGTTTGATCAACCCAATAACGGGCACCGTCACTAACGGACGAACGGCCTGCAGGTTGGCCTGGCCTTCGATGCGCAGCGCTACCGCTCCCGCCTGCTCAGCCGCCAGCGCCATTGCCGCGACGATAGCGGGATTATCCAGCGGACTGCCCGGCACCGGCTGGCAGGAGACAATTAATCCGCCATGATGACGGATACGCTGGTCCAGTTGTGCGAGTAAAGACATGTCTGCTCCCTAAAAACTACCTGTGGCGATGACGATACCAGCCATGGGACGCCTCGTTTGTGGCAGAGTTAACAAAGCGGACAGACAAAAAAACAGGCCCCGCAGGGCCTGTCAGAGAAGGGATTTACTTCACCACGCGCAGCGCCGGGCGACCACCGCGCGGCGGCGGCGTGTCGTCAGGATCGTCGTCGTGATTATCCGGCTTATCGCCATCGATCACCGACATCACCGTTTCGCTTTCACTCTCCGGCGCGACGTCATCATCGTTGAGGCTGCTGACGTCTTCGTCATAGGCCGCTTCCGGTTCGAACATCGTACCAGCGCCGTTCTCACGGGCGTAGATGGCGAGTACCGCAGCCAGCGGGACAGACACGTTGCGTGGTACCCCGCCAAAGCGCGCGTTGAAGCGCACTTCGTCGTTCGCCAGCTCGAGATTGCCTACCGCACGCGGGGCAATATTGAGAACGATTTGCCCATCGCGCGCGTACTCCATCGGCACGAGCACGCCCGGCAGCGTCACATCCACCACCAGGTGCGGCGTCAGCTGGTTATCCAGCAGCCAGTCATAAAACGCCCGTAACAGATACGGGCGACGCGGCGTCAGCTGTGATACATCCATTATTTAGCCCCGACCGAGGCGCATTTCACGCTCGGCTTCAGTTAAAGAAGCGAGGAAGGAATCACGCTCAAATACGCGAGTCATATAGCCTTTGAGCTCTTTCGCGCCAGCGCCAACCAGCTCCACACCAAGAACCGGCAGACGCCACAGCAGCGGCGCCAGGTAGCAGTCCACCAGGCTGAACTCATCGCTCAGGAAGTAAGGTTTCTGGGTGAAGACCGGCGCGATGGCCAGCAATTCTTCACGCAGCTGCTTACGCGCAGCATCAGCTTGCGCTGCGGTACCGCTCTGGATGGTGTTCATCAGCGAATACCAGTCCTTCTCGATACGTTGCATATACAGGCGGCTTTCACCACGCGCCACCGGATAAACCGGCATTAACGGCGGGTGCGGGAAACGCTCATCCAGATACTCCATAATGATGCGGGATTCCCACAGAGTGAGCTCACGATCCACCAGCGTCGGTACGCTTTGATTCGGGTTGAGGTCAATCAGATCCTGAGGCGGGTTATCCTTCTCCACGTGCTCTATCTCAAAACTGACACCCTTCTCGGCCAGCACAATGCGGACCTGATGGCTATAGATGTCAGTAGGACCAGAAAACAGCGTCATTACCGAACGTTTGTTGGCAGCGACAGCCATGAAAACCTCCAGGTATATTCAGAATTTTGTACTGCTGCCGGCCACTCATGACCAGCCAGATGTAAAAACCCCATTAGCGCGATGTCACCTTCGTTCACGAATAAAACAAAAAATGAACAATCACCAGCATTTGGGCAGAAAATTGGATGATAGTTTACCAGATTTTGAAGACGTTGTGGTGAGGGGATTCTGGAAATGCTGAAAAAGTGGCGAGAACCGGCGCTATGCTTGTGGATAACAGCCGTTTTATCCATAAAAAAACCCGCCGAAGCGGGTTTTTTCGCAAATTGTTCTGCGTGAGCAGAAAACAATTAACGTTTGGAGAACTGCGGACGACGACGTGCTTTACGCAGACCGACTTTCTTACGTTCAACCTGACGAGCGTCACGAGTAACGAAGCCAGCTTTACGCAGTTCGGAACGCAGGGACTCGTCGTACTCCATCAGAGCGCGGGTGATACCGTGACGGATCGCACCAGCCTGACCAGAGATACCACCACCTTTAACAGTGATGTACAGATCCAGTTTCTCAACCATGTCGACCAGTTCCAGCGGCTGACGAACTACCATGCGGGCAGTTTCACGACCGAAGTACTGTTCCAGAGAACGCTGGTTGATAACGATTTTACCGTTGCCCGGTTTGATGAAAACGCGAGCTGCGGAACTTTTGCGGCGACCAGTGCCGTAGTATTGATTTTCAGCCATTGCCTATAATCCCGATTAGATGTCAAGAACTTGCGGTTGCTGTGCCGCGTGGTTGTGCTCGTTACCCGCGTAAACTTTCAGTTTACGGTACATAGCACGACCCAGCGGGCCTTTTGGCAGCATGCCTTTAACCGCGATTTCAATCACACGCTCAGGACGGCGGGCAATCATCTCTTCAAAGGTCGCTTCTTTGATACCACCGATGTGGCCGGTGTGGTGGTAGTACATTTTGTCTTCGCGCTTGTTGCCGGTAACAGCAACTTTTTCTGCGTTCAGAACGATGATGTAATCACCGGTATCAACGTGCGGAGTGTATTCCGCTTTGTGCTTACCGCGCAGGCGACGAGCCAGTTCAGTAGCCAGACGGCCCAGAGTTTTACCGGTCGCGTCAACAACATACCAGTCGCGTTTTACGGTTTCTGGTTTAGCTGTAAAAGTTTTCATTAAAAGCTTACCCAAATAATAAGTTACACGTTGGTGAACACCCAAACGTTTAGTCAGTTGAGGTTCACACGACATTGTCCAGCAAACCTACCCCTTCGAATAGCCTATGCCGGCGCATAGAAAGTTTCGGGAAAAAAACCTTCTCGTAACGTGGGGTCGCAAGATTATAGAGAAGTCGGGGTCAAAGATCGACCCCTTTATGAGATTTTTCAGGCCGCGCCCGGGGCGGCCTTGCGGCCCTGAATCCGCCTGAAAAAGTCCCCTGTCAGGGCATATGCGGACGTTTGAGGTACTCTTCGCTCTGCATCTCCTGCAGACGAGAGAGACAGCGCTGGAACTCAAACTTCAGCCGCTCGCCCTGGTAAATGTCGTACAGCGGCACTGCCGCGCTGACCACCAGCTTTACATGGCGCTCGTAAAACTCATCCACCAGAGCGATAAAGCGGCGGGCCTCGCTCTCCAGCTGCGCGGTCATCACCGGCACGTCGAACAGCATCACCGTATGGAACAGTCGGGAGAGCGCGATATAGTCATGCTGGCTGCGCGCATCCACGCATAGCGTGGCGAATGATGCCGCCAGCGTCTGGTTTTCTACGCCGAGGGTAGGCAGCTCGCGATGGTTAATCTCCAGCGTCGGCCCGGCAGCGCGCGGCGCGCCCGCCAGCGCGAGCCACAGTTTATCCATCTGTTCGCGGGTGTCGTTATTCAGCGGCGACAGCCACAGGTGCGCCTGCGTCAGGGTACGCAGTCGATAATCGATGCCGGCATCGACGTTCATAATATCGCAATGCTGCTTGATGGCGTCGATCGCCGGCAGAAAACGGGCCCGCTGCAGGCCATTGCGATAGAGTTCATCCGGCGGAATATTGGAGGTCGCCACCAGGGTGATGCCGCGGGCGAACAGGGCTTTCATCAGCCCGCCCAACAGCATGGCGTCGGTAATATCGGAGACAAAAAACTCGTCGAAACAGAGCACGTCGGTTTCCGCTTTAAAGCGGTCGGCGACGATCTCCAGCGGGTCGCTATGTCCCTGCAGGGTGGTCAGCTCTTCGTGTACGCGCAGCATGAAACGATGGAAATGCAGGCGCTGTTTACGCTCGCCCGGCAGGCTCTGGTAAAACAGGTCCATCAGCCAGGTTTTGCCTCGCCCCACGCCGCCCCACATATACAGGCCGCGGACAGGTGCCGTCCCGGCAGCCGGCTCGCGCTTACCCAGCAGTTTGCCGAATTTCGCGCGCAAACCGCCGCCTGACGCGACCGGCGCGGGCTGCGTCTGCAGTTCCTGGTAAATGGTATCAAGGCGGCTCACCGCTTCTTGCTGGACGTCGTCGGGTTGATGGCTGCCCTCTTTCAGGGCTAAAAGGTAACGCGATGTTGGAGACAGGCTTTGCATGATCTAATTGTTATTCCTTGAAAACCGTAATGCCGAAGCTCACGATTGACGAAAAAAAGGCCGTTCTACACTACGCGATGATACGCCAGGATTCCACTTCTGTGGAATTAGCGGTTATAGTGGCACTATCGGGCGCAGGCGGAGAGCCTAAGAGCCACCCTACGGAACCACAATACAACGGGAGATGTTCATGACCTGGGAATACGCGCTAATTGGGTTAGTCGTCGGTATCATCATTGGTGCCGTCGCCATGCGTTTCGGCAACCGCAAACTGCGCCAACAGCAGGCGCTGCAGTACGAACTGGAAAAGAATAAAGCCGAGCTTGAAGAGTACCGTGAAGAGCTGGTGAGCCACTTTGCGCGTAGCGCCGAACTGCTGGATAACATGGCGCACGACTATCGTCAGCTATATCAGCATATGGCGAAAAGCTCTAACAACCTGCTGCCGGACTCGATGGCAGACGCCAACCCGTTCCGCAACCGTCTGGAAGAGTCTGAAGCCAGCAACGATCAGGCGCCGGTCCAGATGCCGCGCGACTACTCCGAGGGCGCATCCGGTTTACTGCGCGGAGGCGCAAAACGCGATTAAGCCTCGCTGCGATTAAAATATTCTCCGGGCGCGCCCGTCGCGCCCGCTCCTTCCCCCACTTCCCGGCTACAATTTAAACCAGTCCCCACGTTGTTACCTGTGCAAAAATTCAATAACATCAGGTTATTCAGGACATTTTTCCATACACCTCAGGTTACGAGAGCCAGCATCTAATGAAGAAACAGACTTTGCTGTTGAGTGCGTTAGCGTTAAGCATTGGGTTATCGTTGTCGGTCCTGCCTCCGGCAGCGGCATCCTTACCGACTCAGGTGCCCGGCCAGGGCGCGTTACCAAGCCTGGCGCCGATGCTGGAAAAGGTTCTGCCGGCGGTAGTTAGCGTACAGGTGGAAGGCACCGCCTCGCCGACGCTCAATATGCCGGAAGAGCTGAAAAAATATTTTGGCGATAACGCCCCGCAGGAGCAGGCGCAGCCGTTTGAAGGGCTCGGCTCCGGCGTTATCATCGACGCGGCGAAAGGCTATGTGCTGACCAATAACCACGTCATCAATCAGGCGCAGAAGATCAGCGTCCAGCTGAACGATGGCCGTGAGTTCGATGCCAAACTGGTCGGGAGCGATGAACAGAGCGATATCGCTCTGCTGCAGCTGATTAAGCCAGACCACCTGACGCAAATCGCCATTGCTGACTCTGATAAACTTCGCGTCGGCGACTTCGCCGTCGCCGTCGGCAACCCGTTCGGCCTTGGCCAGACCGCCACATCCGGCATTATCTCTGCCCTTGGCCGCAGCGGCTTGAACCTTGAAGGGCTGGAGAATTTCATTCAGACCGACGCCTCGATTAACCGCGGCAACTCCGGCGGCGCGCTGCTGAACCTCAACGGCGAGCTTATCGGGATCAACACCGCGATCCTCGCGCCGGGCGGCGGCAGCATCGGCATCGGCTTTGCCATTCCAAGCAATATGGCGAAAACCCTCGCCGACCAGCTCATTCAGTTTGGCGAAATCAAGCGCGGCCTGTTGGGCATTAAAGGCATGGAAATGAGCGCCGACATCGCCAAAGCGATGAATCTCAACGTTCAGCGCGGCGCCTTCGTCAGTGAAGTCCTGCCAAACTCCGGCTCCGCCAAAGCGGGGATTAAATCCGGGGACGTCATCGTGAGTCTGAACGGCAAACCGCTGAACAGTTTCGCCGAACTGCGTTCGCGGATCGCCACCACCGAGCCGGGTACCAAGGTCAAACTGGGCCTGCTGCGCGATGGAAAGCCGGTCGATGTCGAAGTGACCCTGGATAAGAGCACCTCCTCAACCGCCAGCGCGGAACTGATTATCCCGGCGCTGCAGGGGGCCTCGTTCAGCGACGGCCAGATGAAAGATGGCACCAAAGGAGTGGTGATCGATAATGTGGATAAAGGCAGCGCCGCCGCCCAGGTCGGCCTACATAAAGATGACATTATCATTGGCCTTAACCGGCAGCGTATTCACTCAATTGCCGAACTGCGCAAAGCGCTCGAAGGCAAACCGCCGGTCATCGCCCTGAACGTGATCCGCGGCAACGAAAGCATCTATCTGCTGCTGCGCTGATTGTCTCTCCGGGCATCGCCGCCATGTGCGATGTCCGGACAACTCATGCTATGCTGCGCCTGACCATTCATTAACGATATCTGCATCATGCCTGGAAAGTTATTACGTTCAGTACTCATCGGTTTGCTTGTCGGGGGTCTGCTGCTGGCCCTGATGCCCTCGCTGCGCCAGTGGCAGTTGGCGCCGACTACCCAGAACGATACGGCAGACGACTCCCCGGCGAGCTATAACGCCGCGGTGCGCCGCGCGGCGCCCGCCGTGGTGAACGTCTATAACCGCGCCCTTAACAGCACCAGCCATAATCAGCTGACGCTTGGCTCAGGGGTGATTATGGATCAGCGCGGCTATATCCTGACCAACAAGCATGTTATCAACGATGCCGATCAGATTATCGTCGCCCTGCAGGACGGCCGCGTCTTCGAAGCGCTGCTGGTAGGATCCGATTCCCTCACCGATCTCGCCGTGCTCAAGATCAATGCTACCGGCGGGCTGCCGGTGATCCCGATCAATCCGAAACGCACGCCGCACATCGGCGACGTGGTGCTGGCGATTGGCAACCCTTATAACCTGGGGCAGACCATCACCCAGGGGATTATCAGCGCCACAGGGCGCATTGGCCTCAATCCGACCGGCCGCCAGAACTTCCTGCAGACTGACGCCTCGATCAACCACGGTAACTCCGGCGGGGCGCTGGTGAACTCCCTCGGCGAGCTGATGGGGATTAACACCCTCTCCTTTGACAAGAGCAATGACGGCGAAACGCCGGAAGGCATTGGCTTTGCGATCCCGTTCCAGTTAGCGACCAAAATTATGGATAAACTGATCCGCGATGGCCGGGTGATCCGCGGCTATATCGGCATTAGCGGCCGGGAGATCGCCCCCCTGCACGCGCAGGGCGGAGGGATCGATCAGATTCAGGGGATCGTCGTTAACGATGTGGCCCCGGACGGTCCAGCGGCGCAAGCCGGGATCCGCGCCAACGACGTAATCATCTCCGTGAATGACAAACCCGCCGTCTCGGCGCTGGAGACGATGGATCAGGTGGCCGAGATCCGCCCGGGATCGGAAATTCCGGTGGTCATCATGCGTGATGATAAGAAAATCACGCTCCATATCGCCGTCCAGGAATACCCGGCCACCAACTAAACGGCTCCCGTTTGGGGAGCCACGTTAATCGCTAAATACCGGACCGGCCGGGAATCTGACCAGAAACCCGGTCACCGCCAGCAGCGATCTCAGCGCGGGCCAGACTATCTGTCGCTCGCGAAGCTCATCATCCAGCGTCAGTAGCGCAAATTCCCCCTTCTCACCCAGCACGCCACCCTGCCAGAGCAGACGCTGCGCCTGCTGCCGCGCCCAGGGCGAATCACTCTTCCAGGCCAGCAAATGCAGCAGCGCCTGCTGTAGACAGACGCTGTGAGAATGGTTATCCCGCCGCAGCCGCCGGTAGACGGGCAGGGACACGCTGCGCACGGTATAAAATCCACTGCCCGCCTCTTCATCGCCTTCAGGGATAGCGCGGGCGAACTGCCCCGCCACGTCACACAGCCGGTTGTGCGTCAGTGGAAGTTGCCGGGCGCTGAGCGCCCCGGCCGCCATGCACAGCAGACCGCTGCGCTGCAGCGAGGGCGTCGCAGAGCGCACGACCGCCGCCGGTAAGGCGCTCACCGCCCGTGTTGCCTCCTCAGCGTTGTGGTCAGCGCCGGCCTCATAACAGCTGGCCAGCAGCGCTTCACCAGGCGTGGCGTTCAGCGGGGGCGAAAGCAGGTTCAGCGCCGGCTGCAGTTGTGCAAGTTCATCGCCTGACGCCAGCATGGCGTCAACCACCGCCTCCCGTGTTGATGTCCGGTTTTCCGGACAGCATGCTATGCCTTCATTCATCACCGTCTCCTTATGAGAAATCTCCGCGGCCGGCTTGCCAGCCGCGGGAACAGGCTGGCTTACATCGCCAGCACGTACTTGAGCATCACCCCGGCGGCGATCGCCGAGCCGATCACCCCCGCCACGTTCGGGCCCATGGCGTGCATCAGCAGGAAGTTCTGCCCGTCCGCTTCCAGACCCACCTTGTTCGACACCCGCGCCGCCATCGGCACCGCCGACACCCCCGCGGAACCAATCAGCGGGTTGATTTTGTGCCTGCTGAACACGTTCATCAGCTTCGCCATCAGCACCCCGGCCGCGGTCCCCACGCAGAAGGCGATCACCCCCAGCACCAGGATCCCCAGCGTCTGCGGCTGCAGGAACTTGTCCGCCACCAGCTTGGCCCCCACCGACAGCCCGAGGAAGATGGTGACGATGTTGATCAGCGCGTTCTGCACCGTATCGCTCAGCCGCTCCACCACGCCGCTCTCGCGCATCAGGTTGCCGAAGCAGAACATCCCCAGCAGCGGCGCGGCGTCCGGCAGCAGGAGCGCCACCAGCAGCAACAGCACCGCCGGGAAGAGGATCTTCTCCCGCTTACTCACCGTGCGCAGCTGCACCATACGGATCTTCCGCTCCTTATCCGTGGTCAGCGCCTTCATGATCGGCGGCTGGATCAGCGGCACCAGCGCCATATAGGAGTACGCCGCCACCGCGATGGCCCCCAGCAGCTCCGGCGCCAGCTTGCCCGACAGGTAAATCGCCGTCGGGCCGTCGGCGCCGCCGATGATGCCGATGGCCGCCGCCTGCGGCAGGGTGAAGCTGATGATGCCGAAGTAGTTCAGCGTCAGCGCCCCGAGCACGGTGGCGAAGATCCCGAACTGCGCCGCCGCCCCCAGCAGCAGGGTGCGCGGGTTAGCCAGCAGCGGGCCGAAATCGGTCATCGCTCCGACGCCCATAAAGATGACCAGCGGCGCGATACCCGAGCCAATCGCCACCTTATAGAAGATGGCCAGCACCCCGGCGGAGTAGCCCATGTCCACCGCGAGGCTCTCCATCTGCCCCTGCACCGACGGCAGGGCCAGCGCCAGCGCCTCCTTAATGGTGTGGACGTCCGGCGCGCAGTGGAGCTTCGCGGCAATCACCGCCAGCTGCGCCGGGTCGTGGTGAGCCAGCAGGCTCTCCAGGGCGGTGAGCGCCAGCCCGGCCTCCGGGATATTGGAGAGCAGGCCGCCGAAGCCAATCGGCAGCAGCAGTAACGGCTCGAACTTCTTCGCAATCGCCAGCCAGAGCAGCAGCAGGCTGACCAGCAGCATCACCGCCTGGCCGGCGCCGAGGTGCATCAGCCCCATGCCCTGAATCAGGGCGTTCAGACTTTCCATTTCCGCTCCTCGTCCTTACGCCAGAGTCATCAGGGTGTCGCCGACCGCCACCGCGTCGCCGGCTTTCACCGCGATACCGCGCACGGTGCCGGCCTGCGCGGCGCGGATTTCGGTTTCCATCTTCATGGCTTCCAGAATCAGCAGCACCTCGCCTGCGGCCACCGTCTGGCCTTCGCTGGCCAGCACCTTCCAGATAGTGCCCGCCAGCGGGGCGGTCACCGGGGTGCCGGCGCCGGCCGGGGCGGCAGCGGCGGGTGCAGAGGCAGGAGCAGGAGCAGCCGCCGTCAGCTGGCTGACGTCACCGCCGTCGCTGACTTTGACCACAAAGGCTTTGCCTTCCACCTCCACGGTGTAGACGCCGGAGGCGGCAGGTTTTTCTGCTTTTGCCACTGGCTGCGCGGCTTCCGCCTGCGGTACCGGCTCAAAGGCCGCCGGGTTGTGGCGGTTTTCGAGGAACTTCAGGCCGGGCTGCGGGAACAGCGCCACGGTGAGCACGTCGTCGATGGCGTTTTCGGCAAGCGTGATGCCCTTCTCCTGTGCCTGGCGTTTCACATCCGCTTCCAGCTGCGCCAGCTCCGGCTTCAGCAGGTCGGCCGGGCGGCAGGTCACCGGGTCGGCGCCGTCGAGCACCCGCGCCTGCAGGGCGGCGTTCACCGGGGCCGGGGTGCGGCCGTACTCGCCTTTCAGGATACCGGCGGTCTCCTTCGCGATGGTTTTGTAGCGCTCGCCGGTCAGGACGTTGAGCACCGCCTGGGTGCCGACAATCTGCGAGGTCGGGGTCACCAGCGGGATGAAGCCGAGGTCCTCGCGCACGCGGGGGATTTCCGCCAGCACCTCATCCAGACGGTGGGCGGCGCTCTGCTGCTTCAGCTGGCCTTCAAGGTTGGTGAGCATCCCGCCCGGCACCTGGGCGACCAGGATGCGGCTGTCGGTGCCTTTCAGCTGGCCTTCGAAGGCGTGGTATTTTTTGCGCACCTCGCGAAAGTACGCGGCGATGCCCTCCAGCCTGTGGATATCCAGCCCGGTGTCATATTGCGTGCCGGCGAGGGTGGCCACCAGCGCCTCGGTGGCCGGGTGGCCATAGGTGGCGCTCATCGAGGAGATGGCGGTGTCGACGCCGTCGACCCCGGCTTCAATGGCCTTCAGCAGGGCCATCTCCGCCATGCCGGTGGTGGCGTGGCAGTGCAGGTGCAGGGTGACGTCGTAGCGCTTCTTGATTTCGCTGACCAGCTCAAAGGCGGCATGCGGCGTCAGAATGCCGGACATGTCCTTGATGGCGACGGAGTCAACGCCGGTCTCCAGCAGCTGTTCGGTGAGGTCGAGCCAGGTCTGCAGGGTGTGGGCCGGGCTGGTGGTGTACGAAAGCGTACCCTGGGCGTGGGCGCCGTGCCGGCGGACCGCCTGCAGGGCGGCCTGCATGTTGCGCGGGTCGTTCATGGCATCGAAGACGCGGAAGACGTCCATGCCGTTTTTGACGGCGCGCTCCACGAAGCGCTCCACCACGTCGTCGGCGTAGTGGCGGTAGCCGAGCAGGTTCTGACCGCGGAGCAGCATCTGCAGCGGGGTCTTGGGCATCGCCTTTTTCAGCTCGCGCAGGCGGACCCACGGGTCCTCGCCGAGAAAGCGGATGCAGGCGTCAAAGGTGGCGCCGCCCCAGCACTCCAGCGAGCGGTAGCCGACGTCGTCCAGCTGAGCGGCAACGGGCAGCATATCGTCGAGACGCAGACGGGTGGCGAACAGGGACTGGTGGGCGTCGCGCAGGACGACATCGGTAATGGCAACGGTCATGAATTCCTCCGTGAATTAAGGGTGAAGACGGCGATGGTGGTGAATGGCGGCGACAATCGCCGGCTTCAGGCGGGCGAAATCGTCGGCGGGCGCGACGGCGGCCGGCGCCGCTGCGGGGGCGGCGGACGGCTCAGGAAACAGGCGATTGACGGCGAGGGACATTCCCCGGATGGCGAAAATGAGCAGCAGCAGGAACACCAGCACAAAGCCCATGCCGAGAAACATCAGGGTGAAGCCTTCGCCTAACAGGATGGCATTGTCAGTCATAAAATGGCCTTTGGGGGGAGCGCAATAATGGCTTACGGTAGCCCACGTCAGCAGAGTGGATTTCCCCGGACCGCCTGGTCAGAAGCCTCGGTTAAGCAGTCAGCTGCCGCTGCCATTACTGCGCGATATATTCAATCGGGGTTATTTAATAAAGCTCACGTGTTTGCAGATTTCATCGGCGACAATTTCTTTGCGCTGATTAAAGATCACTTTATTCTGCTCAAACAGGTTATTGCCGTGAGTATCGATCGATACAATTAACGGCCCGAACTCTTTCACCCGGCAAACCCATAACGTTTCTGGCATGCCTAAATCACGCCATTGCGCATCTTCAATCTCTTCCACACAGACCGCGGCGACTACCGCGCAGCCGGCAGGGAACACACAGTGCAAGGCTTTATGTTCCATACAGCCCTCTTCGGTTCCTTTGCCCATACCGCCTTTGCCGACGATTAATTTCACACCGGTCTTAGCAATAAATTCTTTTTCAAATTTTTCCATGCGCATACTGGTGGTTGGCCCAACGGAGACCATTTCAAATTTATCTTCCGTACCTTTAATCGGGCGCACAATGGGCCCGGCATGTAATATCGCGCCACCAGCAACGTTTACCGGTAATTCACGTCCGCCCTCAATTAAGCGACGATGAGCCACATCACGGCAGGTCACAATATGGCCGTTGAGATAAATTATATCGCCCGCTTTAATATCCGCTAAATCTTCATCTTTAATGGGCGTAGTGAGTATTTTTTTAGTCATCAGAATGCCACTCCTGTGTGAGACGTAATGGTGTAGTTCAGGTCTTTATCGAAAACGATATGTCCTTTACGGTGCGACCAGCAGCCGACGTTGACCGCCACGCCAATAGTGGAAGGGTGGCGTGCGGTATTTTCGATATTGACGCCCATCACGGAGGTATTGCCGGACATTCCCTGCGGGCCAAGGCCAATTTTGTTGATGCCGTCTTCGAGCATTTTTTCCAGCAATGCCGCACGTTCGTTGTCATTGTGCGAACCAATCGGACGCATCAACGCTTTCTTCGACAGCAGCGCCGCGGTTTCTACAGACGTCGCCACCCCAACGCCAACCAGCAGCGGCGGGCAGGCATTCAGGCCATAGCTGGTCATCACATCCAGCACGAAGCGAGTCACCCCTTCATAGCCAGCGCCCGGCATCAATACCATCGCTTTACCCGGCAGCGAGCAGCCGCCGCCAGCCATATAGGTGTAGATGCTGCACTGGTCGGAATTCGGAACGATCTCCCAGAATACCGTCGGCGTCCCTTTGCCGACGTTTTTGCCGGTGTTGTATTCATCAAAGGTCTCCACGCTGTTATGACGCAGCGGGGAGTCGATGGTAGCTTTGATTACCGATTCGCGCAGCAGCGCTTCCAGCTCGCCGATCAGCGGGAAGTTGGCGCCGCACTCCACCAGAAACTGGATCACGCCGGTGTCCTGGCAGGAAGGACGATCCAGTTCTTTCGCCAGACGTTGGTTTTCAATCATGGTGGTGAAGATCACATCGGCCAGTTGACTGATCTCTTTCTTATGCAGATCTTGCAGCTTTGCCGTGACGTCATCAGGCAATACTTTGCCGGTATATCCCACGAACCTGGCCATAATGTCGGTCATGCGGGATATCTGTTCACTTTTGCTCATAAAGGCTCCTTAGTCAGAACAGCGTCCGTAAATTACGGATGAAAAGGGAAAAGGATTGGCAGCAGGATCAGGCTGACAATGGTAGAAACGATAATTAGAGGAATGCCGGATTTGGCGTAATCGACGAACTTATAGCCCCCGGCCGACAGCACCATCATGTTGGCAGGCATACCGATCGGCGTCGCATAGGCGCAGGAGCTACCGATTACCGTCGCCATCAGTACCGCACGCGGATCGGCGCCCATACCGGCGGCAATCGACAAACTCACCGGCACCAGCAACGCGACGGTGGCGGTATTAGACATAAAGTTGGTCATCACCACGGAGAGGGCAAAGACCACTACCAGCAGCATAAACGGTGAGGAGTTATTACCCAGCAGGCCGATAACCTGATCGGCAACCAGCTTACCCGCACCGGTCATTTCCAGCGCTTTAGCCAGCGCCAGGGTGCCGCCGAAGATAAAAATAGTTTGCGAATCAATGGCTTTATAAGCCTGTTTTTCCGTCAACACGCCGGTGATGACCAGCACCAGGGCACCAATGCAGCCGGCTACCGTCAGACTAATACCGGTCTGTTTTTCGAAAATCATGCCGAGGATCGTGGCGATCAGCACCACCAGGGACAGGATCTGCTTCCAGCGCGGAACGTGGCTGTAATCCCGCTGTTCGCCAATGCTGCCCACCTCACTACTGTTCGAGTTATTAGGCAGAAACTTATAGCCGATGGTTAGGAAATAGAGGATGCCGCAGACCAGCATCGGCAGGCCCACTTTCGCATACTCAAAGAAACCGAAGCCGCTGCCGATATTCTGCAAGGCCGATTGCGCGATCAAGTTACCGGGGGCGCCAATCAGCGACAGGTTGCCGCCAAGCGCGGCAGCAAACACCAGCGGCATCAGCAGACGCGAACGGGTGAATCCCGATTTGGCGGCTACACCGATAACGACCGGGATCAAAACGGCTGCCGTACCGGTATTGGAGAGAAAACCGGACATTACGCCAACCACCATCATAATGATGAAGATCAGCTGCTTCTCCGTTTTGGCGAAGTGGGTGATCACGCCACCGACTTTGTTTGCCATCCCGGTTTCAAATAACGCCCCGCCAACGATGAACATGGCGACAAAAAGAATGACGTTGCTGTCGATAAAACCGGCAAACGCCTGCTTGAGATCCAATACACCGGTGAGCACTAACGCCACACAAACCACCATGGAAGTCACTGCCAGTGGCACTTTCTCCCAGACAAACATGATGATAGCGAACACCAGCAAACATAGGGTGATGGTAATAGGTTCCATACTTATAATTTTTCCTATCAATGATATATGATATTGTATCCAATATTGACGAAGGAGAAATTATTCCCATGCAAAAAGTAAGTCAATGCGTTTTTGCGGAATGATCTCGCAATGAGATGTGCATCAAGATCCTGTGCAGATCGTCACGAAAAGTAACTAATAGCGCAGATAAATGTAAGAAAAGCCAGCCTGTCGCTGGCGGAGGAGCCCTTCAGGTGGTGGTATCGGGCAGGTATCGAGTGAGCATATTTTCCATCGAGCGAATAATATGTTCATGCATTCGCTGGCGGGCCAGTGCTTCGTTATGTTGCTCAAGCGCTTGTAAAATCGCTTTATGTTCGCGAATTGAGATAACGGCATACTCTTCTTCGGTGACTTTATGTCCCATCGACAGGCCGTTCCACATGTTGCAGAGTAGCATCTTCATTTTTTCATTGCCCGCCGCGCTCCAGATCTCCATATGGAAAGCCTGGTTCAGGTCGGAATATTCAGCAGAATTATTATCTGCCAGCGCCTTCTCTGCGGCATAGTGAACCTGGGCGATGCGTGAAATATCGGTCCCTGGACGAGAAGCTTTCGCCACGGCTTCACTTTCCAGTACGGCGCGAATTTCATAATGTTCGCGGATGGTCTGCTCATTAATCCCCAGCACCACCGCGCCTTTATTCGGCCGCACTTGAATCAGACCGTCGGCGGCTAAAATTTGAAACGCTTCGCGTACCGGCATGCTGGAAACGCCAACCAGTCGGGCAATCCCTTCAAGGGTAATCTCCTGCCCTTCCACTAAATCCCGCGACAGGATCGCTTTACGCAACACCGCCGCCACCTGCTCCTTCGCGGAAAGAAGCTTAATTTTCCCTAATTTAGGCTTCTGCACTTTCCCAATCCTTCATATGTTGACGCATAATTTCCGCAAGCATAAGGAAATAACGCTGCGTTGTCTGGGCAATTTTTCCGCCTTCGCCATTGCCGATGGCGTTGGCCAGTTCGCTCAGTATCAGAGCCGATTCCTGGCCATTCTCTTTCAGATAAAGAATGACATAAGAAATATAACCGTCCAAAAATTGCTGATACGCCTTCGCCAGGTAGCGATTATCAAGATAGGAAATCAGCAGCTGATGGAACGCCAGTTCGCGCGTATTCTCTCCCGGACGCGCCAGCTCCTGCGCGCGTGCGCGCAGCACTTCCCCCTGATTCGCCGGCACAAGGGCAAAAAGTTCGGCGGCCATCACCGCAATAACGCGAAAAATATGGCTCACATCCTCCACGGCCAAGGTGGAGACCTGCATATGCCGGTTAGGCAAGCGCACCAGAAACCCTTCCTGCTCAAGAGATTGCAGCGCTTCCCTAACCGGCATACGTGAAAGTCCCAGCTGTTCCGCGATGCTCTCTTGCGTCAGCTCATCCCCAGCCTTCATCGCACCGGAAAGGATCTGGTAGCGAATCATCTGCGCGATTTGGTCCCGGGTCGGCTTTCTTTCAATCTTTTTCACGCTGTCCTCATGGCTGGTGGCTTAAAACGCGGGGATTTTAGCAGATTTGCCCGGCAGCAGGCGCATTGGGGCGAAAAGTGAGGTAATAAAAAGCCGGAACAGCGGTTCCGGCTCTTCTGTTAGGGCGAGATTACTTGTTGACGAAGTCTTCGCCGAGCGCGATATCTTTCTTCAGGGTGTCCAGCATGCCCTCCAGCGCCTGCTGTTCAAAGGCGCTGAGTTTGCCGATAGACTGTCGCTCTTCCACGCCGTTTTTCCCCAGCAGCAGCGGCTGGGAGAAGAAACGCGCATAGTGGCCGTCGCCTTCCACGTAGGCGCACTCCACCACGCCTTTTTCCCCCTGCATGGCGCGAACCAGAGAGAGACCAAAACGGGCAGCCGCCTGGCCCATCGACAAGGTCGCCGACCCGCCGCCCGCTTTCGCTTCCACGACTTCGGTACCGGCGTTCTGAATACGTTTAGTCAGGTCGGCAATTTCCTGATCGCTAAAGCTGACGCCGGGGATCTGCGACAGTAAAGGCAGAATGGTGACCCCGGAGTGACCACCAATGACCGGGACTTCCACCTCGGTTGCCGATTTACCTTTCAGCTCCGCCACAAAGGTATTGGAACGGATGATGTCCAGCGTGGTAACGCCGAACAGTTTGTTTTTATCGTACACGCCGGCTTTTTTCAGTACTTCGGCGGCGATAGCCACGGTGGTATTCACCGGGTTGGTGATAATGCCGATGCAGGCCTGCGGGCAGGTTTTGGCAATCTGCTGCACGAGGTTCTTCACGATACCCGCATTCACATTAAACAGGTCGGAACGATCCATGCCGGGCTTACGCGCCACGCCCGCGGAGATCAGCACTACATCCGCGCCTTCCAGCGCCGGAGTAGCGTCTTCACCGGAAAATCCTTTAATTTTTACATCTGTGGGGATATGACTTAGATCTACCGCCACGCCCGGCGTAACCGGAGCGATGTCGTACAACGAGAGCTCTGAACCTGAAGGCAGTTGGGTCTTAAGTAGTAGGGCAAGCGCCTGGCCGATACCACCGGCAGCGCCAAGGACTGCAACTTTCATCCTAAACTCCTTATTATGGTTAATTTAGTCTTTCGTTATTCCGTCGCCTGGACCTTAATTCACAAGATGAACAATTACAATGATTATGGCTGAAGAATGCATTATTGTGCGTAGCAATAGAACAGCGGCGCACTTTATGCTTCCTGACTGACCATCCAGCAAAGCGAAGTACCGGATCGACTATTGGTTACAATACACCCAGCCAGTTGCGCAAAACAACACCAACTCAATAACATTTCATTTACTTTTACATGGCTTTAAGCGTTGTGATGAGAACATGTTCCTTATACGGTTTTTTTGCTAAAATATGCCCCCTTCATAACATTATTGACCTATCCTTTCGCGGATTATTTGCATAAAAATTCATGGTTATGCATAATGATGTTGATTTTACCACCATAATCTGGGTGACTTATGCGAAGTTCGGCAAAACAAGAAGAACTGGTTAAAGCGTTTAAGGCGCTGCTTAAAGAAGAGAAATTCAGCTCGCAGGGAGAGATCGTCCAGGCGCTGCAGGAAGAGGGCTTCGAGAATATCAACCAATCGAAGGTTTCCCGCATGCTCACCAAATTTGGCGCGGTACGTACCCGTAACGCCAAAATGGAAATGGTCTATTGCTTGCCTGCCGAGCTTGGGGTACCGACCACCTCCAGCCCGCTGAAGAATTTGGTGCTGGATATCGACTATAACGATGCCGTAGTGGTGATTCATACCAGCCCCGGCGCCGCGCAGCTGATCGCCCGTCTTCTCGACTCGCTGGGCAAAGCGGAAGGCATTCTTGGCAGTATCGCCGGGGATGACACCATCTTTACCACGCCTGCGCGCGGTTTTACGGTGAAAGATCTGCACGACGCCATTCTGGTCCTGTTTGAGCAGGAACTCTGAGTAATTCCCCTCTGGCTACCGTCAGAGGGCGACTCCCTTTTCTTTTGCCTCTCCCCCCTTCCGGCACAACAACTATTTAACACTTAGTGTCATTTACGCCGTCTATACGTTCTTTTACTAACGCGAAAATCGTAAAACGCACAAAAGATCAAATTCGTATACCTTTATGAATTTATTAGAAATAAATCTTATCGCTGTCGCTAACGTGTCATTTTTAATTCTTATCCGTTATAAAAAGCGCAATCTATTGTAACTATTAACGCACAAAACAATTAGCATGGTATTAATATTTTTGGTGATTAGTGTATACTTGGTTTTGTGATGAGGGTCACGAAACAAAGACCCCCAACAAAAAGATTCGACGAGGTGAACATCATGAAAATCAAAACCACTGTAGCTGCTATCAGCATCCTGTCCGTCGTGTCGTTTGGCGCTTTCGCCGCTGATATTATCAACAGCGAGCAGGCCCAGGGCCGCGAGGCCATCGGCACGGTTTCCGTCGGCGCGGTAGCATCTTCCCCGATGGATATGCATGAAATGCTGAACAAAAAAGCGCAGGAAGAAGGGGCTTCTTCTTACCGCATTATCGAAGCGCGCACTGGCGACCACTGGCATGCCACTGCTGAGCTGTATAAATAAGTTTTAGACGTCAACGATTAACCTGACAAAAATTCTCTACCGCGGCCCGGCGACATACATCGCCCCGCCGCGGCAAAACAAAGACTGGAGTAAAGATTATGAAACGCGCAATGATCATCGCATCCCTTGGCCTGGCTTCCCTTCTCTCTTTCGGTGCCAGCGCGGCTGTCCAGCAAGTGAACGCAGAGCAAGCCCAAAATCTGCAATCCATGGGCACCATCTCCGTATCCCAGGTAGGTAGTGCGCCAATGGACATGCGTCAGGAACTGGCGGCTAAAGCCGAGAAAGAAGGCGCCAGCAGCTACCGTATTATTGAAGCACGTACCGGCGATAGCTGGCACGCCACCGCTGAGCTGTACAAATAAACCCTCGTCGTCTTATTTCGACGACTTGCCCCCGCCTGCCGGGGGCTTTTTTATGCTTGTCGGGCATTAAAACGCAACTCCCCCTCCAGCTCTTCCTCTGCTTCATCAAACAATAAAATCAATGCGCCAAAGCGCCGGCGCTGCTTGTCATTTAAATGGATGAACTCAATATCCAGCGGCAGCGGTAGCAGGCCACCGGTCACTGCGTCCCATAGCGAATCCAGGTTGTTGACCTTATCCTGAGCCAGCTCGAAGGTTCGGGAAAACTCCCGGTAGAAATCCTGTTGTTCGGCGATTTCGTCAAAATCAAACGTATAGGTGGTCATGACAGCCCCTCCCGCTTCTCTTTCTGTCGCCGTTAAGTATAGCGATAAAAAAACCGACGCCTGGGCGTCGGTTTATGGGTTAGCTGCTGGTCAGCACATGCTGATACTTATGCAACATCTCAACCAGTCGCCGTACCGGCTCGGTGACCTGCGGCGAGGCCTCCCAGACCCGCAGCTTCTCCTGATAGACATCAAGCTCCGCCAGCAGCTGGGTAAAATAGCGCCGACGCTTATCATCGCTGCCGGCGGAGATCACATGGTCCGCGGTACGTCGCAGCTGACGATGGAAGGCGGAGAGATCGTCGTTCACCGGCACGGGCGCATCGCGCAAGCGCTGATGGGCGATGATTAACGTCAACGCCAGACGGAAACGGGCGACGTCACCCGGGAATTTATTGAGTAATAAAAACAGCTGCTGATAGAGCGCGGGCAGATGATTCTCTTTGCGACGCGCCGAGTTGGTGGTCAGCGAAGAGACCGCCGCGGAGACAAACTGGTTCAGCAGCACCCGACCGGTTCTGGCCCGGGAGTTATCCCTGACAATGAGAATAACCATCAGAGCGAGGAAACAGCCGACGATCTGCCCCAGCGCGCTATCGAGGAACTGGCTGAACTGGAACTGCATCGGGTTATCCAGCACCAGAATGTTGATGGTGCTCGCCAGCGCCCCCAGCGATCCGAGACGCCTTTTCTGCACTTCGATCCCGATAAAGAACGCCATCGCCGCCAGGCTGATGCAAAGCAACAGCATGCTCTGCTGCGTCGCCGGCATGATCACCAGGAAGTACAAGGTGCCCAACGGTAACGCCGCCAGGGTGCCATAGAGGAAGTCTATCGCCACCATACGCGGGTTTGGCAGGCGCATCGCCAGCGCGGTAACCACGGCGATCATTACCATCGCGCCGCTGCCTGAGGTCCAGCCCGTCCACAGCCAGAATAGCGTTCCGAGAATACAGGAGACAGAGGTGCGCCAGAAGTTCACCATCGCGTGATGACGTTCGGCGGACTCCACTTTAACCACCGTTTCGCCGCGCAACACGCCATCCTCGATACGGCTGATTTTAGTATTCCCCACCACGCCGCGCTTAAGCAGCAGGTAACGCGTGGCGGCGCCCACCCAGCTATAAATCGTGACCGGGGTATTATGCTCGCCTTTCCAGGTCAGGAAGCGGCGCATGCGCTTCAGCTGCTGGTGGACATCCTGCACCGTCTCAACCGGCTCGGCGAACAGCTCGCGATAGTCGTCCGTGACCATTTCCGGGCGTGAGTTCTGAATCAGATAGGTTTCGCAAGCCTGGGTGATAAGGGTTAGCGAAAGGGTGTTGATCGCCTTCAGGCGCTGATTCGCCTTTGCCCAGCGTGAGGATTCCATAATCAGGTTACTACGCATACCTTCCAGCGCCGTAGTGCGGCGTACCAGCGCTCCCCAGGCTTGATCCACTTCCTCTTTTTCACCGTGCGCGACGCATAACTGCATCAGCTTATACTGTGCAATCAGCAGGTTATCGAGCTCGAGGTCGATCTCTTTTTTAATCGAACGCGGCGAAAACAGGAGATCGGCGACGATGGCGCTGACAATACCGATGACAATTTCGCTGCAGCGTTCGACAGCAAACTGCGGCGCCAGCATCGGATTGGTATGGATGGTAATAATGATAATCAGCGCGGTGTACCCGGCCAGCCCCCAGGCATAGGAGTTTTCGACCTTAACCAGCGACGAAACCCAGGTACAAAACCCGGCCCACAGACAGCAGACCAGCATCATCAGCAGAGGCGCGCGGATCATCAGGATGATGATAACCAGCGCCGCAATACAGCCAATAAAGGTCCCGGCAATACGCAACATACCGCGATAGCGGATCGCGCCGGAGTACGGTTCGCCGCCAGCAGCAAAGGCCGGCCCGGCGGCGACGATCGCTGCCGTCAGTACCGCCCAGCGCGGCGTTTCGAGCTGAAAATGGAAACCGACAAACAGCGCCAGCACCACCGCGCATGCAAGCTTAATGGCAAAGCGGAGATGCCGGGGAGCAATGGTATATGTCCCCATAGCGATTAACCAAATTCGCGCAGGCGCATAGCCAGTTTCTGGAAGAAGTTGGCCTGGCTGGTATCACGATCTTCTTGACCGGTGATCACTACCGTCGCCGTGGTGCCCGATGGCCACAGATTCCCCTGCTGGTGATCGAGGCGAATACGCACCGGCACACGCTGCGCCAGACGCACCCACTCAAGGTTGGAGTCGACCGAGGCCATCCCTTTCGAGTCGCTGCTGCTGCTGGCGTTGGTCACCCCCGCAGCGATACTGTCCACCGTCCCTTTAATGGTTTTGCTGCTGCCCAGCGGGGTAATCTCCGCACGATAGCCTGGACGGACGCCCTCCAGTTTGGTCTCTTCCAGATAGGCCATGACGTAAAACGTATTCTCTTTCACCAGCGCCACCGCCGTGGAGCCACGGGTGATAAATTCCCCAGTGTAGACGTTAAGGTTAGTCACCCAGCCATCCGCAGGGGCGCGAATGACCGTCCGCTCCAGATCTAGCCTGGCCAGGTCGCGACTAGCCACCGCTTTCGCCAGCTGATGTTCAACGGTTTGCAGTACGTTGTTCGCCTGATCAATCTCTTCCCGCGACATCGCCTGTACGCCAAGCTTATTACGCCGACCGGCTTCGACGCGTTTTTCCTGAGCTAACGTCTGATAATAGGCGACATCAGCTTCCGCCTGCGCCAGCGCTTTTTGGTAACGAGGTTGGTCAATAACGAACAATACCTGGTCTTTCTTAACCAGTTGGTTATCCTTGACGTTTACCTGAGAAATCAGCCCGGAGACGTCGGGGGCAATCGCCACAATATCGGCGCTAAAGCGCGCATCACGCGTCCACGGCGAGGCGGTGTAATAAACCCAGGCGCGGAAAATCGCCACGAAGGCCAGAATGACCAGTATCACGGTAATGGCAGTACGGAGGATATTTCTTGTTAGTGTTTTCACATCAACCTCAAACGAACAAGCGCGATATCAAATAAAAAAGGCAGCAATAGAGCGCCGTATTAAACAGTGCTGGGTGCCAGACAAAATCGTAAATGCCGGTCGGAACCAGCAGTCGGTGCACCAGCCAAAAGATAGCCAGCGACAAAAGCAACTCGAAGAAGATCGGCGGAAACGATAAGCCGAAAATCACGATGACAGGAAACAGACTCATGATGACCTTGAATAAGAAGCGTACAGGTAGTGAGCAGATGCGTTTATTATGTAGCTAACAATATATTAACGTAACGATTGCCGCATTATCTACAATGTGTGATCTAAATCACTTTTAAGCCAGAGTGAATAATGGAACGATTAAAACGCATGTCCGTTTTCGCCAAAGTGGTCGAATTAGGTTCATTCACCGCAGCGGCCCGCCAGCTTCAGATGAGCGTTTCCTCGATCAGTCAGACCGTCGCCAAACTGGAAGATGAGCTGCAGGTAAAGCTGCTCAACCGCAGCACCCGCAGCCTTGGCTTAACTGAAGCAGGTAAAATCTATTACCAGGGCTGCCGTAGGATGCTGTTTGAAGCGCAGGATGTCCATGAGCAATTATACGCATTTAACAATACCCCCATCGGGACGCTGCGCATCGGCTGCTCTTCAACTATGGCACAGAATGTTCTGGCGCGCATAACGGCGAAAATGCTCAAAGAATACCCCGGGCTCTCTGTTAATCTGGTCACCGGCATACCTGCGCCAGACCTGATCGCCGACGGCCTTGACGTGGTGATCCGCGTGGGCGCCCTGCAGGATTCCAGCCTTTTTTCCCGCCGTCTGGGCTCAATGCCGATGGTATTATGCGCCGCTAAAAGCTATCTGGCGCAGGCTGGCAATCCAGAGAAACCGGCCGACCTTGCCGGACATGCCTGGCTGGAATATAGCGTGCGGCCGGACAATGAGTTTGTCATTATCGCGCCGGAAGGGATCTCGACCCGCCTGACCCCGCAGGGGCGCTTCGTGACCAACGACCCTATGACGCTGGTGCGCTGGCTGACCGCCGGGGTGGGTATCGCCTATGTACCCTTAATGTGGGCGATCGAAGAGATCAACCGCGGTGAACTTGAGATCCTGCTGCCCAGCTATCAGTCCGATCCGCGACCGGTCTACGCCCTGTATACGGAAAAGGATAAACTGCCGCTGAAAGTGCAGGTCTGTATCAACTATCTGACGGAGTATTTTGTCGACGTGGCGAAGATCTATCAGGGCATGCACGGGCGCGGGATCGCCCGGTGAAGCGGTTCCCGGCAGCGCCGGGAACCAGGTCAGGATCAGGCGGTGCCGCCGACGGTAAGGTTATCGACCTTCAGGGTCGGCTGGCCGACGCCCACCGGCACGCTCTGGCCCTCTTTGCCACAGACGCCGACGCCGTTATCCAGGCGCAGGTCGTTGCCCACCATCGAAATCTGCTGCATGGTCTCAATGCCGGAGCCAATCAGCGTGGCCCCTTTCACCGCCTTCGTGACCTTCCCTTTTTCGATCAGATAGGCCTCGGAAGTGGAAAAGACGAATTTACCGGAGGTGATATCCACCTGCCCGCCGCCGAAGTTAGGCGCAAAGATACCGTAGTCGACCGATTCGATAATCTCCTGTGGCGTCGACTGGCCCGCCAGCATATAGGTGTTGGTCATACGCGGCATCGGCAGATGGGCATACGACTCACGTCGGCCATTGCCTGTCGGTGCGACGCCCATCAGGCGCGCGTTGAGTTTATCCTGCATATAGCCTTTCAGAATGCCGTTTTCGATCAGCACGTTGTATTGCCCCGGCGTCCCTTCGTCATCAATGGCCACCGAGCCACGGCGATCGGCGATGGTGCCGTCATCCACTACGGTGCACAGCTCAGAGGCGACTAATTCCCCCATATGGCCGCTAAAGACCGAGGTGCCACGCCGGTTGAAATCGCCTTCCAGCCCATGGCCGACCGCTTCATGCAGCAGGACGCCAGGCCAGCCGGCGCCGAGCACCACCGGCAGCATCCCCGCAGGGGCGGCGACCGCCGAGAGGTTGACCAGCGCCATGCGCACCGCTTCTTTCGCCCAGGCATCAGCCCGCACGTCGCCCTCCTGGGAGGCGAGGAAATAGTCATAACCAAAACGCCCGCCACCGCCGCTGCTGCCGCGCTCACGCTTGCCATCCTCTTCCACCAGCACGCTGACGGAAAGACGAACCAGCGGACGAACGTCGGCGGCCAGAGTGCCATCGGTGGCGGCGACCAGGATCAGCTCATACACCCCGCTCAGGCTGGCTGAAACCTCCTGCACCCGCTGGTCCGCCGCCCGGGCGACTTTGTCTACCCGGCGCAGAATATCCAGCTTCTCTTCCCGGGTCATACTCTGCAGCGGGTCGATGCTGGTGTACAGGGCACGATGCTCTACGGCGCCGAGGGTCTGCACTTTGCCATTGCCGGTGTCGCGCACAATGGTCCGCGCCGCCTGGGCGCTCTGCTCCAGCGCCAGTTTGCTGATCTGATCGGCGTAGGCAAAGCCCGTTTTTTCGCCGCTGACGGCGCGCACGCCTACGCCCTGGTCGATATTGTACGACCCATCTTTAATGATGCTGTCTTCCAGAACCCAGGATTCGTGATAGCTCGACTGAAAATAGAGATCGCCGTAATCGAGGCGGCGCTCGGTCAGTTGACCAAGAATGGCAAACAGGTCCTGATGATTCAGGCCATTTGCCGACAGTAATTGTTCACTTACCAGGTTCAGACTCATCGTTATGCTACTCGTTTGTTGCCGCCTGACAGGCGGAAATACAGAAGGCTATCTATTGAGATTGCGGCAATTCCCGGCAATCGTCAAATCATTGCTTTTTATTGCTGCGCGCCTGGCGCAGCACTTCATTGATCTGCGGCTGGTCAATCGGGCCGGTGATGCGGTAGCGCAGAATCGAAACTTTATTCCACAGCGGACCCAGCACTTTGCTGGCGGCAAATACCGCCGCGCCGACGATGGGGTTGACGGCAAAGGCCGCCGCCACGCCGACGGTCGCGGAGATCTCCGGCGCCACCACCGCCTGCAGATCCAGCTGGCGACGCACCAGATCGACCGACCCTTTCATAGCAATATCCGCTTCAAGGCCATCTACCAGCGTATCATCGGTATGCAGTACGCCATCCTTAATCCATGCCGTACTGTTAATCGAATCGAAGTAAAAGCCTTCGCTGAAGGTATCGCTGAAATCGAAACGCAGTTTACGCAGCAGGGCATCCACACTCAGCAGACGCAGCAGCTGGCCAGCGTGCCCGGTACTCAGGTCGGTAAACTGCCCCTTGCCCAGGTGGCTTTTAATGATGCCATTGAGCGACGCGACATCGGGTGACCAGGGCGGCGCGCGCCAGTGCAGATCGTAGTCGATATCAAACGGCGAATCCTTCACCGGCGTGGAGACGCCAAAGAAATCCGCAAATGCATCCGTCTTATTGCCGTGCAGTCTGCCTTTCAGCGAGGTTCGAACCCCTGAAGGGGCGTTCACCCACACGCCGTTGGTCGTCAGCCGGCCAAACCCGGTATCCACCAGGCCGTTGGAGAGCGTTAAGGTATCCCCTTTGATCGCCACATCCCCATCGATGCGGCCATATTTTTGTCCCCACAGCCAGCATTCCGCGCAGCGTAGCTGCAGATCGGGCCAGCCATGGAAATCCAGCCGCGTCACCGTCTGGGGGGCCACATTCTCTGTTGCGTTCTGGCCGCTGGCGCTGGCCGGATTGAAATAGAGATAACGCACATTTGCCAGCCACGGAGCATTGTCGCGCATCGTCAATGTGGCATTGATCTCACGCCCCTGCGCCTCAACCTGCGAGCCGCCGGCGACCGGCTGGGACATCAGACTGACGTTGTTCCACTGTTGACCCGCGAGGGCCAGCGACGGTGTACGCAGCACAATGCGCGGTGGAAAGAGCACGTTGCTGCTCACTTCATTTGCCGCGCCGTTCTCGAAGAGCGCCAGCCACTGCGCGCCATCCATCGGCGGCAGATTGAGCTCGATACCGGGCTGATCGGGCAGCGGAGAGTACCCTTTGCTGTCAGTGGTAAGGATCGCTCTATCCAGCGTCAGCTTATGATTGAGTAACCAGCGGCTGTTAATATGATTCTTCGCCCCGATGGAGCCGGTCAGGTCGAAGCTGCTCAGGCCGCCGGCGACGTTAATTTTGACCGGAAGGGGTTCGCCGGCGGGCTTACTGACTGGCGAAGGTAAGCGACTGCTCACATTCTTCAGATCGCCGTTGATATCGACCTTATAGCTGGCATTGCCATGGTACGGCAGTTCGATGGCGACCTTGCCATCCCACGGGACGCTACCGCTCAACGCCTCACTCACGGCTTTCGGCAGCAGCCCGGTGCGCGACGGCTGCCAGTTGGCATTCATCCCGACATCCACCAGAAACGCTTTTTCACCTTCGCGGGTGGAAAAATTGAGGTTCAGCGGCTGATTAAACCAGGTCGCGCTCAACGTTTGACTATTGAGATCGCCATTCACAAAGCTGAAATTACCGCTCAGGTTCTGCAGCGTAGTATCTAACGGTTTGATAAACAGGCTATTATTCTGCAGGCGCACATCGCCTTTCGCGGTGGTCATCTCGCCGTCGAGGGGGATATTAAGATGTAAGCGAGCGCTCACATCCCCATCCAGCTGCAGGGAATCCAGCGCCGCCCCGAGCGACTCTTTCAGCGGCGTAGTATTAAAGTAAGGTCCAACCTCTTTGCCCGGGCCTTTGATATCGGCATCAATCAGCAGTTTTTCCTGCGCATAGTCCGGGATTGCGGCATCGAGATTGCTGGCGGTCACGTTGCCAAGCATCGCTTTATCCGCCCGCATCCACAGGCCGTTGTTGATAAAATTGAGGTCGATGTTCAGCCCGGTTAGCGCCGGCCAGTCCGGTTGGAAGGCAAAAGTGGCGTTCTTCAGCGGAACATAAACCTGGAACTGGCCTTCATTATGCGGATAAGGGAATAGATGCGGATTGCCGCCATACACCAGCGTCGCATCGCTGGCTTGCCCCGCTTTAATCGCGCCGCTCAGATAGTCCACCAGCGCTTTGCCCATCAGATTTTCCGGGAAATAACGCCATGCCTGGCCACCGTCATTGGTGCTGATGCCCGCCAGAATGCCCAGCCAGGGATCGTCCCCCTGCGGTTGCAGATAGCGGAAGCCGCCGCGGGCGCGTACGCCTGTCGCCTGCACGTCTATATCGCGGCCATCAAGCATAAACCCTTTGTCGTTTTTCACCCAACTGAGCGTGGCTTCGCCAGCGGCTATCTCCAGCGGCGCGCGGAAGACGCCGGCATACGGCATCAGCGCCTTCGCCATATGGGCGCGTAATTCCCCGTGCTCAACGCTGCCATTCAGACTGCCGGAGAAGTGCTCTGCCCCAGGCAGGAGTTTCCACTGCTTCCACGCCAGATCGCTCCACTGCGCCTGAAAACGCGTTTTCTCCGTCGCCTGCAGGGGGATATCGAGAGCCAGCAAATTGATTTTGCCGCCAGGCTGCGTGGTTCGCCAGAGTTCGCCCAGAGAAGGCGCCAGCTTATCAGCAAACGGCTGTAACCCGCTCAGGCCGCTGAGGGCCAAATTGCTGGCGCGAATACGTAACTCATCGCTACGCTGACGATCGTCGCCACCAACGTCCTGCGCCGGGATCCACGCCATCGCCAGGGCTCCGCTTGGCCAGGGTTTATCATCGATAGCGATCCGCGTATCGGGAATATAAAAGGCCCAGCTTTGCTTATCATGGGAGAGATGCGCCGTCAGGTTATCCACCGACAAATGATGGACTTCGTTATCGCCCTGCCAGCTGGCGCCCCCTTTTTTCAGCCATACGTCGCCGCTGGCCACATCGCCTTTTTCAATGGTCATCCAGCCTTCGAGGCTGAAGCGGGCGCTTTTCAGGGCGATATTGTCCTGCATCCAGCGTCCCAGCCACGGTTTGACGTCGATATCATCCGCCTGCAGCCAGACCCGGCCTTTATTCAGCAGGCCATCCTCATCGCGAAGATCCATCCGCACCTGCATGACGCCATGCTGGCCGGTGAGGCTGGAGAGGCTGAGCTGCCCCTCGGCGCGATGACGGTTCCTGCCGTTAAGCCATGTCAGTTGCGGAACCGCCAGCTCCGCCCGCTGACCGGAAAGGGTCAGGAAGCTCAGATGGCTGTCGCGCAGAGTAAAGTGATCGAACTGACGTAAAAAGAGATCGCTGATGCGGTCGGTTTTCAGGCTTTCGCCACCGTCATTGGTCTGAATAGGGGTATTGGTATGGACCTGCAGCTGCCAGAAGGTGAGGTCGCGGAACTGCCAGCGCATATGCATCAGGCTCTGCCAGACATCCAGCGCCAGGGTTACGCGCTTGACCGCCATTGTGCCGCCATCTTTCAGCCCGACATGGATATCGCGGGCGTCTAACGTCGGACCAAAAGTCTGCCAGCTGGCGGTGATCTGCGAGGCGTCCACCGGCGTACCGGTGAGGGTGGAGATCTTCTCCAGCAGCTGCGGACGCCAGGCGTCGAGCTGTGGCAACACGAGACGCAAGCCACTCACCAGCAGCGCGACGATAACAATCAATGTTGCCACGGTGAGCAATAAAATCCCGGGCAGTCGCCTCACGCCTCTCTCCTTGTCAGCCGCACAATGACGCGGTGTCTTACATCATAACCACATCGAACTGCTCTTGATTATAGAGCGGCTCAATTTGTACCTTCACCTGCTTGCCGACAAAGATTTCCACTTCCGCCAGCGCATGCGACTCTTCCCCTTTCAGGGTTTCCGCCACCGCAGGGGAAGCATAGACCAGGAAGCGATCGGAATCATAAGCATGATGTACGCGGACGATCTCACGCATAATCTCATAGCACACCGTTTCCACCGACTTTACCGTTCCACGTCCGTGGCAGGTTGGGCACTCGTTGCACAGCACATGCTCCACGCTTTCACGGGTGCGTTTACGGGTCATCTCCACCAGGCCCAGCTGGGAGAAGCCGTTAATGCTGGTCTTCACCCGATCTTTACTCAGCGCCTGCTCTAAAGAGTGCAACACCCGTCGACGGTGATCTTCATTGTTCATGTCAATGAAATCAATGATGATAATGCCGCCGAGATTACGCAAACGTAGCTGGCGGGCTATCGCCTGGGTGGCTTCGATGTTGGTATTGAAGATCGTATCGTCAAGATTGCGGTGCCCGACAAAGGCCCCGGTGTTGATATCGATGGTGGTCATCGCCTCGGTCTGGTCGATGATCAGATAGCCCCCGGATTTGAGCTCGACTTTACGCTCCAGCGCGCGCTGAATTTCGTTCTCAACGTCAAAGAGATCGAATATCGGCTGACGGCCGCTGTAGTGTTCCAGCTTGCTGGTCATTTCCGGGATATATTCGGCGGTGAATTCGAGCAACGCCTCATAGGTCAGGCGCGAGTCGACGCGAATGCGATCCAGTTGCGCATCGGCAAAATCACGCAGCACGCGCTGGGCCAGAGCCAGCTCGCCATACAGCTGATAGCGGGTCTGGTTGCGCTTTTTGCGCTCCATCACCTTGGTCCATACGCGCTTAAGATAAGCGGCATCGGCGGCCATCTCCTGCTCGTGAACGCCTTCCGCAGCGGTGCGAATGATAAACCCGCCCTGCTCATCGCAATATTCTGCGACGACCTTTTTTAGGCGCTCGCGCTCGGCTTCGCTTTCAATCCGCTGAGAGACCCCCACGTGGGAGGCGCCTGGCATAAAGACCAGATAGCGGGAAGGCAGGGTAATATCGGTGGTCAGACGCGCGCCTTTGGTACCCAGCGGATCTTTAACCACCTGGACCATCAGGTCCTGGCCCTGGCGCACCAGCTCCGAAATATCGCGCACGGTAAACTGCTTTTGCTCCTCACCGGCGACGCACTCGGTATGCGGCATGATATCGGAGGCGTGAAGGAACGCCGCCTTATCCAGACCAATATCTACAAAAGCCGCCTGCATTCCCGGCAGCACTCGGCTAACACGACCTTTGTAGATATTGCCTACTATTCCGCGTCGCGCTTCACGCTCAATATGGATTTCCTGCAGAATACCGCCATCAATATACGCAACGCGCGTTTCGGATGGCGTTACGTTAACTAATAATTCAGCCGTCATCTTTATCCCTTTCCTTTACGCAGTGAGTTAAAGTTACTGAGCAACTCATACGTTTCCACCAGCGGTAAGCCGACTACGGCGTGATAGCTGCCATTAATCTTCCTGACGAAGCAACCACCCAACCCTTGAATACCGTATGCACCTGCTTTATCTAAAGGCTCGCCGCTGGCCACATAATCGGCGATATCCTGCTCGCTGAGCCGCCGGAAGGTCACTTCCGTGACCACCAGACAGTCCAGCGTTTGCTGCTTATCCGCCAGCGCCACCGCGGTCATGACCTGATGGGTGTGGCCGGAAAGCAAACGCAGCATCGCTGCAGCGTGTTCGGCGTCGCGCGGTTTTTCCAGCACTTCGCCGTTCAAAATGACAATCGTATCCGCTCCCAGCACCGGCAAATCGCGGGTGGCCATCGCCACCCCGGCCTGCGCTTTTTCGCGCGCCAGGCGGACGACATAGTGCTGGGCGCTCTCCTGCGGCTGGCGCTGCTCCTCGATACTAGGAACCAGACGCTCGAAAGCGAGACCAAGCTGAGTCAGCAGTTCCTGCCGACGCGGGGAACCAGAAGCGAGATACAGAGTTGTCATATCAACCTTATTGCACTGCAAATTGCTGACGCACTTTACGCATCAGCAGGAAGAGCCATGGCCAGAGGATGCCGTTTACTACACTACTCCAGAATACTTCCGGACGGAAAGAGACGTTGATCACTAAAAACTCTGCCCAGAAAACAATGATATCCACGGCCAGGGATAACAGCATTACCACCAGCGCCTGCTGCCACAGCGCCAGGTTACGGAACAGCTGATACTTCAGCGCGACCAGATAGGCGACGATGCTTAAAGACAGCGCGCGAACGCCGAGCGTTGAACCGCTGATGAGATCAAGAATAGCCCCCATCACGAAACCCGTCCCCACGTTTACCCGGTGCGGCAACGCGAGTATCCAGTACAGCAGGATCAATAATACCCAGTTGGGCCGGAAAACGCTGATGTCCGCCGGCCAGGGCATAATTTGCAGCAATAGCGCGATAAGAAACGAGAGCCAGATAACCCAGCGTCCCTGGCTACGGTAACTTGCCACTATTGCCCCCCTGCAGGCTGCGACGGCTGAGGCGGCGTCAACCCGGTGGCGGGCGCCGGCATCTGCGGCCCCATCGCATCCGGCGCAGGCAGTACCTGCGGCATCATCTGCATCAGACGTTCGTTAGCCACCCGATGAACCTCTTCCGGGGTCATCGGGTTAGCGCCATTACGATCGGCGCCCCACAGCAGCAACAGATAGCGCAAGCGCTGCAGCCCGGCCGTCGGACGCGCCTGAATCACGGTATAGGCGCGCTGGGTGTCCAGTTTCACCGAGGAGACTACCCCGACCGGATACCCTTCAGGGAAACGACCGCCGAGACCGGAGGTCACCAGCACGTCGCCGACGCGAATATCGGTATTCGCCGGCAGATGCTCAAGCTGGAGATCGTCCGTGCAGCCGTTACCGGCGGCAATGACGCGAATGTCGTTACGCAGAACCTGGATCGGCAGCGCATGAGTGGCATCGCAGATCAGCAGCACTCGGCTGGTCATTTTCGCCACGGCCACGACCTGCCCCACCACGCCTTTATCGCTGATAACCGGCTGGCCTTCGTAAACACCGTTCACGCTGCCTTTGTCAATAACCACCTGATCGCTGTAAGGGTCGTTGACCGTTGAGATGACCTGCGTCACCATTTTTTGCTCGTCCTGGCGCAGCGGCGAGCCAAGCAGTTCACGCAGGCGCGCGTTCTCCTGCTTGTACTGGCCCAGCATCAGCAGATCGCTGTTTTTCAGCAACAGCTCCTGGCGCAGCGCGCGGTTTTCCAGTTCGAGCTGGTCGCGGGTAGCTAGCGTCTGCGATACGCTGTCGAGCAGTTCCCGGGGACCATTAGAGACAAAGTAGAAAGGGCTGACGGCTGTATCCATGTACGTTCTGATTTGACTGAACGTACCCAGGCGGCTGTCGGCGATAATCACGCCAAGCGCCACCAGCACCGCCAGAATAAGGCGAATCTGTAGCGAGGGGCCACGGCTAAAAATTGGCTTCATAGGCTATGCGTATTCTCGTGTCAGTAAAGACCAGGGGCAGCTCGTATGCCGCCCCGGACCTTCAGGCTGACTACTCTTCGCTAAACAGGTCGCCGCCGTGCATGTCGATCATCTCCAGCGCCTTGCCGCCGCCACGCGCTACGCAGGTCAGCGGATCTTCAGCAACCACGACTGGAATACCGGTTTCTTCCATTAACAGACGGTCCAGGTTGCGCAGCAGCGCACCACCGCCGGTGAGAACCATCCCGCGTTCAGAGATATCAGACGCCAGTTCCGGCGGGCACTGCTCAAGGGCAACCATGACCGCGCTCACGATGCCGGTCAGAGGCTCCTGCAGCGCTTCAAGAATTTCGTTTGAGTTCAGGGTGAAGCCGCGTGGCACGCCTTCCGCCAGGTTACGACCGCGCACTTCAATTTCGCGCACTTCATCGCCCGGGTAAGCCGAACCGATTTCATGCTTGATACGTTCAGCGGTCGCTTCACCGATCAGGGAGCCGTAGTTACGACGCACGTAATTGATAACGGCTTCGTCGAAGCGGTCACCGCCGATACGTACAGAAGAGGAATAGACTACGCCGTTCAGGGAGATAACCGCCACCTCAGTGGTACCGCCACCGATATCCACCACCATGGAGCCGGTCGCTTCAGAAACCGGTAAGCCTGCGCCAATCGCTGCCGCCATCGGCTCTTCGATCAGGAAGACTTCACGGGCGCCTGCGCCCTGCGCGGATTCACGAATAGCGCGACGTTCGACCTGGGTTGCGCCAACCGGTACACACACCAGCACGCGCGGGCTCGGGCGCATAAAGCTGTTGCTGTGCACTTGTTTGATAAAGTGCTGCAGCATCTTTTCCGTCACGAAGAAGTCAGCGATAACGCCGTCCTTCATCGGGCGAATCGCCGCGATATTACCCGGGGTACGGCCGAGCATCTGCTTCGCTTCATGACCCACGGCGGCGACGCTTTTCGGCGATCCGGCACGATCCTGACGAATGGCCACCACGGAAGGCTCATTCAATACGATGCCTTGTCCTTTTACGTAAATAAGGGTATTCGCGGTACCCAGGTCAATGGACAGGTCATTGGAAAACATGCCACGAAATTTTTTTAACATACTAAGGGATAATCCTGAAAGCTGGGGCGGAAAACAAAATCCGCTTACTTTACCAACCACACGCAGCAGCGACAAGGCGCAAAAATCACCTGCTGCGGTGAAAATTAGTGCAGTTCATTTCCTTTGTTACAAATTTTCCCGACTCCGTTCATTGCTGAAATCTTCAGCAGCGCTCCACGCCTGAATTTGTAACCTGTCAAAGGAGGGTCACTGGCATTTACATTGCGATGATCCGGCAGGTAGACAAGCACACCCCCTTCACGATGGCGCGCGTTATTCTACGTGAAATCACGCTAAACGGCAGATCAAACCGAGTATCTTTGCGAATATTTTTTCACATTTGTGTCAAGTGGCTGTGAGGCGGCAAAAAATTCCCCCTGCCCGCCCGTGACACCGCATTGGGACAGTACCAACCACTCGCTGCGGCTGCGTACGCCCGTCGCAAAAACTTGCATAGGCATGCCTTTACAGGCTTCCACCAGGCTTTGCACCAGCAGTTGGTTCTCGCTGCGCTTTTCGATGTTGCGCGCCAGACCCGGATGCAGTTTGATCAGCTCCGCATCCAGCTGCTTGATCCAGCTGGTTCCAACCAGGGTTAACCCCGCCTGAACCACTGCCACCCGAACGCCCAGAGCGTTAACCAATCGCATAACCGGCTGCAGACGGCCGATATATTGACAAACATCTGCCTCTGCAAGTTCAAAAATAATCCGCTGACGCTGCGATTTTTCACACTGCATCAAGGCATCGCGCAGCCAGCGCTGGAAACGCGGACGGATCAGCGACTCCACCGACAGCTGGAGCGCCAGATTCTCCTCGGGCCAGAAGCCTAAAAACGGCAGCAGGCGCGTTACCTGCAGGCGGTCATACTCCTCCGCCAGGCCAAACTGCAGCACCATCGGCATGTATTCCGCTGCAATCACCTCTTCTTTACCGTCGTACATCCGCGACATCAGTTCACGATGATGTACCCGCCCGTCGCGGGTGACAGCTGGTTTTTGGTACAACCGCGGCCCGCCGCGGCTCAGCATCTGTTCGATCAGCGTTCGCCAGCGAACGTTGCCGCGACCTTTCTCCGGAAGGGTGTCATCATAGACCGACCAGCTGTTGCTGCCCTGCAGCACCGCGTTGCGCGTTGCCGCTTCCGCATGTTCCATCACCTGCGCCGCCGATTGCCCGCTGCGGAAAGAACAGATGCCGATATGCATCATATCGTCGCGATCGAGGATACGCGTTGGAGGCAGCGCATCCATCGCCTTCAGCAACAGGCCGGCGATACTATCCGCCTCTTTCAACGTACGGTGCGGCAGCAGCACGGCGAAGTCGCTACGGTGATAGCGCGCCAACAGCGCGCCGGGGTAACGCATAATAAAGGTAGAGAGCAGGTTGATAAGCGTAAAGTAATGTTCTTCGGCCGCCGCCCGTCCCCAGTTGTCCCGTAGCAGATCAAACTCCGGCAGACGGATCATCATCACGATGCCGTAGGCTCCCACCTTCTCCTGGTCTTCCAGCAGCGTGGCCAGCTGATTGTCAAAAAACAGGCGGTTATTCAGTCCGGTTTTCGAATCCTGCGCCGCGTAGGAGCGAATAAGCGTATCCATCCGGCTGCGCTGATCGCTGGCGAACTGCAGCTCCGACAGCAGCATATCCAGCGCGCTGCTGGTGCTGGCCGGCCATTCATAGACCGACCCGCGCACCTGCGGCCCGCGCTCGCCGCTCAGGATACGCGTGGAACGCAGCTCCAGCAGCTCCTGGCCGGCCAGCTGGCGGCGGATCCAGCGGACGGCGAAGAAAATAATTACCACCATGAAGCCAATGGAGATCGACAGCGGGGCAGTGATCGACAGCGAACGGAAATAGTTCACCATCGGGTCAACGTAGACCAGATGCAGCGTAATACCAGGATGTTTAAGCGACTGAACCGTGATCTCACGGAATTGCTCATGGCTGCCGAGCGGGCGATAGCTATCGGGTCGGGAATGGCTGTAGAGCGGTTTGCCGTTGAGCATGAAATCGATATGCACGATCTCGATCGGCGTCATCAGCTCATCCAACTGCGGTTCAAGCTTATCGAAAGAGGTGGTGATGAGCCGGTTATCCAGCATGGTCGCCACCGCCTGAACGCGGTTTTCGACCTTGTTCTCAATGCCGTTATAAAAACTCAGCGAAGCGCCAATCAGCGTGACAAAGATGGTCAGGCTAGTTAGCAGCGTAATAAAGGCTGAGAACTTCGTCGTTAATCGCATCCCTGTGTTAACTCCGCGAGTGAATGACTACCCGATGAACCATCAGGCTCCCGTGCCGGCGCGCACCTTGCCGCAAGCATTAACCTTTTAAAGCGCGACGCATACTATCAAAGATGGCGAGTCTGGCAATGGAATGCGTATTATCGGTAAAAGTATGCCGATAGCGAGTATAGTTTGCAGAAAAAATTTGCCAATCGTCGCCCGCCTGCGGCCTGCGCCAGAAGCGCTTTAATTTTAGACGCAGGATGACAAACCCGCGCCGGCGGCGCAAATTATTACCGCTATACCGTCTGGCCAGCTTACCGCCCCCTTTTCCCTGCTAAAGATGCCGGGTCATGCGCGGCAAAGGAAACGTCTTGCGCCACTTTCCGATGATTCCTGGACGACCGCGCCTCTGCTTCGGCGGCGGCTCCTCATCCTAATGTGCAATTTTTCGTGACATATTCGCCATTCATCGCCGTCTCCGTCATGCTTAGGAAAACGCATGACGGAGGACACCATGAAAAGAAAAAAACTGACGGAAGCCGACGTCACGGCCGAATCCGTTTTTATGCTCAAGCGGCGCCAGGTGCTGAAAATGCTGGGTATCAGCGCGACCGCGCTTTCCCTTCCCGCCGCCGCGCAGGCCGACCTGCTGGACTGGTTTAAAGGCCACGACCGCCCACCAGCGCCAGCGGGCAAGGCCCTGGAGTTTGCTAAACCCGCCGAGTGGCAGGCTAATCTGACGCTTACCCCAGAAGATAAGGTCGCCGGTTACAATAATTTTTATGAATTCGGCCTCGATAAAGCCGATCCGGCGGCGAACGCGGGTAGCCTGCGCACCGATCCCTGGACGCTCACCATCGGTGGCGAAGTGGCGAAACCTCTGACCCTTGACCATGACGATCTGACCAAACGCTTCCCGCTGGAAGAGCGCATTTATCGTATGCGCTGTGTGGAAGCCTGGTCGATGGTGGTCCCCTGGGTCGGCTTCCCGCTGCATAAACTGCTGGCGCTGGTGGAGCCCACCAGCAGCGCGCGCTATGTGGCCTTCAAAACCCTCTATGCTCCGGATCAAATGCCCGGCCAGAAAGACCGGTTTATCGGCGGGGGGCTCGCTTACCCTTACGTGGAGGGGCTACGGCTGGATGAAGCGATGCACCCGCTGACGCTACTCACCGTCGGGGTGTATGGCAAAGCGCTGCCGCCGCAAAACGGCGCGCCGGTCCGCCTGACCGTGCCGTGGAAGTACGGTTTTAAAGGCATAAAATCCATTGTTAGTATCGAGCTGACCCGCGAGCGGCCGCCAACCACCTGGAACCTGGCGGCGCCGGACGAATACGGCTTCTTCGCCAACGTCAATCCGCACGTCGATCACCCCCGCTGGTCGCAGGCTAGCGAGCGGTTTATCGGCGCCGGCGGCGTGCTCGATGTGAAGCGTCAACCGACGTTGCTGTTTAATGGCTATGCCGACGAAGTGGCGTCGCTGTATCGCGGCATGAATCTGCGGGAGAACTTCTAGTGCGTTTCACCGTCAAACAGATCGTCTGGCTGAAGGTTTTACTTCACCTTGCGGGGTTTTTGCCGCTGGTCTGGTTATTCTGGGCCGGGCACCAGGGCTACTTTAGCGCCGATCCAGCCAAGGATATTCAGCACTTTACCGGCAGAATGGCGCTTAAGTTTCTGCTGGCGACGCTGCTGGTCTCTCCGCTGGCGCGCTATGCGAAGCAGCCATTATTGATTCGCGTTCGTCGGCTGTTAGGTTTATGGTGTTTTGCCTGGGCGACGCTGCACCTGACCAGCTATACCCTACTGGAGCTGGGCATTAACAATCTGGCGCTGCTGGGCTCGGAGATTATCACCCGCCCCTATCTGACATTGGGCATGATCAGCTGGGCGATTCTGCTGGCGCTGGCGGTGACCTCCACGCAAGCGATGCAGCGAAAACTGGGGCGTCGCTGGCAACTTTTACACAACTTCGTCTATCTGGTGGCGATCCTCGCGCCGATACACTACCTGTGGTCAGTGAAGATCGTCTCGCCGCAGCCCGTTATATATGCCCTGCTGGCAGCGGGGCTATTGACATGGCGTTACAAGAAGTTCCGCCAGTGGTGGCGCGCAATCCGGTAATGTGCAGTTTCCCGCAGATCCTTTATCAACCGCGACTCTTTTTCAGATAGCGGTTGATAATCTTCCCTGATAAGACCAGTATTTAGCTGCCAATTGCTACGAAATCGTTATAATGTGCGACTTTGGTTTTCCTGACGGGGTTTTCTGACCCTGAAAAGGTGACAAGGGCGCATTGAAGGTATATGTTGTTTTTTACCCGAAAATGGCAGGAGATCGCCACACAATGGCAGTGAAGTTTCACATTTTGCTTTTGAATGGTCCAAACATTAACATGCTCGGTACCCGCGAGCCTGAGAAGTATGGCCCTCTCACGCTGGCTGAAATTGTTAACCGTTTAACATCTGAAGCGGCGGCGCTGAATGTGAGTCTGGATCACCTGCAGTCCAACGCGGAGCATGCGTTAATCGACCGAATTCATCAGGCTAAAGACAACGTGGACTATATCCTGATTAATCCGGCCGCGTTCACGCATACCAGCGTAGCAATCCGTGACGCTTTGCTCGCCGTGAACATCCCGTTTATCGAGATTCACCTGAGCAATGTGCATGCACGCGAACCCTTCCGCCAGCACTCGTATCTGTCAGATGTCGCCGCTGGCGTCATTTGCGGGCTGGGGGCGGATGGCTATTCATACGCTTTACAGACGGCGGTAAAACGCCTGTCACAATCACACTAAACAAAGAGTACGGAACCCACTCATGGATATTCGTAAGATTAAAAAACTGATCGAGCTGGTTGAAGAATCAGGTATCTCCGAACTGGAAATTTCTGAAGGCGAAGAGTCTGTTCGCATCAGCCGCTCTGCACCGGCCGCAAGCTATCCGGTTATGCAGCAGGCTTATGCTGCGCCGATGATGCAGCCTCAGGCGCCTGCCGCCGCGACTGCCGCACCAGCTGCTGCGGCTGAAGCGCCGGCGAAAGCGGAAATCAGTGGTCACATCGTACGTTCCCCGATGGTTGGTACTTTCTATCGTACGCCGAGCCCGGACGCGAAAGCGTTTGTGGAAGTTGGCCAGAAAGTTAACGTGGGCGACACCCTGTGCATCGTCGAAGCGATGAAAATGATGAACCAGATCGAAGCCGACAAAGCCGGCGTGGTGAAAGCCATTCTGATCGAAAGCGGCCAACCGGTAGAATTCGACGAGCCGCTGGTAGTTATCGAGTAACGAGGCGAACATGCTGGATAAAATTGTCATCGCTAACCGTGGCGAGATCGCACTGCGCATCCTGCGTGCCTGTAAAGAACTGGGCATCAAGACTGTCGCTGTGCACTCCACTGCGGATCGCGATCTAAAACACGTATTGTTAGCGGATGAGACGGTCTGCATCGGTCCGGCTCCGTCCGTAAAAAGCTATCTGAACATTCCGGCCATTATCAGCGCCGCTGAGATCACTGGCGCGGTAGCGATTCACCCGGGTTATGGCTTCCTCTCTGAGAACGCTAATTTTGCTGAGCAGGTTGAGCGTTCCGGCTTTATCTTCATCGGCCCGAAAGCCGACACTATCCGCCTGATGGGCGACAAAGTGTCCGCGATCACCGCCATGAAGAAAGCCGGCGTCCCGACCGTTCCGGGTTCTGACGGCCCGCTGACCGACGACATGGACGCTAACCGCGCGCATGCCAAACGCATCGGCTACCCGGTGATCATCAAAGCCTCCGGCGGCGGCGGCGGTCGCGGTATGCGCGTTGTACGTAGCGACGCTGAACTGGCGCAATCCATCTCCATGACCAAAGCGGAAGCCAAAGCGGCTTTCAACAACGACATGGTCTACATGGAGAAATACCTGGAAAACCCACGCCACATTGAAATTCAGGTGCTGGCGGATGGTCAGGGCAACGCTATCTATCTGGCTGAACGTGACTGCTCCATGCAGCGCCGTCATCAGAAAGTGGTCGAAGAAGCGCCGGCGCCGGGCATCACCCCGGAACTGCGTCGCTACATCGGCGAGCGTTGCGCGAAAGCCTGTGTGGATATCGGCTACCGCGGGGCGGGTACCTTTGAGTTCCTGTTCGAAAACGGCGAGTTCTACTTCATTGAAATGAACACCCGTATCCAGGTAGAGCATCCGGTAACTGAAATGATCACCGGCGTTGACCTGATCAAAGAGCAGCTGCGTATCGCAGCCGGCCAGCCGCTGTCTATCAAGCAGGATGAAGTGGTGGTTCGCGGCCATGCGGTGGAATGCCGTATCAACGCCGAAGACCCGAACACCTTCCTGCCGAGCCCGGGCAAAATCACCCGTTTCCACGCGCCGGGTGGCTTTGGCGTGCGCTGGGAGTCACATATTTACGCCGGTTACACCGTACCGCCGTACTATGACTCCATGATCGGTAAACTGATCTGCTACGGCGAAAGCCGTGACGTGGCGATTGCCCGCATGAAGAATGCGCTGCAGGAGCTGATCATCGATGGCATCAAAACCAACGTCGATCTGCAGATGCGCATTATGAGCGACGAGAATTTCCAGCATGGTGGCACCAATATCCACTATCTGGAGAAAAAACTCGGCTTGCAGGAAAAATAATTCTGCTCTCTCAGCAAAAGGCCGGGTAAACCGGCCTTTTTTCTTTTTCTCTCTCCTCATCTATACCATGCGGTACAATCCCCGCTTTCTTCATCCTCAAGGGACAAAAAATGGACAAACGCTTTGTTCAGGCCCACAAAGAAGCGCGCTGGGCGCTGTGGCTGACCCTTCTCTACCTTGCCGCCTGGCTGGCCGCCGCCTATCTGCCGGGGGTGGCTATTGGCTTTACCGGCCTGCCACACTGGTTTGAAATGGCCTGCCTGCTGGTACCGCTGCTGTTCATTCTGCTGTGCTGGGCGATGGTCAAACTGATTTTCCGCGATATTTCTCTGGAGGACGATGATGCAGTTTGAGGTCATTATTCCCCTGATCGCCTACCTGGTGGTGGTGTTCGGTTTATCCCTCTACGCCATGAGAAAACGCGCCTCAGGTAGCTTTCTTAATGAGTACTTTCTCGGCAGCCGCTCGATGGGCGGCTTCGTGCTGGCCATGACGCTAACCGCCACCTATATCAGCGCCAGCTCATTTATCGGCGGACCCGGCGCCGCCTATAAATACGGCCTGGGCTGGGTGCTGCTGGCGATGATCCAGCTCCCCGCCATCTGGCTGTCGCTGGGCGTGCTGGGGAAAAAATTCGCCATCCTTGCGCGTCGCTATAATGCTGTCACCCTCAATGACATGCTGTTTGCGCGCTATCAGAGTCGCCTGCTGGTCTGGCTGGCCAGCCTGAGTCTGCTGGTGGCCTTTGTCGGCGCCATGACCGTCCAGTTTATCGGCGGCGCCCGCCTGCTGGAGACGGCTGCCGGTATTCCTTACGATACCGGCCTGCTGATCTTCGGGGTCAGCATCGCGCTGTATACCGCCTATGGCGGCTTTCGCGCCAGCGTGCTCAACGACACGATGCAGGGCATGGTAATGCTGATCGGCACGATCGTGCTGCTGGTAGGCGTGATCCACGCCGCCGGGGGGGTTGGCCATGCGGTAGAGACGCTGCAGTCGATCGACGTCAAGCTGGTGTCCCCGCAGGGCGCGGAAGATATCCTCTCGCCAACCTTTATGGCCTCGTTTTGGGTGCTGGTCTGCTTCGGCGTTATTGGTCTGCCACATACCGCAGTGCGCTGTATCTCCTACAAAGACAGCAAAGCCGTGCATCGCGGCATCATTATCGGCACCATCGTGGTGGCGATCCTGATGTTTGGCATGCATCTGGCTGGGGCATTAGGCCGGGCGGTGATCCCCGATTTAACCGTGCCGGATCTGGTGATCCCGACGCTGATGGTTAAAGTGCTTCCGCCCTTTGCCGCCGGGATCTTCCTTGCCGCGCCGATGGCGGCGATTATGTCGACGATCAATGCCCAACTTCTGCAAAGTTCCGCTACGATCATCAAAGATCTGTACCTGAACTGGCGGCCGGATCAGGCGACTAACGAAAAGCGGCTTAAACGCATGTCCGCCGGCATCACGCTCCTGCTGGGGGTCTTGTTGCTGCTCGCGGCCTGGCGGCCGCCGGAGATGATAATCTGGCTGAACCTGCTGGCCTTCGGCGGCCTGGAAGCCGTCTTCCTGTGGCCGCTGGTGCTGGGCCTTTACTGGGAACGCGCCAACGCGGCTGGCGCGCTGAGCGCGATGATCGTAGGCGGCGTCCTGTATGCCGTACTGGCCACGCTGAAAGTGCAGTTTCTGGGCTTTCACCCGATCGTTCCCGCGCTGCTGCTGAGTTTGCTGGCGTTTGTGGCGGGGAACCGTTTCGGTCGTCCCGCCCCACAGTCCCCCATTTTGACTACTGATAAATAAAGAGTTTTGCTATGCCATGGATCCAACTGAAACTAAATACCACCGGCGCGAACGCTGAAGATCTTAGCGATGCGCTGATGGAGGCCGGATCGGTCTCGATCACCTTCCAGGATACGCACGATACGCCGGTATTTGAGCCATTGCCCGGGGAAACCCGCCTGTGGGGGGATACCGACGTAATCGGCCTGTTCGATGCTGAAACCGATATGAAAGCGGTCGTTGCCCAACTGGAGCAGCATCCGCTGCTGGGCGCCGGGTTCGCGCATAAGATCGAGCAGCTGGAAGATAAAGACTGGGAACGGGAATGGATGGATAACTTCCACCCCATGCGCTTCGGGGAGCGGCTATGGATCTGCCCAAGCTGGCGCGATGTTCCGGATGAAAATGCCGTCAACGTGATGCTCGATCCGGGTCTGGCCTTTGGCACCGGTACGCATCCGACGACATCCCTGTGCCTGCAGTGGCTGGATGGACTCGACCTCAACGGAAAAACGGTGATTGATTTCGGCTGCGGCTCCGGCATCCTGGCGATTGCCGCACTGAAGCTGGGGGCGGCAAAAGCAATCGGGATTGATATCGACCCGCAGGCTATTCAGGCCAGTCGTGATAACGCGCAGCGTAACGGCGTTTCTGAACGCCTGGAGCTCTATCTTCCTCAGGACCAACCGGAGTCGATGAAAGCCGACGTGGTGGTCGCGAATATCCTGGCAGGCCCGCTGCGTGAGCTGGCGCCATTAATCAGCGTCCTGCCCGTTTCAGGCGGTTTGCTGGGGCTTTCCGGCATCCTTGCCAGCCAGGCGGAGAGCGTCTGTGAAGCCTACGCCGATCTCTTCACCCTTGACCCGGTGGTCGAGAAGGAAGAGTGGTGCCGGATTACCGGCCGGAAAAACTAAGCGCGATGCGGCCTACGGGCCGCATTTTTGTTTCCAGTAGCCACCAAATAATGCCAGGAAATGAGAGGCAGATCGCACTACAGAGCACTTTTTTGGCTACAAAAACAGCGTTTTATATCGCCATGCGGCCAGTTTATCCAAGAAAAATCGAGAAGTTTTATGATTTTATAAATGGACACAAATTATCCATCATCCATTAAATCAATGATTAATATAAGTATTTATTCATCCCTTTTACGCTAGTCCCGGATTCATTGATCTGCAACAGAGGATTGCTCAAAGTTTGGCCTTTCATCTCGTGCAAAAAATGCGTAATATACGCCGCCTTGCAGTCACAGTATGGTCATTTCTTAACTCATGCGCATCGGACACCACCAGCTCAGAAATCGCCTGATCGCAGCGCCCATGGCTGGCATTACTGACAGACCATTCCGGACGCTGTGCTACGAGATGGGAGCGGGTTTAACCGTTTCCGAGATGATGTCTTCTAACCCACAGGTGTGGGAGAGCGACAAGTCCCGTTTACGGATGGTGCATATCGATGAGCCCGGTATTCGTACCGTGCAAATCGCCGGTAGCGTGCCGGAAGAGATGGCTGCCGCCGCGCGGATTAACGTGGAAAGCGGCGCCCAGATTATTGATATCAATATGGGATGCCCGGCGAAAAAGGTGAATCGCAAGCTTGCAGGTTCAGCCCTCTTGCAGTACCCCGACCAGGTGAAGTCGATCCTGACGGCGGTCGTTAACGCGGTGGACGTTCCTGTGACTCTCAAGATTCGCACCGGTTGGGAACCGGAACACCGTAACTGCGTAGAGATTGCCCAACTGGCCGAAGAGTGTGGCATTCAGGCTCTGACTATTCACGGACGCACCCGCGCCTGCTTGTTTAACGGAGACGCTGAGTACGACAGTATTCGGGCAGTTAAGCAGAAAGTTTCCATTCCGATTATCGCGAATGGCGACATTACTGACCCGCTTAAAGCCAGAGCTGTGCTCGACTATACAGGGGCTGATGCCCTGATGATAGGCCGTGCAGCTCAGGGAAGACCCTGGATCTTTCGGGAAATCCAGCATTATCTGGACACTGGAGAGCTGCTGCCCCCGCTGCCGCTGGCAGAGGTGAAGCGCTTGCTTTGTGCGCACGTTCGGGAGTTGCATGACTTTTATGGTCAGGCAAAAGGGTACCGAATCGCGCGTAAACACGTCTCCTGGTATCTTCAGGAACATGCTCCAGATGACCAGTTTCGGCGCACATTCAACGCCATTGAGGATGCCAGCGAACAGCTGGAGGCGTTGGAGGCATACTTCGAAAATTTTGCGTAATAGAAATAAAGAGCTGACAGAACTATGTTCGAACAACGCGTAAATTCTGACGTACTGACCGTTTCTACCGTTAACTCTCAGGATCAGGTAACTCAAAAGCCCCTGCGTGACTCGGTTAAACAGGCACTGAAGAACTATTTTGCTCAACTGAACGGTCAGGATGTGAATGACCTGTATGAGCTGGTACTGGCTGAAGTTGAACAGCCCCTGTTGGACATGGTGATGCAATACACCCGTGGTAACCAGACCCGCGCTGCTCTGATGATGGGCATCAACCGCGGTACGCTGCGTAAAAAACTGAAAAAATACGGCATGAACTGATACTAGTCAGTTGCTTGCTTGATATAAAAGGCGCTCTTCGGCATGGGGAAGCGCCTTTTTTATTATCTGCGCCAACAGAACTCATTACTGATTCACCAGCCGTAGCGCAGGCCCTCCCGATAAACGCGCAGCACAGACCACCGCCATTATATTATCCACCAGCGCAGGCGCCTGCTGATAAAGATCGAAGCGTTGCGGATCGAGCAGCCAGTTTTTAATCAGCCCGGAAAAAGCACTGTGTAAAACAATTAATATCATCTCAATGTTTGTTTCGGCTGGCAATATATTGTTACGCACGCAGCACTGCAGGATGCCGCCAATGAGTGAATAATTAAAACCAATACGTTGGCGAATTTCGTATTCCGAAAGCATATCACTGGAAAACTCACAGCGCTGATAAAGAATTTGCATCAGAGCGCGCTGTCGAGGATTCGCAGCAATATAGCGCAGGCCTGCAATAAACCGCTCGCGTAAAGCATTTAACGGCTCCTGTTCGTACTCTATGGCCTGACTGGGCTGAATCAAATCTCTAAGCGGCGGCTGCTGCTGCCACATTTCATTAAACAGCTCCGTCTTACTGGCAAAATGCCAGTACACCGCGCCGCGAGTCACTCCCGCCGCATCGGCGATATCCGTCAGGGTGGTGTTGGTTACTCCGCGCAGGGCGAACTGCTGGATTGCGGACTCAATCAGGAGCTGCCGCGTGCGCTGCGCCTCTTCTTTTGTTTTTCTTGCCATACAAGGCCCCACTTCCCGATAAGCAGATAATATAGGATATTCTTAATTAGAATTAATCTAGCATTTGCCATGAAGTATTATTTAGCAAAAATGCAGACAAGTTAATCCTGATGCGAAAAGAGAATTAATTATTCAAGTGAATATCACCGGAAAATACATTCACTGAAATAATGTCTATTTATCAACTTTTACAATTGCGATAAATCGCAATACTACAGTGACCGTTTTTTTGTTTTTGCGTGCCTTGCTGATTGCTTAAAAATAAGTATCTCTTACATCCAACGGCGTTTATTTGTAGGATGGCAAACTGCTTTTTGATTCCCTCTTTCTTTCACAGATTCGCCGCCTGATTGGGTACGTAATCTATAAGGAACCGCCATGACGACTCACGCCAGAGTGACACTTTTATCCGGTTTAATTATCTCGGCCTTATTGCTAACCGGTTGCGATAATTCTGACAACCAGCAACCCCATGCGCAGGCGCCGCAGGTGACGGTCCATGTCGTGAACAGCGCGCCGCTATCAGTCACCACCGAACTGCCGGGCCGAACCTCTGCTTTTCGCGTAGCGGAAGTCCGCCCCCAGGTGAGCGGTATCATCCTGAAGCGTAACTTTGTTGAAGGAAGTGATGTCGAAGCAGGCCAGTCGCTCTATCAGATCGATCCGGCGACCTACCAGGCGGCGTGGAACAGCGCCAAAGGCGATGAGGCCAAAGCCGAAGCTGCGGCCGCTATCGCCCATTTGACGGTGAAACGCTACGTTCCACTGCTGGGTACTAAATATATCAGCCAGCAGGAATACGATCAGGCAGTGGCCACCGCCCGCCAGGCCGATGCCGATGTCATCGCCACCAAAGCTGCCGTGGAAACGGCCCGTATCAACCTGGCCTACACCAAAGTAACCTCCCCCATTAGCGGGCGCATCGGTAAATCGAGCGTCACCGAAGGGGCGCTGGTCACCAACGGCCAGTCGGATGCCCTGGCTACCGTCCAGCAGCTCGATCCCATCTATGTTGACGTGACGGAGTCCAGTAATGACTTCATGCGCCTTAAGCAGGAAAGCCTGCAGCGCGGCGGTGATACCAAAAGCGTTGAGCTGGTCATGGAGAACGGCCAGGCCTATCCGCTCAAAGGTTCACTGCAGTTTTCTGACGTCACTGTTGATGAAACTACGGGCTCAATTACTCTGCGCGCTATCTTCCCTAACCCGCAGCATGTCCTGCTGCCAGGGATGTTCGTCCGCGCCCGCATAGACGAAGGCGTCGATCCGCAGGCTATCCTGGTACCGCAGCAAGGGGTGACCCGCACGCCGCGTGGTGATGCCTCCGTGATGCTGGTGAATGACAAAAACCAGGTTGAAACCCGGGAAGTGGTCGCGACTCAGGCCGTTGGCGATAAGTGGCTTATCACCAGTGGGCTGAAGCCGGGCGATAAAGTGATTGTCAGCGGCTTACAGAAAGTCCGTCCAGGCGTCACTGTCAAAGCGGAAGCGGAGCGTGCGGCGCCGGCCGTGCAATAAGGATACCCAGCCATGTCTAAGTTTTTTATTCATCGACCGGTCTTCGCCTGGGTGCTGGCTATCATTATGATGATTGCCGGCGGCCTGGCCATCCTGCAGCTGCCGATAGCTCAGTACCCGACAATCGCCCCTCCTGCGGTAGCGATCTCCGCCACCTACCCCGGTGCAGATGCCCAGACCGTACAGGATACCGTCACCCAGGTTATCGAGCAGAATATGAACGGCATCGACAACCTGATGTATATGTCGTCGACCAGCGACTCTGCCGGTTCGGTAACCATTACGCTCACCTTTAAATCGGGTACCGATCCCGATATTGCCCAGGTACAGGTGCAAAACAAACTGCAGCTGGCCACGCCGCTGATGCCCCAGGAAGTACAGCAGCAAGGGATTAGCGTCGAGAAATCCAGTAGCAGCTTCCTGTTGGTCGCCGGCTTTATCTCTGATAACCCGACCACCACCCAGGACGATATTTCTGACTATGTTGCCTCCAATGTCAAAGATCCTATTAGCCGCCTCAACGGCGTGGGCGATGTGCAGCTGTTCGGCGCGCAGTACGCTATGCGCGTCTGGCTGGATGGCAACCTGCTGAATAAATACAACCTGACGCCGGTGGACGTCATCAATGCGCTGCAGGTCCAGAACGATCAGATCGCCGCGGGTCAGCTCGGCGGTACGCCAGCGCTGAAAGGCCAGCAGTTGAACGCGTCAATCATCGCTCAGACGCGGCTCAAAGATCCGCAGGAGTTTGGCAAGGTCACGCTGCGGGTCAACGCCGATGGCTCTGTCGTCCATCTGAAAGACGTCGCCCGCATTGAGCTGGGGGGAGAGAACTATAACGTTGTCGCCAGAATTAACGGTAAACCTGCCTCTGGTCTGGGTATTAAGCTTGCGACCGGCGCCAACGCCCTGGATACCGCCACCGCGATTAAAGCGAAGCTGGCCGAGCTGCAGCCCTACTTCCCTCAGGGGATGAAGGTGGTTTATCCGTATGATACGACCCCTTTCGTCAAAATCTCCATTCACGAAGTGGTCAAAACGCTTTTTGAAGCAATTATTCTCGTCTTTCTTGTCATGTATCTGTTCCTGCAGAACATGCGCGCAACGCTCATTCCAACCATTGCCGTACCCGTGGTGCTGTTGGGAACCTTCGCGGTATTGTCGATGTTTGGCTACTCCATCAACACGCTGACAATGTTTGGCATGGTGTTGGCGATAGGTCTGCTGGTCGATGACGCTATCGTAGTAGTGGAAAACGTCGAACGTGTGATGGTTGAGGAGAAGCTCTCGCCAAAAGAAGCGACGGAAAAATCTATGTCGCAGATCCAGGGAGCGCTGGTGGGTATCGCCATGGTGCTCTCCGCAGTATTTGTCCCGATGGCCTTTTTCGGCGGCTCAACCGGCGCGATTTATCGTCAGTTTTCAATCACCATCGTCTCCGCCATGGCGCTCTCCGTGCTGGTTGCGCTGGTACTGACGCCGGCGCTCTGCGCCACGTTGTTGAAGCCAGCCTCAGCTGAACACCATGAGAAAAAAGGATTTTTCGGCTGGTTTAACGCCCGCTTCGACCAGAGCGTTAACCACTATACCAACAGCGTCAGCGGTATTTTACGTGGAACTGGCCGTTATCTGGTGATCTACCTGCTGATCGTCGTGGGGATGGCCGTGCTGTTCATGCGCTTGCCCACGTCCTTTCTGCCCGACGAAGACCAGGGCGTCTTCCTGACCATGATCCAGCTGCCGTCCGGTGCTACCCAGGAGCGCACGCAGAAGGTCCTGGATACGGTGACCGACTACTACCTGCATAACGAGAAGGCCAACGTCGAAAGCGTCTTTACCGTTAACGGCTTCAGCTTCAGCGGCCAGGGACAAAACTCCGGTATGGCGTTTGTCAGCCTGAAGCCCTGGGAAGCACGCAGCGGCGATAAAAACAGCGTGGAGTCCATCATCAAGCGGGCCACCGTAGCCTTTAGCCAGATCAAAGACGCCATGGTTTTCCCGTTCAACATGCCAGCCATTATTGAGCTGGGTACCGCCACCGGCTTCGACTTTGAACTGATCGACCAGGGCGGACTCGGTCATACCGCTCTGACCCAGGCGCGCAATCAACTGCTGGGCATGGTGAAACAGCATCCGGATCAGCTGGTTCGGGTACGCCCTAATGGGCTTGAAGATACCCCTCAGTTCAAACTGGATGTCGATCAGGAAAAAGCGCAGGCGCTGGGCGTATCGCTCTCCGATATCAATGAAACGATATCAGCCGCGCTGGGCGGATACTACGTCAATGACTTTATTGACCGCGGCCGCGTGAAAAAAGTGTACGTTCAGGCTGATGCCCACTTCCGTATGCTGCCGAGCGACATTAACAACATGTATGTTCGTAGCGCCAACGGCGAAATGGTGCCGTTCTCCGCCTTTGTCACTTCACGCTGGATATATGGCTCGCCGCGCCTGGAGCGCTACAACGGGTTGCCATCTATGGAGATCCTCGGTGAAGCTTCGCCAGGCAAAAGTACCGGGGAAGCCATGGCGCTGATGGAAACGCTGGCCAGTAAACTGCCGAGCGGCATCGGTTATGACTGGACCGGGATGTCTTACCAGGAACGGCTCTCCGGCAACCAGGCGCCTGCGCTCTATGCCATCTCGCTGATCGTCGTCTTCCTGTGTCTGGCGGCGCTGTATGAGAGCTGGTCGATCCCCTTCTCAGTCATGTTAGTGGTTCCGCTAGGGGTCATTGGCGCGCTGTTAGCCGCCACGCTGCGTGGGCTGAATAATGACGTTTACTTCCAGGTCGGACTCTTGACCACGATCGGTTTGTCGGCCAAGAATGCGATCCTGATCGTCGAGTTCGCCAAGGATCTGATGGAGAAAGAAGGGAAAGGGATCATTGAGGCCACGCTGGAGGCAGCGCGGATGCGCCTGCGGCCTATTATGATGACCTCTCTGGCCTTTATTCTCGGGGTCATGCCGCTGGTGATTAGCCATGGTGCCGGCAGCGGGGCGCAGAATGCGGTTGGCACCGGCGTGATGGGCGGGATGCTGACCGCGACGCTGCTGGCGATCTTCTTTGTTCCGGTGTTCTTCGTGGTCGTTAGACGACGCTTTACCCGGCACGCTGAATAACTCGGCTATGTCTTGAAGGCGCCCCTTGCGGGCGCTTTTTTTCGCATGCAATATTGGCAGCCAGCTAAACGCGCCGCAGTCTGGCAACCGCCATCGCACGCAGCATCGCTGTATCACAATCTTTCTCTCCATCTTTTCTGCATATTCCCGCGCTTATCTTCACGATATTTACGCGGCTCATATATTGAGATGATTTCGGCCTCCGGCCCGGACAATTCGCGGTGATAAAATAAGCCATTCCGTTCTGCACTGGCTTTCAGTACAACCCAGCGGATTATCCAGAGGTAATATCATGAAAAAGTATTTAATCGTGGCGCTGCTGGCCTCTCTGCTGGCAGGCTGTGCCCATGACTCTCCCTGCGTACCGGTTTATGACTCGCAAGGCCGCTTAGTCCATACCAATACCTGTATGAAAGGCACAACAGAAGACAACTGGGAAACCGCAGGCGCAATCGCCGGGGGTGCGGCCGCGGTAGCCGGCCTCACGTTAGGGATCGTTGCTCTGACCCGCTAGATCGCTTCCCCAACCGCAGATACAGGTATATCCCCTGTATCTGCTCCACTCCATTCCCCAAAGTAAGCGATCATTCAGGCTCTTCCTGACGATAGTTCGCCAGCTTTCTTAGCCGTTGTTGTTGCCAGAGACCGCTGGCAATGAGTCGTCCATCGCTATCGGCAAACTTTTCAGATTCAGGGTTCAGGAGCAACAAACACCAAAGGCCCGGTCGAAGAGCGGGCCTTTACTCTGATGGTGAGTAATGATGGCGAACGTCCTTTCCCTCTCTCCGGGCCGTTGCTGCACAATGTTCATATCGATGCCAGTTAGATTTTCCCTGGGCAGCAAAGAAGCTCATCGGCAAACAACAGATAACACAAAAGCAAAAGGCCCAGTCTTTCGACTGGGCCTTTTGCTTTATTTGATGCCTGGCGATTCCCTACTCTCACATGGGGAGACCCCACACTACCATCGGCGCTACGACGTTTCACTTCTGAGTTCGGCATGGGGTCAGGTGGGACCGCCGCGCTATTGTCGCCAGGCAAATTCTTTACAACGTGCCGAACTTTAACCTAAAAAGTGGTGCTGATACCCAGAGTCGAACTGGGGACCTCACCCTTACCAAGGGTGCG